>Ga0255338_1000094_pt1 | contig 393059 bp, 372 predicted proteins | sample MeOH1_35cm_T4_19_FD_203715 | JGI IMG/M metagenome (GOLD analysis project Ga0255338, IMG submission 203715) | Sandy soil microbial communities from University of British Columbia, Vancouver, Canada - MeOH1_35cm_T4_195 | ecosystem: Engineered > Artificial ecosystem > Sand microcosm >... | reverse complement strand
CACAGAAATCGCCGCCGCCGGGTACCGCCCGCCGCGCCGCGAGAGTGGTTGGTATTCCACCGGTGGCGTGCCAACAGTGTTGGCAGCAAATCCGCGCGCGGCATGGCCCACCCGCACGCGGATTTGCTGGCGAGGTGGAGGCGTGTAAAACAAACTCAACGCGGCACAAGCCGATTCGACATGCGGAGCCTCGGTCGGCAACTGCCCTCACCCCAACCCTCTCCCAGAGGGAGAGGGGGCAATAGCCACACCGCGGCACGGACTAGGCCGTCTTGCGGCGCGCGGGCTTCGCGGCCTCCGCCGGGAGCTTGGCGCCCAGCATGCGGAAGGCCAGGTCTGCGTGCAGCTTTGTCATCTCCTCGGCCGACAGGGCGCCGCCGGGCTGGTACCAGTTGCAGGAACCCGAGAGCATGCCCAGCATGACGAGCGTGACCACGCGCGAATGTGGCGCATCGAACACGCCTGACTTCACGCCGTCGTCGATGATCTTGTTGAGCAGGACGGCATATTCCTCGCGCAGGGAAACGATCGTGCGGTAGTGCGCCGAGCTCAGGCTGCGCAGCTCCATGTTGCCGATGAACACCTCGAGCCGGTGGTTCAGGTGGAAGTCCAGGTGCACTTGCACGAAGATCTGCAGGCGGGCGACCGGGTCGGTTACGTCGCGAGTCTTTGTCTCATAGTCGGCGATCATCGCGGAGACCGGCACCTTCAGCAGGTCGTACAGCAGCTTTTCCTTGCTCTTGATGTAGTTGTAGAGCGACGGCGCGCGTATGCCGACTTCCTTGGCGATCTCGCGCAGGCTGGCAGCCTGGAAGCCGTGCTTGGCGATGACCTTGACAGCCGCTTCCCGGATGGCCTTTTCGGTTTCCTCGCCATTTGAATTTGCTGCGCGCATGAAGGAGTACCCCTGAGTGGCTGTGCGTTTGTATGACTAACGGTTCGTCGTCATTCTAGAGCTCATGCCTCAGACGTGGCGTATCTCTTGCGACACGAACCGGCATGAACCCGCCGCGTCGACGAACAGTGCCTCGTCCCTGGCGAGCAGCCGCTGCACCGCCAGGGCCTCTTCGCTCTCGAAGGCGAGGCGCATGTCCTCCTCGCTCGCCCAGGTCAGCTCGGCGATCCCGTCGTACGGCGGCTGCATCACGCCGGCGCGCTCGACACGAGCGCTGAAGGGATGGGATTGCGGCAACTTGCGCACATAGCCGGACAGGCGAAGCGCGCCGAGGTTGGCCATCACGATCGGGACATGGACCTGCCCCCAGTGGGCCAGGAACTGCTCATGGCTGAGGCCCGCCTTGCGGCGCATGCAATAGACGACCTTGATCATTCTCTTCCCCGAAATCCTGAAATCCGGTTAAACTAACGCTCATTCGTTAGTCACACTATATCAGGCTTTTCCTGGCTCTGAAAGGTTTTCCATGTCTCACACCCTGCTCGTCGCAAACCGGGGCGAAATCGCCTGTCGCGTGATCCGCGCGGCGAAAAAACTTTCCCTGCGCACCGTCGCCGTGTATTCGGAAGCGGACAGCGAACTCCCCCACGTCGCCCTGGCCGATGAAGCCGTGCTGATCGGGCCGGCCCGCGCTGCGGAAAGCTACCTGCGCCCGGACGTGCTGCTGGGTGTGGCCCGCCAGACAGGGGCGGGCCTCGTCCATCCCGGCTACGGCTTTCTGTCGGAGAACGCGGGCTTCGCCCTCGCCTGCGAGGAAGCCGGGCTCAAGTTCGTCGGCCCCAGCGCGAAGGTGATCCGCCTGATGGGCGACAAGGATCAGGCCCGCCAAGCTGCCGCGAAGGCCGGGGTGCCCGTCCTTCCCGGAACAGGCAAGCTCGACCCTGCCAACGAGCAGGCCATCGTGGCCGCGGGCGCCGCGACGGGCTTTCCCCTGCTGGTGAAGGCCGCCGCCGGCGGGGGCGGCATCGGCATGCGCACGGTGAAGGCCCCCGCTGATCTCGTCGCGGCGGTGCGGGCAACGTCCGGCATGGCCGCGAAGGCATTCGGGGATGGCTCGGTCTACCTCGAGCGGCTGGTCGAGCGGGCGCGCCACGTGGAGATCCAGATTTTTGGCTTCGGCGACGGAACGGCCGTCCACCTGTTCGAGCGCGATTGCTCCCTGCAGCGGCGCCACCAGAAGGTGGTGGAAGAAGCCAGGGCGCCGGACATCGACTCGCCGGTGCGCGAGAAGATCGCGCAGGCCGCGGTGGCCCTGGCATGCGCCTGCAACTACGCGGGGGCAGGCACGGTGGAGTTCCTGTTCGACACCGTGAAGCAGGAGTTCTTCTTCCTCGAGATGAACACGCGCATCCAGGTGGAACATCCGGTGACGGAAATGATCACAGGCATCGACCTGGTGGGTGCCCAGCTGCGGTTGGCGATGGGCGAGCAGCTGCACGACGAACTGGCGCAGGACAGGATCCGCGCCAGTGGCCACTCGGTCGAAGTGCGGGTGTACGCCGAGAATCCCATGAAGAACTTCATGCCCAGCCCCGGCCCGCTGACGGAGTTCAGCGTGCCGGAATCCGACGGGATTCGCGTCGAAACCGGCTACAGGGCGGGCAACAAGGTCACGCCCTTCTACGATCCGATGATCATGAAGGTGATCGCGCACGGCGAGAGCCGGCTGCACGCGATCGAGCGGCTCCAGCAGGCCCTGGCCGGCGCGCGCATCACCGGCATCACGCACAACGTGCCTTACCTGCAATCCATTCTCGCGCACCAGGGGTTCCGTAACGCCGAACTGCACACCGGCTTCCTGGCACAGGCGCACGCCGAAATCTGCGCCTGACAGCCCGCTCTAGCGCTCGGTCGGCCGGGCTTCCACGTCGGTGACATCACCGACAGGACGGCCACGGCGCACCGCATCCGCCCTGGGCGTGCGGGTCTCGGCCGGCTCGCCGCGCCGGACCATGCGCTCGAAGCCGCCGCGCGGATCGATGCGAACGATGAAGGGCGCCACCGGCTGACCCGTCAGCTTCGCCCAGCCGGCGCGTACGCTCCACACTGCCAGCATCAACAGCGCCGCCACGGCCAGGCTGGCGGCGAACAGCAGGCCGGCGGCCAGCAGGATGAGGCGCAGGACGAAAGTCATGAAGGTGGGCATTGTCGTGCCGGCCTCAGGCGGCTTCCGTCTCTTGCGGCGCGGGCTGCGCACCGCCGAAGTGGAAGACGCCCGGCTCGCGCACCGGGTCGACCTCCACCGGTATCACACTCTTGGGCGGGAACCGGCCTTCGAGAATCAGCTTGGACAGCGGGTTCTCGATGCGCTGCTGGATCGCGCGCTTGAGCGGCCGCGCCCCGAACACCGGATCGAAACCAACCTTCGCGAGTTCTTCCAGCGCTGCGGGTGACACCTGCAACGTGAGGTCCATCTTGGCCAGGCGCTGCTCGAGGATGCGCAGCTGGATCGCCGCGATCTTCGCGATGTGCTTGGCGTCCAGGCCGTGGAACACCACCGTCTCGTCGATGCGGTTGAGGAACTCGGGGCGGAAATGGTTCTTCAGCTCGTCCCACACCGCTTCCTTCACGTCCTCGTACGACTTGCTGACCATCGCCTGGATCATGTGCGAGCCGATGTTGCTCGTCATCACGATCACCGTGTTCTTGAAGTCCACGGTGCGGCCATGCCCGTCGGTCAGGCGCCCGTCGTCGAGCACCTGCAGCAGCACGTTGAAGACGTCGTGGTGGGCCTTCTCGATCTCGTCGAGCAGGATCACGCTGTAGGGCTTGCGGCGCACGGCCTCGGTCAGGTAGCCGCCCTCCTCGTAGCCCACGTAACCCGGGGGCGCGCCGATCAGGCGGGCCACCGAGTGCTTCTCCATGAACTCGCTCATGTCGACGCGGATCAGGTGCTCCTCGCTGTCGAACAGGAACGTCGCCAGCGCCTTGCACAGCTCGGTCTTGCCCACGCCGGTGGGGCCGAGGAACAGGAAGGAACCGGTAGGCCGGTTCGGGTCGGAAAGTCCCGAGCGCGAGCGGCGGATGGCATTGGCCACTGCGGCGATCGCCTCGTCCTGGCCGATCACGCGCTGGTGCAGCTTGTCTTCCATGACCAGCAGCTTTTCGCGTTCGCCCTGCATCAGCTTGGACACGGGAATGCCCGTGGCGCGTGCCACGACTTCGGCGATTTCCTCGGCGCCCACCATGGTGCGAAGCAATTGCGGGCGGCCACCATCCTTGGCGCTCTTCGCCTTGCCGGTCTCGGCGTCCTGCGCCACCTTGAGCTTTTTCTCCAGTTCGGGCAGCTTTCCGTACTGCAATTCGGCAACCTTGTTGAAGTCGCCCTTACGGGTGAACTCCTCGATCTCACGCTTGATCTTGTCCATTTCCTCCTTGACCAGCGCGCTGCCCTGGGCCTGGGCCTTCTCGGCCTTCCAGATCTCGTCGAGGTCGGCAATCTCTTTTTGCAGCTTGCCGATCTCTTCCTCGATCAGGGCCAGCCGCTTTTTCGACGCCTCGTCCTTCTCGCGCTTGATGGCCTCGCGCTCGATCTGCAGCTGGATCAGGCGCCGGTCGAGCTTGTCCATCACCTCGGGCTTGGAGTCGAGCTCGATCTTGATCTTGGAAGCCGCCTCGTCGATCAGGTCGATCGCCTTGTCGGGCAGGAAACGGTCGGTGATGTAGCGATGCGAGAGCTCGGCCGCGGCCACGATGGCTGGGTCGGTGATCTCGACACCGTGGTGTACTTCGTACTTTTCCTGCAGTCCGCGCAGGATGGCGATGGTGGCTTCCACCGTCGGCTCGCCCACGAGGATCTTCTGGAAGCGGCGCTCCAGCGCGGCGTCCTTCTCGACGTACTTTCGGTACTCGTCCAGCGTAGTCGCGCCGACGCAGTGCAGCTCGCCGCGCGCCAGCGCCGGCTTGAGCATGTTGCCCGCGTCCATCGCGCCTTCGGCCTTGCCCGCGCCCACCATGGTGTGCAGCTCGTCGATGAAGACGATCGTCTGGCCCTCGTCCTTGGCCAGCTCCTGCAGCACATTTTTCAGCCGCTCCTCGAACTCGCCGCGGTACTTCGCGCCGGCCAGCAGCGCGGCCATGTCCAGCGACAGGACGCGCTTGTTCTTCAGCGTCTCGGGCACTTCGCCCGCAATGATGCGCTGAGCCAAGCCCTCGACGATGGCCGTCTTGCCGACGCCCGGCTCGCCGATCAGCACGGGGTTGTTCTTGGTGCGGCGCTGCAGCACCTGGATGGCGCGGCGGATCTCATCGTCGCGGCCGATCACCGGGTCCAGCTTGCCTTGGCGGGCGCGTTCGGTCAGGTCCAGTGTGTACTTCTTGAGCGCCTCGCGCTGGCCTTCGGCGCCGGCATTGTCCACGTTCTGCCCGCCGCGCACGGTGTCGATGGTGGACTCCAGCGTCTTGCGTGACAGGCCGTTCTCGCGCGCGATGCGGCCGATGTCCTGCTTGGTGTCGGCCACGGCGAGCAGGTAGAGCTCGCCCGCAATGAACTGGTCGCCGCGCTTGATGGCTTCCTTCTCGGTGGCTTGCAGCAGCGTGCCCAGGTCACGGCCGACCTGGACCTGCTCGTGGCCCTCCACTTTCGGGCGTCTGTGCATGGCGGCTTCGGCGCCGGCCAAAAGGCCCGGCACGTTCACGCCGGCCCGCTGCAGCAGTGCCCGTGGGCCATCCTCCTGGCGCAGCATGGCCACCATCAGGTGCTCAGGCTCGATGTAGGCGTGGTCGTTGCCCAGGGCAAGGGTTTGCGCCTCGCCGAGGGCTTCCTGGAATTTGGTCGTGAGTTTGTCTAGTCGCATAAGGGTGTTCTCCAGCTCACCTCCAGCTTAGGCTTGTCCCCTGCCTTTTCAAGGTCACTGTAAGCTTCGGTACGAGTCGGGCTGACTAGAATCACAGTCTATGAGGATCCATCAGCTGTCCGTGACCTACCTGGCCGAGCAGGACCGCATCCTGGTGCGCATCAATACCGCCTCGGCGGAAGAAATGCGCCTGTGGTTCACCCGGCGGCTGCTTCTGGGCCTGTGGCCACTGCTCTCCAAACTGATGACCAGGCACCTGCTGAAGCTGGAAGCCGCCGGCACCTCGCTGGACTCCGCCGACGAAGGCCTGAAAAAAATGCTGGCCGACTTCCGCAAGGAGGAATTCCTGCGGGACGCAGACTTCGACACGCCCTACCAGGACAACCAGCTGGCGCTGCCTTTGGGCGACGAGCCCTTGCTGGTGACGGACGTGGACGCCGCGCCGCTGCCAAATGGGCGCCTACGCCTGAGCTTTAACGAACGCCCGCCGGGAGCGGACAAGCCGCGCAGTTTCCAGATGGAGCTGGAGCCCAAGCTGATGCAGGGCTTGATGCACCTGCTGGAGCAGGCGCTGGGCCGCTCGCAATGGCGCGAACCTTTCGAAGCACTCGCTGCGGTTGAAGACGGCACGATGTCTGACGGCGACAATGCGGCGCCGCGCAGGCCGCGCTATTTGAACTAAGAAGCCCTTGGACAGGCTCACGGCGAACGAAGTGGGCCGTCCAGCGCGAAGCCCGCAATCCGCTTGTACTCGTCGGACATCCGGCGCAATTCGTCCTGGCTGATGAGGTCGTCGATGTGGCGGAACGGCTTGTGGCCGCTCAGCTCATCCACTTTGATATTGATGAAATCCGGCGGAACCGTGCGGTTGGTCTCGACGATGCGCGACGTGGGCGCCAGCCGCAGCCCTTCATAGGCCGCCAGCGCCGCGGGCCCGTCGTGGCGCGTCGCCAACTGTTCCGCCAACACGCGGGCGTCGATGATGGCCTGGGCCGAGCCGTTGGAGCCGCGTGGGTACATCGGGTGGGCCGCATCGCCCAGGAGCGTGACGCGGCCGAACGTCCACCGCGCAACCGGGTCCTTGTCCACCATGGGGTACTCGAAGATGCCCTGCGCACCCTCGATCAGCCCGGGCACGTCGAGCCACTCGAAGCGCCAGCTGCGGAAGATGTCGATGAAGTCGCGCGGCTCGCCCGGCTTGTTCCAGTCGTTCATGGGCGCACCCTCGCGCCGGATCTCGGCCACCCAGTTCACGAGCTGGTTGCCCTTGCCGTCCACGTCGTGGGCGATGGGATAGATCACCATCTTGCCGGTCTCGATGGACCCTATGCGCAGGTAACTCTTGCCGGTGAGGATGGGCGGCCGCACGGTGACGCCGCGCCAGGTATTGATGCCGGCGAACGCTAGTTTCTCATCGGGGTAGAACTGACTGCGCACCGCCGAATTCACGCCGTCGCACGCCACGACCACGTCAGCCCGTACCGGTCGCAGCGGTGCGCCGCCGGCGTCCCGGAACTGCACGGTGGCCATGCTGTCGTCCTGGTCCACCCGCACGCATCGATGATTCAGGTGGATGCGGCCGGGGCCCAACCTCTCTATCGCCGCCTCGTGGAGCACCCGGTGCAGCTTGCCGCGGTGGATGCCGACTTCCGGCACCGCGTAGCCCGCGTGGCGGCCGCGCGGCTCGCGGTAGATGAACTGGCCGAAGCGGTTGAAGAACACGCTTTCGAGGTTCTCGATGCCCAGGGCCTCGAGGTGCAGCTGCAAGCCCAGGCCGGCAAGCTCGCGCATCGCGTGGGGCAGCAAGGTGATGCCCACCCCGAGCTCGCGGATCTCGGGCGCCGCCTCGTACACGTCGCATTCCAGGCCGTGGCGATGCAGGGACAGTGCCAGTGCGAGGCCACCGATGCCGCCTCCGACGACGGCGATCTTCATTGCGCCTTGATGTTCTGCGTCTTGATGACGCGCGCCCAGCGGTCGGCGTCCTGCTCGACGAGGCGCCGGAACTCTTCCGGGGTGCTGCTGGCCGGGTCCATCCCCTGCGTCTCGAACGCGGCACGCACCTCGGGCGCAGCCAGGATGTCCTTCAATTCGCGGTTCAGGCGGGCGACGAGCTCGGGGGATGTGCCCGGCGGCGCGAAGACGCCGTACCACATGTCCACGTTGACGTTGCCCGCCCTCGCCTCGGCCAGCGTGGGGACTTCAGGCAGCAGGGGGTGGCGCCGGTCGCTGCCGATGGCAAGCGAGACCAGTTTTCCTGCCTTGACCTGCGGCAGCGCCACATGCACTGGCAGGAACATGACGTCGACCTGGCCGCCCAGCAAGTCGGACACGGCCTGCGCAGTGCCCCGGTACGGAATGTGGGTGAGGAAGACGCCGGTGGTCGTCTTGAAGAGCTCCATCGACAAGTGGTGCGGGGTCCCTATGCCCGGGCTCGCGTAGTTGATGGCGCCGGGCCTGCGCTTGGCTTGAGCCACGAGCGAGGCGGCCGACCGAAACCCCGATTTCGGGCTGGCCACCAGCAGCAATTGACCCCAGCTGGTGAGCGATACCGGCACGAGATCCTTCACTGGGTCGAACGGTAACTGGGGGTAGAGGCTGCGGTTCATCACCAGCGTATTGACACTGACGAGCAGGGTCGATCCGTTCGGCGCGGCCCTGACAACGGCCTCGGTGCCGATGTTGCCCGAGGCGCCGGCGCGGTTGTCCACCACAACGGGGCGGCCCAGCCGCTCGCCGAGCCTGGGGCCGACGGTGCGGGCGATGAGGTCGATGCCAGTGCCGGGCGTGAAGGGAACGATCAGCCGCAAAGGCGACTGGGTGGCGGACGCATCGGGCGCAGGCGCCGGGGCCTGTGCGGCGGCACCCCATGCCGCCGCGGCGAAAAAAACGAGGACGCCCATGCGTCGCGAGAAGCCAACCATGCTGTCCTGCCCCTAGTTTGTATGCTAACCATTATGCGGAGGCTGCCTGAAGGCACAATCCATGCATTCCCTAAATCTCTGACGTGACCGTGCCCTCTTCCGACTCCATGCCCGCCAGCTTGTCCCGCCTCTACGCGCGCCCCGGCTTTCTCTTGCGGCGCGCGCACCAGATCTCGGCCGCGGTGTTCGAGGACGAATGCCGCGAACTCGCGCTCACCCCCGCCCAGTTCGGGGTGCTTACCGTGCTCAAGTCCCACCCGGGGCTGGGGCAGTCCGACCTCGCTCGCGCGCTGGGCTTCGACAAGGTGACCGTGCTGCGCGTCCTGCGCGGGCTTGAAACTCGCGGCTTGGTGACGCGCCAACCGGCGCCAGGCAACAAGCGCAACGTGTCGGTCGCGCTCACCGCCGATGGCCACTCCATGCTGGCGCAGGCCCAGCGGCCGGCGGAGAAGGCCTACAAGCGGCTGCTGGCGCCGCTCGACAAGGCGCAGCAGGCTCAGTTGGTCGAGTTGTTGCAGTTGCTGACGGGCGAGCTCGAAGACGATGCGCGCGCGGCCTTCGTCCACCCGGGCCGCAAGTAGTCAGGTGTTCGGCTTTTCGATGCCCCAGCGCGCGAGGGCGGCATCGTCGGTCACGCGGGCATCGACCCAGCGCGCGCCCTCAGGCGTCTGTTCTTTTTTCCAGAACGGCGCCTGCGTCTTGAGGTAGTCCATCAGGAACTCGCAGGCCTTGAAACTCTCGCCGCGATGCGCCGACGTCACCGCCACCATCACGATCTGGTCCAGCGGCTGCAGCAGGCCGACCCGGTGGATCACGCGCGCCGCGAAGATGTCGAAGCGCCGATGCGCTTCGTCGATCATGGCTTCGATGGCCTTCTCGGTCATGCCGGGGTAGTGTTCCAGTTCCATCGACAAGACCGGCGCTGCCGCCGACGGGCCGCCAGCGGCAAGCGTGGGGGCTACGTTCTGGTCTCGCACGGTGCCCACGAATGCGCAGACGGCGCCGACGCGTTTGTCTGAGAGCCGCAGTGCTGCCACTTCGGCGGCGAGGTCGAAGTCGCCAGTCTGGATGGACACGCGGGCTGCCATCTCATCACCCTCCCGTAACGGGCGGGAAGAACGCGACTTCGCTGCCTTCGCGCAAATTGGCGGATTCGTCGCTCATGACCTGGTCGAGCGCCACGCGCACGGCCTTACCCCGTGCCAGCGCCTGCGAGTAAGCGCCGCCACGCGAGATCAGCTCGTCGCGCAACGCGGCCAGGTCGACCGAGGCCGTTTCCACGCTCTCGCTGCCCTGCCCCAGCGCTTCGCGGATCGAGGCGAAATACTTCACGGTGAGTTTCATGCCAGCAACTCCGCGAACGAGAGGAAGGACACGAGCTGGCCCACTGCGATGGCCTCGCCCGGCGGGTTGTCCACGAGGCCGTCGCCCCAGGCGGCGGAGGTGAGCACGCCCGAGCTCTGATTGGGAAAGAGCTGGAGGCCGCCTTCCGCGTCGCGACGGGCGCGCAGAAACTCACGGCGCTTGTCGGCGCGGGGCAGGTCGAAGTGCGCCGGCAATCGCATGGCGGTGGGCGTGAGCTGGGTGGCGCCCTGAAGCTTCAGCAAAAAGGGCCTCACCAGCAGCAGGAACGTGACGAAACTGGAAACGGGGTTGCCCGGCAGCCCCATGAAGTGTGCGGCGCCGACCCTGCCGTAAGCGAAGGGCTTGCCGGGCTTGATCGCAATCTGCCACAGGTCCAGCGAGCCCAGTTGCTCCACGGCCGGCTTGATGTGGTCCTCCTCGCCAACGGAGACGCCGCCGCTGGTGAGGATGAGATCGTGCTCCTGCGACGCCTTGCCGAGCGCGGCGACGGTTGCGTCGCGCCGATCCGGGACGATCCCGAAATCGCTGACTTCGCATCCGAGCCGGCGCAGCAACGCGGAAAGGAAGAAGCGGTTGGAGTTGTAGATGCTGCCAGGCTTCATCTGCTCCGGCGGCACGTCACCGGGCATGACGAGTTCGTCGCCGGTGGAAAACAGCGCGACACGCGGACGCCGGGCCACGGTCAGCCGATCCATCCCGATGCTGGCGGCCAGCCCCAGGGCCGCGGCGGACAGGCGCGCTCCTTTTGCCAGCACCACCGCGCCGCGGGTGACGTCCTCGCCGCTGCGGCGTATCCACTGCCCCGGTGAAGGGACGCGCATGATGCGCACGGCATTCTCGCCGGCCGGCTCGGTGTCTTCCTGCATCACCACCGCGTCCGCGCCCGCCGGGATCGTCGCGCCGGTAAAGATGCGCGCGACGGTGCCAGGCGTCAACGGGTGCGCGGGGGCACCCGCAGGGATGCGCTGGCTGACCGGCAGTGGCACGCCCTCGTCCGCGATCTCGCTGCTGCGAACGGCGTAGCCATCCATGGAACTGTTGTCCTGCGGCGGTACCTGCAGCGCCGACACCAGATCGTGCGCGAGCACGCGACCATCGGCATCGAACGTCGACACTATTTCCGTTCCGTCCAGCGGCAGTACATGTGCCAGCAACTCGGCCAGCGCGTCGTCCAGCGGCCGCAGGGGTGCACGGGGAGCGCTCATGAAAACATCTCCGGGTCGTAGTCGAAGCGGTCTCCATTGTCGACCAGCCATTGCGCAACGGCGTCGGCGTTGTCCAAATCCAGCACCGGCCGCAGGGTGGGCTCGGGCAGGCTGCCGGCCGAGTTGGTGGCGATGGCCACGATGAAGTCGTCCTCGCTGTACAGCGCGGGCTTGCCGGCCTCGTGCCGCCAAACCTCGATCTTGAGCAGGTTGCTGTCCTTGAACCCTTCCACGAGCACCCAGTCGACGCCGTCGTACAGCTCCGCGATCAGGTGATGCACCGAGAGGCGCGCGGGCCGCTCGAACTCGCGGATCAGCGCAAGCCGCATGTCCGAGGCCACCACCACTTCGAACGCCCCCGCCTCGCGATGGCGGTACGTGTCCTTGCCCGGGTGGTCAATGTCGAATTTGTGGTGCGCATGCTTGACGACGGAGACGCGCAGCCCCCGCAGTTTGAGCGCGGGGATGAGGCTTTCCACCAGCGTGGTCTTGCCGGAACCCGAGAAACCCGCGAAACCGACGACCTTCATCGGGACGTCAGCCACAGTGCCGGCCGATGAATTCCTTGACCGACTGCGAATCGGCGGCCATCACCGTGACGCGCTTGGGCAGCTGCTCGATCCCTTCGAATTTCGCGGGCCGCTCGGGCTCGTGCCCCAGGGCCTCGACGATGCTGGCAGCGAACTTGATCGGCAGCGCCGTCTCCAGCACGATCATGGGCACACCGGGCGCCAGGTGCTCGCGGGCCACCTTGAGGCCGTCGGCCGTGTGCGTGTCGATCGTCACGCCGAAGCGCGCGTGCGTGTCGCGGATGGTGGCGATGCGGTCGGCATGCGTGCTCTTGCCGCTGATGAAGCCGTAACGCTCGCCGGCCTGCTTGAATGCCGGGTCGCCGCTCAGGTCGAAGCGGCCCTCGCGCCCGAGCTGCTCGCCGAACAAGGATTTCACGCGCGCGCCGTCGCGATCCAGCAGGTCGAACACGAAACGCTCGAAGTTGCTGGCCTTGCTGATATCCATGGAGGGGCTGGACGTCTCGTGCGTATCCGCAGCGGCACGAACGCGGTACACCCCGGTGCGGAAGAACTCGTCGAGCACGTCGTTCTCGTTGGTGGCGAGCACGAGCTTGTCGATCGGCAGCCCCATCATGCGGGCCACGTGGCCGGCGCAGATGTTGCCGAAGTTGCCGGAGGGGACGGTGAAGCTGACCTTCTCGCCGTTTTCCGTCGTCGCCTGGAAATAACCGGCGAAGTAGTACACAACCTGGGCGACAAGCCGCGCCCAATTGATCGAGTTCACCGTGCCGATGCGGTACTTGCGCTTGAACTCAAGGTCGTTGGAAACGGCCTTGACGATGTCCTGGCAATCGTCGAACACGCCTTCGATGGCGATGTTGTGGATGTTCTCGTCCTGCAGGCTGAACATCTGCGCCTGCTGGAAGGGGCTCATGCGCCCGTGCGGCGACGTCATGAAGACGCGCACGCCCTTCTTGCCGCGCATCGCGTACTCGGCAGCGCTTCCCGTATCGCCGGACGTGGCGCCGAGGATGTTCAGCTCCTCGCCGCGGCGGGTCAGTTCGAACTCGAACAGGTTGCCCAGCAGCTGCATCGCCATGTCCTTGAAGGCGAGCGTGGGGCCGTTGGAAAGGCCTTCGAGGTAAAGCCCGTCCTCGAGTTTTTTCAGCGGCGCAATTTCCTTCGTGCCGAAGATTTCCGTCGTATACGTCTTGCGGCAGATCGCGCGCAAGTCATCGGCCGGGATGTCGTCGATGTACAGCGAGAGAATTTCGAAAGCCAGGTCGGCGTACGGCAGGCCGCGCCATCTCGCAAGGGTGGCCGCATCGACGTGCGGATACCGCTCAGGCAAATACAGGCCGCCGTCCGGGGCCAGGCCCTCGAGGAGGATTTCGCAGAAATGCTTGCGGTCGGCGTGGCCGCGCGTCGAGACATACAGCATTACGCGAGTTCTTCCTTGCGGATGCGGGTGATCGGGGCCAGCACGGTGGGCAGGCCCTGCATCTGCGCGATCACCTCATTCATCGTGCCCTCGCGTACGCTGTGCGTGAGGATGATGAGGTCGGTCTGCCCCTCGCCTTCGCCCGCCTCACGCTGCAGCATGGCGTCGATGCTGATGCCCGCTGCAGCCAGCTGGCCCGTGACCTTGGCCAGCACGCCGGCCTGGTCCGCGACCCGAAGGCGCAGGTAGTAGCTCGTGACGACCTCGCTCATGGGCAGCACCGGCAAGTCGCTCATCTGGTCCGGCTGGAACGCCAGATGGGGCACGCGATTGGCCGCGTCGACCGTGTGCAGGCGGGTGATGTCCACCAGGTCGGCGATGACGGCGCTGGCCGTCGGCTCGCTGCCGGCGCCCTTGCCGTAGTACATCGTCGTGCCCACGGCGTCGGCCTGTACCAGCACGGCGTTCATCGCGCCTTCGACGTTGGCGATCAAACGCTTGGACGGCACCAGCGCGGGGTGCACGCGCAGCTCCACGCCCTTGGCCGTCCGCTTCGTGATGCCCAGCAACTTGATGCGATAGCCCAGTTGCTCGGCGTACTTGATGTCCTGCGCGCCCAGCTTGGTGATGCCCTCGACGTAGGCCTTGTCGAACTGCACCGGGATGCCGAACGCGATGGCTGACATGATGGTGGCCTTGTGCGCGGCATCCACGCCTTCGATATCAAAGGTCGGGTCGGCTTCCGCGTAGCCCAGGCGCTGAGCGTCTTTCAGGGCGACATCGAAGTCCAGGCCCTTGTCGCGCATCTCGGACAGGATGAAGTTGGTAGTGCCGTTGATGATGCCGGCGATCCACTCGATGCTGTTGGCCGTGAGGCCCTCGCGCAGCGCCTTGATGATAGGGATGCCACCGGCCACCGCGGCCTCGAACGCGACCATCACGCCGCGCCGGTGCGCCGCCGCGAAGATCTCCGTGCCGTGCACTGCCAGCAACGCTTTGTTGGCCGTGACGACGTGCTTGCCGGCTTCGATCGCCTCCATGACAAGCTGGCGTGCGATGCCGTAGCCGCCGATCAGCTCGATCACGATGTCGATGTCCGGGTTGGCGATGATGGCGCGCGCGTCGTTCACCACTTTCACGCTGTCGCCGACGATCTTCTGGGCGCGTGCGGTGTCCAGGTCGGCCACCATCGTGATCTCGATGCCGCGGCCGGCACGGCGCTTGATCTCTTCCTGGTTGCGGTTCAAGACGTTGAACACGCCTGTGCCGACGGTGCCGATGCCCAGCAGGCCTGCTTGGATGGGTTTCATGTGGTCGTACGCTTCCTGTAACTCTCGAGAAATTTCGCAATGCGGCCGATGGCCTCGCGCAGGTCGTCTTCATGGGGCAGGAAGACGATGCGGAAATGGTCCGGGCTGTGCCAGTTGAATCCGGTCCCCTGCACCAGCATGACGCGGGTTTCCTGCAGCAGCTCGAGGAAAAACTGCCGGTCGTCGGCGATCGGGTAGACCTTGGGGTCGAGCTTCGGGAACATGTACAGCGCGGCCGTGGGCTTCACGCAGCTCACGCCCGGAATGGCCGTGATGAGCTCGTACGCCAGGTCGCGCTGGCGGCGCAGGCGGCCGCCCTCGCCGACCAGTTCGTTGATGCTCTGGTAGCCACCCAGCGCGGTCTGGATGGCCCATTGCCCGGGCACGTTGGCGCACAGCCGCATGTTCGAGAGCATGTTCAGGCCCTCGATGTAGTCGGCCGCAGCCTTCTTGTCGCCCGACACGACCATCCAGCCCGCGCGATAGCCGCAGGAGCGATAGCTCTTGGACAGAGAGTTGAAGGTGAGTGTCAGCACGTCCTCGGACAGGCTCGCGATGGCGGTGTGCTTCGCGCTGTCATAGAGGACCTTGTCATACACCTCGTCGGCCAGGATGACCAGGCCGTGTTCCCGCGCGATGTCCACGAGGCCCTTGAGAAGCTCGTCCGAGTACAGCGCGCCGGTCGGGTTGTTGGGATTGATGACAACGATGCCCTTGGTCGAGGGCGTGATCTTGCGGCGGATGTCCGCGAGGTCGGGCATCCAGCCATTGGCTTCCTCGCACAGGTAATGCACCGGCGTGCCGCCCGACAGGCTGGCGGCGGCTGTCCACAGGGGGTAATCCGGGGCCGGCAGCAACAATTCGTCGCCATCGTCGAGCAAGGCATTGGTGGCCATGGCGATGAGCTCGCTGGCGCCATTGCCCAGGTAGATGTCGTCGAGCGTGACGCCCTTGATGCCCTGCTTCTGCGTTTCGTGCATCACGGCCTTGCGGGCGGCGAAGATGCCCTTGCTGTCAGAGTAACCGGCCGAGTTCGGCAGGTTACGGATCATGTCCTGCTGGATCTCCTCGGGCGCATCGAAGCCGAAAACCGCCAGGTTGCCGATGTTCAGGCGGATGATCTTGTGGCCCTCTTCCTCCATTTGCCGGGCCGCATCCATGATGGGTCCGCGGATGTCGTAGAGCACATTGGCCAGCTTGGCCGATTTATGGACTGTCTTCAAAGCCCCTCCGGAGCGTTCTTCAGGCGTGAAAACCTATAATTTGACCACAGTTCTGCCTGTTTTTAGTGCAGCGCAACAATGACCGAAAGCCCCCTCGCACCATGAAACTGCAACCTGACAAGTCCGATGTGCAGTCGATCAGCGGGTATGGCCCCGGCTGGGTGGGGGTCGATGGTGAAAAAATCACATCGAGCGTAATCCTCAGCTCGCGGGGCGAGCGTATCGCGTGGCCCGCCGCGACGTTTGGAGACCTCGATGCATCGCACTTCGTGACGCTGGCGGAAGTGGACGCGGAAGTGGTGATTTTCGGTAGCGGATCGCGCATTCGCTTCCCGCAGGCCGCATGGCTGCAGCCGCTCGTGGCCCGGCGAATCGGCATCGAAACGATGGACACGGCGGCGGCCTGCCGCACCTACAACATCCTCGCTTACGAGGGGCGCAGCGTCGCAGTAGCCCTGCTCATCGAGCAGCCTGAGTGAGTACACTGGGGCTCAAGCCCCGTTTCAGGGTAAAATTGTGGGTTGCAACGGGACCGAGCCGTCCCCATGTAGCAACGAGCAATCCTGTCACACGAGAAACAAAGTCCCATGGCGATCGTTGTCAACAAACCTATCCCCGAATTTGAAGCAAACGCCACGGGCGGCATCAAAGTCACGAATACCTCCCACAACGGCAATGTCCTGGTGCTGTACTTCTACCCGAAGGACAACACCCCCGGCTGCACGACCGAGGCCATGCAGTTCCGCGACAAATACAAGGATTTCGTCAAGGCCGGCGCCGAGGTATTCGGCGTTTCGCGCGACAACATGAAGTCGCACGACGACTTCAAGGCCAAGCTCGAGCTGCCCTTCGAGCTGATCGCCGACACTGAAGAGAAGATGTGCCACATGTTCGGCGTGGTCAAGAACAAGATCATGTACGGCAAGAAAGTGAAGGGCATCGAGCGCAGCACCTTCCTCATCGGCGCCGACGGCGTGCTCAAGCAGGAGTGGCGCGGCCTGAAGGTTCCCGGCCACGTGGACGAAGTGCTCAAGGCCGTCAAGCTGCTCAAGAAGGCGGCCTGACGTTTTGTAGCAACAACAACCGTGGTGTCATTGTTGCCTCGTGGGACTTGTGCATAATGAATTCATGCAGTTGATCCCGACGCGACGCGTCATCACCGCTAAAGCGCAACAAGCCGCCCGGCTCGCCAGGCGGCTTTTTTGCTTCTTGACCCCATCAACCGGGAACCGACCCATCCATGCCACTCCCCCCCGCCCCCACCAAGCGCGCTGCCCTGCTACCGCCGGAAGCCTACGACGCCCCGGCCCGTTCCCCGCACAAGGCACCGCGAAAATCGGAGGCGAGCCATATTGATGTACCGCTCGCGGAGAAGCCGCTGACGCTGGATTTCGACCCGCGGCTGGGCACCGGCGGCGAGGTGCATCCCGAAGCGTTCAAGGCCCCCGCGGACGAGTATTTTGAGCATCCCGAGCCTGCGGTCGCCAAAAAACGGTTGGCGCCCGAGCCCGCGCCCCGGCCCGCCCGCAAGGCCAAGCCCGCCGGTCCGGCGAAGCTGTTCGTGCTGGATACCAACGTGCTCATGCACGACCCGATGAGCCTGTTCCGCTTCGAGGAACACGACATCTTCCTGCCGATGATCGTTCTGGAAGAGCTGGACGGCCACAAGAAGGGTATGACCGAGGTCGCCCGCAACGCGCGGCAGGCCAGCCGCACGTTGGACGCCCTGGCGGGCCACCAGGGCGCCGACATCGCCCACGGGCTCAAGCTCGACACGACCGGCCATCGCGAAGCCGGCGGATGCCTGTTCTTCCAGACCAAGCCGCTCGACAGCACCCTGCCGATGGCGCTGCCCCAGGGCAAGGCCGACAACCAGATCCTGGGCGTGGTCCAGGCCCTGCGCGAGCAGCACAAGCCGCGCGAGGTGGTGCTGGTCTCCAAGGACATCAACATGCGCGTCAAGGCGCGCGCGTTGGGCCTTGCCACTGATGATTATCAGAACGACAAGACGCTTGACGATCTGGAGCTGCTGTACTCGGGCGCGATGGCCCTGCCCTCGGACTTCTGGACCAAGCACGGCAAGACCATCGAGAGCTGGCAAAGCGGAAGTCACACCTACTACCGCATCACCGGGCCCGTGGTGCCCAGCCTGCTGATCAACCAGTTCGTCTACCTCGAGTCGCCTGGCGAGCCCAGCCTGTATGCGCGCGTGACGGAAATCCGTGCCAAGACAGCTGTGCTCAAGACGCTCAAGGACTACGGCCACCTGAAGAACTCGGTGTGGGGCGTCACCACGCGCAATCGCGAGCAGAACTTCGCCATGAACCTGCTCATGGACCCGGAGGTCGATTTCGTCACCCTGACCGGCACGGCGGGTACCGGCAAGACGCTGATGGCACTCGCTTCGGGCCTGACGCAGGTGCTGGACGACCGGCGCTACACCGAGATCATCATGACCCGCGCCACGGTCAGCGTGGGCGAGGACATCGGCTTCCTGCCAGGGACCGAAGAAGAGAAGATGGGCCCCTGGATGGGCGCGCTGGACGACAACCTCGAAGTACTGGCCAAGACCGAGACGCAGGCCGGCGAGTGGGGCCGCGCCGCGACGAACGAGCTTATCCGCAGCCGCATCAAGATCAAGAGCATGAACTTCATGCGCGGCCGCACGTTCCTGAACAAATACGTGATCATCGACGAGGCCCAGAACCTGACGCCCAAGCAGATGAAGACGCTCATCACCCGCGCGGGCCCCGGCACCAAGATCATCTGCATGGGCAACCTTGCGCAAATCGACACGCCCTACCTCACGGAAGGGTCTTCCGGCCTCACGTTCGCCGTGGACAAGTTCAAGGGCTGGCCGCACAGCGGCCACATCACGCTGGCCAGGGGCGAGAGGTCGCGGCTGGCGGACTTCGCCAGCGAAGTCCTGTAGCGGCCACCTTCAGGGGAAGGCGGGGATATCGGGCTCGGTGCCTTCGAGGTGTGCCTCGGGGTGCAGCGCCTGCAGCCGCTTTTCTATGGCGTCGACCTCCCATCCGAGCACGTCGACCATCAACAGGATCTGCCCTTGTTCGATCTGGGGCATGAAGCGCGCCAGCCGCTTGCTCGGCGTGGATACGCCGATCATGGTCGACGTCCAGATGCCGAACAACGCGCCGGCAATGGCCAGCGCTCCGGCAAGACCCCATTGCGGCTCGTCGCCGACGACCGGGTAGTACACGGCGACCAGCGCACCCAGCAAGGCGCCCACCCCGGCACCGATGATCAGGCCCATCTCGGCCGAGCGGACGACGTCCGATGTCTGCAGCACGTTGGCCGCATGCAGGCCGGACATGTCGGCGCCCTCACGGGCCACGAAATGCATTCGGCGATAGTCGATTCGGGCGAGCAGCAGGTCGTCCATCGTGCGCTGCGCACTGTCCAGGTCGGGTAGCAGCCAATAGATGCGTCGGAACATGGTTATCTCCTTGGTTAATGCGTGTCCATCCGTCAATGCGCTGCCGCAGGTTGCTCGCTCGCCGGCGCAAAGAACAGGCCTCGGGACAGGAAGGTGTAGTCGGCCTCGAGTGCCCCGATCCCCAGAAGCACGAGCAGCAACAGCGGCGGCACCAGGATGGCGTACACCAGCGCAAGCCGCTCCCACAGCATGTGCATGAAGACGCTCACGATCAGGCCCGCCTTCAGCAGCATGAAAACAATGATCAGCGACCACCTCAGCATGCCCTGGACGTGGAAATAGTCCACCATGTAGGACGCCGCACTGAGCACGAACAGCAACGCCCAGATCTTGAAATAGATCGCGAGTGGGTGCTGCTGGCCGTGGGCTTGGCTTGCAGGCCGCTCCCCAGCGAGCGAGACGTCGGGGTGTTCTGCGTGTTCCATGTGCTGCTCCTCGGCCTTTACCAGAGATAGAAGAACGCGAAGATGAAGACCCATACCAGGTCCACGAAGTGCCAGTACAGGCCCATGATCTCTACGATTTCGTAGTTGCCCCTGCGGCCGGTCAGGAAACCCGGCCGCTGGTGGTCGAGATCGCCGCGCAACACCTTCATCGCCACGATCAAGAGGAAGATCACGCCGATCGTGACGTGCGTGCCGTGAAAACCGGTGATCATGAAGAACGACGAGCCGAACTGGGCGGCGCCCCAGGGGTTGCCCCAGGGACGTACCCCTTCGTGGATCAGCTTGGACCACTCGAACGCCTGCATGCCCACGAAGGTGGCGCCCAGGGCTGCCGTCAGCAGCAGCAGAATGAAGGTTGTCTTGCGGTCGCGCCGGTAGCCGAAATTCACCGCCAGGGCCATGGTGCCGCTGCTGCTGATCAGGATGAAGGTCATGATCGCGATCAGCAGCAGGGGGACGTTCCTGCCGAACATCATCAGCGAGAACACCTCGCTCGGATTGGGCCAGGGCGTCGTGGTGGAGGCGCGCACCGTCATGTATGAGACCAGGAAGCTGCCGAAGATGAAGGTATCGCTGAGCAGGAAGATCCACATCATCGGTTTGCCCCATGGCACGTCCTTGAAGAGGCGTTGATCCGAGGAGGCGTCCGCGACGATGCTTTGCCAGCCGCGTGGCGGGGACAGCGTCGCCGTATCGCTTGCTTCGTGCGTCGTCATGGCGTTCGGCTCCTTGCTCACAGGGGCGTGGACGAACAGATCGCCAGCCCGAGGTCGTTCGACACCAACACCGCATACAACCCTACCCAAACCGCAAGCAGGTAGTGCCAGTAGGTCGCGCACAGTTCCATGCTGAGCCTTGTCCTGGCCGGGTCCGACCCCCGCCAGGCCCTGGCCGAAGCGCGGACCCACGCCACCAACCCCCCCAGCACGTGAAGCCCGTGCACCGCGGTCAGCAGGTAGAAAAAGGAGGCCGCCGCGCTGGACGCGACGAAGTAACCCGCCTCGTTCAGTTGCCTCCAGACAATCAGCTGCCCGGCCAGGAAGCCCAGGGTCAGCAGGCCGCTCGCGCCCAGGCCTTTGCGCACGCGGTCGCGGTCGGCTCGACGGGCGGCATGCACTGTCCACTGCATCGCCAGGCTGGCTGCGACCAACAGCGCGGTGTTCAGCATCAGCAGCCGTGGGCGGGGGAGCGGGCTCCAGTCAGCCAGGCCCAGGCGCATGGCATAGGCGCTGACAAACAGCACGAACAGCGACGTGGCGACAACGAGGAACACCCACAAAGCCATCTTTGCCGGCGGCGGGGTCGGCGCGTCCGCGCCGAGGGCTGGACCGGTGACCTGCGCCTGCCACGGCTGCACATCGATCGTCTGGCGGAACAGCCACCACACGATGACAGCCATCAGGACAGAGAGGAACACCAGGCCGATGGTCATGGGACTAAGCTCCTGCCGGCTGCGCGGCTTTGACCCAGGCTTCGGCCGGCACTTCGGCCGGTGGCACGTTCTGCGGGATGAAGTCGGTCTTGAGGCCTGGCACACCGTAGTCATAGGCCCACCGGTAAACGATCGGCAGTTCCTTGCCGAAATTTCCGTGCCTGGGCGGCGTGTGCGCCGTTTGCCATTCGAGCGTGGTGGCGTTCCACGGGTTATCGCCGGCCGGCTTGCCCCTGAAGTAGCTGGCAACCAGGTTGTACAGGAACACCATCTGTACGGCGCCGACCACGAAGGCGGCGATCGATATCCATGCGTTCAGCAAGTGCGCCGAGTCGGGGATGAAGTTCGTGCCGCCTATTGCATAGTAGCGGCGCGGGATGCCCATGAAACCCAGGTAGTGCATGGGGTAGAAGATCGCGTAGGTGCCGATGAAGGTGATCCAGAAGTGAATCTTGCCCAGCGTGTCGTCAAGCATGCGCCCGGTGATCTTCGGGTACCAGTGGTAGATGGCCCCGAACACCACCAGCACCGGCGCGATGCCCATCACCATGTGGAAATGCGCGACGACGAACATCGTGTCCGACAACGGCATGTCCACCACCACGTTGCCCAGGAAAAGGCCGGTCAAGCCGCCGTTGACGAAGGTGAAGATGAACGCGATGGCGAACAGCATCGGGACCGTGAGGTGTATGTTGCCCCGCCACAGCGTCAGCACCCAGTTGTAGACCTTGATGGCCGTAGGCACCGCGATGATCAGCGTCGTCGTCGCGAAGAAGAAGCCGAAGTACGGGTTCATTCCGCTCACGAACATGTGGTGTGCCCACACGACGAAGCTGAGGCCCCCGATGATCAGGATCGCCCACACCATCATCCGGTAGCCGAATATGTTCTTCCTCGCGTGGGTGCTGATCAGGTCGGACACAATGCCGAACGCGGGTAGCGCGACGATATAGACCTCGGGATGGCCGAAGAACCAGAACAGGTGCTGGAAGAGCAGCGGATTGCCGCCCGAGTGGCTCACTTGCTGCCCCTTCGAGACGAGTGCGGGCATGAAGAAGCTGGTGCCCAGCGTCAGGTCCAAGGCCATCATGATGGCGCTGACGAACAATGCGGGAAAAGCCAGCAGGGCCAGGATGGTGGCCATGAAGATGCCCCATACGGTGAGCGGCAGGCGCATCATCGTCATCCCGCGCGTGCGGGCCTGAAGCACCGTGACAACGTAGTTCAGGCCGCCCATGGTGAAGCCGATGACGAAGACCGCCAACGACACCAGCAGCAGGATGATGCCCAGGTACGACCCCGGGGTGCCGTCCAGGATGGCCTGCGGCGGGTAGAGGGTCCAGCCGGCGCCGCTCGCGCCTCCGGGCACGAAGAAACTTGCGACCAGCAGCAGCACGGCCAGCAGGTACATCCAGTAGCTGACCATGTTCACGTAGGGGAACACCATGTCGCGAGCCCCGACCATCAACGGGATCAGGTAGTTGCCGAAACCACCCAGGAACAGCGCCGTGAGCAGGTAGATGACCATGATCATCCCGTGCATGCTGACCATCTGAAGATAGGTGCTCGGGGTGATGAAGCCGACACGGCCCGGGAAGCCGAGCTGCAGGCGCATGAGCCATGAGAACACCAGTGCGACCAGCCCGATCGCGATCGCTGTGACCGCGTACTGGATTGCGATCACCTTCGCATCCTGGCTCCAGATGTATTTGCCGATGAAGGTCTTCGGGTGGTAGAGCTCGGGCTCGCCGACCTCCGCGGGCGGTGCGAATTCCGATTCCTCGTGAGCAACGTAAGTAGCCATTCGCCGCCTCCGGGTGGATCAACGCGCGTTGATGTAGGCCAGGATGTCGCCGATGGCAGCATCGTCGACAAGCATCCCGGCGACCAGGGCCATCTGGCCACCGTAATAGTCCTGCGCATGCGCGCCGCGGACACCATCCCTGAAATTCCTCAGCTGCCTGGCCATGTACCAGTCGCTCATGCCATGGAGCCTGGGCGCGTTGGTCGCCGCGATGCCGCCCGCGTTGGCGCCATGGCACGCGGCGCACGTCGCGTAGCGCTGCCGGCCCCTGTCCACATCGCCCTTGATGGTTGTCGCCACCGGCGCGTCGGGCAGTGTCGCGAGGTAGGCGGCGACATTGGCGATCGCGGTGTCGTCCACGAGTGTGGCTGCCATCGGCGCCATCATCTTGCCGAAGACGTCCTTCTCATGCGTGCCGCGGGCTCCCTCCTTGAACAGCCTCAGCTGCCGCTCCAGGTACCAGGCGCCCTGCCCGCTCAGTCTCGGCGCATTCATTGCCACGTTGCCTTCGCCATTGGCGCCATGACAGGCCGCGCACACCGCATAGGCGGCCTTGCCGGCCTCCGCGTTGCCGGGTGCCCGCGCGCCCACCTGCGCAAAAGTCGATTGGCGGTCCAGCCAGTTCTGGAAGGCGGCGGGTTCATCGACCACCAGCCTGCCGCGCATCGCGAAGTGTCCGATGCCGCAAAGTTCCTCGCAGAGCAGGTCGAAGGATCCCGTACGCGTGGGCGTGAACCAGACGTATGTGACCAGCCCGGGAACCATGTCCATCTTGACGCGGATCTGTGCGATCGAAAAGTTGTGCAGCACGTCCTTGGAGCGCAGCAGCAACTTGACCGGCCGGCCCAGAGGCACGTGCAGCTCGGGGCTCGCCAGCAGCACATCGTCGGCGCCGTGGGGATCGGCGGCATTCATCCCGAAGGGGTTGGCGTCCGTCACGAAGCGGGAGTTCACTGTTCCCAGCTTGCCGTCCTTGCCCGGCAGGCGATAACCCCAGTGCCACTGCTGGGCCATGACCTCCACGACCTGGGCGTCCTTTGGCGCATGGATCACGTCCGCCCAGACCAGAAGGCCCGGCGCCAGCATGGCGGCCACGCCGCCGGCCGTAACGACCAGGAGCCACCACTCGAGTTTCTTGTTCTCCGGCTGATACGCTGCGCGTCCGCCCTCGCGATGGCGGTAGCGAAACACAGCCAAAGCCATGAACAGGCTGACGGCCACGAACACGATTCCAGTCACCACGAAGGTAATGGAGATGGTGGTATCGATGGTGCCCCAGTTGGAGGCGATCGGCGTGAAGTACCAGGGACTGACGAAGTGGAACAGGACCGAGCCCAGCGCCAGCAGGATCAACGCGACCGCGATGGGCATGCTAGGGCTCCGTGGCGGTTCTTTTGAGCCGGCAGTAGAGAAGAGCCGTTACGATGCCGAAAACCACGTGCGCGGCCAGCGTGTCCGCTCCGCGCAGTGCCACCAACCAGGGGAAGAAGCCGACGAGGAGCTCGAAATTGATGAGGTAGAGCGCCGCGCCAAGCGTTGCGCCCGCCACTAATGCCATGCCTTGGCTGGAATCAAGCTTGAGCTGCGTGAGGGCCACGGCCATTGCCAGACCGAAGCAGATGCCCAATACGTAGTGAGTGGCCAACGCGATAGCGACGACGCCGAGGCTGAAGCCGTAGCCCGACGTCGTCAGGCTGCCGGCGCCGGTGAAGATCGGCGCGATCATGTGCGATGTGCGCCAGGGGCCGTCGGCATTGAAGAACGCGGACCAAAGCAGGTCCAGCACCATCAGCACGGCGCCGGCCGCGAAGCCGGATACCGCCGCTGCGGTCCAGTCTACTGCGCGCCATTTCCAGGCACGCGATTCAATGAGAGTGTCCATGGTGACCTCCCTCGTGCGCACGGTCTGCGCAAGCTGCCCCGAATTGCGCCGAGGCAGAGCCATCATTTTTCTACACCCAATGGCGCGTCAATGCAAGCAGACGATGCCGCTATTAACTTGCGGTGACTCGGACGTTCGGCTAGCAGTCGCAGTTAAAAGGCGCTGTTAGAAGTCGGCGTTGCCCGAAGCCAGCGACTCGAACCGCGTCATCTCTTTCAGGAAAGCCAGCTTCACGGTGCCGGTGGGCCCGTTGCGTTGCTTGCTGATGATGATCTCGGCGACGCCGGGCTCTTTCGAGTCCTTGTTGTAATAGTCGTCGCGGTAGATGAACATGATCACGTCGGCGTCCTGTTCGATTGCACCGGATTCGCGCAGGTCGCTCATCATTGGTCGCTTGTCGGTGCGCGACTCTACGCCGCGCGACAGCTGTGACAGCGCAATCACCGGGCACTGCAGCTCCTTGGCGAGCATTTTCAGGCCGCGCGAGATTTCGCCGACGGCCGTGGCGCGGTTCTCGTCGTTCATGCTGCTGGACACACTCATGAGCTGAAGGTAGTCGACGACGATCAGCCCGAGCTTGCCGCACTGGCGCGCCAGCCGCCTGGCATTCGCGCGCAGTTCGCTGGTGGTGAGGCCAGGCGTCTCATCGATGTGCAGCGAGATGTTGCGCAGCTTCTCGATCGCTTCCGTGAGGCGCGGCCACTCCGAGTCGGTCAGCTTGCCGGTGCGAAGGTGCATCTGGTCGATGCGGCCGATCGAGCCGACGATACGCACGGCCAGCTGCGAGGCGCCCATTTCCATCGAGAAGACCGCCACCGGCAAGCCCTCGTTCAGGGCCACGTGCTCGGCGATGTTGATGGCAAGGGCCGTCTTGCCCATGGAGGGACGGGCGGCCAGCACGATCATGTCGCCGGCTTGCATGCCGGACGTCATACGGTCCAGATCGTAGAAGCCGCTCGGCACGCCCGTGATGTCGTTCGGGTTGTCGGCCATCTCCTGGACTCGGTCCAGCAGCTGAACCACCAACGAGTCCATGCCCTGGAAGCCCTGCTTCATCCGCGAGCCTTCTTCGCCGATGTTGAAAATCTTCTGCTCGGCCTCGTCCAGGATCTTGTCGACCGGCTTGCCCTGCGTGTTGAACGCGGCCGTGGCGATCTCGTCACTGGCTGTCACCAGCTTGCGCAAGATGGAGCGCTCGCGCACGATCTCGGCGTAGCGGCGGATGTTGCTGGCGCTTGGAACGTACTGCGCCAGCGAGTTGAGGTAGGCCAGTCCGCCCACCTCCTCCGCCTTGCCCAGGCCTTGCAGCTGCTCGTATACGGTGATCACATCCGCGGGCCGGGTGGCGTTGATCAGGCCGCCGATGGCGGCGTAGATCAGGCGGTGTTCGTAGCGGTAGAAGTCGCTGTCGGTGAGCAGGTCGCCAACGCGATCCCATGCGTTGTTGTCCAGCAGCAGGCCGCCGAGCACACTGGATTCGGCCTCGATGGAATGCGGGGGGACCCGCAGCTGGGCGATCTGGTGGTCGCGGGAAAATTCGTCGTCGAGTGGGGTGAGTACAGCGGACATCGGCGGCTTGGAAAGATGGTTGATGCTACGGCGCGGACCTGTGGGCGTCCAGCGAAAAGGCTGGGCACAGCCGTTTGAAAAGCTGTGGATTGGCCGGGGAAAACTGTGGATGACCGGTGCGCAACACGGTATAACCACAGGCCAAAGAAAAAGCCGCCCGCAGGCGGCTTTTCGCTTGATCGGCAGACGGTTTTGGCTTATGCCGTTTCGCCGTACACCGTCACGTTGATGTCGACCACCACGTCCGTGTGCAACGCCACGCTGACGGTGGAATCACCCACGGTCTTGATCGGGCCGTTGGGCATGCGAACCTGCGCCTTGGCGACCTTGTAGCCCTGCTTTGTCAGCTCTTCGGCGATGTCGAAGTTGGTGACCGAGCCGAACAGGCGGCCGTCCACGCCGGCCTTCTGGGTCAGCTTGACGGTGGTGCCAGCGAGCTTTTCGCCCTGGGCCTGAGCACCTTTCAGCTTGTCGGCGGCTGCCTTTTCGAGTTCGGCGCGCTTGGCTTCGAACTCGGCCTTGTTGGCCGCAGTGGCGCGGCGCGCCAGCTTCTTGGGGATCAGGTAGTTGCGGGCGAACCCGTCTTTGACCTTGACGATGTCGCCGAGATCGCCGCCGGCAACTTTTTCGAGCAGGATGACTTGCATGTTCTTGGCCCCTTAGATGCGGTGCTGGTCCGTATACGGGACCAGGGCCAGGAAGCGCGCGCGCTTGATGGCGGTGTTGAGCTGGCGCTGATAGATCGCGCGGGTGCCGGTCAGGCGGGCCGGGATGATTTTGCCGTTTTCGGCGATGAAATCGCGCAGGGTGTCGACGTCTTTGTAGTCGATTTCCTCGACGTGGGCGACGGTGAAGCGGCAGAAGCGCTTGCGCTTGAACAGCAGCGACTGTGTGTTGCGCTTCGGACGCTTGTCCTTGTTGAATTTCTTGAACGTGGCCATGTGGGACCTCTTGAAAAATTAATCTTGGCTGAATAACTGGATATGGAACACGGGGTGCTTGCCGTTGCGGGGCGTCGCGAGGAATCCGGTGAAATTCCAGCTGCTGCCTATGGGCTGCCGGCCGAGCGTCTCGGCCACCGCGCCAAAGGCCACCGCCTTGACCGCCACCTTCACCTGCCTGGCCTGCCCTGCTTCGGTCAACTCCGATTCATGTTCGAGGTTGAAATCCAGGGCCGGCAATCCGGCGGGGGTGTATCGCAAGACCCCTGCCTGGGCGATACGGGCGCTCAAAACGAGCTGGTTCACTCAATATTCGCTTTGCGGCGGATGCCGCTTACGCCTGGTACTCCGCCTGCTGGGTCTTGCGGGCTTCTTCACGCTCGACGGTCCTCATCATGGAGGATGGGCCGGTGTCGGCCTTCTTGCGCACCACGGTCAGGTGGCGCAGCACGGCATCGTTGAAGCGGAAGGCATGCTCCAGTTCGGCCATCACGGGCTGGTCGGCCTCGATGTTCACGCACAGGTAATGGGCCTTGGCGAGCTTGTTGATCTGGTAGGCCAGCTGGCGGCGGCCCCAGTCTTCCACGCGGTGCACTTTGCCGCCGCCGGCGGTGATCATGCCCTTGTAACGCTCCAGCATGGCCGGAACCTGTTCGCTCTGGTCCGGGTGGATCAGCAAGATGATTTCATAATGACGCATATGACTCCTTGAGGTTGCGCCGCAGGGAACGCGGCTGGTTTCAGCCACCCACAGCGTCAGATGTGGTGTAGCAAGGAAAAGCCCACGATTATAGCCCTGCGTGCGCAGCGAGCCCGGCGGGCAACTCGGCACGGCTCCAAAGCGGCGAATTTTAGTAAAAAGGTGTTAGCCGCGGCGCCCCGGCAGCTATGCAACCCCTGGGCGTTTTGCGATGATGAACCCATGGCTGCCTCGACCGACTCCTGCACCGAACGCATGGGGCGCCTGGGTTTCCGCAAGTGGTACGAGCGCGAACTCCTCGCAGGGCATGCTCACCTGGTGCTCTGCATCCTCAGCGTCGTCGCCCTGATGGCCAGCATGGAGTCGTTTCGCGACGGGCCTTCGGTGAGGTTAGAGAACGTGCTGTTCGTCGTTGTCAGCGGGGCCATCGGCCTGTGGGCCTTGCGCCGTTTCATTTATCTCACCGTGCGCGCTGAAGCCATCGCCAGCCAGGCAGTATGCGCCGCCTGCGGCGAATATGGCCGCTTCAGCGTCGTGGGTCAGAACCCCACCCGCAATGAGACCGAGGTCTGCTGTCGCAAGTGCAGCCATCGATGGGTGATCAACACGCAAGGCTCCCGACCCGACCCGAATTGAAAAGACCCCCGCGGCCTTGCGGCCCCGGGGGTCTTTCTTTCCGTCCCGCTGCTTAGTGGATCAAGCTCTTGGCCGTGCCCTTGAGGCTCGGGTAGCGCACGTGCTCGACCAGTTCCTGGATCCTGGCACTGGGCGCGGGTGTCAGCAGGCTGACAATGATGATGACCGCGAACCCGATGGGCACGCCGAACAGGCCGGCCGAGATCGGGCTGATGCCCCACCAGATGTTGTCGGCGATCGGCGACGTCACGCCGAATATGCCGCGCATCCAAGGCTGCGTTGTCGCCATGTAGTAGAACGTGGTGCCTAGGCCGGCAACCATGCCAAGCGAAGCCGCGATGCCGTTCGCCCGCTTCCAGAAGATCCCCAACACGAGGGCCGGGAAGAACGATGCTGCGGCGAACGAGAACGCCGCGGAAACCAGGAACAGGATGTCCGCCGGTTTCTGAGAGGCCACGCCAGCAGCCGCCAAGGCGACGACCAACAGCAGGATCTTCGACAAGGTCACCCGCCTCGCGGTGGATGCGTTCGGATCGATCATCTTGTAGTACAGGTCGTGGCTGAGCGCGTTGGCGATCGTCAGCAGCAGGCCGTCGGCAGTGGACAGGGCAGCCGCGAGGCCGCCGGCTGCCACCATCCCGGACACCACATAGGGCAGCCCACCGATTTCCGGCGTCGCCAGTACGATGATGTCGCCGCCGATCTTCATCTCCGTCAGCTGGAAGATACCGTCCTTGTTGATGTCCACCACGGACAGCAGGCCCGGATCGACCCGTTGCCAGTTGTTGATCCAGGCAGGCAGCTTGTCGAACGGTGTCCCTACCAGCACGTTGAACACCTCGTACTTGACCAGCACCGCGAGGGCCGGCGCCGTGAAGTACAGCAGGAAGATGAAGAACAGCGACCATGTGACCGAGTCACGCGCCTCCTTCACGCTCGGCGTCGTGTAGTACCGCATCAGGATGTGCGGCAACGCTGCGGTACCCACCATCAGGCAGAAGATCAACGCCAGGAAGTTGCGACGCGACTCGTTGAAAGCCTTTTGCGCAGCAGCATCGCCGTTCGGATCTCCAGCGAACACCTGGGCGTGATTGGGCATGCCACCCAGCGGCTTGGCGCGGTCGAGGTTGGCCGCCTTGGCCTTGGTCCAGGCATCCTTGGCGGCCTTCTCGTCTTTGGGAACGGCCGCCAGCTCCTTCTCGGCCGCAGCGACCTGAGACGCCATGGCGTTGTTGGCCTTGAGGTCGGCGACCTTCTTCTCCGCCGCAGCCTTGTCCGCGGCGAGGGCTGCAGGAATATCCTTCAGCTTTGCGTCGAACTCGTCAGCGCGCTGCTTGAAGATCGCAACGACTTCGAGCTCTTTCGGGTCCTTGCGAAGATCGTCGCCGCGCTTGGAAACCTTCTCGAGCTGATAACCGTAGATTGCCTGGGGAACCGGCACACCGGTCTGCTTCACCGCGAGCCAGACCACGGGAATCATGTAGGCGAGGATCAGGATGATGTACTGTGCCACCTGCGTCCAGGTTACCGCGCGCATGCCGCCAAGGAAGGAGCAGACCAGAATACCGCCCAACCCCAGGAAAATCCCGAGCTCGAACGCAACGCCCGTCAGGCGCGTGGTGATGATGCCCACGCCGTAGATCTGCGCCACCACGTACGTGAAGGAACAGAGAATGGCGGCCACGATGCCGATGAAACGAGGCAGGTTGCCACCATAACGCTCGCCCAGGAAGTCGGGGATGGTGAACTGCCCGAACTTGCGCAGATAGGGCGCGAGCAGAAGGGCCACCAGACAGTAGCCGCCCGTCCAGCCCATGATGAATGCGAGGCCGCCATAGCCGGTCAGGTACAGCGTTCCGGCCATGCCGATGAACGATGCCGCCGACATCCAGTCGGCGCCCGTTGCCATGCCGTTGTAGACCGCCGGCACGCGCCGCCCGGCGACGTAGTACTCGGCCGCATCCGTTGTGCGGCTCATGATGCCGATACCGGCATACAGGCCGATGGTGGCCATCAGGAAGATGAACCCGATCCATTCCCGTTTCAGCCCGAACTGCTCCAGGATGGCCAGGACGATCACGAAGGCGATGAAGCCCCCGGTGTAGAACCCGTAGACCTTGTTCAGCTGCTTCTTGAACGCAGCATTCGCTTCGGCACCGGTGGCGGTGGAGTGTGAAAAGACGGCCATGTTATTCCTCCTCCGCCACGCCGAATTCCTGGTCCAGCTTGTTCATGTAACGAGCGTAGAACCAGATGATCGCGACGTAGATGATCAACGACCCCTGGGCGCCCATCCAGAAACTGAATGGCCAGCCGAAGAAGTTGAAGTTGAGATCACGGGCGTAGTAGCCCACGACGTAGGTGACGACGAACCAGACCACGAGCAGGAATGCCGTAATGCGCAGGTTCTTTCGCCAGTACTCTCGATGCCCTTCTGTCAGTTGCATGCTGTTGTCTCCTGTTATTACCCTTTCGGGCTTACCCACCACACACGGCCGCCGGCACCGCACGCCGGCTCGCAACTCAGGCCGCGCCTGAAATACCCCCTCAGCTGGCGGGCGGGACGAAAATCCCCGTCTCGCGTTCCAGCTGAGCGGCCACTTTCGGCTCGAACCGTTTGAGGTGACGGATGATCCGCAGCGCCTCTTCCGGTTCGTGCCGGTCAACATGAACCCGCGCCAGCTGGTACCAGCCGTACGGGCTCATGGGTTGCAATTGGGTGTTCTTCTTGAGGGCAACGAGAGCCTCGTCGAAGCGTTGAAGACGTATCAGCACCAGGCCCAGGCCGTACCAAGCGCGGTCCAGCTTGGGACTGAGCTCAGTCGCACGGCGCAACGCCGCTTCGGCCTGGTCGTACTCGCCCATCTCTTCGAGCAGGAATCCATAGTTGAACCAGTGCCGGGCGTTGTCGCCGTCGGCCGTCACGAGTTTCTCGAAAGTCCGCAGCGCATCGCGCTGCCGCCCCAACTGGGCCTGCAGATGCGCCTTGCTTGCGAGGCCGTAGCTGTCGCCCGGAAACTCCTCCAGCATGGATTCGAAGACATCGAGCGCGGCTTGCTGACGGCCAAAAAGGAGCAACCCCATGGCGCGCCATTTCCAGCCGCGATAACGCAGGGCGGGCATCATTTGCAGGCCTCCACGCCGATTTGCACGCAGATGCTGATCTTGGCGATTGTGGCGGCGAGCCATACGAAGAAGAGCAGCAATGCGGCGACGATTGGCACGTGGCGCTCGAGCACCACCTTCGGCGTGATCAGCCGCGTCCCGGCCACGAAGGGCCGGGTCATGACCTGGAGCAACTGGTAGAACACATTCTGCTCGCGCTTCGCCCCCGCGAGTACGGCGAGCACGCCCTGTCCTAGCAAAGCCATCAGAGCAATCTCCGCAAGGAGCTTGATGATGCTGACGAGAATAAGCAAGCTGTCTCCCGTGTTATCGGTGTGCCTGCATGGTTTGAAAGCGCGCTTACTCGTTCCTTACAAACAGCCGCCGCAGAACGTAAACCCCCTCAGGGATTACCCGGCGCATCCCCTGGCAGTGCTCTGCCCGTATGCGCAGGGGTTGCGGCAATAAGACTGAAGTGAAACTCCCACTGGCCTCAGCCGCCGCCTGAACTTACACTGGACTGACAAACGGGAAACGGGGGGCAGTGTGATCCAGAAGAACCTTGTTTATCGCAAGTCGGCCAAAGGCACAGAAGCCATCGCGACCCGGCAACACGGCCTGGGGCCCAAGTTGCGCTCGCTGTTGATCCTGGTCGACGGTAAACGGGGCTTCGAGGAACTCGTCCGTCTGTCGCAGATTCTGGGCGACACCGAGGAGTTGCTGGGTCAGCTGCTGGATCAGGGATTCATCGAACCGGTTGCCGGGACCACCGCGGCGGCCGCGCCTGTGGCGGCACCAGCTTCCGCGCCGGCTCCTCTCACCGCCGCCCCGGCCATCAAGCTGATCGACGCGCAGCGGTTTGTGTCGCGCCGGCTCACCGACCTTCTGGGCCCAAACGCCGAGGACCTGTGCCTTCGGATTGAAGCCGCACGCAACCTCAAGGAGTTCCAGGCGGCGGTGGGGCGTGCCGAAGGGATACTTCGCCAGTACAAGAGCGCCCACACGGCCGCCGAGTTCGCGGCCGATGTGCAGGCGCATATGCCGTCCGCTTGAGCCGCACCCTCAGTCCGCGCGCAGCGTCAGCAGGCTGACCACGAGGGCGACGGCAAAGCCCAGTGCAACACCGAACACGCCCGCCGAAACCGGCACGATGCCCAGCCACAACTGCGGCTCCGGCGCTAGCTTCAGCACGGCGCGAACCGGCGCGGCATTGGCCAGCATGTAATACACGGTGACGCCGAGCCCGGCCAGCATGCCGGCCACGGCACCGGAGCGCGTAGCGCCCTTCCAGAAGATCCCCAGCACCATCGCCGGCACGAACGCAGATGCCGCGAGCGAGAACGAGGCCGACACGAGCGGCAGGATATCGGCCGGTTTGAGGGACGCAACCATCGCGGCAACGAGCGCCACCGAGAGCAAGGCGAACTTTGAGAGAATCACTCGCTGCTCAGGGGTCACGTGGTGGCCGATCTCCTGCGCGTATATATCCCTCACCATCGCGTTGCTGATCGTGAGCAGCAGGCCGTCCGCGGTAGACAATGCCGCCGCCAACCCACCGGCGGCCACTAGCCCGGAGACGACGTACGGAAGGCCACCGATCTCCGGCGTCGCGAGCATGATGATGTCCGCGCCCAGCCGGATCTCTCCGAATTGCACGATGCCGTCGTTGTTGACATCACTCACCGAAATGAGTGATGCGTCCACCTTGGCCCACTGAAGGATCCAGGAGGGCAGAGCGTCGAAACTGCTACCCACCAGCGTCTGCATGACCTCGAATTTCACCAACACCGCGAGCGCCGGCACCCCCAGGTACAGCAGCGCGATGAAGAATAGCGCCCATCCTACCGACGAGCGCGCCTCCGCCACCGTGGGTGTCGTGTAGAAGCGCGTCAACAGATGCGGCAGGCCCGCGGTGCCCACCATCAGGCAGAAAATCAGCGCAAGAAAATTGCGCCGCGATACGTCGAACAGTTCTTGCTCCGCGGGCGTGCCGTCCGGGTCGCCCGCGAACGGCTGCCCGTGCGGCGGCAGCCCGCCGAGCGGCTTCGCCCGTTCATGGCTTTCGTGCATGAGGCGCGTCCACAGTTCTCGCGCGCCCGCCTCGTCGCGAGGTAGCGCGGCCAGTTCCCGATTGGCGGCGACGATGCGCGCCGAATCGGCGTTTTGCGCCTTGAGCTGGCGGATGCGCTGCTGCGCGGCGGCACGTTCGCGGCGCAACGAGTCGCCCACGTTCGCGAGGCGCCCCTCGTATTCGGCTGCACGCCGTTTGTACTCGGCCTGCACCTGCTTTTCCGCGGGCGAGTCGATCAGGGTCTTTTCGATTTCCTTGATCTTCTGCAGCTGCTTGCCGTACACCAACGGGGCAAGCGGGTTGCCCAGCTGCTTGTACGCCAGCCACGACACAGGGATAAGGAACGCCATCAGCAGGATGACGTATTGGGCCACCTGCGTCCAGGTGATGGCGCGCATTCCGCCAAGGAAGGAGCACAGCAGCACCCCGCCCAGGCCGAGCAGGATGCCGATCTCGAATTGCACGCCGGTGAGGCGCGAAGCGATCAGGCCGATGCCGTAGATCTGGGCTACGACATAAGTGAAAGAGCACAGCATCGCCGAGAAGGCGGCGATGAGCCGCGGCCAACGGCCGCCGTACCTATGCGAGAAGTAGTCCGGCACCGTGTACAGGCCCAACTGCCGGAGGTAGGGTGCAACGAGCAGCGCCACCAGACAGAAGCCACCTGTCCATCCGAGCACATAGGCCAGCCCCCCCGGCTGGCCACTCGAACCGGAGAACCCCTGCAGGTAGAGGCCGCCGGCCAGGCTGAGGAACGATGCCGCGCTCATCCAGTCGGCCGCCGCGGCCATGCCGTTGTAGAAAGGCGGGATGCGCCGGCCGGCGACGTAATACTCTTCCGCGTCGGTGGTGCGGCCGTAGATACCGATCGCCGCGTAGATCATCACGGTCGAGAAAAGGAAGATCGGCCCGAGCCACTGGCGCGACAGACCGTTGCGCTCGGCCCAGGCCATGATGCCCAGCACCACGCACAGGCCAACGACATACATCGTCAGGATGCGCGCGAGCCGCCGCTTGTACGCGGCGTATTCAGGGTTGTCGGCCATTTCTTGTTGTCGGGAAGCCCCTCGGTGCGCGGATCATCGCACCGAGGACGGCCCCCGGCCAACAGGGTATGTGCGGAAGTAGCCGCTCAGCGCTTCGCCAGCTGCTGCCAGGTCGCGATCACGCTGTCCGGGTTAAGCGAGATCGAGGAGATACCCTCGTCCGCCAGCCACTGCGCGAAGTCGGGGTGGTCGCTGGGGCCCTGCCCGCAGATGCCCACGTACTTGCCATGCGCCTTGCAGGCGGCGATGGCGCGACTGAGCAAGGCCTTTACGGCCGGATCGCGCTCGTCGAAGTCCACTGCCAGCAACTCCAGGCCCGAATCGCGGTCCAGCCCCAGCGTGAGCTGGGTCAGGTCGTTGGAGCCGATGGAAAAACCGTCGAAGAACTTCAGGAAGTCGTCGGCCAGGATCGCGTTGCTCGGCACTTCGCACATCATGATGATCTTGAGCTCGGAGCCGGGCGCACCCTCCCCGCGCTTGAGGCCTTGTTGCGCCAGCAACTGGGTGACGCGATCGGCCTGGCCGAGCGTGCGCACGAAGGGCACCATCACCTGCACGTTGGTGAGGCCCATCTCGTCACGCACGCGCCGCAGCGCCTCGCACTCCATGGCAAACGCCTCGCGAAAATCCTCGCTGATGTAGCGCGCGGCGCCCCGAAAACCGAGCATCGGGTTTTCTTCCTCGGGCTCGTAACGCGAGCCGCCAATCAGCTTGCGGTATTCGTTGCTCTTGAAGTCGGACAGGCGCACGATCACCGGCTTGGGCCAGAACGCGGCCGCGATGGTGGCGACGCCCTCGGCGACCTTGTCTACGTAGAACGCGCGCGGGGACGCATGGCCGCGCGCGACCGATTCCACCGCCTTCTTCAGGTCGGCATCGACGTTGGGATAGTCGAGGATGGCCTTGGGATGGACGCCAATGTTGTTGTTGATGATGAATTCGAGGCGCGCCAGGCCCACGCCTTCGTTGGGCAGCTGCGCGAAATCGAACGCAAGTTGCGGATTGCCCACGTTCATCATGATCTTGGTCTTGATCTCGGGCATCACGCCGCGCTGCACCTCGCTCACCTCGGTTTCCAGCAGGCCGTCGTAGATGAAGCCGGTGTCACCCTCGGCGCAGCTCACCGTGACCAGCGTGCCTTCCTTCAGGCGCTCGGTGGCATTGCCGCAGCCGACCACGGCGGGGATGCCCAGCTCGCGCGCGATGATCGCGGCGTGGCAGGTGCGCCCGCCGCGGTTGGTCACGATCGCGCTGGCGCGCTTCATGACGGGCTCCCAGTTGGGGTCCGTCATGTCGGTGACCAGGATGTCGCCGGGCTGCACCTTGTCCATCTCGCTGGTGCCGTGTACCAGGCGCACGGGGCCCGTCCCGATCTTCTGGCCGATGGCGCGGCCCTCGGCCAGCACGTTGCCCTTGCCCTTGAGCTTGTAGCGCAGCTCGGCCTTGCCCTGCTGCTGGCTCTTTACCGTCTCGGGCCGAGCCTGCAGGATATAGAGTTTGCCGTCATTGCCATCCTTGCCCCACTCGATGTCCATCGGCCGGCCGTAGTGCTTCTCGATCACGATCGCGTAGTGGGCGAGTTGCTCCACGTCGGCGTCGGTGAGCGAATACCGGTTACGTTGTTCGAGCGGGACTTCGACGGTCTTGATCAGCTTGCCCGACGCGGCTTTCTCCTCGGCGCTCGCGAACACCATCTGGATCAGCTTGGAACCCAGGTTGCGGCGGATTACGGCGCGCTTGCCAGCCTCCAGCATCGGCTTGTGGACATAGAACTCGTCCGGGTTCACGGCGCCCTGCACCACCGTCTCGCCAAGGCCGTAGCTCGAGGTGATGAACACGACGTCTTCAAAGCCGGATTCGGTATCGATGGTGAACATCACGCCCGCGGCGCCCAGGTCGCTGCGGACCATGCGCTGCACCCCCGCGGAAAGCGCGACGTCCGAGTGCGCGAAGCCCTTGTGCACGCGGTAGCTGATGGCGCGGTCGTTGTAGAGGGAGGCGAACACTTCCTTCATCTTGTGCAGCACGGACTCGATGCCGACCACGTTGAGGAAGGTTTCCTGCTGGCCGGCGAACGAGGCGTCGGGCAGGTCTTCGGCGGTGGCGGAGGACCGCACCGCAAAACTTGCATGCCCGTTGCCGGCGCACAGAAGGGCGAAAGATTCGCGAATGGCAGCCTCGAGGTCGGCCGGGAAAGGCTGGGCCTCCACCCAGGCGCGGATCTCGGCGCCGGCCGCCGCGAGCGCTCGCACATCCTCGGTATCGAGTGTGGACAGCCGGGTGTTGATGCGCTGGGCCAGACCCTCATACGCGAGGAACTGACGGAAGGCGTGGGCTGTGGTCGCGAAGCCAGTGGGTACGCGAACGCCGTGGGGCAGTTGGGAGATCATCTCGCCGAGGCTGGCGTTCTTGCCGCCAACCACCTCGACGTCGGTCATTCTCAGGTTTTCAAACGGTACGACCAGGGCGGTCGGGCTGAAAAGGGCAGACATGGGAAAACTCCAGAAGTTAAAACCGGGTCTGCGCTCCAGCGGAGGAGCGGCACGGCATGCGAAGCGCAAAGGCTTTGTGCTTGTTGGAATGGGCCGGGGGTTCGCATGCGGTTGGAAATCGGATAATTGACACTATTGTAGGCGGGGCTGCCTGTTTAGGGCCTTGCAGGTATCTGAAAGAACCCATGGCATTGCACACCCGCACCGTTTTCTTCATCTCCGATGGCACTGGCATTACGGCCGAGACCTTCGGCAATGCCATCCTGGCCCAGTTCGAGTTCAAGGCGCGCCACGTACGCATGCCCTTCATCGACAGCGTGGACAAGGCCCACCAGGTGGTTCGCCAAGTGAACCATACGGCCGAACTGGAAGGGCGCAAGCCCATCGTGTTCACGACCCTGGTCAACGTTGAAATCCTGCAGGTGATCGAGGAAGGCTGCAAAGGAATGCTGCTGGACATGTTCGGCACGTTCGTTCGCCCTCTGGAGATCGAGCTGGGCATGAAGTCGTCTCACCGTATCGGGCGGTTTTCGGATGTGAGCAAGAGCAAGGAATATCACGACCGGATCGAGGCGATCAACTTCAGCCTGGCGCACGACGACGGCCAGTCCAACCGCGATCTGGAGCAGGCCGATGTCATTCTGGTCGGCGTGAGCCGCAGCGGCAAGACACCTACGTCTATCTACCTGGCCATGCAGCACGGACTCAAGGCCGCCAACTACCCGCTGATCCCGGAGGATTTCGAGCGCCAGCAGCTGCCGGGTGCCCTGCTTCCGCACCGCAACAAGATTTTCGGATTGTCCATCCAGCCCGAGCGCCTGGCGGAGATCCGCAATGAACGCAGGCCCAACTCACGCTACGCGTCGCTCGAAAACTGCCGCATGGAAGTCGCGGAAGCCGAGGCGATGATGCGCCGCGCGGGCATCCGCTGGCTGAGCACCACGACCAAGTCGATCGAGGAGATCGCCACGACGATCCTCCAGGAAATTCGCCCCGAGCGACTGGAGTACTAGGTTCCCCCCCGAAGCGGCCTGCGGCCGCTTCCCCCTCAGGGGGCGCCACTGGCGGACCGGCGGAGCCGGATCCGCGGTGGCCCACGAACAGGCGCCGGCTGCGCGGCGCCATAGATAACGGCTAATTTGTAGATTGATTCAATGTGATTGATCTATCGAGCTCGGGACGCCATCATCCATAGGCGTTTGCAATCAATCACCCAATATCAACAGAGGAAAACTATGTCACTCATCAACACCCCCGTCATCCCGTTCCAGGCCACGGCTTACCACAATGGCAAGTTCGTGCCTGTGTCCGAGGAGAACTTCAAGGGCAAGTGGTCCGTGGTGGTCTTCTATCCCGCCGACTTCACTTTCGTTTGCCCCACCGAGCTGGGCGACCTGGCCGACCACTACGAGGAGTTCAAGCGGCTCGGGGTGGAAGTTTATGGCGTCTCGACTGATACGCACTTCACGCACAAGGCCTGGCATGACACGTCCGACACGATCCGCAAGGTGAAGTACCCGCTGGTCGGCGACCCGAATCACCAGCTCGCGCGATTCTTCGACGTGCTGGTCACCGAAGGCGAGGACGCGGGCCTGGCGCTACGAGGCACTTTCGTCATCGACCCCCAAGGCCGCATCAAGACGATCGAGGTCAACGACAACGGCATCGGCCGCGACGCCAAGGAAACGCTGCGCCGCGTGAAGGCAGCCCAGTACATCGCCGCCCACCCCGGTGAAGTCTGCCCCGCCAAGTGGAGCGAAGGCGCCGAGACGCTCACCCCGTCGCTCGATCTAGTTGGAAAGATCTGAGGAGGCACCGCCCCATGCTTGATGCCACTCTGAAAGCGCAACTCGCCGCATACATGCAGCGCATTTCCAGCCCGGTGGAGATCGTTGCATCGCTGGACCCCGGATCAGGTCCGGGGCAGGCTACGCCTGCATCCGCCAAGATGCAGGACCTGCTCAAGGACATCGCGGAGTCTTCAGCCCTCGTGAAGGTCTCCGAGACCCACGGCGGCGCCGTGCGCACGCCGTCGTTCTCGGTGAACCGCCCGGGGGGCGTGGACGGGCCGCGCTTCGCCGGCCTGCCCATGGGCCACGAGTTCACCTCGCTGGTGCTGGCGCTGCTGCAGGTCGGCGGATACCCGCCGAAAGTGGACGACGCCGTGCTGCAGCAAATTCGCGACCTCGAGGGCGACTTCGAGTTCGAGATCTACATCTCGCTGACCTGCCACAACTGCCCGGACGTGGTGCAGGCCCTGAACCTGATGGCGATCCAGAACCCGCGGATCAAGGCCACGATGATCGACGGCGCGCTGTTCCAGGACGAAATCCGCGAGCGCGAGATCATGGCCGTGCCCACGGTGTTCCTCAACGGCAAGCGCTTCGGACAAGGCCGAATGAGCCTGGAGGAGATCCTCTCGAAGATCGACACCGGCGCCGTCAAGCGCGAGGCGGAGAAGCTCGCGGCCAAGGAGCCGTTCGACGTGCTCATCGTCGGCGGCGGGCCGGCCGGCGCGGCCGCCGCGGTATACGCCGCTCGAAAGGGCATCCGCACGGGCATCGCGTCGGAACGCTTCGGCGGCCAGGTGCTGGACACACTCGGCATCGAAAATTTCGTCTCGATCAAGGAGACGGAAGGACCGAAATTCGCCCTCGCGCTGGAGGAGCACGTGCGCCACTACGACGTGGACATCATGAACCTGCAGCGCGCAAAGAAACTCGTGCCCGCAACGGGGCTGATCGAGGTCCAGCTGGAAAGCGGCGCAACGCTGAAGGCGCGCAGCGTGATCGTCACGACCGGCGCGCGCTGGCGCAACATCAACGTGCCGGGCGAGCAGGAATACCGCAACAAGGGCGTAGCCTACTGCCCGCACTGCGACGGACCGCTCTTCAAGGGCAAGCGCGTCGCGGTGATCGGCGGGGGCAACTCCGGCGTCGAGGCTGCAATCGACCTGGCCGGCATCGTGGCCCATGTGACACTGATCGAGTTCGACACGCAGTTGCGCGCGGACGCAGTGCTTCAACGCAAGCTTGCGAGTCTGCCGAACGTCACCATCCTCGTCAACGCGCAGACCACCGAGGTCACCGGCAATGGGCAGCGGGTGAACGGCCTCATCTACAAAGACCGTGCGTCCGGTGAAACGTCGCGCGTGGACCTGGAGGGCGTGTTCGTGCAGATCGGGCTCGTGCCAAACACGGAATGGCTGAAGGGCACGGTCGAGCTGTCACGGCACGGCGAGATCATCGTAGATGCCAAGGGCCAGACGTCCCTCCCCGGCGTGTTCGCGGCCGGTGACGCGACGACGGTCCCGTTCAAGCAGATCATCATCGCCGCGGGTGACGGAGCCAAGGCCGCGCTGGGCGCGTTCGACCACCTCATGCGCAGCTGAAGAAGCGGACGCCGCGCGCGACTTCTGTTGCATGCGGCGTTCTGCTTTGCGCCACAATGCCTTCGCGAACAACAAACGGAGCATCTCCCCATGCAAGGCGATCCACTGGTCATCCAGCACCTCCAGGCGCAGCTCAGGAACGAGCTCACGGCCACCAATCAGTACTTCCTGCATTACCGGATCCTCAAGCACTGGGGTTTCGACAGGCTCGCGAAGAAGGAATACGAAGAATCCATCGGCGAGATGAAGCATGCCGATCGCCTGATGGAGCGCATTCTGGTGCTCGACGGCCTGCCCAATCTGCAGGATCTGGGCAAGCTCCTGGTGGGCGAGAACGTGCCGGAGATACTCGACTGCGACCTGCGCAGCGAGCGCGGCGCGCAAGCTGCCGTGAAGGACGGCATCGCGCACTGCGAGAGCGTGCGCGATTACGTGTCGCGCGAAATCCTGGAAGGCATCCTCACGGACACCGAGGAGCACATCGACTACCTCGAGACGCAGCTTGATTTGCTGGCCAAGGTCGGCCTGCAGAACTACCTGCAATCGCAGATGGGCGAAGCCGAATCGAGCTGATCCGCGGCTCTCCAAACGCGAGTGATTCTCATTTGACATAGAATCCGGCCTCCACCGGCCAGCCAATACCCCGCACGCGCTGCGCGTGCCCAAGCCAGCCTCCCTTGAACCCGGCCCGCACCTGCGGGGCCACGTCTGGAGGCCATCTTGGCGCACAAGTCGATTCACCCTGCCCGCGACATTTCCAAGCCGCCGTTGCTCCCCCTTGGGGCCATGATGCTTGCCGCTTCGGTAGGCAGCTGGGCCCAGACCGTCCCCACCCATCCGCCGGGCATCACCCTGGCACCCGTGACGGTGAACGGAAAAGCCGACCCGCAAGGCAAGGACTCGCTGCGCACGACCCGGACAACGATTGGCAAAGGCAACCAGCAGCTGCGCGACATCCCGCAGTCCATCACGGTGATCACCGAGAAGCTGATCGACGACCGCAACCTCGACACGATGAAGGACGTCCTGCGCAACGCGGCGGGCATCACCTTCCAGGCGGCCGAAGGCGGAGAGGAGGACATCCGCCTGCGCGGCTTCTCGCTGGCAGGCACCGGCGACATCTTCATGGACGGCATGCGCGACCCGGCTTTCTACGACCGCGACACGTTCAACAACGACCGCATCGAGGTGATGCGCGGATCGGCCTCCATGCTGTTCGGCCGCGGCTCCACCGGCGGTGCGGTGAACCAGGTGAGCAAGGTGCCGCGCCTTCTCACCGAGCACGAAGTCTCCACCACGCTCGGCAACCACGACTTTCGCCGCGTTACAGGCGACTTCAACATCCGTACCGGTGAGAACGCGGCGATGCGCATCAATGCCATGGCAACGAAGGCGGGCAACAACGGCGCGGGGGCAAGCATCGACAAGAAGGGCCTGGCCGCCGCCTGGCGTGGCGGAATCGGCACGGCGGACGAATTCCTCGCGTCTGTCTACTACCTGGACAACAACAACGGCATCAACTACGGGCTGCCGTGGATCAAGCCCGGTGCAGCCGACGCCAGCGCCTCGAACACGCTCATCGGCAGCCTCGCGCCGACGTCGTACTACGGCATGGCCAGCGACTACAACGCGGGAAGCGCCGGCATCGCGACGTTCAGCCATATTCACCGCTTCGGCGGCGGCAGCGAACTGAAGACGCAGGTGCGCAAAGGACAATTCGAGCGCGACCAGCGCGCGAGCACGGTGCGCTTCGCGTCCTCGACCGACCTCGGCAACTTCGGGCCTGCAACCATTTTCAACCGCGGCACGCAGCTGAAGATCCAGGATGTGGACACGCTGCATGCGCAAAGCGATTTCAGCACGAAGTTCGACGCGCTCGGGGTAAAGCATGAGCTCCTCACTGGCATCGACGCGGCGCGCGAGGAAAAGACTGTCTATGCGGCGCGCAACGCGGCGCAAGGCGGCGTGAACCTCGTCAAGCCGACCATCCTGGCGGGAACACCGAACGACGGCGCATGGATCGATGAGGGCCTGCGGGTGCTGCGACCGGGCAACCAGTTCGTCGCCAAGGCCTGGGGAATGTACATGCAGGACCTGGTGCAGGTCGCGCCGCACTGGAAGCTGCTGGGCGGCTTGCGTTATGACAGCCTGGACGGGCAATACAACTCCTTCGCCATCCCCGCTGCCGCGCCCGGGCCCGTCACGACCACGGCCTACCGCCAGAAAATCTACAACTGGAGCAAGCGCGCCGGCGTGCTCTACCAGCCCAATGCCCTCCGATCGTTCCACTTCTCGTACGGGACGTCGTTCAACACCTCGGGCGACACCTACTCGTACAACGCGCTCAGCGCGAACACGCCGCCCGAGAGCAGCCAGAACATCGAATTCGGCGCAAAGATCGATTCAGCCGACAGGCGCTTTTCCACGCGGCTCGCCGTCTTCCACTCCACCAAGAAGTACGAACGCAACACCGACCCGGACACTGCGGCAACTCGCCTGCTCCTGTCCGGCCGTCGCCATACGGCGGGCATCGAGGTCGATGTCACGGGGCGCATCACGCCGGCGTGGGAGATCTACGGCTCGTATATGTGGATGCCCATTGCCCGGGTGGACGAGGCAGCGTCCACCGCGACGACCGTCGGCAACCGCGTGGGCGATCGCCCGGGCCTGAGCCCGTGTCACAGCGGCACCGTGTGGACCACCTACCAGCTCACGCCCCAATGGCGGCTGGGGGGCGGGTTGAATTTCCGCAGCGGCCAGTCGCCCGCCGACGTGACCGCGCCCTCCTGGGAGGCACCCGCCTTCGTCACGGCCGACCTCATGACCGAGTACACGATCAATGACCAATACACCGTCAAGGCCAACCTGAGCAATGTAACGGACAAGTTGTATGCCGACTCGCTCTACCGCGGTCACTACGTCCCCGGCGCGGGCCGCCTGTTTCAGGTCTCGCTCACGGCGCGGTTCTGATCCACCATGCTTCTCATCCTTCCCCAACTTCTAGACGAGGCCGAACTGGCGCACGCTCGCGCCCTCCTCGCCACTGCACCCTGGGCCGACGGCAGGACCGGCGCCGGCTCGCAGGCCGTACAGGCCAAGAACAACGAGCAACTTCCCTGGGAGTGCGAGGCGAGCCGCGAGATCGGCGCGATGGTGCTGCGCGCGCTCGACCGCTCGCCGCAGTTTCTCGCGGCGTGCCTGCCGCGCAAGGTCTTTCCGGCCCGCATCAACCGCTACAGCGGCGGCGCCAACTTCTACGGCAAGCATGTGGACGGAGCCATCCGGTTCACGGAGGGTGGCATGCGGGTGCGCACGGACATTTCCTGCACGGTCTTCCTGTCGGACCCTGCGGACTATGACGGCGGCGAACTCACGGTGTACGAAGCCGGGGCGACGCGGCAGCTCAAGCTACCCGCCGGCCACGCAGTGCTCTACCCGGCTAGCCATGTGCACGAGGTGACGCCGGTGACCCGAGGCGCGCGGATGGCCGCGTTCTTCTGGATCGAGAGCATGGTCCGGGCCGATGCGCAGCGCCGGCTCCTGCATGAATTCGACCTGGCCCTCACCCGGCTGCGCGAAACCGCTGGGGACAGCGACACCACGGTTGCTTTGGTAGGGACTTATCACAACCTGCTTCGGATGTGGGCCGAAACTTGAACCGCCCGACTGACATAGGTCAAAGATAGTGATTGCAAATGCGATCGATTCGTATTTATAATAGCCGCAACAACCTTTCATCAACCAGCCAGCCAAAGCCTGCTCAACCATGATCGTCTGTGTCTGCAAACGGATCTCCGACCGCGAAATCGCCCGGCACGCCCGTGCCGGCATGAGCTTCGACGATATCCAGTTCGAGCTTGGCGTGGCCACCCAGTGCGGCCAATGCGAATGCTCCGCGCGCGACGTGGTGGCTCAGTGCTGCGCAACCTCACCGGTTGCCGCCATCCAGCTCGCTCCTCAACTCCGGGAGAGCGCAGCATGGAATTCGTCCAAATCCTTGGCTCAAGCTTGATTTTCGTGCTGGGAGCAACCTGGTGGGTCCTGCGTTGACGCCACGAGACGCCGCGCCACCACAGGCAACGCCGCGGCATCCCCCGTCACGGCCCCAGCCGCCGCTGGACAGCAGTGAATTGCTGCGCGGCGCGCGCCTCGTGGAGATCAGCCACAACGGCGAAATCTACCGCCTGCAGGCCACACGCCTGGGCAAGCTGATCCTCACAAAGTAGCTAAAGCCCCAGGGCGGCGATGCCCGCGCGGGCAATTTGCGCATCCTCCGTCGACTTGACGCCGCTCACGCCGACGGCACCCAGGCATTGCCCATCCTTGAGTATGGGAACACCCCCCTCGAGCATGCCTTTGAGGTCGGGCGCGCTCAGGAAAGACGTGCGGCCTGCGTTGATCAGGTCCTCGTAGACCTTGCTTTCGCGACGGCCAACCGCGGCAGTATTGGCTTTGGCCGGGGCGATATGCGAGGAGATGGGCGGTGCGCCGTCCAGGCGCTGCAGCCAGAGGAGGTGGCCGCCGTCATCGACGATGGCAATGCTCACGGCCCAGTGGTTCTTGAGGGCTTCGGCTTCGGCGGCCGCGGCGATCGCCTTGACGTCGGCCAGTTCCAGCGCAGGTTTGGTTTTCATGGGACTTCTCTTGATGCGGGTACGGGTGAGGCACCGAGCATAAACGCTGCATGCCTGGATCCATTAGGGGCCTTGTGGTCTTTTGACCTTGAACCAACCTAGAATGCGCCCATCTAACGGCCTGAAGGTAAAAGGAGATCCAGCTATGAACGAGCAAGTCCAAACCATCGACTACGGCTACGTCGCGTCGGCGGAGCAGCGCAACAAGGTCTTACGCAACACGTACTGGCTTCTGGCCCTGAGCTTGATTCCCACGGTCCTGGGCGCATGGCTTGGCGTGGCCACGGGCATGATGCGCGGCCTGGGCGGCGGCTTGGGCCTGATGGTCTTCCTGGGCGGCGCGTTCGCGTTCCTGTTTGCGATAGAAAAGACGAAGAATTCGGCCGCCGGCGTGCCGGTGCTGCTGGCCTTCACATTCTTCATGGGCCTGATGCTTTCGCGGCTGATCGCGATGGTCCTGGGCTTCAAGAACGGACCCAGCCTCGTGATGACCGCCTTTGGCGGAACGGCAGGCGTCTTCTTCGTGATGGCGACTCTCTCCAGCGTGATCAAGCGCGACCTGTCGGGCATGGGCAAGTGGCTCTTCGTCGGCGCGCTGGCCATCATGATCGGCGCCATCATCAACGTGTTCGTCGGCTCGTCCACCGGCATGCTCGTGATCAGCGTGATGGCCATCGGCGTCTTCAGCGCTTACATGCTGTATGACCTGAAGCGCATCATCGACGGCGGCGAAACCAACTACATCAGTGCCACCCTGGCTCTGTACCTGGACATCTTCAACGTGTTCCAGAGCCTGCTGGCCATCCTGGGCCTGACGAGCGGCGACGAGTAACGGCTTCGCCGGAGGTGAGAACAAGGGGGCCGATGGCCCCCTTGTCCTTTTCCGCTTTCAGTCGCCCTTTTCGAACACGGCGATCGATTCCACGTGAGCCGTGTGCGGGAACATGTTCACCACGCCCGCCGCCGTGCAGCGGTACCCCGCCTGGTGCACCAGCAGCCCGGCGTCTCGCGCGAGCGTGGCCGGGTTGCAGCTCACATAGACGATGCGCTGCGGCGCGGACCACGCGCCGCGCAGCTCCGGTTGCTGGTGCAGGTCGGCCAGCGCCTTGGCCAGGGCAAAAGCGCCCTCACGCGGTGGATCGACCAGCCAGCGCTGCGCCGGGCCATCGCGAACCAGCTGTTCGGGGGTGATTTCGAACAGGTTGCGTGCCGCGAAGCTGACGGGCGACAGCGGCCGGCCGATGCGAGGCGCGGCCTTGTTGAGCTCGAAGTTCTCACGCGAGCGGGCCACCAGCGTCTCACTGCCTTCGATGCCCAGCACCTCGCGCGCGCGGGTGGCCAGAGGCAGCGTGAAATTGCCGAGGCCGCAGAACCAGTCGATCACACGGTCGTCGGGCCCCACATCCAGCAGGCGCAGCGCCCGCATGACCAAAACCCGGTTGATGTACGGGTTCACCTGCGTGAAGTCCGTCGGCTTGAACGGCATCGTGATGCCGAACTCCGGCAGCGCATAGGTAAGCTGCACGCCGCCGGCATCGAGCAGCTGCACCGTGTCCGGCCCCTTCGGCTGGAGCCACCACTGCACGCCTGGGTGCGCAAGCGCGAAGGTGCGCAGCCTGGCGATGTCGCCCTCACTCAAGGGCTCCAGATGCCGCAACACCAGCGCCGTGACATCGTCACCGCACGCCAGCTCGATCTGCGGGCAGGTCTCGATCGCGTCCATGGAACCGATCAACTCGCGCAAGGGCAGCAACAGGCCGCTCACGTGCTCCGGCACGACGTGGCATTCGCGCATGTCCGCGACGTACCGGCTCTTGCGTTCGTGGAACCCGATCAGCACCGTACCTTTCTTGCGCACGTGCCGCACCGAGAAGCGGGCGCGCCAACGATAGCCCCAGGTGGGCCCCTCGATGGGACGCAGCACCGACTCTGCCTTGACCTTCGCGAGATGCCAGAGGTTGTCCTCGAGCACGCGCTGCTTGATCGCCACCTGCGCCCCCACGTGCAGGTGCTGCATCTTGCAGCCGCCGCAGGCTCCTTCGTGCAGCCCGAAATGCGGGCATTGCGGCCGCACGCGCTGGGATGACTCCCGGTGGAGTTCCGTGAGCGTGGCCTGTTCCCAATTGTTCTTGCGCCGATTCACCTTGGCGCAGACCTGCTCGAAGGGCAGCGCGCCTTCGATGAACACCACCTTGCCGTCGGGCCGGCGCGCGACTCCCTGCGCATCGATGTCGAGCGCATCGACCTCCAGCCAGCCCTCGGGCAGCGCCGGCTTCTTCTCAACTTCGTCAACTTCGTCTGTCATGCCTGAATTGTCTCAGGCCGGGCGCGCTTCAGGCCCAGGCCGCGAGGTATTCCTGCCAGTGCGGCTCCAGCGGTGCGAGATTGCCCAGCGTCGCCTTCACGAAATCGATTTCCTGCGCGTACTCGGCCTCGGTCAGGCCGCCGCGCATCTTCTGGAAGCGGCAGTACACCAGGTAGGTGTTCATGACGTCGGTCTCGCAGTAGCGGCGGATTTCCTCGAGCTTGCCGTCCAGGTACGCGCCGTACACCTGCGAGCCATCCATGCCGAGCTTGCCGGGGAAGCCACAGAGCTTCGCCATCGCGTCCAGCGGAGCGTTGGCCCTGGGCTGGTACATGGAAAGCAGGTCCATCAGGTCGAGGTGCCGCATGTGGTAGCGGCTGATGTAGTTGTTCCACTTGAACTCGCGGTCGTCATCGCCCATGTCCCAGTACTTGTCGGCGACGACGCCGTGGCGCAATCCGCGATAGTGCAGCACCGGCAGGTCGAAGCCACCGCCGTTCCAGCTCACGAGCTGCGGCACGTGCTTTTCGAGCGTGTTGAAGAAGGTCTGGATCACCTTGCCTTCACTGGCGTTGTCGCGGTCCACGAACGAGTGCACGCGCAGCCCCTCCGCGTTGCGGAACACGCAGCTGATCACCAGCACGCGCTGCAAGTGCAGCGGCATGAAATCGCCCTGCCCCTTTTCCTTGCGCTCCTCGCACCAGCCGGCGTAGACCTGCTCGTCGGTTGTGTCGGGCGCGGCGCCGCGCACCGCGCGCAGCCCTGCGACGTCAGGGATGGATTCGATATCGAAAACGAGAACAGGCCAGGACATACGGGTTCCGTGTTGCGCGTGCGGCGTTGGGCGCGAGCTTACACGCTCGACGCGTCACGCCCGGCGCCGGGCCTAGAAGAGCGCCTCTTTGCTGATGCCGTTTCGCACCATGTGCCGCCGCAGCTTCAGGAGCGCCTCATTCTGGATCTGGCGCACCCGCTCGCGGGTGAGGCCCAGCCGGTCGCTGAGCACTTCCAGCGTCTCGGGTTCGCGATCGTGCAGGCCGAAGCGGCCCTCGAGGACCTCCTTCTCGCGGTTGGACAAGGCGTCGATCCAGTTGTTCAGGAGACGCTCCACCTCGTGGTTCTGCGTGACGCCCGTGGGATCCACCGCGAGCTCGTCGGCCATCGAGTCCCCTAGCGTGTGTTCGTCCTCGGAGCGGTCCATCGCGGCATCCAGAGACTTCGGGGCCTCGGCCATCGCCAGCAGCTCGGCCACTTCCTGCACCTCCCGGCCCAGGAGCGCGGCGACATCCTCGACGCGCACGCCTTCGCCTTCGAAGCCGTTTCGCTGCGCAGCGAATGCGGGGTCGTTCTCCAGCATGCGCCGCGCGCGCAGCACCTGCTGCAGTTCCCGCACGACGTGGACGGGCAGCCTGATCACGCGCCCCTGATTCATCACGGCGCGCTCGACCGACTGGCGTATCCACCACGTCGCGTACGTGGAAAACCGGAACCCCCGCTCCGGTTCGAACTTGTCGATCGCGTGCATCAGGCCGAGGTTGCCTTCCTCGATCAGGTCCGACAGCGGCACACCGCGGCCCAGGTAACCCTTGGCGATGCTCACCACCAGCCGCAGGTTGTGCTCGATCATCGACTGGCGGGCGGCAAAGTCTCCGGCGCGTGCACGTGTTGCTGCCTCGAACTCCTGTTCGGCGGTGAAAAGCTCGGTGCGACGGACCTCCCGCAGGTAGAGGGTCAGCGTGTCGCTCGATTCGCCCGCGATTTCCGTGGGGATGTCACGAGGATTGGGCTCCTCGGCCCGATCGATGTCGGCAGCCCCACCCATGAAGGGGATGGGCGCGGGCACACCGCGCTTCTCAGTCGCACCCGGAACGGCAGCTTTGCTGTTTCCGTTGCGCCTGTTCATGGTTACCTCGGGGGAAGGTACCGGGAAGGGTCCACGGGCTTGCCCTGGCGCCGGATCTCGAAGTGAAGCTTGACGCGGTCCGCGTCGCTGCTGCCCATCTCCGCGATCTTCTGGCCTTTGCGCACCGTCTGATCTTCCTTCACCAGCAATGTCTGGTTGTGCGCGTACGCGGAAAGATACGTGTTGTTATGTTTCAGGATGATCAGGTTGCCATAGCCGCGCAAACCGGCGCCCGCGTACACGACGCGGCCGTCGGCCGATGCCAGCACGGGATCACCCGGCTTGCCTGCAATGTCCAGGCCCTTGTTTCTCTGCTCATCGAAACCGGCCACCACGGCGGCGCCGTGCGCAGTTGGCCAACCCCAGGGGAGCTCTTCTTCGCCGACGGGCGCGGGCGTCGGCGTCACGGGCGGCAGGCTTGCGACCGGGCCGCTCGTGGTGCCGCGCGGCACGCTGGATGCCGCCGCGGGCGCGGGCGCGGCGGCGGGTGCCGGCGCGGACGCGCTGCCGCTCGGCACGGCGGACCCGGGGACGACAGGCCGGGTCACCGCCACCTCGATCGGGGCAGTGCCCACTGGCGGGATCACCCGCAGCACCTGGCCGACCTCGATGAGATTGGGGTTCTCGATGTTGTTCCAACGCGCGATGTCACGCCAGTTCTGTCCACTGTCCAGCGAGATACGGATCAGCGTGTCGCCGGGCCGTACGGTGTAGTAGCCCGGCTTGCCCGCGTTATCCTGCCCCGGCAGGGGCTTGACGGGCTCGACCGGCGCGGGTTGTTGTGCACGAGCGGCGCTGCGATCCTCCACCGGCGCGGGCGCGCGCGAGCCGGATGCGCACCCGGCCAACAGGACGGCCACCAGCGCCACAGCCCACATCCACCCCTTGTTGCGCAACTCGAGCATCTTTTGTTTTCCTATCAAGCGATGCCTGATTTTAGGGGGACAAAGTGAACCGCCTCAAGCACAGTTTGTTTCATTTCGCGGGCGGTTCTTTCCATTACTACGAGTGCTTGCTGACCGTTGGGCATGACAGTTGGCGCAACGATGCGCCCACCCACCGCCAGCTGTTCGGCCCACGCCTGAGGCACTGCGTTGCCGCCTGCCGCGGCGATGATGCCCGCATACGGCGCGCCTCTCGCGTAGCCCGCCATGCCATCGCCGAAAAGCAGATGCACATTGGGAAGGCGGAACGGCCGCAGGTTGTCGCGCGCCTTTTCGTGCAGACCGCGCAACCGCTCGATGGTGTAGACCTCGGTGGCCAGCACGCTCAGCACTGCCGCCTGGTAACCGCAGCCCGTGCCGATCTCAAGCACGCGGCCCAGCTTGCCGGCCGCATCGTTCCTGCCCCCCAGCAGCAGCTCGATCATTCGCGCCACGACGTTCGGCTTGGAGATCGTCTGCCCAAGGCCGATCGGCAGGCTCGTGTCCTCATAGGCCTGGTTAACCAGCGCACTGTCCACGAAGCGATGGCGCTCGACCTTGCCCATGGCGTCGAGAACGCGCGAATCGGCGATGCCCTGCGCGGCGAGCTTCTCCACCATGCGGGCGCGCACGGCCTGCGAATCGAGCCCGACGCCACCGGGCGTGCCACGCTGGCCGGCTTCGGCGACGGTGCTTGCGCGAGCCGGAGCGAGCGAGCCGCTCTTTCGCACAGGCGCGGGCCTGGCCGAGGGCAGCTCGAGCTGCGCCGGGAAACCGGGGCGACGCGACATCAGTTGCCCGCCCGTGTCTTGAACCGCTGCGACCACGGCTGCAGGCCCTCGTGGTCGGTAAGGTCCACCTTCAACGGCGTTACCGAGACATGGCCCTGCGCTGTCGCGTGGAAGTCCGTGCCTTCGGCGTCGTCCTTCGCGGGACCCGCCCCGCCGATCCAGTACATCATGTCGCCGTGCGGGCTGGGCTGCGAGATGACTTTCTCCGCCGCATGGCGCCGGCCCAGCCGGCATACCTTGAACGGTTTGAGCTCTTCGAGCGGCAGGTTGGGAATGTTCACGTTGAGCAGCCACGGCGCAGCGCCCTCCTCGCGCTGCGCGATCACCTGCTGCACCAGCTCGCGCGCCTTGCGCGCTGCGGCGTCCAGGTGCGACCAGCCCTTCTGCGTCTGCGAGAACGCGATGGCCGGGATGCCGAAGAGATAGCCTTCCATCGCCGCACCCACCGTGCCCGAATAAATCGTGTCGTCGCCCATGTTTGCGCCATTGTTGATGCCGCTCACCACGAGGTCGGGCCGGTAGCCGAGCAGGCCCGTGAGCGCCACATGGACGCAATCCGCGGGCGTGCCGTTGACATAGCGAAAGCCATTGCCCGCCAAGTGCACGTACAGCGGCGAATGGAGCGTGAGCGCGTTGGACTTGGCGCTGTTGTTGTGCTCGGGCGCGACAACGTCGACTTCGCCGAGATCCTTGATGGCCTCGTACAGCGCGACGATGCCGGGCGCCTGGTAGCCGTCGTCGTTGGAAAGCAGGATTTTCATCGGGGTAAGGGATTGCAAAAGATTGTAGGTGCAGCGCGGTCGCCGCAGAGACAATCGCGCTTATTTCGTGCGCCTATCATTGCGCCTCTTTTGAAATCGGAGAATCGGCATGCATGCCTGGCTTTGCGAGAACCCCACCGGCGTCGATGCGCTGCAATGGAAAGAGCTGCCCACCCCCGCGCCCAAGGCCGGCGAGGTGCTCATCGAGATCAAGGCGGCCAGCCTGAATTTCCCCGATCTCCTGATTGTCCAGAACAAGTACCAGATGAAGCCGGCCCTGCCCTTCGTGCCGGGCTCCGAATACGCGGGCATCGTGGCCGCCGTCGGCGAGGGCGTCACGCAGTTGAAAGTCGGCCAGAGCGTGGCCTGTCTGTCGGGCACGGGCGGCTTCGGCACCCACACCATCGCCCCTGCGGCGCAGTGCATGCCGCTGCCACCCGGCTTTCCGCACGTCGACGCCGCCGCCTTCATCATGATCTACGCGACGTCCTACCACGCGCTGGTGGATCGTGGGCAGCTGAAAGCCGGCGAGACCGTGCTGGTACTCGGCGCTGCCGGCGGCGTCGGCACCTCAGCCATCCAGATTGCGAAGGGCATGGGCGCGCGCGTGATCGCTGCGGCCTCCACGGACGAGAAGTGCGAGCTGTGCAAGTCCATCGGTGCGGACGCGACCATCAATTACACCCGCCAGGACTTGCGCGAGGCGGTCAAGGAGCTCACCGGCGGCAAGGGCCCCGACGTGATCTACGACCCGGTGGGCGGCGACCTGGCCGAACCCGCGTTCCGCTCCATTGCATGGCGCGGCCGCTACCTGGTCATCGGTTTCGCGGCCGGGCCCATTCCCTCGTTACCCCTGAACTTGCCGCTGCTCAAGGGCGCATCCATCGTCGGCGTGTTCTGGGGCAGCTTCTCCAGGCACGAGCCCAAGGCCAACGCGGCGATGATGATGGAGCTGGCGCGCTGGTATGCCGAGGGAAAGATCAAGCCCGTCATCGACCGGACCATGCCCATGTCTGAGCTCAAAGCAGCGTTCGCGCACATGGGTTCGCGCAACGTGAAGGGCAAGCTCGTGATGGTGAACTGACAGCCCGCTATAATCATCGACTCTACGGTGGCTGTAGCTCAGTTGGTAGAGTCCAGGATTGTGATTCCTGTCGTCGTGGGTTCGAGTCCCATCAGCCACCCCAACGGTCAATAAAAAAGCCCGCTTTCGTTTCGATAGCGGGCTTTTTTTCGGCCGGGGCGGCTACTGCGTCTGGCCGGGCTGCTCTAGTCCCGAAGGCTTCGACGCCAAGATCTGCACCTTCAGGCGTTCCTTCAGCAGGTTGTAGTAGGCCAGGTTCTCGGCCGAGCCCCAAGCCTGCACGTACTGATCACGGTCCTGCCTGGCGACTGCTTCGGGCTGGGCCTCGCGCGGCAGGACTTTGTTGACCTTGACGACCGCATAGCCCTGTTCAGCCAGGTCCACACCGGCAAAAGCGGGCAGTGCCGCGGGATCGGCGCGCAGCGCCGCCTCGACCACCGGCGCCGGCTGCTTTTGCGTTTCCTGGCGGGACAGCGCTATGGCCGCGGGCAGGTTCGCCACTGCGGGATTGGCCTTCCAGGCGGCGAGCTTCTCCATGCCATCCTTCCGGGCGAGCTCGGCCGCGCGGGCGGCGACCACGCGCTGGCGCACCTGGTCCTTCACTTCCGCGAACGGGATCGTTCGGGCCGGTGTGTACTGAGCGATGCGGCCCGCGACGAGCGTGCTCGGCGCGATCTCGACGGCTTCGGTGTTGCGCTTTTTCTCGACGCTGTCCGGGGAGAACAGCGCGCCCAGGAACTTCGCGTTGGCCAGTGCGGCAGGCGCGCCCGGAGCGGGCGTGCGGCGTACGTTCGTCGCGGTGCGGATCTCGAGCTTGAGCTTGTCCGCCACGGGCTTGAGGCTGTCCGCCTGCTCGTATACCCCGTTGCTGAAGGTGTCGGCAACCTCGGCGTACTTGCGCTGGGCCTGCTGCTTTTTCAGTTCCGCCTCGAGCTCGGGCTTCATCTCGTCGAACGTCTTCTGCTTGGGCGATTTGATGTCGGTGACCTTGATGATGTGGTAGCCAAATTCGGTCTCCACCACGGGGCTGATTTCGCCCTTTTTCAGCGCGAAAGCGGCATCTTCGAATGCCTTGGTCATCGCGCCGCGCGTGAAGAAATCGAGATCGCCGCCGTTGACGGCCGAGCCGGGGTCCTGCGAGTTCTTCTTGGCCGCGTCGGCAAAACTCTCGGGCGCCTTCTTCACCGCGGCGAGCAGCTCCTCGGCTTTCGCCTTGGCCTTGTCTCGCTCGGGTGCCGGTGCACCCTTGGGCGCGGCGATCAGGATGTGGCTTGCGCGCCGCTCCTCCTGGCCGCCCATACGCGAGGCGTTCTGCTCGTAGTAGGTCTTCAGGTCCTGCTCGTTGATGGCGACGGTCTTCATCACCGTGTCGAGGTCCAGCACCAGGTATTCGACGTTGGCCTGCTCGGGCGCCTGGAACATCGCGGCGTTGGCCTTGTAGAACGCGTCCAGTTCGGCGTCGGTGGGGTTGACACGGCCCGCGTAGTCCGCGGTGGCGAAGCGCGCGACTTGCACCTCGCGCTTCTCGAAATACGCATTGAGAGACAGCGCGGCCTGCGCCGGGGTTGCAAAGCTGGTGCCACCCACGCCCGCCATGACCTGGCGTGACGAGAGCTCGGCCACAAGCCCGGCCCTGAACTGCTCCGGGGTCTGCCCGGTTGCCGACATGAAGCGCTGGGCATCGAGCTTGCCGTTGGCGTCGTAGAAGGGATCGAGGCTCTTGTCGGCCGCGAGCAGCTGCCGCAGCCGCTGCTCCGAGATGTTGAGGTGCATGTCGTCGGCGGCCGCCGCGAGCACACGGTCGCGAACCAGGCGCTCGAGCGTGGCGTAACGGGCGGCGGGCGACTCCAGCAACTTGGAGTCCAGGGTCGGCATGGACTGGCGCAACCGGTCCACCTCCTGCTTGTGCGCGGCGTCCCACTCGCCCTGAAGGATCTCGCGGCCGCCGACCTTCGCCACGGCCTCGCCGCCCTCTTTCATGTTGTTGTAGCCGTTGATGCCGACCAGCACGAATGACGGGACGATCAGCAGGAACAGGACGAACTGCATGATCTTGGTGTGCTTGCGAACGAAATCGAACATGCTCTGACTCGGTAGACTAAAAACAAAGAAGGCGAACAACTGTTCGCCTTCGCTTGGGTGGTGGGTGCTGACGGGTTCGAACCGCCGACCTACGCCTTGTAAGGGCGCCGCTCTACCAGCTGAGCTAAGCACCCCACCGTATACAGCCGTTCAGTTCAGCGCATCTTTCAGCGCCTTGCCTGGACGGAACTTGGGAACCTTGGCGGCCTTGATTTTAATCGCTGCGCCGGTGCGGGGGTTGCGACCGCTACGGGCGGCCCGTTTGCCCACCGCGAAAGTGCCGAAACCGACCAGCGAGACCGAGCCGCCTTTTTTCAGCGTGGTCTTCACGGCGCCGATCATCGATTCCAGCGCGCGAGTGGCGGCGGCCTTCGAGATATCGGCATGCTTAGCGATGTGCTCAATCAGTTCAGTCTTGTTCACAAGGGGCCCCTCGTAGAGAGAATTAGTTGATCGGGAGTGTCTCTTCAAAAATTATTGTCTCCCCATCCTGCGGCTCTTGACGGGCCTCGTTGCGAGGATGCGGGAGACTTCTTTCGCGGCTTCCAGCCACCGGCCAATTAAAGCCACGGACCCAGACCGTGTCAATACGAAGGGCGGCTTTACAACAGCGCGGACGCGGATTCTAGCCGCTTTCAGCGAGATTCCATGCGGGTTGCAAGCCGATCTTATTGCGGCACTGCGCAAACTTTTCGAGCACGAATACGCTCAAATCCTTACAGCGACGCCGCGATGGCGCGGCCCAGATCGGTGGTGCTCGCCGTGCCGCCGAGGTCGGGTGTGCGTGGTGCGCCGCTCGCGGGAGCGAGTGATTTTTCAATCGCGGCGAGCACCGCGTCGTGCGCCTGCTTGTGCCCGAGGAACTCCAGCATCATCGCGCCGCACCAGATCTGGCCAATCGGGTTGGCGATGCCGCGGCCTGCGATGTCCGGCGCCGAGCCATGCACCGGCTCGAACAGCGAGGGGAATTTCCGGTCGGGGTTCAGGTTGGCGCTGGGTGCGATGCCGATCGTGCCCGTACACGCCGGGCCCAGGTCGCTCAGGATGTCGCCGAAGAGGTTGCTCGCCACTACCACGTCAAAAAAGTCCGGGCGCTGCACAAAGTGCGCCGTGAGGATGTCGATGTGGAATTTGTCCACCTTCACACCCGGGTAAGCCTTGGCCATCTCCGCCACGCGCTCGTCCCAATACGGCATGGTGATCGCGATGCCATTGGACTTGGTCGCCGACGTCAGGTGCTTTTTGGGCCTTGATTGCGCCAGGTCAAAGGCGAACTTCAGCACGCGGTCGACGCCGATGCGCGACATCACTGTCTCCTGCATGACAATCTCGCGTTCCGTTCCCGGGTACATCCGCCCGCCGATGCTCGAGTACTCGCCCTCGGTGTTTTCCCGCACGATGTACATGTCGATCTCGCCGGGCGCCCGCGCGCTGCCGTCGCGGCGCACCACTGGCGCGATGATGCCCGGCATCAGGCGCGCGGGACGCAGGTTCACGTACTGATCGAACTCGCGGCGGAAGAGCAGTAGCGAACCCCACAGCGAAACATGGTCCGGGATCTTCTCGGGCCAGCCCACCGCGCCGAAGTAGATGGCGTCGTGCCCTCCGATCTGGTCCTTCCAGTCGTCCGGCAGCATTTTGCCGTGCTTCTCGCAGAAGTCCCAGCTGGAAAAATCGAAGTGGTCGAAGGCGAGGTCGATGCCGAACTTGCTCGCGGCCGCCTCCATCACACGAATGCCTTCGGGCATGACTTCCTTGCCGATCCCGTCGCCGGCGATGACTGCGATACGTTGCTTGCTCATGATGGGTTCCTCAAAAATGGGCGGGTGTCTTCACGAATGACATGCGGCGATTCTGGCTTGCACCGGGGCTCAGGCGCAAGCAATAATCCGGCAATTAATTGTTTCCTTAATGGCAACATCTCCTCACCTGCTCGACCGCCCCGACCTGGAATTGCTGCTCGCCGTGCGGACGCACGGCAGCCTGGCGGCTACCGCGGCTGCGGCTGGCGTGGTGCCGTCGGTGGTCACGAAAAAGCTGGCCGCGCTGGAGGCCCGGCTGGGCTTCAAGCTGTTCCAGCGCACCACCCGGCGCGTCGTTCCCACGGCCGAGGGAGAGGCGCTGTGCGAACGCTCGGGCCAGCTGCTGCAGGCCTTCGCGCAACTCGAGGCCGACCTGCAGGAGCGCCGCAGCGAGCCGATGGGCACGATCCGGCTGGCCGCCACGTTCGGCTTCGGGCGTCTCTGGCTGGGGCCGGCGCTCGCTGAATTCCAGGCGCGGCATCCGGCCCTTCAAGTGCAACTGCAGCTGACCGAACAGCTGCCCAACCTCGCCGTCGAAGGCTATGACGGCGCCGTGTGGCTCTGGTCCGTCCAGGGACGGCGCGCCTCGGAATGGGTGGGGCGCCGGCTGGCGCGCAATCAGCGCGTTCTCGTGGCCGCTCCGCGCTACCTGCGCGAGCACGGCGCGCCGCAAATACCCGAAGACCTTGCGCGACACGATTGCCTGATCGTGCGCGAGAGCGACCAGCGCTTCGACGTGTGGGCCTTGCGCAAGGAGCGCGACAAGGCCGACACGCGCGTACGCGTCCAGGGGCCTCTCTCGAGCAACTCGGGCGAACTGGTTCGCGACTGGTGCCTGGACGGCCACGGCATCATGCTGCGCAGCCTGTGGGACATTGCGCCGCAGCTGGCCTCGGGCCAGCTCGTGCGCGTGCTCCCGGCCTACGCGATGTGGGATGCCGACATCCACTGGCTGGCGCCGCACCGCGCGCAGACCCCCAAGCGCGTGCGGCTTCTGATCGACTTCCTCGCGGAACGCTTCAAGGGCGAACCCTGGAAGCTCAAGGCCGGGGCGAAGGCGAGCGCACCACGAGACTCACGCCCACCGCCGTGAGGACGATGCCCGCGATCGTGAAGACCGTGATCGCCTCGCCGAAGAGGGCCCACGCCATCACCGCCGTGCACGGCGGCACCAGGTAGAGCAGGCTGGTAACGGCCGTCGCCGCACCACGCTGGATCAGCAGGTACAACAGCGAGCTGCCGCCCAGCGTGAGCGCCAGCACCGACCACGCCATGGCGCCGGCCAGCTGCCCGTTCCATTGCATCGCCTCGGGCTCCAGCAGGGCGAGCGGCAACGTGACGGCGAATGCGGCTGAAAGCTGCATGAGGCTGGCCGTACGCACGTCGCAGGGCTCCAGAAAGCGCTTCTGGTAGAGCGTGCCGGCGGTGATGCTGAGCAAGGCCCCCAGCGCCAGCAGGAAATTCAGGCCGTTGATTTCGCCCACGCCGAGCTTTTGCCACACCACGAGCGCAAGGCCGGTGAAGCCCAGCGCGAGGCCGGACCATTGGCGCGCCGACACCTGGCCCCCGCGCGAGGAGACCCAAATCGCCGTCAGGAGCGGCTGCAGCCCCACCAGCAAAGCCGCCAGGCCCGCGCCCATGCCGAGTTTGACTGCTGCCCACACCCCGCCGAGGTAGCCTGCGTGCATCAGCACCCCAGTCACGGCCAGGTGCCGCGCCTGCCGCGTGCTGTGCGGCACCAGCGGCACGCCGGCGGCCATCGCCCAGGCGATGAAGCACAGCACCGAAAAGAAATAACGCATCGCCAGGAATTTCATCGGCGGCGCATACGGCATTCCATAACGGGCAACGATGAAGCCCGTACTCCAGATGAGGACGAACACGGCGGGCATGGCCCGCACCAGCGCGTCCTGGCGCGAATCGGAGTTCATGGCCGCCCTACTTCACTCGCTTGCGGATCTCGGGCAGGGCCTTCTGGAGGTAATACACCATCGACCAGACGGTCAGGATCGCGGAGATCCAGATCAGCCAGGTGCCCCAGACATGGGTGTCTATGAGGCCGAGCAAGCGGCCGTCGAACAGCAGGAATGGAATCGCGATCATCTGGAACGTCGTCTTGACCTTGCCCAGCATGTGCACCGCCACGCTCTTGGCCGCGCCAATCTGCGCCATCCATTCGCGCAGCGCGGAGATCGCGATCTCGCGGCCGATGATGATCAGCGCCACGAACACGTCGGCCCGCTGCAGGTGCACCAGCACCAGCAGCGAGGCGCAGACGAGGAACTTGTCCGCCACGGGATCGAGGAAGGCGCCGAACGAGGAGGTCTGATTCAACTTGCGTGCGAGGTAGCCGTCAAGCCAGTCCGTCAGCGCGAACGTCACGAACATCACCGTGGCGATGAGGTTCTGCAGGGCGGGGTTCCACCCCAGGTAGAACACCCCGACGATCAGCGGGATAGCGACGATGCGCGTCCAGGTGAGGATGGTCGGGATCGTGAAGAACATGGCCCCGATTCTGGCATGGACCGAGCCGGGCTCAATGAAGCGCGCGGTAGATCTCCTCGGCAAGCTCCCGCGAGATGCCTTCCACGCTGGCGATGTCGTCCACCCCGGCGGCTGCAACGCCGCGCACGCCGCCGAACCGTTGCAGCAGGCGGGCCCGCTTTTTCGCGCCGATGCCCGGGATGTCTTCCAGCTGGCTGCCACCTACCCTCACCCTGGCGCGGCGCGCACGCATCCCGGTGATGGCGAAGCGGTGCGCCTCGTCGCGGATCTGCGCCACCAGCATCAGGGCCGCCGAATCGCGCCCGAGGTACACCTTCTCGCGCCCGTCCGCGAACACCAATTCCTCCAGGCCCACTTTGCGGCCTTCGCCCTTCTCGACCCCGACGATCACGGCTAGGTCCAGCCCCAGCTCTGCGAACACATCGCGCGCCATGCTGACCTGGCCCTTGCCGCCGTCCACCAGCACCAGGTCGGGCAGCCGGCCGGCGCTGCCGCCCGAGCCGCGCGGCGGGGTGGCGTCCGGCGGGTCGCGGCCGGCCTCGGCGAGCTTGCTGTAGCGGCGCATCAGCACTTGCCGCATCGCGGCGTAGTCGTCGCCGGGCGTGATGTCGTCGATGTTGTAGCGGCGGTATTCGGAGTTTTGCATCCTGTGGTGGTGGAAAACCACACAGGAGGCCTGGGTCGACTCACCGGCCGTGTGCGAGATGTCGAAACACTCGATGCGAAAACCATCGAGGTCGTCGGGGGACAGATCGAGGGAGTCCACGAGGGCACGCGTGCGCGCCTGTTGTGAGCCTTCCTCCGCCAGCAGCCGAGCCAGCTGGATGTCCGCGTTCTTCTGCGCCATTTCAAGCCACAGCCGCCGCTGTTCGCGCGGGTGGTGCACGGCCGCGATCCTGATCCCCTGCTGCTGCGACAGGGCCTCGATCAGCTCGCGCCCGACGGGCTCGCTCGTGATAAGCGCGGGCGGCGCCGGCACGCCGATGTAATGCTGCGCGATGAAGGCTTCCAGCACCTGCACTTCGACCGATACGGCGGGCGCAGCGTTGGTACGATCATCAGCGCCCTCGTCCGCACTGTTGTCGAACTCCTGCAACGCCGCGGCATCCTCGATGTGGCTCGGGAAGTACGGCCGGTCGCCCAGGTGCCGCCCGCCCCGCACCATGGCCAGGTTCACGCAGGCCTTTCCGCCCTGCACCTTCACGGCCAGGATGTCGACGTCCTTGTCAGAGATGGTTTCGACCGACTGCTGGTGAAGCACCTTCGACAGTGCGCTCATCTGATTGCGCAGTTCGGCCGCCTGCTCGAACTCCAGGTTTTCGGCGTGCCGCATCATCCGCTCCTCCAGCGTGGCGAGCACGGCCTGGGTTTCGCCGCGAAGGAAGGCCTCGGCGTTCTGCACGTCGTGCCGGTAATCCTCCGGCCCGACCAGGTTGACGCAGGGGCCCGAACAGCGCTTGATCTGGTAGAGCAGGCAGGGCCGCGTCCGGTTGGCGAAAACGGTGTCCTCGCAGGTGCGAAGGCGAAACACCTTCTGCAGCAGCTGGATGGATTCCTTGACGGCCCAGGCGCTGGGGTACGGGCCGAAATAGCGGTTCTTGCGGTCTACTGCGCCGCGGTAGTACGCGACGCGGGGGAAGGACGCAGCCGAGGGCGGCTCGGCGTCGGCGCCCGGCTTGTCGGTACCCGTGATCTTCAGGTAGGGATAGCTCTTGTCGTCGCGGAACAGGATGTTGTAGCGCGGGTTGAGCGTCTTGATCAGGTTGTTTTCCAGCAGCAGCGCCTCGGCCTCCGAGCGCACCACTGTCGTTTCCATACGCACGATCTTGCCGATCATGTGGCCGATGCGCGTGCCGCCGTGGTTCTTCTGGAAGTAGCTCGACACGCGCTTCTTGAGGTTGCGCGCCTTGCCGACGTACAGCACGCCGCCGTCCGCGTCGAAATAGCGGTACACGCCCGGCATCGCGGGCAGCGCGGCGACCTGCGCCAGCAGTTCTTCGGAATGGCTCTCGGACATACAGGCGCTATTGTGGCAATCTCCGGCAATACCATTGACCCCTCATGCTCTGGGACATCTTCTGCAAGGTCATCGACAACCACGGCGACATCGGCGTGTGCTGGCGCCTGTCCGTCCAGCTGGCTGAGCGCGGCTACGCCGTTCGCCTATGGGTGGACGACGCCTCGGCCCTGCAGTGGATGGCGCCCGGCGGGCACGAGGGCGTCGAGGTGCTGCCTTGGGTACCGCGCACTGCCCCGGCCGAGCCGGGTGACGCCGTGGTCGAGGCGTTCGGCTGCGAACTGGATGCTTCCTTCCAGGCCGCCATCGCGGCCAAGGCGGGTCGCCAGGGCCGCCAACCGGTGTGGATCAATCTCGAGTACCTCACCGCTGAATCGTTCGCCCTGCGCAACCATCGCTTGCCCTCGCCCGTCATGGCCGGACCGGCTGCGGGCCTGACCAAGCATTTTTTCTACCCCGGCTTCACGGCAGGCACGGGCGGGCTGCTGCGCGAGCCCGACCTGATGGACCGGCAGGCGAAATTCAACGCGGCACAGTGGCTGCAAGGCCAAGGCATCGCTGCCGGCGGTGCACAACGGGTCAGCCTGTTTTGCTATGAACCCCCCGCGCTCGCGCAACTGCTCGCCCAATGGGCCTGTGCGCCGCATCACACGCACCTGCTCGCCACGCAGGGCCGTGCCGCCGCGGCCGTGCGTGCCGCAATCGAAGGGAACGAACGAACGCTGCCAGGATGGAACGGACTCTCGCGACTTGCCATTTCCTTCCTGCCGCTGCTCACGCAGCGCGACTACGACCACCTGCTCTGGTCGTGCGACCTCAACTTCGTTCGGGGCGAAGATTCGCTCGTGCGGGCGCTTTGGGCGGGCAAACCCTTCGTGTGGAACATCTACCCCCAGGACGACGACGCCCACCATGCCAAGCTGTCCGCCTTCCTCGATTGGCTGGGCGCACCTGGTTCGCTCCGGGATTTCCACACTGTGTGGAATGGCGCAGCCGATGCCCCGCTGCCTCCGGCCGACGCGCAGGCGTGGGTCGGATGCGTCCGTGCCGCCCGCCAACGCCTGCTGGCGCAGGAGGACCTCGCGACGCAGTTGCTCGCCTTTGCTGCGTCACAATGGGCTTCACCATGAGGCTGCTGCTTGTCGAAGACGACGCGATGATCGGTCGCGCCATGCGCCAGGGCCTGGGCGATGCCGGTTTCGTCGTGGACTGGGTGACCGATGGGCGGGCGGCGGAGCTCGCGCTGGCGAACGCCGTGTACGACCTTGCGTTGCTGGACCTCGGCCTGCCCGGCAAGGACGGCATGGCCCTGCTGCGGGACTTGCGCAAGCGCCGCGACCCGGTCCCTGTGCTGATCGTCACCGCACGCGATGCCGTGGCCGATCGCATCGCGGGGCTGAACGAAGGCGCGGACGACTATGTGCTCAAGCCCTTCGACCTCGATGAACTGGTCGCGCGGGTGCGGGCGCTGCTACGCAGGCGCGCGGGCATTGCCGGCCCGCTGCTCGAATGCGGCAGCCTGGTACTGGACCCCGTGAAGCGCGAGGTACGTTTGGAGGGTGAAGCGGTTTCGCTGTCGGCCAAGGAGTTCGCGCTGCTGGAGACGCTGATGCAGCGACCCGGCGCCGTACTCTCACGCGAGCAGCTGGAAGACGCGCTCTACGGCTGGGAGCGGGAAGTTGGCAGCAACGCGGTGGAAGTGCACTTGCACAACCTTCGACGCAAGCTGGGCCCCGATGTCATCCGCAACGTGCGCGGCGTTGGCTACAAGGTCGTGGCGCCATGACGGCGTCCATCCACCGCCGGGTGCTCCTGTGGGCGATGGGCGCCCTGCTGGTGGGCGCCACGCTGCTGGTGGGCGGCTCGTGGTGGGTGTTGATGAACGAGATGGGCGAAGTGTTCGAGGACAACCTCAAGCAGGTGGCGCTGGCCGTGGCCAACTACCACCGCACCGACGGCGTCGCCCGCCCGCCGCGGCTGGCCCAGCCGCTGCCTCGCGTGTATGAGGAATCTGGCCAGTTCGAATTCGTCACCGTCGTCTGGTCGCGTGACGGCCAGCGCATGCACAGCTCCAATGCGGGTGTCGCGCTGCCCTTCCTGTCGCGCAGCGGCCTGAGCCAGGTCACGGTGGGCGGTGAACACTGGCACATGTACACCATCGTGCTGGACGATGCCATCGTCCAGGCCGCGCAGCGCGCTGCCGAACGCGAGTCGCTCGCACGCGAAACCGCGTCGACCCTCGCGCTGCCTGCCCTCCTCTTCCTGGCTGTCATCGCGAGCCTGCTCAGGTACGCGCTGCGGCGTGGCCTGACGCCACTGTCGAAAGCCGCGAGCGAAGTGACGGGGCGCAGCGTGGAGGTCTTGCACCCGATCTCGCTGGCGGACCATCCCGCGGAACTGCACCTGCTGATCGGCGCGATCAACGACCTCATGGCGCGGCTGGGCAGCGCACTGGCCATGCAGCGGCACTTCCTCGCAGACGCGGCGCACGAGCTGCGCACGCCCATCACCGCACTGCGGTTGCAGCTCCAGCTGCTGGAGCGGGCGGGCGATGCATCCCAGCGGAAGGCGGCACAGGCGGAGCTGCGGGCCGGAATCGATCGTGCGCAGCACTTGGTGGAACAGCTGCTCCAGCTGTCGCGGCTGGGCCCCGAAGCACCGGCGCTGCAGCGCGAGTCGGTGGACCTGGCGGAACTGGCCCGCTCCACTGTCAGCCGGTTCAGCCCGCGGGCGGATGACCTGGGCATCGACCTCGGCGCGGCGACGGACGGTCCCGTGGTGGTGAGTGGCGATGCGCAGCAGCTATCGGCGCTGCTGGACAACCTGGTCGAAAACGCTTTGCGCTACACGCCGCGCGGCGGCAAGGTGGATGTTTCCGCGCTGTGGCGGGATGGTCGCCCTTGCCTGTCGGTGTGCGACACGGGCCCGGGGATCGCGCCGGCCGAACGCCAGCGCGTGTTCGACCGTTTCTACCGATCGCCGCAGGCTGCCACGGCCAACGGCAGCGGCTTGGGCCTGGCCATCGTGAAGGCGGTGGCGCAGCGCCACGGCGCCGAAATCACGCTGGACGAGGCCCCCGGGGGCGGCCTGGCCGTCACGGTGCGGTTCACGCGCTAGGCTCGCGGCACGGTGCGAACAGGTCCATGCCGCGCTCATAGGCAGTGGTTTCGATGTCCAGCACGCCCAGCAGCGAATGAAACAGGTTGTCGTGGCTGACGGGTTTCGCGGCGCGCTCGCGCAGGCACTTGTCGCTCACGTGGAAATCGCGCCGGAAGGCAGGCGACAACCACATCACGAACGGTACGTTGAGCTGTACGTCGGGCGCGATCGATTGGGGCACGCCGTGCAGGTAGAGGCCGCTTTCCCCGAGCGATTCGCCATGGTCGGACACATACAGCATGGCGGTGTCGTGCGTGGCCTGGGTCCGGTCGAGGAAGTCGATGACTTTGCCCAGGAAGAAGTCGGTATAGAGCAAAGAGTTGTCGTATGCGTTGACGATTTCGGCCTGGGTGCAATGCCGCAGGTCTTCGTTCTCGCACGCCGGGGTGAACTTCTTGAAGACCGCGGGATACCGCTTGAAGTACGCGGGACCATGGCTGCCCAGTTGGTGCATCACCAGAAAAAGATTGCCGTGGGTATCGCGTGCCAACGCGTCGGCGCCATGCAGCAGGACTTCGTCCAGGCACTGGCCTTCCGCGCAAAAGGCTTCGACCTTGGCGTGGTCCAGCTGCTCGGCGGGCAGGCCGTCGCACACACCCTTGCACCCGCTCTGGTTGTCGCGCCATAGCACCTTGAAACCGGCCCGTGCGATCACATGCAGCACCGATTCATGGCTGAGGATCTTTTCCTCATCGTAGTTTCGGCGGCCGAAGGACGAGAACATGCACGGCAAGGACACCTCTGTCGACGTGCCGCATGCCTGCGCGTGGGGGAAATTGATGACGTCCAGCGCGGATAGTCGCGGCGTGGTGGGCCGCTCGTAGCCGTTCAAGGCGAAGTTGCGGGCCCTGGCCGTCTCGCCAACCACCAGCACGAACAGCATCGGGCGTTTGCGCGCCTGCCATGCCGCCCCGAGCTTCGCATCCGCGCCAACCGGTATAAGCGCCTGATTGGGCCGCTTGGCTTGGCCCCATGCGTTGCGGATTCCCGCTGCCACGATGTTCCCGGGGGTCAGCAGATGGCGCACTTCCCTTTGGTTTCGCATCAGTGAGCCGAAATCGGCGAAGACCAGCACCAGGCTGGCGGTGCCCGTCAACACGGCGATCGCGACCCAGCCCAGCCGGACCAGCACAGCGCGACGCCAGGGCCGGCGCTTCAGCTGTACCCACCACACGAGCGCCGAGGGCACCGCGCCCCACACCAGCAGGTGCAGTACCAGATCCCAGCCCAGGAGCTCAGTCGCTTCCTTGACGTTGGTCGCGAGCACATTGCGCAGCATCGGCCGGTCGAAATACACGCCATAGCGATCCATGTAATAGGCCGCGGCCGCAGACGCCATGAGCAGGATCGTGAGCAGCGGTTTGGCCGTGTGGCGGTTGGAGACCACTGCCGCAGCGGCGAAATAAAAGGCCGTGAATGCCGAGAAGACCGCGGCGGCGAACAGCCACGTCGCAGGCTCGGCCGCCGAGCGCCCGGCCAGCGCCGCCCGCCAGAACGAGCCGTTGACGGCCAGCATCATGAAGAGCGCAACGCCCAGCAGCAGCGTTTCGACCTGCATTGCCGGGCGGGCACGTGCCACGCGAGCGACCGGGGCTGTCACTGCCATGCGACCTCCCCTTGAGGCACCGGGGCCATGAAGCGGGTTGCGCCGTCGAGCATCCAGGCCACCACCCAGCAGAACCACGCAGTCCATAGCGTGTGGCTCATGAAGTGAGCACCCCGCAGTTGTTGGGCCACGCCTATTACCAGGCCGGCCGTCGCGACCAGAACGAGGCAGCCGCGAGCCAGGGGTCGCGACACCGGTCTCAGCGCGAAAAAGCCACCGACAAAGGCGAAAGCGGCTGACGCATGGCCCGCCGGAAAGCACCGGCCCGGGCCACCATCGGCGTGGCCCCACGCCGCCCAGTGGCTGAGATAGGTGCCGGCGCCCCCGAACTCCGTGAGATCCCAGGGGCAGCTGGTATGGCTCGAGTATTTCAGCACGTTAATCAAGGCCACCCCCAAGACCAGGCAGGCCAGCCAGTTGATGCGCGAGGCGCGCGACAAGCGCCGCAGCACCCCGATCGGCCACCAGATGCCCACCAGGAGCCAGGCGCCGGCCAGGAACGCGGCGCGGCGCATCCAATCGTGCAGGAGCACGGCCACGACCCAATTGTCTCGCAGCGTGAATCCCCGGCCGTCGGCCATAAGCCGCGCCAGAGGCACGTCGAGGCCGCTTGCGTCCCACGCGACCAGCAGCCCGAGCGCACCCAACGTCCACAGCCAGAGGGCCTCGACGGGTGCCTTGCCTCCATAACTCATCCCATACTGCACAAATCCCATACACCGGAGTTTCAACCTTTCTCACTTAAGCCAGCCTGAAGCTCTGCGCTGGCAGGGCCCAGTGGACAAAACGCGCTAAAATTCAGGGCTTTGCGCAATTTCACGGGGCTTTGCGGTCCCCAGCGCAAGCTCCGCCGCGGATTTACGCATCCTCTTGAAGCGCAGCGCGGCCAACCTATTTAAATCGTTATGAAAATCGCTCAAGACATCCGCGCCGGCAACGTCATCATGCACGGCAAGGACCCGATGGTCGTACTCAAGACCGAATATTCCCGCGGTGGGCGCAATGCAGCCACCGTGCGCATGAAGCTCAAGAGCCTGATCGCCAACTTCAATACGGAAGTCGTGTTCAAGGCCGATGACAAGATGGACCAGATCGTCCTGGACAAGAAAGAGTGTACCTACTCCTACTTCGCCGACCCGATGTACGTGTTCATGGACTCCGAGTACAACCAGTACGAAGTCGAGGCCGAGAACATGGGCGACGCCCTGAACTACCTCGAGGACGGCATGCCCGCCGACGTGGTGTTCTATGAGGGCAAGGCCCTGTCGGTGGAGCTGCCCACCAGCGTGGAGCGCGAGATCACCTGGACCGAGCCGGCCGTCAAGGGCGACACCTCGGGCAAGGTACTCAAGCCCGCCAAGATCGCGACCGGCTTCGAGATCGGCGTGCCGATCTTCGTTGCGCAGGGCGACAAGGTCGAGATCGACACGCGCACCGGCGAGTACAGAAGGCGCGTTTGACGACACGGCCCGGCTACGATGAGGCTCCGCAAGGAGCCTTTTTCATTTTCCGACCATGGATTTCGACTTCGCGCAGATCGCCGTCCCTTTCCGCATGCAGCCCGGACTGCGCCGTGTTGCCGCGGACGCGGTTCGGCTGACCCCGCTGGCGGCCGGGTCGGCCCTGCACGCCGAGAAGCTCGCGGTCATGGCGGCCGGCCAGTCGCGCCATGTCGTCACCGGCTTCGATCCCGGCCCCGCCCTACGGGCGATCGCCGCGCAAGGGACGTGGTGGCACCCTTCCGAAACCGCGCTCGAACTGGCCTTCGAAGAAGACTTCGCTGTGCTGGACGGAGCAACCGGCACCCTGCCCTGGCTGTGCGTCTGCGTGCCGTCGCACTGGGCACCGGAGGACAAGCTGGGCCTGGATTTCGCGGCGCTGCACGCGCCGGTCGCCGACAACGCCGCGCTGCTGGCGGCGTCACGCCAGCTGGTGACCCTGGTCACGGGCGGCGATTGCTGGGAGCGCTGGGTATGGACCGTCAGTCCCTCGGCACGCCACGACCAGCACCCGCGTCGCCATGCGCGCACGCCCTGGCCGACGGCTCATGACCCTGACGCCTTTGCGCGGCAGTGCTGGGTGCGCGCGGAGCGCCAGGTGTTCTTTCCGGTGGGACAGGGCACGCGGCAGGCCGTGTTCTCGATCCGAGTCATGCTGCAGCCCCTCACCGAGGCTGCGCAGCCGGGCGAAAAGGCACTGCGCCTGCACGACTCGCTGGCTTCCATGTCGCCGGCAGTGCTGGACTACAAGAACCTTTCTGCGGCACGCGAACCGCTGTTGCGCTGGTTACGGGCCCGCGCCTGATGGATCTCGCGCTGCGCATCGCACAGGTCATCGTGCCGGTGATCTTCATCGTGGCGGTGGGTTTCTTCTACGGCCGCCGGGCGCGGCCGGATCTCACCTCGTTCAACCGCATCGTTCTGGACGTGATGGCACCGGCCCTCGTCTATTCCGCGCTGGCCGCCAAGGATTTTCATCTGGGCGACCACGCCGTGCTGCTGCTTGGCGGCGCCCTGCTGATCCTCGCCAGCGGGGTGGCGGCGTGGCTGGTGGCGCGCGGCACCCACACGCAGCCGCGCACCCTGGTGCCGGTGGTGATGTTCAACAACTGCGGCAACATGGGGCTGCGATCCTGCTGGGTAACGCGCTGGCCGTGCTGTTCGTGCCGCTGGCCCTTGCGCTCGCCCTCTAGGGGTTGGTGAACAGTTCCAGAGACAAGCGTTGCATACCGCAGCGGGATGGGATGGGCTGGGCGCCTCCACAGGTCGACGACGGTCATCTGTATGCCGTGGGCGCCGAAAATTCTTTGGGCCGAAGGATAACGGAGAACGCGCCGATTGGCCGCAGAATAACGCCATGGCTTCCTCCCCCCGCAACATTCATGATCGCCGCCTGGCCGATGCCTGGGCGACACTGCAGGCCCATTCCAGTGCCGGCCTGCCACTTGACCCCGACGCCAGCCGCCTCGCCTTCGCCGACCCGGAGTTTCTGCTGCGTCGCGAGACCCGCGGCATCCGCTTCCAGCTTGAGCTGCTCAAGCCCGATCTCGAGCAGCAGGCGATGGGCATCGAGAACACCATCGTCGTGTTCGGCAGCGCACGCTTTCGCAGCGAAGACGAATCCGCGGCCCTGGTCTCGGCGGCCGAAGCCAGCGGCGACGAGGCGCAAGTGCGGCGTGCGCGGGCCTTGGCGCGCAATGCGCACTACTACGAGAAAGCGCGCGCCTTCGGCAAGCTGGTGGCACAGTACAGCGCGGGCAAGGACCCCGAGGACATGCTCTTCATCTGCACGGGCGGCGGCCCCGGCATCATGCAGGCCGCCAATCGGGGCGCCTACGAGGGTGATGGCGTGAGCGTGGGCCTTTCGATCGCCTTGCCGATGGAAGAAAGCGCCAACCCCTACGTCACGCCCGCGCTCTCATTCAAGTTCCACTACTTCGCGCTGCGCAAGATGCACTTCATGATGCGGGCAAAAGCCCTGGTGGCATTCCCCGGGGGCTTCGGCACGCTGGACGAGCTGTTCGAGGTGATCACGCTCGTGCAGACGCGCAAGGCCAAGCAGGTGCCCATCGTCCTGTTCGGATCGGACTACTGGAAGCGCCTCGTGAACTTCGACGTGCTGATCGAGGAAGGCGTGATCTCCGCGGCTGACCTCGACCTGTTCCAGTACGCTGACGAGCCCGAGGCAGCGTGGGAGATCATCAAGGGGTTCTATCGCCTTTGAGGCCGAAAGCCAGGCGGGTGCCTGCACCGACGGCCAGGCCGACAGCCCAGAACACGCCCGAAATGCCGATCACGGCCCCGGCGACGCCGAACAGGAGCGGCATGGCGACGCTCGATGCGTTGATCGCCATCATGCGCAGCGCGATCGCCTCGCCATGGCGCGCCTCGGGCGTGATCTGGTGCAAAGTGCTCATGATCATCGGCTGCACCGTTCCCAGCGCGACACCCAGCAGCACCGAGCACAGCCCCATGGCCAGCGCCGAATGCAGGAACGGGTAGATCGCGAACAACACGGCGGTGGCCGCCATGGCGCCCGAGATCAGGGCCCATTCCCTCAGGTAGGCCGCGATCATGGGCAAAACCACGCGCACGAGCGCGGCCGCGATCGCGAACCCACCCAGGATGGTCCCGATGACCGAAGCCGACATCCCGCGTTCGTGGCCCAGCACTGGCACCACGAAGGTGTGGACATCCCAGCACGAGGCCAGCAGCCAGTTCACCAGCAGCAAGCGACGGAACATGGGCTCGCGGACCAGATTCCAGGCCGGGCCGTGGGGGTGGCTCGCAGTGCGCACCGCCGGGGGCAGTTCCCTGGTGGACCGCACCCAGAACCAGCCCACCAGGGGAAACACGGCCAGCAACAGGAAAGCCGGGCGGAAGCCGGCGTGGTCGATCATCAGTCCCGCGAAGAACGGGCCGATGAAGTTGGACACCGCCGGCCCGATCGCCAACCATGAGAAAACCTGCTTGAGCTGCGTCGGGTTCTCGGCCGCGCGGCCGACATGGCGCTGCAACGCGATCGACGCTGCGCCGGTTGCACCGCCGGTGAGCAACGCACTTGCGCACAGCACCGGGAACACGGGGAAAGCCACCGCAAGGCCGGCGCCGAGTGTCGCGGCGATCACGGACAGTGCCATCGGACGCTTGAGCCCATGGCGGTCGGCAAAGCGGCCCGCCGGCAGGGCCAGGAAGACCTGCGTCAACGCGTACAGGGCCAGCAGCACGCCCACCGCCGCTTCGCTGTAACCCTGGCGCAGCGCCAGGAGCGGGGCCGCCATGCGCGTGCCCGCCATGCAGGCGTGCAGGAAGATTTGACCGGCGATCAGGCGAGCGAGTTCGGGACTGAGTCCGCCGGCCATCAAACGGATTCATCCCCTTCTGCCAGCGGCGGCAGGAGGGCCTGTGCCTGGGCTTCGGGCAGCGCTTCCACGACCTTCAGCGCGCGCCGCATCTGGTTAGTGCGGGTGGTCGCGGTCTCCAGCGTATCGGACGCCTTGCGCACCTGCTCGCGGATCTTTTCGACCCAGGTGCCATACCGCTCGAACTCTGTCTTGACGGCGCCCAGCACCTTCCACACTTCCGAGGCCTGCTGCTCCAGTGCGAGCGTGCGAAATCCCATGTGCAGGCTGTTGAGCATCGCCAGCAGTGTCGTCGGGCCGGCCAGCGTCACCCGGTAGTCGCGCTGCAGGCTGTCCATCAGGCCCGGGCGACGCAGCACTTCGGCGTAAAGGCTCTCGATCGGCAGGAACAGGATCGCGAAATCGGTGGTCTGCGGCGGGCACAGGTAGCTGTCCGCAATCGACTTCGCCTCGGTGCGGATGCGCGCCTCGAGCGCGCGCGCCGCGATGTCGGCGGCGGCGGGGTCGGCGCGGTCCTGCGCATCCAGCAGGCGCTCGTAGTCGTCGCGCGGGAACTTGGCATCGACGGGCAGCCATACCGGCGTGCCGTCGGCACTGCGGCCGGGAAAGCGGATTGCGAAATCCACGCGCTGGTTGCTGCGGGGTTTCGTCTCGACCTGCTTGGCGTATTGCTCGGTGGTCAGGACCTGTTCCAGCAGGGCTTCGAGCTGCACTTCGCCGAACATCCCGCGTGTCTTCACGTTGGTCAGCACGCGCTGCAGGTCGCCCACGCCCTGCGCCAGCGTCTGCATCTCGCCCAGGCCCTTGTGCACCTGCTCCAGCCGGTCTGCGACCTGCTTGAAGCTCTCGCCCAGGCGCGTCTCGAGCGTGGTCTGCAGTTTCTCGTCGACCGTCTTTCGCATCTCGTCGAGCTTGGCGGTGTTGGTCTGCTGCAGGATGGCGAGCTGCGCCTCCAGCGTGCCGCGCACCTCGGACATCCTGCGGGCGTTCGACTCGCTGAGGTTCTGCAGCTGCAGCGTGAGCGTGTCCGACAACGTCTTTTGCAGCAAGGTGAGCTGCTGCGCAAACGCATCGATCTGGGTATTTTGCGTGCGCGTTGCCTCCGCGCCTTGCTTGACCAGCGCATCCTGGAAAGTTGCCAGCGTGTGCGTCAGCTCTGTGCGCGCGCCACGGGATGATTCGCTGATCTCGCGCCGCAGTTCGCGCTCCATTCGCTCATTGGCCGCGAGCAGTTCCGCGCGCGCCGCATCGTTGGCGGGCGGCTTGCGCATGAGCACCATGAAGACCAACGCCAGGTTGGCGATGCCCAGCGCGATGACGACCCAGAGTTCCAAGGCCACTCAGCCCAGCACTTCAGGGTTCAGCGGCGTGAGCGGCTTGCCATGCACGAGGAAACCGATCAGGTTGTCCGCTGCCAGATTGGCCATGGCCTTGCGGGTAGGCACCGTGGCGCTGGCGATGTGCGGTGTCAGCACCACGTTGGGCACGGTGAGCAGGTCCGGGTGGACCTTGGGCTCGCCTTCGAACACGTCCAGGCCGGCGCCTGCGATCCTGCGCTCGCGCAGCGCCGCGGCAAGCGCCGCGTCATCGACAATGCCGCCGCGCGCGATATTGACCAGGCTCGCGGTCGGCTTCATGAGCGCCAGCTCCGCCGCGCCGATAGTGTGGTGTGACTCCGGTGAATAAGGCAGCACCAGCACGAGATGATCCGCCGTCCTGAGCAGTTCTTCCTTGCTCACGTAGCGTGCCTTGCACTGTGCCTCGAGCTCTGGCGACAGGCGCGAACGGTTGTGGTAGATCACGTTCATGCCGAAGCCGTGCGCGCCGCGCCGCGCGATGCCCTGTCCGATGCGGCCCATGCCGAGGATGCCGAGCGTGCTGCCGTGCACGTCGGATCCGGAGAACATGTCGTAGCTCCAGCGCTGCCACTTACCCGCTCGCAGGTAATGCTCGCTCTCTGTCACACGCCGCGCAGTCGCCATGAGCAATGCGAAGCCAAAATCGGCCGTCGTCTCGGTCAGCACATCCGGCGTGTTGGTGGCCAGCACCTTGCGCGCGGTCATCGCGGGCAGGTCGAAGTTGTTGTAGCCCACCGCCATGTTCGCGCAGATCTTGAGGAGCGGCGCGGCTGCCAGCGCGTCAGCGTCGATGCGCTCGGCGCCGGTGGTGAAGGCGCCGATCTTGTCACGCAGCTTGTCCGCGAGCTGCTGCTTCGACCAGGGTTCGTCGGCCTGGTTGTGTTCGACATCGAAATGCTGCGCCAGGCGCGCGATGACTTCCGGGAAGACGGCGCGGGCGACGAGGATGCGGGGCTTGTCCATGAGAGCTGTTACCTGAACCAGATGAGTGTGATGATGGCGAACAGCGGCAAGAGGATGCCGCACGACCACGCCATGTAACCGAAGAAGCTGGGCATTTTGACACCACGCTCCTCGGCGATGGCCTTGACCATCAGGTTGGGCGCGTTGCCGATGTAGCTGTTCGCGCCCATGAACACCGACCCAGCGGAGATTGCCGCCAGGGTGGGCGCGAGCGTGGTCATCAACACCTTGGCGTCTCCGCCTGCGGTGTTGAAGAAGACGAGGTAGGTCGGCGCATTGTCCAGGAAGGAGCTGAGCACACCGCTGGCCCAGAAATACATCGCCGGATTCGGAGTGCCGTCGGCCCGGGTGACCGATGCAACGATGGCGCCGAAGGGCCCGTCCACGCCTGCGCGCAGCATCGCGATCACGGGGATGATCGTGAGGAAAATGCCCGCGAAGAGCTTCGCCACTTCCAGCATCGGCCCCCAGGAGAACTGGTTGTCCGCGTGCACAGCCTCCGGCGTGATCTTCATCGAAATCCATGTGATGGCAATCAGGCCCAGATCGCGGACAAGGCCGGGCAGTCCGACTTCGGTCCCCCCGACATCGAACGCCACCGGGGACTTCCAGATACCGCTCAGCAAGACGAGTCCGACGATGCCGCCAAGCAGCCAGAAATTGCGCGCGCCGTCGAAGCCGATCGCCTTGGAATCGGGCGTCGGGTCGACGGGAAGGACTTCCTCGCGGCGGTTGTAGTACCACCAATCCAGCGCATAGAAGATGGCCAGCAGCGAGCCGACCAGGAACAGCGTTTCCGGAAAGATGGCCGTGACGGTCCAGAAAAATTCGACGCCCTTCAGGAAGCCCAGGAACAACGGCGGATCCCCCAGCGGCGTCAGCGATCCGCCGGCGTTGGACACGATGAAGATGAAGAACACCACGATGTGCACCGTGTTCCGGCGGTTGTCGTTGGCGCGGATCAGCGGGCGGATCAGCAGCATGGACGCGCCCGTGGTTCCCATCAGGCTGGCCAGCACGGCCCCGATCGCGAGGATGATCGTGTTCAGACCCGGCGCCCCGTGCAGGTTGCCGCGGATGTAGATGCCCCCCGATACGGTGAACAGCGCCGTGAGCAGGATGACGAAGGGAATGTACTCGGCCAGCGCCGCATGGACGAAGCTCGACCCCGCGGCACCCGCCCCGAACATCAACGCGAATGGCACCAGGAAAGCCAGGGACCAGCCGGCCGCGACCTTGCCGAAATGGTGGTGCCAGAAGCTGGGTGCCAGCAGTGGCAGGATGGCGATCGACAGCAGGAGGCCCGCGAAGGGAACGCCCCACACGGGGGAGAGCTGCCGGCCGTCGAAATCGGCAGCCGTGGCAAGTTGCGGCCACAGCAGTGGCAAGGCCATGACAAGGACCCAACGTACGATTTTCATTTTTTTTTGCCTCCTGCGCGGCGATGCGGCCGGTGCGCCGGCCTTTTGTGTCAGCGAAGCTGTCGAGCATAACCAATCGCGACGCCCCTCTCCCAATTGCGGCCCCCCAGTGAGAAAACTGTAGGCAGGTACCTACGGTGGGTCTGCAGCGAGTCCTACCGCGCGCGCAAACGGCTGAAGCCTAAAGTTTTGTTCTGCGCTGGGCGACCCCGTCCGGCGCTTATCAATATGGAGAGACGTCATGAATCAGGATCGAATCGAAGGCAATTGGAAACAGGTCAAGGGCAAGGTGAAGGAACAGTGGGGCAAGCTCACCGACGACGACCTGGACGTCATTGCGGGCAAGCGCGACCAGTTGCTCGGGCGCATCCAGCAACGCCATGGCATCGCGAAGGAAGAAGCCGAGCGTGAGGTCGAGACGTTCGAGCGCCGCAACCCCGATTTCCATTTCGAGAAATCGTGACCGCCCCCTACGCAAGAAAGGACACACGCATGAACAAGACACTCGTAACACTGGCCGTGGCACTGTGCTGCGGTTTTGCCGGCAGCGCCTCCGCGGCAATGGACAAGGCCGAATACAAGACCCAGAAGGATCGCATCGAAGCCGATTACAAGGCGGCCAAGGACAAATGCGATCCGATGAAGGACAACGCAAAGGACATCTGCAAGGCCGAAGCCAAGGGCAAGTACGAAGTCGCGAAGGCCGAGCTGCAGCAGCAGTACGAGCCGAGCCCCCGGCATGAAGCCAAGGTGAAGAAGGAAAAGGCCGACGCCGACTACAACGTGGCGCAGGAGAAGTGCGACGACCTTAGCGGCAACGCGAAGGACGTGTGCAAGAAGGACGCGAAGGCGGCCTATACCGCGGCCAAAGGCGACGCCAAAGTGACGAAGGCTGTCGCCGAAAAGGACCCCACCAAGGTTTCCGGCGCCGCCAAGGACGCTCGCGAAGACAAATCCGACGCCCAGTACAGCGCGGCCAAGGAGCGCTGCGACGCAATGTCCGGCCCGGCCAAGGACACCTGCATCGCCGACGCGAAGAAGAAGTTCGGCAAGATGTGATCGATGGATTGAAGCGCCCGCACGGGCGGCTTCAGTCCATCCGGGGTCACTTCTTCAATGCCTCCAGCACGGACTTGAGCTTGTCGGGTAGCACGGCTGGGCGCCGGGTCGCACGGTCCACATACACATGCACGAAATGGCCGCGCGCGGCCGTGAGCGGCTCGCCCTGGACGAACAGCCCCACCTCGTAGCGAACACTGGACTTGCCCATGTGGGCGACACGCAAGCCGGCTTCCACCGCCTGCGGAAACTCGATCCCGGAAAAGTAGTTGCACTGGGTCTCCACCACGAGGCCGATGGTTTCGCCGCGGTGGATGTCCAGCGCACCCTGCTCGATGAGGTGCGCATTGACCACCGTGTCGAACCAGCTGTAGTAGATGACGTTGTTGACGTGGCCGTAGGCGTCGTTGTCCATCCAGCGCGTGCTGATGGAGCGGAACGTCCGGTAGGCGCTGCGCGACTCGGGCTGTGGTTTGGTCGGCGGGGAATGGCTCATCGCGTCCGATTCTGCCAGCGGCCGCGATACTCGGCCGCGACCCGGAACGTATTGACCTGCACTTGCACTGTGTCTTCGATGCGGGTGCCATAGCCGCCGGCCATCGCGAATGCAAGAGGGATTCGCCGCTGCCAGGCCCAGTCGAAGACGCGGCGGTCGCGCGCCTCCAGGCCGTCCCACGTCAGCTTCAGGCGGCCCAGCCGGTCGCCCTCATGTGGGTCCGCGCCCGCCAGGTAAATGACCAGCCCAGGCTCGAAACGCCGCTCCAGTTCGTCCAGCGCGATGTCCAGCGCGTGCAGGTATTCGTCGTCGCGGCAGCCGTCCGCAAGGTCCACATCGAGGTCGCTTGCCTCCTTGCGGAACGGAAAGTTCTTCGCTCCGTGCAGGGACAGTGTGAAGACGGTGGGATCGCCGCGAAAGATGCTGGCCGTGCCGTTGCCCTGGTGCACATCGAGGTCGACGATCGCGACTTTCAGCGCACCCGGCTTGGATCGTGCCAACTCAGCCTGCATCAGACGCGAGGCGACGGCCGCGTCGTTGAAGACGCAGAAACCGCCGCCCTTGTCCGTGTACGCGTGGTGTGTGCCTCCCGCGATATTGGCCGCGACGCCCTCGCGGAAGGCGGCCCGGCAGGCGGCGATCGTCGCGCCCACCGATCTGCGTGCGCGCTCGGCCATGGCCGGGCTCCAGGGAAAGCCGATCTCGCGCATGAGCCTGGGATCGACAGACCCGTCGGAGATCGCGTCTATGTAAGCGGGGCTGTGAACCAGCGCGAGCTCCCCGTCGCTTGCCGGCATCGCCTGCATGAGTTCGATCTGGGGCAGCTCCGCCGCCAATCGATCCCGCAGCAACTGGTACTTGGCCATCGGGAACCGGTGGCCCGGCGGCAGCGTCAGGACGAACTGGGTAGCGTAGAAGACCTGCATCGTGGTGATTGTGTCGGTAGCTTGAAACCCTTGGTTTTAGGTGTCACGTTCTAGAATGTTGCGTTGCAACAAAAAGATGCTTGCAAACAGCCCCGGCGCCTCTATACTTCTACCCATGCTGCACTGCAACATAAACAAGGCCAAGGCCGAGTTCAGCGCAGATATAGATCCCTCACCTTTAACAACCGGAGAAATCATATGTTGACCGCAGAACAAGTCCTGGCCTCCCAGAAAGCCACCATCGAAACCCTGTTCGGCCTGACCAGCAAGGCGTTCGAAGGCGTCGAGAAGCTCGTCGAGCTGAACATGACCGCCTCCAAGGCCGCCCTGTCCGAAGCCGCCGACACCACGCAAGCCATCCTGGGCGTCAAGGACGCGCAAGAGCTGCTGGCCCTGCAAGCTTCGCTCTTCCAGCCCCTGGCCGAGAAGACCGCCGCTTACAGCCGTCACCTGTACGACATCGCTTCGGGCACCGGCGCCGAATTCGGCAAGGCGTTCGAGACGCAAGCCGCTGACGCCCAGAAGAAGTTCCTGGCCGTCGTGGACAACGCCGCCAAGAACGCTCCGGCTGGCAGCGAAACCGCCGTCGCCGTGTTCAAGAGCGCTGTTGCCGCCGGCAACAACGCACTGGAATCGGTCCAGAAGGCCGTGAAGCAAGCGTCCGACGTGGCCGAAGCCAACTTCAACGCTGTCGCGAACCAGGCCGTCAACGCCGCCAAGACCACGACCTCCAAGAAGCGCTAATAGTTTCTTGAATTTCGAGGCTCCCGACTCCAGCCGGATGGAGCGGGAACTCTACAAGTTGCGGAGCATCTATTCGATACTTTCGTCATTGAACGAGAGTTCTTCAGGTTGTCTCCTCGGGTCCTTTCGACACCCTCACGGGTTCAGGGATCCTTCAAGCCCCAGTCGCAAGACTGGGGCTTTTTTTATTTTGCTTTCACTTCCATCGCCGTCCTTAGCTGCGGCAGCATGCGTTGCATCGCGGCCCGGCCGGCATCGATGGTCCGGCGTTTCGCTGTGAAGTCGGCACTGCCGACGCCCACCAGCGCGGGCCTCACGACGATGTCCGCATCGCGCAGTTCGTACCCGTTGATGCTCTTGCCCATGATCGCGAAGGTCTGCAGCAGGATTTGCATCGAGTCCCCCGCCGGATTGCCCTCCGGCGCGCTCGAGATGTCCACCGCGATCACTACGTCCGCACCCATCTGCCTGGCGTAGCGCACCGGCACCGGCGACACGAGGCCTCCGTCCACGTACTCCTGGCCGCCAATCCTCACGGGCAGGAACAGCGCCGGCACCGCGCTGGAGGCGCGCACGGCGGTACCCGTGTCTCCGCGCTGAAACAGCACGCCGGAACCGCTCTTGAGATCCGTTGCCACGACGCCGAGCGCCAGCGGCATCTGTTCAATCAGCTTGTTGCCCACCTGGGCGTTGACGTACCTCCCCAACGCCTCGCCGCGGAGCATGCCGCGGCTGAAGATCGGCAAGGTCCAGTCGGCGAAGGCGGCCTCCTCCATGGCTTCTGCCACCTGTTGCAGTTGCTGGCCGTTGCGCCCGCTTGCATAAAGCGCGGCCACCAAGCTGCCTGCGGACGTGCCCACCACGAGATCGGGGCGCAACCCAGCCTCCTCCAGCACCTGGATAACACCCACGTGGGCGAAGCCGCGGGCCGCGCCCCCCCCCAGGGCCAGCCCAAGCTTGGGCAGGCGCTTGGCCACCGGCTGCGGCGGCGTTGGAGGCGGCTCCTCCTTCTGGAATACGGTCGCGCAGCCGGCCAGGAGCATCGAGGCGACAAGGGCCGTGAGCCAGCGTTTGACTTGGATCAAGTACATACAATTGAGAATGATTCGTGTTTGCTTTATGATTGCGCTATCCAACCGCACTCCCCGAAGGAAATCAGATGATCAAGAAAACCGCTGGCCTGGCGTTCATTCTGCTGGCCGCCGCTGCCGGCGCTTCCGCCCAGGAACAGGTGTTGAACCTTTATTCGGCCCGCCACTATTCCACAGACGAGGCGCTGTACGCCAACTTCACGAAAGCAACGGGGATCAAGATCAATCGCGTCGATGCGGATGACGCGGGTATTCTCGCCCGCCTGAAGGCCGAGGGCACCGCGTCGCCGGCCGACGTGATCCTGCTGGTCGATGCTTCGCGCCTCTACAAGGGCGAGGTCGACGGCTTATTTCGGCCCGTGAAATCCAAGCTGCTTGAAGATGCGATCCCGGCCCAGTACCGCGGCAAGTCCACCGCCGAGGGCACGCCCTGGTTCGGCTTTTCCACCCGTGCGCGCGTCATCGTGTACGACAAGGTGAAGGTCAAGCGCGAGGACGTGGACACGTACGAGGAACTTGCCGACCCCAAGAACAAGGGCAAGATCTGCATCCGGTCCGGTTCGCACCCGTACAACCTCTCCCTCTTCGGCGCGGTGACCGAGCACCTGGGCGAGCAGAAGGCGCAGGAATGGCTCAAGGGCATCGTGGCCAACCTCGCCCGCGACCCGAAGGGCGGCGACACCGACCAGATCAAGGGCGTCGGTTCCGGCGAGTGCCAGATCGCCGTGAGCAACACCTACTACATCGCGCGCCTGATCCGCTCCAGCAACCCCGATGAGAAGGCGTTGATGGAGCGCGTGGGCATCGTCTTTCCCAACCAGAGCTCCTGGGGCACGCACGTGAACATCGCCGGCGGCGCCATGGCGAAGAACGCCAAGAACCCCGACAACGCGGTGAAGTTCCTCGAGTACCTTGCAAGCGCCGAAGCGCAAAACTATTTCGCCAACGGCAACAATGAGTGGCCTACCGCCAAGGGCGTGAAGGTGAACAATCCCGCGCTGACCGCGCTGACCGGCGGCGGCGACTTCAAGACCGAGACGATCCCGCTGGCAGCCGTGGGCGCCAACCAGGTCAAAGTGCAGCAGATGCTGGACCGCGTCGGGTTCAAGTAGGCACAGAACGCAGGCGCAAGCGCGGCACCAAGGGCCCGGCACGACCGGGCCTTTTTCTGGCCGATAATTGACGTTAACGTCAACGTCAACGTCAACCCGCACAGGAGCATTCCATGGATATCAAGGGCAAGGTCTTCATCGTCACCGGCGGGGCCTCGGGGCTCGGCGAAGGCACGGCGCGCATGCTGGCGGCCGCGGGCGGCAAGGTCGTCGTTGCCGACATGCAGGCCGAAAAGGGCGAAGCCGTGGCCAAGGACATCGGAGGCGCGTTCGTCAAGTGCGACGTGAGCCAGGAGGCCGACGGCCAGGCCGTCGTCGCGAAGGCCGTCTCATTGGGCAAGCTGATGGGCCTGGTCAATTGCGCAGGCATCGCGCCGGCGGAAAAGACCGTGGGCAAGAACGGTGCGCACTCGCTGGCCGTGTACACCAAGACCATCATGGTCAACCTGGTCGGCAGCTTCAACATGATCCGCCTCGCCGCGGAAGCGATGACGAAGAACGAGCCCGAGAGCACGGGCGAGCGCGGCTGCATGATCTCCACGGCCTCCGTCGCCGCGTACGACGGCCAGATCGGACAGGCCGCCTATAGCGCGTCCAAGGGCGGTATCGTCGGCATGACGCTGCCCATCGCGCGCGACCTGTCGCGCAACGGCATCCGCAACATGACCATCGCGCCCGGCATTTTCGGCACGCCCATGTTGTTCGGCATGCCCAAGGAAGTACAGGACGCTCTCGCCGCGAGCGTGCCCTTCCCTTCGCGCCTCGGCACCCCCGAGGACTACGCCAAGCTCGCCAGGCACATCTTCGAGAACGACATGCTCAACGGCGAAGTGATCCGCCTGGACGGCGCGATCCGCCTGGCGCCGCGTTGAAGCGCGAGAGCAGATAACATGCATCCCGCACACGCGGAGATGCAATGAAAAACAAGGTCGCGTTACTGGCCGCGGCTCTCGTCGCCGCGTGCTCCAGCACACCGCCCGACTACAGCGACCAGCCGGCCTCACCAGAAGCCGCCTCGGGCTACGCGGCCAAGCCGGGATGGGCGGTCGCCACGTTTGCCGTCGCAGCCGCCAACCCGCTCGCCGCAGACGCCGGCTACCAGATGCTCCGGGCCGGTGGCTCCGCAGTGGACGCCGCCATCGCCGTGCAAATGGTTCTGGCATTGGTCGAGCCGCAATCCAGCGGTATCGGGGGCGGCGCCTTCCTTTTGCACTTCGACGGCAAGGTCGTGCAGGCCTATGACGGCCGCGAAACCGCGCCCGCCGCCGCCGATGAACGCTTGTTGATGGGCCCCGACAACAAGCCGCTACCGTTTTACGAGGCCGTGGTGGGCGGGCGCGCCGTGGGCGTGCCCGGCGCCGTGCGGATGCTGGAGATGGCGCACCGGCAGCATGGCCGGCTGCCATGGTCGCGCCTGTTCGAGCCGGCCATTGCGCTCGCGGATGGCGGCTTCAAGGTCAGCCCGCGCCTGGCCAAGCTCGCGAGTTCTGATGCGCACCTGAAAAAGGACCCGGTAGCGGCGGGCTATTTCCTGGAATCCGATGGGCGAGCCCGGCGAGTCGGCTTCAACCTGCGCAATCCCGAGCTCGCGGCGGTGCTGCGCAGGATCGCAGCGGAAGGCTCGAAGGCGCTGCACGAGGGCGAGATCGCGCAGGCGATCGTGAAAAAGGTGCAATCGCATCCGGCCAACCCGGGCCGCATGACACTCGCCGACCTCGCAGGCTACCAGCCGAAAAAGCGAGAGGCGCTTTGCCACGATTACCGGGCCCGCGGCCGCGATTACCGCGTGTGCGGTTTTCCGCCGCCGGGTTCGGGTGCGATCGCGGTGGGGCAGATCCTCGGCATCCTGGACCACTCGCAAGCGCATACGATCCCTTTGGAGGACGGCCTGCCCTCTGCCAACTGGCTGCACCTCTACACCGAGGCGTCGCGCCTGGCATTCGCCGACCGCGCCCACTACATCGGCGACCCGGATTTCGTGCAGCCGCCCGCGGGCAACTGGGCAAGCCTGCTGGAGCGCTCCTACCTCGCGCAACGCGCGAAACTGATCGGCGCGCAGAGCATGAAGGTCGCTACCGCGGGTAGGCCCGGCGGGGCCACTACGAGCCATTCGCCCAGCGCCGAACAGCCGGAGTACGGCACGTCGCACATCAGCATCGTCGATGCACAGGGCAACGCCGTCGCGATGACGAGTTCGATCGAGGACCAGTTCGGCGCGCGCCAGATGGTGAGCGTCAGGGGCGACGCAGGCGGCTTCCTGCTGAACAACCAACTCACGGATTTCAGCTTCGCGCCGACGGACGCGCAGGGCAGGCCCGTCGCCAACCGCGTGCAGCCCGGCAAGCGGCCGCGCTCGTCGATGGCGCCCACATTGGTGTTCGACAAGGCCACCGGCCAGCTGGTGTTGAGCGCCGGTAGCCCCGGCGGCGCGATGATCATCCACTACACGGCCAAGACAATCTACGGCGTCCTGAACTGGGGCCTGAACGCGCAGCAGGCGATTGCGCTGCCCAACTTCGCATCGCTGAACGGCCCGAGCCTGCTGGAGATAGATCGCTTCCCGCCCGCTACCGTCGAAGCTCTGCGCGCCCGCGGCGCGGAAGTGCGCGAGCAGGCGATGACCAGCGGGCTGCAGGCCATCCACCGCACACCGACCGGCTTCTTCGGCGGGGCGGACCCGCGCCGCGAAGGCATTGTGATGGGAGACTAGGTAGCGGCATCCATCCGGTAGAGACGCAACGCGTTATCGCAAAAGAGCCTTCGCTTGTCCTCTCTGGAAACGTCGGAAACCATGGTGGCGAAGCCGAGGAAAATGTCCTCGAACGACGCGCAAAGGCTGTCGACGGGGTAGTTGCTGGCGAACATGCAGCGGTCGGTGCCGAACATCCCGATCGTGTCGCGAACCACGGGGCGATTCAGGTCGAGAGACCAGCGCCCGCCCGCCTGGCCGATGCCGCTGATCTTGACGAACACGTTGGGGCACTGCGCGACGCCTTGCATCGCGCGACGCCAGCCGGTCATGCCTTCGTCGCTGCGGTCTGACGGCATGCCGGTGTGGTTGATGATGATGGAGGTGGCGGGGAAATCCCGCGCCAGCTGTTCGGCCTCGTGAAGATGCCACCACGGCGTCTGCAGCTCGAAGTGCAGGCCATGGTTCGCCAAGAGCGCATAGCCCCGGCGCCAATCGCTGTCCGTCATGCCGCCGGACCGTGCATCGCTCGGCGACGAGTTGGCGCGCGGCTTGTGCCGGATACCTCTGACGAACGCGAAGGCCGACACTTGCTCCAGCGTGCGTTCGACGTCCGGCTGGTCCAGCCAGGCTTGGGCGACGGCCACTGTCGGCCAGCCGCTCTGCCGGCGCAGGCCCTCGATGTAGCGCATCTCGCCGATCGGGTCGCGCGGGTCCCATTCGGCTTCCACGTACACGCTGCCTGCCAGCTCGAACGCGGCCGTGTCGCGCAGGTAGTCGGCAGGCAGGTAGGGCCGGCAGATCGCGGCGTGGTCGCCGTAACGGTGCGGCGGGCGGCCCGCATCACACAACCACGGGTAGTAGTTGGCGACAGGGTCCCAGAAGTGGTGGTGGGCGTCGACGATGCGGATGCCCGACAGTGCGTTCATGCAAGTCCCGTGGTGGCTTCAGGCGGCCTGCATGCTGCCGAAGCGAAAGGCGTTCTCGACGCGGCGGATGCCGTTGACCAGCGCCCGGCCGAAAGGCGGCGCAGAAATCTCGAAGCGGCAGGCCGCATCGACCTTGATGCCTTCGGCGAACGACAGCGTGGCGGTGCCGAAGTAATGCACGTGCACGTCGCCCGGCACCAGGAACTGGTCGTACTTGAAGTGGTGGAACTCGATGTTGCCGATCGAGTGCGACATGTTGTCCTCGCCGGTCAGGAAGGGCTTTTCCCAGCGCTTGCGCCCCTTGCGCATGATGCGCGAGGTGCCTTCGACACTGGCCGGCAGTTCGTCCAGCAGCAACTCGGGCCCGAACGAACTGCCGCAGAGCTTCGAGTGCGCGATGAGGCCGGTGTTGCTGCGCTCGGTGATATGGTCGGACAGCTCGTTGCCCAGCGCGAAGCCGAGCCGCCGCGGCATGCCGTCGGCGCCGATCAGGTAGAGGCCCGCCAGCTCGGGCTCCTCGCTGGCGTCCTCGGAGAACGACGCCACCGGAAAGTCCTGGTAGGGGTGAACCACCGAGTGACCGGTTCCCTTGAAGTGCCACTCGGGCGCGACGCCCGGCATGCCGTCACCGCTGGGCCTGCCCTGCTCGAGCCCCAGCTTGAATAGACGCAGCGTATCGGAGAGCGTGGCTTCGTCCGCCTGCAAGGCCCTGCGCAAGTGCCTTCGCGTGCGTTCGCTGCCCAGGTGCGTGAGGCCGGAGCTGCTGACCAGCATGTGCGCCGGGTCCGGATGGTCCAGCGGCACCAGCACGGCCTTGCGCTCGACCAGCCCGTCGTAGTCGATGCGCTCCGCCGACGCGAGCTTCTCCGCGAGTTTCGCCAGGGGCACCTGCTCGGCCAACGCCTGCGCGGCGAGCGCGTAGGTGCTGTCGCAGCCCGCCAGCACCCGCACGCGGGCGGCCGACTCCACGAGCCCGACCGCCCGGCTGCCGTCGTGGCGGCGGAACTGCAACAGGCGCGACGCGGCCATTACGCAAGCCGCCTTACTTCAGCCACTTCTCGAGAGCCTCGGCCGGGATTTCCGCGCCGTGGTACTTCTTGAAAATTTCGTTGAGCTTGCCGTTCTTGTGGTTGGCACGCACCCAGTCGTTCACCCAGGCGAGCAGGCGGGCGTCGTCCTTGCGCACGCCGATGCCGAGTTCGTTGGTACGCAAGATGAACTTGGGCTCCAGCTGCCGCTGGGGCGCCTTCTGCGTCATCGTCTGGAACAGCGCGGCGGAGGTGCCCACCAGGTCGGCCTGGCCAGTGACCACGGCGGTGATCACGCCGGCATCGTCGTCATAGCGCACCACGGTGGCGCCCTTGGCGTTCTGCGTGAGGTCGCTGTCCTGCGTAGTGCTGCGGTTCACCGCCACGCTCTTGCCGGCCAGGTCGGCCATGCTCTTGACCTGAATGCTCTTGATGCCACCCACCAGCGAGATCTGCGGGGCGTAGGGCACGGAATAGTCGACCACCTTGGCACGCTCCGCCGTCCATGCCAGGGTGGAGATGATGATGTCGGCCTTGCCGGTCTGCAGGTTGGGGATGCGAGTGGCGCCGACGGTGGGCACCACTTCCAGGGCGACGCCAAGATCCTTGGCCAGCAGCACCGCCACGTCGTAGTCGGAGCCGGTGGGCTTCATGTTGCCGTCAGTCATGCCCGAGGGCGGCACCGCGAGGTCGACCGAGATGCGGATCTTCTTGGCCGCGCGGATGTTGTCCAGCGTGTCGGCCTGCGCGGCGAGACCCGCGACGGCAACGGCCAGCACGATGGCGCCCTTGGTGATGATCGAGACGTTTTTCATAGTTGCTTCCTTCTTGGCTTACAAGCCGTTGTCGACGAATTGCTGCAGTTCGGCGGTCTGCGGATTCAGTAGCATGTCGCCGGTGCCGGTTTCCCAGATGCGGCCTTCATGCATGAAGATCACGACGTCGGCCACCTTGCGGGCGAACGCCATTTCGTGGGTGACGAGCACCATGGTCATGCCGCCGGCCGCGAGGTCTTCGATCACCCGGAGCACCTCGCCCGTGAGCTGCGGGTCGAGCGCCGAGGTGACCTCGTCGAACAGCATGACCTGCGGCTCCATGGCCAGCGAGCGGGCGATGGCCACGCGTTGCTGCTGCCCGCCGGAGAGTTGCTCGGGATAGGCCTGCGCCTTGTCGGCCAGGCCGACCTGCCGCAGGACCGTGGCCGCGATCTCGAGCGCCTGCGCCCGCGTCTTGCCCTTGGCGGCGCGCGGCGCCAGCGTGATGTTCTCTTCCACCGTGAGATGGGGGAAAAGGTTGTAGCTCTGGAACACGATGCCGACGTCGCGCCTCAGGCTGCGCAGGTCCAGGGCCGGGTCGTCGACGCGATGGCCGCAGACCTCGATGCGGCCGCTGTCGATGGCTTCGAGCCGGTTGATGCAACGCAGCGCCGTGCTCTTGCCCGATCCGCTTCGACCGATGATGGCGACGACCTCGCCCTTGTTCACCTGGAACGAGACGCCCTTGAGCACGGCCAGGCTGCCGAAGCTCTTGTGCACGGCCTCAAGATTCACAATACTGGACATCGCCAATTCCTTTCTTGGTTTTCGTGACGCTGTTGCGCACGACGAGCAGCCGGTCCTCGAGCTTGCGGGCCCACCACGAGAGCGGGTAGCACAGCAGGAAGTACAGGCCCGCCACCAGCATGTAGACCATGAAGGGCTCGAAAAGCGAGTTGTTGATGACTTGCCCGGCGCGCGCCAGCTCGACGAACCCCACCACCGAGGCGAGCGATGTGTTCTTCACGATCTGCACCATGAAACCGACGGTCGGCGGCGTGGCGATGCGCAGCGCCTGCGGCAGGATGACCTTGAACAGCCGCTGGCTGCGCGTGAGGGCCAGGCATTCGGCGGCCTCCCATTGCGTCCTGGGCACGGCCTCGATGCAGCCGCGCCATATTTCGCCGATATAGGCGCTGACGTAGATCGTCATCGAGATGCCCGCCGCGACAATGGCCGGCAGGGTCAAGCCCATGATGCTCAAGCCGAAATACGCCAGGAACATCAGGATCAGGAGCGGCGTGCCCTGCACCAGCTGCACGTAGCCGAGCGAAATCCAGCGCAGCCAGCGTGAGCGCGAGATGCGCGCCAGCGCCACGCCGAAGCCGAGCAGACCACCGCCCGCGAACGCCATCAGCGACAGGATGACGGTCCAGCCGGCGCCCTGCACCAGGAACTGCAGGTGGTTGATGTTGAATTCGTTGTTCATCGCGGCGCTCACATGGGCGTGCCGAGGCGGCGCCGGCGCGTGAACATGGCTTGGCCGATGGCCCAGAACGCAGTACGCATCAGCAGCGACAGCAGCAGGTAGAACACCGCCACCACGATGTAGGTCTCGAAAGAGCGGTACGTGTCGGACTGCACCCGATTGGCAATGGCCGTGAGTTCCTCCGCCGAGATCTGCGACGTGATGGACGAGGCCAGCATCAGCAGCACGAACTGGCTGGTGAGCGCCGGGTACACGCGCTCCATCGCGGGCCGCAGGATCACATGCCAGTAGACCTGCACCTTCGACAGCGCCAGGCATTGCGCGGCTTCGATCTGGCCCTTATGGATGGACTCGATGCCGGCGCGCATGATCTCCGTGGTGTAGGCGCCGATGTTGATGACCAGCGCCGCGATGGCCGCCGCGTAGGCAGGCACCTTCCAGCCCAGGCTGGACAGGCCGAAGTAGACGATGAAGATCTGCACCAGCAGCGGCGTGTTGCGGATGATCTCCACGTACAGGCTGCAGGGCCGCGCGATCCAGGCATTGTGGCTGCGGCGGCCGATGGCGCACAGCGTGCCGATCAGGAGGCCCAGGATCGTCGCCGATACGGAAAGCTGGATCGTGAGCCAGGCACCATGCAGAAACAGCGGCCACTGCGCCAGCACGCCGGAGAAGTCGAATTTGTAGGTCATGGTCGTCGCCGCGAATTTCAGGCGGCAGGACGGTACGAGTTCACGATCGAGGCCGTGTCCTTCATTCCGTTGCCCTGCTCTACATAGTCCGAGTAGCGGCGGGTCGCGGCTTCGAGCATGGGCAGGCTGAGCGCCAGTTGGTTCGCTTCTGCCATCACAGCCTTCAGGTCTTTCAGCAACTGCCGCGCGTAGGCGCGCGGCGGGTCGAAATCGCGCGCCTGCATCTGCGGAAAAAGGTGCTTGAGCAGGCTGCTGTCCGCGTGGCCGCCGGCCAGGCATTGCGGCAGCCGGCCGGCGTCCACGCCGGCCGCTTCGGCCAGCGTCAGCGCCTCGGCCAGCACCACATAGGTGCTGCCAACGATCAGCTGGTTGATCATCTTGGCGGTCTGGCCGGCGCCGCTGGGGCCGATGTGGGTGAAGTTCGCGGCCAGGTCGGCCATGACCGGACGGATGACTGCGATGTCGCCGGCGTCGCCACCGGCCATGATCGTCAGCGTACCGGACCGCGATTGCACCGGCCCGCCGCTCACGGGGGCATCAACCCATCCCATGCCCCATTGCGTCTTGAGCTGCCGCGCCATCTCACGCGTGGCCGCGGGATCGATGGTGGAGTGGTCGATGAGGATCTTGTCCGGGCCGGCCGCGGCCGCGATGCCCTGCACGCCGAACACGCAATCGCGCACGGCGTCCGTGTGCAGCACGCACATGATGACGATGTCGCTGGCCCGGGCCACATGTGCCGGCGATTGCGCCGCCACGGCGCCGGCCGCGACCAGCGGCGGCACGCGTTCGGGCTCGAGGTTCCACACGGTGACCGGCCAGCCCTGCTCGAGCAGCCGCAGCGTCATCGCCGTGCCCATGATGCCCAGCCCTACAAATCCGATCCGGGCTCTCTCTGCCGCCATGCTTGTCTCCGATTCCACTTCTGAGTGGTGCGCAAGCTTAAGAACCGGAGCGATTCGCATCCAATCGTCTTTTGTGATTCACCGATACGGGTTCTTGGATAAGGGGTAACCCGGACTCATGCCACGGATGACTTCACCCTGGCAGGGTAAATTCCAGGGTCTATGGCGTATGTGGATCTATCCCGGGATGCGGCGGCGATGGCCCGCATCTTCGTATCGTTGGGCCTCGCGGCTGCCGATGAAGCGGTGCATGCGACGGCATTGGCGGGCGGCGTGTCATCCGGCATCTACCGCATCGACCTGCGCTCGGGCAGCTACTGCCTGAAGCAGGCGCTGCCCAGGCTCAAGGTCGCCAAGGAATGGAATGTGCCGGTCGAGCGCGTATTCGCGGAGATCGACTGGCTCCAGACAGTGGGGCGCATCGCGCCCGGGCATGTACCCCGCGTGCTGGGGCAGGACGACGCAGCCAAGTGCTTCGTCATGGAGTATCTGGGGCCGGAATATCGCAACTGGAAGGCGGAGATGCTGGCCGGTCGCATCGACGTTACCGTGGCGCGCGACGTCGGCGATGTGCTCGGGCGCATCCATGCGGCCACGGCCGACGATCCCTCGCTCGCGGCCCGATTTGCCACCGACGCCAATTTCTACGCGATCCGGCTCGAGCCCTACCTGGTCGAAACGGCTCGCGTGCACCCAGCCCTGGCCGACAGGCTGCTCACCACCGTGGCGCGCACGGCGGACACGAGGCGCGTGCTGGTGCATGGCGACGTGAGCCCAAAGAACATCATGGTCGGGCCGAACGGGCCGGTGCTGCTGGACGCGGAATGCGCGTGGTTCGGTGACCCGGCGTTCGACCTCGCGTTCTGCCTCAACCACTTCCTGCTCAAGGCCGCGCACATGCCGCAGCACATCGGCGACCTGATGGCCGGCTATCGCGCGTTCGGCGATGCTTACTGGCCGCACGTGCGCTGGGAGCCGAGGGCGGCTCTGGAGGCGCGCGTGGCCGCGCTGCTGCCGGGCCTCACACTGGCGCGCGTGGACGGCAAGTCGCCGGTCGAGTACCTGGGTGAGCCCGAGCGCGAGGCGGTGCGCCGTGTCGCAGTGGGGCTGCTTCAGGACACAGCAGGCACACTGGATAGCATTGCGGCCCGCTGGGCCAGGGAATTTGAAGCATGAACATCAAGCAGGTCATCGCCCGCCGTATCTGGGATTCGCGCGGCCGGCCCACCGTGGAGGTGGAGGTGGTCAATGAGGATGGCACCTTGGGGCTCGGCATCGCGCCCGCGGGCGCGTCCATGGGCACGCGCGAGGCCGTGGAGCTGCGTGACGGAGGGCCACGTTTCAAGGGGCTCGACGTGCAGAACGCGTTGCGCGGCATCAGCAACGAGATTGCCCCGGCCTTGGTGGGCCGCGACGTCGCCCGGCAAGCCGACATCGATGCCGCGCTGATCGCATTGGACGGCACGCCGACAAAGGCCCGGCTGGGCGGCAACGCCTTGATCGCCACGTCCCTGGCCGTGCTGCATGCCGCGGCGGCCCATGCACGCCTGCCTCTGTGGCAATACCTTGCGCAGGGCCGTCCGGTACAGCTGCCGCTGCCGCAGATCCAGATCTTCGGTGGCGGTGCGCACGCTGGGCGGCGCGTGGACGTGCAGGACTTCATGGTCATCGCAACTGGTGCGACATCCTTCTCGCACGCGCTGGAGATGACGGCGGAGGTCTATCGAGCGGCGGGCGAGCTGATGGCTTCGCGCGGCCAGCTCGCGGGCGTCGCCGACGAAGGCGGCTGGTGGCCCAGCTTCTCGCGCAACGAGGAGGCGCTGGACACGCTGGTGGCTTCCATCGAGAAGGCCGGCTTCGTTCCGGGCAAGGATGTGGCAATCGCGCTGGACATCGCGGCGTCTGAATTCGGGCACGGCGGCAGGTACCGGCTGGCCCTGGAAGGCGAAGAGCTGGATACCGACGCGCTGTGCGAACGGCTCGTACGCTGGACCGAGAAGTACCCCATCGTCTCGATCGAGGACCCGCTGGCTGAGGACGACGAAGCGGGCCTAGTCTCTTTCACACGCGCGGTGGGCGGCCGCGTGCAGGTGGTCGGCGACGATTACATCGTCACCAACGCCGAGCGTGTGCGCGCTGCCGCCAGGGTGGGCGCATGCAATTGCGCGCTGATCAAGCCGAACCAGGCCGGGACGATCACGGAAACACTCGCGGCGCTGGAGGCGGCGAAGGCCGCTGGCTACAGGGCTATCGTGTCGGCGCGCTCGGGCGAAACGGAAGATGTGGCCATCGTGCACCTGGCCACGGGCTGGAACGCGGGCCAGCTGAAGGTGGGCTCGTTCGCGCGTTCCGAGCGCATGGCGAAGTGGAACGAGGGCGTCAGGATCGAGTCGCGAGCCGGCGCGCCCTCGGGCTTCGCCGGCAGGGCCGCCCTTGCGTAAGGCGATTCCGCTCGTCCTTCTGCTCACGCTGGTGTGGGGCACCGCATGGCAGCTGTTTCCCATCGCGGTGCGCGAAGTCTCCGTCTGGACTTTCCGCGCCGTGAGCCTGGTGGCCGCCGGCCTTCTGCTGATGGTCATCGCGCGGCTACGCGGCGAGTCATTGCGCGTACCCCGATCCCACTGGGGCACGATGATCGCCTCGTCATGGGTTTACCTCGTGGTGTGGAACGTGGCGAGCACCTATGCGACCATCCTCATTCCTTCGGGCCAGGCGGCGATCCTCGGGTTCACCATGCCGCTGTGGACGGCCCTGATCGCATGGGGCCTGCTGGGCCAGCGCCCTGGCGTGCGGGTGCTGCTGGCACTGGTCGTCGGCAGCCTGGGCGTGGGCCTGCTGATCTACGAGGGCATGGGGGTGTATGCACAGGCGCCCCTCGGGTTCGCGCTGGGCCTTCTGTCGGGGCTCGGCTGGGCGCTGGGAACGCTCCTGCTGAAGCGCCGGCCGGTCCCGGTTTCATCGCTGGTGCTGACGGCGTGGCAACTGCTGGCCGCCGCAGTGCCCGTCGTGATGACCGCCGTGGTGCGGGGCGACGGCGCGTGGTTCATGCCGTCCACGACCACCATCGCGGTTATCGCCTACATCATCCTGATGCCGATGGCATTGGGCAACGTGACCTGGTTCGCGATCGTCGGACTGCTGCCCGCGAACATGGCCGGCCTCTCGTCGGTCATGGTGCCTGTGATAGCCATGATCTCCGGCGCCATCGTCCTGCGCGAGCCGCTGGGGCCCGTCCAATGGGCGGCGATGCTGTGCTGCGCGGTGGGCTTCGGCCTGGCGCTGCTGAACCCGCCACGCCGGCCGCGAGATAGTACGATCGCTGTCCCATGAAGAACTACTGGCTGATGAAATCCGAACCCAGCGAGGTATCGGTGGACGACGCGATCGCGGCGCCCGACTCGACCGTCGCCTGGACGGGCGTGCGCAACTACCAGGCCCGCAATTTCATGCGCGATCTGATGCGGGTGGATGACGGCGTGCTGTTCTATCACTCCAGCTGCGCCGAACCCGGTATCGTCGGCATCGGCCGCGTTGCGTCCACGCCCTACCCCGACCCCACGCAGTTCGACAAGAAGTCGAAATATTACGACGCCGCGTCGAAGAACGAGGAGCCGCGCTGGCAGCTGGTCGACGTGCAGGTGCTGAAGAGAACGCGCACGTTAGGCCTGCCGGAACTTCGCTCCACGTCGGAGCTGGAGGACATGATCGTGCTGCGGAAGGGGAATCGCCTGTCCATTACGCCGGTGGAGGCGAAGCACTGGAAGAAGATACTCAAAATGCTGGGATGATTCGATGCCGGGCTTGATCCTGAATCGACCCATCAACAGTCGATCGTCTTCAACTCGCCCCGCCCTGCGTACTCGATGATCGTCGGCCCCACTCTCTTGAGCTGGTCGTACGGCATTTCTGCCAGTTTGGGTGCAATTTCTTCCTTGGGGATGCTGAACATAAAGCTCAAGGTATCAACTGCCACCGTTATGCAGTTGGGGGCGTCGATTCCAGCGCGTTGATAGTTTACGGGCCCCTGTTTCATTAGATAGTCGAAGGCCGCCTGTTCCGATTCGTTCAACGGGCCCAAGTGAAGCTCAACCCTGCGACCCGTCGTTCTGCCCATTTCCGGCCTGAGGCCCGTGCCGGGGAGAACGTCCATTGAACCAGGCGGCATGAGCTCGCCATCGGCGAGTCGAGGACCCTTAGAAACAGGAATCGCTTTCACTGGTTCCAAGGAGCTTGCAACGTGCCCGACCGGCTTCGATCTCCCGCCTGCCGGGGCCAACTCATCATGATCTCCAGGCTCGAGGACGAAATTCGTGTGTCCGCCGTGCCTATAAGTTTTATCTTCGTTTTTCCGCGGCTCGCCAGCCACCACCTGAAAGCCTCGGGCAGGCGGCAGGTTCATCGACCCGATGGGACCTGAACCGCCGCCGGCTACAGAACCGCTTGATAGTACTTTGGAGCCTGCCTGGGCAACCGCAACACTCGCTCTTCTGATAGTTAGGGGCAAACTCATGATGTCCTCCTGGTACGTTGCGTGTCTAAGAACAAAAATGATGCCGATGACCCCGTCGTTTGAAGGAGGGACGTCAGACTCTCATGCCCGGCATCATGCTTGTCGCGGGGTCGCGGGCCACGGCAAGCAAATGATCTTTCCTCCAGGCGTGCACATATTCGGCGACTGCCTGCATGCCTTGATATAGATCGAGCGCAGTGGCGGCATCCTCGAATGGAAACGCATACTGAAAGAGGATTCTTCCGGATTCATGGTTCTGGCTGAAGACGCCGCCGCCGCTGATCGACATTCGATGATTGGCCTCCATCAGGGCCTGCATCGCTTGCACCCGGCTCTCCTGCGGCAGGTCTCCAAAGGTGGTCACGACAAACGCGCAATCCTGGTTGCGCTCCGGGTCGTGGAAGATGTTGACCTCCACGTCGTTGAGCGTCACGGAAAATCCACGCAAGCCCTCCTCGGGCAGTGCCGGGGGAGCTTCTCCGATCAGTTCACACAGACCGTTGGCAAGTTCTTCGAAGTTTGCGGTTGCCATGGCTTTCTCCCGTCAGGCCGCGCGTCCGAGGGCGCTGTCCTCGCTGCGCAGGAGGTGTTCCCGGCGCCAGAGCTGCCCGATGCGGATCATGTCGAGCAGCTTGCCCAGCAGGGCTGCGGGATCACCGCCATCCATCGGGTAGGCATACTGCAGCAGCACCTCGCCCGTCGTGGGCTTGCGGCTGAAACAGGGAGCGTCATCATTGAGCAAGTCAAAGTTGGCCTGCATCAACGCCCCCCATCCGGCCAGCTCGATCTCTTCGGGCATCTTTCCCAGGTCCATGAAGAAGAAGGCCGTGTTGGCCTTGACGCTTGCGCTTGGCGGCTGCATTGCAACCATCGGAAAGCCACTCACGGTGATTGAAAAGCCGGCGCTGCCGTCTTCATTCACTTCGAGATCGGGCGCCTCCTGATGGGCCAGGCTTGCCAGTTCTGCATAGAGTCCATTGAAGCTTGACAAGGTCACGATTCACCTCCTGCTCGTGACGTCAGTTGTACGACAGGTTGATTGAACTAATCCAGTATGAATACCCATCCCTATACGGAAGTATGAGACAGCGCAGCTTGACCCATGCATCGTGGGACAGGCATCCCAAGATGCGTTCGCCTCTATGCCGAGAGGCTGCCCCCGTCCGCCCGCGCCCACTACCGCGCCCGCGCGCAGCGATTTATAGGTCCGCCATCCAGAAAATGGCGAGGTTTCAGCGCGCGATGAGGGCGATGCAATAGCCCAGTGCCAGGCCCAGTCCTGTTCCGAACACAACCAGCCACGCCGGTACCGGCGCGCCGAGTCCTCCACCGGGAAAGGCTACCGGTACGCCAGCGGCTGCCGGCACTCCAGCCGCTGCGGGGACGGCCACTACCTCCGGCACACCGGTGCCGCCGAGCTGGCGCGCGAAAGCCGAGAAGAAATCATCCGCGTTCTTCTTCGCCACCGTCTGCAAGAGGCGGCTGCCAACGCTCGCCAGCTTGCCGCCGATCTCGGCCTGCGCCGCATAGGTGAGCAGGGTTTCGGGGCCCTCGTCCCGCAGCGAGACCCTGGCCCTCATGCGCGCGAAACCGGCGGCGCCGCCCTGGCCCTGGCCGGTCAGCGTGTAGCCATTCGGCGGGTCCAGCTCCGACAGGTTCACCGCGCCGCGGAAGGTCGCGGCCACCGGGCCGACCTTGGTCACGACGATGGCGGTGAACTCGGTGTCGGACACCTTGTCGAGCTGCTTGCAGCCGGCGATGCAGGTCTTGAGAACGGCGGGGTCGTTCAGGGCTTCCCAGACAGCTTGTCTCGTGGAAGGAACCCGGTACTCACCGGTGATTTCCATGCTCATGATCGTGCCTCGTAATGCTTGAAGAGGGCTTGGGTGCCAAGACGCGAATGTCCCTGCTCCACCAGGCCGACGTACAGCTTGCGGGCCAGGGCCAGCGCGGGCAGGTCCAGCTTCATGCGCTGCGCTTCGGCCAGGGCAATGCCCAGGTCCTTGACGAAGTGCTCGATAAAGAAGCCCGGCGCGAAGTCTCCGTCGATGATCTTGCCGCCCATCACGCTCAGCTGAAATCCGCCGGCCGCGCCGGAGCCGATGGACTTGAGCACCGTGGGCAGGTCCAGGCCCGCCGCTTTGCCATAGGCCAGCCCTTCACACACGCCCATGATGGTGGACGCGATCACGATCTGGTTGCACATCTTGGTGTGCTGGCCGGCGCCCGCCTCGCCCTGGCGGACGATGTTCGTCCCCATGAGTTGCAGCACGGGCAGCGCGGCATCGAACGCGTCCTGCGCTCCACCCACCATGATGGAAAGTTTCGCGTCACGCGCCCCGACTTCGCCACCGGACACCGGCGCATCCAGCGCACGGCATCCGCGCTGCGCCGCCTCGGCGGCAAGCCGCCGGGCCAGCTCGGGGCTGGAGGTGGTCATGTCGATCAGCAGGGCATTGCGAGCGCCTGCCAGCACGCCGTCGGCGCCGAGCCAGACCTGCTCCACGTCGCTCGGATAGCCCACCATGGTGATGACCACGTCCGAATGGGCGGCGACCGCGGCGGGCGTGTCGCACCACGTTGCGCCCGCGGCCAGCGTGGGAGCCGCCTTGTCGCGCGAGCGGTTGTACACCGACAGCGGATGGCCGGCGGCCAGGAGATGGCCGGCCATGCTGCGGCCCATGATGCCCAGGCCGATGAATCCCACGCGCGTCTTGTTGGTGTCTGTCATTTGTTCTGCCTCTTCAATCAGGTTGTTTGCCGCGCATCAAGTCGCGCAGGTACATCGGCGTCAGCGGCTGGCGCGTGGCCGTGACGCCGAACGGTGCGATCGCATCGTTCACGGCATTGGTCACGGCGCCGATCGCGCCCATCACGCCGCCTTCGGCCATGCCCTTGATGCCGGCGGGCGTGGCCTTGTTGGGCGTGTGCATCGAGATGATCTCGAAATGCGGCAACTCATGAGCCGTCGCCACGAGGTATTCCGCCAGCGAGCCGGAGAGGTTCTGCCCATTGGCGTCGTATTCGACATGTTCGAACAGGGATCCCGACAGGCCCATGGCAATCGCGCCATGCTGCTGCCCTTCCACCACGACGGGGCTGAGCACGGTGCCGCAGTCTTCGGCCACCAGGTAGCGATCGAAGGCGATGGCGCCGGTGTTCGCATCCACGCGCACCTCGCACACGTGTGTGGAGTTGGAGTAGGTCATGGGCGGCGGCTCGTAGGTCTTGTGAAACTCCAGGCCCGGGCCCATGCCTTGCGGCAATGCGAGCGGGTCCAGGTAAGCCGTGCGCGCGACGTCCACCAGGCCCATGCCACTGTCACGCCACTGCGAATCGAACTGCTGCTCGACACGGCCGTCGCGCATCCGCAGGCTCTCGCAGGACGCCAGGCCCAGGCGCTGCGCGGCGATGGCCAGCACCTTGGCTCTCGCGTCCAACGCACACAGGTAGAGCGTGCCGCCGCCAGCCGTGCCGCCGCGCGCACCGCGGCTGCCCATGCCATAGGGCGCGACGTCCGTGTGGCCCAGCTGTATCTGCACGCACGATGGATCGACACCCAGCCCCTCGGCCACCGCGTTCGACAGCGCCGTTTCGTAGCCCTGCCCCGTCGCGCCCAACCCGCAGGAGGCATTGACGACACCGGACGGCTCGATGCGCACCCACGCCGCCTCGTGCCCCGACCCCGGAATGCCCGCCGCCTTGTAGAACTTCGAACCGTAGGTGGTGGACTCGACCACGGTGCAGATGCCCAGCCCAAGGTACACGCCCCGCTCCCGGGCGCTGCGCTGCCGCGCGCGGAAATCCTCATAGTCGATCGCAGCCAGAGCCGCCTCCATGGTTTCACGCGGCGTGATGTCGGCCAGCACTTCGCCTGTCGCCATGGTGTAGGGCAGGTCGCCGGGCTCGATCATGTTGGTGCGGCGCACGGCCACAGGGTCGAGCTGCAGGCTGCGCGCGATGGCATCCATCGTGCCTTCCATCACCCAGCTGGTGACGGACATGGGCGCGCGCATCGGCCCGTTGCCGACCTTGTTGGACAGCACCACTTTGACGTCGTAGCTGTAGTTCTGGATCTTGTAGGGGCCGGTCAGGATCATCGCCACCACGCGGGCGAGGTAGTTGCCGGGGTAGAAGCTGTAGGCGCCGAAGTCTTCGACGATCTCCAGCTCCAGCGCCAGCACGCGCCCCTGCGCGTCCACCGCAGCGCGGGTGCGGCAGTGGTCCTCGCGCGCCTGGGAGGAAGCCAGCAGGTTTTCCATGCGGTCCTCGCGCCAGCGCACGGGGCGCTTCAGGTGCCGTGCCACGGCCGCTACCGCCAGCTCCTCGCGGTACAGGGCAATCTTCTGCCCGAAGCCGCCACCCACGTCCGGCGAGATGACCGTGACCTGCGATTCCGACAGTCGCAGCCGGCCGGCGAGCGTCGTGCGGTAAGGATGCGGGACCTGCGTGCCGACGTGGAAGGTCAGGTGCTGGCGTCCCTCATCCCACACCGCGATGCAGCCGCGCGTCTCGATCGGCAGGTGGGTCTGGCGATGCTGCGAAAAAACGCTCTCGACAACCCTGTGGGCGTTCTGCATCTGCGACGCGACCTCGCCGTGTTCGGCGTGCTGGTGAGACAGCAGGTTGGACGGCAGCGTCTCGTCCACGCGCGGAGAAGCCGGCTCGAGCGCCTGCCACATCGACGTGACGGCGGGCAAGACCTCGTAAGTCACGGCCACCTGCTCGGCAGCGTCCTCGGCAAGGTAACGGTCCTGGGCGATCACGCAGGCGACGGGGTCACCCTGGAAGCGGGCCTTGTCGGTCGGCATGGTGTCCATCTCCACGGCCTGAAGGCCGTCGATGGGCGGCGCCATGCGGTGGCGCGTGGTCCAGGCGGCGAGGTCCTTGCCGGTCACCACCGCGACGACGCCCGGCATATCGAGCGCCGGTTGTGCATCGATGGAAACGATGCGGGCGTGCGCGTGCGGCGAGCGCACGAAGCAAGCGTGCAGCGCGCCCGGCACGGCAATGTCGTCGATGTAGCGGCCACGCCCCGTCAGCAGCCGCTCATCTTCCTTGCGCGGCACGTGGGAGCCAATGTGGCGGAACTTATCTTGGGCCACCGACCGGCTCCCCGCGCATGCGCTGTGCCGCCAACTGGATCGCCGCGACGATGTTCTGGTAGCCGGTGCAGCGGCACAGGTTGCCCGACAGGGCGTCGCGGATCTGCTCCTCGGTCGGCTCGGGATGGTCCCTGAGAAAGGCCTCGAAGGTCATCACGATGCCCGGCGTGCAGAAGCCGCACTGCAGGCCGTGCAGCTCGTGCATCGCCTGCTGCAGCACCGACAGCGCGCCGTGCTCGCCGACGGATTCGATGGTGGATATCTCGTGCCCCTCCATCTGGATGGCATAGGTCAGGCAGGCGCGCGCGGGCCGGCCATCGACCAGCACGGTGCAGGCGCCGCACACCCCGTGCTCGCAGCCGACATGGGTGCCGGTGAGGTGGCAATCCTCGCGCAGCGCGTCCGACAACAGCTTGCGGGGCTCGGCCTTGAACTCGATGTTGCGGCCGTTGACGGTGAGCGTGATGCTTTGCTTGTCCATAACTATTTCTGCAGCTTCGCCAGGGCACGGCCCACGGCGTCGGCGACGAGGGACTGTGTCAGCTCGCGGCGATACAGCGCCGAAATCCGACCGTCATCCTCGGGCGAAACGGCGTCGCGCGCGCCGGCGGCGAGTTGCGCCACCCATTGCTCGTCGGGAGTGCGTCCGCAAAACGATTGCGCCAGTTCGCGCAGCGCGCGGGGCATCGGCGCTACGCCGCTCACGCCCAGCCTCAAAGCGGCCACGCGCTCACCCGCCAGCGCCACCGTAGCGGCTACGGCCACGATGGCGTAGTCGCCATGCCTGCGGTTGAACATCCGAAACGATGCCGCCTCTTGCGCGGCCGCCTTGGGAAATTGCACTGACAGGACCAGCTCGTCGGGTGCCAGCACCGTCGTCATGGCGGACACAAAAAAATCGGCGGCCTCGACCCACCTGTGACTTCCCGTGCGCACCAGCTTCAAGCGGGCCCCCAGCGTGATCGCGACCAGGGCCAGCTGCGCCGCCGGGTCCGCATGAGCCAGGCTGCCGCCCATCGTGCCGCGCTGGCGGATGGCGTAATGCCCGATCGTCTGCGCGGCCTGTTCCAGCAGGGGGCAGAACTTGCGCACGAGGGGCGATTGCGCCACCTGGCAATGCCGCGTGAGCGCGCCGATCTCTATCCATTCGCCGGCCTCGCGGACGTAAGCGAGCTCGGTCAGGTCGTTCAGGTCGATCAGCTGCGCCGGAGCTGCTAGCCGCATGTTCATCATCGGGCCCAGGCTCTGCCCGCCCGCAATCACCTTCGCGTCCGGCCCGAGCCGGGCCAGCTGCTCCAGTGCCTCCTCGATGGACGCGGGGCGCAGGTAATCGAAGGCGGCCGGCTTCACTGCCTCAATCCCAGACCAGGCTGGCGCTGGTCTGCTTGTCGAAGAGGTGCAGGCGGTTGAGGTTGACGGCGAGCGCGGTGTTGTCGCCCACCTTGTGATGCGCTTCCTTGCCCAGCCGGAAGAACAACTTCGTGCCTTCGACCTCCAGTTCGTAGAACTGGTCCGAGCCCACCGGCAGCACGGAGATGATCCTGCCCTGCAGGCTTCCGGCCGCCACGCCTGAAGGCACCTCAGCCACGTCTTCGGCACGAATGCCCAGCACCACTTCGCGGCCCATGTGCCCGCCGACACGCTGCGCCAGCGGGTCGGGCAAGGCGAGCGCCAGTTGCCCGCGCTGGAACACGATGCGCCCGTCCGCCAGGGCGAGCTTTCCTTCAAGAAAGTTGATGGGGGGATTGCCCAGGAAGGACGCAACGAACATGTTGCGCGGCTGCTCGTAGATGGCGTCGGGCGTGCCGATCTGCTGCACCACGCCGCTGCGCATCACCACGATGCGGTCGGCCAGCGTCAGCGCCTCGGCCTGGTCGTGCGTGACGTACACGAAGGTGGTCTGCATCACCTGGTGCAGTTGCTTGATCTCGGCGCGCATCGAAATGCGCAGCGCGGCATCCAGGTTGGAAAGCGGCTCGTCCATCAGGAACACGGACGGCTGGCGCACCATGGCGCGGCCAAGTGCCACGCGCTGTCGCTGGCCGCCCGAGAGCTGGTCCGGCCGTCGCTCCAGCAGGGGTTCGATCTCCAGCCGGCGCGCCGCGTCCCTCACCCGGCGATCGATCTCGTCCTTCGGGTGCTTGCGCATGCGCAAGCCGAATGCGATGTTCTCGTACACGGTCTTGTGTGGATACAGCGCGTAGCTCTGGAACACCATGGCCACGTCGCGCCGGTGCGGGGGCACCGTGTTCATGACGTCCCTGTCGAAGAACAGGTTGCCGTCGGTCACGTCCTCCAGCCCGGCGATCATGTTCAACGTGGTGGACTTGCCGCAGCCGGATGGGCCGAGCAGCACGAGGAACTCCTTGTCGCCGATGTCGAGGTTGAGGTTTTCGAGCGCGACGAAGCCGTTGGGGTACTTCTTGCCCACCGATTCGAACCTGATCCTGGCCATTGCTGTTTCCTTTAACCCTTCACGGCGCCGGCCGTGAGTCCCGAGACGATGTAGCGCTCAAAGAGAATGGCGATGACGACCGGTGGGATGATCGCCAGCACGCCGGCGGCATTGATGAACGAAAAACTGATGTTGAAATCCGACGTGAACGAGGCCACCACGATCGGCATGGTCTGCGAAGCCGGCGTCTGCGTGAACATCAGCGCCAAGAGAAACTCGTTCCAGCTAGTGAGGAACGTGAACAGCACCACCGCCACCAGCGACGGCAGTGCCAGCGGCAGGTAGACCAGCACCAGGGTCTGCAAGCGCGAGCAGCCGTCCACGCGCGCCGCCTTGTCCAATTCGTCCGGCAGCGATTCGAAATAGCCGGTCAGGATGAAGATGCTGAAGGGAATCGTGATCGCCAGGTAGGTGATGATCAGCGACAGCAGGTTGTCCATCAGCCCCAGCTTCTGCACGAACAGGAAGAACGGCACCACCAGCGCGATGTCGGGGATCACGCGCGAGGTCAGCATGAAGTAGATGGAGGTGGAGCGCCCGATGAACCGGATCTTGGCGAGCGCGTAGGCGGCCGGCACGCTCACCAGCAGGTTGAGCACGACGACCGAGATTGCCACGATCAGGCTGTTCCACATGCCCGGCAGCAGGTTCGCCGCCGTCGAAGGGATGAAGCCGCCGGTGGCCGTATCACCCTGCTTGCGGCTCTCGTAGGTGACGACTGTCTCCTTGGCCTTGAAGATCGCCTCGAAGTTCTGCGCCGTGGGCTGGTGTGGAATCCAGTGCGGCGGCACCGAGGTGATTTCCACCTCGGACTGGAAAGCGGACGACACCAGCCACGCCACCGGCGCCAGCACGTAGGCGGCCAGCAGCAGCGAGGCCAGAAGCAGCAGCACGGGGCGGCCGATCCGGCGGATGGGAAGGGGCAGGATGGCTTGCATCAGAGCTTCCGGCTGGTGCTGCGAATGATGAAAAAGGCCAGCGTGAAGGTCGCGATGGCCATGATGTAGGCCAGCGCCGCACCGGTGCCAAAGGCCAGCTTGCGGAAGGTTTCGACATATACCTGCCAGGCCACCACGTGCGACGCCTCGGCCGGCCCGCCCTCGGTCAGGATGAAGAACAGGTCGAAATGGCGGATCGCCATCATCGTCTCGTAGATCATCACCAGCGCGAAGCCTGGCACCAGCGAAGGCAGCGTGATGTGCACGAAACGCTGCCAGACGTTGGCGCCGTCCACCTTGGCGGCGCTGTACAGGTCCGGACGGATCGACTTGAGCGTGACCAGCAGCAGGATCGTGGTCAGCGGAACTTCTTTCCAGACAAAGGCATTGGTGATCAGCGCCAGCGTCTTGTCCACGTCGCCCAGCCAGACCAGGTACTTGTCGATGAAGCCCAGCTGCAGCAGCAGGCCGTTGAGCGCGCCATAGCCCGAGTCATAGATCCACTTCCACATCAGGCCGTTGGCCACGTAGGGAATGGCCCAGGGGATAAGCAGGATGGCCGAGAGCACGCGCCGGCCGCGGAACTCCTCGTTGAGCAGCAAGGCCACCAATGTGGCGATCAGCATGATGGCGGCCACCGACATGACGGTGAAGCTGGTGGTCCGCCCCACGGACTCCCAGAACAGCGAATCCTGGAAGATCTTCAGGTAGTTGTCGAACCAGACGAAGGGCGCGCGATGGGGCCGGGTCAGCTTCAAGTCGAACAGGCTGATCCAGAAGGAATAGACGACCGGGAACACCGCCACGACGGTGAGCACGATCATCATCGGCGCCAGAAACAGCATGGCGCTCTTCTGGTCGTAGGCGCTCACGGGCTGCCCGAACGGGCGCCAGCGCTTGCGCGGCGCCGCTATGGGCGCCACTTCTCCCGCCGCGGCTTGTGTCATCTCACGTCTGCTTGCGCAAGTCGTTCCAGGCCTGCGCCGACTTCTTCAGCGCGTCCGCGGGCGTGCTCTTGCCGATGATCGCGGACTGCCAGGCCGTGCCGTTCACCTCGTCCCACTCGCCGAACCAGCGGGCGATCACGTCCTTCTTGCGGGCCAGCTGCTGCTGCTTCTCGAACATGGCGATGTCCGAGTACTTCTGGTAGTTGGCCTGGATGTCGGGATCCTTGAACAGCTCCTTGATGCCAAAGCCCGAGCCCAGGTCCTGGAACAGCATCTTCTGGAACTGATACTGGCTGCCGGCCTTGCCGCCGAACCATTCGATCAACTTGACGGCGTTGGCGGCGCGGGCCTTGTCCGCCGCGGCCTGCGTGGTCATGGCGTGGAAGCGCATCCAGCCGACGGTGGCATGCGAGCCGCCGGGGCCGGAGGGCATCAGCGCCTGCTTGACACGCCCGGCGATCTGCGACTGCTTCGGGTCGTTCAGCGTGCGGATGCGATAGCGGCCAAGCATGGCGAACGCGTGGTTGCCCGAACCGAAGGACTTGAGGCCATTCAGCTCGCCGATCTCCACGCAGGCGGGCGAGACGATCTTGTGCTTGTTGACGGCGTCGGTCACCCACTGCAGGGCCTGCAGCGCGCCGCGCTTGGGATCGGCCATCACTGCCACGCCGTTGTCGTCGGTGAAGCGGCCGCCGTTGGAATACACCATGGCCGTGAGGAACTCGATCAGCCAGCTTTCGCGCGCCATCGACAGCATGAGCGGGTACTCCGACAGGCCGGCCTTCTTGATCGTGGCCGACTGCTGCACCACCTCGTCCCAAGTCTGCGGCGGCGCCTTGATGCCCGCCTTCTTCAGCATTTGCTCGTCGTAGAAGAAAGCCATGTAGTCCGAGTAGTAGGTCAGGCCGTACTGCTTGCCCTTGTACTGCATTGACTTGGTGCAGAAGTCGTCGGTCACTGCGTTGTACTTCATCAGCTCGGGGTAGCCGTTGATGGGCGCGATCCAGCCCGCATCGGCCCATTCCGGCAGCCAGCTGTCCGACACCCACAGGGCGTCGATCGGCGCCTTGCCGACGAACTTGGTGACCATGGTGTCGCGGTACTGCGCCCAGGGCGCGTTGCTGTAATTGACCTTGATGCCGGTCGAGGCCTCGAACGCAGTGAGATGGCTCTTGACCAGGTCGACCGCGGCCGACCAGGTGTAGTAGTTCAGCGGTGCCCCCTGCGCGGCGCTGGGCAAGGGCACGAGCCCCGTGCCGACCGCGCCCGCTGCGGCCGTCAGCTTCAGGAAATCACGGCGATTCGAACCCGGGGTCCATATCGTGCTCATCTCGAACTCTCCTTGGGGTGGCGGCGGCTCGCGGGGTGCGCTCCCCGGCCTGGCCATCTGGTGCGCAAATCGCCAGCCACTCGCTGCCGACTCGACCGGATGGCATTATTGTTGATATGGTTTTATATCGTCAAGTGACGACTTAAACTTTTTTTGACCGGGCTCAACATGCCACCACGCTCACGGCCAGGCCGCCCAAAGACGTCTCCTTGTACTTATGGTGCATGTCGGCACCGGTCTGCTTCATCGTCGCGATGACACGGTCCAGCGAGACGTGGTGCAGCCCGTTGCCGGAAAGCGCCAGATAGGCCGCGTTGATGGCCTTCACGGCGCCCATGGCGTTGCGCTCGATGCAGGGGATCTGGACCAATCCGCCAACCGGGTCGCAGGTGAGCCCCAGGTTGTGTTCCATCCCGATTTCGGCGGCGTTCTCGATCTGCTCGTTGCTGGCGCCCAGCGCCGCGGCGAGGCCGGCGGCCGCCATCGACGAGGCCACGCCAACTTCCCCCTGGCAGCCGACCTCGGCCCCGGAAATCGAGGCGTTTTCCTTGTACAGCGACCCGATCGCCGCTGCCGTCAACAGAAAGTCGCGGCTGGCTTGAGGCCCGGCTGGATGGCAGAACTTCTCGTAGAAGCGCAGCACCGCGGGAATGATGCCGGCGGCGCCATTGGTGGGCGCCGTCACCACGCGGCCGCCCGCCGCGTTTTCTTCGTTCACCGCCACCGCAAAGGCATTGACCCAATCGAGCTCAGCCATGGGACGCGAGGCATCGTCACGGGCCTCCAGCGCCTGAAGCAGTTCGCGCGCGCGCCGCCGCACCTTGAGACTGCCGGGCAAAAAGCCCTCTTGCCGCAAGCCACGGTCCATGCACTGGAACATGGCCTGACGGATGCCGTCGAGACCTTGCTCGACCTCGGATTGCGCGCGCAACGTGAGCTCGTTTTCCAGCGCGATCGCGGCAATGGTGCGGTTGCGCTCCCTGCAGCGCTGCAGGAGCTCGGCCGCGGACCTGTAGGGGTGCGCCCAGGCGTGGCGCGCAGGCTCGGCAGCAGACAGGAAATCCGCCTCGCCGGCGACGAATCCGCCCCCGATGGAGAACATGGTCGTGTCGGCCAGCACATGGCCTCCATCATCTTCGGCCAAGAGCCTCATGCCGTTGGGATGCTGCGGCAGCGTCTCGCAGGCATGAAACACCAGCTGCGTCGCCTCATGGAAGTCGATCGCATGCAGACCCCCGAGTTTCAGCCCGCGCCGCTCGCGCGCCTGCACGATGAGCAAGTCGGCGGCGTCGATGTCGACAGTGTCGGGCGCCTGGCCCATCAGCCCAAGCATGACCGCCCGGTCCGTCGCGTGGCCGCGACCGGTGAGGGCCAATGATCCGTAGAGGTGGACTTCGACGCGCGCCACCCGGTGAAGCACGGCGCGGAGTTGCAGCGACTGCACGAACTGCAGCGCGATGCGCATCGGCCCCACGGTGTGGGAACTGGACGGGCCGATGCCTACCTTGAACAGGTCGAAGGCGCTGACCGGCACGACTTGCGCCTACTTGAGCGGGGAGAACGCCGCCGGGGTGAGGAACACGCTTTCCTGGTGGACGAGGTAGGGCAGCATCGACGGCACGAAGGCGGTCCACTGCGCATCCTGCGCGAGCTTGGCGCGCTGGCTCCCGCGATGCCCGAGGTCATCGTAGGCCCAGACGAACACCACCGAATTGAGAACGCCCGACTCCTTGGTCCAACACCCGATGAGCGTGGCATAGCGGGTGATGATGGCCAGCCCCTGCTCCTGGTACATCTTGAGGAACTCGGCCGCCTTGCCCGGCTGCACCTGGTAGGTTCGCATCTCGTAGATCATGGCTTCTCCAGTGTGATGGAATTCTCGCGAATGGCTTGTCGCCAGCAGCGCATTTTATACTTCGTCAACTGACGATATATTACGCGCTAAAGTGCGTCCTTCGCCCCAGCACGCTGCGTCAATGAAAGCCAAATCAGACCTCCTTGCCGCCAAACGACAGGAGGCGCCCGCCCGGCTCAAGCAGGGCAAGCGTCGACCGACCGCTCGCCTGCCCGCGGCCGAACGCCGCGCCCAGATCCTGGAGAAAGCCTTCGAGTTTTTCTCGGAAAACGGTCTCACGGCCCAGACGCGCGGCCTGGCGGAGGCCTGCGGGGTTTCCCAGCGGCTGCTCTACAGCGCCTTCCCCAACAAGGCCGCCCTGATCAACGCGGTCTACGACGCCAATATCGCCGGCCCGTTCAAGGCAATCTGGTTCGTGCATCTTCGCGACCGCAGCAAGCCGCTGGAGCAGCGGCTGCGCGAGTTCTACCAGGAGTATTACGACACCATCCTGACCCGCAAATGGCTGCGGCTCTTCCTATATGCCTCGCTGGCCGAAGTGGAGATGGCGCCGACCTATATCGCCGCGATCATCAGGACCTTGCTGGAAACCGTGGTGCACGAAGCCGCGGGGGACGCACATCTCGTCATGCCCGCCGACCGGGCCCTGATCCAGGAACTGGGGTGGACCTTGCACGGCAACGTCTCCCACCTGGCCATTCGCAGGCATATCTATCACGACGCCACCACCCTGGAGGTGGACCGGGTGATCGCCCTGCACGTGGCCGCGTTCCTCGCAGGCATCAAGTCGATCCTCGGCACCGCCGACGGAACGGCGCCGCCGAAGGCCAAGCGCGGCGCCTGACGCGCCCAAAAAAAAACAAAGCCGCCCGAAGGCGGCCTTGTGGCTTGGCGAAATGACGCCTTAGCTGTTGTCGTTGGAAATCTCTTCCGGCTCCGGCTTGGCCTTGCCTTCCCGCTTGGGCAACGGCTGGATGTCCAGCATGACTTCCGACGTCTCGGCGCCCTTCTCGTCGGTCTTGATGTCGATGTCCACCGTCAGGCGTCCGCCATCGGTCAAGCGGCCGAACAGCAGCTCGTCGGCCAGGGCGCGGCGGATCGTGTCCTGGATCAGGCGCTGCATCGGCCGTGCGCCCATGAGCGGATCGAAGCCCTTCTTGGCCAGGTGCTTGCGCAGCTTGTCGGTGAAGGTGACTTCCACCTTCTTTTCGGCCAGCTGCTGTTCCAGCACCAGCAGGAACTTGTCCACCACGCGCAGGATGACCTGCTCGTCCAGCGCCTTGAAGCTCACGATCGCGTCCAGGCGGTTGCGGAACTCGGGCGAGAACAGGCGCTTGATGTCGGCCATCTCATCGCCGGGTTCCTTCACCTGCGTGAAGCCCATCACCGACTTGTTCAGCGACTCGGCACCGGCGTTCGTCGTCATGATGATGATGACGTTGCGGAAGTCCGCCTTGCGCCCGTTGTTGTCGGTGAGCGTGCCGTGGTCCATCACCTGCAGCAGCACGTTGAAGATGTCCGGGTGCGCCTTCTCGATCTCGTCGAGCAGCAGCACCGCGTGCGGCTTCTTCGTGATGGCCTCGGTGAGCAAACCGCCCTGGTCGAAACCGACGTAGCCCGGGGGCGCGCCGATCAGGCGCGACACCGCGTGGCGCTCCATGTACTCGGACATGTCGAAGCGAATCAGCTCGATGCCCATGATGTAGGCGAGCTGCTTGGCCGCTTCGGTCTTGCCGACACCCGTGGGGCCGGAGAAAAGGAACGAGCCGATCGGCTTATCACCCTTGCCCAGGCCCGAGCGCGCCATCTTGACGGACGCGGCGAGCACTTCCAGCGCCTTGTCCTGCCCGAACACGACGCTCTTCAAGTCACGCTCGAGCGTCTGCAGCTTGCCGCGGTCGTCGTTGGACACATTGGCCGGGGGGATGCGCGCGATCTTGGCCACGATTTCCTCGACCTCGGTCTTGGAAATAGTCTTCTTGCGCTTGTTCGCGGGCAGGATGCGTTGCGCCGCGCCGGCCTCGTCGATCACGTCGATCGCCTTGTCGGGCAGGTGCCGGTCGTTGATGTACTTGGCCGAGAGCTCCGCGGCCGCAGTCAACGCGTTGGCTGCGTACTTGACGCTGTGATGCTCCTCGAAGCGCGATTTCAGGCCCTTGAGGATCTCGATCGTCTCGGCCACGCTCGGCTCGACCACGTCCACCTTCTGGAAGCGGCGGGAGAGCGCTGCGTCTTTCTCGAAGATGCCGCGGTATTCGGTGAACGTCGTCGCGCCGATGCACTTGAGCGCGCCCGAGCTCAGGGCGGGCTTGAGCAGGTTGGACGCATCCAGCGTGCCGCCCGAAGCGGCGCCGGCGCCGATCAGCGTGTGGATCTCGTCGATGAAGAGGATCGCGTTGGGCTTGTCCTTGAGCGACTTGAGCACGCCCTTCAGGCGCTGCTCGAAATCGCCGCGGTACTTGGTGCCCGCCAGCAGCGCGCCCATGTCGAGCGAGTACACGTTGGACTCGGCCAGGATGTCCGGCACTTCTTTCTGGACGATGCGCCAGGCCAGGCCTTCGGCGATCGCGGTCTTGCCCACGCCGGCCTCGCCCACCAGCAGCGGGTTGTTCTTACGGCGGCGGCACAGGATCTGGATCACGCGCTCGACCTCGTACTCACGGCCGATGAGCGGATCGATCTTGCCGTCCCTGGCGGCCTGGTTCAAGTTCTGGGTGAACTGCTCCAGCGGCGACGCCTTCTCGTTCTTCTCGCCGCCCTCCTCGCCTTCGTTCGACGCCGATTCGCCGCCCTTGGTGGGCTCGGGCGGGTCGCTCTTCTTGATGCCGTGGGCGATGAAGTTCACCACGTCCAGGCGCGTCACGCCTTGCTGATGGAGGTAATAGACGGCGTGCGAATCCTTCTCGCCGAAGATAGCGACCAGCACGTTGGCGCCGGTGACTTCCTTCTTGCCATTGCCGGTGGACTGCACATGCATGATGGCACGCTGGATCACGCGCTGGAAACCCAGCGTGGGCTGGGTGTCCACATCATCGGTGCCGGCCACCTGGGGGGTGTTGTCCTTGATGAAGTTGGACAACGATTTGCGCAAGTCGTCGATGTTCGCCGAGCATGCACGCAGCACTTCCGCCGCGCTGGGATTGTCCAGCAGGGCCAGCAGCAAATGCTCCACGGTGATGAACTCGTGGCGCTGCTGCCGCGCCTCCACAAATGCCATGTGGAGGCTGACTTCCAATTCCTGGGCAATCATGAGGTTTCCTTTTGCCTAAAGCTTCACTGACACTCTAAATGTTCCAGATGGGTATGACTCGGCTTTACTCAACCGGTTCACTCACGCATTGCAGTGGATGCCCCGCCTGGCGGGCTGCCTCCTGAACCTGCTCTACCTTCGTTGCCGCCACGTCCCTCGAATAGACGCCGCAGATCCCTTTGCCGTCAAGGTGGATCTTCAGCATGATCTGGGTAGCCGTCTCCCTGTCCTTGTTGAAAAACTCCTGGATCACCACCACCACGAACTCCATGGGGGTGTAGTCGTCATTGAGCATGACGACCTGGTACATCTGGGGCGGCTTGGTCTTTTGCGTTCTGCGCTCGAGCACCACGGACCCGCCGTCGTCGTCCTTCGGGCGCGTCTTGGGCGCGACCGGGGCAGGTTTGGGTGTTTTACTGGCCATGAAATTCATTCTATCGAGCGCGCTTTGCGGATGCAGCGTCATGGTGAATTGGTGACGCAATCGTCACATTCAAGCGACAAGGCCGCAGCCGGTGAAACCTTTGATTCTTGCTCATGCGCGACGCCGAAACGGGCGCCCTGGTGCGCGAGACCGCCGAAAACTTTAGTTCGTGAAAATGTTGACAGCTACACCCAGAATCCGTGACACTCCGAACTAGTCAAGAGGGAAAACGGAAGGTCGAAGAAATGGCGACAGGTACGGTCAAATGGTTCAACGACGCAAAAGGCTTCGGGTTCATCGAACCCGACGGCGGCGGAGCGGATGTGTTCGCGCATTTCTCCGCCATTGCCATGGAAGGTTTCAAGACTCTCAAACAGGGCTCGCGCGTCACTTTCGAGATCACCGAGGGCCCTAAAGGCCAGCTCGCCCAGAACATCCAGTCCGATGCGCCGATCGGCCGCATCGAGACGCAGCCCGGCCAACCCGTCGAGCGGCCACAGCGACACTCCAAGGTGCGCGCTCCGCAGTTCCATGCTTCGGGGCACGGAGACCTGATGACGAAGTAGCGCTGCCGCTTCCGTAGAGACCGCCGCCCCATCCCGAGCGGCGTTCTCGCGTTCGGGCGCCTGCGGCAACGAGGTGCACCGCCGCAAAAAAAGCCCCGACGGCTCGCGCCTCGGGGCTTTGTTGTGTCCGCGCCCGCGCGCAGCTTACATGTTCTCGATCATGACCTGGCCGAAGCCCGAGCAGCTCACTTGCGTCGCACCGTCCATCAGGCGGGCGAAGTCGTAGGTGACCTTCTTGGACAGGATCGACTTTTCCATCGAGCTGATGATCAGGTCGGCGGCTTCGGTCCAGCCCATGTGGCGCAGCATCATCTCGGCCGAGAGGATTTCCGAGCCGGGGTTCACGTAGTCCTTGCCGGCGTATTTGGGGGCCGTGCCGTGGGTGGCCTCGAACATCGCGACGGTGTCGCTCAGGTTCGCACCCGGGGCGATGCCGATGCCGCCGACCTGGGCCGCCAGCGCGTCGGAGACATAGTCGCCGTTCAGGTTCAGCGTGGCGATCACGCTGTACTCGGCCGGGCGCAGCAGGATCTGCTGCAGGAAGGCGTCGGCGATCGAGTCCTTGACGATGATGTCCTTGCCCGTCTTCGGGTTCTTGAACTTGCACCACGGACCGCCGTCGATCAGCTGTGCGCCGAATTCCTTCTGCGCCAGGCCATAGGCCCAGTCACGGAAGCCGCCTTCGGTGAACTTCATGATGTTGCCCTTGTGCACGATGGTCACGCTGGGCTTGTCGTTGTCGATGGCGTACTGGATGGCCTTGCGCACCAGGCGCTCGGTGCCTTCACGCGACACGGGCTTGATGCCGATGCCGGAGGTGTTCGGGAAGCGGATCTTCTTGACGCCGAACTCGTCCTGCAGGATCTTGATCAGCTTCTTGGCCTTTTCGCTCTCGGCTTCGAACTCGATGCCGGCGTAGATGTCTTCCGAGTTCTCGCGGAAGATGACCATGTTGGTCTTGTGCGGCTCCTTCACCGGGGAAGGCACGCCGTCGAAGTACTGGATCGGGCGCAGGCAGACGTACAGGTCCAGCTCCTGGCGCAGGGCGACGTTCAGCGACCGGATGCCGCCGCCGACGGGCGTCGTCAATGGGCCCTTGATGGACACGACGTAGTCGCGCACGGCGTGCAGGGTTTCCTCGGGGAGCCAGACGTCCGGGCCGTAGACCTTGGTCGATTTCTCGCCGGCGTACACCTCCATCCAGTGGATCTTCTTCTTGCCGCCGTAGGCTTTGGCCACGGCCGCGTCGACCACCTTGAGCATGACCGGGGTGATGTCCATGCCGGTGCCGTCGCCTTCGATGAAGGGGATGATCGGCTGGTCAGGCACGTTGAGTGACGTGTCTGCGTTGACGGTGATCTTCTGGCCCTGGGCAGGGACCTTGATGTGCTGATACATGGGGGAAACGTCTCCGGAAGGGGAACAGGGATTTTTTTGCAGTGCGCAAAACCAACGAATTCTAGCTGCGAAACCGTCCCCCACCTTACGAAACGCGGCCCGCGCCCATGATGCTTGTCAACCTTCGGGCAGGCTGGCGCGTTGCCGTTGTGGTTTACCGCGATTTCGCAGTACGTGGGCAACCGTTTTTCGAAAAATCAATCTACCTAAGGACTCACCCATGAACAAGCTCGTCGCTGGCCTCGTCGCCGGTCTCTTCGCTGCCGCCACATTCGCCGCCTCGCACGCCGGCGCCCCGATGGCCGCAGCCTCCGGTGCCAAGCCGGCCGCTTCCGGCGCCAAGGCCGCCGCACCCGCTGCCAAGCCGGCTTCGGCCGCTTCCGCCAAGAAGTAATCTTCCGGCAGCAGCGAATGCCCGCCCCTGGCGGGCATTTTTGTTTCTAGCCGACCGTGTCAACCGCAAAGCTGCACGCGCCGTTACGGATGGGCCTTCCGATTACTGGGAGGATTTTTCGAAAAAATCGGCTCCGCCACCCTTTAGGACTCACAAATGAACAAACTCATCGCCACCCTGATCGCCTCGCTGTTCGTCGCTTCGACCGCTTTCGCGCAAGCCACGCCGGCCACCCCGGCAACGCCTGCCACCCCGGCCAAGCCCGCCGCCGCCGCTTCCGCCCCGAAGGCTGAAGCCAAGGCCGAAGTGAAGGCTGAAGCCAAGGCCGAGAAGAAGGCCGCCAAGAAGACTGCCAAGAAGAAGGCCGACAAGGCCGTCGCCAAGGAAGAAAAGAAGTCGTAATTCCCACGACGGCTTTTTGCCCCGAAATGCCCGCCTCGCGCGGGCATTTTTGATGGCACGCCACAATAGCTGTATGAAGAGAATCACCCACGCACTGGCCGCACTGGCGCTGTCCGCGGCCTTCGGGTCGGCTGCGGCGCAGGCGCCGCAGATGGACCTGCCGCGCGTCGCGCTGTCGGCGGGTATGCACCGCATCGACGCCCAGGTGGCGCGCACGCCCGATCAGCGCAGCGTCGGCCTGATGTTCCGCCGGGAAATGCCGCAGCACGAGGGCATGCTGTTCGTCTTCGAGTATCCGTCGCAGCAGTGCTTCTGGATGCAGAACACCTATCTCCCGCTCACGGCCGCCTTCATCGCGGACGATGGCACCATCGTGAACCTCGCCGACATGAAGCCGCGCACGACCGATTCACATTGCTCGACCAAGCCGGTGCGCTACGTGCTGGAGATGAACCAGGGCTGGTTCGCCAAGAAGGGCATCACAGCGGGAGCCAAGCTGACTGGGAAGCCTTTCGAGGGTCGCTAGCTGTCATGCCGGACTTGATCAGGTATCCACGTGGGCATGCCGACATGGATTGCGGGTCTTGCTGAAACCCCGGACTTGATCCGGGGCCGCAATGACAAGCTCAGGCCTTACCCGAAGTTCTTCTCGGCGAAGCCCCAGTTCACCAGCTTGTCCAGGAACGTCTCCACGTACTTCGGGCGCAGGTTGCGGTAATCGATGTAGTACGCGTGCTCCCACACGTCCACGGTCAGCAAGGCCTTGTCGGCGGTGGTGAGCGGCGTGCCGGCTGCGCCGGTATTGACGATGTCCACGGTGCCGTCGGGCTTCTTGACCAGCCACGTCCAGCCCGAGCCGAAGTTGCCCACGGCCGACTTCACGAACGCATCGCGGAATGCGGCGTAGCTGCCCCACTTGCTGTTGATCGCCGCAGCCAGCGCGCCGGACGGCTCGCCGCCGCCGGCCGGCTTCATGCAGTTCCAGAAGAACGTGTGGTTCCAGACCTGGGCCGAGTTGTTGTAGATGCCACCGGAGGATTTCTTGATGATCTCCTCCAGGGTCATGTTCTCGAACTCGGTGCCCTTTTGCAGGTTGTTGAGGTTCACCACATAGGCGTTGTGATGCTTGCCGTGGTGATACTCCAGCGTCTCCTTCGAGTAGTGCGGCGCGAGCGAATCGATCGGGAATGGGAGGGGAGGCAGGGTATGTTCCATGGTGTTTTTCCTCTTGGTTTGTTCGGGTCTGCTGAAGCCGCTGATTCTAAGAACTAAATCACGGCGGCGGAGTGACGGTGAGAGCAACCTCGCCGTCGGCAAGGGTTGCCAGCAGCGACTGGCCCGCCCGCGTCTGGTGCACGCTCGTGATGGCAGTGCCCATCTCATCGGTCAGGAGCGCATAGCCACGCTGGAGCACGAGGCGCGGGTCGAGCAGCTCCAGCCTGAGGCGCGAGCGCTCGAGCGCCTGCGCGGCTCGTTCGCAGCGTACCTGAACGGCACGCTTGAGCTGGCCCTCGAAAAGCGGCATGCGTGCGCTCGTCCGTTCGAGACGGCCCAGCACCGCGTAGCGCAGGCGATGCGCCGCGCGGCCGAGCCGCATGTGTTGGTCGCTCATACGCGCGAGCGGGCGGCCCAGTCGCTGCGCGGCCACGTCGAGCCGCTGCGCGCCCGTGTCCAGCCTGCGCCGCAGCGCGCCCTGCAGGCGTTCCTCGCAGCGCTCGATGCCGTCCAGCCAGCTGGCCTGCGCCTTCGCGGCCAGCTCGGCGGCGGCTGTAGGCGTGGGGGCGCGCACGTCGGCGCAGAAATCGGCGATGGTGAAATCGGTCTCGTGGCCGACACCGCAGATGAGCGGCACCGGGCTTTGCACGATGGTGCGTGCCAGCTGCTCGTCGTTGAAGGCCCAGAGGTCCTCGATCGAGCCCCCTCCGCGCACCAGCAAGATCACATCCAGCGTGCCGGCTTCTGCCAGCCGGTACAGGGCTGTCAATGCGCGCACGAGTTCGGCCGGGGCCTGGGTGCCCTGCACCGCCGCCGGCGCAAGGACGACTGGTACATGCGGCGCGCGCCGCGCCAGCGCAGTGACGACGTCGTGCAGCGCGGCCGCACCGGGAGAAGTTACCAGGCCGATCCCGCGCGGCAGCGCCGGCACCGGGCGCTTGCGGTTTGCATCGAACAGGCCTTGCGCTTCCAGCTTGGCCTTCAGGCGCATGAACTGCTCGAACAGCGCGCCCTGGCCCGCCCGCGTCATGCTCTCCACGATCAATTGGAGGTCGCCCCGCGGTTCGTAGACGCCCAGTCGCCCGGTCACCTCGACCATTTCGCCGTCGCGTGGCTGGAAATCCATCAAGCTGGCCGCGCGCCGGAACATGGCGCATCGCAGCTGGCCTTGCGGGTCTTTGAGCGAAAAATAGCAATGCCCGCTGGAAGCGCGCGAAACGCCGGAGATCTCGCCGCGGACCGCGACGGGATTGAATCTCGACTCCAACGCTTCAGCAACAGCGCGGCACAGCGCCCCGACTTGCCAGATTCGTGGCGTCAATCCTGGATGGGCTGCGTCTGCCATCAGCAATCGCGCGATTCGCAGCTCAGCGGGACGACTGATTTAGTCCACAGGTCGGGCAGTTTGGGCTGAAACCCGCGCCAGGCCGCCCGAATGCTGATTTTTCCGAACAAGTGATTGATTTCATTCAAATTATTCCTGCTCAATTTGTAATCGTTTTGTCATATCCAAGGCTTGGCGCGGCTTCGCGGGCGATGGGGGCATATTTCTGCACAAAGTTATCCACAACTTCTGTGAGTCTCGTCCTACGGAGCGCGGATGTTTTCCTACAGACAGCCGAGTACACGATAATCGGCCGCTACTTTGCACTCGCTGTCGCGCGGAGACCGTCCCTTTGTTTTCGATCATACAAGCCGCAGGCTGGCCGATCTGGCCCTTGATAGCCTGCTCTATCCTCGCGCTCGCGCTCGTCATCGAGCGTTTCCTGAGCCTCAAAACGGCCAAAGTAGCACCGCCCCGGTTGCTCGATGAAGCGCTCGCCGTGTCGCGCACATCCGTGCCGACCCCCGACGTAGTCGCCCAGCTCGAGCAGAATTCGGCGCTCGGTGAGGTGCTGGCCAGCGGCTTCCGGGCTTTGAACTCCGATCCGCGCTGCACCGAGGTCGACTTGCGCGCGACGATGGAAAATACCGGCCGCGCCGTGGCGCACCGGCTGGAGCGCTACCTGAGCGCGCTGGCAACGATCGCCTCGGCCGCGCCGCTGCTGGGGCTGCTGGGCACGGTGATAGGGATGATCGAAATCTTTGGCTCGCAGGCGCCTACCGGCGGCGCGCCCGGCGGCAACCCGGCGCAGCTGGCCCACGGGATTTCGGTGGCGCTGTACAACACGGCGTTCGGCCTGATCGTCGCGATACCGTCGCTCATCTTCTGGCGGTATTTCCGCGGGCGGGTGGACGAGTACCTGCTCACGCTGGAACTCTCGGCAGAGCGGTTCGTGCGCCACCTCAACACCTTGCGCGGCAAGTGACGAGGCGTCGGCGATGAATTTCCGACCGCGCCAGAAGGAAGAGCCGGAGATCAACCTCATCCCGTTCATCGACGTGCTGCTGGTGATACTGATCTTCCTGATGCTCACCACCACGTACAGCAAGTTCACGGAGCTGCAGCTCAAGCTGCCGGTGGCAGATGCTGACGCGCAGCGCGACTATCCCAAGGAGGTGATCGTCGCCGTCGGCAGCGACGGCCGCTACTCCATCAAGGGCACGCCCGTGACCGGCCGCAGCGTCGATGCCATCGCCCGGGCGCTCAGCGCGGCCGCTACGGCGGGCAAGGACAGCGTCGTGATCATCAGCGCCGATGCCACGGCGCCGCACCAGTCCGTCATCAACGTGATGGAAGCCGCGCGACGTTCCGGCCTGGTGCACATCACCTTCGCCACGCAATCCTCGGCGCAGGCCGGGGCCCGATAGCCGTGAGCAGCGTCATACAGCGCACGTGGATGCGCCGCGGCGTGCTGGCCTGGATGCTCTGGCCTGTCTCGCTCCTTTTCGGCCTGTTGGCCGCCTTGCGGCGTACGGCCTATCGCCTGGGATGGTCGAAGACACACCGCGTTTGCGTTCCTGTGGTGGTCGTGGGCAACGTAGTCGCGGGCGGCGCCGGCAAGACACCGGTTGTCATGCGCGTGGTCGAGCACCTGCGGGCGCGTGGCCTCGATCCGGGGGTCGTTTCGCGCGGGTACGGTCGCAGCACCGCGGATTGCCGTGAAGTGTTGACCAACAGCCGCGCCGCGGAGGTCGGCGATGAGCCCCTGCTGGTCGCGCGAAGCTGCGGCGTTCCGGTTTTCGTGGCACCGCGGCGCATCGATGCCGCGAACGCACTGCTGGCCGCATATCCGGCTACGCGTGTCATTGTCTGCGACGACGGCTTGCAGCATCTCGGCTTGCATCGCGATGTCGAGATCTGCGTGTTCGATGAGCGGGGCGTCGGCAACGGATGGCTGCTGCCGGCCGGGCCGCTGCGCGAACACTGGCCGCGGCCTGTCGACCTGGTGCTGCGCACGGGAGAGCCCCAGGGCATCGACGGGTTCGGCGCGACGCGTCGACTGGCCCCCTACGCCACGCGGGCCGATGGCAAGCGGGTGCCGCTCGCCTCGCTCAAGGGCCGGCAGCTCACCGCCATTGCGGGCGTTGCCCGCCCGGAAGCTTTCTTCGACATGCTGCGTGGCGAGGGCCTGCGCCTGGCCAGGACGATCGCGTTGCCGGACCATCATGACTTCCGCGGCGACCCGATCGCCTCGGGAAGCGCCGAGCTGATCTGCACCGAGAAGGATGCGGTCAAGCTCTGGCGGTTGCGGCCGGGCGCCTGGGCCGTGCCCCTCGAGCTGGACGTCGATCCGGCGTTCTGGACGGCGCTGGATGGCCTGCTCGATGCGAAGCTATCATCCGCGGATGGACCCCAAACTTCTTGAGCTGCTCGTCTGCCCCGTGACCAAGGGGCACCTGGACTACGACCGGGAGCGGCAGGAACTGCTGTCGCGTTCCGCGCGCCTGGCCTATCCCATCCGGGACGGCATGCCCATCCTCCTGGAAGAGGAAGCGCGCACGCTGAGCGACGAAGAGCTGGAGCGGCTGCCGGCGCGCACGCCGCTCGTGTAGCGCGAAGGTGCCGGTGGGCTTCACCGTCCTCATCCCCGCGCGGCTGGCCTCCACGCGGCTGCCCGACAAGCCGCTTGCGGACATTGCGGGCCGGCCCATGGTCGTGCGCGTCGCCGAGCGGGCGCTGAAGTCGGCCGCGGTCCGCGTCGTGGTCGCCGCCGATAGCGCTCGCATCATCGAAGCCTGCCAAGCGCACGGCGTTGAGGCAGTGCGGACGCGCGACGATCATCCCTCGGGCAGCGACAGGCTGGCCGAAGCATGCGAACTGCTCGGCCTGTCCGAACAGGACCTCGTGGTCAACGTCCAGGGTGACGAGCCGCTGATCGACCCGGCGCTCATCAATGCCGTCGCGGCGCTGCTGGAAGCCCGCCCCGGAGCGAGCATGAGCACCGCCGCGCACCCGATCGCCGACTTCGGCGAATTCACCAACCCGAACGTGGTGAAGACCGTTCTCGATGCGCAGGGCCTGGCCTTGTACTTCAGCCGTGCGCCGATCCCGTGGTGGCGCGACGGCTTTGCGGCGGGGGCGCAGGCCTTGCCCGAGCCGCGGCCACTGCGGCACGTGGGAATCTACGGCTACCGGGCGGGCTTCCTGCGGCTCTTCCCGCGGCTTCAGCCGGCACCGATGGAGCAGGCCGAGGCGCTGGAGCAGCTGCGGGCGATGTGGCACGGCCACCGAATCGCGGTGCATGTAACGGCCTCGGCGCCCGGTGTCGGCGTGGACACGCCAGAGGACCTGGAGCGCGTGCGCGCCCTCTGGAAATCAGACTTTACGTAAGCAAGCTGGAAGGGCACGCATGCTATCCTTTGCGGCAATGAAGCGCGAAGGCTGACCGCGTCACGTCCCGCCCGCAGCGCCCTGCGATATCTAACATCCGAGGACATCCATGAGACTGATTTTGTTGGGCGCGCCCGGCGCAGGCAAAGGCACGCAGGCCACCTTCATCTGCCAGAAATACGGCATTCCCCAGATCTCCACCGGAGACATGCTGCGCGCCGCCGTCAAGGCCGGCACGCCGCTGGGCCAGGCGGCCAAGAAGGTCATGGATTCGGGCGCGCTGGTGAGCGACGAAATCATCATCGGGCTGGTCAAGGAGCGCATCACCGAGCCCGATTGCGCGAAGGGCTTCCTCTTCGATGGCTTCCCCCGCACCATCCCGCAGGCCGACGCTATGAAGGCCGCGGGCGTCAAGCTGGACTACGTGCTGGAGATCGACGTGCCCTTCGAGGCCATCGTCGAGCGCATGAGCGGGCGGCGCTCGCACCCTGCGTCCGGCCGCACGTACCACGTCAAGTTCAACCCCCCCAAAGTCGAAGGCAAGGACGACGTCACCGGCGAGCCGCTGATCCAGCGCGAGGACGACAAGGAAGAAACCGTGAAGAAACGCCTGGAGGTGTACGCCGCCCAGACGCGGCCGCTGGTCGAGTACTACTCGAGCTGGGCAAAGACCGACCCGGCCGGCGCTCCGAAATACCGCGCCATCAACGGCACCGGCAGCGTCGAGGAGATCACCGCGCGCGCCTTGCAGGCATTGGCCAGCTGAACGCGCGTCAGGCCAGCAGTTCGAGCATCAAGGCGATACGCGCCTTCACGGGCGAGAGCCCGTCCGAATCGGGCAACCGGGCACCTGAGGGCGACAACACCCTCCCCTGCGCGCAACGCGTCGCGCGAACCACTTTCACGCCGCGTGACTGCGCGTCCAGCAGCGCGGCCTCCAGCTCATGGTGCAGCGTGCCATTGCCGGTGCCGGCCGCCACCAGGCCGTCCACACCCTGCGCAATGAGTGCCTCCACGATGGCGGCATTCGCGCCGGCGTAGTTCATGACGATCTCCACGCGCGGCCAGTGCGTTGCCGCGGTGAATTTGCGCAACAGCGCCGGCGCGCCCACGTCGGACGAGGGCCAGCCCCGCAGGAGGCGCAGCCGCCCTTCTTCCACATAACCGATGGGGCCGGCGTCACCCGAAGAAAAAGCGTCGAGGCGGTATGTGTGCTGCTTGGCGACGTCCTGCGCGCCGTGAATCGTGCCGGCGCATACCGCCAGCACGCCGCGGGCGCCCTCAGCCCCCGCCACCGCGAGCGCGTCGACGATGTTCTGGGGCCCATCGGGCAACAGCGCCGTGGCGGGTCGCATCGCGCAGGTCAGCACCACCGGCTTGGCGGGGCCCAACACGGACTGGAGGAAATACGCCGTCTCCTCCAGGGTGTCGGTGCCATGCGTCACCACCAGGCCCGACACGTCCTCCAGCGCGAGCCAGTGCGCGCAGCGCAGCGCCAGCTGGCGCCAGATGTCGAAGCACATGTCCTTGCTGTCGACTTGCGCGACCTGCTCGGATACCAACGCCGTGCCCTGGAGTGCGGGAATCGCGGCCAGGAGATCGTCGATCCCGAGCTGCGCCGCCGTGTAGCCGATGTTGTCGTTGGCGCTTGCGGCCTTGCCCGCCAAGGTGCCACCTGTCGCGAGGACTGCTATTTTTTTGCCTGCCACTTGCGCACTTTCAAAAACTGTTTAAAAATACAGATACTGGATATTAAGACAGTGGGTCATCTAGATGGAGAAGCAGCATGCTCGATTCGCCCAAGCTCACAGCCCGCCAGCAACAGATTCTGGACCTGATCCAGAGCGCCATCGCGCGCACCGGCGCACCCCCCACCCGCGCCGAGATCGCCGCTGAACTCGGGTTCAAATCCGCCAATGCGGCCGAGGAGCACCTGCAGGCGCTCGCGCGCAAAGGCGTGATCGAACTCGTGAGCGGCACCTCGCGCGGCATCCGCTTGCAAAGCGAAGCGCTGCGCTCCATCAACGAATCGCGCAACAGGCAGTTTTCGCTGCCCCTGCAAAACCTCGCCCAGCTCGCGCTGCCCCTCATCGGCCGCGTTGCTGCGGGCTCGCCGATTCTTGCGCAGGAACACGTCGACCAGACCTATTACGTCGAAAGCAGCCTGTTCCAGCGCCGGCCCGACTACCTGCTGAAAGTGCGCGGCATGTCCATGCGCGATGCCGGCATCATGGACGGCGATCTGCTCGCCGTGCAGGCCACCAAAGACGCCAAGAACGGCCAGATCATTGTCGCGCGCCTGGGCGACGACGTCACCGTCAAGCGCTTCCGTCGCAACAAGCATTTGATCGAACTGCACGCGGAGAACCCCGACTACCCCACCATCATCGTGGAGCCGGGCGAGCCGTTCGAGATCGAGGGCCTCGCCGTCGGCCTGATCCGCAACACGATGCTGATGTAGCACCACTTCCGGGAAAAGCCGCAGGTGGCGGGCGTATGGCACAGGTTGCCATCACCCTGCGGCGCTCCTCGTGTCATCAATCCTGCCTGTGTTCAACCTCTGAAGTTCAAGGAGAGTCGCATGGGAATCGCTTTTTTCACTTTCGGTGGCATGTTCGGCCCGCTGCACAGCCTCATGGGCTGGCTGGGCCACCGGCCACGCCACACGGACGCATTGCCGCAGACGCGCCAGGTCCCGAAGCACGTGCAGGCAGCCCGGGCGCGCACCTTGAGGCCCTCTGCGCTGGCACGGCCTTGCGAAAAGGCGCGCAGGCCCCTTCGCGTCGTCCGCGTGCTCGACACCAGTGCCGCAACCTCCAGCGCGGGCCGAATGTTCATGTCCGGCCGCATGGCCGATGTGTGCGCCGAGCTCGATCGGCTCGCCGCACTTGAAGCGGCCGCCGGATAGCGTGCGGGTGGGCATGCCACCGGCGGAATACCACCACTCTCGCGGCGCGGCAGGCGGTACCCGGCGGCGGCGATTTCTGTGGCGGCGAAGCGGCTTGGCCTACGTGACCCGGCCCCTCCGATGCGCGCCCCGCCCGCGTCAGGCCTGGGCGCCTGCCAGGTAATCGGCTTTGCCCAGCTCCACGCCGTTGTGGCGCAGGATTGCATAGGCCATCGTGATGTGGAAGTGGAAGTTGGCCAATACCCAGTGCTTCAGGTAGGCCTCGCCCTTCATCGTGCGCGTATTCTCGCGGCCGACCGGGAAGGTGATCTCCTTGTCCTCCATGCCATCGACACGATCGTTCGGAACGCTGGCCAGGTAGTCCAGCGTTTTCTGGATCCGCGCCTTCAATTCGGGGAAGGTCGCTTCCGTATCGTCGAACTTGGGCGCTTCCACGCCTGAAATGCGGGCGATGCCGTTCTTGGCGCCGTCGCAGGCGATCAGCACCTGCCGGGTGAAGGGCAGCATGTCGGGCGCAAGCCTGTATTGCAGCAGCACACTGGGGTCGAACTTCCGGGCCTGCGCATGGGCCTCCCCCTTGTCGAGGATATGGCTCAGGTTGGCAAGCATGGTCTTGAAGACCGGCAGGCTCGCGGAAGACATCGAAATCGTCATGGATGGGCACTCCTGGGTAACAGAACGAAAGCACGCATGCTAACGGCCCCGGGCGATCTTTGCCGCCGGCGGCGCCGCCGGCGCGCCGAGGCACAATCCATGCATGAACATTGTGATCCTCGACGATTACCAGGATGCGGTGCGCAAACTTCGCTGCGCGACCAAACTCGAAGCCTATCCCGCCAAGGTCTACACCAATACCGTCAAGGGCATCGGACAGCTTTCCGTGCGGCTGCGCGACGCCGACGTGATCGTGCTGATTCGGGAACGCACCCATATCTCGCGGCAACTGCTGGAAAAACTCCCGCGCCTGCGGCTTATCGCCCAGACCGGCCGCGTCGGCGCCCACATCGACGTGCAGGCCTGTACCGAGCGCGGCATCGCCGTGGCGGAAGGCGTCGGCTCGCCGATCGCGCCGGCCGAACTGACCTGGGCGCTCGTCATGGCCGCCATGCGGCGCCTGCCGCAATACATCGCCACGCTGAAGCACGGCGGCTGGCAGCAATCGGGCATGAAGTCGGCCTCGATGCCACCCAATTTCGGGCTCGGCGTGGTGCTGCGTGGCCGAACGCTGGGCATCTGGGGCTACGGCAAGGTCGGCCAGCTGGTGGCCGGCTATGGCAAGGCCTTCGGCATGCAGGTGATGGTCTGGGGCAGCCAGGAGGCGCGCGAGAAGGCGGCGAATGACGGCTTCCAGGTGGCTGGCTCACGCGAGGAACTGTTCTCGGTGAGCGACGTGTTGAGCCTGCATTTGCGTCTCGCCGATGAGACGGCGGGCGTCGTCACTCTGGAAGACCTGGGGCGGATGAAGCCCACCTCACTGCTGGTGAACACCTCGCGCGCCGAGCTCATCGAGCACGACGCGCTGATCGCCGCGCTCAACCGGGGCCGCCCGGGCATGGCCGCGGTGGACGTCTTCGAGAGCGAACCCATCCTGCAGGGCCATGCGCTGCTGCGGCTGGAAAACTGCATCTGCACGCCGCACATCGGCTATGTGGAGCTGGACAGCTACGAGCTCTACTTCGGCGCCGCCTTCGACAACGTGGTGAATTTCATCAGGGGCACGCCGACCAACATCGTGAATCCGGGCGCGCTGCAGATGCGCCGGTAGCACCAGCCCCGGTCGCGTTCGGCAGGGACATGGGCACCCACCGCCCTACGAGATAATGGCCGCATGACTTCTATCTACGACACCATAGGCGTGGTGGGCGCCGGCGCGATGGGCCGCGGCATCGCACAGATCGCTGCGCAAGGCGGCAGCACAGTCAGGCTGTTCGACACCCAGCCCGAAGCCGTTGCCAAGGCGCGCAACGATATCTTTTCCCAATGGGATCGCCTGCTCGAAAAAGGGCGGATGGACACGGCCGCCGTGCAGGCCTGTAAGCAGCGCTTGCAGCCCGCCGACACGCTGCAGGCGATGGCGGATTGCGCCCTGGTGGTCGAGGCCATCGTCGAGCGGCTGGACGTGAAGGCATCGCTTTTCGCGCAGCTGGAAGCCGTGGTGGGGCCCGATGCCGTGCTTGCGACCAACACGTCGTCGCTGTCGGTGACCTCCATTGCCGCCGGCCTGAAGCGGCCGCAGCGTTTTGCCGGCTACCACTTCTTCAACCCCGTGCCGTTGATGAAGGTGGTGGAGGTTGTCGCCGGGCTGAAGACCGACCCGGCCGTGTGCGAGGCGCTTGCCGCGTATGCCCGCCAGATGGGACACACGCCAGTGCAGGCGCAGGACACGCCGGGCTTTATCGTCAACCATGCAGGCCGCGGCTACGGCACAGAGGCTCTGCGTATCGTCGGCGAAGGCATCGCCGATTTCGCGACGGTGGACCGCATCCTGCGGGATCAGGTGGGCTTCAAGCTCGGCCCCTTCGAGCTGATGGACCTCACCGCCCTCGATGTGTCCCACCCGGTGATGGAATCCATCTACCGCCAGTACTACGACGAGCCTCGCTACCGGCCCAGCGTCATCACCGCGCAGAGGCTTGCGGGCGGCGTCGTGGGCAAGAAGGTCGGCGAAGGCTTTTACCGCTACGAGGGCGGCAAGGCCCAGGTCGCTGCGGAGCCGCCCGCGCCGCAGGCGGCCGACCTGCCGCCGGTGTGGGTATCCACGCGGGCGGCACGCCGCAGCGAGCTCTTCCAGTTGCTCAAAGACCTGGGCGCCAAGATCGAGACCGGGCAATCGCCCTCGCCCACCGCGCTGTCGCTGGTGGCGCCGCTCGGCTTCGACGTGACCACCGTCGCGGTGGTGGAGCGGCTCGATCCGGCCCGCACGCTGGGCATCGACATGCTGGTGGAAGATGCCGCGACGAAGCGGCGCGTGCTGGCCACCAACCCTGCCACCCGCGCCGACATGCGCGACGCGGCGCACGCCCTCTTCGCGCGCGACGGCAAGGCGGTGAGCGTGATCCGCGACTCGGGCGGCTTCGTCACGCAGCGCGTCGTCGCGACGATCGTGAACATTGCCTCCGACATCTGCCAGCAGCGCATCTGCACCCCGCAAGATCTGGAAACCGCCGTCACGCTGGGCCTGGGCTACCCGCTCGGCCCGCTCGCGATGGGCAACCGCTGGGGACCGACCAACGTGCTGGAAGTCCTCTTCAACATGCAGACGGTTTATGGCGATCCGCGCTACCGCCCCAGCCCCTGGCTGCGCCGACGCGGCGCGATCGGGCTCTCGCTGCTGCACGAAGAGGATTAACGCGATGCCCGCTGAGCTGAAAAGCACGAGCCGTGGCCGAACCATGGTCCTCACCCTGAGCAACCCGGAGCATCGCAACGCGCTCGGCCCGGAGATGTACGCCGCCGGCATCGAGGCGCTCAGCGTCGCCGAGAGCAGCCCCGACGTTCGCAGCGTTGTCATCACGGGTGAAGGCAGTCTCTTTTCGGCGGGCGGCAACCTGCAGCGCCTGCAGGCCAACAGGCAAGAGCCGCCGGAGGTGCAAGCACAAAGCATCGAAGGCCTGCACGGCTGGATCGAGTCGGTGCGCACATTTCCCAAACCGGTGATCGCGGCCGTGGAAGGCGCCGCCGCCGGAGCCGGCTTCTCGCTGGCGCTGGCCTGCGACCTCATCGTCGCCGCGCAGGACGCGATCTTCGTGATGGCCTACAGCAACATCGCGCTGTCACCGGACGGCGGCGCGACGTGGAGCCTGTCTCGCGCCCTGCCCCGGCAACTTGCCGCCGAGCTGCTGATGACGGGCGAGCGCCTGGGCGCACCCCGCCTGCATGAGCTGGGGCTGGTCAATCGCATCACGGCCCCCGGGGCGGCGCTCGATGAAGCGCTGGCCCTGGCCGAGCGGCTCAATGACCGAGCGCCCAATGCCCTGGCCAGCATCAAGGAACTGCTGAACGACGCCGACGGCGCGACGCTGAGCGGGCAACTGGCCAACGAGCGCGACCACTTCGTGCGCAACCTGCACCATGCGAACGCGGGCATCGGCATCGCCGCGTTCCTGTCAAAGCAGCCCCCGCGCTACGAATAGCCCTCAGCCCAGCGAACCTTCGGGGGACAACCCCGTTGTTGCGGCTGGTCCCGCACGCGACAATGAACGCGAGCCACAGTCACTCACAGGACAGACCATGGACGACCCCATTCTTACCATTGAGGAACGCGAGGCGATCAATTCCGGTCGCTGGTTTTCGTCCCTTTCCCCATCCCTCAGACACGACATCCTCCGATGCGCCTACGTCAAACGCTACAAGGACGGCGAGCTGATCTGCGCCCGGGGCGACCCGCCGGAACAGTGGATCGCCTGCGCGAAGGGCGCGGTGCGGGTGAGTTCGACGGCGCTCTCGGGCAAGCAGGTGACCCTGACGTACGTGGAACCCGGCATCTGGTTCGGCGATGTCGCGATATTCGACGGAGATCGGCGAACGCACGATGCCTATGCGCACGGCGACACGACGATCCTGTGCGTGGCGCGCGGAGACCTGCGCAAGATCCTCAGCCAGCACGTCGAGCTGTACGAGGCCATGCTGCGACTGCATGCGCGTCGCATCCGCCAGCTGTACGGCCTGGTGGAAGACCTCAACACCTTGCCGCTGCGCGCGCGCCTGGCCAAGCAGCTCATGCACCTGATCCGCAGCTACGGCGTGCCCTCCCTCTCGGACGGCCGCGAGGTGCGCATCGGCCTGCAGCTGGCGCAGGAAGAGCTGGCGCAGCTGCTGGGCGCGTCGCGCCAGCGCGTGAACCAGGAGCTCAAGGCCATGGAACGCGAGGAAGTGATCCGCATCGAGCCGGGCGGCCTGGTGGTGCGCAACCGCGAGGCGCTGGCCCGCATCGTCGAAGCCGACAAGTGACTGTCGAAACAAACACATGAGCGAATTCGACCATTTCATCGGCACCCGCCCCGTCTCCGACAAGCACGCGTTCGACACAGCCGCCCTCACCGCATGGCTGGAGAAGAAGCTGGAAGGCTTCGCCGGCCCACTGACGGTGGAGATGTTCAAGGGCGGCCAGTCCAACCCCACGTACAAGCTCGTCACGCCGGGCCGCAGCTACGTGATGCGCTCCAAGCCCGGCCCGGTGGCCAAGCTGCTGCCTTCGGCGCACGCGATCGAGCGCGAGTTCGCCGTGATGAGCGGCCTGCACGGCACGGACGTTCCGGTGCCCCGTATGTACTGCCTGTGCGAGGACGAATCCGTGATCGGCCGCGCCTTTTACGTGATGGAGTTCATGCAGGGCCGCGTATTGTGGGACCAGTCCCTGCCCGGCATGACACCCGCGCAACGCGCCGAGATCTACGACGAGATGAACCGCGTGATCTCCGCGTTGCACACCGTGAAGTTCGCGGACCGGGGCCTGGCCGGCTATGGCAAGCCCGGCAACTACTTCGACCGCCAGATCGGCCGCTGGAGCAAGCAGTACAAGGCGTCCGCCGACGGCGCCGGGCCTATGTCGCAACCGATCCCCGAGATGGAGCGGCTCGTCGAATGGCTGCCGGCCCACATCCCGCCGGCCGCGCGCGACGAAAGCAAAGTCTCCATCGTGCATGGCGACTATCGCCTGGACAACCTGATGTTCCACGCCACCGAGCCGCGCGTCATCGCCGTGCTCGATTGGGAACTCTCCACGCTCGGCCACCCGTTGGGCGACTTCAGCTACCACTGCATGGCCTGGCACATTCCGCATGGCCCGGGCTCTCGCGGCATCGGCGGGCTGGACCACGCTGCCCTGGGCATTCCCAGCGAAGACGACTACATGCGTCGCTATTGCGAGCGCACGGGCCTTGCCACGGTCCCCGAACTCAAGGCCGACTGGAACTTCTACCTGGCCTACAACCTGTTCCGCATCGCGGCCATCCTGCAGGGCATCGCCAAGCGCGTCGAGGCCGGCACGGCGTCGAGCGCGCAGGCTGCGGCCTCCGGCGCCGGCGCCCGGCCGATGGCGGAACTCGCCTGGAAGTACGCGCAGCGGGCCTGAACCCCAACAAGTTACCCCGAAGGAAGCACCATGGATTTCGACTACTCCCCCAAGACCAAGGAACTGCAGGCCAAGCTGCTGAAGTTCATGGACGACTACATTTATCCCGCCGAAAGGGAGTACGAGCAGGAGCTGGCCGCGAACACCAAGGTGGGCAAACGCTGGAGTGCGCTCAAGACGATCGAGAACCTCAAGCCCAAGGCTCGTGCCGCGGGCCTGTGGAATCTCTTCCTGCCGGTGGACAGTGCTGCCGCCTCGGGCTATGAGGGCGCGGGCCTCACCAACCAGGAATACGCACCGCTCGCCGAGATCATGGGCCGCGTGCAGTGGTCCAGCGAGGTCTTCAACTGCTCGGCGCCGGACACCGGAAACATGGAGACCATCGCGCGCTACGGCTCCGCCGACATCAAGGCACGCTGGCTCAAGCCTTTGCTGGAAGGCCAGATCCGCTCGGCCTTCGCGATGACCGAGCCGGAGGTTGCCTCATCCGACGCCACCAACATCTGCACGCGCATCGAGCGCAAGGGCAATGAATACGTCATCAATGGCCACAAGTGGTGGATCTCCGGTGCCGCCGACCCGCGCTGCGCCGTTTTCATCACCATGGGCAAGACCGATCCCGACGCGCCCCGGCATTCGCAGCAGAGCATGATCATCGTGCCGGCCGACGCCAAGGGCATCCGCATCGAGCGCCCGCTGTCCGTGTTCGGCTACGACGACGCGCCGCACGGCCACGTGGAGATGTACTTCGAAGACGTTCACGTGCCGGTCGACAACATCCTGCTGGGCGAAGGCCGCGGCTTCGAGATCGCCCAGGGCCGCCTCGGCCCCGGACGCATCCACCACTGCATGCGCCTGATCGGCCTGGCCGAACGCGCGCTCGAGCTGATGTGCAAGCGCACGTCCTCGCGCGTGGCCTTCGGCAAGACCATCGCTCAGCAGACGGTGACGCAGGAGCGCATCGCCGAAGCCCGCTGCAAGATCGACATGGCGCGCCTCTTGACGCTCAAGGCCGCCTGGTTGATGGACGTGGCGGGCAACAAGGTTGCGAAGACCGAGATCGCGATGATCAAGGTGGTCGCGCCGAACATGGCGTGCCAGGTGATCGACTGGGCGATCCAGGCCCACGGCGGCGGCGGCATCAGCGGCGACTTCCCGCTGGCCGCGGCCTACGCCGGCGCGCGTACGCTGCGCTTCGCGGATGGCCCGGACGAAGTGCACCGCAACGCGATTGCGAAATGGGAACTGGGCAAGTACGGGAACTACGGCAAGGACACCCCGGCGCCCGTCACCCGCGGCGGATGATGGTCACTTGCGGCCGAAGGCGTCCAGCGCCGACTCGCACGCGCTGGTGAAGATCAGCGCGGCGTGCTGCAGCGTTAGCAAGTCCGCCGGCGTGTACTCCATGCGCAGGTAGGCCTTGCCATTGAGCAGCAGCACCAAGAAAGGAACTTCGGACGCGGGCGTCGGCGAGGGCCAGTTCAGCAGCAGGTTCGCCAGCGGCGCATCCAGCCAGGCCTGCGCATGCTCGCGCTTGTCGGTCAACACGCCGTAGCGTTCCCAGAGAGCCGCCGGCAGGGCGTCCCAGGCCACTTCGTTGAACATGGCCAGCCAGCGCATCTCTTCGGGCAGCGTACTGCCCACGGAAGTTTGCAGATCGTCGGTGTAGATGTGGTACGCGCGCTTTTCCAGCGTCTCCTTCAGGGGGCGGTTCATCACGAGGACGGCAACGTCCTCGGGCAGGCCCAATTCGGCGCGCGCCCGAACTTCCTCCCCGACGATGTAATCGCGAGTCGGCCGACCCCGTTGCAGCCGCCAGGGCTTGCCGCCAATCTTGCCTTCCAGCACAACGCCCTGCCCGTCCCCGTCCACCGAAAACGCGAAACCCTGGGTACCTGCCCATTCGGACATTGGTCCGTGAGGCATCTGCGACGGCGCATCTTCTTGCGGCTTGCTGGAATCTCTTGAAAAGGCCTTCTTGATGCGGTCGAACATGGTCCCGGCGATTCACCTAAAGTTGCATTATTAGTTCAAACCGAAGCTAGAAAGGTCATCCGTGATCGACGTTTACTCCTGGCCGACGCCCAATGGCCACAAGATCCACATCATGCTGGAAGAATGCGGCCTGCCGTACCGCGCGATTCCCGTGAACATCCGCGAGGGCGAACAGTTCAAGCCGGAGTTCCTGAAGATCAGCCCCAACAACCGGATCCCGGCCATCACCGATCCCGATGGCCCGGATGGCAAGCCGATCTCCCTGTTCGAGTCCGGCGCGATCCTGGTGTACCTGGCCGCAAAGACCGGCAAGTTCATGCCGGCCGCCGAAAGGGCGAAGTACAAGGTGCTGGAGTGGCTGATGTTCCAGATGGCGGGGGTCGGCCCGATGCTGGGGCAGAACCATCACTTCCGCCTGTATGCGCCGGAAAAAATCCCCTACGCCATCGACCGCTACACCAATGAGGCGAAACGTCTGTATGGCGTCATGGACCGGCGCCTCGCGCAAAGCGCCTACCTCGGGGGCGAGGATTATTCGATCGCCGACATCGCCACCTTCCCCTGGTTGCGTACCTGGGAAAGGCAAGGCATCGTCCTGGCCGAGTATCCGCACGTGAAAGCGTGGTTCGAGCAGGTCGCCGATCGTCCGGCGGTGCAGCGCGGCGTGAAGGTGATGCAGGAACTGCGCAAGCCGATCACCGACGACAAGGCGCGCGAAGTGCTGTTCGGGAAAACGCAGTACGAGCGGCGGTAGGCAACGGTCAGAATACCGGCAATGCAGCCCAGCAAAGCCACGAATCTCCAGCTTGACCTCACCTCGGACCTCACCAAATGGCGGGCGTTCCTGGCGATCGCCGAGCTCGGCAGCCTGACTCGTGCCGCCCTTTTTTTGAACAGCAACCAGTCGCTGCTGAGCCGTCACCTGAACGCACTCGAGCGTGAATGCAACGCGCGACTGTTCAACCGGACCGGGCGAGGCGTGTCCCTCTCGGACGTCGGCCAGCGCATCTTCCCCCACGTCAAGGCGCTGCTTGCCGACGCCGAGCAACTGGAGCTGGAGATCCGGGGTGAGGCGAGAGAGCCTGCCGGCCGCGTGACCATCGGCTCGCTGCCTTCCATCACCAACCCGATCGTCGGCCGGCTGTTCAAGCAACTGCGGGCGCGCCATCCCGCAATCCAACTCAAGATCCTGGAAGGCTCGAGCGGCCAGGTCGAGGAATGGCTGTCGGACAACCGCGTGGACATCGGCATCCTCTACCGCTACGGGAAATCGGTGCCCGAGATGGAACAGGCCCTGGCGACCGTCGACAGCTACCTGATTGGCGCACCCGGCGACCGCCTGACCTCCGCGAGCGAAGTTCCATTCAGCGCGCTGCACGAACTGCCCTTCATCCTGCCGGGCGCACCGAACGGCCTTCGCACGGCGCTCGATGCCATTGCGCGGCAGGAGCGGATCACGCTCGTTCCTGCGATAGAAGCGGATTCGCTGCCGCTGATGCGCTCGACCGTAGCGGAAGCCCGGCTCTACACGGTGCTGCCGATTCACGCGGTGTGGAACGAAGTCAAGGACGGTCGCCTGCAGGCGGCGAAGATCGTTTCGCCGGAGTTTCAGCGCATCGTGTCCATGACGATGGCGCGCAGCAAGGGGCCGGCCAAGGCGGTGTCGGCAGTCGCAGCGGAAATCGTCTCGATCGTAGAAGACGGGGCTCGAAGCGGCATGTGGCGATCGGGCGCGCTCGCGTAGGGGCGAAAGCATTGCGGCCGATCGCATAGCAGCGTTGCCTTGCGCGGCCACGCGCAGGCCGGTGCCATCGTTAAGCTTGGCGATACCAGGCCAATGCCTGCGCTTCAGGACCAAACCATGCCACGCATCACCCTCCCCACGCCCGAATCCATGAACCCGGCGCAGCGCGCCGTCTACGACAAGATCGTCTCCGGCCCGCGCGGCCGAATTCAGGGCCCGCTGCGGGCTGCACTGCACAACGCGGAACTCGCGGACAAGTGGCAGGCGCTGGGCGCGTTGCTGCGCTACGGCACCAGCCTGCCGCCGCGCCTGTCCGAGATCGCGATCCTGGTCACCGGCCGCGCTTGCAACTCACCGTTCGAGTGGTATGCGCATCGCACCGAGGGCGAGAAAGCGGGTATCGAGCCAGCCATCATCGAAGCCCTGCTCGCCGGGACGATTCCGCCTGAAATGACGCCCGACGATGCCGCCGTCTACCACTATGCCGCCGAACTCAATCGCCACAAGTCGGTATCGGACGCGACCTACGCGGCAGCGCTCGCCCGTTTCGGCGAACGGGGCGTGGTGGAACTCACGGCCCTGGTCGGCTACTACACGATGGTGGCGATGACGCTCAACTGCCACGAGATTCCCCTGCCAGAAGGCGTGACGCCAGCGTTCCCACTGCCGCAGCATGCGGGTTTGAAATGAACGCCATGGCAGCCGCCGCGGGCTGGGATTGTCACGCCCATCTATTCGGCCCCTACGACCGCTTCCCGCTCGCGGCCGAACGCAGCTACACACCGCCCGAAGCATTGGAGGCGCAGTACCTCGCGCTGCTGGCGCGCCTCGGCCTTGCGAACGGTGTGCTGGTGCACCCCAGCGCCTACGGCGATGATCATTCGCTGCTGCTGCACGCACTGTCGGCACAGCCCGCGCTGCGCGGCGTGGTGGTCGTGCGACCTGGCAGCCCGCTTGCGCTTGGGGGCCTGCGCGCCCAAGGCGTGCGCGGCGCCCGGTTCAGCCACCGCAGCGGCGCCGGCGCCAATTTCGCGGGGAGCGCGTCCTTCGACGATCTACGCGCGCTCGCGCCCGCCCTCGCCGACTCGGGCCTGCATGCCGAACTATGGACCGACACCGTAGCACTTCAGGGCATCGCAGCGCAGATCGCGGATCTGCCGGTACCGGTGGTGATCGACCACATGGGCGGTTTCGACGTGAAGGCTGGTGTCGACGCCCCTGGTTTTTGTACGCTGCTCGACCTGCTCGCCACCGGCAAAGTCTGGGTCAAGCTCTGCGCCTACCGCAACCTGCTCAACGCGCCCGACTGGCAAGCCGGCCGGCCCTTCCAGCGCAAGATGGTGCAAGCCAATCCCGAGCGGCTGGTGTGGGGCAGCGACTGGCCTCATCTGCGCGTGACACCGGCGCCCGATGCGGCGCAGCTGCTCGCGATGTTCACCGAATGGGCCGGCAGCGAGAACGTCGCCGACCAGGTGCTGCGCGTCAACCCGCAGCGCCTGTACGGATAACCCGCAGTGCCGGTCAGCGCCCCTGGTAGCGCGGTGCGCGCTTCTCCAGGAAGGCGCGCATGCCTTCCTTCTGGTCCTCGCTGTCGAACAGCCGCTCGAAATAGCGGCGTTCCAGCGCCAACGCGGTGTCGATCGCCACATCGCCGCCCAGGCGGACAGCGTCGCGGATGGCCTGCACCGCCAGCGGCGGCATGGCGGCGATCTGTTCGCCCAGTTCGATGGCGCGGGCCAGCGCCTGGCCCGGCGGCACCAACTCACTCAACACATTGGCCATGTAAGCGTCGCCGGCCGGGATCATGTCGCCCGTCAGGCTCCACAGCAGCGTCTTGTAGCGGCCCGCGGCACGCAACAACCGCTGCGTGCCACCAGCGCCGGGCATGATGCCGACACGGATCTCGGGTTGGCCGAACTTCGCGTCCTCGCCGGCGATGATGATGTCGCAGGCCAGCGCCAGCTCGCAGCCACCGCCGAGTGCATAGCCTTCGACCGCGGCGATCACCGGCTTGGCAAGCTGACGCACCACATGGAACACGCGGTCGGTCTGCAGCCGCACATGGTCGATGGGACGCATGGTCGACATCTCCGCGATGTCGGTGCCCGCAACGAAGCAGCCATCGCTTCCGGTCAGCACGACGACGGCCACCTCGGCATCGAGTTCCATCGCCCTGAGTTGCTCCACCAGGTCCTGCTTGACCTGCTGGTTCAACGCGTTGCGCCGCTCGGGCCGGGCGATGGTGATAACGCCGACGGCGCCGCGGCGTTCGCTGCGAACCACCGTGTTCTCAGCCATCGACGGCCTCCGTGGTCTTGAAGGATGGCCGCTGTGACAGCGTTGCATACCAGGACGCCAGGCGCGGCGCCTGCTCACGCCAGCCGAATGCGCCGAAGCGGTAATCGAGATAGCCAAGCGCGCAACCGATCGTCACCTGCCCGATCGAGAGCGGTGCCTCTGCGAGGGCTTGCGCTTCCTCGTCGAGCAACTTCAGGCAGGCGCGAGTCTTCAGCTCGAAGGCGTCCAGCAGCGGCTGCAAAGGAGTTTCGCGCTCGCGCTCGTTGCGCCAGAGAATCAGCGCATCCAGCAGCCCGTCGCCAAGCGCGTGCCAGCGCAGTGCATGCCACTTCGCATCGCCCCGCTGCGGAAACAGCGTGCCGCCGGCCACATCGTTCAGGTACTCGCAGATCACCACGGAGTCGAACAGGGTTGATCCGTCTTCGCGCACCAGGGTCGGAATCTTGGACAGCGGGTTGTCCGCCATGATGGCCGGATTGGGCTTCTGCATCGCGGCGACCGAACGCACCCGTTCCAGCCGATCGACCATCCCCAGCTCATGGGCGCAGATCATCACTTTGCGCACATAGGGCGATTTGGGCGACCAGTGCAGTTTCATCGTGCCGGCCATCAGATCGCTCCCGCGCTGCGCAGGTTCTCGATGTCGCCTGCGCCGTAGCCCAGTTCCGCCAGGATGGCATCGCTGTGCTGGCCCAGCAGCGGCGGTGCAGCTTGTGTCTGCAACGGCGCTTCGGCAAAGCGCATCGGGCTGCCCACCTGCGGCGCCTCGACGCCGCTGGGATGGGGCACGTAGCGCAGCATGCCGCGCGCCTTGACCTGCGGGTCCTTGAATACGTCGGCCACTGTGTTGATGGGGCCGCAGGGCACGCCCGCCTTGTCGAGCGCGACGATCAGTTTTTCTCGCTCCCATGCCGCGAATTCGTCGCGCAGCAGCGCCGACAACTCGCCGATGTTGCGCACGCGCTGGGCGTTGGTGGCAAAGCGCGGGTCGGTGGCCCAGTCCGGCTGGCCGAACACCTCGCACAGCTTGGCGAACTGGCCGTCGTTGCCCACCACCAGGATCACATCGCCATCGGCGCAGGCATAGACGTCCTGCGGCTGGATGTTGGGATGGGCATTGCCGTTGCGGCGCGGCACCTTGTCCGAAACGAGGTAGTTCATGGCCTGGTTGGACAGCGTTGCCACCTGCACGTCGAGCATGGCGATGTCGATGCTGTCGCCCACACCCGTCTCGTTGCGGCGCGCCAGTGCGGCCAGCACGGAGACCGCGGCGTACATGCCAGTCATCAGGTCCACGATCGGAACGCCGACCTTCTGCGGGCCGCCGCCGGGCCGGCCGTCCTTCTCGCCTGTGACGCTCATCAAGCCGCCCATGGCCTGGATCAGGAAGTCGTAGGCCGGCTGGTCGCGCCGCGGACCGGTCTGGCCGAACCCGGTGACCGAGCAGTAGATCAGGCGGGGATTGACCTTGCGCAGCGAGGCCTCATCCAGGCCGTAGCGCGCCAGCGTGCCGACCTTGTAGTTCTCCAGCACGATGTCGGCGCGCGCTGCCAGTTCCTTCACGATCTTCTGGCCCTCGGGCTTTTCCAGGCTGACCGTGATCGAGCGCTTGCCCCTGTTGACGGCCAGGTAGTAGCCCGCCTCCTTGGTGTCACGTCCCTCGGCGTCCTTCAGGAAGGGAGGGCCCCAGGTGCGGGTGTCGTCACCGGCGCCGGGCCGTTCGACCTTGATCACTTCCGCACCCAGGTCCGCAAGGATCTGCCCGGCCCAGGGGGCGGCCAGGATGCGGCTCAGGTCGAGCACCCGCACATGTGACAGCGGGCCTTTGGCGTTCGTCATGGAATGTCTCCTGTGTTGCAGGCGATTCTGGGACGCCGAAGTGCGCAAGGCTACGGAGTCGGCGGCATAGCAGCTATGCGCCCCACCCCGGTGGCAACGTGCTTCCGGTTCCCTAAAGTCCATCCACAGTTTCAACACGACACCGGAGACAGCGACCATGAATCGATTCCTCACGCAATCCGCCGCCGCGCTCGCGCTCGCGCTGGCCGCCACCGCAGGCTGGGCGCAGGCGTACCCCACCAAGCCGATCCGGGTCGTCGTGCCCTTTCCCGCCGGCGGACCGGTGGACCAGACGGCGCGGGCGCTCGGCGCCAAACTCAGCACCGCGCTGGGTCAACAGGTCATCATCGACAACAAGAGCGGCGCATCAGGCGTGCTCGGCGCGGACGCCGTCGCCAAGGCTCCGGGCGATGGCTATACGCTGCTCTTCTCCTCCGCGGGCGCGCTGGCTATCGTTCCCAACATCGCCCCGTCCATGCCCTACAACCCGCAGAAGGACCTGATCGCCGTGACGCAGGCACTCAAGGTGCCGACGGTACTTGTGGTGGGCGCCAACTCGAAATACAAGACCCTGGCCGACCTGATGGCGGCCGCGCGCGCCTCCGACAAGCTCAATTACGCCTCGGCCGGCAGCGGCACCAACACCCACCTGGGAATGGAATTGCTCAAGCGTGAAGCGAAGCTGAGCATGAACCACGTCCCCTACCGCGGCGCCGCGCCGGCCCTGACGGACCTGATGGGAGGCCAGGTGGACGTGATGCTGGCCGACGCACCGGTGGTGCTGCCCTTCATCCAGGGCGGCAAGCTGCGCGCGCTCGCCGTGGCAAGCGCCAAGCGCATCCCGGTCCTCAAGGATGTCCCGACCACCGCTGAACTGGGGTTGCCCCGATTCGAGGTCTACAACTGGTACGGCCTGCTGGCCCCGGCAAAGACACCGCCCGAGGTGGTCGACCGCCTGTACAAGGCCGTCGGCACCGCACTGCGTGCCCCTGACATGAAGGACAACTTCATCCAGCAAGGCTCGGAGGTTGTCGCCAGCCGCCCGGACGAGTTCGGTCCGTTCATCTTTGCGGAGACGGCCCGCTGGGGTGCGGTGGCCCGCTCGGTCGGCGCGAAGCTGGACTGACATCCATGCCCGGGCACGCCGTCATCTGCGACGCTGCCCCCTCTAACGCCCGCGCCAGACCGGGCGGCGTTTTTCCACGAATGCCCTGGCGCCCTCGCGCGCGTCCTCCGACGCCTTCAGCCGCTGGGCCCAGGGCTCTTGCCGGTCGAACGCTTCGTCCCGCGGCCAATCCTGCTGCGCATACAGGATTTCCTTGCTCGCGGCGACTGCAAGCGGTGCATTGCTTGCGACCATGCCCGCGAGTTCGACGGCAGCCGACAGCGCCTGACCGGGTTCGCTGACCCGATTGGCCAGACCGATCTCGCCGGCGCGGGCGCCGTCGATCGGCTCCCCCGTCAACGCGATCTCCATTGCCAGGTTCCAGGCGATGCGCCGCGGCAGCCTGAGCAGTCCACCTCCCGTGGCGGCGAGCCCGCGCTTGACCTCGCTCAGCCCAAACCGCGCGCTGCTCGCGCACACGAGAAGATCGCATGCCAGGGCCACTTCGAAGCCACCGCCCATGGCCGCCCCTTCGACCGCGGCCACCAGGGGCTTGGTCACCCGCCTGTTGGTCAGGCCCATGAAGCCGTCGTTGGCCACCCGTGGCGACTCGCCTGCAGCGAATGCGCGCAAATCCATCCCGGAACAGAAAGTGCCCTGCGCACCCGTGATAACCGCCACGCGCAGGTCTTCGTTGGCCTCGAACTCGTCCAGCATGCGCGACACGGCGGCGGCCATTGCGGCGTTCACGGCGTTCCTGACGTGCGGCCGGTTGAGCGTCAAGACAAGGACGTGACCCTCCACGTTCGACAAGACGGGACTTTCATGAATCATCCAATGTCTCCGGTGAGGCTCATGAGCATCTTGCGCAGCTCGGTCTTGAGGACCTTGCCGCCAGCGTTGTACGGCAGTGCCTGCAAGCATTCAAGCCGTTCCGGAAGCTTGAATGTCGACACACCGGCCTTGCGCAAGTGGTCGCACAGGACCGGAAGCGACAATTCCCGCCCCGGCTGCAATACCGCGACGCAGCAGACCATCTCGCCCCGCTCCACGTCCGGAATGCCCACGACGGCCACGTCCTGGACTTCGGGAAACTCGCTGATGATGTCTTCAAGTTCCTTGGGGGCGATATTCTCGCCCTTGCGGATGATGATGTCCTTCTTGCGCCCGGTGATTGTGACGACGCGCTGCTGCGATAGTCGGCCGATGTCGCCCGTCAGCAGCCAGCCGTCGAAGTGGCTTGTTTCGTTGTCCTCGGCGCGCAGGTAGCCCAGGGACTGGTCAGGGCCGCGCACGGCGAGTTCACCGGATTCACCATGCGGCAGACGGCACGCCGGATCGGCGGGATCGACGACGATCAGATCGATCAGCGGGTGAACGACACCGTCCGAATAGAGGCAGTCCTCGTCAGCCTGACCGGCACGGCCGCTGATCGTCGGGTGCTCGGACATGCCGTACGAGCGGTAGGCATCGATGCCGAGCTCGCGCGCGCGTCGCACCAGCGTCGGCGGCACCGATGCCCCGCCGCAGCGGAAGACTTTCAGGCTCTTGATGGAGGATGCGTCACGCTCCGCGGCGTCGACGATGCCCTGGAGGAAGGGGGTGGCCCCGGCGGTCCATGTGCACCGTTCCCGCGCAATCACCCGGATCGCGTCTTGCGGATTCCACTCCGGCATCAGGCACACGGTGCAGCCCACCGCCAACGGCATGTACAGCCCAAAGCAAATTCCAGATACATGGGCAATTGACGGGGGCACAAAAAGCACATCGTCGCCGCCGATCCGTTCCACGGCGGCCATTTCCCGGCCTTCCACCGCCATGTTTCGGTGCGAGTACATGACGGCTTTGGGCGGCCCGCTGGTTCCGGAGGTGAAGGTCATGCTGCACACCGCGTCCAGCCCGGTGCGGGCCGGCGGTACGGGACTGTCGTGCGGCTTGCCCGGCCACGCGCCCGTGCCCACCATGCGTAGGCCTTCATGCTCGTCAATCGCCGCGATCCGGGTGGTTGGGCCGCAACTCTTGCGGACCAGGTCCACATGGTCCACACCTCTCCAGGTGGGCAACGTGATGAACAAGCTTGCCCTCGCCTCCCGGATCATGTACCTCAGGTCGTGCTCGCGCATGGCCGGAAGGATGGGCAAGACGATGGCATCCAGGCCGACGATCGCGAAATAGAGGGCGAACGCGTCCAGCACATTCGGCAGCTGGAACGCAACGACGTCCCCCGCGCAGACGCCGACCTCCGAGAGTCTTTGGGCAAGCAGGCGAGCGCGCGCCTCGAGTTGCCGGTATGAGAGCGAACCTTGCGGCGACACTAGCGCCAGCTGGTCGGGCTTGACAACCGACCAGTGCGCAAGTTGCTCGTTCAGGCGCATGAGCTGAGGCAATTCACTAGGCATAGTGACTGCGACTATAGGAGCGCGGGGCGTGCCATGCGCAGCCATCCGCTGCATAGCAGCCATATCATTGCGGACATGAACACCGGCAGAGCGGCTATGTCTTGGCTCGCATGGATGCCTCGCGGCCCTGCATCAGCCGCCGGATGGTCTTGGCGACTTCCCGGGTCGCTTGCGTGGCCGGCCGCGCCGAAGTGATGCCCATGGCAATCGCGCGGTCGATGCGCGGCTCGACGATACGGGATGCTTGCAGCACTCCGTTTTCCATTTCGTGGGCGAAGGCGTGCAGCGGCAGGACGGCGTACGCTCCCCCGTCGATTGCCACCGCCTTCTGGATCTGGGTGGAGTCCGCCTCGATAACCACATTGAGTTGGATCTTCGCCTTGCGGGCGAGTTGCGCCAGCAGCAGGCGAACCCCGCTCGGCGAACCCGGGAGCACCAAGGGCACGCCGTCGAGCTGGGCGAACTTGATCGTCTTGGCCGAGGTCAGCCGGTCGCCCGGCGGACCGGCAAGATATGAGGTGACGTTGACGAGCCGTTCCACGTCGGCCATGTTCTTGCCGTAGCGATAGGGCAGCCCGATATCGACGAATCCCGTGGTCAGCCATTGATCGATCTGGCCGGCCGAGCCCTCGAAAACATGCAGTCGCACCCCAGGCATGCGGTGCCGCAGCAGCTTGAAAAGCGGGACCACCAGGGTCAGGTACAAAGAGGGCAATGCGCCGATCCGAACCTCGCCACTCGGCGCTTCCACCCCCTCGTCCAGCACGGAGTTCAGCTCCTGTGCGACCTGGACGATCGCCTGTACCCTTGGGAGCACGCGCTCGCCCAGCGGAGACAGCGTGACGCCGCGGCCCGTGCGCAAGAACAATCGTCCGCCGCACTCCTGCTCGAGCCTGGCGATCTGGCGGCTGATGGCGGGCTGGGGACTTCCCAGCGTAGCCGCGGCCCGAGTCAAGCTCCCCTCACGCGCGACGCAAAGGAAAAGCTGTAGGCGTCCCAGGTCCCAGTGTTCGGGGCGTTCTGTCGTCATGACCGAATGAGCATACCTGATCTGCCCACGGCCCTCCTAGGCGCGGCCCGAGCGCCGGTCTAGAGTTTGGGGCTCAAAGGAGACATACATGCAAATGCATGGCCCATCCACAGCGGATGCTTTTCGCGACAGCGCAAGGGACTTCCTCGCAGACATGGCCGGCCCCTCGCGATTGCGCGAGCAGCGCCAATCCGTGCAGGGATTCGATCGGCGCGTGTGGGCGCAGATTGCCCAGGCCGGCTGGACCTCCATCCTCATACCGGAAAACCTCGGCGGCCTGGGACTCGGCCTGCGCGAGCTGCTTGCCGTGGTCGAGGAAATCGGCCGACGCCCGCTCCCCGAGCCATTCGTCGCTGCCGGCGTCCAGCCGGTCGCCTTGCTCATGGAATTGCCTTCGAGTGCGCTTCGGGACGAACTTCTGGCGGCCGTCGCCTCGGGCGAGCGCCTGATCGGCGTCGCGTGGCAGGAGCAGTCAGGCGAGCTGGAGCCAGATACGCTGCGGACAAGCGTGCAGGATGACGGCGGCGCGATCCTGAGCGGGTCCAAGCAATGGGTTGCGCCGGGACAGGGTTCGGATGGCTGGCTGGTGGTCGCCCAGGGGCCGAGTGTCTTCTGGGTGGAGGCGACCGCGTCCGTTCATGTCGACGCACTGCCCCGGGTGGACGGCAGCTCCATGGCCAACCTGAGTTTGGAACGCGCACCCGCGCGCTTGCTTGCACAGGGCTCTCGTGCGGCGTCTGCCGTGGCGCGCGCCAACGATATTGCGCGCCTCGCCCAGGCCGCTGAATTGCTGGGCGTTGCCCGCCACGCGTATGAAAGCACCCTGGACTACCTGAAGACACGCGTGCAGTTCGGCAAGCCGATCGGCGCCAACCAGGCGATCCAGCATCGCATGGTCGATGCGTACATCGACGTCGAGTTGACGGCCGCCTGCATGAGCGACGTGCTGGACCAGTACGAGCACGGCGACGCCGACCTGGCCGCGCTTGCCAGTCGGGCCAAGGCGCGCTCCGCCGACGCCGCCGTGCGGCTGACTCGCCTGGCTGTGCAGTTCCATGGGGCCATCGGCTACACGGACGAGTTCGACATCGGGCTGTACTGGAAGCGTGCACTGCAGCTGGCGAGCTGGCTGGGCAACGCCGAGGCACACCGCGCGCGCTACCTGCGCCTCCAGCGTGACAACGAGACGGCGGGCGAAACACCGGACCTCTGTCCGATGCCGCCGGGGGACACCGACTGGGCCGCGTTGGCCGACGATGCGTTCCGCGGCGCTGTGCGTTCCTTCCTCCATGCGCACTATCCCGCGCATCTTCGGCACGCGCCGCGCCGCCTTCACTGGGGCGAGATCAAGGACTGGTACTTCGCCCTGTCCCGGCAGGGCTGGATCGCGCCGGCCTGGCCCAAGGAACATGGCGGGATGGCATTGCCGCCGGACAAGCTGCTCGCGTTCATCGAGGAATTCGAGGACTTCGGGGCCGCACGGTTGCCCGATCAGGGTCTCATCAACCTGGGCCCGGTACTCATTCATCACGGAACGCCCGAACAAAAGCGCAAGTGGCTGCCCAGGATCATCGCGGGGGAACACATCTGGTGCCAAGGCTATTCGGAGCCCAACGCCGGGTCCGATCTCGCGTCGTTGCGTTGCGAGGCCCTGCCGGACGGCGACGATTTCATCGTCAATGGCCAGAAGATCTGGACGACCCTTGCCCAGGACGCCACCCACATCTTCCTGCTCGTGCGCACGGACAAGGCCGCGAAGAAGCAGCAAGGCATCAGCTTCCTGCTCGCGGACCTGAAGACCCCGGGCATCACCGTGCGCCCCATCCGCAACATCGCGGGCGAAGAAGAATTCTGCGAGGTCTTCCTGGACAATGTCCGCGTGCCGCGGGAGAACCTGGTGGGCGAAATGAACCAGGGCTGGGGCATCGCCAAGGCGCTGCTGGGGTTCGAGCGCCTCTTCGTCGGCAGCCCCAAGACTTGCCATCACGCCCTGGGCCTCTTGCGCCAGCTGGCGCAGGCGCGAGGCAAGTTCACGGATGGCGCTTTCGCGTCGGACTTCGCCGTGCTGCAACTCGACCTGGACGACTTGCAGGCGGCCTACGCCGGCTTTGCGGACATCGTCAAGCGCGGCGAACAGCTGCCCGCTTCGGTTTCGATGCTGAAAATCTGGGCCACGGAAACGTATACGCGCATCGCCGCCAAGCTCGTGGAAACGGCGGCGGAAGACGGCGGCACGCGGCAGGCGCTGCAGGCGGGCGGCACGAGCCTCGATCCGCTTGCGCCCCTATTCAATGCCACAGTGACGACAATCTACGGCGGTACGAACGAGATCCAGCGCAACATCCTGGCCCGCCACGTGCTGGGCCTGCCGAGCTGATGTTCACGTCGACAACATACCTACAGGAGACAAAACGATGAAATCCTTGATTGCATGCGCGTTCGGCGCGGCGATTCTCGCCGCTTCCGGCGCAGCCTCGGCCCAGGCTCCGGCCTACCCGACCAAGCCCGTCAATCTGGTCGTGCCGTATGCACCCGGCGGCATCACGGACGGCGCGGCGCGCGCCATCGCCCAGAAGCTCGGCGAGAAATGGAAGCAACCCGTGCTGGTGATCAACCGCGGGGGCGGCGGGACGGTGATCGGGACGAAGGAGGTCTCCGCTGCCGGTCCGGACGGGCACACGCTGCTGCTCACGAGCTTCGGCTACGTGATGAACCAGGTCCTGCACAAGGCGCTCCCCTACGAGCCCAAGTCGCTGGCGCCGCTGAACATGGTCGGCCTCGCGCCGAACGTGCTGTACCTGCACCCCACCGTGCCCGTATCGAACGTGCAGGAGCTCGTCGCCTACGCCAAGGCCAACCCCGGCGCCTTGAAGTTTGCGTCCTCGGGCAACGCCAGCAGTCCCCACATCGCCGCCGAGCTGTTCGGCTCGATCACCGGGGCCAACGTGGTGCACGTGCCCTACCGCGGCACCGGCCCGGCGATGCAGGACGTGCTGGGCGGCCAGGTCAGCGGCATCTTCGACACCATGCAGTCCCTGCCCTACGTGAAGGCAGGCAAACTCAAGGTCATCGCCGTTGCACACGGCGAACGCCTGACAGGCGCACCGGAAGTGCCGACATTCAAGGAGGCCGGGCTGCCCGGCATGGTGACTTCTTCGTGGTGGGGATTCTTCGCATCCGCCACGACGCCGGAGCCGCTGCGCCGCAAAATTTTCGACGACATCCAGGATGTGCTCAAGCAGCCCGAGCTGCGCGCCAGGCTCGTGCAGCTCGGCATGGAACCGACGCCGGGAACGCAGGCCGATTTCCAGCGCTTCCTCGACAACGAAGTCGAGCGCTGGACCGCGCTCACCAAAACCCGCAGCATCAACCTCGACTGAACGGCACACCATGATCAAGACCTCCCTGGCCCTCCTGATGGCCGCGCTCGCCCTGGGCGCCAATGCGCAGGAATACCCCAACCGGCCCATTCGCCTCGTCGTCCCGTTCGCACCGGGCGGCGGCGCCGACATCGTCGCCCGCACCATCTCCGGGCCCCTGGCCAAGCGCCTGGGGCAGCCCGTGGTTGTAGACAACAAACCCGGTGGCGGAGCGACCCTGGGCGCGGACATCGTCGCCAAGGCACCGGCTGACGGCTACACGATGCTGTACACGACGCCCGGCCCGCAGATGACGAATCCCTTCCTGATGCCCAAGCTTCCCTACGACCCGGAAAAGGACCTGGTTCCAGTGTCGCAGGTGGCGATCGTTCCCAGCGTGCTGGTGGTGCACAAGGACTTCCCGGTCAAGTCCGTCAAGGAATTGATTCATTACGCGAAGACCCATCCCGGTAAAGTGAATTTCGCCAGCGCAGGAATGGGCGCGAGCAGCCACCTGGCGGGCGAACTGTTCAAGCAGTCAGCGGGTGTATTCATGGTGCACATCCCTTACCGCGGTACGGGGCCGGCCATGGCCGACCTGCTTTCGGGCCAGGTGCAGATGGCCATTGACAGCATCGTCGTGTACAAGCCTCACATCGAGGCCGGAACACTTCGCCCTCTAGGCGTGTCCACGCTGCAGCGCTCCCCGCTGATGCCCGATGTTCCCGCCATTGCCGACGATCTGAAGGGCTTCGAGGGATCGCCCATCAACTACATCACGGTTCGGGCGGGAACTCCCCAGCCGATCATCGATCGCCTCAACCGCGAGATCAACGCAGTCCTGGAGTCCAGCGAAATCAAGGATCAGCTGACCAAGAGCGGGGTCATCCCCAAGGGGAGCACGCCAGCGCAGATGGCCGCGATCATCCGCAGCGAGGCGGCGAAATGGAAGAAGGTCATTCAAACCTCGGGGGCGAAGGTCGAATAACGGCTTGCCCCAACCCCGCCGCTGACGCCTCCAACCTACCCACCACGAAACATCCCGATGAATGACCTGACCCAACTCAACTATGAGCTCAAGGACTACGTTGCCACCTTGACCCTCAACGCGCCGCCGGTCAACGCATTGACGCGCACCCTGAACGACGAACTTACGCTGGCAATGGACCGGATATCCGAAATGGATGAGGTACGCGTTGTCGTCCTCACCGGCGCGGGCAAAGTGTTCTGCGCGGGCGCCGACCTGAAGGGCCGCAAGGATGTCATCAAAGGCCCGGGCGACTTGCCGGCCCACTCGCGCCGCACGCGCGAGTGCTTCCATGCCATCCGCGAATGCGCAAAGCCCGTGATCTGCGCCATCAACGGTGCTGCTCTTGGCTCAGGCGTGGCGATCGCTGCATCCAGTGACATCCTGATTGCCTCGGAAAAAGCTTCGCTCGGCCTGCCCGAGGTCGACGTCGGCCTGCTCGGTGGTTGCCGCCACGCCATGCGCCTGTTCGGCCACTCGCGGCTGCGCCGCATGATGCTCACCGGCATGCGTGTGCCCGGCGCCGAGCTGTACCGGCTGGGCATCGTGGAAGCCTGCACCGCGCCCGAGGAACTAATGGCGCAGGCGATGGAGATCGCCAACACCATCGCATCCAAATCTCCGGTGTCGACGCGGATGGGCAAGCACACGATGAACGTGATCGAGGACATGAGCCTGCGCGACGGCTACCGCTACGAGCAGGACATGACCGCGCAGATCGGCAAGACGGCCGATGCGAAAGAAGCACAGCTGGCCTTTGCCGAGAAGCGCGCACCTGTGTTCACCGGCAGATGACCTGTCACGGTGCGGTGGTTCGTCGCTCACGCGACCGCGCCGCGGGCCGAGCCGCGCTCTAATAGTCCAAACCAAAGGAGCCGCCATGTTTGCCGAACCATCCCCCAAGACCCTGGACCTGGTGCAACGCCTGCGCCGGTTCTTCGACGAGCACATCTACCCCAACGAGGAGCGCTACTACCGCGAGATGGATGCGTTCCGCCGCGCAGGCAATGCCTGGCAGGTGTCGCCTTTGATCGAAGAACTCAAGCCGCTGGCGCGCAAGGCGGGTTTGTGGAACATGTTCCTGCCGCACGAGTACGAGGGCGTTCCGGCGATTTCCAACCTGGACTACGCACCGCTGTGCGAAGTCATGGGCCGCGTCTCCTGGTCGGGCGAAGTCTTCAATTGCTCCGCGCCTGACACCGGCAACATGGAAACCATCGAGCGCTACGGAACCGACGCGCAGAAGAAGCAATGGCTCGAGCCGCTCCTGGCCGGCGAGATCCGTTCCGGCTTCCTGATGACCGAGCCCGCCGTCGCCTCTTCCGACGCCACCAACATCCAGTGCACGATCCGGCGCGAAGGCGACGAATACGTGATCAACGGCAGAAAGTGGTTCTCCTCCGGCGCCGGCAGCCCGCGCTGCAAGATATTCATCGTCATGGGCAAGACCGATCCGGAGGCGCCCCGCCACTCGCAGCAATCCATGGTGCTGGTGCCGCGCGACACGCCCGGCGTCTCTGTGCTGCGGCATCTCTCGGTGTTCGGGTACGACGACGCGCCGCATGGCCACATGGAGGTACTGCTCGAGAACGTCCGGGTGCCGGCATCGAACATCCTGCTGGGCGAAGGGCGCGGTTTCGAAATCGCCCAGGGCCGCCTCGGGCCGGGCCGCATCCATCACTGCATGCGTTCCATCGGCGCTGCCGAGCGGGCGTTGGAGCTGATGTGCGCCCGCCTCAAGGAGCGGGTCGCGTTCGGCAAGCCCCTCGCGGAGCAATCGGTCTGGCATGAGCGCATCGCCGAGTCGCGCTGCATGATCGACCAGGCCCGGCTGCTCACGCTCAATGCTGCATGGAAGATGGACACCGTCGGCAACAAGAACGCCCGCGCCGAAATCGCAATGATCAAGGTGGTTGCACCCAACATGTCGTGCAAGGTGGTGGACTGGGCGATCCAGGCGCACGGCGCCGCCGGTGTCAGCCAGGATTTCTGGCTGGCCGAAGCCTATGCCCACCAGCGCACCGTGCGCATCGTGGACGGGCCGGACGAAGTGCACCGCAACGCCATCGCGAAGCTGGAGCTGGCCCGCCAAGGGCAACTGAGATAGCTTTAAGGTCGCCTGCCAGGGCAAGCGGTAACATTCGCTTCACGAGGAAGCCCAACTTGCCCGCCCCAGGTTACAACCTAGCCCGCTTCGATTTCGTGTCCATTCGCCTGGCAGTGGCGTGCGCACAGACTGGGAGCCTCACATCGGCAGCACGCGAGAGCAATCTCGTGCTGCCGGCCGCGAGCAGGCGCATTCGCGAGCTGGAAGCCGCACTGGGTGACACGCTCTTTGAGCGGCATTCGCGCGGCCTGGCCCCCACCCCGGCGGGCCGTGCATTCGTTCGACACGGGTTGGTGCTGCTGCAGGAGATGGATAACCTCGTTGCGGAACTCGCGGACATTCGCCAGGGCATCGCCCGTCACATCCAGCTTTGCTCCAGCACCGCAGCCATCAACCAGTTTCTCCCGCCACTCCTGGCAGGCTATGCCGATGCGCGACCCGACGTCCGCGTGGAGGTGGAAGAGCAGGTTTCCGAGCTGGTCGTCACTGCCTTACGAGAGGGCCGCGCCGACATTGGTGCGTTCGTCGAGGGCCCGGATACGCACGGACTTGATGTGCGGGACTTCCGAAAAGATCAGCTTGTGCTGATCTTCCCGCGAGGACATCGACTTGCCGGCCGCACCCCGATCTCGTTCCTTGACACGCTGGACGAGCCCTGGATCAGCTTGAACGCCGGCGCCGCCATGCTTCAACAGCAACAACAGGCCGCGCTCGCCGCCGGCCGCACCTTCAAGCTCAGGATGCAAGTGCGCAGTTTTGACGCAGTGGGCCACATGGTCGCCTCGGGGCTGGGCATCGCCGCGCTTCCAAAGGGTGCGGGCCTTCCCATCCTGCGAGCCATGAAGCTCGCTTGGCGCCCTTTGTCCGACCCTTGGGCACACCGGCAACTCAGTATTGCGATACGACCCGATGCGGACGCCACGGTCGCGGAACTCCGGGATTTCCTGTGCTCGCCTTCGCAGAATGCTAAGGCTGCCTGAATGACACACAAATAGACCTGAGCGCCCTTCCATCCGAGACTTGCACGGATGGAAACCGCTACAACGCCCTCTGCCCTCGCAGGACTCAAAGTCCTCGAACTCGGACAGCTGATCGCAGGCCCTTTTGCAGCCAAGACACTGGCCGACTTCGGCGCCGAGGTCATCAAGATCGAACCGCCTGGCGCTGGAGATCCGCTGCGTAAATGGCGGATGCTCAAGGACGGCACCTCCGTCTGGTGGCAGGTCCAGTCACGCAACAAGCGCTCGCTCGCCCTGGATTTGCGCACTCCCGACGGCCAGGCCGTCGTCCGAAAACTGGTCACTGAAGCGGACGTTCTGATCGAGAACTTCCGCCCTGGTGCCCTAGAGGGCTGGGGACTGGCTCCCGAGTCGCTGCTGGAGCTCAACCCCAGGTTGATCGTCTTGCGCATCAGTGGCTACGGCCAGACAGGGCCTTACCGCAATCGGCCGGGCTTCGGTGTGATTGGTGAGGCAATGGGCGGGCTGCGGCACCTCACCGCGGAACCCGGAAGAGTGCCCGTCCGCGTCGGCGTGAGCATCGGCGACACGCTCGCCGCGCTGCACGGTGTCATCGGCATCCTGCTCGCCCTGCAACATCGAGCGGCGAGCGGCAAGGGCCAGATCATCGATGTTGCCCTGTACGAAGCGGTCTTCAACTGCATGGAAAGCCTGCTGCCGGAGTACAGCGCTTTCGGAGCCGTTCGCGGACCCGCCGGAAGTGCTCTGCCCGGCATCGCTCCGACCAACGCCTACCGCTGCAACGACGGCGGCTATGCGCTGATCGCGGGCAACGGCGACAGCATCTTCCGGCGGCTGATGGCGTTGATCGGTCGGGACGATCTTGGAGGCGACCCTGAACTGGCTGACAACGCGGGCCGAGTCGCACGCGTTGCAGAACTCGATGAAGTCATCGGCGCGTGGACTGCACAGCGAAGCGTCGACGAAGTGCTTTCCGCGCTCGATGCCGCGTCCGTGCCTGCGGGCCGCATCTACACGGTGGCCGACATCGCCGCCGATCCGCACTACCAGGCGCGCGACATGCTGCAGGAGATCCGCATGGACGACGGCAGCTCGCTGACCGTTCCGGGGATCGTGCCCAAACTCTCGCGCACGCCCGGCACGCATCGCCGAAACGCCCCCACCCTCGGCCAGGACACCGACTCGGTGCTGCGCGACATCGGGCTCAGCCCGCAACAGATCCAGGCCCTGAGAGACCGGGGCATCGTGAACGGAGCTTGCGCATGACACGCATCCACTTCAATGAAGTCGTCACCCGTGACGGCTTCCAGAACGAGCCCGCCTTCATTCCCACGCAGGCGAAGATCGCGTTGATCGACGAACTCAGCGAATGCGGATACGCGAAAGTCGAGGTGACTTCGTTCACCTCCCCCAAGGCGATCCCGATGCTTCGCGACGCCGAAGAAGTGATGGGCCGCATCCGCCGCGTGCCGGCGGTGGAGTACACGGTCCTGGTACCGAATGTGCGCGGCGCAGAGCGCGCCATGGAGTCGCGGGCCGACGAGCTGAACATCGTGATGTCGACTTCAGAGACGCACAACCTTGCCAATCTGCGGATGCCGCGCGAGAAAAGCTTCGCGGGCCTGAAAGAGGTGATCGGCCTCGCAGCCGGCAAGGTGCCGGTGAACGTGTCGCTCTCCACCTGTTTCGGCTGCCCGATGGAAGGTGATGTTCCGCAAGACGAAGTGCTCCGCTGGGGCGAGCGTTTTGCGCAGCTGGGTGTACGTGGCCTGACGATTTGCGATACCACCGGTATGGCACATCCCGGTCAGGTGGCTCGCATGTGCGAGGCATTGCAACAACGCTTCGGCAATCTGCAGCTGACACTCCATTTCCATAACACCCGCGGCATGGGGCTGGCCAATTTGCTCGCGGCTGTGCAGCAGGGCATCACACGTTTTGATGGCTCTCTGGGCGGCTTGGGCGGCTGCCCGTATGCGCCGGGGGCCACCGGCAACATCTGCAGCGAGGACGCCATCCATATGCTGCAAGCCATGGGCTATGAAACGGGCGTCGACTTGGCTCGCTTGCTCGCCGTCGCACGAAGCCTGCCGCAGATCGTGGGCCATGACGTGCCGGGCCAGGTCGCCAAGGCAGGCCTGAGCACCGATCTGCATCCCCCGCCGGCGTCTGTCGCGGAGCTGCGAAAGGCATTCGCATGATCGACCATCTGGACCATTTGGTGCTAACGACGTCGCGAGAGTCGGCGTGCGTCGACTTCTATACCCGGGTTCTCGGAATGCAGCTCGAAGCGTTCGTGGGCGGCACACCGCCGGTTGAGCGGCGCGCTTTCAAGTTCGGCAACCAGAAGATCAACCTGCACGTGCAAGGTTTGGAGTTCGAGCCCAAGGCGCACCTGCCCGTGCCGGGCGCGCTCGACCTGTGCTTCATCGTCGCGGTGCCGCTCGAACAAGTGATCGAACGCCTCCATGCCGCGAACTGGCCGATCGAAGAAGGCCCGGTAGGCCGCACCGGCGCGACCGGACCCATCCGCTCCGTCTACATCCGCGATCCCGATTTCAACCTCATCGAGCTCTCGCAGCCCGCCTGATTTCAAAAAAGGAGACATCATGAAACGTCGTCAACTCCTCGCCGGCGCCATCGCAACCCTTGTGGCGAGCAACACCGGCCTTGCCCTTGCACAGGGCAAGTACCCCGAACGCCCGATCACCATCGTCGTGCCGAGCGCGCCCGGTGGCACCACGGACTTCACGGCGCGCCTCATAGCCGATCCGCTGTCACGCGCCCTCGGACAAGCGGTGGTCATCGACAACAAGCCCGGAGCCGCCGGCAACATCGGCGGGCAAATCGTTGCGCGCGCAAAGCCGGATGGCTACACCTTGCTCCTCGCGTACAGCGGCTACCAGGTCGGCAATCCTCACCTGTTCAAGAAGGCCGGGTGGGATCCGATCAAGGATTTCGCTCCGGTCGCGATGCTGACCAAGGCGCCGCAGGTGCTTACTGCGAGGGCGAACCTGCCTGCCAATAGTCTTCTCGAACTGATCGCATACACCAAGGCGAACCCCGGCAAGTTGAACTACGCCTCCTCGGGCAACGGCTCCATCCAGCACATCGCAGGCGAGTTGTTCAAGCAGATGACCGGCACCTTCATCACGCACATTCCCTACAAAGGTGCCGGCCCGGCCGTGACCGATCTGTTGGGCGGCCAGGTGGATCTCTTCTTCACGACTCCGGCGTCCGTGGTGAGCCAGATCAAGGCGGACAAATTGAAGGGCCTGGCCGTTACCAGCCAGACGCGTCTTTCGTCCTTGCCGCAGGTGCCTACCGCGACGGAATCCGGCCTCAAGAACTACAACCTGGACTCCTGGTTCGCGCTGTACGCACCAGCGGGCACGCCTGCCGATGTGGTGCAGCAGCTCAATAGGGAAATCAACAAGATCCTGGCCACGGCCGAGGTCCGAAAGAAGGCCGAGGACGCCGGCACCACAGTGGAAACCATGAGTGCCGCGCAACTGGGCGATTTCACGCGCAAGGAGCTCGATTACTGGGGCAACGTGATCAACAACGCAAAGATCACCGCCGAATAAACTTACCTCCGCACGACGAGTATCCCGAGTTGCGCGGTTCGGGCATCACTGTCCCAGCGGCTGGCTCAGTGTGATACCGCTCGGCACCCAGACGTTGACGTTGTTGGAGGCGAAGGTGTTGCCGCTGAGGCGGATGCCGTAGACAGTGCCGGTCTCGCCGGCGTTGTTGACCGCCACACCCTTGTCGAAGCCTTCGATGCGGTTGTTGAAGATGCCCACGTTCACGTCCGGGGTCTTCTTTTCCCACAGGTAGATGCCGTTGTTGTTGCGGTAGCCCGCCTTGCAGTAGATCTGGTTGTCCTGGATCTGCACATCCTTGGCCGCGAAGTTCAGGTTGATGCCGAAATGCCGCGAGCGGATGATGTTGTTGGTGATGGTGACGTGGTCCCCGCCGGTGTCCCCCACCTCGACCGCGCCGTCGATTTCGTTGCGGTCCACCGTGATGTACTCGGCGCCTACCATTTCGATCCAGATCGCGGTGTAGGTGTGCACGCCATCGGCCAGGTAGTTGTTGCGAATGATGCCGTTCTTCGCGTTCTGCCCCGACACGAGCGCCGACCACCAGTTGCCCGAGACGTTGTTGCCCTCGATCAGGTGGCCGGTGCTGTTGTAGATGTAGATGCTGTTGCCCCAGGTGCCTTCAAAGTCGTGGACCTTCGGCTCCTTCAAGCCCGCCCCGCGCATGGTGTTGCCGCGAATCGCGAGGTTGACCGTATTGATGGCGGTGATGTGCTGAATCGAGGCGAAAGCGGCCGTATTCGTTAACGTATTGTTCTCGATCACGCCCACCTGCAGGTTGTTGCCGTCGATTCGAATCGGGTGGTAGCACTCCAGGAACGTGTTGCCGCGAACCTGCATCTGCGCGGACCGATAGATCCACAGGCCAAACGAAGGCGCGTACTGGAACTTGTTGTTCTCCAGGATCGCCGTGCCGCCCTCTACGTGCATCAGCGAGGCGCCTGCGCTGCCTTCCAGCCCCAGCCGATCGGCGTAGGCACCATCGAGGGTCAGCCCTCGCAACGTGAAGCGCTTGTCGTAGACCGTCATGATGCGCCCGCTATAGGACGCCGCCGTCTTCAACGTCACCTGCGCGCCGGCCGCCGCCGCAATGACGTGCCCGTCGCGCACGCTCAGCTCGCCCGTGATCATGTAGACCCCCGCCGGGATGGCTACATTCAGGCTCGCGTTGAGCAGCGCATTCACCCTCGCGGTGCCGTCCTGGTACACGGGAACAGGTTCGGACGGGGCCGGTGCGGGTGCCGGCGTGGGCGCCGGCGTGGGTGCGGGCGTCGGTTCGGGCGTCGGAGACGTTATGGGGGCCGGCGTGGGCGACGGTGCGGCGATGGGTGTAGCACATCCCGATAGCGTCGGGTCGGTCAGGCACTTCTTGGGGCCTTGCGTTTGGACCCCCATCGGCAGTTCCCCATCGATGGCGGCATTGTCACCACCACCACCCCCACAGGCAGACAGGGCGAGCGAGACGGCTGAAGCGGAGCCGGAATGGAGGAAGGTGCGTCGTTTAAGAGTCATGTGGGGTCTCAACAAGAGGAGCCGGTTTCGGCTAAAGCTAAAGTGATCACCGAGAAGACTCATCGAAAGGGAAAAAGCCGCTCAGCAATAGGACCCCCGGACTCTAGTGTGGGGAATGCCGCGCGGATGAGCACACAACTCTGCTTACGTAACGAATCTCAACAGGAGTCGTGGTGCGCAACCGAGGGCAACGGGGCCCTCAGCTCAAGCAGTGCTCGCTGTACAAATGTGCAGCCCTCTCTGCGAAGCCCCTTGTCTGGGAGCATCGAAGCCATGGTTGGGCTTTTGCGTTTTCGCTGGGGCGGATGAGTTTCGACCGGCAAGCTGCCGCGCCAACTGCAGAGTTTGCTACAGGACTTACTTCCCCAATCGGCGATCAGCAGTAATGGAAAGGAATCAACGCACCGGCTGCCGGCCGTAAAAGGGAGCTGAACGGTGGTAGACGACTGTCCAGCTGGGTCGCTGGATATGGCGATTGCATGACCCCGGATAGCCCTCGCGGGCGGGGGCTAGTTCTTCAGGACGATACCCTTGGGCACCCAGACGTTGACGTTGTTGGAGGCGAAGGTGTTGCCGCTGAGGCGGATGCCGTAGACAGTGCCGGTCTCGCCGGCGTTGTTGATCGCCACACCCTTGTCGAAGCCTTCGATGCGGTTGTTGAAGATGCCCACGTTCACGTCCGGGGTCTTCTTTTCCCACAGGTAGATGCCGTTGTTGTTGCGGTAACCGGCCTTGCTGTAGATCTGGTTATCCTGGATCTGCACATCCTTGGCCGCGAAGTTCAGGTTGATGCCGAAATGCCGCGAGCGGATGATGTTGTTGGTGATGGTGACGTGGTCCCCGCCGGTGTCCCCCACCTCGACCGCGCCGTCGATTTCGTTGCGGTCCACCGTGATGTACTCGGCGCCTACCATTTCGATCCAGATCGCGGTGTAGGTGTGCACGCCATCGGCCAGGTAGTTGTTGCGAATGATGCCGTTCTTCGCGTTCTGCCCCGACACGAGCGCCGACCACCAGTTGCCCGAGACGTTGTTGCCCTCGATCAGGTGGCCGGTGCTGTTGTAGATGTAGATGCTGTTGCCCCAGGTGCCTTCAAAGTCGTGGACCTTCGGCTCCTTCAAGCCCGCCCCGCGCATGGTGTTGCCGCGAATCGCGAGGTTGACCGTATTGATGGCGGTGATGTGCTGAATCGAGGCGAAAGCGGCCGTATTCGTTAACGTATTGTTCTCGATCACGCCCACCTGCAGGTTGTTGCCGTCGATTCGAATCGGGTGGTAGCACTCCAGGAACGTGTTGCCGCGAACCTGCATCTGCGCGGACCGATAGATCCACAGGCCAAACGAAGGCGCGTACTGGAACTTGTTGTTCTCCAGGATCGCCGTGCCGCCCTCTACGTGCATCAGCGAGGCGCCTGCGCTGCCTTCCAGCCCCAGCCGATCGGCGTAGGCACCATCGAGGGTCAGCCCTCGCAACGTGAAGCGCTTGTCGTAGACCGTCATGATGCGCCCGCTATAGGACGCCGCCGTCTTCAACGTCACCTGCGCGCCGGCCGCCGCCGCAATGACGTGCCCGTCGCGCACGCTCAGCTCGCCCGTGATCATGTAGACCCCCGCCGGGATGGCTACATTCAGGCTCGCGTTGAGCAGCGCATTCACCCTTGCGGTGCCGTCCTGGTAGTGCGGGAGGGTTTCGCTACTGGATGTTGCTGCCTCGATGGGTTCGCCCCCGCGCATGGCGGCGGAGACAGCGCCTGCTGCGCCGGCATATAGAAAAGTCCGTCTTTTCACGGTACACCGTGCAGGCCGGCATTAACGGAAGCGGCGCAGCCTGGATTGAATGGCGCGGGATGCCTTGACGCGCGTGATGACTGCGAAACCTGAGAGCATCCTGCGCCAGTACGCCCACGAACGAGGCAGGAAGAACGTGGCCCCGTGCCTCCGTGTCATTTGGCGCCCTTGCAGCCAGGCAGAAAACCTGTAGGTTTCGGAAAGCTGGCCCGGGCGTTCGCGGAAGGCGGCCCACCAGTCATCGACGTAATGGATTGCGAAGCGCTGGCTGATCCGGATCCAGAGGTCCCAGTCGGCCACCAGCGGGAACCGGACGTCGACCGGGCCGACGGCATCCAGCGCCTCACGCCGGATGAACACCGTCTGCGGGGGCACGTAATTCTGGTCCTGCACCAGTTGCCGATGTTCCGTCTGCCGCCTTCGAGACCTGCGCAGCTCCACGCTGTTCTCGTCGACCCGCAAATCGTTGCAGTAAACCAGCGCAGCGTCAGGATTCTGCTTCAATGCCTCGACCGCCTTGGCAATCGCCTCTGGCAAGTAGTAGTCATCAGCGCAAAGCCACGCTACAACATCGCCACGCGCCAGGGAAAACCCGAGGTTCAGTTTCTCGCACAGCCCGGCCGGGGCGCCGGCGATCAGCTTGATGGAGGGGAACTGCTTGAGCACCTCCAGGGTTTCGTCCGTGGAACCGGAGTCCAGGACGATGTGCTCGACGTGCGGATAGGTCTGGTCCCGCACGCTACGCAATGTCTCGGCGATGTACCGGCCCGTGTTGAATGAAGGTGTCACAACCGTCACAAGTGGCGTCTGCGGTAGGGTTCTCACACGTACGTCCTTTCTTGCTGGCTGCGCTTTGGCACGCGATGCGTCACTGAACCAGTTCCTGGGGAAGCCGGTTCGAATTCTGCGCGGCTTCGCCATAGATCGTTGCGACTTGCTGCGCCATGTTCGAGGCACTGAACTCAAGCTCATACCTGCGCCGCGCCGCGGCCCCCATCCGGCCTCTCAACTCCGGGTCACCGAGCAACCGCTGCAAGGCGTCCGCGATGTCGGCAGGTTCATCGCTGGTGAGCAGGCCCTCCACGCCGTCGGTGATCAAAGCACGAATCCCCGGCATGTCGGTGGCCACGACGGGCAAACCCGCGCGCATGGCTTCGATGACGGAAATCGGGTGCCCCTCGTACCTGGACAGCAGAACGAACACCTGGCACTGGCTCAGTCTGCTCGCCACATTGGTGATGTCACCGCAGAATTCGACACAGGACAGTTCTGCTGCCTTGGCGGCATCGCGCAACTGGTTGCCGAGCGGTCCGTCACCGGCCAGCAGCGTACGCGGAGGATCGATGCCCCGCGCACGCAGGACCAGGAGTGCCTCCAGCAGCAGGTCGTGCCGCTTCTGAAAGGCCATCCGGGCGACCATGACCAACGTCGGTGGTTCACGGGACGGATCTGCCCGCAGTGTGTTGTCGGAAATCCCATTGACAATCACACTGACCCTTGAGGCAGGCACGCCCAGCTGCAGTGTGAGCTCGCGTTCGGCCGGCGAGACGCAGATGACATGCTTGCTGAAGGACGCCAGGAGACGTTCGCCGGCGAAAGCAACGACGCGGCGCATGAGCGGAAACTGAGGCTTGAAGGCGAAGCCGTGCACGGTGTAGACGACGGGAACCTGCGCCAGCCGCCCTGCAATGCGCCCCACCACCCCTGCCACGGCACTGTGGACGTGAATCACGTCGGCGCCCCATGAGCGCGCATACCCGGCGACCTGACGGATGCTGGCGAGAATGGAACGGGGAGAAAGATCGTTGCTGAGCGACTCGATCGATTCGACACGGATGTTCAGCGCGCCGAGCGCGTCGCGCAGCGGTGACTGCCGGCATCCGCCGATCAGCACGAGGAACTCGCAGCGGTCGCGAAGCGCCCGGCAAAGTTCGATGACATGGGTTTGGGCACCTCCGAGTTCCCCTTTGGTAATGACGAGAACGACGCGCATTTAGCCTCCGATGGTTGTTTCCGCTGCTGTCAAGTTGCCTGGCCGCCGACGCCATACCTCCGGCCTGCGTACCGAACCGCGACGAAGAACGAAAGCCCGCGTAGAAGTTCGGCAACCCCGATGGCCACCCACCCCAGCAGCGGGTAGAGCAACAGGCTCCCGCAGACGGCCGCGGTGACCTGCACCATGGCGATGACCAGGATGACCGCGTTGCGCCGCAGAAGCGCCAACAACAAGGTGTCCCTGAAGCACAGCACGCTCAGCCATCCTCCTGCAAGGAAGAAGCCTGCGAGGACCGCGACCATGTCCTGGATGCCACGTGCATGGCTGCCCGGCAGCGGCAGCGTGAACTCATAAAGGATCGCGACAGCGCCTATCCAGGCCAGGGTGAGCACCGCGAACGCCAGGTGCAGTCGGCTGGTGACATTCGAGCACCAGCCGCGAAACGCCGGGACGCCCCCGGCGGCAAGTTGCGCCCGGGCCTGGGTAAAGGAATATTGTTGCGTCGCCCCCAGGACGACGGCGACCACACTGGCCATCGTTCCTGCCAGGGCGGCTGCCGCCACCGCTTCCATGTCACCGGCCCGCATGGCCGCCCACCGGCCGACCATCACGGACAGTGACGAAAGTGCGACTGCGGTCGAGAGGCAAAGACCCGCCTTCAGGGTCGGCCCCATTTGGTCCAGGTGGCCTCGGTGCGACAGCAGATCGCGGTGGAATCTGCTGGGCTGCATGTCCACCAGCAGGACCCACGCCCCCATCGCCGCCAACGCAATCAGCAGCGAGGCCAGGAGCTGCCCGGAGATCAGCAGGGCAGCGGTGTAGACACCAATGAAGATCGCGCAGCGGTACGTCTGCGACCGTGAGGCCCGACGGATTTCCATGGCACGCTGCAGTTCGGCGTGCATGATGTCCGCCACATGCTCGACGCACTTGATGAGCGCCAGCGCCAGAGCGAGGGAAAACAATAGGGGACTGGGACGCAGCACGCCCATGGCGATCGAAGCAGACGCGACGAGGAGCACACATCCTGCAAGCCGCAGCTGCACGAAAAGCGGCAGGAGTCTTCTTTCTCCCTGCACCAGGTAGATATTGCGCAACTGCAGTTGCGCCACCATGGCAATCGGCCAGACCACGGACTGTGCCAGCGAGAGCATCGCCAGGTCGCCAAGGGGCGTCGTCAGGGCCGCAAGCCAGGGAATGCAGACCTGCATCGCGGCGAAGATGGCGTGGCTGAGCGCCACCTCCGGCACTTCAGAACGCGCTGATCCAGCGGCGGATGTCACGGTTGCACCACGCTGCGAGTGGACCGATGGCTATTCAAGCGTCCGTAGAGGGCATGTGAGGCGAAGACGCACAGGCCCACGATGACCCAGAAATGCCGCCAGTGAAGCGCATCGACGACGGCGGCATTGACCAGCACGCCCACCAGAAGAGCCAGTGCGCAGGCCATCGCCTCCCGCGTCCTTCCGCTGGTATTGAACCAGGCCAGGAACGTACTGATTGTCGCGGCCCCGACGATCACCAGAAACAGCAGAAGTGCCGCGGGCCCGTTCTCGGCCCAGATGCGCAGGTATGTGTTGTGCGGGTCCATCGCAGCAAGTCCCATGCGGCTGGTAATGTCCCCCGGCCCGACGCCGATCGGGTATTGCAGCCCCAGCTCCCATGCTCGTCGCGACGCCAGGAAGCGGTCGGCGTCATAGTCCTGCAGCTGCATGCGACTCGCGAAAAGCTCGAACAGGTCGGGCGCGGATGCGGAGAGCGAGCCCGGCCCAATAACCAACGCCAGAAGCAGGCCCGTGGTGATGGCCACGAGCGCGACAGTCAGGGCCTTGGTGCGTCCCAGAATCGTGAACACCGCGACAGCAACGGCCAGATTGAGCCATGCGCCCCGTGAGGCAGTGGCGACGATCCCCAATGCGCACACCAATGCACACAACAGGTAGAAAAGTTTGCCAAGAGATCGACTGTGCGCGGCTTGATACAGGAACGCGACAACGGCGGGCACAAGATAAGGTCCGAGCACGTTCGGGTCCTTGAAGAAAGCCTTGGGACGGCCTTCCACGAGCAGCCATTCCGGCACGACACCGCTCACGGCGAAATAGAGGCTGCCGATCGCGACGACGGCACTCAACAGCGCAACCACGCAGTAGCACCGCACAAAGGCGGCGAACCGCACATCACCCGTCCCGAACAGGTGTCCAAGGTGGATCCCGATCATGATCAGCAGCGCCGTGATGGCGGCGTATTGCGCAGCGTTCAGCATGTTTTGGGCAACACCCAGAACCGGCAGCAACTGCAGCAGCGAGAAAAGCGCCAGCAAGAGCACCAGCGCCGCGCTCGATCGCGTGTAGGGCCGCGAGTCCGAGAGTGCGTGCCGGATCCAACTTGCGAGCACGAGCGGCAGGGCAATCAGCTCGAACGGTGCAGGTTCGATCATGGTCAGGAACGTACTGAGCCCGAGCATGCCGTAGATCAGCACAGCGGAACGGCGCGCCCCCGGCGCATCCCCTTCGCGTATCGGGCGCAGGTACGCCGGCGTCATGAACTGTTCGCGCGGCGGATAGCTTGCGACGGCAAGGCGCGCGGGCCGCGAAACGGCAGGGGCGGTCGATGGGCCCGGCCCAACCGCGCCGGTTGGCGCGCGCTCGCCTGGCAGGCTCGCCGCTATGAACGGCCACCAGCGGAAGCGGGTCAGGCGTGTGTAGACGCTCGCGTACAGCAACGCCGCGGCCAACAGGCCCACGATCAGGGGGATGGTGTCTCTGGCGAAGATGCAACCCCAGGTCGCCAGCGCGGCGGCATACGCCCAGGCGAACGGACTGGTCAGGCCGTTCTGCAGTGCTTGGGATGCCGAGGGCAGCCAATGGCGCACCACCCGGCGGTGCACCAGCATATGGAGGTGAACCCGGTCAGGCACCGCCGGGTTGTAGCCGGCGCGCCGGGCTTTCCGAACCATCGAGAAGGCCACCTCCAGCACTGGGTACGCGCACACCATCAGCGGCGCCCAGGGCGGAATGGCCGGATTGCGCACCACCAGGATGACTGCGATCCAGCCCACGGCGAACCCGAGTTGATAAGCACCACCGTCTCCCAGGAATATCTTTCCAAAGGGCCAGTTGATGAGCGTGAACCCCAATGAGCAGGCGGCCAGAACCCCGCAGGTCGCTGCGAGCACGTGGTCCCCCGCGCCCGCAGCGATAAAGCCGAGTGCCGCGAAAATGATGGACAGCACGCCCCCGGCAAGCCCATTGAAGCCGTCGATGATGTTGACGGCGTTTGCCACGCCCCCAATAGCCACGGCCGTGAAAAGGACCGACAACGGCACGTACGACAACAGATGGTCCACGCCGGGGACGCCTGTTCGAGTCAAGGCCATCCCGGTCAGGTACCAGGCCACGACGCCGCTGAAAATGGTGCCGACCAATCGCACCCGAATGCTTGCCTTCTTGGTCAAGTCCTCGAGCAGCCCGGCAGTGAATGCCGGGAGCGAGGCAATGAGCAAGGGCCCCAGCAGTTGGCGAACTGCTTCGGATGACACTCCGTAGGCGGCCACAAGGCCGGCCAGGGTCGCCAGGCCACCAATCCGCGGCGTCGGTGCGCAATGGAATTTCTGCAAGCCGACGGTCGTGTCCAGGGACAAGCGGCCGTGCCACTTCGTGGTGAACACAAGCGCCAGGCATGCCACCAGCGTGGCCAGAAACCCGGCTGCCTGGGCAACCGACGGCTGCAGCATCGGCAATCCGAGCTCGGTCATGACGTCTCAACGGGCGGAGAGGTAGCTGTAGCCGCTGTAGTTATAGACGTCGTTCTGGTGCTTCGAAGTGTCCACGCCGGAGAAGATGACGCCCTTGACATGAACCCCCCGTTGAAGGAGGCACTTGATCGACGCCTGGATCTCTCTCATGCTCGTGACTTCTGCCCGCGCAACGAGGAAAGTCGCATTGGCTTGCTGCGCCAGAATGGCGGTGTCCGGCGCGGCCAGCACCGGCGGTGAATCGATGATCACCATGCCGTACCGCGGACAGTGCTCTTTCAACACCTCCTGGATGGATCGGCCCCACAGCAGCTCGGCGGGGCTGGCCGGCACCTGGCCAGCCGAGATGAAGTCGACATGGGGCATGACCTCTCGATGCACGACCTCGTCGAAATTGAACTTCCCGGCCAGCAAGTCACTGAGTCCCCGGTTATGGTTTACCCGGACAGACTTGGCGAGTTGGCCCTTGCGCAAATCACCATCGATGAGGAGCACGCGCGTACCGGTCCCCCCAAACACCGCCGCCAGGTTCAGGCTGATGAACGACTTGCCCACCGAATGCGTGGGACCGGTAATCACCACGATGTTGGAGCCAGTGTCGGGCGCGGGATAGGGCAGCAAGGTGAGCATGTTCCGCAAGCTGTCGACGGCCGGATCCAGGGGGAATTTCGTGGCCAGCACTTTGGAGTCGTTAGCCGCCCGGCGCACTGTGCGCGTCACCAGCCTCTGATTGCGGCTCAGGGGAACCGTCGTCAGCACCGGGACAGCCGCCTGGTCCTCTATCTCTAACGGGTCCGTGACGCCCCGCCGCAGGCCGGCGCGCACCAGCGCAAGGGAAATGCCGAGCACCAGCCCCGCGGTGGCACCCATGGCCATGATTGCCGCCGCAGGCGGACCGGCCGGCTCGTCGGCCGCCCTCGCGCGGTCGACGACCCGCACATTGCCACCCCTGATCTGCTTGGCGAGCGCGAGTTGCTGGGCGCTGGTGAGCAGATTGACGTAAAGCTCCGAATTCACTTTGAGTTCACGATTGAGGCCGATTACCTCCTGTTCCAGTGCCGGCATCGACCTGATCCGCCCACCGACATTGGCCAGCGCGGCAGTGACGGTGTCGATCTGCCTCTCCACGGACTGCATGATCGGGTGCTGCTGCAGGTAGGTGGCCTGCAGGTCTTGCCGCTTGCGTTGCAGCTCCAGCAAGGTGGCCTGAAGTGCTTTGGATTGTTCAAGCTCGAGACGCCCCTCGGTGGCGAGATCGAACGAACCGCGACCACCCCGCACTCGACTCAGTTGTTGTTCCGTGTGTTGCAGCTGAGCACGCAGGCTGGGGAGGTTTCCGCTGACGAACTCAAGGGCCTTGTTGACCTCGGCCACCCTTCGTTCGACATTCTGCTGGACGTAGCGGCTGGTGATCTCGTTCAGGGTGCGCGCCACCTCACCGGCGTCGCGTCCCGTCAGCTTGACGCGCAGCATCCCCGACTGCTTGCCCTGCTCTTCAATACTCAACGAACGCTGCAGGTCCTTCAACAACGCAGCGCGCGCGTGGCGCGTTACGACAAAACCCGCACCGATGTACCCCGCGGCGCTGTCGACCTGGATCTCACCTGGCTTGGCGCCGACGCCGAATGTCTCCGGCCTGCCGAACCGGCCGTGGAGGATCACCTTGCCGGCAGGGTCGCTGAGGTCATAGCCCGTATCCGTGAGCGTGACATTGAAGGTCTTCCCTTCCAATTCGCGCGGGACCACGAACTTGCTCACCCGGATCGACTCGTTGCCAGTGACGTAACCCGGCAACCCGAGAAAACCTGGATTTGAAAGTTGGGTTGCCCCACCTGCAAGAAAAGCCCCAATCACGGGCACGAGCTTGGGACCCGCCGAAACGTCAAGCCCCAGCCGATCAATGGCCTGCTCAAGAATGAGGTTGGAACGAAGGATGCTGATCTCCGCATTCGCCGACGAGCGAACTTCGAACAAGGCGGACGTGTCGTTCAAGGCGCTGATACCCGACTGGTGTCCTGCCTTGCCGTCTTCTACCTGTATCAATGTCACCGCCTCGTAGGTCCTTGGACCCAGGAACGCATAAGCGGCGGCGGCTGCGACCGCAATCGCAATCGTGCCGGCAAGGAGCCACTTGCTGTCGCGCAGCACGTTCAATATGTCGCGCAGGCCCACGTTCTCTTCCGGTCTATGGCTACCGTATTCAGTGCGCAGCTGTGGGACTTGGTAAACCCGCGGTGTTGAGAGCTTCATCGGCAAGTCCTTTCGTGACTAGTGATCAACGCACAGGCCAATGGCCGCGCGCCCTGCCCTGGTTGAGCAAGTGAAGCACATGCGATTTCAATCCGACGCGTGCCATGCTGTTCGTTCGGTTTAGCATCACATCATCTAGCTGGCTATACTTTTGAGCGATTCAAAAATGGTCGCTCTCAGGGGAGAAAATGCTATCCGATTGCTTGCTCCTCATTTTGCAATTAATTTGTCTTTGTGTGTGCTGTAAATCCGAATTTGGCAACTAAATATAGATCGCCTTCTTCAGCTCTTCCTCCACCGCCGGCAAACCGCGATCACCCCGACAATGCGGGTGCGATGCGGATCAATGCGTATAAATAACGGTAGGGCAAGAAAATAGAACTTGCGCTTCGCACAACTCATTCATTCATCGGCAGAATGTCTTCTTCCACGTGTCAACCGGGTCGAAGAGGAAGGTCAGATGAGCAGCAATTCAGTCCATTGCGCGACCTGCCGCTTCTGCGGCGCCGCTTTGCGCCACACTTTCGTCGACCTTGGCATGTCGCCGCCATGCGAGTCCTTTCTGGCCGCGGACCAGCTGAACAAGATGGAGGCGTTCTATCCCCTGCACGTGTTCGTATGCGAGCAATGTTTCCTGGTCCAGCTGGAGGAATACGTCAGCCCCGAGACGATCTTCAGCGAATACGCATATTTCTCGTCGTACTCCGACAGCTGGCTAGCGCATGCCAGAGCCTACACCGAGTCGATGGTCGAGCGCTTCGGGCTGGGGCCGCAAAGCCTGGCAGTGGAGCTGGCCAGCAACGACGGCTATCTCTTGCAGTACTTCATGGAACAAGGCGTGGGGGTTCTGGGAGTGGAGCCCGCGGCCAACGTCGCGGCCGTCGCCGTCGGTAAAGGCATTCCTACGCTGGTGAAATTCTTTGGCCGCGACATGGCCGCCGACATGGTGCGTGAGGGCACCAGGGCCGACCTGATCGTGGGGAACAATGTCCTGGCCCAGGTGCCCGACCTGTGCGGCTTCGTCGAGGGCATGAAGACGCTGCTCAAGCCACAGGGCGTGATCACGCTGGAGTTTCCCCACCTGATGCGGCTGATGGAGGGCAATCAGTTCGACACCATCTACCACGAGCACTTCTCGTATTTTTCTTTCCTCACCACGGGCCGGATCATGGAACGGTTCGGCCTGAGGGTGTTCGACGTGGAGGAGCTCCCCACGCACGGCGGATCGCTGCGGGTGTATGCCTGTCATGCGCAGGACGATTCGCATCCCGTAACCCAGCGCGCCCGCGAACTGGCCGGCCGGGAGGAGACAGCCGGGCTAACGCGACTGCAAACCTATTTCTCTTTTGATGAGAAGGTGAAGGAGACGAAGCGCAAGATCCTGGCGTTCCTTATCGACGCCAAGCGCGCCGGCAAATCCATTGCCGGCTATGGGGCTCCCGGCAAAGGCAATACTCTGCTCAACTACTGCGCTATCCGCACCGATTTCCTGGACTACACGGTGGACCGCAACCCCTACAAGCACGGGAAATTCCTGCCTGGCACCCACATTCCGGTCTTCCCGCCCGAGAAGATTCGCCAGACGCAGCCGGACTACGTGCTCATCCTGCCGTGGAACCTGAGAAACGAGATCCGTGAGCAGCTGTCTTACATCCGTGACTGGGGCGGGCAATTCGTGGTGCCCATTCCGGAAGTGGAGGTCTTCCAGTGATCTTCACGCCCATGAAGCTGAAGGGCGCGTTCATTGTGGAGCTGGAGAAGCGCATAGATGACCGCGGCTTCTTCGCACGCTCCTGGTGCGAGGAGGAATTCCGCGCACATGGACTTGATCCCGTGATCGCGCAGTGCAACGTTGCATTCAATCGCCGCAAGGGAACGCTGCGCGGAATGCACTACTCGGCGGCCCCGTTCGAGGAAGCCAAGCTGGTGCGCTGCACGGCCGGCGCCCTCTATGACGTCATCATCGACCTTCGGCCCGCCTCGCCTACTTACAAGCAGCACGCGGGCGAGCTGCTGACCGCGGAGAACCACAGGTCGCTGTACGTGCCGGAAGGCTTCGCGCACGGATTCCAGACACTCGAGGACAACACGGAAGTCTTCTACCAGATGTCTCGCGCGTATTCGGCCGAACACGCCCGAGGGGTGCGCTACAACGACCCGGCGTTCGGCATCGAATGGAAGACGGATGTGTCGGTCATCCTGGAGCGCGACCGGAACTACCCGGACTTCGTGGGCTGAATGATGGAACTCGCCCGCTTGCGCGCAGAGCTCGACCCGAAGGCGGCGGGGCTCGCCATTCATTCGCTGATTCGCGAGCTGTACCCGATCTGCCGAAGCATCACGGGCGATGGCATGCGCCAGACGCTGGCCCGGCTGAAAAGGGAGATCCCGCTTGAAATCCGCGAAGTACCCAGTGGCACGAAGGTCTTCGACTGGACAGTCCCGCGCGAATGGAACATCCGCGATGCGTATGTGAAGAATTCCCGCGGCGAGCGGGTCATCGATTTCCGGCGCCACAACCTGCACGTGGTGAGCTACAGCGCTCCCATTCGCGCCACGATGTCCCTGGCGCAGCTGCGGCCGCACCTGCACAGCCTGCCGGATCAGCCGGACCTCATTCCCTACCGCACCTCCTACTACAACGAAGCCTGGGGTTTCTGCCTTGCCCATCGCCAACTGGAGGGGATGCAGGAGGACGAGTACGAGGTGTGCATCGACTCCACGTTGAAGGACGGCCACCTGACTTATGGCGAGTGCCTGCTCCAGGGGGCCTCGGCGCAAGAGGTGCTGGTGTCTTGCCACACGTGCCATCCCTCGCTGTGCAATGACAACCTCTCCGGAGTGTCCGTGGCGGCCTTCCTGGCCAGGCTGATGGCCGGGTTGCCCCTGCGCTATTCGTATCGCTTCCTGTTCATCCCGGGCACCATCGGCTCGATCACCTGGCTTGCCCGCAATGAGGACAGGGCACGCGACGTGCGACACGGCCTGGTCCTGACTTGCATCGGCGACCGCGGAAACTTCACCTACAAGAAAAGCCGCCGCGGGGATGCGCAGATCGATCGAACCGTAGCGCATATCCTCGAGCACTCAGCCTGCGATCACGCCATCGAAGAGTTCTCACCCTACGGTTATGACGAGCGACAGTACTGCTCCCCGGGATTCGACCTGGCCGTGGGGTGCCTGATGCGAAGCCCCCACGGGAAATTCCCTGAATATCACACCTCGGCGGACAACCTAGAATTCGTTGACCCGCTGGCGTTGGCCGAATCCGCCGCAACGATTCTTGCCATTTTCGACGTGCTCGAGCATGACCGCACCTATATCAGCCTGAACCCGAAGTGCGAGCCGCAGTTGGGCAAGCGGGGACTCTATAGCGCGATGGGAGGCACCAACATCAGGCAAGCCGAACTGGCGATGCTGTGGGTCCTGAACCTGTCCGATGGCAGCTCCAGCCTGCTGGACATCGCGCGGCGATCCGGGCTGCCCTTCGAGGCGATCAGCGCAGCGGCGACGCTGCTGTCGCAGCACAATCTGCTGGCGCCCGCCCCGACATCATGATGCCGACAGGCCAGTTCGCGGCCCCTACCCGGGCCAACGCCGACCCCGTAGACTTCGCCGGGGCGAAGACCCTGGTCATCGGCGCAAGTGGATTTCTCGGCCGCCCCCTGGTGCGCCGCCTGACCGAACTGAACGCCGCTGTGTCGGCGATGTCACGCGACCCTGTGGGCGAACCAGATGACGCGAAATGGATCGCCGGGGACGCCAGCGATGAGGCGCAGGTCGCGCGGGTGTTCGAGCGAACGCGACCCGACATCGTCTACATCCTGACGAGCGATAGCCGCGGCGGCCCCGATCTGGATCTGGTCCAGCCCAGCGTACGCAACGACGTGGTGGCAACCACGAACATACTGGTGGAGGCCACCCGGCACCAGTGCAGGCATGTGGTGATGACGGGCTCCCTCGACGAACCGGAGGGCGTGACGAGAATCGCGACGCCATCGACGCCCTATGCGGCGGCGAAATGGGTCATCGGCGGATACGCGCGAATGTTCAAGCGCCTGTATGGCACGCCCATCTCGATCCTGCGTCCGATGATGACGTACGGTCCGGGACAGAAAGGCTACAAGCTCGTACCGAGCATCGTTGACGCGCTGCTGCAGGGCCAGACCGTCAAACTGGGCAGCGGCCGACGTCTCGTCGACTGGGTTTACATCGACGATGTGCTGGACGCGTTCATCCGCACAGCCGCCGCCCCCAAGCCACTGCGCGGCACCGTCGATCTTGGCAGCGGAGAACTCGTGAGCATCCGCGAGTGCGCCTTGCTGATCGCCGGTCTCCTGAACCGCTCGCACTTGCTGGAGTTCGATCCGGCACGCGACCGCCCCTACGAAGAAGCCAGGGCCGCCGATACGCTCCCCGCGGCGCAACGGCTGGGCTGGCGAGCAACGACGCCGTTGCGCAGCGGCCTGCAAAAGACTATCTTGGCTCATGAATCGCAGCTTTCCGGACCGAAGGGAGGGCCCCCATGAACTGCACCGTGCACATCGATTCCCAGCTTGCGGACGCCGAGCGTCGTGCCCGCCTTTATGCGGGTGATATCTTCATTTTTTCGCCGAACGCCCACAGCCTTCGATTGGTCGAATTTGCACGCGAGATGATCGAGCAGGCTTTCAAGGGGCTCGACCCGCTCACGCTGAGCGAGACGCTGCCGGTGGAATCCGTGGTGGATGTACTCAAGGACCTCAAGCCCATGTTCATCCATCACCCGATGTGCAAGAAGCTCATACCCGCCATGCTCGAACACTGCGGCGTCGACCTCGAGAAGGCCTACTTCGACGTGCCGCGCATGCGCACGGCGTACCCATCCCATTTCCTGTCGTCGGGAATCGCCTATGCGTTCCATCCGCACCGGGACACCTGGTACGCCGCGCCGGCCATGCAATTGAACTGGTGGCTGCCCATCTATCCGCTCGACCGCGAGAACTGCATGGGCTTCTATCCCCGGTATTTCGATACGCCGGTGAGGAACAACAGCGATACCTACAACTACTATCGATGGAACGAGCAGAGCCGCGCGTCCGCCGCGCAGCATGTCAAGGTCGACACCCGTGAGCAGCCCAGGCCGCAGGAAGAGGTCGAGGGGCCGAGCCTGCGCTATCTGCCGCCGCCGGGCGGCTGCATCCTCTTTTCCGGCGCGCAGCTTCACGAAACCGTCAAGAATACGAGTGGTGTCGCCCGCTACAGCATCGACTTCCGAACCGTCGACATCGATGACGTCAAAGCGCATCGCGGCGCGCGCAATGTCGATGCACGCAGCACAGGTTCGACCCTGCGTGATTACCTCAAGGCGTCTTCCCCCGGCGAGCACCTGCCCGATGATCTCGTCGCCGAGTACGACGACGGCTCCGAGGTGCAGGCCTCGATCCTCTACTTTGGCGACAGGCTCGCGCGCGCAATGCCGGCCGCGGGGGACGCTCAGTAACGCCAGAACAATTGTTCATCGACCTGCCCGGACGAGAGCAGGTACTTGATCTGCTTCAGGCGGGTGAAAGGCCGGGCGTTGAACACAGATGCATCGAGCCCGATGCGTTCGAACACGTCATGCAGCTGCGCGGCTCCCTTACGGGCATCCCACCTGCATGTGAACCCGGGCAATTGGTCCCGGATCTTCGCGAAGCTCACCCGATAGCTGCGATTGTCGCCACCGGGGGGCCCGAAAGAGAGTTCGCAGCCCGGATAAGCTTGTGCCACGATCTGCGCAATTTCCCGAACCTGGTAATTGTCGGCATCGTGTCCGACGTTGAATATCTCCGCGTGAACTGCGTCCAGCGGCGCTTCGAGCGCGCACGCGATGGCCTCGCAGATGTCCAGCACGTGGACCAGCGGCCGCCACGGCGTGCCGTCGCTGGTCATCACGATCTTGCCCGCCGTCGCCGCGACGCCGCAGAGATTGTTCAGCACGATGTCGAAGCGCATGCGCGGCGAAGCGCCGTAAGCCGTGGCGTTGCGCAGGAAGACAGGTGAGAAGCCTGTTGAAGCCATCTGCATGACGTCCCGCTCCACCATCGTTTTGCACCTCGCGTACGCTGTCTGCGGATTGGTCGGGGAGCTTTCCGTCATCGCCTCCTTGCCATCCGACAGGCCGTAGACACTGCAGGAAGACGTGTAGACGAATCGCCTCACACCGGCATCCCGGGCCAGTTCGGCCAGGCGCACCGATGCGCGATGGTTGATGAGGTAAGTCAGATCCGGGTCGTTCTCTCCGAGGGGATCATTGGACAGTTCGGCCATGTGCACCACCGCATCCATCCCGCGCAGGTCATCGAGCTCGATCTCGCGTATGTCCCGGTTGATCGTGCGCGCAAAACCCGGCACGAGCGCACGGTCGCTGAACATCCAGCCATCCCTGTAGAAGCCGGTGTCGCAACCAACCACGTCGTGGCCACGTGCCTGGAGCATCGGCACGAGAAGACAGCCGATGTAGCCTTCCACTCCGGTGACGAACAGTTTCATTTTCAGCCGCTCCCTGTATCGCGTGTGTCAAGCGTGAGCTTGCGGCAATGGAATGCTTCGGCATACCCCTCGCGGGCGGCGCATTCGACACCGCGCAAGCGCAACGTTGCCCAGAAGGTATCGTCGCTCATCCAGGCCTTCTTGCTTTCCGTGTGGAAGGCATCGAGGATGTGTCCGATCTTGCGCTCGCACGTTTCCTTCGCCAGCGGCACGAACAGATTGGGGTGACCCAGGTCGCCGTCGTACTTGGGGATCTCGTATTCGAGAATGAGATTGCGGCGCCATGTGTTCCAGGTCAGGTCGCTGATGAATCGGTGATCCTGGTGACGATCTTCGCGATAGTGGGTAAAGATGAGATCGGGGTCCGGACAGGCGTCTTTCTTCAGCTCCTCGAAGCACTCCTTGATGCGTTCGCCCTGGTACGGGAAGAACCCGTCGCGGAACTTCATGGGTGACACGCTTTGCTGCGCCGCGCGCCCAAGAAATAGCGATGCGCCGGCACGCGCTTCATCCTCGCGGGCACCCGCCGAGCTGAACACCACCCAGACGACTTGCACGTTGCTTCGGGTGGAAAGCAATTGCAGCAGGGTCCCGCCACAGCCTATTTCGATATCGTCCGCATGTGCGCCCAGGCAGAGCAACTTCAGGGGAGCCGCCGGATCCTGGGGCAGCTTCAGCGGCACCATGCCGCCTCCTGCACGGGCGCATGGCGACTATGCGTGCCCATTCGATTTCCATACTTCCCAGGGCGCCGTCCCCGTCGCGTCCAGACTTTCCAGGTGCTGACGGTCCTTGAACGTGTCCATGCTGGCCCAGAACCCGTCGTACGGGTAGCCGATCAGCTGCCTGTCGCGGGCCAGTCTTTGGAACGGTTGCTCCACCAGCTCTTCCTTGTCACCGATGTACTCGAAGATGTCCTTCCTGAAGATGAAATACCCGCCATTGACGCGCAGGTCGATGCTGTTGATGGCCTGGATGTCCGAGACGAGGCTGGTGCCCTTCTGCAGCGAAACGATGTGGTAGCTCAGGTTGGGCCGTACGCACAGGAAGCTGCCCACCTTGCCCTGCTGGCGAAAGTGCTCCAGCTGCTCGGGAAGCGGCAGATCCGTGAGGCCGTCGCTGTAGTTGGCCAGGAACACCTCCTCCCCCTCCAGGTGCTTTTCGACCGCTTTCAGCCGCTCGCCGATGTTCGAGCTGATCCCGGTATAGGCGAAGGTAATGCGCCAGTCATGGATGTCGCTGCTCAGCAATTCCAGATTCTTGCCGCCCGCGGAGAGCACGAAGTCGTTGGAGACACACTCGTTGTAGTTGAGGAAGTAGTCCTTGATGGCGTCAGCCCGATGACCCAGGCAGAGAATGAAATCCTTGTGCCCCCAGTGGGCGTAGTACTTCATGACGTGCCACAGCAACGGCCGGTAGCCGATGTGCACCATGGGCTTGGGCAGGTTTTCCGTATCGCGGATTCGCATGCCCAACCCTCCGCAGAACAAGACAACTTTCACGACGGCTACCTCCACTGACACGAGTCAAGGAAATTTCGCGCTTTTATCGAATGTGCCTTACCGGCCATTGCCAGAGCTGGGAGTTTTGTCCTGTTGGCCTAGGAGGTATGTCAGGTTTTTCGGCCATGGCGCGTCAGCCGAGCCTGCCGCCGTGCTGAGTTAGCCCTTTAGCTTGTCTTGCGGCTTGTCAAATCTCATGCAGTGCACGAACGTGTTGTCCAGCAACTGACGTACGATAAAAATGGAGATATCTGGAGAATGTCATGAAGCTGGAGTACCCACTGTGCAAACCCGGCGCCCGGGGGCAAAAGTTTGATTTGATCGCTGCGCTTGCCTTGGCTTTGTCGGGATGCGGCGGGGGTGACGATTCCGCGCAGACTTCAGTTACGTTCCAGGGGACTCTTAGCGGAACGGAATGTCTTACCGGGCTGCCGATCAACGTTGCAGCGAGATTTTTGGTCGAGATCGCCGATTTTTCCTCGGGAAGCCCGGTAACCTTGGTAGACCAAGGCAACTTGAGCTGGACCGGGCTTATGACTTCGCCCTCGAGCTTCAGCGTCACTACTCCTGCCGATGCCCGGATGTCCATTGCTGCGTCAGACGTGAGCGCCGCGGGTGCGCATATTTTGGCGACGACAGCCTGCAGTTCCTTTCGGTGCTGCTCGACCCTGACCGGTGATTTGCGCTCTTAGTGTTGGACGACTATCAAGTAGCGCTTTCGAGTCTTTCAAGGTCTTTGAGACGAGTCCAGTGCGCGGGCGGCATCTAGAGTGCTGTCCCGAACATCTAAGGAACGTCACATGAAGATCCCTCGCCGCCAATTGCTGACTGCTGCCGCCAGTTTGGGCGTGGCGCCCTGGTTGCTGTCTGCCTGTGCGGGGACTCCTGGCGCCGTGGGCGATACGTTGCCCCGCTTTCTGTCCGCGACTCGGCGACGCCTGGGACCTCTCGAGGTCTTCCCTATTGGGCTCGGCTGTCAGTGGCATCCGGGCCGCAGCCCGCAAGCAGTTAACGACTTGTATGCCAGCAGTTTGGGTTCGACGTCGATCCGAAGACCGGTGAGCGACGCGGTGGACTCAACAGCCGGCCCGAACACATCCGGCAGGTGGTGGAGGCTCAGTTGCGGCGTTTGCTAATGCTTCAAGTCTTCTTGGTCCGGCGCGGAGGTGGCCGAGGCTTTCGTCATGCAGGCGGACCAGGAACGCGACACGCTCGGGCGGGTGACGCGCTGGCTGGAACGCCAACCCTCCGTTCAGCGCGGCCTGCGATGACCGGGACGTAGGAAGCAAATATGAAAAAGCGAAAACTCGGCCAACTGGACGTGTCCGCGCTCGCTCGTCAGCGCTCCAACACGAGGCGGTCCCAGCGGCCGAGACTTGCGGCGGCCTCGTATGTGCTTTGCAGGAAGTCCAGCAGGGTGGCGTCGGGGTCCGCGGCCGTGCGCACGGCCTCGTAGGGCAGGATGAATTCGCGCGCCTTCAAGTGATAGTCGGCGGCAGCCGGCTGCACCGGCTGCTGCGCATAGCCGGGCGGTTCGGGATACGCGTAGGCATAGAACGCTGCCTCATCGACGGCGCCGCCCCCAGGCCAGAAGCCGGCACTGCTGCACTCGTGCGAGTAGGCCTCGACCATCACCCAGTCGGGGCAGTTCGGCGCGCCGCCCGGATGGCGTGGCGCGAGGCGTCCGGAAAATCGCGTGGTAGCGAGGTCGAAGCTGCCCCAGAAAAAATGAGCCGGGCTCTGCTTGCCGGCGAAGCGGCTGCGGAAACGCTTGAACACGCGATCGGCCTGCGCCATGGCACGCCACCAGCGATTGACCGCCTCAGCGTCGTAAGCGGCGTGCTCCAGGTCCTCGGCAAATGGGATGGCGGATTCCACCTCCACCGGCCTGGGCATGATCGTGGGCGCAACGCCCAGGGATTGCAAGGCGGCCATGTAGTCGGCGTAGAACCGCGCCACGGGGCGCGGCGCCAGGGCCAGGGTCCGCAACGCCCCATCGCTGGTCCTAAGCACCAGCGCATGGTCCGTGAAGTCGAAGTCCGCCACGAGCAGGCGCTCGCCCCAGGGCATGGGCGTGGTGGTGAGGCCGCGCTCGGTCACATAGAGCGCCACCTGCCACCAATGGTTCTCCATGGGCGCCAAGGCCAGCCGCGTTTTGCCAACAACCTGCATCCACATGTGCAGCGTTGCGTAGGTGTCGCGCCACGGCGCGAGGGGCAATGCGGGCCAAGCCACAGATGCGAGCGCAGCCGGCGCGGACATGGCGTGGTCCGGTCAGCGCTGCACGCCCAGCGCTGTGTTGTACGAACCCGCACGCAGGCTGCCGGAGAGTCCCAGGATGGTTGACATACGCTGTTTCCGATCCGTAAACAACAATCTTACCGGTGATCGGCGGAAACGGCGGGTCGTTCTGATTTGCTGATCTGGCCTGCCCGGAGGGAATCGAACCCCCGACAACCGGCTTAGAAGGCCGGTGCTCTATCCAACTGAGCTACGGGCAGGTAGACCGGATTATCGCCGGGCTTGACGCGGCGATGGTCTGCCTGCCCTGACTGACCGGGGAATCAGGACCCGATCACTTGGCAATCATTGGCGCCGCTCAGGAGGTGGCGCACCTGCTGCGCGAGCGAGCCGAAGATCTTGCCGGCCAGGCCCTGGTCTTCCCGGCCCATGACGATGCGGTCGCAGCGCAGTTCGCGCGCGACGCGGGCGATCGTCTCGGCGCTGCGGCCGATCTTGACCGTGGCAGTGTAGGAAACGCCCGCGGTGTCCAGCAGGGCGCGGGCCGGCGCCAGGTCCTCCGCGCCGGCTTCGAGCTGGGTCTGCTGCAGTTCGCCTTCGCCGAAGAACATCGACACGTGGCTGGAGACGAGCGGCTGCACGCTCAGCAGGTGGATGTGCACCGGCTCCTGGGCGCAGATGCCGAGCGCCTCGGCTACCGCCGCCCTCGCCCTGGCGGCGTTGCTGTCGATGGGAAGCAAGAGGTTTCTCATGTGTGGCTCCTTGCGGTCAACCCGCAGCCCGGTCGAGCGCCGGAGATCCCGCCGCCGCTTGCGACCGGATCACCATCCACTTGCCGGTTGCGACGACGAGCAGCGCGCCGAGCGCGGGGGCGATGGTGTGCAAGGTGTGGCGATCGGCAGCCCACCCCGCGATGGAAGGATCGGAAAGCGCCATTTCCCCCGCCACCCAACCGAGCAAGCCCGCGCCGATGGTGATGATCACCGGGAAGCGGCCCATGAGCTTCAGGATCAAGGTGCTGCCGTAGATGATCAGCGGGATGCTGATGACCAGGCCGATGATCAGCAGCGGCAGGCTGCCCTTGGCGGCCGCGGCCACGCCGATGACGTTGTCCAGGCTCATGACCAGGTCCGCCACGATGATGGTCTTGATGGCGGCCATCAGGTTCGCGTGGCCCTTCAGTTCGCCCTCGTCGTCGTCGCCCTTGAGGAGGCCCACGCCGATCCAGAGCAGCAGCGCCGCGCCGACCAGCTTGAGGTAGGGCAGCCCGAGCAGCATGACCGCGAAGAACGTGAGCACGATGCGCAGGCCGATCGCGCCCAGGCTACCAAAGAGGATGGCCTTCTTCTGCTGCGATGGAGGCAGCGCGCGGCACGCCAGCGCGATGACGACCGCGTTGTCGCCGCTCAGGACGATGTTGATCATGATGATCTGGGCCAGGGCGATCCAGAACTCCGGAGTGGCAAGCAATGACATCTTTGTTCCTCGAAAAACAGGCCGAACCACGGATTGGTTCAACGCGTTCGAGGTTACGCAGAGGCGCTTACGCCCTACTGCCGGTTGACTGTCGCGAAGATGTCGTGCAGCTGTCGCCCAGCTTACGGCGGCCCTGTATCTTCAGCGTCCCGCGGCGGGAAAATGACGCTGAAGGTGTTGCCGACGCCGTCGAGGTCCTCTTCGAGCGTGATGCGCGCGCCGTGCAGCGACGCGATCTCGCTGACGATGGCCAGCCCAAGGCCGCTGCCCTCGGTGTGCCCACCGAGCAGCCGATGGAAGCGCTCGAAAATGCGCGTGCGCTCCTCCGGGGGGATGCTGGGGCCGTCATCGCTGATCGACAGCAGCCCGTGCCCGTCGTCGGCCCGGCTGACGGCGACCGTCACGCGGCCACCCTGCCGGCTGTACCGCACGGCGTTGTCGATCAGGTTGTTGATTAGCTCGCGCAGCCGGTCCGGCTCGGCGCTGATCACCACCGTGCCGCTGCCTTCGAAGCCGAGGTCGACGCCATGCTTGATCGCCTGGGGCGCCCATTCCATGCTGATCTCCAGCGCGAACGCGTTGAGGTCCAGCGCTTTCAGCTGCAGGGCGTCCATGGCGCCGGGCTCGTTGCGGGCCAATGTCAGCAGCTGGCGCACCAGCCGCGAAAGACGGTCCGCCGAGACATACAGCTGCGCGAGCGAGTGGTGCGCCCGCTCGGGGTCGGGCTCGCGCAGTGCCAGTTCAATTTGCGTCTTGAGCCCCGCCACCGGCGTCTTCAGCTGATGCGCGGCGTCCGCAATGAAACGGTTCTGAAAGTCGAGCGTCTTGCCCAGGCGGGTCATCAGCTCATTGACCTCATCGACCAGGGGCCGCACCTCGCCGGGGACATCCCGCACTTCGACCGGGCTCAGGTCCAGGTGGGACCGATGCGAAACTGCGCGTTCCAGGCGGGCCAGGGGCGCCAGGCCGCGAGAAACGCCAACGTAGACGGCCAACGTGGCCATCACGATCAGAAGCAGCTGCGGAACAACGACGGTGGCAAGGATGTCCCGCGCAAGCCTGTTGCGCTTGTTCAGCGTCTCGGCGACCTGCACGAGCACGGTGCCGGTCGCGCCACCTTCGCCGAACGACATCCGGGACGCGACCACGCGCACCGGCTCGCCGTGCAGGGTGTCTTCGTAGAACACCGGCTTGTCGCTGTCCGCCGGCAAGCCCCTGGGCGCGGCCAGTTGCAGATCACCGCCGATGATGGTGCCCCCCTGGGACGTGACCTTGTAGAAGATCCGGTCGTCCTGGTCCACCAGCAGGATCCTTTCGGCTGCGGGGGACAGGTCGAGGCGGGGTCCGCTTCCGTTGGGTTTGACGTGGAGCACGACCTCCCGGGCGATCTCGTGCAACGAACGGTCGTGAGCCAGGTTTGAGAAGCTGACCGAGCTCCAGTAGGTGAACGCCGTGTCCAGGACCAGCAGGATGAGCAAGGGCCCGAGCAGCCAGGCCAGCAGCTTGCGCTGCAGGCTCGGCTCAACCGGGTGCATCGATGCGTTCCATCAGGTAGCCCATGCCACGCACGGTGCGGATTTCGCACCCCAGGGGCTCGAGCTTCTTGCGGATCCGATAGACATAGACCTCGATGGCATTCGCGCCGACTTCGTCGCCCCAGCCGTACAGGTGGTTGACCATGAGCTCTTTGCTCACCACCCTGCCCTCGCGCATCATCAAGAGCTCGAGCACGGCGAGCTCGCGCGCGGACAGCTCCACCGGCGCGTTGTCGTAGAACACCCGCCTGCCCACGGTGTCGAGCGAGAGCCGGCCATGATGCAGGTAGGGCGCCGGGTTGGCGCTGCCGCGGCGCAGCAAGGCGCGCACGCGCGCCTCGAGTTCGGGCAGGTCGAAGGGCTTGGTGAGGTAGTCGTCGGCCCCGAGGTCGAGGCCCCGCACGCGATCGGCCAGTGTGTCCAGCGCCGTGAGCAGCAGCACCGGCACGTGCGACTTGCGGTCGCGAAGGCGCCGCAGCACGTCCAGGCCGCTCAGGCCGGGTAAACCGATGTCGAGGATCGCGAGGTCATACGCCGACACGGCCAGCGCGTTGTCCGCGGCTTCGCCGGTTTCGACGACGTCGACCGCGTAGGCGGACTGCACCAGCGCACGGCTCAGCGCTTCGGCCAGTATCTTGTCGTCCTCGACCAGCAGGATTCGCATGGGGGTGATTGGTCGGAGCGATAGGATTCGAACCTACGACCCTCTGGTCCCAAACCAGATGCGCTACCAGACTGCGCTACGCTCCGAAGCCGCCATTCTATCCGGCCCGGCCGTTTGTCAGAGCTTCACGTACTCGTAGTCCACCGCCTGGGCGTTGATGCCGCGGTCGGGCGGCGCGATCCAGGCGGCCATCTTGCCGGGCTCGGCGACGCGCTGCATCAGGCTCTTGACGTAGGTAAGGTCGCCTTCCGTCGGCAGCCACTGGTCCTTCTTCGCATCGAACTCAGCCTGGCTGATCGGATGGCCTTCGGGATTGGTCGGGATGCCCGCCCACGCACCCACCTGGCGGCGGAAGCGGCTGGAGGGCAGCTTCAGCTCGAAGTCCACGCCAGAGCGCTTGATGGCCATGTTCCAGCGGGTCACGCCGACGTTGCAGTCTTTCACGTACTCCAGGCGCGTGATCTCGTTGATGCCGTTGCGCACGGTGATGGTTTCGTTCTTCAACCCACCCTTGCCGTCCGGCACCTGGATCGTCATCTCCGTGTCCGATTCCACGTGGTCTGCAAACTTGGCCTCGTCCGGGCGGCCCTTGATGCCGTTGCTGAAGTAGTTGGCGGCGTTGGAGGATGCCTCCGATCCGAACAGATCCAGCGAGCTGGTGAACCAGAAGTTCATGAACTTCTGCACCGTCGGCAGGTCGACGACGCCGGCTTTGCGCAGGGTGGCAACGTCGTCCGTGTCCAGTTCCTTCATCACTTCAAGCGTGCGCTTGATGACGCGGCCCACGCCCGTCTCGCCGACGAACATGTGGTGCGCTTCTTCGGTCAGCATGAAGCGCGTGGTGCGCGCCAGGGGATCGAACGCCGATTCGGCGAACGACTTGAGCTGGAACTTGCCGTCACGGTCGGTGAAGTAGGTGAACATGAAGAACGATAGCCAGTTGTCCATGGGCTCGTTGAACGTGCCCAGGATGCGCGGCTTGTTGGGGTCGCCGCTGTGGCGCTCGAGGAGTTCCTCGGCCTCTTCGCGGCCGTCGCGCCCGAAGTGCGCGTGCAGCAGGTAGACCATGGCCCAGAGGTGCCGGCCTTCCTCCACGTTCACCTGGAAAAGGTTGCGCAGGTCATACAGCGAAGGCGCCGTGTGGCCCAGCAAGCGCTGCTGTTCGACGGATGCCGGTTCGGTGTCGCCTTGCGTGACGATCAGGCGGCGGAAGGTGGAGCGGTATTCGCCGGGAACGTCCTGCCAGACGTCCTGGCCCATGAAGTCGCCGAAGCCGATCTTGCGGTTTTCTTCCTTGTCGGCCAGGAAGATGCCCCAGCGGTAGTCGGGCATGGGCGTGTAGCCGTAGCTGGCCCAGCCTTGCGCGTCCACGCCGACGGCGGTGCGCAGGTACACCTCCTTGGCCTTGAAGTCGCTCGGGCCCATCTCGTCCCACCAGTTCAGGAAGGCGGGTTGCCAGTGTTCGAGGGCGCGCTGCAGCTGGCGGTTCTCGCCGAGCTGGACGTTGTTGGGGATAAGGGCTTGCAGGTCGATGTTGGACATTTAGATTCGCTTCCAGTCGAATTTGGCTTTTTTGCCGGTGCCGAAAAGTTTCAGGGCGCCCTCTTCGCCGACGGCGTTGGGGCGGATGAAGATCCAGTTTTGCCAGGCGGAGAGGCGGCCGAACACACGCGTCTCCATGGTTTCCTTGCCCGGGAAGCGCAGCGACGCTTCCATGCCCGTCAGCGCGTCGGGCGAGAGCGAAGCGCGCTCCTCCAGCATGATGCGAATCTCGTCGTCCCAGTCGATGTCGTCGGGCGTGAGGGTCACCAGGCCGAGGGCCAGCGCCTGGTCCGCGCGCAACGCGCTGTCCTGCAGGCCCTGGAGCTGCGCGATGGTTTGCGCGTCCTCGCAGAAGCGGGTCGCCAGGCGCGTGAGGCCATTGACTTCCGGGTAGCGGCCGAAATTGGCGATGTTCAGCTGCAGCGTGGGCGCGGCGTCGGGCGAGTCGGGCAGGTCCAGCATGTAGATGCGGTCGCAAGCCAGCGCGAGTTCGTAGAAGGTGCCTGCGAAGCAGGAGCCCTGGTCCACCAACGCGATCAGCGAACGGCTGGTCACGTCGATGCGCGCGAGCGTGCGGCGCAGCGCGCCGATGGTTTCGCGCACCAGCCAATGCGCCTTGTGCTGCTCCAGCACACGGTCGGCCTGCATCACCAGGTTCGCGTCACCTCGGGTCTTGATCACCCAGGTGCCGACTTCCAGCTCGTTGGTGCGCAGGTTGAGGATGGCGTCGTCGAGCTCGCGCGCCAGGCGCAACGGCCACCAGTCCGCGCCCGCAGCCTGGATGGCATCCGGCGTGGATTCGATTGCGGCCTTCGGCGCGTTGACGGTGATCGTCGCGATGCGAGTCTCGCGGTTCACCTGCGCATCGACGATGCCGTAGTGGTAGCCCTCTTCATCGATCACAGGCGCGAGCGGAGGAAGCGTGATGCCCTGCCCGCCCGCCCGATCCGACTGCGCGCGCAGCGCCGCGATCTCGCTCTCGACGAGTTGCGCAAACTGCTGCGGCTTGGCGTTGGAGTCGATCAGCTTCCAGTCCTTGGCACGGTCGGCCCGCACACCCTCGCTGGTGGTACAGAAGATGTCGGCCAGGTCACGCCGCACCTTGCGCTTGTCGGTCACGCGGGTCAGGCCGCCGGTGCCGGGCAGCACGCCGAGCAAGGGCACTTCGGGCAGGCTCACGGTGGAGGCGCGGTCGTCGACCATGGCGATGCGGTCGCAGGCCAGTGCGAGCTCATAGCCGCCGCCGGCGCAGGCACCCGTCACGGCCGCCAGCGACTTCAGCCCATCGTGGCGAGAAGAGTCTTCCAGGCCATTGCGCGTCTCGTTCGTGAACTTGCAGAAGTTCACCTTCCACGCGTGGGTGGACAGCCCGAGCATGTAGATGTTGGCGCCGGAGCACCAGATCTTTTCCTTGGCGCTTTCGAACACGACGACCTTCACTTCCGGGTGCTCGAAGCGGATGCGGTTGAGTGCGTCGTACAGCTCGATGTCCACGCCCAGGTCATAGCTGTTGAGCTTGAGCTTGTAGCCCGGCTTGATGCCGCCGTCTTCGTCGATGTCCAGCTTCAGGCGCGCGACGTCCCCATCGACCGCGAGCGTCCAGTGGCGGTATTTCGACGGATGGGTGGCAAAGCTCACCAGCTCGCGATCACCCTGCTTGAACAGCAGGGGTTCAGTCATTGCGTTCATTCACTTCCTCTCAAACTGGGCTTTAAGGAACGGCTCGTTCCAGGTCTTTCAGCGATTGCTTGACGGTGCGCGCGGCGGTGTCCACCACGGCATCGGCACGCGCGTAAAGGGCTTCGCGGCTGGCAAGGATGCGCCGCAGGTCTTCCATGGCCTCGTTGCTCGCGCCGCGCGTGGTGTCAAAGGGGCGCATATCCCCCTGGGCCACGACCCGGCTCATGTGTTCTTCGGGGTTGGCCTTCAGCCACACGCAATAGAAACGGCTTTGCAGCAGGTCGAAGGTCTCGCGCTCGCTCACGATGCTGCCGCCCGTGGTCATCACCACGCCGTTCGCGTGGTCCTCGGCGATGCGGAAAAGCGCACGCCGCTCATAGCGGCGATACCCGGCCTGCCCGTGCAGGAGCAGGATCTCGTTCATGCTGGTGCCGGCTTCGCGCTCGATCTCGCGGTCGAGCTCGATGAAAGGCACGCCTCGCTGCGCGGCCAATTGCGCGCCGAGGGTGGACTTGCCCGCGCCGCGCAGGCCGATCAGGGCAATGCGCCGCTCACGGCCCTGCTCGTCGCCCAGCCCGAAGCTGCCCGCCAGCATCGAATACGCCTGGTCGAGCTGCGAGTCGTCCAGGTGCGCCAGCAGGCCGTGGACACGGGCCAGGGCAGGCTTGGGCGCATCCTGAAGAAGCTCGAGAATGGTGATGTTCAAAGCCCGGGCAGCTGCCTCCAGCGAATTGATGGAGACGTTGCCCTTGCCGCCCTCCACGTCCGCGAGAAAGCGCTCCGACAGGCCAGAGTCTGCGGCCAGCTGCTTTCGCGTCATCCCCCTGCGCGCCCGCCATGCCCGGACGCGGGCGCCGAGCTCGGCGAGCGTGGCCTTGGCGTCGTGGTCGGTCATGAATTCCATGGTGGCGGGATTTTTTTAAAGAAGATTTGCGTTAGATCAAGATTGCAGTATACTTCCGGTCATCGCACTGTCAAGCAGTTTATTGCATGTCCCCGGAATCGGGCTTAGGATGATCGGAACCAGCATGAAGTTGAAAATACTCGTGGGCACCATGACCAGCACCGCAGACTATGTCGCGCAAGCCATCCAGATGGACTGCGCCGATCTGGTCGAGGACATCGAGGTGACACTCATGGACGGTCAGGACATCAGCGTGTTCGATGAAGATGCGATATATCTCATCTGCACATCGACCTATGGTTCGGGCGACGTGCCTGACAACGCACGCCAGCTCTACGAGTCCCTCGACACCCAGGCCAAGTACCTCGGCCACGTGCGTTACGGCGTCATCGCGCTGGGTGACCGCACCTACCTCAATACCTTCGCGTTCGGCGGCAAGAAGTTCGATGAGCGGCTGCAAGGCCTGGGCGCGCAGCGCATCGGCGAAGTCTGGTGCCATGACGCCAGCGCCGGCACGATGCCCGAGGAACTGGGCACGGTGTGGTGCCGCGAATGGCTTGCACAGGCGCTGGCATTGGTCCAGGCTGAAGCCTGAAGAAGGTTCCCCCATGCATCTGAGCCGCGCCGACCACAGCACAAGCCCACCCCAGGTCGAGATTCCGCGCGACTACAACGCCGCGCACGACCTGCTGGCGCGCAACGCGGGCCGCTCCGCCAAGCCCGCCTTTGTCGACGCCTCGTCCGGCGAAGAGCTCACCTACGGCAAACTGACCGAGCAGGCGCATCGCTTCGCCAATTCATTGCGCGCGCAGGGTTTCGAGCCCGAGTCACGCGTGATGATTGCGATGCTGGACACGCTCGAGTGGCCCGTCGTGTTTCTCGGATGCATCCTGGCGGGCGTGGTCCCGATCGCCGCCAACACGCTGCTGACCACGAAGGATTTCGAGTTCATGCTGCGCGATTCGCGCGCGCGCGCCCTCTTCGTCTCCAAGCCGCTGTTGCCGGTGTTCGAGCCCCTCCTCGGCAAGATCGGGACGTTGCGCACCGTCTTCGTTGCCGGCGACGATGGGCCGAACTCGGTCGCGGCGCTGCTCAAGGGCGCACCCACGGACATGCAGGTGGCCGACACCTGCGCCGACGATGCGTGCTTCTGGCTATATTCCAGCGGCTCCACGGGCACGCCCAAGGGCACGGTGCACTTGCACAGCCACCTGATCCAGACGGCCGAACTCTATGGCCGCGGCGTGCTGGGCATTCGTGAGGACGACGTGGTGTATTCGGCGGCCAAGCTGTTCTTCGCGTATGGGCTGGGCAACTCGCTGACCTTCCCCATGAGCGTCGGCGCCACCACCATCTTGCTGCCGTCGCGTCCGACGCCGGCGGACGTCTTCGGCACGCTCAAGAAATTCAAGCCTACGATCTTTTTTGGCGTGCCGACGTTGTATGCGGCCTTGCTGGCAGACCCCGCCCGGCCGAAGCGTTCCGAGATGAACATCCGCGTGTGTGCCAGCGCCGGCGAGGCGCTGCCCGCAGACATCGGCAAGCGCTGGACCGAATCGTACGGCTGCGAAATCCTGGACGGCATCGGGTCGACCGAGATGCTGCACATCTTCTTGTCCAACCGTCCTGGCGAAGTGCGCTACGGCACCACCGGCAAGGCGGTGCCGGGCTACGAGCTGAAGATCGTCGGAGACGACGGGCGAGAATGCGGCGTCGGCGAAATCGGCGAGCTGCAAATCTCCGGCCCCAGCGCCGCGCTCATGTACTGGAACAGCCGCGCCAAAACCAAAGCCACGTTCGCAGGCGAATGGACGCGCAGCGGCGACAAGTACACCCGCGACGCCGACGGCTACTACACCTACGGCGGGCGCAGCGACGACATGCTGAAAGTGGGCGGCATCTACGTTTCCCCGTTCGAAGTCGAGGCCTGCCTGATGACGCATGCCTCGGTGCTCGAAGTGGCCGTGATCGGCGTAGCGGACACCGACGAGCTCGTCAAGCCCAAGGCGTACGTGGTGCTCAAGTCCGGCCAGGCGGCGACGGCCGAAGAACTGCAGATGCACGTCAAGAGCCTGCTGGCTCCCTACAAATACCCGCGCTGGATCCAGTTCGTCACGGAGCTGCCCAAGACGGCTACGGGCAAGATACAGCGCTTTAAGCTCAGGTCCTCCGCATCGCCGTTCGCGTGAACGCGCGCTTCGAATCCGGGTAAGTCATGGGTGCGCCGAGGGCGCTGTCGCGGTACAAACGCTTCAGGCTGAATAAAACCGAAGGAGACTTTCCCATGACAACCCGCCGACTCGTCCTCACCCGCAGCGCCGCCATCGTGGGCGCCGCGTCCACAGGGCTGCTGCTGCCCGAAATCGTCCGTGCGCAAGGAAGCAAGGTCCGCGTGGGCCTGATGCTGCCTTTCACCGGCACTTTCGCGCAGCTGGGCGTCGCCATCGAAAACGGTGTGCGCATGGCGATCAATGAAAAGGGCGGCAAGCTCGGTGGCCGCGAGATCGAGTGGTTCAAGGTGGACGACGAGTCCGAGCCGTCCAAGGGCGTCGAGAACGCCAGCCGCCTGGTGCAGCGCGACAAGGTCGATGTGCTGATCGGCACCGTGCACTCCGGTGTGCAGATGGGCATCCAGAAGGTCGTGCGCGACAGCGGCACCTTGTGCATCATCCCGAACGCGGGCGTCCATGCCGCGACGCGCGCCCTGTGCGCCCCCAACGTGTTCCGCACCTCGTTCACCAACTCGCAGCCGACGCTGGCACTGGGCAAGACCATGGTCGACAAGGGCCATAAGAAGGCCGTGTGGATCACCTGGAAGTACGCGGCCGGCGACGAGGCCTTCGAGGGCTTTCGCGACAGCTACACCAAGGCCGGCGGCACCATCGTCAAGGAGCTGGGCCTGCCCTTCCCGAACGTCGAATTCCAGGCACTGCTAACCGAGATCGCCTCGCTCAAGCCCGACGCGGTCGCCTGCTTTTTCGCCGGTGGCGGCGCCGCCAAGTTCATCCGCGACTACGCGGCCGCGGGCCTCAAGGGCCGCATCCCGCTCTACGGCTCGGGTTTCCTCACCGAAGGCGTGCTCGATGCAGCGGGCCCGGCCGCCGACGGCATCATCACCACGATGCATTACAGCGACTCTCTGGACACGCCGCGCAACAAGCAGTTCCGCACGGCCTACGCCACGCAGTTCAAATTGCAGCCTGACGTGTACGCGGTGCAGGGGTACGACTCAGGCCAGCTGCTGGTGCAGGGCGCTGCTGCGGTCAAGGGCGACCTGAACAACAAGCAGGCGCTGTACAAGGCGATGGAATCCGCCGTGATCGACAGCCCGCGCGGCAAGTGGACAATGAGCAAGTCGCACAATCCCGTGCAGGACATGTACCTGCGCGTCGTGGAGAACAAGGAAAACAAGGTGATCGGCGTGGCAGCCAAGGCGCTGGCCGATTCGGGCGCCGGCTGCAAGATGGGCTGAGGCGTTCAAGCTGCAACAATGGGAGGTTCGCGCCTCCCATTTTTTTGTTTTCGCGTTTTATGACACCCACCGCCTGATGGATCTCGCCAATTTCCTGATCCAGCTCCTCAACAGCGTGCAGTACGGGCTGCTGCTGTTCATGCTCGCCGCCGGCCTGACGCTGATCTTCGGCATCATGGGCGTGGTCAATCTCGCGCACGGCAGCTTCTACATGCTGGGCGCGTACCTGGCGTGGTCCCTTTCCAGCATGACCGGCAGCTTCGTGCTGGCGATTCTCGGCGGCGCGTTGCTGTCGGTGGTCTTCGGCCTGCTGCTCGAACGCCTGCTGTTCCGCCACTTCTACCAGCGCGACCACCTCGACCAGGTGCTGCTGACATTCGGGCTGATCTACATCTTCGAGGAGACGCGTTCCATTCTCTGGGGCGACGACGTGCACGGCGTGAAAATCCCGGAACTGCTGTCCGCCTCCATCCCACTCACGGACAATTTGTCGTACCCGGTGTACCGCCTGTTCATGTCGGGCGTGTGTGTGGCGCTCGCGATCGCGTTGTACCTGCTCATCTCCAAGACGCGGCTGGGCATGAAGATCCGCGCGGGCGCCTTCAACCGCGACATGACCGAGGCGCTGGGCATCAACATCAAGTTGATCCACACCGTAGTGTTCGCGATCGGCGTGGCGCTGGCCACCGTGGCGGGCATGATTGCTTCGCCGATTTCCAGCGTCTACCCGAACATGGGCTCGCAAGTACTGATCATGTGCTTCGTGGTCGTCGTCATCGGCGGCATCGGCTCGGTGCGCGGCGCGCTGATCTCTGCGCTGCTGGTCGGGCTGGTGGATACGTTCGGCAAGGTGCTGCTGCCGCAAGTGGCCGGCATGCTGGTTTACATGCTGATGGCTGCAGTACTGTTGTGGAAACCTGAAGGGCTGTTCAAACAATGAGCGCCAAAGCCCATCTCGAAGTGCTGCCGCGCAGCCTGCAGGTCGTGCTGGGGCTCGGCCTGATCGCGCTGGTGGCGTTCCCCTTTGTCGGCACCGACTTCTACGCGCAGATGGTCTCGCGCATGATGATCCTGGCGATCTTCGCCATGAGCCTGGACCTGCTGCAGGGCGTCACCGGGCTGGTATCGCTCGGGCACGCGGCGTTCTTCGGCCTGGCCGGCTATGTGCTTGCCTTCGTCACGCCCGCGGGTGAGCCCGTGAGCCTGTGGTGGACGCTGCCCGCCGCCGTCGCCGCCTCGGGCCTGGCCGCGCTGGTGATCGGCTTCTTCGTCGTGCGCACTCACGGCATCTACTTCATCATGGTCACCATGGCGTTCGCGCAGATGGTGTTCTACCTGTTCTTCGACAACAAGGTGTTGGGCGGCTCCGACGGCATCTACGTCAATTTCAAGCCCGATGCGCGGTTCTTCGACCTGGAGAACAAGCGCGTCTTCTATTACTTCACCCTGGCTGTGCTCGTGCTGGTCTACGCATTCTTGCGCAGGCTGCTGTGGAGCCCGTTCGGGCGCGTGCTTGCGGGCATCCGCGTGAACGAGCATCGCATGCGCGCGATGGGCTACGGCACCTTCGGCTACAAGCTCGCGGCGTTTGCGCTGGCCGGCGCGCTGGCGGGGCTCGCAGGTTTTCTCTGGGGCGCGCAGACGGGTTACGTCAACCCGGAACTGATGGGCTTTCACATGAGCGCGCACGCGATCATGATGGTGATCCTGGGCGGCATGGGCAACTTCGCAGGCGCCATCGTCGGCGCCTTCGCCTTCGAATACCTGCTGCATTGGTTCAAGGACCTTCCGACCATCGGCTCCGTGAATCTCGGCAAGCACTGGCAGCTCTGGATGGGCATGTTCATCGTGTTGGTGGTGTTGTTCGCTCCCCGCGGGCTTCTGGGCGTGGTGGAGCGGATCGCCCGCCGCAAGGAGGCCGTCGATGAGTGACGCCCTCCTCTCGGCCAAAAATATCGTCAAGAAATTCGGCGGGCTGGCGGCCGTGAACGACGTGTCGGTGGACCTATGGCAAGGGCGCATCCATGCCGTGATCGGCCCCAACGGCGCGGGCAAGTCCACCCTGACCAACCTGCTTTCGGGCGACATCGCGCCGACCAGCGGCACCGTCACTTTGGCCGGCCAGGACGTGACCGGTTGGAACCCCGAAAAGATTTCGCGCGCCGGCCTGGGCCGCAGCTACCAGAAGACGAACATCTTCCTGCCCTTCACGGTGTGGGAGAACGTTCGCCTGGCCGCGCAATCGCGCACGCCGCATCCAGCGGCCTGGCTGCGCCGCGCCACCGGCATCAAGGAGAGCAACGAGCGCGCGGAACACGCCATGGAGCTGGCCGGCCTGCAAAATCGCAGGGCCGCGATCGCAGGCACCATCAGCCATGGCGAGCAACGCCAGCTCGAAGTTGCGATGTCGCTGGCCACCGATCCCAAAGTGCTGCTGCTCGACGAGCCGCTGGCCGGCATGGGCACGGCCGAAGCCGAGCGCATGGTGCAGCTGCTGCTACGCCTGAAGCCCGGCCACGCGATGATGCTGGTGGAGCACGACATGGACGCGGTGTTCGCGCTCGCGGACAGGCTCACGGTGATGGTCAACGGCCAGGTGATCGCCAGCGGCACGCCGGCCGAAGTGCGCGCCGATGCGAATGTGCAGTCGGCCTATCTGGGCGAGGAGCACTGATGGCCGATTTGCTGATTGACGCCAAAGGCCTGCAGACCTACTACGGCGCCAGCCACATCCTGCGTGGCGTCGATTTCACTGTGGGCCCCGGCGAGACCATCGGCCTCATGGGCCGCAACGGCATGGGCAAGAGCACGCTGCTCAAGAGCCTGATGGGTCTCGTGACGCCGCGCGGCGGTCAGGTCTTGATCAAGGGCCGCGACATGACGGGCAGGCCGCCCTACGAGATCGCTCAACTGGGGATCGCCTACGTGCCCGAGGGACGCGGCATCTTCGGCAACCTGAGCGTGGTCGAGAACCTGCGCATGGCGGCGCGTCCCGGCACGCGCGGCCAGCGCGACTGGACCTACGAGCGCGTGCTTGACACATTCCCGCGCCTGAAGGAGCGGCTGGGGCACGGCGGCCAACAGCTCTCCGGAGGCGAGCAGCAGATGCTCACGATCGGACGCGCGCTCATGACCAACCCGGACGTGCTGATCCTCGACGAAGCGACCGAAGGCCTCGCGCCGCTGATCGCGCGCGAGATCTGGCGCATCTGCGGCGTGATCCGTGCGTGCGGCATCTCCAGCGTGATCGTGGACAAGAACTGGAAGCACGTCACGCAGATCACCGATCGCAACGTGATTCTGGTGAAGGGCGAAGTTGCTTTCGCAGGCACGTCTGCCGAACTGCGGGCGCAGCCGCGCCTTCTGGATCAATACCTCGGGGTCTAAGGTCCGTCCTCGGGGCAGGCGCCAGTCCGGTGGAACGATCAGCCGCCGGGTGTTACCAAGCAGCACCGGCGCAACACAGCGCCGCCCTCTTGATCCCACACGGAGCCTGCATGATTCTCGCCCCTTCGACTGCCCACCGCTTGGGCCCCCACGTCGCTCCCCAAGGCCCAGCAATTCGCCCCGCCGTGCCTACAGGCTATGAGGCTCTGCAAGCACACCCGGAATACGCGCCCTATTTCAATACCACGCACATACGCGAAAGTGACGAGGCTTCGCTCAGGCCCTTCTTCTTCGGATACCCCAACGTGGATCAAGACTCGTGCCTGGCCGTCATAGTCAAACCAGGCAATCCACAGACCTTTGCGCTGACAACGAGCGGCGTGGGTCCCTGTCTTGCGATTTGTGCCCGCGGCAGAAACTCCGCAGGCGAGACAGTGCTGTATCTGGCCCACGAATCGTCAGACATTGGACGAATCGCCATCGACAGAGCACTAAAGGTGCTGTGCTTGCAGCATCGTTGCAATCCCGCCGATGTAAACATCTATATCCTGGGAGGCGAGGCGCCCGAAGTAGATGCCCAGGGCCGCGCAATCGTGAAAGCGCCAGACGGATCGAATGAGGGTGATGAGGGTGATGAGGGTGATGAGGGTGATGAGGGTGATGAGGGTGATGAGGGCGATGAAGGTGATGCGCCTGATGACCCATTGCATTACCGTGAAACCTTGGAGGCCTTGGCTGACTATCCTCAGGTCAAGGCAGTGAGATTGCCGATAAAGCCGTTTTCCAAAGATCCGACAGAGCGGGCAACGGCGGTGGTTCTGACTGAGACAGAGGTGCGCTATTGCAGGAGCAACTCCATGCCGCAAGACGGGTATGACGATTATGAAGGCGGAGACTTCGTGGCCGTTGACGATGCTGACGTCGCTGCAATCGCCGCACTCAATCGTGATGCGGTTCAACAAGCTCGGCTGGTGAAGTTCTATCAGACATGTCACCCTGGGGCGGCGGTGCCACAACCTACTGCGCCGGGCGGTGCCGTATCCAAGGATATGGATATCAATGACACGAGATGCATGCAGGACAACGTGCTCGGCGCTTTCTTAACGGAACCTCGCCGCCGTGATGAACTGCGAGAACGACTCGCACCAGATCACGACGCCTGAATAGCGAGACAGGTCCGTTCCCGGCGGGATCGGGACGATGAAGTTCTCGAAGGTCTTTACATCGGCGACGTCGAGCGATTGCGCCTTGACGCGCAGGAAGCCCTCCGCTGTTTCCACGAACTCCGGTACGAGGTAGAGCTTGTACGCCGGCCCGGGCGCGATGCGGCCGCTTAGCGCTATGGTCGAAGGACCGATGGCCAGCTCGCCCTCACCCCAGTGCAAGGCGTCACTGCCCTTGAGCTGCCGCTTGAACTCGCCGCGGAAGCTGGCGCCGACCGAAGCCGCCCGTACTTCCTCCACACTCGGGGCGGGCGGCGCGGCGAGGATCGGCAGGAGGTAGATTCCCAGGGCAAAACCAGCCACCAGCGCGACCAGGTGGGTCAAGGCGAGGATCAGCAATCGTTTCATGTGCGTTGGTCTCGCCACAGCGCCAGTTCTTTCATCGCATCACTCCGGGCAGCTCAATCCCTCGCCCGTCACGTGCTCGCCGAGGAAGTCGAGAAACCTCCGAACCGCAGGCAGCAAACCGCGGCGGGAAGGGAACACCGCGTGGACCACGCCCGGCCGCGGCGCCCACCCCGGCAACACCTGCTCGAGCTCACCCAGCCGCAGTTCCCGTCGGCACATATAGTCCGGCAGGATGCACATGCCCACGCCCTTCAGGACGGCGTACTTGAGCGTCAGCAGGTCGTCGGCGGTATAGACGGGCCGGTGCTGGATTTCGTGTTCGCGCTTGTCCGGCCCGACCAATCGCCATGCCGTCTTGCCGTCGGCCGCCGACATCGCGAGCGTGGGCATGCGATCCAGCCCTTCCACGGCGTCGGGACGGCCCAGCCGCTGCAGGAGTGCCGGGCTCGCTACCAGCAGACCCTGTGTAAGGCCCAGGTTCTTCACGACAAGGCTACCGCTGTCGTCCAGCGTGGAGCGCACGCGCAACGCGACGTCGACACCGTCCTGCACCAGGTCGACCACGCGGTTGCTGACTTCCATCTCGATACGGACCTGCGGATGCTTGTCCAGGAAGAACGGGATCAGCGGGCCAATGGTGCTCTGCGCGAGCGTCACCGGGCAGGTCACATGAATCGTGCCCCTCGGTTCCGATTGCACCTGCGCCAATGCCTCCTCGGCCGCGTCGGCCTCCTCCCGCATGGCCACACTGTGCCGCAGGAATATCTCGCCCGCTTCGGTGAGCGAGAGCTTGCGCGTGGTCCGCTGCAGCAAGCGCACGCCCAGGCGCGCCTCCAGTTCGGCCACGCGACGCGATAGCTTGGACTTCGGGATACCCAGCGCCCGCCCCGCAGCAGCGAACCCGCCACGGTCGACCACCTCCGCGAAATACACCATGTCGTTGAGATCTTGCATGCCATTGTCCTATCTGCAGAACAATCTAACGCAATTTTGCCGACTTATCAATGATTCGATCAATCTCCACAATCTATCCCAAGGCCAAACCCGGCCCACCCCAACAGGAGAAAGATCCATGAGACTGCTTCACATCGATTCCAGCCCGCTCGGCGGCAACTCGGTTTCCCGCCAACTGACGGAGCGCCTGGTCGCGCAATGGCGCGCCACCCACCCCGGCACCGTGGTCGAGCACCTCGACCTGGCGGTGGATGCCCCCAGCCACCTGTCGGTGGACTCGCTCGGCTTTCGCGTCGGCCCCAATGCCGAAGGCCTGACCGACGTGCAGCGCCGTGAGAACGAGATTTCCGAGAAGCTGGTCAGCCAGTTCCTGGCGGCCGACGTGGTGGTCGTGGGCGCGCCGATGTACAACTTCTCGGTGCCAACGCAGCTGAAGGCCTGGGTCGACCGCGTCGCGCAGGCCGGCCGCACCTTCACGTACACCGACAAGGGCCCGAAGGGCCTGGCCGGCGGCAAGACGGTGATCGTGGCCTCGTCGCGCGGCGGCGTGTACTCCACCAACCCCGCACTGGCGGGCCTGGACCACCAGGAAAGCTACCTGAAGACGGTCTTCGGCTTCTTCGGCATCACGGACGTGCAGATCGTGCGCGCCGAGGGCGTGGCGATGGGCGACGCGGCCAAGGCGCAAGCCTTGAGCGCGGCCGACGTGACGATCAAGGCGCTGACGGCCCCGGCCGCCAACCAGGCCGAGGCTGTATTGGCAGCCTGATCGCGCCTATCGGCGCGAGTAGAGCTGGTCGAAGCTCGCGCCGTCCGCGAAGTGTTCCTTGTCGGCCTTGGCCCAGCCGCCGAAGGCTTGTTCGATGGTGAACAGGTTCAGTTTCGGGAACTGCTTCGCGTACTTGGCCTGAGCTTTCTGCGAGACCGCGGGCCGGTAGAAATTCTTGCCGGCGATGTCCTGGCCCTCTTCTGTGTAGAGGTACTTCAGGTATTCCTCGGCGGCGGCACGCGTGCCTTTGCGATCCACATTCTTGTCCACCACTGCCACCGGCGGTTCGGCCAGGATCGACAGCGACGGGTACACCACGTCCACCTTTGCGCCGAACTCTTTCTCAAGCAGGTAAGCCTCGTTCTCCCAGGAGATGAACACATCGCCCTGGCCACGCTGCGCGAAGCTGATCGACGAGCCGCGCGCCCCTGTGTCCAGCACCGGCACGTTGGCGTAGAGCTTCGAGATGAACTCCCTGGCTTTGGCATCGCCACCGTACTTGCGCTTCGCGAACTCCCACGCTGCCAGGTAATTCCACCGTGCGCCGCCCGACGTCTTCGGGTTGGGCGTGATTACGCTCACGCCCGGCCGGGCGAGATCGTCCCAGTCCTTGATGCCCTTGGGATTGCCCTGACGCACGACCAGCACGATGGTCGAGCTATAGGGCGATGAGTTGTGCGGCAGGCGTTTTTGCCAGTCCTTGGGAATCCATTGGCCGTTGTTGTGCAAGGCATCGATGTCGCCCGCCAGGGCCAGCGTCACCACGTCCGCATCGAGCCCGTCGATCACCGAGCGGGCCTGTTTGCCCGAGCCGCCATGCGATTGCTTGATGGCCACGTCCTGGCCGGTTTTCGCCTTCCAGTGTTTCGCAAAGGCCTGGTTGAACTCCACATAGAGTTCGCGAGTCGGGTCGTATGAAACGTTGAGCAGCGTCAACTGCTGTTGGCTGTACGACGGCAATGCCCCTAGGGACAAGCCCCCGAAAACGACGGCGGCCAGGTGAATCTTGATAAAGTCGCGGCGAAGGGTCATGACAGTTTCTTTCTTGGGTTGCTGAATCGAGAGGCGATTCTGGGAGCCCGAAGCCGAAACTGGAACGACCGAGTTTTCACTTGTTTATTCAAACAAGCTTATTGCGATTTCATCCGAAGAGGCGCCACATGGCTCGTACCGTCAAATGCATCAAGCTCGGCAAAGAGGCCGAAGGGCTCGACTTTCCGCCCTACCCCGGCGAACTCGGCAAGCGCATCTACGAGAGCGTCAGCAAGCAAGCCTGGGCCGATTGGCTCAAGCACCAGACGATGCTGGTCAACGAAAACCGCCTGAACCTGGCGGACCAGCGCGCGCGTCAGTACCTGGCACGGCAAATGGAGAATCATTTCTTCGGCAGTGGCGCTGACGTGGCGCAGGGCTACGTCCCACCCCCCGGCACGTAATGGCCGAGGCGGTTGAGTGGCTGCCCGACGGCACGCCGCGCAGCCCCCGTTTCGACGACATCTATCGCTCCAGCACGGGCGGGCTCGAACAGGCCCGCCACGTGTTCCTGCGCGGCTGCGGCCTGCCGCAGGCCTGGGCAGGGCGGCCGCAATGGCGCATCCTGGAGACCGGTTTTGGGCTGGGGATGAACTTCCTCGCGGCGTGGCGAGCGTGGAAGGATGACCCGCAGCGCCCGCGCATGCTGCATTTCGCCACCGTGGAAGCGTGGCCCGTTGCGGCGGCGGACCTGGTGCGTAGCGCCGCGCCCCACCCGGAGCTTGCGACGCTCACCGAGGAACTTGCCGCGCAGTGGTTCGGGCTGCTGCCCGGTGTGCACCGCCTCTCGTTCGAGGAGGGCCGCGTGTTGTTGACGCTCTTCGTCGGCGACGTGCGCGATGGCCTGCGCCAGGAGCCGTTCCACGCCGATTCGATCTTCCTGGACGGGTTCGACCCACAGCGAAACGCTGCGATGTGGGAGCTTGCGACGCTCAAGGCAGCCGCGCGCCATAGCCGCCGCGGCACCACGATTGCCACATGGACTGTGTCCGGAGACATCCGTCGCGAACTCGCCCAATGCGGCTTCGTCGTCGAGAAAGCCGAAGGGCTGCCACCCAAACGCCAGTGCCTGAAAGGCAGCTACGCGCCCGCGTGGGAACCCAGGGGGCTGCGGACCATGAATCCGGGCGAACCGGGACATTGCGTCGTCATCGGTGGTGGCCTTGCCGGCGCCTCGGTGGCCGCCAGCCTGGCGCGCCGCGGCTGGCAGGTGATCGTGCTGGACGCGGACGCAAAGCCGGCCGCCGGTGCTTCGGGCTTGCCGGTGGGCCTGATCGCGCCGCACTTTTCCCCCGACGACAACTTGCTTTCCCGGCTTTCGCGCTGCGGCGTACGCGCCACCCTGCAGCAGGCGCGTGCACTGCTGCCTGAGGGTGAGGATTGGCAAGGCAGCGGCGTGCTCGAGCATCGTGTCGGCGAGGCGCTGGCGCCATCGGAAGCGTTGGAGGCATCGGAAGCCTTGCGGCCCTGGACCCGGCAGGCGGCCACTGGCGAACTCGAGGCCGCCCAGCTCGATCCGTCCACCGTTGCGCTGTGGCACGAACAAGGCGGCTGGATCAAGCCCACGGCCCTCGTCAGGGCGTGGCTGGCGCAACCCGGCATCACCTGGCGCGGCAACGTGAAGGCCCTTCGCGTGGAGCGCGCGGGCGATGGGTGGGCGGTGATCGATTCCCACAGCCGCGAGGTTGCGCGCGCCAGCCTGGTCGTCGTGGCCGCGGCTCACGCCAGCGCCGCTTTGCTCGGCGCCGCACTGCCGCTCCAACCTGTGCGAGGCCAGGTCTCCTGGGCCGCGGAAGCGGGCGAGGCCCTGCCGCCCTTCCCCATCAACGGCGATGGCCACTTCATCCCGCATGTACCCACCACTCTGGGCTCCGCATGGTTCTGCGGCTCGACATTCGACCGCGATCAGGTCGATCGCGCGCCGCGAGACGACGATCACCGTGCGAACCAGACGCGGCTGCAGGGGCTGCTGCCCGCAATCGGGCGGCAACTCGCCCCTGCGTTCGCCAAAGACTCCCTTCAGGTGTGGACAGGCGTGCGCTGCGCCTCGGCGGACCGCCGGCCCCTGCTCGGCGAGATCGAACCCGGGTTGTGGGTCAGCACCGCAATGGGCTCGCGCGGCCTCACGTTCGCGGCGTTGTGCGCCGAATTGCTCGCCGCGCGTGTGCATGGGGAGCCGCTGCCCCTCGAACAGCGGCTGGCGAAGGCATTGGACGTGACCCGGCTGAGGCGATAGGACGCACGCTCAAACCCGCTGCAGCAGGTCCTGCAGCTTGCCGGGATGCGGCGGCTTCTCAAAGAAGCCCGCGGCGCCGCCCAGCCATGCGCGCAGGCGCTCTGGCACCGAAGCGTGAGTCTTGGTCACGATCACATGCGGGATCGCGGGCTTCGCGCCCGTAAGTTCCTTCAGCAAGGCCCAGCCGTCCATGTCGGGCAGCGCGAAGTCCACCAGCACCACCTCGTACTGGTACGCGCGAGTCAGTTCCAGGGCCTGCGCGCCGGTTTCCGCCTCATCGGCCTGCGTGAGGTCGGCCAGCGCGAGCTTGGCGCGCAGGTACAGACGCTCGTCGCGGTCGGCGCTCGCGATCAGTGCGCGTTTGCCCGCCGGCTCCTCGGGGGGGAGAGTGTCAGCGGCACCGCTGCCGAAATCGAGGTCGAAATCCAGCGGCCGCGGCGGCGCAAAGAGCTCGTCCATCCCCACCGCCTTGACGAAGACCCGCTGAGCCATTTTGTTTGTGGATGCCTCTGGTGTACGCGGCGATTATGAGGGCACTGCTGAGCTGCGCAAACCCCTTATCCGCAACATCCTGCCAAAACCGCCGCGACGCGCGCCAACGCTCGCGCATAAGCTTATTCGCATAAAGCGCTAACTAAAAAATAGTTTGTTCTCATAAGGCCCCCCCGTAGAGTCGCGCCCTATGCACGACCTCGCCTTTGTCCTTGCCGGCTTCCTCGTCGGCCTCGTCGTGGGCCTGACGGGCGTGGGCGGAGGCTCCCTGATGACGCCGCTGCTGATCTTCGGCTTCGGCATCAAGCCCTACCTGGCCATCGGCACAGACCTGCTCTTCGCGGCCGCCACGAAATTCAGCGGCTCCGTCGGGCTGGCCCGCTCCCGCGCCATCGACTGGCCGGTGGTGGCGCTGCTCTCTGCGGGCAGCATCCCGGCTGCGCTGGTCACTATTTTCGTCCTCCACCGCATCGGGCCCGCGAACCCGGCAGTGCAGGCAGTGATGACCACTACCCTCGGCGGCGCGCTGCTGCTCACCGCCGGCGCCACCCTATACAAGGCGATCAGGGGCAAGAGCACGCCGCGGCACCTGCACCCGACCGAGTTGGCTGCGGCCGTCAAGCCGCGCCACTGGGCCCAGCCGGTGGCGTTCGGCGCCGCCATCGGCGCCCTGGTTTCGCTGACGTCGGTGGGCGCCGGGGCCATCGGCGTCACCGCCCTCATGCTGCTGTATCCCGCGCTGCCCTTGCCGCGCATCATCGCCGCCGACATCGCCTATGCGGTGCCCCTGACGCTGGTCGCCGGCCTGGGCCATGCGTCCATCGGATCGGTCGACTGGAGCCTGCTCGGCACCTTGCTGGCCGGCTCGATCCCCGGCATCTGGCTGGGTTCGCGCCTCGTGCGCATCGCGCCGGATCGCCTGATCCGCTCCCTGCTTTCATTGCTGCTGGCCTATGCCGGCGCGCGCCTCATCTCGCTCTGAACCTATGTACCAATACACCGACTTCGACAAGCAGTTCGTCCGCAACCGGGCCGCGCAATACCGCGACCAGCTCGAACGCAATCTCGCCGGCACGCTCTCGGACGACGAGTTCCGTCCGCTGCGCCTGCAGAACGGCTGGTACATCCAGCGTTATGCGCCCATGCTGCGCATAGCCGTGCCCTACGGCGAGATCTCCAGCACCCAGCTGCGCGTACTGGCGAAGATCGCGCGCGAGTATGACCAGCCCGATGCGCAGCTGCTGCGCGAGGCGCAGGAAAAACAATGGGCGCTCGGCGAGGTGCCCGTGCGCGGCGGCACGCCGGTCGCGACGAACCTGAAGTACGGCTACGGCCACTTCTCGACGCGCACCAACGTGCAGTTCAACTGGATTCCGCTCGTCAAGAGCGCCGACGTGATGGAGCTGCTGGCCAGCGTGAACATGCACGGCATCCAGACCAGCGGCAACTGCATCCGCAACATCACCAGCGACGAGCTCGCCGGCATCGCCCCGGACGAGATCGCCGATCCGCGCCCGTTCTGCGAAATCCTGCGCCAGTGGAGCACGCTGCACCCCGAGTTCGCCTTCCTGCCGCGCAAGTTCAAGATCGCCGTGAACGGCGCCCGCGAAGACCGTGCCGCCATCGGCTGGTACGACATCGGCCTGCAGCTGCTGCGCAATGAAGCCGGCGAGCTGGGCTTCCGGGTGCAGGTGGGCGGCGGTATGGGCCGCACGCCGATCATCGGCACCGTGGTGCGCGAGTTCCTGCCCTGGAACCAGCTGCTCAACTACGTCGAAGCCGTCATCCGCGTCTACAACAGCTACGGTCGCCGCGACAACGTCTGGAAGGCCCGCATCAAGATCTTGGTGAAGGCCGAAGGCCAGCGCTATATCGATCAGGTCGAGGCCGAGTTCAAGAGCATCGTCGAAATCGACGGCGCACCGCACACCATCACGCAGGCCGAGTTCGACCGCGTTGCCGCGTCGTTCGTGGCGCCGGTGCAAAAGCGCGAGCGCTCGGGCGTGGACGCACGGCTGCACGAGATCGTCCGCGCCGACGCGGAAGCCGACCCGGCCTATGACCGCTGGCTGGTGCGCAACGTGGCGGGCCACAAGAACCCCGAGCTGCGCGCCGTGACCCTGTCGTTCAAGCGCCTGGGGCAGGCCCCCGGCGACGCGAACGCCGAGCAGCTCGACATCGCCGCGCAGCTTGCCGACCGCTTCTCCGCCGGCGAAGCCCGCGTGACGCACGAGCAGAACCTGCTGCTGCCCTGGGTGCACCAGGACGACCTGCCCGAGCTGTGGGCCGCCGCGCGCAAGGCCGGCCTCGCCAAGCCGAACATCGGCCTGCTCACCGACATGATCGCCTGCCCGGGCGGCGACTTCTGCTCGCTGGCCAACGCGCGTTCGCTGCCGATCGCCGAGGCCATCACCCAGCGCTACCAGGATCTCGACGAGCTCTATGACATCGGCGAGATCGACCTGAACATCTCCGGCTGCATCAACTCCTGCGGTCACCACCACGCCGGCCACATCGGCATCCTGGGCGTCGACAAGGACGGCAAGGAGTGGTACCAGGTCACGCTGGGCGGCTCCAACGGCTCCAACCTTTCCGGCACCGCCACGCCGGGCAAGGTAGTGGGCCCCTCGTTTTCCGCGGCCGAAGTGCCGGAAGTGATCGAGGCGGTGCTGGACACGTACCGCCAGCAACGGCAGTCCGTCGATGGCAAGACCGAGACCTTTATCGCCACGCTCAAGCGCGTCGGCATCGAACCCTTCAAGGCAGCCGCCAATGCTGCCCGCTTCGCGGAAAAGGAAGTCGCGTAATGGACCAGAACATCAGGATCATCGCGGCCGATGCGCATGCGGCGCAAGCGCAGGGCGCGAACGTGCTGCAGCTCGCCAATGACGCGGACCCGCTGGCGATTTCCGTGGAAGGCGTGGACCGCATCGAGCTGCACTTCCCCAAGTTCACGGACGGCCGCGCGTACAGCCAGGCCATGCTGCTGCGCCGCCGCCTCGCCTTTCGTGGCGACATCCGCGCTACGGGTGACGTGCTGATCGACCAGCTGGTGCAGATGCAGCGCACGGGCTTCTCCAGCGCCGTGCTGCGCGCCGACAAGGACGTGGCCGAAGCGAAGCGCCAGTTCGAGCGCTTCCCTGAGTACTACCAGGGCGACGCCGTGAACGCGCATCCCCTGTTCAAGAGGGCCGCCTGAGATGAGCGCCATCGACCTGCACGCCCGCGCCTCGAAGGATTTCGAAGCCAAGCTGGCTGAAACGAAGGCCCTGCTGCAACGCGCGGCCGCGGAGTTCACTCCGATCACGCAAGCCTCCAGCCTGGGCGCCGAGGATGTGGTGATCACGCACCTGATCAACAGCCTGGCGCTGGACATCCCCGTGTTCGTGCTGGACACCGGGATGCTGCACAAGGAAACGCTGGACCTGCTGGAGCGCACCAAGGCCACGTCGCGCGCGCCCGTCAACGTTTACGAGCCCGTTCGCGAATCGGTTGTGCACTTCGTCGAGCGCGAAGGCAAGGACGCCATGTACAAGAGCGTTGACCTGCGCAAGGCCTGCTGCCACATCCGCAAGGTCGAACCGCTGGAGCGCGCCCTGGCCGGCAAACGCGCGTGGATCACCGGGCTGCGCCGCGAGCAGTCGAGCACGCGCGCAGAAGTGCCGCTGCTGGATACCGCCGACGAAGCGAAGACCGGCCGCGTCAAGTTCAACCCCCTGGCCAACTGGACCTGGGGCGACGTCTGGCACTACATCAAGCTGCACAGCGTCGACTACAACCCGCTGCACGACGAGTTCTATCCCAGCATCGGCTGCCAGCCCTGCACCCGCGCGATCAGCCTGGGCGAGGACTTCCGCGCCGGCCGCTGGTGGTGGGAGGACGAGTCCGCGAAGGAATGCGGCCTCCATGTGAAGAAAGACGAGGTTGCTGCATGACTCTCTTTGCTGTCATCCCGAACTTTTCGCAACGCCAACATGGATTGCGGGTCGAGCCCGCAATGACACACGCACTATGAACGCACGCGTCGAACCCCAATTGCTCACGCACCTGAGCAACCGCCACCTCGATTCACTGGAAGAGGAAGCCGTCTTCATCCTGCGCGAAGTAGCAGCAGCCTTCGAGCGGCCGACACTGCTTTTTTCCGGCGGCAAGGACTCGCTGGTGCTGCTCAAGTGCGCCGAAAAGGCCTTCGGCGCCGGCCGCATTCCCTACCCGCTGCTGATGATCGACACCGGCCACAACTTCCCGGAGGTCACGGATTTCCGCGATTTCCGCGCGAAGGAACTGGGCGCCGAGCTGATCGTGCGCAGCGTCGAGGATTCGATGAAGCGCGGCACCGTGCGCCTGGCGCACCCGGGCGAATCGCGCAACGTGCACCAGTCGGTGACGCTGCTCGAAGCCATCGAAGAGTTCCGCTTCGACGCGCTGATCGGCGGGGCCCGCCGCGACGAGGAGAAGGCGCGCGCGAAGGAGCGCATCTTCTCGCACCGCGACAGCTTCGGCCAATGGCAGCCCAAGGCCCAGCGCCCCGAGCTGTGGACGCTGTTCAACACACGCCTGCACCCGGGCGAGCACTTCCGCGTGTTCCCCATTTCCAACTGGACCGAGCTGGACGTGTGGCAGTACATCGAGCGCGAGAACATCGCGCTGCCCTCGATCTATTACGCGCACCAGCGCCAGGTCATCGAGCGCAAGGGGCTGCTGGTGCCGGTGACCGAGCTCACCCCGCCGAAGGACGGCGAAGAGGTCGAGACGCGCACCGTGCGCTTTCGCACCGTCGGCGACATCACCTGCACGTGCCCAGTGGAAAGCCCGGCCGCCAACGCCGCCGAAGTAGTGGTCGAGACGCTGTCGGTCGAAGTGAGCGAGCGCGGGGCCACCCGCATGGACGACAAGACATCCGACGCTTCCATGGAGAAGCGCAAGAAGGACGGGTATTTCTAAATGAGCGCTACCACTCAAACCGCAGCTTCGACAGGCTCAGCCCGAGCGGCCCTTCACGACCACGTCTCCGCACTGAAATTCATCACCTGCGGCAGCGTGGACGACGGCAAGAGCACGCTCATCGGCCGCCTGCTGGTGGACAGCAAGGCCGTGCTGCAAGACCAGCTGGCAGGCGTACAGCGCCTGGGCGAAACCGATCTGGCGCTGCTGACGGACGGCCTGTCCGCCGAGCGCGAGCAAGGCATCACCATCGACGTGGCGTACCGCTACTTCGCCACGCCCAGCCGCAAGTTCATCATCGGCGACGCGCCGGGCCATGAGCAATACACGCGCAATATGGTCACTGCGGCCTCCAGCGCCGACGCGGCCGTGGTGCTGGTCGACGCAACCAAGCTGAAATGGCAAGACCCAGCCCTGGAGCTGCTGCCCCAAACGCGCCGCCACTCACTGCTGGCCAACCTGCTGCGCGTGCCCTCCATCGTGTTCACTGTGAACAAGCTCGACGCCGTCGAGGACCCGACCGAGGCCTTCAAGAACATCAGCGGCGCGCTGAAGGCGTTCACGGCCGCAGCGGCCATCGAATACCGTGCGATCGTGCCGATCTCCGCGCTCAAGGGACACAACGTCGCCTCCGCACAGCCGGGCTGGTGCGGCTACCACGGCTTGTCGCTGTTGCAGCTGCTGGAAACGCTGGACGTGACGGCCGCGGAAACGACGGAAGACTTCGCCTTCCCGGTGCAATGGGTCGAGAAGTTCTCGTCCTCCGCCGACACGAGCCAGGGCCGGCGCGTGTTCTGGGGCCGCGTGGCCACCGGGGACATCGAGCCGGGCCAGCAGATCAAGGTGCTGCCCAGCGGGCAGACGGCCACGGTGGCCCAGGTGCTTGACCATGCGCGCCAGCCCCGCAAGGTGCCCGCCGGTCACAGCGCGGGCATCGTGCTGGACCGCGAGGTGGACGTTTCACGCGGCGACTGGCTACTGGCCCTGGGCGCGCCGGAGCCTTCGAGGGAGCTTTCGGCCACCGTTGCCTGGCTGGACGACGAGCCGCTCGTTGCCGGCCGCGTGTACTGGGCGCTGCACGGCCACCGCTGGGTGAAAGCGCGCGTCAAGCGCATCGTCCACAAGTTGGACGTCAACACCCTGGCCGAAGCCGACGCCGACCACCTCGAGCCGAACTCCATCGGCCACGTCGACCTGGCACTGCAGGAGCCGCTCGCGACCCTGCCGTTCGCACGCTCGCGCATCCTCGGCTCGCTGGTGCTGGTGGACACCGCCAGCCACAAGACCTCAGGGGCTGTGCTGGTTAGGTAACGAGCCTTATCCGCCGAAGCCCTAAAATCAGGGTTTCTCCCCTCTTCCCCAAGCAATTCAAATGACTCACGTCGTCACCGAATCCTGTATCCGCTGCAAATACACCGACTGTGTGGACGTGTGTCCCGTCGATTGCTTCCGCGAAGGGCCGAACATGCTCGTGATCGACCCGGACGAATGCATCGACTGCGCCGTGTGCATCCCCGAGTGCCCGGTCAACGCCATCTACGCCGAGGAAGACGTGCCGGCGGACCAGATGCAGTTCATCAAGATCAACGCCGAACTGAGCACGGCGCCGGGCTGGAAGAGCATCACCAAGCGCAAGCCGGCGCTCGAGGATGCCGAGGAATGGAAAGAAAAGACCGGCAAGATCGACCAGCTGGTCCGCTGAAGGTTTATGGAACCGCAACTGAATCAAGAAGTGCTCAAAACCGCCGCAGCCCACGACGGCCCCATCGAGACGGATGCCGTCATCGTCGGCGCCGGGCCCGTGGGCCTGTTCCAGGTGTTCGAGCTCGGCCTGCTGGAGATCAAGGCCCACGTGATCGACTCGCTCGCCTACCCGGGCGGCCAGTGCGTGGAGCTGTACCCCGACAAGCCGATCTACGACATCCCCGCCGTGCCCGTGTGCACCGGCCAGGAGCTGACGGACAACCTGCTCAAGCAGATCGAGCCCTTCGGTGCGACGTTCCACTTCGGCCAGGAAGTCACCGTCGTGGAGCGCCAGGATGACGGCCGCTTCTACGTCGAAACCTCGCGCGGCACCAAGTTTTTGACGCGCACGATCTTCATCGCCGCGGGCGTGGGCGCTTTCCAGCCCCGCACCCTGAAGGTGGACGGCCTCGAGAAATTCGAGGGCACGCAGGTGCACTACCGCGTGAAAAACCCCGCTGACTTCGCGGGCAAGAACCTCGTCATCGTCGGCGGCGGCGACTCCGCCCTGGATTGGGCGCTCAACTTCGTGCAGGACGGCCCGAACAAGGCCGAGAGCGTCATCCTGATCCACCGCCGCGACGGCTTCAAGGCGGCGCCCGCGTCGGTCGCGAAGATGCGCGAGCTGTGCGAGGCGATGGAGATGCAGTTCATCATCGGCCAGGTTACCGGCTACGAAGAGAACGACGGCAAGCTCACCGGCGTGAAGGTCACGGGTTCTGACGGCGTGACGCGCGTCGTACCGCTGGACGTGCTGCTGGTGTTCTTCGGCCTGTCGCCCAAGCTCGGGCCCATCGCCGAATGGGGCCTGGACATCGAGCGCAAGCAGGTGAAGGTGGACACCGAAAAGTTCGCCACCAACACCCCCGGCATCTTCGCCGTGGGCGACATCAACACCTACCCGGGCAAGAAGAAGTTGATCCTGTCGGGCTTCCACGAATGCGCCCTGGCCGCCTTCGCCGCCGCGCCGTTCATCTTCCCGGACAAGAAGATCCATCTTCAGTACACGACGACTTCGCCGAAGCTGCACAAGGTCTTGGGCGTCGAGTCGCCAGTCTTCGATTGACGTAGGGCTGTCATTGCGGGCTCGACCCGCAATCCATGTCCTTGCGGGCTTACAATTCGCTGCGTGCTCTTCGGAGCACATCCGCTAGGGGTGCTGCCGCTTCGCAAGAGGCGGTGGCTGAGAAAGTCCCTTTGAACCTGATTGAGGTAATCCTCTCGCAGGGAAGCAAGCTCTCCGGCGGCGCCCTTTCCTTCTCTCCGGGCGCGCTACGCCACAGCAAGCCGACCTGCCATTGCGTTGAAAGTTGACGTCATGGCAAACCATTCGCCAATCGCGCGGCCGCACTGGCCGCATTCCCGCATCGCGCATGCGATCGCAATCCTTGGTCTCGTCGCCGCATCGGCGCAAGCCCAGGAAACGGTGCTCAAGCCCGTCACCGTCACGGGCCGCTCCATGGTCCCCGCGGCGGACGTGACCGGCTTTGGTGAACTGCCGCTGCGCGACATCCCCGTCTCGGCCACCACCGTCACCCGACAGCAAATCGACGCCGCCGGGGCCCGCCGTCTGGCGGACCTCACGCAGTTCGATGCTTCCGTGACCGACGCCTACAACGCGCCGGGCTACTGGGACTTCATCTCCATCCGCGGCTTCACTCTGGACAACCGGTTCAATTACCGCCGCGAAGGCCTGCCGATCAGCGCCGAGACCACCATCCCGCTGGACAACAAGGAGCGCGTGGAGATCCTCAAGGGCACGAGCGGCATCCAGGCCGGCACCAGCGCGCCGGGCGGGCTGGTCAACTACGTCGTCAAGCGGCCCACGGACTACGACCTGCGCGAAGTGAAACTCGAAGCGACGAGCCGCGCCAGCCTGCTCGGCGCGGTGGACCTGGGCGGGCGATTCGGCGCGGACAGCCGCTTCGGCTATCGCCTGAACGTGGCGCACGAAAGGCTGCGCCCCCTGGTGAGAAACGTCGACGGCGAGCGCAGCCTGTTGGCGCTGGCGACGGACTGGCGCCTCGGTCGCGACTCGCTGCTGGAAGCCGAGATCGAATGGAGTCGCAAGTCGCAAGCCAGCCAGACCGGCTTCAGCCTGCTGGGCGCCGTGCTGCCCGAGCCGATAGACCCACGCCGCAACCTCAACAACCAGCCCTGGGCGAAGCCGTCGGTCTTCGATGCCTTGACGGGCACGCTGCGTTTCAGCCAGGCGCTGAATGCCGACTGGCGCTGGACGGCGCAGCTGGGCACGCAGCGCCTGGAGACCGACGACTTCACGGCCTTCCCCTTCGGTTGCAGCAGCGAAGGCAACTTCGACCGCTTCTGCTCGGACGGCACCTTCGACTACTACGACTTCCGCAGCGAGAACGAGAAGCGTCGGCAAAACGCCGCGACGCTCAACCTCAAGGGCAAGGTGATGACGGGCGCTGTCGCGCACGATCTCTCCGTCGGCCTGCTCGCGGGCAAGGTCCGCAACCGGTTCGAGCCTAACGCCTTCAATTGGGTGGGCATCGGCCACATCGATGGCACGGTGGTCGTGCCCGAAGACCCGACACTCGCCTTCCCGAGCACCAACCGCGACGAGCGCACCGTCGAGTTGTCCTTGCAGGACGCGATCCGCTGGAACGACCGCTTCACCACCTGGCTCGGCGTGCGCCACACCCGCCTGCACCGCGAAAGCATCCTCACCGACGGCTCCGCTGCGACGGCCTATGACCAGCGCCTCACGACGCCGTGGATCGCAGCCAGCTACAAGCTCTCGCCCACCGTCATGGCCTATGCCAGTCACGGGCAAGGCGTGGAATCGGAAGTGGCCCCGGCCAATCCGCTCTACAGCAATGCGGGCCGCCCGCTGCCGGCCCTGAAGAGCCGCCAGACCGAGATCGGCATCAAGGGCCAGACCGCCGCGCTGCGTTGGAACGCCGCACTGTTCGACATCAAGCGGCCTACGTCGGCCGATGCCGGCGCCTGCGACCTGCCCGGCACCTGCACCCGGCAGACCGACGGCGAGGCGCGGCACCGCGGCCTGGAGCTCTCGGCGAGCGCGCAGACCGGGCCGTGGACGCTGGATGGCGGTTTGACGCTGCTCGATGCGAAGCGCCAGGGCGCGAGCATCGACCCTTCGCTGAACGGCAAGCGGCCGGTCAACGTGCCCAGCCGCATCGTGCGTGCCGGCGTGGCGTATCGCGTAGCGCCCGGCCTGAGTGTGGAAGGCAAGGTCTCGCATGAAGGCAGGCGGCCCGTGCTGGCCGACGAGTCGATCATGCTGTCGGCTTGGACGCGCTTCGACGCCGCGCTGCGCTACGAGACCAAGTTGGCGGGCAAGGAGACCACGTGGACGCTGGGCATCGACAACATCGCCAACAAGCGCTACTGGAAGGAATCCCCCACCCAGTTCGGTCATGTGTACCTGTATCCGGGCGCGCCGCGCACCTTCCGGCTATCAGTTACTGCCGCGCTGTGAAGGCCGGGCTGAAAATGACGCTATAATTTGAGGCTGTTCCTCGATAGCTCAGTCGGTAGAGCGCCGGACTGTTAATCCGTAGGTCCCTGGTTCGAGCCCAGGTCGAGGAGCCAAAATTCAAGCAGTGACGGGCCTTTGCAGGGCTCCGCGTAAGGACCGCCGGTTTACGGCGGTGATCAAACCTACCGGAGCTCATCAATGGTTACTTCTCATCAGACCGCCGGTTTAGCGTCTGGCAGCGCGTCCGGCCTACAGCCAGAAGCCGCCGCGCGGCTCGTAGCAGCTTTGCCGGCGCTCAGCGCCCTCACCCCGGAACAACTCGACGCAGCCCTGCGGGCTATCGAGGCCGTGGCGCGCACCACAGCCAAACCGCCCCCGGCGCGAGTCGCCCAGACCTCGACCAGCGCTCTGCCCTCGCTGCAGCCCTTACCCCAGCGCGCGGGGCATTTGCCGATGGCCGAGGTGATCGACTTGTACATGGAGCGCTACGCCGGACAGGACACGAGCCGAGTGCAGCGGCTGTCCTGGTGGCGCGAGCGCATCGGCGCCATCGCCTTGCAGGACCTCAGCGACGACCACGTGCACGCTGCGCTGCAAGAGCTGGAGCAGCAGTCCAGCCGCTACTTCGCGGGCAAGGACGCCGAAGGGCGGCCGATCTACAAGGCAAAGAAGAAGCCCATCGCGCCGGGCACCGTCAACCGTTACCACGCTACGTTGGGCGCCGTCGTCACATGGTCGATCAAGCAACGCGTCGCACCGAAGGGTTACGTCCACCCATGCCGCACTGTCCAGCGCAGACCGGAGAATCCGGGGTGCACGCGGTATCTCAGCGCGGGCGAGCGCGAAAGGTTGCTGGACGCCTGCCGTGCATCGTCATGGCCGCAGCTGTACTTGCTCGTGTTGCTGGCGCTCACCACCGGCGCGCGCAAAGGCGAGTTGCTCGGGCTGCGCTGGGCGGACGTCGACCTGGAGCGCAACGAGGCCCACTGCGGCCGCACCAAGAACGGCGACCCCCGGACGCTGCCTCTGGTCCCGGCGGTCGTGGACCTGTTGCGCGCCGCGCAGGGCAAGCCGACCGCGCTGGTGTTTGCCTCGTCGCGGCACCCCGACCGGGCGTTCACCTTCGAGCCGCACTTTGCCGCCGCGCTGCACCGCGCGCGTATCGGCGGTTTCCGCTTTCACGACCTGCGGCACTCGGCGGGCACCATGCTCGCTGCGGCGGGCGCGACGACACTGGAAATCGCGGAGGTGTTGGGGCACCGGCAGTTGAACACGACAAAGAGGTACGTGCATCTGAACGTCCAGCACAAGACCGCGCTCATCGACCGCGTGATGGGTAGTATTCGATAACGGGCCAAGGAGCTGCGTGATGGTGAAGACCAAGCGAGCCAAAGCGATCCCAGATTTCCTGCTGGACTACGAGCGCGAGCGCGAGGCACCAGCGATCCAAATCGTGGCGATCCGGTATGCGGATGGGCGCGAGGTAACGGTGGAGGCGGTGGGCGACGATGCGCTGCTCACGGAGTTGCGCGAATACCTGCGCCTGCGTGAATTAGATCGAGCGGTTCCCGGCTTGAGGCCGTACGACTTGCGTGACTTGGCGAAGGACATCGACGAGGTCCGCCACGAGCAACTGAGTGACCGGAACCGCAGGCCCGGCCCCAGAAAAGCGAGGGCGGTCTCGAAAAAAGACCTGCTCGCGTTCCGCAACGAGTTCGAGTACAAGTACGGCAGGTTGCGCGGCTGGAAGAAGGCTGCTTGTCTGCGGTTTGAGATCAGCCTGGACATACTCAACGCGCGACTTTGAGTGAGTGGGAGGGCGGGCGACTTTTTGCAAGGATAGCGACTCGCCGCCCTGGCTTTCTCGACCCAAACCACTCGCGAACACCGATCCTTTCGGTACGGGCTCTGCCAGGCCCGTCACTGCAAAGGATCGACGATGAATCACCAAACCACCTCCGAAGCTCCACCACCGGACACCACGGCGCTGTCGGCGCTTCTCGCGTTGGGGCAGGTCCCCGAAAGGTATCCGAAACTCTTCCCCAGCGTGGAGTCCTTGCGCTGGTACATGCGCGAGCACCGCGAAGGCCTGGTGGAAGCGGGCGCGCTGCACGTGATCAGGGGCCGCACTTACATCGCGCCCGGCCCGTTCGAGGCATACGTACTGCGCGCCGGTCAGGAACAGGCCGCTAAGCGCCGCCTCGCTTCGGCGCGTGTGTGCGGAGGTGCCTGACCATGCAAGCAAGAAAATGCCCGGACGGGACCGGGCAAAACGCAAGTACAAATCAAGACGCGCAACCAATTGTCGGCGATCCCTTTAACGGCGATGTAGTGGCGCGCGAGCGCGTGGGGCAGACCTTTCTCGATGCGCTGGCAGGCCCGAGCATGCCCGAGGACCAGCGCATGATCGTGTGTGGGTTCGACGGTGACCCCAACAACCCCCCGCCCTACGCATGGCGTCCACGCCCATGGCGCCCAGGCAGCGAGGTAGCGTTGCCCACGTCCGCCAACCTCTACGTCACGGTTGGCAGTTTCGGCCGTGCGGCTGATGGCAGGTTCCGGCGGCGCACCGAGACATTCAGTGCAGGGCGGGCGTTGATGGTGGACGATGTGGGCACCAAGGTCACCCCGGACGACACGTGGCCGCAGCCGTCAGCCATCATCGAGACATCGCCGGGCAATGCCCAGTGGTGGTACTTCCTCAGCGAGCCCGAGCGCGACCTGCGCAGGTTCGATGGTGTCATCCGTGCGTTCATCAGCGCGAAGCTGCTCGGCGTCGATCCAGGTATGAGTGGCGTCACGCGTGTGGGCCGGGTGCCGGGCTACGTCAATGGCAAGCCAAAGCACAACGGCTGGGTAGTACGGACGCAGGAGCTACGACCTGAGTTGCGCTATTCCGTCCAGGAGCTGCTGGATGGCTTCGGGTTACACCTCGAAATACCTCGGCAGCGCGACGTGAGTGCGACCCTGGTCGGCGTGGAAGAACGCATACGCGCCTTCTACATTGTGCTGCGAGTTCTTCAAATGCACCGCATGCTGAAACGCGAGGAGCCGAACCTTAGCGGCTGGATCGAAATGCATTGCCCTTGGGTCCAGCACCACACCGACCGGGCCGACACGGGCGCGGCGATGCGCATCCCGGCCGAAGAGAACGGTTTCTACGGCGGATTTAAATGCCACCACGCGCACTGCGGTGATCGGCGATTTAGAGACCTGACTGAGTGGATTGCGGAACTAGCAGCAGAGGAGTTGGCGCGCGCGAATGATTCCGCTCCAGAGACGTTAGACGACGTTGGCGGGGGGGCTCCTCATGAACATTGATGCCGCAGAGGCGAGCACGCTCATGCAGGTTGCGGCGTTAAAAGAAGCCAAACGCACGACAGCGTTCACCCTCGTCCCAATCGCCGACCTCGACAGTGTGCACCCGGCGCAGCCTGCCTTCGCGTGGGAAGATCTTGTCCCGCTGCAAGCGGTGACGCTTTTCAGTGCGCACGGCGGAGCAGGCAAGTCGTTCGTCATGCTGCAGCTCGCCGTGGCGGCGGCGCGGGGCCAGCCGTTGTTCAAGAAAGCTGTCCGCCGCTGCAACGTCGCATTCCTGTCTGCCGAAGATGGCGCAGCGACCCTGCGGTATCGCCTGCACTTCATCTTGGGGGCAATGAACGTCAGCGTGGAGGCTCTGGCTGGGCGGCTATTCATCCTGGACGCGACTGTGGGCGATCCCGTGCTGTTTGCTGAGTTCGCACTCAACGGTCGCCGCGAAGGTATCGCTACCTCGGCCTTCGACGCGTTGGCCGAGTTCGTGAAGGAGCACGAGATCGGCCTGCTGATCATCGACAACGCTTCGGACACCTTCGACGCAAATGAGATCGAGCGCGCAAAGGTGCGCGGCTTCATGCGCTCGCTGGCCAACCTCGCGCGCGAGGGCGATCTGGCCGTCGTGCTGATCGCCCACGTCGACAAAGCCACGAGCCGGGCGAACGGGGCAGGCACCGAGGCTTACAGCGGGTCGACTGCTTGGCACAACTCGGCGCGCTCTCGCTTATTTATGCGTCGAGAAGCGGACGGTGCGCTAACGATCGAGCACCATAAAAACAACTTTGGCCCACTGCAGCCACCGATGCGGTTGCTTTGGCCGAAGGGCGGCATTCCGTATCTGGACGAACCTGAGATGGCTTTTGAAGATTGGCAGGTGGCCGATGCACAGGCGCAGCAAAAGGCTGTCCTGAAGCTCGTCAACGAGTACACCGAGCGCGGTGAACGAGTCGCGACAGCGCATAACGGTCGCCCCAACGCCGCGCAGTTGTTCTCCAAAGAGCCGACATTCCCCCGAGGCCTGAGAGCCGCCGAGGTGGCAGACCTGCTCCGGCAGGCCGAACGCGCCGGGATGATCGAACGGGAGACCTATCGAGGCCCTGACCGCAAACCGCGCGAGGCGTGGCGACTTACGCCTCACGGCCTTGAATTCATCGGCGCGGTGAGCGCGGCGTGCGCGGTGAGTCCGGGACCGGCTGCGGACGCTGCGAAGGGGGCGCGGTGAGCGCGGCGTGCGCGGTGAGTCGGGGACCGGCTGCGTTTACGCGCAGGCCGCAGCGCCGCAGCGTGCGCGGCGTGTGCGCGCGGGGGGTACGGGGGGTAGAGCGCGCCCGGCTCTGTCGCCATAACTGGCCTGCTCGGCGTCGACCTGCAGGCTCAAGGCCAACCCCTTCGCCCACCCTGCCGCGCGGCTCCTGGGCGTCGTTACGGCTCCCGGGGGCGGGTCCCATTCGTGTTTGTCGGTCAGCGCGCAATGAACCGCAGGGTGACCCCATGTCCCTACATGTGAACTTTCCAAAAAGGAGTAAATGACCATGCCCAGAAGATCTTCAGTCTTCCGTGAAACGGACCGCCGCCGTCGGGCGGAATTGATCGGGCGCGCGGCAGAGGACCTGCTTGCCGGAAAGCTACCAGACCCCGAAGCACGGCTATTCTTGGCCGCTGCACTTCAGGGGTGGCTGCAGGAAGGGAGAAAACCGCCATGCCCAGAAGATCTGCTGCTGATTTAGAGGCTAGAGGTCTCGGCACTATTCCTCGCCCGCCCAGCGCGCGGCTGGAACCGTCCAGGGGGTCCGCGGATGAGCAAACAGTGTTCCGTGAAACGGTCAACAGCAAACCCGCCGACTATTTCGGCGTGGCCGATGTGCCGATGTTGGAAGCGTTTTCGTCGGCGGTGATTGCGAGCCGGGTGATCGCCGCGCAGCTCGCCGCCGCCAGTACCCCGCAGGCGCTCGCGGCAAAACGCGGCATGGCGCAGTTCGAGTGGTTGGTGACGATGCAACAACGCCAAGGCCGCCACCTCGCCCTGCTCGCGACGAAATTGCGTCTTTGCCCGCAAGGCAGGCTCACGACGCGCGACGCTGCCAACGCGTCGAAGGGCAGCAAACAAAAGCCGTGGGACGAGTGACCACGATGTTGCTCAACGATCCATTTAATCGCTCGCAATTGCCTGTCGATGCAATGTCGCGGGAGGCGCGGATCGCGATGATCGGCGAGGTGTTCGAGGCCTTGCGCGACGGCAAGCCTCTGTCGCGTGCCGCAGCAGCGTTCGTCGGAGGCGCGGGCATGGCGTGGTTAGAGCAAGGCGGCGATCTGGCCCGTGATTATTGGAAGATCACGCTGCGCCATTCCCATAACAATCCCCAAGCCGTCTGGCAAAGGCTCAAGCGCGCGAGCATCGTCATCAATGATGAGGGCGTGACCCGCTGACGTCCACCAGGATTCCTCTTGCAAATCCGTGAAGAGGACGATCCCCATGACACCGCAAACCAAAGCGACGCACTTCGGCCGCACTGCCGCACGCTGTGCGAAATCTCTCGCCATCACTACCGGAGAACCCGGTGCGGCCATTGGCTACACCCACGGCCAGAACTGGACCGATGCGGGACCCGTGGTCGCCCACCACAAAGCCACCTTGACCGGCCTTTCGACCGCCGACCTGCCGCCCACTGCGGTGGGCCTGGACCTTTCGGCTGCCGTGCGGCCGAGGGCTGTTCTGCCCCAGTTGCCAGGCATTCGCCGGGTGCCCTTGCGCATCCGCGTAATCACAGTCAACACCGGCGGCAGCCCTGCGGCCTTCGTGGGCGAGGGACAACCGATTCCGGTTTCGCGATTGGACCTTGCCGGCGATACGTTGACGCCGCTGAAGGTTGGCGCGTTGACCGTAACAACGATGGAGCTGGTTCGCAATTCGACCCCCACGGCGGAAGATTCGTTCACCGAAGACCTTGTCGCCGCATGCGCGCAAGGGCTCGATGTGGCATTTCTCGACCCGAGCAACGCAGGGGCGGCGCGAGTTTCTCCGGCAAGCATCACTTACGGCATCCCCCAGCGCGTGTCGAGCGGCTCCAGCGTGGCGAACATCTACACGGATCTGGGCCTGATGACAGCGGACCTTGTCGGCTTGGGCAGTACGCTGACCTCTGCGGCTTGGGTCATTCGCCCGCAGACGCTGGTCAGCATGTGCGGCATGCACGACACTAGCGGCGCATTGGCATTCCCCGGCCTGTCAGTGCTGGGTGGCGTCTTGATGGGTCTGCCCGTGATCGCGGCTAGCAACCTGCCGCCACCTGGCAGCCCCGCCGCGTCCAACATTGTCCTGGTCGATGGTTCGCAAGTCATCGTTGGCGACGATGGACAGGCCGACATCACCATCTCCACATCGGCGGCCCTGCAGATGGACGATGCCCCGACCAACTCCACCGACAACGGCACTGCCACCACGATGGTGAGTTTGTACCAAGCCGAAGCGGTCGGCATCCGCGTCATCATGTGGATGAACTGGAGGATGCGCCGACCGTTTGTCAGCGTGCTCAGCGGCGTTGCATTCTGATGACAGACCGGAGGAACCCCGCAATGATCGACTACGAGCAAAAGGTTCAGGCGCTGTGCAAGTCGACCGCGCCCGCAACCATGGGCATGCTGGCCCAGATGGGCGACCTGTTCGTCAAGAACCTGCGTCAGATGTTTCAACAGCGCGACACGCGCATCGCGGAGCTGGAGAAACGCACCGAGGCGCTGGAGCTGCAACTTGCCGCACTTCGGCACGGCGGGCAAGGCTAAGAGGCATGTGGGGCAATTCGATGAACCTGTCGAATCGCCGTACAGCTCGGGACGCAGTTTTCGGTTTTCCTGCGTACCCGAGCGCCTGCGGAGTGAGACGCCACTCGCGGCAGGCAACTTTTTGCAGGAGTTAGGTATGGACCATGAAGCGATCGATGGTACGAACATCGGCAAGCTCCTCGATGACGTCATACGTCACCTGCGCTCCGACAGCCAAGACCGGCGCCAGATTGACGAGGAACTCAACGCACTGGTGCGAACGTTCGTTGATGGCTTGCGGGAGCCGTCGGATTCCACTGAGTAGAGCAATACAGCATGAGCGGCATCAACCTTCTGAGCGGGCCCATCGTCATCACGGCCACTCCGCGCGGCTGCGCACCGCAGACGCTGCTAACCGTCGCGCCGAGCAGCCAACCCCCGGCGCGTATGACGCTTGAAGAGTGGCAGGCGTGGACTAACGCCGACCAGGAGCGGATGCTCAGGGAACTGGAGGCATGGGTCGGCGGACTCGTGCTGATGATGTATGAACGCGCGCGGCGCGGCCGGAAGGATGAATCATGACTGGCTGGAAACATGTTGCGCAGCGCGGGCGATTGAGCCTGATCGTCATGACCGCCGCGCGTGCTCGCATCACTGGTGTTGAATTGCGTCCCGGCACGGCTGTCGTGGGCGAACTGCGGCCCGACGACGGACCACCGTTCCATGTGTGCTTAGCGTCGATGGAGGACTTGCGCGCGATGATATATGACCTACAGCCGCGCGAAGTCATTGTCGAATGCGTGCCGGGCGAAGATGCCACCGAGCTCCTGCTCCTGTCCATTCGTTGGGCGGAGCGCGTGATGGAGAGCATGCGGCCGCGCGCCACCATTCACTGACAGCCATCATGATCACAGTTGAACACTTGGCCGAGCGACTGGTACTACTGGCCGCGTGGCGGATGCCGTATGGACCCAGACCGGCAACCCCTCCCCCGTGCTGCGAACACGTCCTGCCGCGCGAGGCCGCCAGCGCGCTGCGTCGGTTGGACGCAGACATGATGATTCAGTTCAACCGGGCCTACGTGATCCGCCTCGCCACCGTCTGTGGCTCCTCGATCATGGCGTATCTGAGAACTGGGAATTGATTGTTTTGGCTTAGAAAGGGCCGGTTTGCCGCATCACGTTGTCAACCTCGTACTCGTAGTTTCCGGATACCACATGCAGTGGGGCCTTGTATCGCTGCGATAGTCTCGAGCGTGCCTTTTGGAGCTTAGAGGTGAAACTGGGATGACGAGGCGGACGACTGCAAACGATCAGTGCCGCATTTCTAGCTAGAAGCAGACCTGCCGCGTCCAAATAAGCAAAGGCAGCCTCGATCTGAAAAATTGCGTGCTCGACGTCTGTCCCTTTAAGCTCAACCAAAATATTCTCAGCATCGGCACGAATAACGACCCAGTCGCAAGCAGTGGCATTTGTCACAACGCACCCGTCGAACCTCACTTTCGTGAATTGCACTCTTTCTTGGTTTAGAAAAATCGCCTGCTTACCCTTCTCCTCCACCTTTACACGACTGACCCGGGTTGATGTACAGCAATTCTTATTCAAGCAATGGACTCCTCAAATGCCAAGAGTTGGCCGAATTCTTTGCTTAGCTCACCTGACACTTGGTCAAGGTAGTCCGAGTCGATCAGCCCATCATCTTCCAAAATTGACCGGAGTTTTCCGTCTTCGATGGCATAGGCTGCGACATCTTTGGCATTGAGCCAAGCTCGTCTCGCAACTACGGCACTCAGTGCCCGCCGCTTGTCATCCGAAAGCTTCCTGCCCACTGCACCAGCTTTAAGCAGGTTGTTAATCTTGGTGATTACGTAAGGGCTGTGGGTCGTCATCACTAGACTTGCACCGCTGCTCCCTGCGCTGACCAGTGTTTCAATCAGCCTACTTTGAGAGCTTGGGAAGAGGTGCGCCTCAGGTTCCTCGATATAGCAAAGTCGCCCTTCTGTTAATCCGATTATCCACGGCATAAAGGTCAGTAGAGGAAGCAATTCTTGCTGCCCGGACGACATCGCGCTCAGCGGAATCTTTCGACCGTCAGGTGTGCGCAGGTATTCCTTATCACTATCTCTTTCGACCGTACCTCCCATCAGTCCTGCAAAATCTTTATCTATAGCTTTCCTTAGAGCCAGTTCACTGGGAGTCGTTCGGAGGTACGTGCGATGCATTCGGTCCATATACCCCGTGTACAAACGGCCAAATCTTAGAATAAGCGGATCCAGCACTCGCCCTTGCTCGAATGCGGCAATTGCCTTCCCGATACTCGTGAAAAACGACCTCCCAGCGGGCACAAATGCCTGATAAGCCACGTAGTCCTTCTTCATCAGCGTACCGAGCCCCTTCGATGTCTCCTCTCGGAATGCGTAGTCGAACTCAATCCGATGCCGAAAATCATCCTTCGAAGTTTTAAGGCTCAACTTTTGGAACTCGGCAGCCAGTACCTCGTATTGCGCTTCGAACTCGTCAGAAATCTTTACTCTGAAATCGTCTGTCGGCTTTCCGCCATGCGTCTTTCTCGTCAACGTGATGCAGTAATCACCTGCGGTAAATTCAATACGAAACTTTTTCGGACCCCATGCTTCGATGGGAAACCATTCTATGAATCGGCTCTTTAGCAAACTCTGAAACTTCTCAAAGCTTTGAAGCTTGACGAGACTGGCTTGCTGTAGATGGGCACAATCGATCAGAAAGTAGCTGAGCTTGCACAGGACACTCTTACCGGCCGCCTGGGGTCCGATGATGACGGTAAGTCGCCTCAGCTCAAGGCTAGCCTTCTCGATGCAGGAAAAGTTTTGTACGGTTAGAAGTCGCATCTCGGCAGTGTAGGCGAGATGGTACCCGGTTGTTACAACCGGGCCATCCCCTATCTGGCGGGGGGGGTACCGGATGCGCCCGGAGGGCGCGCGCCGGAACCCCTTTCGCAATGACTTGACAATGAGTACCTGGGGCCGTCAAAGGGGGCTACGACACCAGCCCGGACACCGGCAACGCCTTCCCCAAGCAGCAAATCCTGACGATCGAGGGTCTGCTGCACGGCACGGAGCGTGCGCTATACCCTGACTTGTCGCAGAGCTCGACCACCTTCAAAAAGGCGAAGGTTGAGGAGAAGGCGGCGAAGCAGGAGGGCTTGTTCTAGCCAGGGCGCGCCCTTGGCGTGGCGGTATATCGCACCGCAGGTTCCGTCGTCCGGGCTACGTGGAATTCGGTGGAATTCGGGGATAATTCGGTGTAACGCGGAGTCCCAAACCGGCCTGTTAATCCGTAGGTCCCTGGTTCGAGCCCAGGTCGAGGAGCCAACACAATCAATGACTTAGCCGCGAAAGTGGCTGAGTCATTTTTCTTTGCGGCGGCTCATGTAGCCACCATGTAGCCACCGGTACAGGGACTCGAAGGCTATTGGTATCGCGCGTGCACCGTGGGCGCCTATCCCATCGAGCACCCCGACATCAAGGCGATGTTGGCGCCGCAGATGCCGTGCAGATAACCGGTCAGCCCCCGCTCGTGCGCGACGCCGCTCGGGGCCCTTCCTTGACCTGAATCAATGCGTTGCGCCCGCGTTCGCGCTAGACAGATCTATTGGCCTGTCGGCCCGCAATGGCCATCGGGGATAAGGAGTCGCGATGAGCGGCGACGGTTCGCACGTCCTCCTCGGCAATGGACCCGCGTCCCGCAGTGGCGGCGGGGAAAAGGGGCTTGCGTTGGCCGACGGCGCCCGGGTCGGGGTCATTGGCGGCGGACCGGCTGGTTCTCTCTTTGCGTATTTCGTATGCCGCCTGGCCGCCGCCGTTGACCTCGATATCGCGGTCGACATCTACGAGCCGCGCCCCTTCGCCCACAGCGGGCCCGCCGGCTGCAACCACTGCGGCGGGATCGTCTCGGAGTCCTTGGTGCAGTTGCTCGCGACAGAGGGCATCAACCTTCCCTCGACCGTCGTACAGCGGGGCATCGAGTGCTACGTCTTGCACACAGATGTCGGAAACGTGCGCGTGGAGGCGCCGAGCCAGGAAAAGAGGATCGCCGCCGTCTTCCGGGGCAATGGCCCGCGCGAGTCCAGGCCGGTAGACGTCGCCGGCTTCGATCGTTTCCTGCTCGACCTTTCCTCGTCAGTCGGCGCGACGACGGTGAGGAAGCTCGTGAACGGCATCGCGTGGCATGGGGACAGGCTGCAAGTGTCGACTCCGGACGGCTGGGCGGGCACTTACGACCTGATCGCCGTCGCCGTGGGCGTCAACAGCCACACGCTGCAGATCTTCCGCGACGTCGCGCCGGATTACGCGGCTCCGGGTGCGCTGAGGACTTTCATCTGCGAATTTGACCTGGGCGAGGAGAGTGTGAGGGAATTGCTGGGCGACTCCATGCACGTGTTCCTGCTCGACATTCCTCGCCTCGAGTTCGCGGCGCTGATCCCAAAGGCCGCCGTTGTGACGCTCTGCATGATTGGAGAGGATCTCGACGAGGCGCTGGTCGATCGTTTTCTCGCCTCGCCGGACGTCGCGGGTTGCTTCCCGGGCTCAGTCGTACCCCGCCCCGCCTGCCACTGCTTTCCGCGCATCAACATCAGGCCTGCGGTCCGCCCGTACGCTGACCGGCTAGTCTGGATCGGGGACAGTGGCGTCGCCCGCCTCTACAAGGACGGTATCGGCTCGGCGTACAGAACCGCCAAGGCAGCGGCCAAGACTGCGGTCTTCAACGGAATCTCGGCCCGCGACTTCGAACAGCACTTTTGGCCGGAGTGCCGGGCGCTGATCGTCGACAACGCGACTGCGAACGTGATCTTCGGGGCGATGACTCTGATCCAGAGGATGCGCTTCCTCCGACGAGGGGTGCTGCGCATGACCGCCAAGGAGCAGGGCGGCACGGACACCGACAGGCCGATGAGCAGCGTGCTCTGGGACGTTTTCACCGGGAGCGCGCCGTACAGGGAGATTCTTCTGCGCACGCTGCACCCGCGCTTCCCGGCGACGCTGGCCTGGAACGTGGTCGTCGGCAACTTGGCACCCCATGGGAAGGCCGTGCGCGTGGAGGACTAGAGCATGAGCACGGACCACTTGGGCAAGCTCTACCGCGACGGCGAGGTCGTCATCCGCCAGGGTGAAATCGGCGATTGCATGTTCGCCATCCTGAAGGGCCGGGTCGAGGTCGTCCAGGAGACGGACGGCGGAGAAGTTCGCATCGCGGTCATGGAGGAAGGGCAGATCTTCGGCGAAATCGCGATCTTCGAAAGGGAGCTCCGCTCAGCCACGGTCCGCGCGCTGGGCGAAGCACGCTTGCTGACAATCGACAAGAAGACGTTTCTGAGGCGCGTGCAGGAGGATCCATCGCTCGCGTTCAACCTCGTGCGCATGATGTGCAGCCGCATTCGAAAGTTGTCCGCGGAGCTCGCGGCACTCAAGCTCGCGAGGGCAGACAATGCCGACGATCGGTGAACACGGGCGTCCCGAAGCAAGCGGTAGGGCGTCGGGCCAGCACGAGGCAAGCGTGCTCGCGCAGGTTCAGCAACGACCCGCGCAGACGGAGAAGACGCCGCCGTGCTGTACGGAATGTGCTACCGGCACGGACGTGCGCCGATGGATCAGCGTGATCGCGCAGCGGCGCAAGCTCGGGCTGAGCGACCGCGAGGCCTACGCCCGGGCCTGGAGCATGCTGAGTGCGGTGAACCCGTTCCCGGCTACGCTGGGGCGCATCTGTCCGCACCCCTGCGAGAGCGACTGCAACCGGGCCGGTATGGACGGTGCGGTCGCGATCAAGGCGCTCGAGCGTTTTCTCGGCGACTGGGGGATACAACAGCACCTCGGGCTTCCGATCCTCGAAGAGAGTCGGCAGCCGGAATCGATCGGCGTGATCGGTGCGGGACCCGCCGGGCTGTCCTTCGCCTACCAGATGGCCAGGCGCGGTTACGCCGTGACCATCTATGAGGAGCAGGATAAGCCGGGCGGGATGCTCCACTACGGCGTCCCGCAGTTCCGCCTGCCGAAGTACGTGCTGGAGGCCGAAGTCAGGCGTGTGCTCGATTTGGGCGTTGAGCTCAGGCTGGCAACGGCGATCGGACGCGACGTCTCCTTGGGGGAGTTGCGAGAACGGCACGCGGCGCTCTTCCTTGGAATCGGCGCCGTTCGCAGCGTGCCGCTCGACATCCCGGGCGACGGTGGGCATGGTGTCTGGTCAGGAACCGAGTACCTCGGCGCGCTGAATCGCGGAGAGCGCGTCCCGCTCGGAGAGCGGGTCGTCGTTGTCGGCGGCGGGAACACTGCCATGGATGCGGCGCGGTGCGCCCGCCGCACCGGGGCGAGCGTCACCCTGATCTACCGCCGCACTCCGGACGAGATGCCGGCGATCAGGAGCGAAGTCGAGGCCGCAGCGTCCGAGGGCGTGCAGATGGAGTACCTCGCTGCGCCGGTGAGCATAGAGCGTAGTGACGGCATCGTGCGAGCGGTGATCGCGCAGCGCATGCGGCTCGCCGATGCTGGCGCGTCCAGGCGACTTCGATGCGTTCCCCTCGCCGGTTCCGAGTTCGAGCTTCCGGCCGACTCGGTCATTGCGGCGGTGTCGCGGTACTCGGACTGGAGCGGCTTTGACAGGCTCGACTTGCACGGTCCCCCCGGGCGGTCGCAGGGCGCACGGAAGCTCGGGGCCGGCGTCTGGGTTGGGGGTGACGCGCTCGGCCCGGGGATCGCTGGCTTGGCAATTGCCGAAGGTCGTCAGGCCGCCGAGGGGTTGCACGCTCATCTTCGCGGGCGGTCGCATCCTGCCCCCGCCGCGCCTGAGCCGGTCAGGTGGGAAGCGGCGGTCAAGGCGGACTACTACGCGGCGAAGGAGAGAGTTTCCGCGCCCTCCCGGACCGCGACTGAGCGGCTGGCGCAACCGGACGCGGAAATCGAACAGACCCTCCACGCCGACGCGTTCCTTGAAGAGGTGACGCGGTGCTTCTCCTGCGGTCTGTGCTTCGGTTGCGAGCTTTGCTTCACGTATTGCAGCGCGGGCGCATTCACCCGTCTCGAGCGGGTACAGTCCGGCGCCTATTTCGCGCTGAGCCCGGACAGCTGCGAGGGCTGCCGGAAGTGCATCGAGATCTGCCCGAGCGGCTTCCTGAGCGCTGTTCCTCGGCGGTGACTGGCTACACAGACGCCACCGCCAATGATGATCGATCGGTGGTCTCGCCTTCCAGCCGGTCCAGCCAGTAGCGCATACCCATGTCCCGGTACATCGTCATTGCGGCGGCGAGGTGCTCCCCCAGCTTGACGCGCTCGGAGCGCCGCCGATACAGCCGCCACAGGCCCGCGTGAGCATGCGCCGCGAGAGGCCGCATCCCGAGTGCGGTCGCGAGGCCCAATGCGTCGAGGTAATGTTGTTCAGCCTCCTGCGAAACCGGCTGTTCGAGTACTCTGATTTCGGCGAGGAGTTGCAGTGCATACACCTCGTTGCCGCGCTCCTTCTGTTCCGTCGCAAGGCGAAGGGCGGTGGTGGCGAGCACGGCCGCTTCGTCGGGTTGGCCGGCGAGGACATGGATTTCGCCGCATTTGACGAGCAGGAGCGGCAGGCGACTGAATCGCCCCATCTTCGTCGCGCGCTCGACTGCGGCGTTCACGTGCTCCAGGCCCTCGGCGATGTGCCCGCAGCGCGCGTAAGCGAGGCCCAGGTCGGTCGCGATCGACGGACGCAGCAGCGGAACCTGCTCGCTCGCGGCGAATCCTCGCTCGAGAATCCCGATTGCTGCCTCGAATTCGCCTTGGCGCACTCGTGTGCCTCCGAGGCCCAGACAGGCATGGCATAGGCTATAGGGGTGGTTCGACGCGTCCGCCAGGCGCATGGCCTCGGTCGCGAGGTTCCGGGCTGCCGGGAAGTCGCCCAGTTCCGCGAGTGTCCATGCCAGATGGCTGCGTGCCCGCACCGACGGCAGTCCGACCTGTCCCCGGTATTTCTGCGCGTCGCCGGCATCGATGAGCACCAAGGCGTCGTTCAGGTACTTCCGGGCTTTCGTGTAGTCGCCGAGCGTGCGGTAGATCTCGCCCGCACTCATCTTGCCCGCGATCAGCAGGCTGATGGCGCCCACGCGTTCCCCGAGTATCAGCGACCGCTCGCCGGCCTCCAGAGCGAGATCCGAACAACCGACACAGCCGTAATAGTTGCTGAGGTAGGAATAGACCTGCGCCAGTCGGCGTTCGTCGCCGAGCTTCTCGGCGAGCTGTTGGGCCGCCTTCAACACGTCCAGTAGCCGCTGCTGCGGCCCGAAGGGGACGAGCGCATTTCGCAGGTCGCAGTGCAGCTCGAACGCGGCGTCGAGCAAACTGTCGGAAGTGGGGAGGTGTCGCAGCACTGCAAGCGCGCGTTCGAAATAGGAAATGGCTTCGATGCCGCCGAACTGCGCGGCGAGCCGGCCCGCCTCCCGCAGGTACGTCAGCGCCTCGTCCCACGCCTCTGCTTGCACGGCGTGTCGCGCGAGTGCGTCGAAATTATTGCTGTTGCGCAGCGCGGCCATGGTCGCGAGATGAAGTTCGCGTCGGCGCTGATGGAGCAGGGTGTCATAGGCGACCGCCTGCGTGAGCGAGTGCCTGAATTCGTAGGCACGTTTCTCGGCGCCCGGCCGGTCGACGAGGAGACCTGCCATTTCGAGCCGGCGCAGCGACTTGCGCAGCTCATCGGCACTCAGGTCGACGACCCTCTCGAGCAGATCGACCGTTGCGACCTCCCCGACCGTGGCAACCGCCTGTAACACGTGCTTGTCGTGACGTCCCAGACGATCGATGCGGGACTCCAGCACCGCCCGCACCGTCGGCGGAATCGTGCTCACGTCGCTGCGCTTGCCGAGACGGTAGCGACCGGGCTGTCCAACCAATTCCCCCGATTCGACCATGCTGCGGACGCATTCCTCGACGAATAGCGGGTTGCCTCCGCTTTGCCTGGGCACCTCCTCTTTCAGGGCGGCCAGCGATTCGTCTTCACCCAAGAGGTCGGTGATGATCTGACGCGTCGCGGCGGGCGCGAGACCGTCCAGCCGAATCTCGAGGTGCCCGCGGTTCATCAGCCAGTCGGCGTCGTAGTCGGAACGAAAGGTGAGCACGACGAGCGTCGAGGAAGGAAGCTCGAGTGCGAACGCTTCGAGAAAATCGCGCGTGTCCGAGGTCACCCACTGCAGGTCCTCGTAGGCGAGCACCAGCGGCCGGTCAGCCGCAATCCGCCGTGCGAGCCACATGAGGGCGGCGGCGACCCGTTGCCGACGCTCGTTGACCTGCAAGTCGAAGAACCGGTGAGTGCCGGGAAGCGCGCGCAACAGTGCGAGTATCGGCACGCTCACGGTCGTCGAGTCGCCATCCAACGCGACGATCCTCCCCGCGACCTTTTCCTGGACGACGTTGACATCGTCGACGTCCGCGATGTTGAAATATTGCCGCAGGATGTGCGACCCCGGGCGATACCCGGTGAGGCCGCTGTAAGGTGCAGCGCCGCCGTCCAGCACCAACGCGCCCTTGCGGGCGACCGCGCGGAGGAATTCGTGCACGAGGCGTGACTTGCCGATTCCGGGCTCGCCGACGACGATCGCGAGGCGAGCGGCGGCGTCGGTAGCAACCCGGTCGAAAGTGTCGAGGAGCTGCGAGAGTTCAGTGTCACGTCCACTGAACGGCGTCATCGCGCGCACGCTGCCCCGGTCGAAACGCGACCGGAGGGTTGTGGCGCGACCGATCTCGGCAACCTCGATCGGTCGCTCGACGCCTTTGACCCTTGCCGGGCCGATGGTGCGCACTTCGACGTAGCCCTCGGCGAGGTGGACCGTCTCAGCCGTGGCTAGCACCGATCCGGGCTTGGCCATCTGTTCCATCCGTGCGGCGACATGCACGACTTGCCCGACGGCGGTGTAACTCGCGTAGAGGCCGTGGCCGCTTACATCCAGCACGACCTCGCCAGAATTGAGGCCGACGCGAATCTGGATTGGCACGCCGTACTCGCGCTGAATGTCGTCGCCGTAATGTCTGACCATATCCTGCATGCTGAGCGCTGCATAGCACGCTCTGACCGCGTGATCCTCCCAGGAGATCGGCGCGCCGAAGATCGCCATGATCCCGTCACCCATGAGCTGATTGACGGTCCCCCCGTATTTCTGAACGGCATCGCACATGTGTTCGAGGACGGGATCGAGGAGCTTGCGCGCTTCCTCGGGATCGCGGTCCGCGATCAGCTCCATCGACCCTTTGAGATCCGCGAACAGAACAGTCACCAGCTTGCGCTCGCCTTCGAGCGCGGTCATCTCCGCACGGCGTCGTCCACCGATGTCCATCGCGTCGCCCGTCGCGGTCGGGGCAGCCACCGGACACCCACACTCAAGGCAGAACTTGGCCACCGGAGGCAGCGTCGTACCGCAGGCGGGACACGTTAACAACGACGTGATGGCGGGCATGGTGGGTTGCACGCTCCAGTGTTGTTCCCCGAAGGTCTAACGTGAATTCTTTTACGCTTTCGGTAGGGAAGAATATTGACATGGGTCAACAGGCCAGATGAGCGCAGCTGCTGCGAACCGGCCCGACGCAGGCCACGATGGACCGCCGGCGCTGCTATGCAGACAACACCTTTTGGCGTACTGTAGCGAGCCAGACTGCTGGCCAATTCGACTTGTCTCGCAAAGAAAGCACAGGAGGGCGCGGTGGAAATCCTCGGTCTTCCGCAATGGACGTTGAGCGCTCGCCTGGAAGGCGACGTACTCGAGTTCAGCCTCGGTGATGGCCGCCGGCTCGCGTGGCGCTCGACGAGTCCTGCAACTCTGCTCGACCAGGCGAAAGGGCCCATGCTTGCGGCCGACCTTCTGGGCACAGATTTAGCCGATCGCCTGGCCCGGAGTGCGCCACGGGTGCTGAACGTCCAATTCGAGGAGCCCCTTGACGGCGTCGCGTGGGAGATGCTCAGCCTCGGGGCCACCAGCATGGCCGAGCAGTTCGCCTTGGGCCGGCAGCTCGTCAGCGGCATGGAACCGGCGCCCCTCCCCGCCTCCCATCTGTCCGATGCCCTTGCGGTCACCGTCATTGGCGACGCCGTCGCGACCTACCCTGACACGCGTCGCATCCCCATCGACGCGCTCGGCGAAAGTTGGGCCCGCGATGCTGTTTCGACGACGCACGTGCTCGTGGTGAACGGGCTGACACTGGACCACGTCATCGAGCAGTCAGGCCTGCCGCAGCGCGAGTGTCTGCTGGTGCTGCGTTGGCCGCAGCCGATGCAACACCTGGCGGCCGCACTCGATGCGGGCGCCGCCGTGTTGGGGCTAGAGCACGCGCACGACTTCGATAGCGAGAAACTCGACGCGCTGCTTCTTCAGCTCGGCAGCGGTGCAAGCGCCGGCGAAGCGGTTCGCTGGCTCCATCGACACGAGGCACCGGCCCGCTTTCACGCCCGGCTCTACGGCGACCCGGCAATGCGCTTCGTACGCATCCAGACGCCGGCATCGCGCCGGCAGGTCACGAGCCTGTCTTTCGATCTGGTGGGCTCAACGACGCTGCTGCAACGGCTCGGGGACGAGGCCTACGCGGATGTGTTGGCCCGTTTGCACGCGCGCTGCACGGACGTCGTGCACCGCCATGGAGGCCAGTCCCGACCGCCGCAGGGCAACGACGGCGTCATGTGCTACTTCGGGCACCCCGCTGCAATGGAAGACGCGCCGGTGCATGCGGTCAAGGCGGGCCTGGAAATCGTCCGCACCGTTGCCGATCTGGGCGTCTCGGTGCGCGTGGGCATCGCCACCGGCCTGGTCGCCATCAAGGACAGCGTGCCGGTGGGGCTGTCGATCCACCTCGCCGCGCGCCTGCAGCAGGTGACGGAACCGGGAACGGTCCTGGCCTCGAAAACCACGCGGCGCCTCGTCGCTCACGCCTTCGACACGCGGAAGCTGGAACCGCCGCCCGTGCTCAAGGGCATCGACGACGAGAAAGACTGCTATCTCGTCATCGGGCCCAGCCGCGACACCAAGGCGCATCGGCTCGAGCGGATGCCGTGGCTCACGCCCCTGGTCGGACGGCAGGCCGAGCTCGCGCATCTGGATGCATGCTGGCGCCAGACGCGCGCCGGCGGGACCCGGCTCGCGGTGGTGCGCGGCGACGCGGGCATGGGTAAGTCGCGCCTGGTCCGGGAGTTTCGCCACGAACTGGTGCAAGCCGGCGTGAAGGTGCTGGAATGCCGCTGCCGCGCCGACGCGAGTGCCAGCCCCTACCTGACGCTGGCGGAAGCCTTGCGGCGGTGGCTCGACATCGGCGCGGACGCCGACCCGGATGCCCTGCACAAGCTGGCCGCCGCCTTGCCCGAGACGTCGCGCGAAGGCGAGCCGCTCGGGCTGATGGCGGCCCTGTTGGGATTGGCACCGCAACCGCCCCAATCTTCACGTAGCGGTTTGCGCCACCGCCAGCTCTCCCTGCTGCTGGAGTGGTTCGGCGCGTTCGCCAAGGGCCGCTCTTGCTGCCTGATCGTCGAGGACTGGCACTGGGTCGATCCGTCCATGCGCGAATTCGTCGAGCATCTGGTGGAACGGCAAGACGGCCCGGGCCTGCTGGTGGTGATCACCATGCGCGCCGAAGCGGGGCTGGCCCCCCTCGCGTTCCGGCGGTATGAGCAGATCGAGCTTGCCGGTCTGCCGCCCGAGGCAGCGCGCGAGTTGATCGGGCTGGTGGGTGCAAGCGCACCCCTGCCGGCCGGGCTCGTCCGGATGCTGGCAGCCCGTGGGGACGGTGTCCCTCTCTTCCTGGAAGAGGCGACACGCATGGCACTGGAGCTGGGCGTCGACCGGCTGGGCGCTGATGTCACCGCTCTCGAGACCGTGCCGGCGTCGCTGCAGGATCTGCTGATGGCCCGCCTGGACGGCCTCGGCACCGCCAAGCACGTCGCCCAGGTTGCGGCCGTCGTGGGTCGCGAGTTCTCGCTCGACCTGCTCACGGCCTTACTCGAGACCGGCGTCCTTGCATTGGATTCGCTGACGCTCGGTGAGGGCCTGGCGGCGCTGGTCGAATCGGGTCTGGTCCGTTCGCTGGGTGAAGGGCAGTACGCGTTCAAGCACGCCCTGATCCGGGACGCCGCCTACGCATCGCTGTGGGCACGCGACCGCCACGCGCTGCACGCGCGCGTGGTGGTGCTCCTTCAACAACGGTGGCCGGAGCTGGCCGCAAGGCAACCCGAATTGCTGGCACTGCACCAGACCGAGGCGGGCCTGCACCGGGAGGCGCTGGCGCAGTGGGAGCTGGCGGCGAGCAATGCGGCCGCCCGGTCGGCGGAGCTGGAGGCGATCAGCCATCTGCACCGGGCGTTGGCCGTGCTGGCGCGCATCGAGGCCGGGCTCGACCGCGACCGCACGGCCTTGCGCCTGCAACTGCTGCTCGCGGCGCGGCTCATCGCGACCGAAGGCTATGGAGCGGATGCTGTCCTGCAGGCTTACCTCGAGGCGCAGCGCCTATGCGACCGGATCGGCGACGACACGGCGCGTTTCAAGGTCGAGATGGGTCTGGAGGCCTACCGGTTCATGCGTGCGGACTTCGCTCCCGCGCTCGAACACGGGCGTCGCGCTGCGGCGATCGCGGCGCGCTCGGGCGACACCAAGCAGCGCCTGCATGCGCACTGGGGCCTGGCGTGCACGCTGTTCCACCAAGGCGCGCTGCGCGCCACCATGCGCGAAATGGAGGCCGGCCTGGCGCTGTACACGCCGGCATTGCATCGCCACTTCGGCGTCCAGGATCCCGGCGTGATGTGCCTGGCCTACTCGTCGTGGGGACTGTGGGAACTCGGGCAACCCGACTCGGCCCTGGCCCGCATCAACCAGGCCGCCAGGATGGCGGCGGAGTTCGAGCACAAGTTCAGTCAGGCGGTCGCGCTGGCCTATGGCACCAGCATCGAGCTTCTGCGCGGCGAGACCGACGCTGCCCTCGCCCGCGCGGACGCCTGCATCCGCGTCTGCGACGAGGCTGGCTTCCCGGTCTGGCTGGCCATCACCCGCTGTATGCGAGGCCGCCTGCTCTGCGAGCAAGGGGCATTCGAGGTCGGGCTGAAGGAGATGCGCGCGGGCTATGCGCAATGGCTGTCCACCGGCGCCATGGTCTCTCGCCCTCTGTACCTTGCGCTGCAGACCGAAGGGCTCATGCTCGCCGGCCAATGGGAGAGCGCGGCGGCTTGCGTGGATGAGGGTCTCGCGATCGTGGACCGCTATGGCGAGCGCCAGCTCGAAGCAGAGATGCGTCGGCTGAGCGGAGAACTGGCCTTGCAGCGTGGCGACGCCGCCCTGGCCGAAGCCTGGTTGAAAGGCGCCTACGCGCTGGCGATCCGGCAGCATCGGCTGGGCTTCGCGCTGCGCAGCGCGACGTCGCTGGCGCGACTGTGGGCCGCCGACGGCCGCCATGACAGGGCCCGCAGGCTGCTCGTGCCTCTGGTGGCGCGCTGGAGTGAGGGGCGCGCTACGCGAGACGTGCGTGCGGCGCTGAGGTTGTGCGAATCGTTGCAGTGACGCCCTTTGACAGACCAAGGCTTGCCTATGACCAAGAAGAAACGTCCGCCCCCCTGCCTCAAGACGCTCGACGACTGCAATCCCGACGCGCGCAACCGCCTGCTGCTCGCGTGGCTCGAGGACGACGAGCACCGGTCGGCGCTGTTTCGCCTGATTTGCGAGGAGCGGGGAGGCCGTCTCGTCTTCCCGAGCCGCGACTCGGGGCAGCGCGACTGCGACTGCGTGGACCTCGGAGCAACCAGGGCGCAGCCGGTGACCAGCCACAGGATGGTGAAGCTGGTCACCAACCGCCCGGCACTCGAGGAAGTTCTTCTCAACGAGCAAGGTCGGTATTCGAGTCGCATCTACGCCGAACTGGGTGGCGGCGGCTTCATGCTGGCGCTCGACCCCTCGGCGGGCCCGGCACACGATGTGCAGCGCGCGGCCTACGAGGAATGCTTTCCGGCGAAACCCGCTCAAATCTGGCCATTGGCCCAAATGGCGTGCGACGAGGCGGCGGTCATGGCGCTGAGGACGTCCGACTTCGACCTGGCGCACTTCGCCGAGCAGGCGGCGCTGCGCTTCTGCCAGCTGCTCATGGGTTATTCCTTCCGGGACTATCCCATGTTGGAAGAGACCTTGCGCGCGGCCTACCGTGGTCTCGTCTACCAGGTGCTGGGACGGCATTTCGTGACCGATCCCCTTGCCATCCCCGTAGCCAAGCAGGCCCTGGGGCTCCTGTTGGCACGCACAAGCAAGCTGATCGACGCTTATGAGGCGGAGGACGAAGACGAGCTCAAGGGCTGCAAGGATCCCGCCCGGCCGACGAGTCCAGTGCCGGTGTTGGAGGCACTGGCCGGCTACACCGGCAGCCTTAACGGCGAACAGCGTGCCGTCATCGCGGTCGGCGCCGCGGTCGGCACCGTGGGCAATGTCCAGGCGGCGGCGTGCATCGCGGTGAAGGCCCTGTTCGCCAGTGCCGGCGACATGGAAACGGCGAAGGCAATCATCTGCGACCCATCCCCCGACAAAGACGGCATACGCGCAAGGTGGCAACGGCTGATCCAGGCTGCAATCGCGGCCAATCCGCCCATCCCTTTTCTGCCCCGCTTCGACCTGAAGCCGAATGGAGAGCCAGCGGAGATTCTCCTCGCGTTGGGTGGTGGCACCCAGAGGAACGGAGTCGATCCGCTGATCTGGGGCTTGCCTCCCCATCACTGCGCCGGGCAGGTGCTGGCCTGGCCGCTGGTTGTCGAAATCGTGTGCCGGGTGATGAGCTTGCCCGGGTTGCAGGAGCGGCGGGATGCGATAGATGCCAGCGTCATCGGGCTGAAAAAGCGTTGGGGTTTCGCCTGCGAGAGCTATCCGCTGACCTACCAGCGCGAGCGCCGCATCGCGCAATCGAGCCTGAACGTAGCGATGCGGTTGCGCTCGCCGGTGCAGAAATACGCCGCCGTCGTCCGCGAAGTGATTCGCGCCGGCGCGCCCCGCATCGAGGAAGCGTTGCGCAGCGCCCGCCATGTCCACTTCGCCTGGTTCGAGCTGACCGAAGGCGACACGGTGCTGGTGCTGCACACCGTGTACGACGGGCCTTTCTTCGCCTATATCCAGGACTTCGCCTTGCGCGTCGGCGACCTGTTCGACGCACTCTTCGAATGCATCGAGAACCCGCCGCCGATGCCGGTCGGCAAATTTCCCAACGAATTCGTGGCGCACATCCAGCGCTACGACCGCGCGCCGACGATGGGCTATTTCTTCAGCGCCTACCCGAACAGCGAGGTGGCCCGCATCCAGCGTGCCGAGCGGGCGTGGGGGCGGGAACAGGAGCGTGGGCGGTCATGAGCCAGTTGTTCGAAGGCGTTCAGCGCATCGTGCTGCACGGCACCCCGTGGAAGGAGGCGCGGCATCTGGTGCTTGACTTCGCAGCAAGCTCGATGCCGCTCAATTTCCTCCACCAACTGCTGCGTCCGGAACCGAACCGCTGGCCAAGCGTTGCCCGCAAGGGGGAGCAGCCAAAACTTCAGGTCAGCCTCGGATTCAGCCGGCGCGGACTCGAGCGCGCCTGTGTGCCGGCCCATGTGCTGGCCTGCTTCGCCCTCAAGGCGCCGGCCTTCTGGGAGGGCGCCGTCTTGCGCGCCGGGCGTCACCTCGGCCTGTCGGGCCGCAACGCGCCGTCCGAATGGCTTGACGCCTTCGCCTGGACGAAGCTGGATGCGGTGCTCAGCCTGCACGCCATGGAGGAAGCGACAGTGGACGTTGCGGTGCAAACAGTCGTTCGGCGCGCCGAGGAAGCGAAGGTGAGCGTGTGCGCGTTGCAACCTGCACGCAGCTTGAAACCGCCTGCCGACGCACCGGAAAACACGAAAGCGCAGTGGGTTCATTTCGGCTTGCGCGACGGCGTCGCCCGCATCGGCATCGAGGGATGGGACAACGAGGAGAAGCTGAAATCGCTCACAGCAGCATCGCGGCATCGGGCCGGCGAGTTCCTGCTCGGGCACCCGCAGAATTCGGGGGCGAATCCCTGGATCGCCGGCCCCGGGCCGCGCGTGTGGCCCATGGAGGTGCGCGACTTCTTTCGCAACGGCAGCTTCGGCGTGTTGCATCAGGTCCATCAGGATGTCATGGCGTTCGAGCATTTCGTTCGACTGCGCGCCGAAGAGACCCAGCTCGATGCCAATTTGCTCAAGGCCAAGCTTTGCGGCCGGTTTCCGGATGGCCGCTCGCCAGCCGCACCCAAGGACGCCGATCCCGAGGCCGATTTCAAGTATTCGGGAGACCCCGAGGGCCATGCATGCCCCTTCGGCAGCCACGCCCGGCGCATGAATCCGCGCGACGATGCACTTTCTCACGCGGGCCGCCGCCGGCCCTTGTTGCGGCGCGGCATGCCCTATGGCCCGGCATGGCCGCAGAGCGTCGAGAAACCAGAGATCCAGCGCGGCCTGATCGGTCACTTCTTCTGCGCCAGCATCGAGGACCAGTTTGAGCATCTGCTGGGGCAGTGGGCGGACCGCATTCCGATGGGCAGCAAGGATGGCGGCGGCGCCCGCGACCCCCTGATCGGCGCGCACGAATTCGGCGACGGTCCTTTCGAGATTCCACTGCCTCCCGAACAGGCGGAACGCCCCCTGCGGCTGTATGGCCTGCCCCCCTTCGCGCGCACGATGGGGAGCGCCTACCTGTTCTATCCCAGCCTGCAGACGCTGCAAGGCATCGCCGACAGCAGTGTCTGGGGCGCCGCCGACCAGGAGAACCCGTGACGCCGCCGGGACACGAGAACAGGAGCAAGGATATTCCTCGCCCCGGCGACGACGAGGTTCCCGCGCCGCTGCCCGTGACCGAGTCGCCGCCCTTCGATCGCTTCTGCGATCTGGTGCTCACCGGCGGCGTGGCCAGCGGAGTGGTCTATCCCTGGGCCATCGTCAGACTGGCGCGCGACTATCGCTTTCGCAACATCGGTGGCACGTCCGTCGGCGCGATGGCTGCCGCGCTGGCCGCAGCCGCGGAATACGGACGCAGGACCGGCTACGAAGCCCCCTTCGAGACGCTGCGCCGCCTGCCGGCTGCGCTCGGCGAGGACATGGGCGATGGCCGCACCCGCATGTTGTCGCTGTTCCAGCCCAATGTCCGAGGCAAGCGCCTGATCGAGCTTTGGCGGCGACTCGGCTGCGGACAGCGCCAGGCCGAGCCGTCGCTGTTCAAGAAGGTCTGGAGGCGGCTCTGCGCAAGCATGGGCAAGAAGGCCGACGCGGGCGAGTCGGGACTTGCGGGGCGCTTCGTGGTCGAACTGCCGCGGGTCTATGCGGTGCCCTGCTGGCTCGGGGCGCTGGTGGGCGGGGCACTCGCCCTCCTGCTTTGCCTGGGCTACGTCGGCCTTGCGACCACCGCCCGCATCTGGATCTTTCTCACGCTGGCGCTGCTGCTGGCTCCCATCGGCGCGCTGCTGGCGCTGTTGTGGGCACTCTGGTCCGACCTCAAGCACGGCGTGGTCCAAAATCAACTGGGCCTGTGCAAGGGCGGAACGCTGGAACCGGCTGGACCTGATGGCAAAGCTCGCCCGGGACTGTCGGAATGGCTTCACGAAGGCATCCAGACAAGCGCGGGTCTGAAGAAGACCGATCCTCCCCTGACCTTCCGCGACCTGTGGAACGCGCCCGCGTATCCGGGCGCGGCGCCGCGGCACTGCGGCGAAGACGACCCCGTTTCGCTGCGCAGCATCAACCTGCAGGTGATCACGACCAACGTCACGCACGGCCGGCCGTACCGTCTGCCGCTGGCCGACCAGACCAGCCGGCTTTTCTTCAAGCTCGAAGAGCTGAAGGACTACTTCCCCGAGTCCGTGCTGACCGCGCTGAAAGACGCCTCGGACCCGTATGCGCCGCGACTCAGGTCCAGCAACCCCAAGGACGGGGATCGCGAACCGCCGGCCAGCAAGGAGACAGCGGATCTCTGGCAACTGCCCGGCGCGGACCTGCCGGTGGTCGTCGCGGCGCGCCTGAGCCTGAGCTTTCCCCTGCTGTTTTCCGCCGTGCCGTTGTGGGCCATCGACTACGAAGCACCCAAGGGGGAACGAACGCTCAAGCGCTGTCAATTCACCGACGGTGGCGTCTCCTCCAACTTCCCCGTCCACCTGTTCGACGCGGCCCTGCCCCGCTGGCCGACCTTTGGCCTGTGGCTGGATCGCCGCACTCCGTACGAGCGCACGGAAGACGACGGCCGCGTGCAGGCCGTCTGGCTTCCTGAATACCACTGGGAAGGCTGGGGCGACAACTGGAACCGTTTCGACCCCGCAGCTGCCTTCCCCCCTGAGAAGGAGGAGGAGGAGTTGAAAACGCATTGCGGGGCGGCGGGCTACCTGGCGGGCTTCCTGGGTGCGATCGCCACCAGCGCCCTCGATTGGCGCGATCGGACGAGCTTTCGCCTGCCCCACGTGCGCAACCGGGTTGCCCGGCTGCTCTTGCGGCCCGGTGAGGGCGGCCTGAACATCGGAATGTCACGAGCGCAGATCTTGCGTATGGCGCACTGCTACGGAACGCGGGCCGGCCAGTTGTTCGTCGAGCGCTTTGTGGACAAACAAGGCCAGGTATCGCAGGCGTGGAGCGAACAACGCTGGGTGCGTCTGGAGCTGCTGATCAACAGCTTGCGTGAGCGTCTTGACTGCTTGTCGGCCGCCGCCGATTGGGCGGCGCACACGGTGCCAATGACCGAGGCGATCAAGCGGGCTGTCATTGCACCGGGGCCAATCAAGGATTGGGGAGACAGCAACAAGCTCGACAAGAAGCAGCAAAAGTCTCTGGACAATCTCTTGAGGGAACTGGAACTTCTGGAGACTGTGCTGCGGCAGGCCGAGCCTCAGCGTTTCAAGCCGGTGCCCGTGCCCGAGTTGCGCTTGCGCGCGCCGCTTTGATGTTCGGACCTGATCGCGCAGAGTCTGCGGATCAGGTCCTCAACCAATGCCTCAACGCTCGGACTCGGCCATGATGAGGCCGCCGCCGCGCCGCTGCAACGATGCCAGATAGGACGATCCACTGTCTTCGCCGTTGAGCGCGTTCACTTCGCGGCGCGACGCGATGTATTCCGCCCTGACTTGCGCCCGGGTGACAGTGCTCTGCGGCAGCATCGTCGAATTCATCTGCGTCGACCATTCGCTGCTGGCCATTCTCAGTGCTTCGCCCTGCCCCATCACTTCGGACCGCACCTCGGCGCGCGTGCGGGTGCTGACGAACGGCGTGGGGTCGATCGTGATGTCATCGGCATATGCATTGCCCGATGCAATGGCTGCCAACGCCAAAGCGGCGGCGCCGGTGGACACGAAGGTCAGGGCGGTTGCGAGATTGCGGTTCATGTTGATCTCCTTTGAGCGAAGTGTGAGATCTGGAACGTGGCGGGCCGCTCATCGCCCGTCTGTCCAGCCCTGGTGCGAATCACCATGGGACAGAAACTTTGATGCAACTCAGTCTAGGCAATGGACTCGCAGGGGCACCCCACGGAGTGCCAGCGTGGCTGTGATCTATTCACAAATGTGAGTCCGATGTCTAATCGGGCGTGGCCTCCTCCGCCAATCCCTTGCCCGATGCAGCCGCGCAGTCGCATGTCCAGGCCCTCGCAGCGCGCGGGGTTCTGCGCCGCTTCCGTCGCGGCGCCGTGCTCATCCAGGAAGGCGACCAAGGCGACATGCTCTACATCGTGCAGACCGGGCGGGTGCGCGCTTTCGCCGCCGATGAAAGCGGCAAGGAGATCACGCTTGGCCTTTACGGTCCGGGCGAACTGATCGGCGAAATGTCGCTGGACGGGGGTCCGCGCTCCGCCAATGTCGAAACGCTGGAGCCAAGCACCTGCGTTGTGCTCACTCGCGAAACCATGCTCGCCTACATAGCCGAGCACCCGGCATTTGCGCTGGAAATGATCGGGCGCCTGATCCGGCGCGCGCGAGCCGCCACGGACTCCACGCGCAGCCTGGCGCTGACGGACGTGTACCACCGTTTCAGCCGCCTGCTGGATGAGTTCGCCGGCCCGCCGGCACCCGATGGCAGTCGCGTGGTCGCGGAGCGGCTCACGCAGCAGCAGATTGCCCATCACCTCGCATGCTCGAGAGAAATGGTGAGCCGGCTGATGAAGGACCTGCAGACCGGCGGCTACATCGAGATGCGCGATCGGCGCATCGTGCTCAAGCGCGCGCTACCCGCCAAGTGGTGATCGGCAATGGAGGACTTCCGTCATGTCGTTTGAGTACGCTCCACGCGGTTTCGTCGGCATGCTGACGCCCCAGGCCAACACCACCGTCGAGCCGGAGTGCCGCATTCTCTTGCCGGCGGGGATCGAGCTCGTCAACGCGCGGCTCACGAGCACCAAGCCTACGATGGAAGATCGCTTGATCGACTACTTCGACACGCTGGCGGGGTCGGTGTCGCAATTCGCGGACGCGCCGTTGCGAGCCGTGGGCGTGGCCTGCACCGGCTCGTCGTACCTGGCCGGCCGCGAGAAAGAGGACGCCCTCTTCCAGGCGCTGTCACAGCAGCTGGGCATCCATGTCACCAGCTCGGCGCTGGCGGTGGTCGACGCGTTGCAGGCGCTGGGGGCCCAACGCATCGGCCTCGTGTCGCCGTACCCGGACAGTCTCCTGCAGCACAGCATTGCCTATTGGCGTTCACGCGGCTTCGAGGTGGAGGCGGTCGCCAAAGTGGTTGCGACTGCCGAGGACCGCGTGCGCTCCGGCAGCGCGCATCCGGTCTATGCGCTTGGTTCGGAATCTGTCATGGAAGCGCTCGCAACACTGCGCGGGAACTCCGTGGACGCGATTGTGATGCTGGGCACCGGCATGCCGAGCTTGAAGTCCATTGTGCAAATGCCAAGCCTGAATGGCGCGCCCGTTTTCTCATGCACATTGGCTCTGGCTTGGCGTTGTGTGCGCGCGATCGAAGGCGTTGACTGTTCCGCAGCCTCGCTGCTCGACTGGATCGCGGCCACCGACTGGAAAGCGCGTTGGCATGAGAGAGTCAGTCAGGGCACTGACTGACGATCAACGCGCGGTAAAGCCGCCGTCCGCGCACACCACCTGGCCCGTGATGAAAGAGGCTCGCCGCGATAGCAAAAAGCTGACGAGCTCCCCGATTTCTTCCGGCTGCCCAATGCGCGCCATGGGAATGGCCTGGATCATCGCAGCCCGGGCGAGCGGATCGGCCATCGTTGCCGCCACCATGTCCGTCTGAACCGGTCCCGGGCCGACGGCGTTGATGCGCACACCCTGCTCGGCCCATTCGAGCGCCAGCGACTTGACCATGGCGTTGAGGCCCGCTTTGGACGCCGCGTACGCCGCGCCCCGCGCATAACCCACCACCCCGATCTGGCTGGTGATGACCACGACGCTCGCGTCGCGCACCTGCGACTGGCGCATGTGGGCAATCGCCGCGCGCACCAGCACGAACGTCGAATTGAGGTTCAGCTCCAGGGTCTGGCGCCACTCCTGCATGGTCGTGTCATCCGAACCCTTCTTGATGAAGATGCCGGCGCAGCAGGCCAGCGCGTCCAGGCCGCCCATCCCTTGCGCGGCGCGGAGGGGCAAAGCGCTGCAACCGGCGTCGTCCAGCAGATCCTGCACCAGGATCACCGCGTCCGGCACCTGCTGCTGGACGGCGGCGGACTGGGACGCGTGCTGCACCACCGCGGCAATGCGCGCACCCTGGCGATGCAGGACCCGCACCGTGGCCAGCCCGATGCCGGAACCGGCGCCGGTGACCAGCACACGCCGGCCGTTCATTTCGGGTGGAAGGGTCGAAGTCATGGCGCTTGCAATGGTACAGTGCCCGAAATTCCGGGGGTTCCAGGTGAGCAAGAAGACACAAAGCGACGGCGCCAGGCTGCTTGAAGAGATGCTCGCGAAACGCGGCTATCTGCTTTCGTATCACCGCATGCTCGCAGCGTCGGACGCGCAACTGCTCGCCAACTACGACGCGCTCTACACCCGGCTCACGCTCGACCAGCGGGTGCTCACGCCGGTCGAACGCGAGACAGTGTGGATCGCCCTGATCGCCACGACGCGCGAGAAGTACGCGGTGTTCCACTTCGATCGCGCGACCCAGGCCGGCATGGACGACGAAGCGATCAGCGATGCCGTGGCGGTGGCCGCGGCCTGCGAATCGTTCGATGCATTGCAACGGGCCCAGGTCGCATTCGTGAAGTGGGTGCCCGAAAGCCGGGCGATGAAGCGTTATCTGCGCATGTTCGATGTCGCGCGCGGAAGCATTCCCGCGGCCACCGCCGAAATTTCCGCGGTGGTGTGCCATGCGGCCCACCGCAACGCGGACGGCATGCGTGTGCACCTGGCGCGCGCCTTCGAACATGGCGCCAGCCGCGAGCAGCTCGCCGAGGGGCTCTCGTATGTGCTGCTGCACCGGGGCGGGCCCACGATGATCGACGCCGTGAACTGCTGGGAAGCGTCAGCGGCGGCCCTGAACATTCCCGGGCCCTATTAGTTCAGTCGACCTTGACCTTCGCCGTCTTGATCACGTCCGCCCATTTCTTGCGCTCACCAAGCAGGTAGGCGCGGAACTCCTCGCTCGAGCCGCCCACGGGCTCGACACCCATGGCCGTGAAGCGCTCGCGCATTTCGGGAGCCTGCAGCGCGGCAGCGAAAGCCGCATGCAACCGTGACACGACGGCGGCAGGCGTGCCGGCCGGCACCAGGGCGCCGTACCAGCCGTTGCCGTCGACGTCGTTGATGCCCATGTCGCCCAGGCTGGGGATCTCCGGTGCCAGCGGTGTGCGCTTCGGCGCGAGCACCGCCAGCGCCTTCACCTTGCCGGTCTTGATGAGTTCCCCCAGCCCGCCGAGCCCATCGACGCCGAGTGGAATATGGTTGCCCAGGAGATCGGTCTTGAGTGGGCCGGAGCCCTTGTACGGGACGTGCTCGATGGTGACGCCGGCCCGCTGCTTGAGCAATTCCATCGCCAGGTGCGAATTCGAGCCGGTCCCGGCAGAACCGAAGGTCAGGGACCCCGGCGACGCCTTGGCGCGCGCGATCATCTGCTCCGCGCTGCTTATTTGCGAACCTGTAGACGCCACCAGGAAATTGCCGTAGCGCACCAGGTGAATCACGGGAATGAAGTCTTCGAAGCGCCACGTCAGCTTCTCGTACAACGCTTCGCTGGTGGTGAAGTTAGGCGCCGTGACCAGTACCGTATAGCCGTCCGCGGGCGAACGCGCGACGAACTCGGCCCCGATGTTGGCTGAAGCGCCGGGCTTGTTCTCGACCACCACCTGCTGACCGAACGCGGTGGACAAGCGGGCTGCCATCAGGCGCGCCACCGTGTCCGTCCCGCCGCCCGGGCTGTAGGGCACCACGATGCGGATCGGTTTGTTGGGGTAGTCCTGCGCGGCCGCCCCGGTTGCGAACAGCATGGCCAGCAGGATCGTCATCAGCGTTTTCATATTCGGCACTTTCATTCAACGTGAATTTTCGCGGAACGGACCACCTCGGCCCAACGCGTGATGTCGGCGGCGACCATGCCAGAGTAGTCCGCCCGCGTCATCCGGTTGGGTTCAGCGCCCATGTCGCGCAAACGCTCGGCCAGCTCCGGCGTGTTAAGCGCGGCGACCAGGGCGGCATTCAATCGGTCCGCGACGGGGGCCGGAATGCCGGCAGGGCCGGAAATGCCGAACCAGTTGCTGGCGACCAGTGGCGCGAGGCCCAGTTCCTGCACGCTCGGCACATCGGGCCAGCGCGCAACCCGTTTGTCGGTGGTAATGGCCAGCAGGCGCAGGAGCCGGTTGCGTCCAACGTCGGGGACGGCGGCGATCAATCCGTCGATCTGCCCGCCGGCAAGATCTGCCGTGGCGGGTGCGGAGCCCTTGTAGGGCACATGCGTGATATCCACGCTCGCGGCGCGATTGAGGATCGCCAGCTTGACGTGCGACGAGGTGCCGTTGCCGTTGGAACCGAAGCGCACCGCGCCGGGCGCCGTGCGAGCCTTGTCCAGCATCGCGGCGAGTGACGTGAAGGGACTGTTCGCGGCGACGGCGATGCCGCTAGGCACCGCGGCGATCAGGCCAATGTGGGTGAAGTCCCGGAGCGCGTCGTAGGGCAACTTGGCGTACACCGCAGGACCGATGCCGTGTGAGGCAACATTGGACAGCACCAGCGTGTAGCCGTCCGGCGCCGCCTTGGCTGCCGCGTCGCTGCCGATCGCACCGCCGGCGCCCGCGCGGTTCTCCACCACCACCGGCTGTCCGAGCGAGGCTTCCATTTCCTTCGCCGCGAGTCGGCCGAGCAGGTCGGCTGTGCCGCCAGGCGGGAATGGCACGATCAGTTTGACTGGCCGAGCCGGCCAAGCCTGGGCCTGCGACGCCAGGGGGGCCGCAGCGGCCAAGGCGAGCAGTGCGGTTGCGAGTATTCGGTAGATGCGCATCTTCATATCCCCTCAACCACAAAGAGTTGAACAGCCCGACAATGACACTGCAGGTTTAGCATTCCCGACGGGACGCATCAACGTCGGAAACGATAACACCGCTTGCCGACCAGCACGCGCCGACATATCCTAATCACATGGTCGACACCTCTCCAAAGATATTTGACCGATGGCGAATTGCCGACGCCGAGGCGACTGCCGCCGAACTGGCGCTCAACAATAAGGTGATTGCTGCGCTTGACGGAGGTGGGACGAGCATCTTTGACGACGGTAGAAATGCCGAAGCGCGAGCGCTACGCCAGATTGCCGACGCCCTTTTTGCTCTGGCAATGGCTCAATTGGAGGCAGCCCGCTCCAAGTAGCCGGAGCTGAAGCTCGCTCGGCAGCTCGGCGCCGGCCGCACCGCACGCTCAATCGTCGACGCGCATTGGCTGCGCGTCGTCGTGGCACGTCAATGTTCGATCAAGGTTTGGTCGCAGGGGCGTTTGCCGCAGCCACTTTCGCCGGCCCCGTGCGCCACTTGCTCGCGGCCACCTCGCCTTGCCGCGCGTAATCGATCGCCTCACCGAGCACCTTGGCCGCTTCCTGCGGCGCGTGGAAGCCCATCGAGTTCTCGGCCGCCACGAAGTCCAGCCGCCATTGCGCCTTGCGCTGCAGCTCGAGCGCCGCGTTCAGTTGCTCGGGCGTTGCGCCTTCCTTCTTCGCCGCCACGACGGCATCCATCAGTGCGGTGATCGCCACGCCGCCGCGTTGCATCAGGTCGAAGTTGCGTTGCTGGATCAGGTCCACGCGCGCCTTGATCTCGTCCTCGGCTTGCTTGTGGCAAGGCTGGCAGGCGCGGTTGACGTTCAGCAGCGGGCTGCGCACCCAGTGGTCGGAGACCTTGGTCGCGCCGTCACGGCCGTACGGCATGTGGCAGTCGGCGCACGCGACGCCGCTGCGGGCATGCACGCCCTGGCTCCACATCTCGAACTCGGGGTGCTGCGCCTTCAGGATCGGCGCGCCGGTTTCGGCGTGCTTGTAGTCGAAGAAACGCTCGCCGCTGGCGAATTTGGTTCCATCCCAGAACGTTTCGATCTGCGTGGAATTGAGCCCCTTGCCCCACGGCGCCGTCAGCGGCATCTGCGACGAGCAGTAGTACTCGATGTGGCACTGCGCGCACACGAAGGTCCGCATCTCGCTGCGGCTCGCGTCGGTGTTCGGGTCATAGGGCTTGGCCTTGCCGCCCGCGCGCCAGCGCTCGATGGACGGAGCGTAAGGTGTTGCCGCTTCGCCGCCGGCCAGTGCCTGGATGCCGTTGATGAAGGCGGGCCGCGTCACGATCAGTTGCATCGTCTTCGGGTCATGGCAGTCGGCGCAGGTCACTGTGTGCCCGTGGCCCATGTCGTGCAACTTCTGGTTCATCTCCTTGTACGAGAGCTTGTAGCTCATCTCAAAGCCCTTCATCGCGTCACCGCCGCCCATCTGGCGGTACAGCGGCATGATCGATGCGTGGCAGTGCAGGCACGAGCCGGTCTGCGGCTTGGTCTGGCGCTGCGTGTTCTCCTGGTCCTTCAGCATGTAGGCGTGGCCGCGGCGGTCCCGGTAGTCGATCGAGAACGCATAGCCGAGGAACATGCGCTTGAGCCACGGGTCCTTGTCGATCTTCTCCTGGGGCAGCGCCTCGCTGCCGCCATGGCCGCCAAAGCGCGTGCGCGTCGTCTGCGCCGTGAGGAGGTAGGAGCCGTATTGCTTGGGCCAGTTCACGCCCCACAACGCCGGGTCGGTGGTGTCGCGGGTGACTTCAACGAGCTTCGTGGTGGTCACCTTCGCTTCCTGGTTGCGCTCGAAGATATTCACCAGCAGCGCGGCGCCACCGGCCGTCACGATGGCGGCGGCGGCGATGCTCGCCAGCAGCACGGTCTTGGACACACCGCGCTGCGCATGTGCAAGCTGGCGGAATCTGGATTTCATGGCAACCTCCGTGTTCAGGTAAGTGGACCGCCCAGGCCGGCGCGCTCGCCGTGGCCCGCGGATGAGTGGCAGTGCACGCAGAGCATCTCGTCGCCGCGCCCCGGCGCAGTGACGGCCTCGTGCACGAGCGCGCGATGGCACGCAAGGCAACTTTCTTGCACGATGGCCGAGTTGAAGGGCTTGATGGCGATGGGCTCGGCGAAGTTCTGCAGCGTGTAGGCCTTGGCGTGGTTGAAGCCGTTCAAGCCCTTGGCCACGTACTTGGCAATGAAGCCCTTGGGCAGGTGGCAGTCATTGCACACTGCCACATGGTGATGGCTGGACTTCTGCCATGAGTCGTATTGCGAGCCCATGATGTGGCAGTTGGCGCACACCTTGGGCTCATTGCTCATATAAGAAAACGCCTGGGCATAGGCCAGCGTGTAGCCGCCCAGGCCGACAAGGGCTCCAATAAGCACCGCCAGCACCACGAGCAGCGTTGCGGTGCCCAGACCTCGCTGCTGTCCTGCTCCTGCCGTAGCCACATGATTCTCCATGGCGCCGCCGCCGAATCGGCGACCGGCGGCGTACGCCCACACAAGTCATGCTTAGTTCGCGCCTCCCCGGGCGTCCATGATCAGGATCAAAAGTGCACCCAGGTTCTTCGTCGACCATTTCGTCATGCACATGAAGTACTTCCGATTGATCCTCGTCCTGCTCGCCATGGCCACCGGCCCATCGGCAGGGGCAGAGGAACTCCTTTGGTTTTCGTCGGGCCGTCCGACGGCGCAGGCCTACGCTGCCGTCGAGGTGTTGTCGCTTGCCGCGGCCCAGGGGCTGGACCCGCGCGACTACGACACGGAGCTCATCAGTCGCCGTTTGGCGCAGGCATCGCAGGGCCTGCCACCGGACGAGCCCACCCAGGCCGCGTTGGACACTGCGATCACCCGTGCGCTGCAAGGCTACCTGTCGGACCTGCAGAACGGCCGGGTGGACCCGCGGGGCATCCACGCCAACTTCGACGTCCGGCGCGCGGCCCCGCTGGACGCGGACGCATACCTGCGCGCGGCGGTCGCGGATCAGCGCGTAGGCCAAGCGCTGAGGGAGGCAGAACCCCGGGTGCCGATGTACGCAGCCCTTCGCCATGTGCTGGCCCGCTACCGCGCGCTGGCGGGCCATCCGGCGTGGGAGGTGCCCCTGCCTCCCGTCCCCGGCCGCAAGCTGTCGACTGGCCAATCCTGGGCCGGACTTCCGCTGCTGGCCCGCCGGCTTCAGGCCTTGGGGGACTTCCCTGCGGGAACGCCCGTGCCGGCTCGCCTCGAGGGCACGCTTGTGACTGCGCTGCAGTCGTTCCAGGAGCGCCACGGCCTCACGCCGGACGGCGTTCTGGGCCAGGCGACGCTCCAGCAGCTCGGCGTGACCCCGGCGGCGCGGATGCGCCAGATCGAGCTCGCTCTGGAGCGGCTGCGCTGGACGCCGCTCCTGCAGGGCCCGCGCATGATCGTGGTGAACGTGCCCGAATTCGTGCTGCGCGCCTACGAGGTGCACGACGGCAAGGTCGATGTGCAGGTGACGATGAAGGTCATCGTCGGCAAGGCGATGGACACACGCACTCCCCTGTTTGATGAGGACATGCGCTTCATCGAGTTCAGCCCGTACTGGAACGTGCCGCCATCGATCGCGCGCAACGAGACCGTGCCCCGCCTGCGGCGCGACCCTGCTTATTTCAGCCAACAGGGCTTCGAGTTCGTCACGCCCGCGGGCGAGGTTGTCACCACGCTGTCGGCGAGCCACCTTGACGCGGTGCTTCGCGGGGGCTGGCGCATCCGCCAGCGTCCCGGCGCGCACAACGCACTGGGCGGGATCAAGTTCGTCTTCCCGAACCGCGACAACATCTACCTGCACCACACCCCCGCACCGACGCTGTTCGCGCGCGACAGGCGCGATTTCAGCCATGGCTGCATCCGCGTGGAGGAGCCGATGGCGCTCGCCCGCTTCGTGTTGCGCGAGGAGCCGGAATGGACCGAGGACCGAATCCGCGCGGCGATGGACAAGGGGGAGTCGAGCGTGTTGCGGTTGTCGAAGCCGCTGCCGGTGCTCATTGCCTACAGCACGGTAGTCGTCAAGGGGGCCCGTGTGTTCTTCTATCCGGACCTCTACGGGCACGATCGGGTTCTCGACCAGGCCCTGCGGCAGCGATAGCCCGCATTAACCCTCTTGCCCCGTCCCCAGGCTGGACAAAATACAATGCGTTGCCCATGTCCGATCCCAGCCACCCCGACCGCCGCCTGTTCTTGCGCCGTTCCGCCCAATTTGCGGTGATCGGCGCGGCCGGCTCGTTGTCCGCGCACACGGCGTTCGCGTTGTCCGCCGGGGAGCGCAGCCTCGCTTTCGACCACACCCACACCCGCGAGAAGTTGAGCCTGATCTACGCCGCCGGTGGCGAATACGTCACGCAGGCGCTGGCCAAGCTCAACCATTTCCTGCGCGACCATTATTCCGGCGACGTGGGCGTGATCGACCCGCAGCTATTCGACCTTCTGCACCGGGTCAAGACGGCGCTGGGCGCGCGCGAGCCCTTCCAGGTGATTTCCGGCTACCGGTGTCCCGTCACGAACGACAAGCTTCGCACCACCCGCAGCGGCGGCGTCGCCACGCGCAGCCTGCACATGGACGGCAAGGCCATCGACATCCGCATTCCCGGCGTTCCCCTCGCGGAACTGCGCGATGCCGCCCTGTCGCTGCGCGCCGGCGGCGTCGGCTATTACCCGCGCGAGCAGTTCGTGCACGTAGACACGGGCCGCGTCCGCTCTTGGTAGCCTGCAGCGGCTGCGGCGAATCCTGATCAGCTATTGAGGGCGCGCGCCGCGCGGACGATGAGGTCTGTCGCCTGCGCCGTGGTAAGCACGTCGGTGGACACCGTGATGTCATAGTGCTCCGCCAACTCCACATCGACATCGTAGAAGCGCTTGAGATAGCTTGCGCGCGCCTTGTCGCTGTCGCGGATCGTTTCTGCGGCCTCTTCCGGGCTTCGGCCACCGCTCGTCTTGAGCCAGCGGCTGGCCCGCTTGAAGGGCGAGCCCGTGATGAGCACGCGAAGCACGTCGTCCCTGCCGCCCAGTGCGTAGGAGGCCGCGTGGGCGACGATCACGACGTTGCCCTGCTGGGCCACATCGCGGATCGCCTCGCGGATCAGGGCCCGGATGTCCTCGTTGCCCACCGGCACGAGTCGCTGGTTGGGAAGGTAGTTGACCAGCTCCGAACCCTTGGTCCGTGCAACGTCCTCGAGCAATTGCCTGAGGAAGGGCTTGCGCCGCTCGGCGCTCGCGACTTCCGCTGGGTTGAGATTGCGCCGCTCGGCGGCCAGCTGAATTATTTCCTCGTCGACACAGCGAAAACCGAGCTCTTGCGCGATGTCATTCGCGATCGCCTCCGCGCCTGTCCATATTGCGCGGGAAATACAGATGACGCGTGCTGCCATGGTCGGGTCCCCTCGTCCTTGGTTCCGTCCGGGTGGCCCTGATGAGCCAGGCCACATTAACGTCCAGCCGTTATGGGTCTGTCAATGATCATCAATGGTGATGGACGCCCTCACTGCAGCGCCCCCTGGATTTTGCGCCGCAGCATCGCGAGGCCCACCTTGTCGCCGCTCTTGGCCAGCAGCGCGATCTGCTCGCCGGCCTTGGCTGCGTCGCCCGCCCGCCAATAGGCGACCGCGAGGTACCGGTGGACTTCGTCGAAACCGGTCGCGATTGCCCGCGCGCGTTCGAGGGCGTCGATAGCGGCGCGAACTTCCCCGTCCTCCAGGTGCCGAACGCCCAAACCGATCCAGTGATACGGATCCCGCTCGCGGCCGTCGGCGATGACTCGCGCGAGGCGCTGCGCCTCGGCGGTGCGCCCCTGCTCGACGAACAACTGGTGCAGCGTATGGATGGGCACGTCCGCCGGATCGCCGAGCGTCATGGCGTGACGCAGCAGCTGCTCTGCCTCTGCAGGCAGGCCCGCCTGGAGGTACAGCACGGCAAGATTGCCGTAGCTCGCCGAATACGCCGGGTCGGCCATGATGGCCGCCTTGAAATGCGCGTAGGCCGGGCCGTAGCGCCGCTGCGCGAGATGTTCGGTCGCGATATTGTTGTAGTAGCGCGCCAGCACCGCGTCCTCGGACAACAGGCGCCCGGGCCGGCGCGAGGCAAACCCCGGGTCGAAATCGACCACGACGTCCTGCGCCTGCGAGTCGCGCAGGTCGCGGTGGGCACGCCGAAACAGCACGTTCACATGCTGGTTGACGACGTCGAGCTGGCCACGCCTGTCGAAGGTGACGGGTACGCGCACCTCCTGCATCTGCGCGTCCAGCCCCATCGCGCGACCGGCGGAGTAGGCCAGCACGGTGAGCGACAGGCAATCACCCCGCCGCAGTCGCCAGGTTTCTCCAGCCGGCGTGGAATGCCCGGCCTGGTAGCCGAACCCCTTGAGGTCTGCGCCGAAGATCAGGGACATCAAGTGCTTCAGGCGATATTGCGGGCTCGTGGCCAGCAGCTCGGGCCCTTTCAGCAGGGCGAGCAGCTCGGCGTCCAGGCGGAACAGGTCATCCTTGCCCACCGTCACCAGACCAGCGTCGTGGCCGAATGTCTTGTCCCGCCAGGGCAACTGCGCCGCCTCCGGCGCCACAGGTACATTGGCGCAACCGGCAAGGCCCAGCAGGCAAAGGGCAAGACCTAAGAATGCACGAACCATGGGAACCTCCGTCATGGCGGACTCTCCCTCCACAATAGCAGCGTGCCAAACGACCACAAAATACTTTGCGCAATGCCATGAACCTGCCCTGGCTGGACCCCGGCGATCCCTTCCCCGACGCTGGTCTGGCCTGGGACGCATCCCAACCCGCCCCGGGGCTTCTGGCCGCCGGGGGCGCACTTGACGTCGACAGCCTGCAGCGCGCCTATTGCGCCGCGATATTCCCGTGGTTCAGCGAAGGACAGCCGATCCTGTGGTGGAGCACCGACCCGCGCATGGTGCTATTCACCAGCGAATTCAAACTCCACCGATCCCTGCGCAAGACCCTCTCGCGCTTCATTGCCAATCCGCGCTGCGAGTTGCGGATCGATTCCGCTTTCGACGAGGTGATCCAGGCCTGCTCGCAGGCGCCACGCGAAGGGCAAAGCGGCACCTGGATCGTTCCGCAGATGGTCGATGCCTACGAGGTGTTCCATCGGGCGGGCTTCGCCCACAGCGTCGAAACCTGGATCGACGGGCGCCTGGCGGGCGGCCTCTACTGCGTCTGCATCGGCCAGGCGGTGTTCGGCGAGTCGATGTTCACGCGCGTGCCCGATGCGTCCAAGATCGCGCTGGCCGGCCTCGTCGCGTTCTGCCGCCACCATGGGATAGGCGTGATCGATTGCCAGCAGAACACGCAGCACCTGGCGTCGCTGGGCGCGCGTGAAATCACGCGGGCCGAATTTGTGGCGCAAGTCGCACAAAACGCAAAAAAACCATCGGTGCCGTGGCGGTTCGACCCCGTATACTGGAACGGACTAGCGCCGCCGAAGCCCCCAGCGTGACACACCTCAAGGATCTTCCGCTACAGACACTGCAGTTCTATGCGACGGCCCCGTACCCGTGCAGCTACCTGCCGGGCAAGCAGGCCCGCTCGCAAGTCGCCACGCCCAGCCACTTGATCCACAACGACGCGTACTCGGATCTCGTCACCAATGGCTTTCGCCGCAGCGGCATGTTCACCTATCGCCCGTACTGCGACGGCTGCCGCGCCTGCGTGCCACTGCGCGTTCTCAGCGAACAATTCAAGCCCGACCGCAGCCAGCGCCGCGCGTGGGTTCGCCACCAGAACCTGCAGGCGCGCGTCCTCAAGCTGTGCTTCGTGCCCGAGCACTACCACTTGTACCTGCGCTACCAGACGGGCCGGCACGCGGGCGGTGGCATGGACCACGACAGCATCGACCAGTACACGCAGTTCCTGCTGCAAAGCCGGGTGAATTCGCGGCTGGTCGAGTTCCGTGAGACTTTGCCGAACGGATCGCCCGGCACCCTGCGGATGGTGGCCATCCTGGACGTTCTGAACGACGGCATCTCGGCCGTCTATACGTTCTATGAGCCCGACGCCGCCGCCAGCTACGGCACATACAGCGTGCTGTGGCAAATCGACCAGGCTCGCCGTCTGCGCCTGCCGCACGTGTATCTTGGCTACTGGATTGGGCAGAGCTCCAAGATGAACTACAAGGCGCGCTTCACACCGCATGAGGTCCTGGTGGACGGCAAGTGGGTGACTGGCAGCCCCGGCGCCGCGGGTTGAATTTCACATGATAAAATCGGCGGACTCCATTCCGCTGAACAGTCATGAGAAAAACCGACCCGGGCGCTCCCGTCACACCCACGATCCAGGTCATCGAACGCATGTTCGCGCTGATCGACGTGCTGGCTTCCCGCGAGGAAGCCGTGTCGTTGAAGGAAATCAGTGAGAAGACCGGGCTTCATCCCTCCACCACGCATCGCATCCTGAACGACCTGGCCACAGGCCGTTTCGTGGATCGGCCCGAAGCCGGTAGCTACCGCCTGGGCATGCGCCTGCTGGAACTGGGCAACCTCGTGAAGGGCCGCCTGAACGTGCGGGATGCCGCGCTCATGCCCATGCGCGAGCTGCACAAGCTGATCCAGCAACCGGTGAACCTCAGCATGCGCCAGGGCGACGAAATCGTCTACATCGAGCGCGCCTACAGCGAGCGCTCGGGCATGCAGGTCGTGCGCGCGATCGGCGGCCGCGCCCCGCTGCACCTGACTTCCACCGGCAAGCTCTTTCTGGCCGCCGACGATCCGCAGCGCGTGCGCGCGTACGCCACGCGCACAGGTCTGGCCGGCCACACCAAGAACAGCATCACTCAGTTGCCCGTCCTCGAGCGAGAACTCGCGAAAGCGCGGCAGTACGGGATCGCCCGCGACAACGAAGAACTGGAACTCGGCGTGCGCTGCATGGCCGCCGGCATCTATGACGACCAGAGCAGGCTCGTCGCCGGGCTTTCGATCTCCGCACCTGCCGATCGGCTGGACGAAGGCTGGCTGACTAAGCTGCAGGCGACCGCGAACGAGATTTCCTCGGCGCTGGGGCACAAGACGCCGACACTACGCGCGGCGTAGCCACCAAAAGGACAAGGCCCCGACGGGGCCTTGTTTTCCTCTGGAGCGAAGCGGGGACGCTATCCGTTGACTTGACGAATCACCGTGCTTGCACCACCACCGGGCACCGTGACCGGGTTCGACTCCACCCAGCGGCGAACGCGTTCGGCGTCGCCGATGCGGCTGAGCTTTCCGGCGGAATCCAGGAACACCATGATCAGCTTGCGGCCGGCGATCTTCGCTTGCATCACGAGGCATTGGCCGGCTTCGGAGATGTAGCCGGTCTTCTGCAGACCGATGTCCCAGCCCGGGTTCTTCACCAGGCGGTTCGTGTTGTTGAACTGCAGCGTGCGGTTGCCGACCTCGACCTGGTGGCCGGGCGAAGTCGAGAACTCACGCAGCACAGGGTCGTTGTAAGCGGTGTGGACGAGAGTCGCCAAGTCTTGTGCGCTCGACTGGTTGCTGCTAGAGAGGCCAGTGGGCTCGACGTACTTCGTGCCCTTCATGCCCAGCATCTTGGCCTTGGCATTCATCACCGACACAAAAGCGTCCAGGCCGCCGGGGTAGGTGCGGCCCAAGGCGTGCGCCGCGCGGTTCTCGCTGGACATCAGGGCCAGGTGCAGCAGCTCGCCACGGGTCAGCATGGCGCCGACCTTCAGCCGTGAGCGGCTGCCCTTTTCGGTGTCCACGTCGTCCTGCGTGATGGTGATCATTTCCTCCATCGGCAGCTTGGCTTCGCTGACGACCAGGCCCGTCATGAGCTTGGTGAGCGAGGCGATCGGCAGCACTGCCGAATCGTTCTTGGAGAACAGTACCTCGCGCGTGTCCTGGTCGATCACCAGGGCGACGCTGGACTTGAGGTCAAGCTGGTCCTGCACCGAGTGCAGGCCCGCCAGTTGGCCGTACGAAGGGCGGGCCGGCACGATGCGGACCACGGAGGTGCGCATCTTGGCGGAAAAAGTCTTCGAGACACGCTTGCCGGCAAACGTTTTCTTGGCCACCGACTTCTTGGCGACGGTGCCCTTGCGCGGCGCGGCGTCCGCCACTGCCGGGGCCAACCCGATGACGAGAGCGGCCAGCGCCACGGAGTGAAAAATGCGATTAAGGAAGGTCTTGCCCATGGAGAACGATGACTTTCGGTGCATAGGTGAAACTCCAGAAACGCTACAAAGACGCTCGAAGTTTACTCAGGAAGAAAAAGTTACGCAAGATCAATGACTTATGTAACTTTCCTAAGTCAACACACTAATTATAGGTAATGGACCTACCCCTGTGCGGCTACTCGATCAGCTTTACTTTGTAACTTATTGAGCGCGCTGAGATAAGCCTTCGCGGAGGCAACGACGATATCCGGGTCCGCACCCACGCCGTTGACCACCCGGCCGGAGTTCTGCAGGCGCACTGTCACCTCGCCCTGGCTCTCGGTGGAACCGCTGATCGCGTTCACCGAATAGAGAACCATTTCCGCCCCGCTCTTCACGTGGCTTTCAATCGCCTTGAGCGACGCGTCCACCGGGCCGTTGCCGTCCGACTCTCCTCGGACTTCCTTGCCGTCGACCTTGAAAACGACGACCGCATGCGGCCGCTCGCCGGTCTCGCTGTGTTGGGCGAGCGAAACGAAATGGAATTGCTCCTGCTCATGCGTGACGCTTTCGTCGCTCACGAGGGCCAGGATGTCCTCATCGAATATCTCACTCTTGCGGTCGGCGAGCTCCTTGAAGCGCGCGAAGGCGGTGTTGACGTCGGCCTCGCTGTCGAGCGCGACGCCGAGCTCCTGCAGGCGCTGTTTGAAGGCATTGCGGCCCGACAGCTTGCCCAGCACGATCTTGTTGGCGCTCCAGCCCACGTCCTCGGCGCGCATGATCTCGTACGTGTCGCGCGCCTTCAGCACACCGTCCTGGTGGATGCCGCTGGCATGCGCGAACGCGTTGGCGCCGACCACCGCCTTGTTAGGCTGCACCACGAAGCCCGTCGTCTGGCTGACCATGCGGCTGGCCGCAACGATGTGCTTGGTATCGATGTTGAGCTCGAGCCCGTAGTAGTCCTTGCGGGTCTTCACCGCCATGACAATCTCTTCCAGAGAGCAGTTGCCCGCCCGTTCGCCAAGCCCGTTGATCGTGCACTCGACCTGCCGCGCACCGCCGAGCTTGACGCCCGCCAGCGAATTGGCCACCGCCATGCCCAGGTCGTTATGGCAGTGCACGGACCAGACGGCCTTGTCCGAGTTGGGGATGCGTTCGCGAAGTGTCTTGATGAACTGACCGTAGAGCTCGGGAACTGCGTAGCCGACGGTATCGGGGACGTTGATGGTGGTCGCGCCCTCGGCGATCACCGTCTCCAGCACCCTGCACAGGAAATCCATTTCGCTGCGGTAGCCGTCCTCGGGGGAGAACTCGACATCGCCGCACAGGTTGCGCGCGAACCGCACTGATTGTTTCGCCTGTTCCAGCACCTGCTCGGGCGTCATCCGCAGCTTTTTTTCCATGTGCAGTGGCGACGTCGCGATGAAGGTGTGGATGCGAGCGCGCTGCGCGCCCTTGAGCGCCTCGGCCGCGCGCGAAATGTCGCGGTCGTTGGCGCGCGACAGCGAGCAGATCGTCGAATCCTTGATCGCGTTGGCGATCAGGTTCACGGCCTCGAAATCGCCGTTCGAGCTGGCGGCGAACCCGGCCTCGATCACATCCACCTTCAGGCGCTCGAGCTGTCGCGCGATGCGCAGCTTTTCGTCCTTGGTCATGGAGGCACCCGGCGACTGCTCGCCATCGCGCAAGGTGGTGTCGAAGATGATCAGTTTGTCTGCCACGAGATTTCCTTCCGATTGCTGGCCTGGGCGCGCTGCAGGCCCGAAACGATGGCCTTGAGCGAAGCCGAAACGATATTCGAATCCATGCCCACGCCGAACAGCGTGCGGTCGCCGACACGCAATTCGAGATAGGCCACGGCCTGGGCATTGGCGCCCGCGCCGATCGCATGCTCATGGTAGTCGAGGACGCGGATGGTTTCGCCGCAAGCAGCGCCCAGCGCCTCGACGAAAGCGTCGATGGGGCCGTTGCCGGCGCCCTCGATGTGGATGCTGTCGCCCCCGATTTCCACCTCGGCCGCCAGCTTGACGAGCGTGCCGGCCATGCCTTGCGCAGGCTCCAGCACCTGGTGCCGAGGAGCCGCGATGCTGCGGATGCCGTATTCGCGCTCGAACAGCTCGAAGAGGTCTTGCGCCGTGTGCTCCTTGCCGGACGCGTCCATGGCCGTCTGCACGACCTGGCTGAACTCGATCTGCAGGCGGCGCGGCAGCTCGAGCCCGTATTCGCTTTCCAGCAGGTACGAGATGCCGCCCTTGCCGGACTGGCTGTTCACGCGGATCACGGCCTCGTACGTGCGGCCCAGGTCCTTGGGGTCCAGAGGCAAGTAGGGCATGTCCCAGATGTCCGAATCCTTCCGGGCAGCAAACGCCTTCTTGATCGCGTCCTGGTGCGAGCCGGAAAACGAGGTGTAGACGAGATCGCCCGCGTACGGATGGCGCGGGTGCACGGGCAGCTGGTTGCAATGCTCCACTGTGCGCCGGATCTCGTCGATGTCGGAAAAGTCCAGGCCCGGGTCGACACCTTGCGAGTACAGGTTGAGCGCGACGTTCACCAGGTCGAGGTTGCCGGTGCGCTCGCCGTTGCCGAACAGGCAGCCTTCGAGGCGGTCGGCGCCCGCCATCACCGCGAATTCACCGGCGGCCGTGCCGGTGCCCCGGTCGTTGTGCGGATGCACCGACAGCACGATGCAATCGCGGCGCGCCAGGTTGCGGTGCATCCATTCGATCATGTCGGCAAAGATGTTCGGCGTGGAATGCTCCACCGTGGAAGGCAGGTTGACGATGCACTTGCGCTGGGGCGTGGGCTGCCAGACCTCGGTCACTGCATCCACGACGCGCTTGGAGAACGCGAGCTCGGTGCCGGAGAACATTTCCGGCGAGTACTCGAATGTCCACTGCGTGCCCGGCTGCTGCGCGGCCAGTTCCGTGAACAGGCGCGCCTGGCTGGTTGCCAACTCGACGATGCCGTCCTCGTCGAGTCCCAGCACCACCGTGCGCATGACGGGCGCCGTGGCGTTGTACAGGTGCACGATCACCCGCTTTGCGCCCACCAGCGACTCGAACGTGCGCCGGATCAGCGGTTCCCGCGCCTGCGTGAGCACCTGGATCGTGACGTCATCGGGCACGAGGTTCTCGTCGATCAGCTTGCGGATGAAGTCGAACTCGATTTGCGAGGCGGACGGGAAGCCCACTTCGATCTCCTTGAAGCCGATCTCCACCAGCGTCTCGAACATCCGCAGCTTGCGCGGGATGTCCATCGGCTCGATCAGCGCCTGGTTGCCGTCGCGCAGGTCGACGCTGCACCACACGGGCGGGCGGCTCAGCACCGCGTCGGGCCAGGTGCGGTCGGCGAGGCGCACCGGGGCGAAAGCTCGGTACTTGCTGGCGGGATTTTTCAACATGATCGTGTCTCTCGTCTAGTTTCAGGTAAACCGGCAGCCCCAAAGAAAAACGGCCCGCTGCTGGTGCAAACGGGCCGTCGAGTCAGGTTTACGCGTGCGCTACCGTCTCCGCCCGTGGGGAGATAGCAGTAGGGCCAGCGAAATTCGGTTCATGACGCCAATGTAGCACATCTTGTCACTTGTGCAGGCCACGCTCTTCCGGCTCTTCGGTCGAGGTGCTGATCACGCTGGTGGGGTGCCCCTTGGCGCGGCGCCAGCCATAAAGAACGAAGCCCGAGAGGCCGTAGACCACGAACAAGGCGAACAGCACGATGGGCGGGTGGACGTTGATCACCGCGATGCCCAGCGCGATCGCGACGATCACGACGAAGGGCACGCTCTTTTTCATCTGAACGTCCTTGAAGCTGTAGAAAGGCACGTTCGTGACCATCGTGAGGCCGGCGTAGAGCGCCAAGCCGAACATCACCCACTCCACCTCCAGCCCCTTGAAGCCCAGATCGTTCATCACCCAGATGAACCCGGCCACCAATGCGGCCGCGGCGGGCGACGGCAAGCCCTGGAAGTAGCGCTTGTCGACCACCGCGGTGTTGACGTTGAAACGCGCCAGGCGCAGCGCGGCGCAGGCGCAATAGACGAAGGCCGCGAACCAGCCCCACCGGCCCAGGCCGCGCAGCGCCCACTCGTAGGCGACTAGCGCCGGAGCGGCGCCGAATGACACCATGTCGGAGAGCGAATCCATCTGTTCGCCGAATGCGCTCTGCGTGTTCGTCATGCGAGCCACCCGGCCGTCGAGGCTGTCGAGGACCATGGCGCAGAAGATGCCAACGGCCGCCAGGTCGAAACGCTGGTTCATCGCCATCACGATGGCGTAGAAGCCGCCGAACAGCGCCGCCAGCGTGAACAGGTTGGGAAGAACGTAGATGCCCTTGCGGCGCTTGCGTACCACCAGGCCTTCGGCCGGCGTGTGGTCGTGGTTTTCGTTGCCGTCGTGCATGGGCGAAGTGTAAGTGGAAAAGAAAAGCCGCCCGAAGGCGGCTTAGATCCTGTCATGCCGGGCTTGACCCGGCATCCACGGTGGATTGCGGATCGAGTCCGCAATGACAAACTCCTTGCTAGTTCTTGCTCTGGTCGACCAGCTTGTTCTTCTTGATCCAGGGCATCATCGCGCGCAGCGTTTCACCCACGGTCTCGATCTGGTGCTCGGCCATCAGGCGGCGGCGCGACAGCAGCGTCGGCGCGCCGGCGCGGTTTTCCAGGATGAAGCTCTTGGCGTATTCGCCGGTCTGGATGTCCTTCAGGACCTGCTTCATCACTTTCTTGGTCTCCTCGGTCACGATGCGCGGGCCGGTCACGTACTCGCCGTACTCCGCGTTGTTGGAGATCGAGTAGTTCATGTTGGCAATGCCGCCTTCGTAGATCATGTCCACGATCAGCTTGAGCTCGTGCAGGCACTCGAAGTAGGCCATCTCGGGCGCGTAGCCGGCTTCAACCAGCGTCTCGAAGCCGGCCTTGATCAGCTCCACAGTACCGCCGCACAGCACGGCCTGCTCGCCGAACAGGTCGGTCTCGGTCTCTTCGCGGAAGTTGGTCTCGATGATGCCGGCCTTGCCGCCGCCATTGGCCATGGCATAGGACAGCGCCAGGTCGCGGGCCTTGCCGCTCTTGTCCTGGTGGATCGCAACCAGGTGGGGCACGCCGCCACCTTGCGTGTACGTGCCGCGCACGGTGTGGCCCGGCGCCTTGGGCGCGACCATCCACACGTCCAGGTCGGCGCGCGGGGTGACGAAGCCGTAGTGCACGTTGAAGCCGTGGGCGAATACGAGCGAGGCACCCGGCTTGATGTTCGGCTCGACATCGTTCTTGTAGACCTGGGCGATCTGCTCGTCGGGCAGGAGAATCATGACCACATCGGCGGACTTCACCGCGTCGGCCACTTCGGCGACTTTCAGGCCGGCCTTCTCGACCTTGGGCCAGGAAGCCCCGCCCTTACGCAGGCCGACCACGACCTTCACGCCGCTGTCGTTCAAGTTCTGGGCGTGCGCGTGGCCTTGTGAGCCGTAGCCGATGATGGCAACCGTCTTGCCCTTGATCAGGCTCAGGTCACAGTCCTTGTCGTAATAAACCTTCATAGTCGTTCTCCAAAAAAATCGTTCAGTTGTGGGTGTAGATGAAAAGGGTGCTCAGACGCGCAATATCCGTTCGCCGCGGCCGATGCCGCTGGAGCCGGTGCGCACCGTCTCGAGGATCGCGCTGCGGTCGATGGCTTCCAGGAAGGCGTCGTTCTTGCCCTGGTCGCCGGTGAGTTCGATGGTGTAGCTTTTCTCGGTGACGTCGATGATGCGGCCGCGGAAGATGTCCGCCATGCGCTTCATTTCCTCGCGCTCCTTGCCGACCGCGCGCACCTTCACCATCATGAGCTCGCGCTCGGTGTAGGCGCCTTCGGTCAGGTCAACGACCTTCACGACCTCGATCAGCCGGTTCAGGTGCTTGGTGATCTGCTCGATCACCTCGTCCGAACCCGCCGTCTGGATCGTCATCCGGGACAGCGACGGGTCTTCCGTCGGCGCCACCGTGAGCGACTCGATGTTGTAGCCACGGGCCGAGAACAGGCCCACGACACGGGAGAGAGCGCCGGGCTCGTTCTCCAGCAATACCGCGATGATGTGTTTCATGATTGAGTGATTCCTCTTTTCGGTGCCCTCCCCCACTCACGGTAATGAGCGGGCTCGGCAGCCAATAGATTCGTCTTCGGGGCTGTCATTGCGGACTTGATCCGCAATCCATGTTGGCGCGCCGCGATGGATGCCGGATCAAACCCGGCATGACAGGGCTGGTTTTCTAGAGATCCTCGCTACCGAGCAACATTTCAGTGATGCCCTTGCCCGCCTGCACCATGGGGAAGACGTTCTCGGTGGGGTCGGTGCGGAAGTCCATGAACACGGTGCGGTCCTTGAGCTTGCGCGCCTCCCGCAACGCGGGTTCGACGTCCTTCGGGTGTTCGATCAGCATGCCGACGTGCCCATAGGCCTCGGCGAGCTTGACGAAATTGGGCAGCGCGTCCATGTAGCTATGGCTGTAGCGGCCTTCGTAGTCGAGTTCCTGCCACTGGCGCACCATGCCCAGGTAGCGGTTGTTCAGCGAGACGATCTTGATCGGCGTGTTGTACTGCAGGCAGGTGGAGAGTTCCTGGATGCACATCTGCACCGAACCTTCGCCGGTGATGCAGTACACCTCGCTTTGCGGCTTGGCGAGCTTGATGCCCATCGCGTAGGGAATGCCCACGCCCATGGTGCCGAGGCCGCCCGAGTTGATCCAGCGGCGCGGCTCGTTGAAGCGGTAGTACTGGGCGGCCCACATCTGGTGCTGGCCCACGTCGGATGTGATGTACGCATCGGCGTCCTTGGTCATGTTCCACAGCGTTTCGACAACGTGCTGCGGCTTGATGACTTCGGTGTTCTTGCGGTCGTACTTCAGGCAGTCCTTCTTGCGCCAGCCTTCGATCGTGTCCCACCACGCGCTTAGCGACTGCGCATCGGGCTTCGCGGTGGACTCGCGAATCATCGCGAGCAACTCGCCCAGCACGTCCTTGACGTCGCCGACGATCGGGATGTCGACCTTCACCCGCTTGGAGATGCTGGACGGGTCGATATCGATGTGGATGATCTTGCGCTCGTTCTGCGCGAAGTGCTTGGGGTTGCCGATCACGCGGTCGTCGAAGCGCGCGCCGACGGCCAGCAGCACGTCGCAGTTCTGCATGGCGTTGTTGGCTTCGATGGTGCCGTGCATGCCCAGCATGCCGAGGAACTTGCGGTCGTTCGCGGGGTAGGCGCCCAGGCCCATCAGCGTGTTGGTGACAGGGTAGCCCAGCGTGTCCACGAGCTGGCGCAACTCGGCCGTGGCATTGCCCAGGATCACGCCGCCGCCGGTGTAGATGTAGGGGCGTTTGGCCGCCATCAGCAGTTGCAGCGCCTTGCGGATCTGCCCGCCGTGGCCCTTGCGCACCGGGTTGTACGAGCGCATCTCCACCTTGTCCGGGTAGCCGTGGTACGCCGTCTTGTTGAAGGAGATGTCCTTCGGGATGTCCACCACCACCGGGCCGGGCCGGCCGCTGCGGGCGATGTGGAAGGCCTTCTTCATCACGTCGGCCAAAGTGCGCACGTCCTTGACCAGGAAGTTGTGCTTGACGATAGGGCGTGTAATGCCCACGGTGTCGCACTCCTGGAATGCGTCGAGGCCGATGGCGTGGCTTGGCACCTGCCCGGTGATGATCACCATGGGGATGCTGTCCATGTAGGCGGTGGCGATGCCGGTGACTGCATTGGTGACGCCGGGGCCCGATGTGACAAGGGCGACGCCGACGTCGCCCGTGGCGCGGGCATAGCCGTCAGCGGCGTGCACGGCAGCCTGCTCGTGGCGCACCAGCACATGCTGGATGGTGTCCTGCTTGTAGAACGCGTCGTAGATGTGCAACACCGCGCCGCCGGGATAACCCCAGACGTACTTCACGCCTTCGGCCTGGAGTGTCTTGACGAGGATTTCCGCGCCGCGGAGTTCGAGAGTTTGGCCGGCAGTGGCTGCAGCCGCGGAGCTCAGCTCCGCCTTCGAGATTTCCATGATCAACCTTTGCGATTTTCTCTGACGAAAAACCTTGGGTGCCCCTTCACACGCTCTCGTGAAGCTGTGTCGGAACTTAGAACCCAGGACCATGAGCGGGCCTATCGCACCACCGGATCCGGATTCGTTTGCCTTTTGACTTGCAAGGCACATTATCGCACTGCAGCAAAATGCGGCAAGGAGATTTCGCATATGGCGATGCCATAATTTCCGGTTGCCGGCGCCCAACGCGGCCTAAAAACGTCGAAGAAGACATATCCCAGGCCGTCCAGGTCCAGACTCCTTGGCAACAGAACGAGAACTTTCCGACTTCCTCAAGAGCGTGGAAAAACGGGCCTTCAAGCGCTCCGTCTACCACGTTCGCGACGACGAAGCGGCCCTGGATATCGTGCAGGACAGCATGATGAAGCTGGCCGAGCACTACGGCGACAAGCCGCCCAACGAGCTCCCCATGCTGTTCCAGCGCATCCTGTCCAACTGCACGCTGGACTGGTTCCGACGCCAGAAGACCCGCAACGCCCTGTTTTCGAACATGAGCGACTTCGAATCCGCTTCGGACGACGGGGATTTCGATCTGCTTGAAACTTATGCGTTCGCCGAAGGATCACAGCAGGCTGAGAGCGCCGAGGATTCAACGCGGCGGGCCCAGACCTTGCGTCAGATCGAAGCGGAAATCAAGGAACTGCCGGCCCGTCAACGTGAAGCCTTCCTGATGCGTTATTGGGAGGATATGGACGTGGCCGAAACAGCCGCGGCCATGGGCTGCTCCGAAGGCAGTGTCAAGACACACTGCTCACGCGCAGTCCAGGCCCTCAGCAAGGCACTGAAGGCAAAGGGAATACAACTATGACGAATTCGCCACTCACCCACTCCCAGCAGTTGCAGGATCGTTTCGGCCGCCAGGTCGCCGCGCGCCTGGCCGCGGGTGCGGCCGAGCTGCCCTATGAAGTCACGGAACGACTGCGCGCCGTCCGCGAGCAGGCTGTCGCGCGCCGAAAACCCGTCAGCATGCAATTCGCCCCGGCCCTGGCGACGGCCGGCGGCCTGACATTCGGCGACGACCGTATCGGCTTGTGGGGCCGTATCGGCTCGGCGCTACCCCTGATCGCGCTGGTCGCCGGACTCGTCGTCATCCACACCATCGAGAACGACCGCCGTGCCAGCGAGGTGGCAGAAGTCGACGCCGCGCTCCTGATCGACGACCTTCCGCCCGCTGCTTACGCCGACCCCGGCTTCGTTCAGTTCCTCAAGTCCAGCCGGGAATAAGCGCAGCGATGCACCCTTCCCTCGCGTCGTCCCGGCGGGTACCGGTTCTCGCCAGCCTCGGCGTCGTTGTGGCGGTCGGCGCCTTGTGGCTGGGGCTGTCCGGCGTACCCTGCTGGGCCCAGGCAAGCGCGCCGGTGGCCGTGACCAGCAACCCGGTGCAGGCCGCCAGTTCGGCGGCCAGTTCGGCGGCCAGTGCGGCGGCCAGGCGCCCCGGCAACGCCAAGGCCGCCTCGGCCGCCAAGGCCAACGGCAAGCAGACGACCAAGCCCCTGTGGACCGAGCTGACGGAAGCCCAGCGGCAGGCACTGGCCCCGCTCGCGCCTAAATGGGACACGGTGAGCGAGGCACAAAAGCGCAAGTGGCTCGCGCTGTCGCAGAACTACCCTCGAATGTCGGGTGCCGAGCAGGAAAAGCTCCACAGCCGCATGACCGAATGGGCCGCGCTCAGCCCGCAGCAGCGCACCCAGGCGCGGCTGAGTTTCGGCGAAACCAAGCAGATCTCTCCGGACGACAAGAAGGCCAAGTGGGAGGCCTACCAGGCCCTGCCACCTGAGGAAAAGCGCAAGCTCGCCGCAAGCGCCGCCAAGCCACCGGCGACGGCAGCGGCCGTCAAACCCGTACCCGCGGACAAACTCGCGACCGTTCCCCAACCCAAGCGCGTGGTGAAGGCGCCGCGGATCGCCGCCGGGGCGCACCAGGTGGACCAGAACACCTTGCTGCCGCAGCCGGGCTCCGCCCCCTCGCCCTCGCAGTGAAGGGTGCCCGAATGACGGCGCAACCCCCGAGTGTCGACTCGCACGCCGCGGCCGCCCCTGATCTCACGGCACCGGGCATCCTGCGCCGCATGGCCTGCTGGACCTACGAGGGCATGCTGCTGTTCGCTGTGGTGTTCGTCGCCGGGTGGCTGTTCAGCACGCTGGGGCAGATGCGCGACGCGATGGATGCGCGCCGGCCCCTGCTGCAGGCTTTCCTCTTCATCGTGTTCGGTGTCTACTTCACGTGGTTCTGGGCCAGGGGCCAGACGCTGGCCATGAAGACGTGGGGGATCCGGGTTGTGGATCGCGCCGGTCGCCCGCTCTCGCAGCGGCGCGCGCTGCTGCGCTACTTCTGGAGCTGGCTGTGGTTCCTGCCGCCGCTGGCCGTGCTCGCGCCACTGAAGCTGCGCGGCCCGGAAATCGCGGTGCTCTGGCTGGGCTGGGTCGCGGTCTGGGCGCTGCTCAGCCGGTTCCATCCGCAGCGGCAGTTCTGGCACGACGCACTCGCAGGCACACGGCTGGTGTCCGCCCCCACCCGGGGCCGCTGAGAGCACTCTGTCATTGTCCTGCGCGACAATGCGGGCATGTCAACGCCTCCCGAAGCACTGTCCCCAGCCGACCGGCACAAGCTGCGCACCGGCCTGAATCGCATATGGCACGCGGCCGGGTTCTCGATCGCCGGCTTGCGCGCCGGCTGGGCCGAGACCGCATTCCGCCAGGAAGTGATAGCGGCCTTCGTCCTTCTCCCTGCGTCGTTCTGGTTGGGGCGCCACTGGGTCGAGACGGCCCTGCTCGCCGGCTCGGTGCTGCTCGTCATGGTCGTCGAACTGCTCAATACCGGCATCGAAACGGTGGTCGACCGCATCGGTCCCGAGTGGCATGACCTCTCCCGGCGCGCGAAGGACATGGGCAGCGCGGCCGTGCTGTTGAGTCTGGTGCTGTGCGGGGGCATCTGGGTCGCGGCGCTGTACCAGAGGTTCGCGGCATGAAGCGCGGCTTTTCGCTGTGCGTGTACTGCGGCTCGCGCCTGGGCGCGGGCACCGAATTCGCCGAAGCGGCCGCCGCCGTGGGCACGTGGATCGGCACGCACGGTGGCCAGCTGGTATACGGGGGCGGAAACAACGGGCTGATGGGGGTGATGGCCAGCGCCACCCTGGCCGCCGGCGGGCGTGTGGTTGGCGTCATCCCGCACGCGCTGGTCGAGAAAGAATGGGCCAAGCTGGACTGCACGGAGCTGCACGTGGTGGACAACATGCACGAACGCAAACGCATGATGGCCGAGCGCGCGGATGCGTTCCTGGCTCTGCCGGGGGGCATCGGCACGTTCGAGGAGTTCTTCGAAGTCTGGACCTGGCGCCAACTGGGCTACCACGACAAGCCGGTAGGCTTGCTCAATCTGGGCGGCTACTACGACGCGCTGCTGGCGTTCCTCAAGACGAGCGTGGATCACGGCTTCATGAGCGACTGGCAAATGGACCTGGTGCGTGTCGGCAGCGACTTGCCGGGCCTGCTGCACGGCCTGGTCGAGGCGGCGCGCCTGGCGCCCGGTCGCACGGATCTCTCGGAAATCTGACGCGGCGTGTCCGCCGACGCGCCCAGCGCAGAGCCGCACATATACTGGGCAGCAGGAAAGGGCCCGTCCGAAGGACGGAACGGGCGAATCCCATTCGATGATGACCGAGGCCGACAAGATCCGACGCCTGAACCGCCTCTATGCCGTGTCCAGCGGGATCAACGAGGCCATCGTGCGGATGACCGACGAGCGGCAGCTGTTCCAGGACGCCTGCCGGATCGCCGTCGAGCGCGGCGGCTTCATGATGGCGTGGGTCGGGCGGAACGACCCCGCCGAAGGAACGCTGGCCCCGGTCGCGCGCTGGGGCAAGGACGAAGGCTACGTCGATGCCGTCCGCATCACCACGGACCCGCTGCAGCGCGAAGGGCTGGGCCCCGGTGGTACGGCCTTTCGCACCGGCGCACCCGCCGTCTGCAATGACATCGAGGCCGACAGGCAGTTTTTCGCCTTCCGCGGTGAGGCACTTGCGCGCGGCTATCGCAGCTGTGCGGCATTCCCGCTGAAGTTCGAGGGCCGGCCGGTCGCGGTGTTCATGGTCTATGCGGCCACGCCGCTCTCGTTCGACGACGAGGAACTCGCCCTGCTGATGTCACTGGCGGAAAACTTCTCCTTCGCGATGGAAGCGCGCGAGCGGGATGCGCAACGGCGCCGCATGGAGAACGCGCTGCGAGCATCGGTGGACCGGCTGGGCCACCAGCAGGCACTCCTGTCGATGGCGAGCCGCCTCGGCCGCCTGGGCGCCTGGGAGGTCGAGCTGCCGTCACTTCACGTGACGTGGTCCGAGGAGCTGTGCATCATCCACGACATGCCGCCCGGCTATTCGCCGTCGTTCGACGACGCGGTGGCGTTCTACGTACCGCAAGACCGCGCGACCTTTGCGGGCGCATTCTCGGCCTGCGTGCGGGACGGCAGGCCGTTCGACCTGGAATTGCAGATTGTCACGGCGGCGGGGCGCCGCGTGAGCGTGCGCTCGATCGGTGAAGCGGCTCGCGATGCCTCGGGCGCCATCACGCGTGTGCAGGGTGCGTTCCAGGACATCACGGACGGCAAACTGGCCGAAGAGGAAATCCGGCACCTGGCCGAGCAGTTGACCACAACACTGGAAAGCATCACCGACGCACTGGTCACGGTTGATTCAAGCTGGTGCTTTACCTACGTGAACCACGAGGCAGAGCGCGTGCTGCACCGCAGCCGCGCCGAGCTCCTGGGCACCAACATGTGGGACCAGTTCCCCCAGGGACGCGGCTCGCCGTTCGAAGCCGCGTACGCGCAGGCACTCTCCGAGGGCCACACGGTCGAAATCACCGAGTTCTATCCGCCCCTGGACACCTGGCTGGAAATCCGCGCCTATCCGGCGCAGCGGGGTGGGCTGACGATCTATTTCCGCGATGTCGGCGAGCGGCAAGCCGCGCAGGATGAGATCCTGCGACTGAATGCCGAGCTGGAGCAGCGGGTGAAACAGCGCACAGCGCAGCTCGAGATGGCCAACCAGGAACTGCAGGCGTTCTCATACTCGGTCGCGCACGACCTGCGCGCCCCTCTCGCGGCGATCGGCGGTTTCGGCCACGCGCTGGAAAAAGAGCTGGGGACGGAGCCCGGTGAGCGGGCCCGTCACTACCTCAGGCGCATGCGCGCAGGCGTGGTGCGTACTTCGGAGATGATCGACGCCCTGCTGTCGCTCGCCCAGCTGTCCCGAGCCGAGCTGCGTTGGGAGGCCGTGGATCTCACGGCCATGGCCGAGCTCTCGGCACGAGGCTGCCGTGAGGCGGCCCCGGCGCGCGCGGCGGACTTCGATATCCAGCCTGGGATGACGGCACACGGGGACCCCCGCCTGCTGCAGCTGGTGCTGGACAACCTCATCGGCAACGCCTGGAAGTTCACGACGCGCACGGCACGCGCGCGCATCGAGGTGCGGGCGGACGCGGGACTGGAGGGCGAGACAGCCTATTCGGTGCGCGACAACGGCGTGGGCTTCGAGACGGCCTATGCGCACAACCTGTTTGGCGCTTTCCAGCGGCTGCACCCGCAATCGGAGTTCGCGGGCTCAGGCATCGGCTTGGCCAACGTGCGCAGGATCATCTCGCGGCACTCCGGAAGGGTGTGGGCGCATTCCCACCCGGGCGAAGGCGCCGCCTTCTACTTCACGCTGGGCAGCGGCCCCGCTTGACTCAAACCGCGGATTCGTCGATCTCACCGGTGCGGATGCGCACGACGCGTTCCACCGTCGTGATGAAGATCTTGCCGTCGCCGATCTTGCCGGTGCGGGCCGCCTTGACGATGGCATCGACGCAGCGCTCGACCTCATCGTCCTTCACGACGACTTCCACCTTGACCTTGGGCAGGAAATCCACCACGTACTCGGCGCCGCGGTACAGCTCAGTGTGCCCCTTCTGGCGGCCGAAGCCCTTGACCTCGGTGACCGTGAGGCCGGTTACGCCGCATTCGGCGAGGCCCTCGCGGACTTCCTCGAGCTTGAAGGGTTTGACGATGGCGGTGATCTGTTTCATGGCTGCAGGTTCCAGTCTTATTTTCTAAGCGGCTCAGAGGCGGAATTTACCGGTAATAGGATAGCGCCAATCCTTGCCGAAGCTGCGATGGGTCACGCGAATTCCCACAGGGGCCTGCCTGCGCTTGTATTCGTTGACGCGGATCAGGCGGGCGACACGCTCCACCACCGCCCGCTCAAACCCGGCGGCGATGATCTCCTCGATCCCCTGGTCGTTCTCCATGTAGCGCTCCAGGATCGCGTCCAGGATCTCGTAGGGCGGCAGGCTGTCCTGGTCCACCTGTCCGGCGCGCAGTTCGGCGCTGGGCGGGCGGGTGATGATGCGTTCCGGGATGGGGCTGATGCCCGTGCCGTACGGATCATGGATGTTGCGCCACCGGGCCAGCCTGAACACCGTCGTCTTGAGCAGGTCCTTGATGACCGCGAAGCCGCCGGCCATGTCGCCGTACAGCGTGCAATAGCCCGTGGCCATCTCGCTTTTGTTGCCCGTTGTCAGCACGATGCTGCCGAACTTGTTGGACAGGGCCATCAGGAACACGCCGCGGATGCGCGCCTGGATGTTCTCCTCGGTCGTGTCCTCGGGCAAGCCCTTGAACTCGTGGGCCAGCGACGCCTTGAAAGCCTCGAACTCGGGCACGATGGATATCTCGTCGTAGCGCACGCCCAGGCGGTGTGCCATGTCGCGGGCGTCGATCCAGGAAATGTCGGCGGTGTAGGGCGAAGGCATCATCAGCGTGCGCACCTTGTCGCGCCCGAGCGCATCGACGGCCACCGCCAGCACCAGTGCGGAGTCGATGCCGCCCGACAGGCCGAGCAGCACGCCGGGGAAGCCGTTCTTGCCGATGTAGTCGCGAACGCCCAGCACCAGCGCATCCCAGAGCTCGGCCTCGGGGCTGCGCTCGTGCACCACATGCGCGGCCAGGCTGACGCGGCCTTGCTCGCTCTCGGCCTGGATCATGAACAGATCTTCCTGGAAACCCGGGGCCCGGCCCGCCAGCGTGCCCTCGGCATCCACCGCGAAGGACGCACCGTCGAACACCACTTCGTCCTGTCCGCCGACGAGGTGGGCGTAGAGCACTGGCACGTCGAGCGCGCGCGCCCGCTCGGCCATGCGCTCGAGCCGCTCGTTGCTCTTGCCCACATGGAACGGCGAGGCGTTGATGACCGCGAGCATTTCCGCGCCCGCTTCCTTCGCCAAGAGGCCCGGCTCGTCGAACCAGGCGTCTTCGCAGATGAGCAGGCCGACGTTGACGCCTTCAACCTGGAACACGCAAGTGCCCTGCCCCGGCGTGAAGTACCGGCGCTCGTCGAACACCTGGTAGTTGGGCAGCTCGCGCTTGGCGTACGTCTCCAGCACGCGGCCCTCGCAGATCACGCTGGCCGCGTTGAAGCGGCGCTGCACGGCCACGGACTTGCTGCGGATATCGCCGCCCGTGGGATGGCCGACGACCACATGCAGCCCCTTTAACCCGGCCAATTCGCGGGCCACCGTTTTCACGGCATCATCGCAAGAGGCGATGAACGCGGGACGCAGGAACAAGTCCTCGGCGAGGTAGCCGCAGATGGAAAGCTCAGGCGTGAGCACGAGCCGCGCCCCCTGCGCATAGGCGGCACGAGCGGCAGCAATGATCTTCTGGGCATTGCCGGCCGTGTCGGCCACTATGAAGTTGAGCTGGGCAATACAGATTTTGAGAGCCATGGCGTCAGTGAAAAACAACTCGAACGATTATGTCACCCGGGTGCTCGGCTCTGCGCCCGAGATACCGGCAGCGCAATGGAACGCGCTGCTGGCGCTGCAAAGCTCGCCCAGCCCCTTCATGAGCCATGAATACCTTGCTGCGATGGAAAGCAGCGCCAGCGCATCGCCCGCAACGGGCTGGACCCCGCGCTTCATCACGCTATGGCGCGGCGACGAGCTGCAGGCAGGATGCGCGCTGTACCTCAAGGACCACTCGTACGGCGAATATGTCTTCGACTGGGCGTGGGCCAACGCCTACCAGCAGCACGGCCTGGACTACTACCCCAAGGCATTGATCGCCGTGCCGTTCACGCCCGTTCCGGGGGCGCGCCTGCTCGCGCGCGATGCCGCATCGCGAGATGCACTGCTGAAGGCCGTGCTCTCGTGGTGCCGCGCGCAGAAGCTGTCGTCCCTTCACGTGCTGTTCGCCGCCGAAGACGATGTGGCCGCCTGCGAAAGGGCCGGCCTGATGCTGAGGCACACCGTCCAGTTCCACTGGACCAATGCTGACTGGCCCGACTTCGACGCATTCCTCGCCAGCCTCTCGCACGACAAGCGCAAGAAGATCCGGCAGGAGCGGCGCAAGGTGGCGGACGCCGGAGTGAGCTTCCGCTGGTCGCGCGGGCGCGACATCAGCCCGGCCGACTGGCGCTTCTTCTACCGCTGCTACGAGCGCACCTACCACGAGCATGGCAACGCGCCCTACCTCACTCGCGACTTCTTCGACCGGATGGCCCGGGACATGCCGGACAACTGGCTGCTGTTCGTGGCCGAGCGCGCGGGCAAGCCAATCGCGGCCAGCCTGATCGGCCTGGGCAGCGAAGGCGGCGGCGAGAAGGTCGCATACGGCCGCTATTGGGGCGCGCTGGAGCGGGTGGATTGCCTGCACTTCGAGGCCTGCTACTACCAGCCACTGCAGTGGTGCATCGCCCACGGCCGGCATCGTTTCGAGGGTGGCGCGCAGGGCGAGCACAAGATGGCGCGGGCACTGATGCCGGTGAAAACCACCAGCGCGCACTGGCTGGCGCACCCGGCTTTCGCAGACGCGGTCGAGCGGTTTCTCGAGCGCGAAGGCGCGGGCATCGCCAATTACCTCGAACACCTGGACGAGCGAAACCCGTTCCGGCGCGTTTGAGGAAGCGCTCTAGAACCGACCCCTTTCGCGCTAACCCTAGGTCCCCGCTGCGCGCCCGCAGGTTAACGTCGCTGGCGAAAGACCAGCACCGATGAAGTCACTCAGCGGCCTCGACGCCACGTTCCTCTACCTTGAGACGCCCGAGACACCCATGCACGTGGGCTCACTCAATCTGTACGAACTGCCCAAGGGCTCCAAGGGCAGCTTCCACCGGGCCGTGAAGCAGCATATCGCCAAGCGCATGCACCTCGCACCCGTCTTCAGCCGCCGCCTGGCGTTCATGCCGCTCAACCTGGGCCACCCGATCTGGGTCGAAGCGGACAGGGTGGACCTCGACTTCCATGTGCGCAAGGTGCCGGGCAAGCAGCTCACCGTGCAGCAGGCCGAAGCCGTGGCCGCCAAGCTGCACGGGCAGCTGATCGACCGTGCATACCCCTTGTGGGAGTTCCATGTCTTCGACGCCATCAAGGCGCCCGCAAGGATGGGAATCGAGGGCCAGCTGGTGGGCATCTATTCCAAGATCCACCATGCCGCCCTGGATGGCAAGGGCGGCACCGTGCTGGCCAACGCCTTGCTGGACCTGAGCGCCACCCCGCGCGCGGTCGCCCCGGCCGAACCCTCCCGAAAGGGCCGCACGGCGGGCGACCTGAAGATCGGCGAGATGATCGGCGCGGTCTTCTCCAATTCGCTGGCGCAATATGCCAAGCTCGCGCGGTCGCTGCCCGGGGCCGCCACATCGCTTGGAGCCGTGGCGCGGCAATCGATCAGCCGAGGCGACGAGGGCATTACCCGCTATCGGCCGACGTCGCCGATCAAGCTCGCACCGAAAACCGTCTTCAACGTCGGCATCTCGTCCCAGCGCGTCTTCGCGACGGCGAGCGTTCCGTTCGCCGAATCCAGGGCCATGGCCAAGGCCGTCGGCGGCACTTTGAACGACATCGTGTTGTGGATCTGCTCCACGGCGCTGCGCAATTACCTGCTGAAGCACGCCACCCTGCCCAAGAAATCACTGGTCGCGGCCATGCCGGTCAGCCTGCGCGAGGAGAGCAACAAGGAATTGAACAACCAGGCCTCCATCACCGCGGTAGACCTGGGCACCCATCTGGCCGATCCCATGAAGCGCATGAACGCCATCATGGCTTCAACTGCCAAGGTCAAGGAAGCTTTGGTGAACCTGAAGTCAGTGCTGCCCACCGACTACCCTTCCCTCCTCGCGCCCTGGGTAATGGGCGGCGCGGCCAAGGCGCTGTTCAAGACGTACGGCAAGGGCGGGATCGCGGGCGCTCTGCCCGCGGTGGCCAACGTCGCCATCAGCAACGTGCCGGGCCCACAGGTGCCGCTGTACCTCGCCGGAGCGAGGATGGTCACCTTTCATCCGCTGTCCATCATCCTGCACGGCCTGGCCCTGAACATCACGATCCAGACTTATGCGGGCAGCGTCGATTTCGGCATCGTCGGGGACAGGAAGGCCGTGCCGCACGTGCAGGACCTCGCAGACGCGCTGGAAGCGGCGTTCGAGGAAGCAAGAGGAATCTGGCCATGACGAGACGGCCCACCAACCACGACTTTCCTCCTCCCAGCTTGGCGCTGCTGGCGCTCGAATTCCGCGCGCCGCTGGAGTTCAGCGCCGTGGTGCCGGCCTGGCCCGCGCTGACGCGTGCGCCGGCGAGCGATGGCCACACGGTATTGGTGTTTCCGGGTCTATCGGCCAGCGACGCCTCCACCGTTCCCTTGCGCGGCTACTTGAGCATGCTGGGCTACCGCACGCTCGGCTGGAGCCAGGGCTTCAACTTCGGCCCGCGCGCCGGGGTGCTCCGAACCGCGAGGCGCGACCTGGAACGCGCCTATGAGAGCAGCGGTCGCAAGGTCAGCCTGATCGGCTGGAGCCTGGGCGGCATCTATGCGCGTGAACTCGCCAAGGAGATGCCTGAACTCGTGCGCGGCGTGATCACGCTGGGCACGCCCTTCGCGGGCTCGCCGAAATCGACCAATGCCTGGCGTATGTACGAGCTCACGAGCGGACGCGAGATCGAACGCGAGCACGCCCAATTCGACCTGCCCAGCGCGCCGCCGGTGCCCACCACCAGCGTCTACTCGCGCACCGATGGCATCGTGGCTTGGCAGGGAAGCATCCAGCACCCCGACCATCCGGAAACGGAAAACATCGAGGTGGTGGCCAGCCATATCGGCCTGGGCCTGAACCCGAGTGCCTGGTGGGCGGTGGCCGACCGGCTGGCGCAACCCGAGGGGAGATGGCGGCCCTTCGAGCGCACCGGCTTCCTGGGGCTCAAGAGCTTCATCTACCCCGACCCGCGCCGGGCGTAGCGCGCGTCACCCGTTCTGCTTCTTGTAATTCTCGATGCCGTCCATGATTTCCTTGCGGGCGGCCTCGGGGCCTTCCCAGCCGAGGATCTTCACCCACTTGCCGGGCTCGAGGTCCTTGTAGTGCTCGAAGAAGTGCGCGATGGTCTTCAGGCGCAGCGGGTTCAGGTCTTCGGGGGTCAGCCACTGCGAGTAGATCGCGAGGATCTTGTCCGTGGGCACCGCCAGCACCTTGCCGTCCTGCCCGGCTTCGTCTTCCATATTCAGGATGCCTAGCGGCCGGCACGTCACGACGACGCCGGGGATCAGAGGCACGGGCGTGATCACGAGCACGTCCACCGGGTCACCATCGCCGCTGAGGGTCTTTGGCACGTACCCGTAGTTCGTGGGGTAGTGCATGGAAGTGCTCATGAAGCGATCCACGAAGATCGCGCCGGTCTCCTTGTCGACCTCGTATTTCACGGGATCGGCGTTCATCGGTATCTCGATGATCACGTTGAAAGCGTCGGGAACATGCTTGCCGGGGGTGACTTGGTCTAGAGACATGGTTTTTTGCTGCCGGTCAGAAAGGGATGAAACATAACCTAGGATTAACCCTGATTTTACTTTCGCGAGCCTTGCTTTCCCCGGGCCTTCGCGAATCGGTCACAAGTTTGCGCTTATATTCCGGCGGTTGGCCAATCGTCTCCGCCCCGCACGCGAGGGGGCTTGCGAGGAAGCAACGCAGCGGAGGCACCGCTAGCGTGGCGCCTCTAAGCACGTTACTCAAGCGAAACAACGTAGGAGAAAACCAAATGACAGGCAATTCGGCGCTGATACTTGCGCTCGTCTGCGGCTTTGCGGCCGTGGCATACGGCTTCTGGGCGCGAGGCTGGATTCTTTCCCAGGACGCGGGTAACGCCCGCATGCAGGAGATCGCGGCGGCCATCCAGGCGGGCGCGGCAGCCTACCTGGCCCGCCAATACAAGACCATCGCCGTCGTCGGCGTCGTGCTGGCAATCCTGATCGCCGTGTTCCTGGACGGCCAGACGGCCGTCGGCTTCGTCATCGGGGCGGTGCTGTCCGGCGCGTGCGGCTTCATCGGCATGAACGTCTCGGTCCGCGCCAACGTGCGCACGGCGCAAGCGGCCACCCGCGGCATCGGCCCGGCGCTGGATGTCGCCTTCCGTGGCGGTGCGATCACCGGCATGCTGGTGGTGGGCCTGGGCTTGCTCGGCGTCACGTCTTTCTACTGGTTCCTGGTGGGCAACGGCGTCATGACGCCCGACAAGAACCTGGCCCAGTTGCTGAACCCCCTGATCGGCTTCGCCTTCGGCTCCTCGCTGATCTCGATATTCGCTCGACTGGGCGGCGGCATCTTCACCAAGGGCGCCGACGTGGGCGCCGACCTGGTGGGCAAGGTCGAAGCCGGCATCCCCGAAGATGACCCGCGCAACCCGGCGGTGATCGCCGACAACGTGGGCGACAACGTCGGCGACTGCGCCGGCATGGCGGCCGACCTGTTCGAGACCTACGCCGTGACGCTGATTGCCACCATGGTGCTCGGCGCCCTGCTGGTGAAGAACGCTGCGACCAGCGCCGTGCTCTACCCGCTGGCGCTCGGCGGCGTGTCGATCATCGCGTCGATCATCGGCTGCTTCTTCGTCAAGGCGAAGACCGGCATGGTCAACGTGATGCCCGCGCTGTACAGGGGCCTGGCCGTCGCCGGCGTGCTGTCGCTGATCGCCTTCTACTTCGTCACCATGTGGCTGATGCCCGACAACGCCATCACCGCCACGGGCACGCAGATGCGCCTGTTCGGCGCATGTGCCGTCGGCCTCATCCTCACCGGCGCGCTGGTGTGGATCACCGAGTTCTACACGGGCACCCAGTACTCGCCGGTGCGCCACATCGCGGCGGCCTCGACCACCGGCCACGGCACCAACATCATTGCCGGCCTGGGCGTTTCCATGCGCTCCACCGCCTGGCCCGTGATCTGCGTGTGTATTGCCATCCTGGTCTCGTACAAGCTGGCGGGCCTCTTCGGCATCGCCGTCGCCGCAACCTCCATGCTGAGCATGGCCGGCATCGTGGTGGCCCTGGACGCGTACGGCCCGATCACCGACAACGCCGGCGGCATCGCCGAGATGTCCGACCTGCCCCCCTCCGTGCGTGAGATCACCGACCCGCTGGACGCCGTGGGCAACACGACCAAGGCCGTGACCAAGGGCTACGCCATCGGTTCCGCCGGCCTCGCCGCGCTGGTACTGTTTGCCGACTACACGCACAAGCTGGAAAGCTACGGCCAGTCGATCAGCTTCGACCTGTCCGACCCGATGGTGATCGTGGGCCTGTTCATCGGCGGCCTGATCCCCTACCTGTTCGGTGCGATGGCGATGGAGGCCGTGGGCCGCGCCGCCGGCGCCGTGGTGGTGGAAGTTCGCCGCCAGTTCCGCGAGATCAAGGGCATCATGGAAGGCACGGCCAAGCCCGAATACGGCGTCGCCGTTGACATGCTGACCAAGGCGGCCATCAAGGAAATGATGATCCCGTCGCTGCTGCCGGTGGTCGTGCCGATCCTGGTCGGCTTGATCCTCGGCCCGAAGGCCCTGGGCGGCCTGCTGATGGGCACCATCGTCACAGGCCTGTTCGTCGCCATCTCCATGTGCACGGGCGGCGGCGCATGGGACAACGCCAAGAAGTTCATCGAGGACGGCAACCACGGCGGCAAGGGTTCCGAGGCGCACAAGGCCGCCGTGACCGGCGACACCGTGGGCGACCCGTACAAGGACACCGCCGGCCCGGCCGTGAACCCGCTGATCAAGATCATCAACATCGTGGCGCTGCTCATCGTGCCGCTGGTGGTGAAATTCCACGGCGGCGAAGTGCCGGCCACCAAGGCTGAAGCGCCGGCCGCCATCACGGCGCCGGCAGCTTCCGGTGCGGTGACGCCCTCCAAGTAGGAGAGGCCTCCAAGAAAAAAGCCCGCTTCGTTTGGCGGGCTTTTTTTATCCTTCGGTGACGGCCCGCACCAGCCTGCTGCCTGGCGCCACGAGTTCCGTGAGCTGTGCCACCCGGTCCTGCTCGATGTACTGCAGGATCAGCTCGTTGATGCCGCCCACGATCGCCATGGCCATGTCCGGGGGCAGCGGCCTGTCGGCCTTGCGTCCACCCGGACCGTTGACCACGTGCAGTATGAAGTCAGCGATCTCCTTGTTCACCTTGCGCCGCGTTTCCAGCCCCTCGGGGCCGAGCCCCAGGATCTCCACGAACAGCGTGCGCATGAGTACCGGGTTTTCCGCCATGCAGCCGAAGTAGGCCGTCAAGGCGCGCTCGATCTGCATGTGCCAGTCGTGCGCCGGGTCGATGGAATCGCGCAGCACTTTCAGGGCATTGCGGCTCGCCACCTCATACAGGGCAAAGAGGCAATCGGCCTTGGTCGAGAAGTGCTCGTAAAAGGTGCGGCGCGATACACTGGCTTCGCGCACGATGTCCGCGATGGTCGTATCGCCATAGCCCTTCGCAGCGACAGCGTGCGCCATGCCTTCGAGCAGGCGGTGGCGGTGCTCGTGAACTTCGGTCTCGATGTGGGTGTCGGTTTCAACCATGAGGCGATTTTCATACGGTTCGGATAGGTACTTGACGGTACCCACGAACTTCTCCATTATGTGTCCGAACCAGGAGAAAACCTATGGCAAATCTCATCGTGCGCCGTCTCCTGATCGACATGGAAGCCCCCATCGCTCGCCACTGGTGCGGCGGCGACGCCTTTCGCACAGCGTTGTTCAACGCACTGTCGATGAGCTTCCCGGTGGGTGAGCAGTTCTTCATCGACGCCGTACGCAACGGGTTCAAGGCCCTGCCCCCGGACAAGCAGGAACGCTTTCGCGCCGAGGTCCAGGGCTTCGTGGGGCAGGAGGCGACTCATCGCCGGCTGCACGGGCTGTTCAACGCGCACCTGGACAAGCTCGGGCTGGTCAATGAATGGGCGGACCGCGCCACGCAGCGCCTCAAGCTGCTCGATGGCCTCGACCCGCGTCACGCCTTGGGCATCACCGCGGCCAACGAGCACTTCACCGCGATCATGGCTGACTGGATGCTGCGCAATCCCGATTTCGTGGAAAGCACGGATGCACGCCTCAGCACGCTGTGGCTGTGGCACAGCGCCGAGGAATCCGAGCACAAGAGCACGGCGTTCGACCTGTACCAGGCGCTTGGCGGCAACCACGAGTGGCGCGTCACCTGGTTCCGCCGCGTCACGATGATCTTCCTGGGCGACACCTGGCGGCAGACGGTGGACAACCTGCGTCGCGACGGCACGCTCTGGAAGTGGCGCACGTGGAAAAGCGCGGTCACCACCCTCTTCGGCGGGCGCGGCCTCATCCGCCATACCTTGCGGCCCTGGCGCGCCTACTTGCGTCAGGACTTTCACCCGTCCCAGCAGGACAGCGAGCTTTCACGGATTTGGCTAGACCAGCACAACGACCGATACGTTCCCGTGGGCGCCGGGGCCTGAGGCAGCCAACGCGAACTTTTTGAGCATTGGCGTCCCCATGGGTGCCGCTTCGCTTTGACGCAAAATGTTGGCATGCAACACCACTACATCGCCAACGCGGCGCGCGCCTCCGCCTCCGGCCGCACGATCCCCGTCATTGATCCCTCGGATGGCCAACCTTTCGACGAACTGCAGCGCGGCGACGCCGATGACATCGACGCAGCCGTGCACGCGGCGAGGCAGTGTTATGAAGGCGTATGGAGCAAGCTGAGCGCTGCCGAACGCGGCCGGCTGCTGATGCGCCTGTCGGCGAAAGTCGCCGAGCACGCGCAGGAGCTGGCAGACATTGAGCAGCGCGATTGCGGCAAGCCCACCAAGCAGGCGCGCGCAGACGCGACGGCGCTGGTGCGTTACTTCGAGTTCTACGCCGGCGCGTGTGACAAGCTGCACGGCGACACCATCCCCTATCTCGACGGCTACAGCGTGTTCACGTGGCGCGAGCCGCACGGCGTCACCGGCCACATCATTCCGTGGAACTACCCGATGCAGATCTTCGGGCGAAGCGTCGGCGGCGCGCTCGCTGCCGGCAACGTCTGCGTGGTCAAGCCTTCCGAGGACGCTTGTCTGTCGCTCATTCGCGTGGCGCAGCTGGCGGCGGAGGTGGGCTTCCCGGCGGGCGCGATCAATATCGTCACCGGCTACGGCCATGAAGTGGGCGACGCGCTGGCGCGCCATGAGGGCATCGACCACATCAGCTTCACCGGCAGCCCGAAGGTCGGCACGCTGATTCAGCAGGTCGCGGCCGAGCGCCATTGCCCGGTCACGCTGGAGCTCGGCGGCAAGAGCCCGCAGATCATCTTCGAGGATGGCGATCTCGACGCAGCGCTGCCCATGGTCATCAACGCCATCGTGCAGAACGCCGGCCAGACGTGCTCGGCCGGTTCGCGCCTGCTGGTGCAGCAGTCGATCTACGAGCCGCTGCTGGAACGGTTGGGCAAGCTTTTCGAGAACTTGCGTGTCGGGCCCGCCACGATGGACCTGGACGTGGGGCCGCTGATCCGTGCCAGCCAGCAGCAGCGGGTGTGGGATTTCCTCTCGGATGCGCAGCACGCGAACATCCCCATGGTGGCCCAGGGCCAAGTGGTCGACGAGGCGCCCGAGACCGGCTACTACCAGGCACCCACGCTCTTGCGCGACGTGCCGGTGGACCATCGCGTGGCCCAGGAGGAAGTGTTCGGGCCGGTGCTTGCGGCGATGAGCTTCAAGGACGAGGACCAGGCCGTGCAACTGGCTAATGCCACGCAGTTCGGCCTCGTTGCGGGCATCTGGACGCGCGACGGCGGGCGCCAGCTGCGCATGGCCAAGCGCGTCAGGAGCGGCCAGGTCTTCATCAACAACTACGGTGCAGGCGGCGGAGTCGAGCTGCCTTTCGGCGGGGTCAAGTCATCGGGCTACGGCCGCGAGAAGGGCTTCGAGGCGCTGTACGGCTTCACCACCCTCAAGACGGTCGCGATTCGCCACGGATGACTTCGCATCCCGCTGCCTGTAGGGTTACGCGTTGCCAGCGACAATAGGCGAATGGCCGAGCGCGTGATCCCCATCGTCGACCAGCGCATCGCGGCGCTGGCCACCGGCGTGCCCCCCCAGCCCATCGCCACCACGGGCCTGCTGTCCGACACCCTGGGCCGGCCCCTGCGCGATCTGCGCATCAGCGTGACGGACCGCTGCAACTTCCGCTGCAGCTACTGCATGCCCAAGGAAGTCTTCGACAAGGACTACCCCTACCTGCCGCACTCGGCTTTGCTGACCTTCGAGGAGATCACGCGGCTGACCCGGCAATTCATCGCGCATGGGGTCCGCAAGATCAGGCTGACCGGCGGCGAGCCGCTCTTGCGCAAGAACATCGAAGGACTGATCGAGCAACTCGCCACGCTGAAGACAGTCGACGGCGAACCGCTGGATCTCACCCTCACCACCAATGGCTCCCTGCTCGCCCGCAAGGCCAAGGCGCTCAAGGCCGCGGGCCTGCAGCGCGTCACGGTGAGCCTGGACGGGCTGGACGACGAGGTGTTCCGGCGCATGAACGACGTGGACTTTCCCGTCGCCGACGTGCTGCGCGGCATCGATGCCGCGCGCGAAGCCGGCCTGGGCCCCATCAAGATCAACATGGTGGTCAAGCGCGGCACCAACGAGCACGAGATCTTGCGCATGGCACGGCACTTCCGCGGCACGGGCCATGTGCTGCGCTTCATCGAATACATGGACGTCGGCGCCACCAACGGCTGGCGCATGGATGAAGTGATGCCCTCGGCCGAAGTCGTCAAGATGATCCACGCCGAGTTGCCGCTGGTGCAACTCGAGCCCAGCGCGCCCGGCGAAACGGCCGAGCGATGGGGCTATGCCGACGAGAACGGGAAGCACGCGGAACATGCGGGCGAGATCGGCGTGATCAGCAGCGTCACGCAGGCCTTCTGCGGCGATTGCAACCGTGCCCGACTTTCCACCGAGGGCCAGCTCTACCTGTGCCTCTTCGCCAGCCAGGGGCATGACCTGCGCACGCTGCTGCGCGGCGGAGCATCCGATGAGGACATCGCCTCCGCCATCGGCCACATCTGGCAGGGCCGCAGCGACCGCTACTCGCAGTTGCGAGGCTCCATGGCACCCGACACCGGCACCGGCAAGCGCCGCGTAGAGATGAGCTACATCGGAGGTTAGTTGATAGAGACATCAGACATCACGGGCGTGATCCTCGCCGGCGGCCGCGGCTCGCGCATGGGCGGCGTAGACAAGGGCCTGCAGAATTTCAACGGCATGCCCCTGGCGCTGCACACGCTCCTGCGGCTGCAGTCGCAAGTCGGCGAAATCATGATCAACGCCAACCGCAACCTCGGGGCGTACGAAGCCTTCGGCGTGCCGGTATGGCCCGACGTGCTGTCCGACTACGCCGGCCCGCTCGCGGGCTTTCTCACGGCCCTGGAGCGCTGCGAGACGCCGTGGCTCGTGACGGTGCCCTGCGACACGCCGCTCTTCCCGCAAGACCTCGTTGCCCGCCTCGCGCAGGCGGCGCAGGAGCAGGACGCCGAGATCGCGATGGCGGCGGCGCGCGAAGAGGACGGAAAGGTGCGCACGCAGCCCGTTTTCTGCCTGTTGCGGCTCGACCTGCTCGAAAGCCTGGTGAAGTTCACACAAGGCGGTGGCCGCAAGATCGACGCGTGGACGGGCCAGCACAAGACGGCCATCGTTCCTTTCGATGCGCCCGGAGACGACACCCGCGCTTTCTTCAACGCAAACACGCTCGCCGAGCTGCACCAGCTCGAACAGGCGAAATGAAGACGCTGGCGGAGATCGCGGCGCAGCTGCAGGGCTACGACCCGCAGGCACTCAGCGCAGATGGCGTCAACGATTTCCTGGCGCGGCTGGTGGAGCCGGTTGCCGGCACGGAACAGGTCGGCGTTTTCGAGGCACTGGGCCGCGTGCTGGCCGAAGACATCATCTCGCCCATCAGCGTGCCGCCGCACGACAACTCGGCGATGGACGGGTATGCATTCGACGGGGCGCAATTGCAGGCCCGCGCACCCTTGACGCTGGAGGTGGTGGGCACGGCACTGGCGGGCAAAGCCTGGCAGGGCAACGTCGGCACGGACCAGTGCGTAAAGATCATGACGGGAGCCATCATCCCGGCAGGCCTGGACACCGTGGTGCCGCAAGAGTTCACCCAGCCGGCCGGCGAGGCGCGAATCAGCATCCCCCCCAACCTGCTCCAGCCCGGTGACAACCGACGGCTTGCGGGCGAGGACCTGATGCGGGGCAAACCTGCGCTACACAGGGGCACGCGCCTGGGCCCCGCCGAATGCGGCCTCATCGCCAGCCTCGGGCTGCAAAGCGTCGCGGTTCATCGTCGCCTGCGCGTCGCGTATTTTTCGACCGGTGACGAGATCCTGAGCCTGGGCGAGCCACCCCGCGAAGGCGCCGTGTACGACAGCAACCGCTACACAGTGTTCGGCTTGCTAACGCGCCTGGGCTGCGAAGTGATCGACATGGGCGTGGTGCGGGACGATCCTGCACTGCTCGAGTCCGCGTTCCGCGATGCCGCGGCAAAGGCCGACGCGATCATCACCAGCGGCGGCGTCAGCGTCGGCGAGGCGGACTACACCAAGGCCATGATGAAGAAGCTGGGCGATGTCGCGTTCTGGAAGATCGCGATGCGGCCCGGGCGGCCGATGGCGGTGGGCCGCATCGACAGCTCGGTGTTGTTCGGCCTTCCCGGCAATCCCGTGGCGGTGATGGTGACCTTCCTGGCCTTCGTGCGGCCGGCGTTGCTTCGCATGATGGGCAGCACCAAAACCCAGGCTCCGTTGCTCAAGGCACGCAGCAACGAGGCCATCCGCAAGAAAGCCGGCCGCACCGAGTACCAGCGCGGCATCGTCTCCACGGCACCCGACGGGTCACTTCAGGTACGCACGACAGGCAACCAGGGATCGGGCGTGCTCAGCTCCATGGTGCGGGCCAACGGCCTCATCGTGCTGCACCACGGCCAGGGCAACGTAGCGGTGGGCGATGAAGTAGACGTGATGATGTTCGCCGGGACGGTTTGAACTGGCTGTGTGGCGCGGCAGGCAGTTTGTTTCACTCGCGTACCTCGCGGGCAAATCCGCGTGTGGGTGTGCTGCCAACACTGTAGGCACGGCACCGGTGGAATACCACTCCTCTCGCGGCGCGGCGGGCGGTACCCGGCAGCGGCGATTTCTGTGGCGGCGAAGCGGCTTGGCCTGGGGACGGGCGCGCAGCGCTTCGTAACTGACTCGCCGTACCTGTTTGAGCGAAGAGCCGAAGGCGCGTAGCGAGTTGTACGGCGCCGTCCCCAGGCCGAGCCGCTTCGCGCAGTCGGAGCGAAGCGAAGACCGCCACAGTATGAGCCGCTGCCGGGTACCGCCCGCCGCGCCGCGAGCGCCCGCCACCCACCTGCCGCGCCGCAAAGTGCCCGCCACCCGCCCGCCACCCCCTAGGCCGCACGCACAACGGCGATCGGCGGCAAGTCGCGCGAGAGGCAGCGCCACGTGTCCCCCGCGTCGTCGCTCACCCACAGTCCACCAGTGGTGGACCCCATCGCCAGCGTCGTGCCGTCCGCGCTCACAGCAAGCGCATGCCGGTACACGAGGTGGTACGCATCCTGCTGCGGCAGCCCTTCGCCATGCGTGGTGAAGCTGCGCCCGGCGTCCTTCGTCTGCGTGACGACCATCCGCCCTTCCGGCGCCACGCGCTGAGCATCCGAGTGCGCGGGCACGAACCACGCGCGCTGCGCATCGAGCGGGTGCGCGGCCACCGCGAAGCCGAACCCGCTGGGCTGGGGGCTCGCGATCGCGTTCCAGCTCTGCCCGCCGTCGGTCGAGCGGAAGATGCCGCCATGATGCTGGCACCACAGCACGTCGGGATTCGCCGCGCATTGATCGATGCGGTGCGCATCCTGGATGTTCGGGTCTTCGCGCCGTTCGGGCGGCATGAAGTCTGCCACCATGCCAGCCGATGTGTTGGCCCAGCTGACGCCGCCGTCGCGTGTCTGCCAGACGCCGCCGCAAGAGATGGCGAGCGTGACGTGCGCCGCGTCGCGCGGATCGACGAGGATCGAATGGATCCCGGGGAAGTCGTAGCCGCCGCCGAACCACTCCTTGCGCTCGGGCCGGTCCCACATGTCTTCCACCAACTGCCAGGAGGCGCCGCCGTCGCGCGAGGTGAAGAGCCCGGCGGGCAGGCAGCCCGCCCACAGGCGGCCATCGGGCGACGCTTCCAGCGACCACACCTGGTCCACGGTCCAGGGCATCGGGTCGTCCTTCCACGGCCCTTCCGTGGGCTTGGGCGGGAAAGACGGCGCGGCGACTTCCTTCCAGTCGCGGCCGCCGTCCGTGCTCTTCCAGAGCTTGACACCGAAGTGCCCGAGCCGCAGCGCCGCGTAACACGCGCCGTCATGCGGGTTCTTGAGGAATTGGCTGACCGGTTCCCCTGGAAAGCTCGGCTTGCCGATGCGCCAGCCGCCCTGCTCCTTCTGCACCGCGAACAGGCCTTTGCGTGTTCCCACCCACAATGTCTGCATCATCAGCCTCCTGTCAGAGCCTGGATCACCATCACCTTGTCGCCCTGCCGCACGGGCACGTCCAGCTGTGTACGACTGGCGATCTGCTGCGCATTCACGAAGACGGCCACATGCTTGCGCACGGCCCCCTGCTCGTCAAGGACGTAAGCCCGCAAAGCAGGCGCCGCACGGAATGCACTGTCGAGCGCATCCCGCAGGGTGGCGGCTTCCACCACCTGGGGGGCGCAGGGAACATGGCGCGTTAACGCTGGCGCGAACTCGACGGTGGGCATAGATGTCATCCCGGACTTGAGCCGGATCCATGGTAGCGCGCGAAGGTGGATGCCGGGTCAAGCCCGGCATGACAATTTGCTACTTTGCGATCAGGTCGCCGTCATGGGGCGGCGACAGCGCGTCCTTGGCCACCGCGTGATTCGCGCCGGGCACCTTGCTGCGCGCGAACAGCATGTACATGGTGGGCACCACGAAGATCGTGAGCAACGTACCCAGTGACATGCCGCCCACGATCACCCAGCCGATCTGCGTACGGCTTTCCGCGCCGGCGCCGCTCGCCAGGGCCAGCGGCATTGCGCCCAGCACCATGGCGCCCGTGGTCATCAGGATCGGGCGCAGCCGCTGCGACGCCGCCTTGACCACGGCATCCACGGTGGAGAGGCCTTGCTCGCGCAGCTGGTTCGTGAACTCCACGATCAGGATGCCGTGCTTGGTGATAAGGCCCACCAGCGTGATGAGGCCGATCTGCGAGTACACGTTCAACGATCCGCCCGACCACTTCAACGCGAGCAGCGCTCCAATCATCGAGAGCGGAACCGACAGCATGATGACCAGCGGGTCCACGAAGCTCTCGAACTGCGCCGCGAGCACGAGAAAGATGAACAGCAACGCGAGCACGAACACGATCGCCAGCGCACCCTGGGAGTTCCTGAATTCGCGTGACGTGCCGTTCAGCTCCGTGGTGTAGCCGGGCTTGAGGACCTTGGTCGCGGTCTGGTCCATGAACGCCAGCGCCTCGCCGAGCGAATACTCAGGCGCGAGGCCGGCCGTAATCGACACGGAGCGCCGTTGTCCGAAGTGGTTGAGCTCGCGCGGACTGACACTCTCGCGCACCTTGACCAGCGCGGACAGCGGGATCATGGTGTCGCCTCGCCCGCGCACGTTGATGCTGTCGATGTCCTCGGGCGTGCTGCGGCCCCGCGGCTCGGTCTGCACGATCACGTCGTACTGCTCGGCATCCCGCTTGTAACGCGTCACGTTGCGCCCGCCCAGCATCGTTTCCAGGGCCTTGGCCACCACTTCAACGCTCACACCCATGTCGGCCGCCTTCTCGCGGTCCACCTCGATGCGCAGCTCGGGCTTGTTCAGGCGCAGATCGATGTCCGGCGAGACGATACCGGGGTTCTTCGCGATCTCGTCGAGCATCTGGCGCGCGACGCGGCTGAGGTTCTCGTAACTATCCGAAGTCTGGATCACGAAATTCAGCGGCCGCTCGCGGAAGCCCTGGCCCAGCGAAGGCGGCGTGATGATGAAGGCGTTGACGCCCGGCAGGGCGTTGGTCTTGGGGCCCAGTTCGCGCGCGAGGTCCAGCGTCGTGCGCTCACGCTTCTCCCAGTCGATCGTGCGGTAAACCACGCTGGCCTGCGACACCGTGGGATTGCCCACGTTGGCGAAGATGCGGTCGAATTCCTTGTACGGCTGGCCGATCTTCTCCAGCGCCTGAGCATAGCGGTCTGTGTAATCGAGGGTCGATCCGTCCGGTGCGTTCACGCTCGCGAGGATCGTGCCGCGATCCTCCAGCGGCGACAATTCCTGGCGCATGGTGGGCCACACGGCGGCGATAGCCAGCCCGCTCAGCACCATGACGCCGATCACCAGCCAGCGCGCCTGCAGCAACTTGTCCATCAGCACCGGGTCGCTACCGGGCGCGGGACGTCGCCGCGCGAGCAGCACCCAGCGCAGTATTCGGGCATAACGGTCGCACAGGGCCGTGAGCCAGCGCTCCATGTGGCTGTCGAACCAGGTGGGGTTGGGGTTGTGCCGCAGAAGCTTCGAGCACATCATGGGCGTCAACGTGAGTGCGACAAAACCGGACACCAGCACCGCGCCGGCCAGCGCCAGCGCGAACTCGACAAAGAGGCGCCCCGTGCGACCGGGCGTGAAAGCCAGCGGCGCGTACACCGCGACCAGCGTGAGCGTCATCGTGATGACGGCAAAGCCGATCTCGCGCGCGCCGCGAATGGCCGCGGAGAACGGGTCCTGCCCCTCCTCGATGTGCCGGAAGATGTTCTCCAGCATCACGATCGCGTCGTCCACCACCAGGCCGATGGCCAGCACCAGGGCCAGCAGCGTCAGCGTGTTGATGGTGAAGCCGGCGAGCGCCATCATGGCGAACGTGCCGACCAGGCTGACGGGGATGGTGACGATCGGGATGATGGATGCCCGCACCGTGCGCAGGAAAACGAAGATCACCAGCGCCACCAGCAGGATGGCCTCGGTGATGGTCGTGTAGACATTCTTGACCGAGCGGTCGATGAAGGCGGAATTGTCGTTCGCGATCTCGATGTTGATGTCCGCGGGCAGGTCGGCCTTGAGCTTGGGGATCATCGCGCGCACCCCCGCCGACAGGTCCAGCGGGTTGGCGGTGGCCTGGCGGATCACGCCGGCCGAGATCGCCGTCTTGCCGTTCAGCCGTACCCGGCTGCGCTCGTCGGCCGCGGCCTCCTGCACCCGCGCCACGTCGCGCACCTTGACCGGGAACCCGGCGACGTTCTTGATGACAATCTCGCCGAACTGCGCCGGCCGCACCAGGTCGGTTTGCGATGTGACGCTGAATTCGCGCTGCTGCGACTCGATGCGGCCGGCGGGAAGCTCGAGGTTGCTGCGCCGGATCGCGTCTTCCACGTCCTGCGTGGTGAGCCGGTAGCCCGCCAGCTTGTCCGGATCGAGCCACACCCGCATGGCGTATTTGCGCTCGCCGTAGATGCGCACGTCGGCCACGCCGGTGACGGTCTGCAGGCGCGACTTGACGATGCGGTTGACCAGATCGTTGATTTGAAGCGGGCTGAGCGTGTCGCTGGTGAACGCAAGCCAGATCACCGGGAAGGCGTCTGCCTCGACCTTGGCGATGACCGGCTCTTCGATCTGCTGGGGCAGCTTGTTGCGCACGCGCGAAGTGCGGTCACGCACCTCGGCGGCCGCGGCGTCGGCGTCTTTCTCCAGCCTGAACCGCACCGAGATCTGGCTTTGCTCGGCCCGGCTGATCGACGTGATCACATCTACCGCGTCGATGCCGGCGATCGAGTCTTCCAGTGGCTTGGTGACCTGGGTCTCGATCACCTCGGCCGATGCGCCCGGGTACCGCACGCTCACCGTGACCACCGGCTCGTCGATCTTCGGGTATTCGCGCACGGACAGGCGGTTGTAGCTCACGGCGCCGACCAGCACCACGAGCAGCGACAGCACCGTGGCGAACACAGGGCGTCGAATCGCTATTTCAGGCAGCTGCATCGGGACTTCTTCCAGGGATTGCCGGCGCTAGCGTCTGGCGTTGACCGTGGCCGCGACCAGGCAGGGATTGGGGCCATCCAGTTTTGGAGCCGGCAGTGGCGCGGAAATTCCAGAGGGGGCTGCGGCAACAGGCGTGCTGGCCGGCGCCGAGGCCGGGGCCGCCGGTGCGTTGCCCGGACGGCTGAGATCGACGATGCGAACCGGCATGCCGTCCTTTTGCACGCGCTGCTGGCCGGCGGTCACGACGAGATCGCCGGGCTGCAATCCCTCCAGGATTTCGACCCGACCGGGCCGTCGGATACCGACCTTGACTTCCATCCGCTGCGCGATGCGGGTGTCCTGGTCCGGCCCATCGACCAGTCGGATGACGAACTGCTTTCCACCTTGCGGCACGATCGCTTCCTCGGGGATGACGCGAGCGTTGTCGCGCTCGCCGAACACCGCCGTGATCCGCGCAAACATGCCGGGGCGCAACTGGAGGTGGCGGTTGTCGATGCAGGCACGAATACCGACCGAGCGGCCATTCGCGTCGACGAGCGGGTCGATGGCCTGTACCACGGCGGCGTACTTGCGGCCCGGCAAGGCGTCGAGGTCGACGTAAGCGATCTGCCCGCGCTGGATCTTGGTCTGGTAGCGCTCGGGAAGGCGGAAATCCACGAAGATCGCGTCCATGTCCTCGATGTTGACGATGTCCGCGCCGTCCTTCAGATAGTCGCCCACGCTGATGTTGCGGATGCCCGCAATGCCGTCGAAGGGCGCGACGATGCGCAGGCGAGCCGCCGTCGCGCGGGCCAGCGCCAGCTTGGCCTGCGACACCTGGAGGTTCGCCGCGCTCTCGTCGACCGAGCGCTGGCTGATGAAGCCCTGTGCCACCAGCTCCTGGTTGCGCTTGTGGTTGGCCTGGGCAATCGACAGTTCGGCCTGGGCCTGCTGCAACTGCGCGAGCGGGAGCTGGTCATCCAGTTGCACCAGCAGCTGCCCGCGTCGCACCCGGTCGCCGTCGCGGAAATTGAGCTGTGTCACACGCCCGCTGACCTCCGGGCGGAGCACCACGCTTTGTCGCGAGCGCAGGCTGCCGACCGCCTGGGCATCGTCGGTGAGGCGGGTCACCTCCACCCGGGCAACTTCGACGGCGGGCGGGCGGGCCGGCCCGCTGGCCTGGCCGGCGGGGGCGCTCGCCTGGCCGTTCTCGAGCCGCGATGCGGCGGGTTTGTGCTGGTACCACCAGGCAAGGCCTGAAGCGGCTGCGATGCCGACGGCTGCGACGATGGTGTAGATTGCTTTCGATGCCATGAAGAAGTTGGGACGGCCGGGCGGAAAGCCGTAACTGGTTGTTGCCTCGAGCCAACTTGCCAATGTAGCAGGAGCGCGTCGGCCGGGCATGCGCGTTGCCCCTATTCCCAAGTCGCGGGGCGGGCCAGGGCAGTCGGTTTTACGCGCTCTTTACATTGGCGCGGGCAGGCGGCCCATCGCTACTTCGACGCCCTTGTTGGCCAGGACGTCGGCACGTTCGTTGCCGATATCGCCGTTGTGGCCGCGCACCCAGCGCCACTCGATGGCATGGCCGCCCCTGTTCACCAGTTCGTCCAGGGCCTGCCACAGCTCCTGGTTCTTCACGGGTTGCTTGGTGGAGGTGCGCCAGCCCTTGGCCTTCCAACCGGGCAGCCATTCCGTCATGCCCTTGAGCACGTACTGGCTGTCCACATTCAGCGTCACCGCGCAGGGTCGCTTGAGCGCCTGCAATGCCTGGATCACCGCCATCAGCTCCATGCGGTTGTTGGTGGTCAGTCGTTCGCCGCCATAGAGTTCCTTCTCGGTGCTGCCGGATTTGAGCAGGACGCCCCACCCTCCCGGGCCGGGGTTGCCCTTGCACGCGCCATCCGTATAAATCACGACCGAATTCACTGATGCTCTTCCAGGTAAGTGGGGTGGTGACCCCGATTCGCCACGGGAACGGGCGCCGTCGCGATGCTGGCCGCCGGCTTCCAGGCGCGCCCGATCAACTTGATCCCCCGCACGCGCTTGACCGCGACGATGAAGTACACAGCGCCGAAGATCGGCCACCAGCGCTCGCCGGCAACGTCCATCCAATCGTAGCGATCAAGCCATTTCTCGGTGTTCATCGCCGGCCGGTAACAGCCGAAGTTGCCGGATTCGACCTCGAAGCTCAGCAGCCGCAGCCAGTCCCGCAGCCGCCAGTAACCGATGAAATCGCCCGCATCGGGCAGGTAGAGCTCACCGAACCCCAGCCTCTGGTAGAGGTGCGCCCGGCGTTGCCGCAGGCCCCACAGGCTGGCGGGGTTGAGGCAGCAGATCACCACCTTGCCCTCGGGCACCAGGACACGCTCGACTTCGCGAAGCGTGGCGTGCGGGTCGGTGTTGAGCTCCAGCGAATGGGGCAGCACGACCAGATCCAGACTGTTTTCCTGGAAAGGCAGGGCCGCAAAATCCGTGATCAAGGACGGTTTCTGCTGGAGCGAGTCCGCGGCCGGCGGCTCACGCAAGGCCAGCCATTTGTGTGGCATGCGGTTGGCCTGCAGCGTGTCGAGTTCGGGCAGCCCCAGCTGGAGCGCGTGGTAACCAAATATGTCCGACACGGCCCGGTCGAACTCCGCCCGTTCCCAGGCCAGCAGGTAACGGCCGGGCGGGGTTTCGAACCACTGCCGCATTCCTATAATCTGGTCGCTCATGTAGCTAATGCCGCTGCCGGCCTTTCAAGACATACGTGCAGCGTAACGGGCCTGCAAATGGAAGCGATTCTAGTCAGGCGCCATTTGCGCGATCTGCCCGTCGCTAAATATGCACGGGATGCGGAACCCCACGGCGCCCAGCTGATCAATTACAGTCGGCGCTGCAAAGAATGGAAGAACGAACTCAGATGAAGCTGTACCACATCGCGGCGTTTTCGGCCCTGCTCTGGCTGGCGGGCTGCGCCACACCACCGGCTTCCGAGACTCCGTCGTCCCCTGCCGCCCCGGCGGTCGCGGCGCAGCCCAGCGCCCCACCGGTTATCCCCTCCGGCCCGCTACAACCCATCACCGCCGCTGAGGCCGCGTCGCGCGGGGTTGCCGAATTGCAGGCGCCCGCTGACCTATGGCATCGCATCCGCCGCGGTTTCGCGATGCCCAACCTCGAAGGCGACCTGGTGCGCCAGCAAGAGCAATGGTATGTGTCCCGGCCGGAATACATCCAGCGCATGACTGAACGATCGCGCAAGTACCTCTTCCACATCGTCGAGGAACTGGAGCGCCGCAACATGCCCACCGAGCTGGCACTGCTGCCCTTCATCGAGAGCGCCTTCAATCCGCAGGCTGTCTCCAGCGCGCGCGCGGCCGGCATGTGGCAGTTCATGCCCGCCACCGGGACATATTTCGAGCTCAAGCAAAACGTCTTCCGCGACGACCGCCGCGACGTTCTCGCCTCCACCAGGGCAGCGCTCGACTACCTGCAGAAGCTTCACGGCATGTTTGGCGACTGGCACCTTGCGCTCGCGGCCTACAACTGGGGCGAAGGGAGCGTCGGCCGTGCCATCGCACGCAACCAGCGAAGCGGCCTGGGCACCTCGTACATGGACCTCAACATGCCCAACGAGACGCGCAACTACGTGCCCAAGCTGCAGGCCGTGAAGAATATCGTCGCAAACCCCGAGGGCCTGCGCACCGAGCTTCCTCTGATCGAGAACCACCCGTACTTCCAGACCGTCACCGTCTCGCGCGACATAGACGTGGAACTCGCCGCCAAGCTGGCGGACGTGTCGGTCGAAGACTTCAAGGCGCTCAACCCATCCATGAAGCGCCCCGTCATCCTGGCAGCAGGCACACCCGAAATCCTCCTGCCCTGGGACAACGCCAAGGTGTTCCAGCGCAATTTCGAAGCGTATAACGCCGGCCAGTACGCCAGCTGGACGGCCTGGAGCGCGCCCAGCACCATGAGCGTGACCGAAGCCGCTCGCCGCGTGGGCATGAACGAGAGCGACCTGCGCAACATCAACACCATTCCCCCACGCATGCTGATCAAGGCGGGCTCGGTGCTGATCGTCCCCCGATCGGCCAAGATGCAGGACGACGTCACCGGCCACGTCGCCGACAACGGGCAGCTCAACCTGGCGCCCGAGATGGTCACGAGGCGCACGACAGTCAAGGCGGGCAAGCGCGACACGGTCGCGTCCATCGCCCGGCGCTACCGGCTGAGCCCGACCCAGGTCGCCGACTGGAATGAGGTCGGGGCATCCGCCGCTTTCAAGGCCGGGCAACAAGTCGTCGTGTTCCTGCCCCTCAAGACAGGGGTGCGCAGCTCGGTCCGTGTCCGCGCCCAGTCGGCCGCGCCTCGTGCGACCGTCCGCAAGGCGGTCTCGCGCACGTCCGCCAAAGCCCCCGCCAAGAAGCAAAAGCGGCGTTAAAACCAGCGCGGTCGATACAAACCGTAACAGCGGCCGCGCAGGACACCTCCCACGGGGATTCGCTCCCCCCTCCGATGCCCCAACAGCCGGGCTTGGGGCAAAGTGGTCGTACTGTTTCTCTGGAAAGGAGACGACCATGTTCAAGAAAACTCTGCTCGGCGCCGTTGTCGCCACTGCCTCACTGGTGAGCTTGCTGCCGACCGCAGCCAGCGCACAGTACTCGGCCGTCGTGTCCGTGGCGCCGCCGGCGCCCATGCACGAACGCGCGCCGGCACCCCGTGACGGCTATGTGTGGGCCCCGGGCCACCACGAGTGGCGCGGCAACCAGTACGTGTGGATCCCGGGTCGCTGGCTGGAAGCCCGCCAAGGCTACCGACCGACCCAACCGCAATGAGCACGCGCGCAACCGCTTCGGGCCCAATGGCGATCTGGCGTCGTAGGCATTCGGGATGCCGTCGCCGTCCTTGTCCCTGTCATAGCGGTTGGGGACGCCGTCGCGGTCACGGTCCCCCATGGGGCCGCGCCGTTCCCAGTTGTTGCCCACCAGGTACCACTGGCCGTTGGAGCGCTGCACCCAGCGCGGCTCGCGGTACTCGGACCGCGACGGCATCCGCAACCGAGACGACCGCGACCGCGACGGCGACGGCGTGCGCAATGGCCGGGACAACTACCCGAATGATCCCAGGCGGCACTGATCCCCAATGAAGACAAGCCCGGCCCCCGCCGGGCTTTTTTTGTGTCCGCTGCGCAACTGAAGCCCCATCCGTACGCGGACTGTAGGCGGATGCTTACGTGCCCGGCGAGACACAGCGCTTATGCTCGCTGCCCTACACAGCAGGAGCCGACTTGAACAACAACAACCCCGGCGAAGGCCGACAAGCGCAATCTCAGGACACGCCTGACCTGCAACCCGCCGACGCGTCGCGCCGGAGATTCGTCGTCGGCGCCGCTGCCATGGGCCTGGGCGCCGGTCTGGGCCTGACGGCCTGCGGGGGAGGCAGCGGCAGCGACGAGGCACAAGAGCGTTTCGGCTACGGCGTGGCGAGCGGTGACCCGCTTTCCGACCGCGTCATCATCTGGACGCGGGTGAACGTCGATGGCCCCGCGCTGGTCCAGTGGGAAGTCGCATCCGACCCTGCCTTCGCGGCCATCGTGCGGTCCGGCACGGCCACCGCCGATGCCACGCGCGACTTCACCGTCAAGGTCGATGTCACCGGGCTTCAGCCTGCCACCGTCTACCACTACCGGTTTCTCCACGGAGGCCAGACCTCTCCCATCGGCCGCACGAAGACGCTGCCGGTGGGCAGCCCGCAGCTCGTGCGGCTGGCGGTGTTCTCGTGCGCCGCGTATTCCATCGGCCAGTTCCACGCCTACGCGGACGCAGTCAGGCGCGGCGGCTTCGATGCCGCCCTCATGCTGGGCGACTACATCTATGAAAACGGGTTGACGACCGCCGAGCAAACGGCCGCCGGGCTGATCGGGCGCGAGGCGGACCCGCGGCACGAGCTGCATTCACTCTCCGACTACCGGCAGCGTTACGCGCGCTATCACATCGACGCGGACCTGCGAGCCCTGCGCGCCACCATGCCGCTGATCGCGGTGTGGGACGACCACGACATCGTCAACGACCTCTGGAAGGACGGCGCAGGCGGGCACGACGCGACGGAAGGCTCGTTCACCGAAAGGCGGGCCAACGCGGTGCGGGCTTTCCATGAATGGCTGCCCACCCGCGAGCAGGCCGATCCGTTGAAGATCTACCGGTCATTCGACTTCGGCAACCTGCTGGCGCTTCACATGCTCGATACGCGGCTGATCGGCCGCGACGCGCCGATCGGCCGCGACCAGTTCCTGGCAGGCGCGGGCGACGCCCCCGATAGGCAGTTGCTGGGCGCCGAGCAGCAAGCCTGGCTGGCCGCGCGCATGCAGGGTTCGGCGGCCACCTGGCAGGTGCTGGGCCAGCAGGTGCTGATGGGGCGCATGCGCATTCCGCTGAGCGTGTTCGACGACTTCTCGGAAGGCAAGATCAACGATTTCCTGGAAGCGCAGAACACGGCGGAAGCCCAGCGCACCGACGAGCAGCGCGCGCTCCTCACACAACCGCGCATCGGCTATGAGCTTACGAACTGGGACGGCTACTCCGCCGCACGCGAACAGGTGCTCGCCACCGCGCGCACGCTGGACAAGAACCTGGTGGTGCTCTCAGGCGACAGCCACAATGCCTGGGCGAGCAACCTGAGAGACAACGCCGGCCAAACGGTGGGCGTGGAATTCGGCGCACCATCGGTCACATCGACCGGCCTGGAACTAGCCCACCCCAATGTGGGCCGGCAGCTCATGGCCGATGCGTTCGTCCACATGATCCCGGACCTGAAGTACGCCGAGACCAGCCACCGCGGCTACCTCATCGTCACCCTGACGCCGGCCGCCGCCACGGGCGACTTTGTCTTCGTCAGTTCGGTGCTGGAGAACTCGTTCAGCACCTTTGCCAGCCCTACCCTGCGGATGCTGCCCGGCAGCGCCAATCGCACGCTCGTTCCGGGCTGATCAGAGCTTCTCGGTCTCGCCCTGGCGCGGCTGCCATTTCATCAGCCGCTTCTCGATGCGCCCCACCAGGCCGTCGAGCACCAGCGCGAAGGCCGTGAGCACGACGATCCCCGCGAAGACCGTGTTGACGTCGAACGTGCCTTCGGCCTGCAGGATCAGGTAGCCCACGCCGCGCGCTGAGCCGAGATACTCGCCGACCACCGCGCCGACGAAGGCCAGCCCCACCGACGTGTGCAGGCTGGAAAACACCCAGCTCGTGGCGCTGGGCAGGTACACGGTGCGCAGCAGCTGCTTGCGGTTCGCACCCAGCATCCGCGCATTGGCCAGCACGACGGGGCTGACCTCCTTCACGCCCTGGTAGACGTTGAAGAAGACGATGAAGAACACCAGCGTCACCGCGAGCGCCACCTTGCTCCAGATTCCCAGACCCAGCCACATGCCGAAGATCGGCGCGAGGATCACGCGCGGCATCGAGTTCGCCGCCTTGATGTAAGGGTCGAGGATCGCGCTGGCCGTCGGCGCCAGCGCCAGCCACAGCCCGAACACCAGGCCCAGCACCGTGCCGATGACGAAGGCCAGCAGGGTCTCCAGCAGCGTGACGCCCAGGTGCACGTAGATGTCCGCGCGGCCCGGCAAACCGTCTGGGTATGCAACGCTGGGCTCGAACCCGAACGGCATGAACCACGACCAGATGCGCCCCGCCACCTTGATCGGCTCGCCCAGGAAGAAGGCGTACTGCTGGTTGCGCGACACGAGCTGCCAGGACAGCAGGAAGGCGATGAGCAGGCCCACCTGCCAATAGCGAAGGGTCTTGCCGGACGGTCGGATGGCTTCCCACACAGTTCAGGCTGCTTTCTTCAGTTGCTGCGCGTACCCCTTGAGCACTTCGTCGCGCAGCACGTTCCAGATCTGCCGGTGCAACTCGACGAAGCGCGGCTGGGTGCGCACCTCCGCGACATCGCGCGGGCGCGGCAGATCAATGTCGAACTCGCCGATGGGGCGCGTGGCCGGACCGGCGGAGAGCACCACGACCCGGTCGCTCATCGCGATGGCCTCGTCCAGGTCGTGCGTGATGAACAGCACCGCCTTCTTTCGTGCGGCCCACAGCTCGAGCACCTCGTTTTCCATCAGCTGGCGCGTCTGGACGTCGAGCGCGCTGAAGGGCTCGTCCATGAGGATGATGTCCGGGTCGAGCGCCAGCACCTGGGCCAGCGCCGTTCGCTTGCGCATGCCACCCGAGAGCTGGTGCGGGTACCGGTCGCCGAAATCCGCGAGCCCCACCCGCTCCAGCCAGGCCTGGGCCTGCGCTCGGGCGTCGGCCTCCGGCACGCCGCGGTACTGCAGGCCCACCATCACGTTGCCGATGGCGCTGCGCCAGGGCATCAGCGCCTCGGTCTGGAACATGTAGCCGGCACGGCGGTTGATGCCCTGCAAGGTTTCGCCGAACACCTTGATATCGCCCGACGACGCCTCGAGAAGGCCGGCACCGATGTTGAGCAACGTCGACTTGCCGCAGCCCGTGGGCCCGACCACGGAGACGAACTCGCCGGCGCGGATGCGCAGCGTTGTGTCCGCCACCGCCGTGTACCGCTGCGCAGGGTCGTCCGGCGAGTGGAACGTGACGCTGATGTTATTGAGTTCCAGCGCGTAGGGCGACATGCTCGCCGCTTACGCCTTGAACTTGTCCTTCGCCCGGCGCGCGAACTCGTTGGTGTAGGTCTTGGCCAGCTCGATGCGGTCGGCCTTGATGTTGGGGTCGAAACTGGTCAACGCCTTCAGCGCCGTGCGGGGGCCCTCGTCGCTCATGATGCCGTCCAGCGCGATCGCCTCGCGCACCTTGTTGAACGATGCGAGGTACAGCGCGCGGTCCCCCAGCAGGTAGCCCTCGGGCACGGTCTTGATGATGTCGCTCGGGCCGGCCGTCTGCAGCCACTTCAGGCCGTGGACGATGGCGTTGGCGAGGGCCTGGCAGGTGTTCGGGTTCTTCTGCACGAACTCGCCGTGCGTGTAGAAACATGCCGCCGGCATGGGGCCGCCGAAGACGTCAAGCGTCCCCTTGAGCGTGCGGGTGTCGCTGATGATCTTGACCTCGCCTTTTTGCTCAAGCATGGTCATCACCGGGTCGGTGTTGCTCATCGCGTCGATCTGGCCGGAACGCAATGCCGCCAGCGCACCTGCCGATGTGCCGACGCCGACGTAGCTGACATCGCTGGACTTGATGCCGGCGCGCGAAAGCACCAGGTTCGCGACCATGTTGGTGGACGAGCCCGGCGCCGAGACGCCGATCTTCTTGCCGCGCAGGTCGGACAGCGCGCGGTAGTTGGGGAGCGCCTTGGTGGACACACCCATCGCAATCTGCGGCGCCCGGCCCATCAGCACGATGGACTGGATGAACTGGTTCTTGCTCTGCATGTTGATGGTGTGCTCGTAGGCACCACTCACCACGTCGGCGGAGCCGCCGACCAGCGCCTGCAGCGCACGCGCGCCACCGGCAAAATCCGAAATCTCGACCTCGAGGCCCTCGGCCTTGAAATACCCGAGCTGCTCCGCGATCGTGAGCGGCAGGTAGTAGAACGCGGCCTTGCCGCCCACGGCGATCGAGACCTTGCTCTTCTCGAGCTTGCCCTGTGCGCGAAGCGCGGGCGCTGCGAGCGATGCCGCGGCGATCGCGGCCGCCGACGTGAAAGTACGGCGCGTGATGTGATTGATTTTCATTGGGAAGTACCTCTCCTGACCTTGCCAAGCGAGGTTAGACACGATGCTGCACCACCGCATCGGGAACATCCCGTGCGGGTTTCCACGTAAGCGTTCAGCGGTACCCGGAGAAGAGGATTCCGATGTTGGCCAGCAGCGCCAGCGCCCAGATGGCGGACCGGATCGTGGGCAATCCGGCCACGTACATCGCGATGTAGATCACCCGCAAGGTGACGAACAGCAGCGCCAAAATGTCCAGCCGCCCCTGGGGCGCCCCGAGCTGGTGGGCGATGATCACGGCCCCGATGAAGAACGGCAGCGCCTCGAAGCTGTTGGCCTGCGCCGCGTTGGCGCGGGCCTGCCAGTCGGTCTGGCGGGCCAGCCAGCCGCGCGGATCGTTGTTGTCGAAGCCGCCGTCCTTGCGGCGCTTGCCAAAGCCCGGCGCCTTGGCGATCCACGCGCATGCCAGCGGCAACAGCGCCGCGGCCAGGACACACCAGTACGCCACGGTGAACCGTGCGAATTGCGAAGTCATCTTGTTTTACCTCCTGTCCACCAGCGCGTGTGCGATGGTCCCCAGATCTACGTATTCGAGTTCGCTGCCGGCCGGCACTCCGCGCGCCAGCCTTGTCACGTTCAGTCCCTTGGCCTTCAAGGCTTCAGCGATCACGTGCGCCGTCGCTTCGCCTTCCGCGGTGAAATTCGTCGCCAGGATCACCTCCTGCACCACCCCGTTCGTGGCCCGGTCGAAGAGCTTCGCAAGGCCGATGTCCTTCGGGCCGATACCGTCGAGCGGGCTGAGCTTACCCATGAGCACGAAATACAGCCCCTTGAAAGCGGCAGTGCGCTCCAGCGCCGCCTGGTCGGCCGGCGTCTCGACCACGCACAGCTTGCTGCGGTCACGCCGGGGGTCCAGGCAGGTGGCGCACACCTCGTTCTCGGTGAAGGTATGGCACAAGGTGCAATGCCGAATCTGCGTGGCGGCCTGCTCCAGGGCCTGCGCCAGCGCATGAGCGCCCGGCCGATCGTGCTGCAGCAGGTGGAACGCCATGCGCGAGGCCGACTTCACGCCCACGCCTGGCAGGCGGCGCAGCGCCTCGATGAGGGCATTCAGCGTGTTGGTGTCGGCCATGTGGTTGGATTTGTCATTGCGGGCTCGACCCGCGATCCATCGTGGCAATGCGCCACCATGGATGCCGGGTCAAGCCCGGCATGACAAAGTCTTTAGAACGGGAACTTCATCCCGCCTGGCAGCGAAGGCATCCCCGCGGAGATCTTGCCCAGCTTCTCCTGCGACGTTTCCTCGGCCTTGCGCACGGCGGCATTGAACGCCGCGGCAACCAGATCCTCCAGCATGTCCTTGTCGTCCGCCAGCAGGCTGGGGTCAATGGCGACGCGCTTGACATCGTGCTTGCATGTCATGGTGACCTTCACCAGGCCGGCGCCCGACTCTCCGGTGACCTCGATGGTGGCAAGCTCGTCCTGCGCCTTCTTGAGGTTGTCTTGCATGGCCTGCGCCTGCTTCATGAGGCCGGCGAGTTGTCCCTTGTTGAACATGATGAGTCCTTTCTCTAATTCGTTGGCTTGATGCTTCCAGGCACGATTTTCGCGCCAAAGTCACGCATCATGTCCTGAACGAAGGGGTCCGCCAGGATGATCTCCTCGGCGGCACGTTGTCTCTCGGCGGCTGCAGCAGCATTGCGCCGGGCCGGGCTGTCGGCGACGGCGCCGACCTCGACACCGAGCTTCACCGGGTAGCCGGCCGCCTGCAGCGCGTTCTGCAGGCGCTCCCGGCTGGTGGGCTGGTTCAGCGATTCGCGCTCCACGCGCAGCATCCAGTGGCCTTCGTCGCGGCCCACCAGTTGCGACTGCAGCGCGAGCTCACGCACCAACGCCGTGACGGCTTCGCGATCGACCAGCGCCATCACCGTGGCATACCAGAAGTCGCCTTCTTCGGTGGGCACGAGGTGGCCAGCCGCCTGTGCGTTGTCGCGCGGGGACTCGGCCTGCACGCGCACCGGCACGCCCACGACCTCGCCCACCGGCGGGCCATTGACGGGCGCGGCGGGGCGCGGCGGCGATTTCGCAGGAGCAGGTTCCACCACGGGCAGCACACGTCCGGGCGGCGCACCCACGGGAGGCGCACCCACCGCGGGCACGGCCGTGCGCGCAGGCTGCGTCGCCTGAAGCGGTGCGCGCTCGGGCGCCCGGGCTTCATTCAGAGTTTTTTTTTCCCTGGGCGGGCCTTTGAAGGCCAGCAACCTCAGCAACACCATGGTCAGCGCCGCGTACTCGTCCGGCGCCAGGCCCAGCTCGGCGCGGCCGTGCAGGCACATGCTGTAGAGCAGCTGCGTCTCGTCGGCCGGCATCAGGCCCGCCAGGCGCGCGATCTCGGCGGCCTCGCTGTCATCCGTCTCGGCGGCGGAAGGCACGGCCTGGATCACGGCCATGCGCTGCAGCACGGCGCTCATCTCTTCCAGCGTCGACGCGGCGCTGAAGCCATGCAGGCGCAGTTCCTCGGAAATTTCCACCACGGTCTTGCCATCGGCCTGCGCCAGCGCGTCGATCAGGCGGAAGACGTGGCTTGTGTCCACGCTGCCCAGCATCTGGCGCACTGCTGCTTCCTCGAGCTTGCCGCCGCCGTAGGCGATCGCCTGGTCGGCCAGCGACAGCCCGTCGCGCATCGAGCCCCGCGCGGCGCGCGACAGCAGGCGCAGCGCCTGCGGTTCGGCCTGCACGCCTTCGGCCTCCAGCACATGGGCCAGGTGCTCCTGCACCGTTTCCGGGGCCATGGGGCGAAGGTTGAATTGCAGGCAGCGGGACAGCACGGTGACCGGCACCTTCTGCGGGTCCGTCGTCGCCAGCACGAACTTGAGGTATTCGGGCGGCTCTTCCAGCGTCTTGAGCATGGCGTTGAACGCATGGCCGGTGAGCATGTGCACTTCGTCGATCATGAAGACCTTGAAGCGGCCCTGCACCGGCTTGTACACCGCCTGCTCCAGCAGCGACTGGACTTCGTCCACGCCGCGGTTGGAGGCGGCATCGAGCTCCGTGTAATCGACGAAGCGGCCGCTGTCGATGTCCACGCAGGCCTGGCACACGCCACACGGTGTCGCCGTGATGCCGCCGTTGCCATCCGGCCCTTGGCAGTTCAGCGACTTCGCCAGCAGGCGCGAGACCGTCGTCTTGCCCACGCCCCGCGTGCCGGTGAACAGGTAGGCGTGATGCAGCCGCTGCTGAGTCAACGCGTTGGACAACGCCTGCACCACGTGCCCCTGCCCGACCATCTCCGTGAAGGTCTTGGGCCGGTATTTGCGGGCGAGCACGACATAGGACATGCGGGCGATTCTACGGGCAGGGCCGATGTGTCCCTTGCCGCGCCGAGGGGCATCGATCTCCCCCTACAATACCGGCTGACGGGCCTCCCCGCATGGTGAAGCGGCCAACCGGGTCAGGTGGGGAACCAAGCAGCCCTAACTGTGGAGCCAGTGCCGGGGGTAAGGCTCGTCAACCTCATTTAACAGAAGCGTTTCGGATCAAGGACTTAGCGTCCATTGGCTCCCAAGGATCGGCCTTCTGTGTCACCTGCCTGTGTCACCTCGGGTGTTCACGTAACCAACGTGGAGCATTCGATCGGAGGGCCTGGATATTGAGCAGATCACAACCAACAGGCGCAGGCCGTGGACTGCCCAGGAGCTGCGCATGGTGTTCACGCAGCCGCTGCAGGCGCGATACGAGCTGCCCAGGGACCACAGGGCCGGGGCCGATGCGGCCTACTGGGTGCCATTGCTGGGGCTGTTCACGGGTACGCGCGTGAGCGAAATGGCGCAGCTTCGGCGTGCCGACGTGGAGCAGACCGGCGGCGTGTGGCCGGTTCGATCACGGATGCCGGTGAGCAGCAGCGCGTGAAGACCGACGCCTCGGTGCGCAAGTTCCCTGTCCACAGCGAACTAGTGCGGCTTGGATTCTTGGACTTGGTGGAGCGCCTGCCGGACGGTGATTGCTCGCCATTTCTGATCAGCCCAACTCGAAAAGTAGCTGCGCGAAATCGAGAATCTCTTGCTTTCGGCGGCGATGTACTCGCGGATAGGTTGCTGGTCGGTCAATGCACCGGGGGGCATCAGGGCACAAAAACGGTCATGCGGCGGCGCGGGATTTATGGTCCATCCAAGCTTGGCCCTCGCCCCGGTGAACTCGTGGAAGCTCTCCTCCATCGCGTCTTGCAGCATTCCGACATGAGGGGCTCGCACGATGAAACTGTCGTGTATCGGCAGGCAGACGAAGGCTCGCGCGCACATGCCCGGTAGTGCCACGCCATTCCCCGCCGAACCTGTACCGGGGAACACCCGAATGGCAGGCAGCGGGCTTGTTGATCCGCATCAAAGACGGGCGCGTCGGATCGCGTCCAGCATGAAACCGCTTGAGTTTCCTCGATCCCGAGTGCTCAAGTTTCGGAGAGGAAGCCAACCATGAAAGTCGTCGTCGTGGCATTCGCAGTAAGCGTGTTATCAGGGTGCGCCGTACCCCCAACGGCCGGCCCAGTTGCCAGCGCCGATGGTACGTTCAAGATAACCCGTCAATCTGAAACCCAAACCTCCAGCTCGCGATCCCAGAATACGGCAATGGCAACACAGGAGGCCGAAGCTCATTGCCTCAAGATGGGAAAGAAGTTCAAGGCGATTCAAACAAAAGAAACTATTACGGCAGGGGCTCCCAGAAGCGAAGTACAGTACGCCTGCAACTGAAGTCGGCGGCGCCCGCTGGCCCGCTTGAGCGCGAGCCACAAGACCGCCTGAACTCCCACGGTGGGATCGGGTTGGGTATGGCCCACAAGCCCTTTTGTCGCGGTCCTGGCGGCGTTTTCGGCGGCGACATAGACATGACGGTCATCTGCGGCCTGCTCGCGCTCGTAGGCCTTGTAGTGCCACGCCATTCCCCGGCGAACCTGTGGTTGAGTGCAGGAGCAGTGTGGACAGCGAGGATACGAACTGGATCAGGCCCGCCATGCATCCGTTCACATAAGACCACGTTCCAACGACTTGGCCCTTCAGTGGCTTCTGCTGTTGCTGCCACGGAGCAGTCGCTCCCGTGAGCGCGGTTACTGCGGCGAACTGTTGAGACTTCAGTAGGGGGACATGGCTCGTTTCCGCAGGCAATCGCCGGATTAACCTTGGCATCTCGCACTGCCAGGTGGCGTTTTGACGCGACTTCGGCGCAACAAAAAAACAACGGACGATCCATGACACTCCCCGCTTTGGGCAGGCACGCTGCGACTTTCGAGACGAAGGGTGTTGCCATCCACACGCCGCCAACATCACCGGCGGCAGCTCGCAACGGCGGCATCGAAGATGCACACGCTGCATTGGTCGAAGCGCTGGACGCATCGTTTCCGGATGCGGAAATCCATGTGCTGCAGGATGTGGCCGGTGCGTTGGCCAGGCGCATCACCGGGCCCGAGCTCAATCTCACGGATTTGACGGACGATGAGGAAGACGTCGTGCTCCCACTCATGTCACCGGCAGCCTGGGACGCCTTGCAGCAGATTGCCCAGGCGGGCGGCGGCGTGGGCATTACATCGGTGATCTTGAGCCCCGAGCTCTCCAGCGGCGGCCAGGCTCTGGTGGATCGGCTCAAGCTACTGCAGGTCGAGTACCTCGACGTCTCGGTGCCGACTGATGGAGATACGATCGATTTCAGGGACCGGAACGGAGATGGTGCGCAAGATGGCGGGTTCCGGCCTCAGATACTCCATATCCGGCCGGGCGAGCCGGGCAGCACCCTGAAGCACATCTTCGTTCCAGACGGAGCGACGGTCATAGGGTGCTGGCAGGGGACCATGAACGCGCTCGTGCACTTCACGGATGCGCAAGGCGGCGTGCTGAGGTCCACGCCCCTGCTCCAGGCCCGAGAGGGGGAGCGGCTCGACCTGGATTGCATCGAGCAGAGCAATGCGTCGCGCGACGCGTTCATCAAGGCAGTGCAGCGGGCGATCCCTGACGCTGTGGACGCCGTGGTGTCCCAACTGTACGGCAAATGGCTGGAGCGCATCAACGGGCCGGTGTTGGATCTCTCGTACTGCGTGGGGCAGGAAGCCAACGCCGTGCGGGAGGTTCCGCCTGAGGCCTGGACAGCCTTCCGCACGGATCCCCTGGCCGCAGGGGTGACAACGGTGATCGTGAGCCACGAACTTGCCCTCCACGGCCTGCTGCCGACTGGACTGCATCAGCAACGCAATCCCCATGATCCACGCGCTGCGTTCGTAGCTGCGGCGCAGCCGGTGCTTCCCGACGTTCCGCTCGGCGAATTGTTCGATAAATTGCTGCGCCGTACGCGGGATACCGTGCTGGACCTGAGCGATTTTTCGGGCGACATGGCGAACGACGTGCGATGCCTGCCGCAGAGTGCCTGGAATGAATTTCTGCGCCATCCGCAGGCGGCAGACCTGGCATCGATCGTGGTGGATTCCGAGCTGTTCGCCGGCGGCCCGCTGGTGCATGGCTTGAGCCTGCACCTGCATTCATCGGATGGGCGCCAATCGCCTGATCCGCGTACGGCGTTCATCGCGCATGCGCAGAACGTCCCCTTGGGTTATCCCCACGCCAAGCTGTTCGACGGTCTGATAAGACGTCTTCGCGGCAAGACGCTTGATCTACAGGGTTTGGTGGGTCAGGACGTGCAGGCTCTGCGGCAGCTGCCGCAGGAGGCGTGGAAGGCCTTGCTGCGCCACCGCAGGGCCGCAGCGCTGCAATCGATCAAGGTAGGCCCCGAACTCTTCATCGGCGGCCCGCTGGTCGTTGGTTTGAAACTGCGGCTCAACCTCAAAGATCCACGCGCCGCGTTCGTGGTGGCGGCGGAGCCGGCGCTTCCGGGCCGCCCGGTCTACAAGCTGTTCGATGTATTGGTAAGCCGCATACGCGGCGACAAGCTCGATCTGTCGGATGTGGAAAGCGCAGTGAGTGACCTGCGATCCTTGCCTCCGAGCGCGTGGGCCGCATTTCTGAAGCATCCCGAGGCGGCCAACCTCAGATCGATTATTGCGAGTGACGCACTCTTCGTCGGTGGGCCGCTGGTGGATACATTGCAGATGGAACGGGCGCCCAAGACAGATTCTAGGTAGCCTTTTCCGGACCAGGCTCGGAAAAGAGTTCTTTCCTCAGAAGATCCAAGCCGCCGCCTCTGCTTTGCAGCAATCGTTCAATTTGGCGGCGCACATCGGCAAGATCATCTACCAGCGCTTGGGGCATCGCCGCATCGCCCTGCGAAATCCACGCGTCAGATGCTCGCACAACACGTGCTCGAATGCTTATGGACGCGAGCTGGATTTCGCTCGGCGAGCCTAGTCGAACGAACTTTTCAATCATTGCTGCCAACAACTTTCTCTGCTCTGCGGGGTCTGCTGCCGCGACGGCGAACTCCACATAGCTTTCCAGGAAGTCGAGATTCCGCGTACCAACTCCTTCCGGGCGGTCTTCCAATCCTCGCCGGAGATAAGCGCGTAAATCCTTTGTCGCCTCAGGACTTGCCAGGACAGCATCCATGTTGATGTAATCCTGAGCTTCGGCGGAAGCAATGCTTCTTGGGCCGCTACTGCTGCTCGAACTGATCGGACTGCTGCTTGAACTGCTGCTGCTTGAACTGCTGCTTGAACTTCCGGTCGACGCAGGAGGGCTATCTTGTCTCGGAGAGGAATGGGAAAACACCCTGTTGGCTAAGCCTCTAAAGGTGTCGGATATCGAGGGGCGCCGCTGCGCCGCTTTAGCGAGCAAGTCTTTGGACTTCTCGAAATGAGGGGTTCCTCGCCCTTGCGCCGTCAGAACGCTAAAAATGCTTACTTCGACCTGGTCAGCGGCAGCCGCAAGCAAGGCCACGAGCGGAGATCCGGAAGCAATCGGACCTGGCGTTGGCCCAAAGGCTCTCAGCCCGTCCATCTGAGGTTCTAGGAGGTTGAGCACAAGCGGACAACCTTTCCGCAGGTGATTCTCGAAAATTGCTGCGAACGCTAACCCTCTGGCCTTATCACTTCGCGCACTTACGAAGTCATGATATTTGTCCATGAAAGGGAGGACCTCGAGGGAGAATTGTGCATCCAAAATCTCTTTTGCTTCGGCCCGCAGTTCTCTGTTCCGAAGGATTACGTCGACCTTCTCCCGGTCTGACATCACCGGCCTTTGCAGTGTTGTCGTCGGCATCTGCATAGCCGATAGAGAGCGGGCCAGACCCTGCAATGGGCGGAGTTTGACCGATCCAACTGGTGACATCGAGGGACTTGACTGACCGGAGCCGTACCCGTCGGCGATGCCAAGGCTTGAAGTCGATCGGCTCGGTGGCGAGCCCGACGGCGATGAGGTGGATGCCGTTGATGCCGTTGATGCCGTTGATGCCGTTGATGCCGTTGATGCAGACTCCCGCGAGGGTGGCTCCTTCGTCTCGACCGTGTCCCAGTAGTCGAACGGCACGGATTGTTTAGTCTCGCCGTCCAAATGCGAACTGGCGAATGTGCCTGTGCGTGGGCTGCCGATTGGCGGCTGGTTCGGGATACCGCGGGATCGACTGCTCGTTGACCTGGCGCGAGTGTTGAAAGCGTTAAAACCAACTGCGCTGTGTGCCCGGAGATTATTGGGAGAGGCTTGGTTGGTGAGCGCCAGTGTTGCAAGTGTTGCTGCCGATGGTTTCAGCCCTGGCCGAACGGCGGTCACACTGCTCGGTGCGGCTTGCGAAGCGGCTTGGGAAGACGTAGGAGATGAGGGCTGCTCGGGTGGGTGGATGTTGTCGGACACGACGTCTGCGTGAACCTGAAGCTGACCCTCCGGAACCTGAGCCTCCTGAGCGGGATCGCTCGCTTTGGTTTCGGCAGGAGTGTGGGCAATGCTCAGCGCACGAGGAGAACTGGAAGAGATTCCTGGCATTTTTCGCTCCTGGATGGATTAAATGGAACCGTCATGCAAAGTTGGGCATGGCTGCCGCGGGACTTTCCGATGCATCCTGTTGGATGTCGCCCGTCTCGCCTGGCGAAAGCCTCTCACGCCATTGCGAAACCCAATCGACTCCCTCGTCGATCAGCTCGTAGAGACCGTGAGGCGTGGCGTCGAATAGAGGGAACACGTATTGCAGCACCGCGTCACCAGTGGCGGGGTTGCGGCTGAACACGGGCGGATGCACCCGCAGCAACATGAAATTGGCTTCGAGGAGGGTCTGCAGATCCTCGAATGAAGCAGGGCCTTCCCGCCCGATGGGGCCCAATTCGAACACGACGAAGACGTGGTCCGGGCTTGTCCGGGGGCAATGCACCAGGTTAACCGTAGCGCCTCGCAAAACCACGTGGAAACCCACCAGGCCCTGGGCGTCGACCCTCAGCGCCGGGGTCGGTACTTGGACAATGTCGCAAAAGCCCGCGTACAAGTCTTCAAAACTGCCAACAGCCATGGTGCCACCCATTCAGATAGCCAGACGACTCCCCTACTAGACTTCAGTAACCCCCGACGGAAAATCGTTCCACTCCTGCAGAGTTGGGGTGTTTTGTACGCCGGCCGCCACGTCCCAACGTCGCAGGCGCTGACCGTAACGTTCGGCTACGTCCGACAAACTCCTGATTGGCCGCGCCCTAGAGTGGCTTCACCGTGGAGGTGAGCCATGAGCACCGTAGCCGCATGCGGGTTGGGTCAGTCGAAAGCAGTTGCCGTCAGCTGGCTGCGCGCCGCCACGCTCATCCTCTTGTGCGCGACCGCTGCCAGCGCCTTTGCCTTTGATGAGGACACCACTCCCAGTATCGTGGCCCAGTCCGGCCTCACGCCCGGTGAGCGCATCCGGCCGCAACTCGAGGTTTCTGCGTCGTCGCTACCGCGGTTCGAGAACATCGACGGTTCGAACCGAACTTCCCGCATCGACATGACATGGCTGCCGCCGCGGCGGACCGCCCTTGGCCTGTCGCTAGGGATGGGCACAGTTGACGATTCCACACTGCCCCAGTTCGGGCCGCGCAACGGTTCGCCCACCACCCTGGACCTGGGGGTGCGTTGGAGGCACACGCTGGACGGCAACTACCGCATCGACGTCACGGCCTGGCGGCGCCTGATGCCGCCCGACGCGTTGACACTGGTGCAAACGCGCGAGCCCAGTTATGGCGCGCGCGTGGAGATGAGCCTCGGGGGCGGCCTACCCAAGAGCGGTCTGGTCGCCGACCGCGGCTTCGTAGGCCTGCAGCTGGAAAGCGGCGCGCGCGTGACGCTCAAGCGCAGCGGCGGCAAGCCGATGATCTACTACCGCACCAAGTTCTAATCCGCGCCGCCATTGCCGGGCCGGCGCGGTCGGCGTCAGTAGGACTGCTTGACACCGGTGATCATCGCCTTGATCAAGCGCACGCGCTCAAGCCGGCCGATCACAATCGCCGCGAGTCCATGCATCCCGGCTGCCAGTAGCAGCACGTTCGCAAGCGTCTCATGCGTCTTCTGCAAGGATTCGTCTCCCCAGAAGGCATCTGTGGTCTGCAGCCACCCGGTGGCGCCCAGGGCAATCACGAGTAGCACCAGCGCCAGCATCATCACGGCGCCCAGAGGACTGTGTCCGACGTATGTGGGAACCCGGCCCCTGAGCAGTCCGGATACGTGGCCTCCAACCCGGGCAGGGGTGGGCGCGAAACTCGCAAAGCGCGCATGCGCACTTCCCACGAAGCCCCAGACCAGCCGCCCGGAGATCAACACCAGGGCTGCATAGCCAGTCCACCGATGCGGCGCCTCGCCTCCCTCGAGCAGGAACTGGTTCAGAAAGACGCAGCCAACCAATGCCCAGTGAAAGACCCGCACGAACGGGTCCCAGACACGCTGTGCACGAGCTGTTGACTCGATCACTTTTGTTCGAGGACAGCGGCAGTGGCCGGATCGAAGTAGATTTCCACCTTCTTTCCACTCTTATCGAAGCCGTAGATTTCGTAGCACTGTCCCTTGCTTACCTTGAACGTCCTGATCTGGTAGCCCTCCTTTTCAAGTTTCGCCTTGAAATCAGACTCCTTCATCCATTGGGCCTGGGGAACGTTGCAGGCGGGACCTGCCATGGCGGTGCCTGCAACAACAGCGAAGAAAGCGGTGGCGTATTTGAGTTTCATCATTAAGTGGATTGAGTGGTTTCATTGAAGGACGGAGGCATCGCTCACGCCCGGAGAACCATTACATGCGTTAGCGCTTAACGCATCCTTAAGCGCACGAGCGCAAATGCAACGGCGCTTGGCGAAACGTAAACGCGTGCAACGCTCCACTGGCGGCACGCGCTGGACGCGAGCTACCGCGTCGACGTCACAGCCTGGCGCGGCCTTGCCAGTGCAGAACGCCCTGCGCCGCAGCGCGCCCGGTCGCGAAGCACGCCGTGAGGAGATAGCCGCCGGTGGGTGCTTCCCAATCCAGCATCTCGCCCGCACAAAACACGCCCGGCATCGCGCGCAGCATCTGGTTGTCGTCGAGCGCCTCGAAGCGCACGCCGCCGGCTGTGCTGATCGCCTCCTCGATGGGCCGCGCCGCGACGACCGTCACGGGCAGGGCCTTGATCGCCGAGGCCAACCGGGCGGCATCGTGGATGGCCTCCTTGGAGAGGAGTTCGTGCAACAGCGCGAACTTGATGCCGTCCAGGTGCAGGCGGCTCTTCAGGTGGCTGGACAGCGAACGCGATCCGCGCGGATGCGCCACCTCGGCGAGGACTTGCTCGGCGCGCCTTGCGGGCAGCAGGTCGAGCTCGAATGTTGCCGATCCGTGGGCCTGGATCTCATCGCGAAGCATCGCCGATGCCGCGTAGATCAAACTGCCCTCCACGCCTGTTGCCGTGGCAACGAACTCGCCTTGCCGGTGAAAGTCGCCGAAGCGGATCGCCACCGATTTGAAGGGTTGGCCTGCGAAACGCTGCGCGAAGTAGGCGCTCCAGCCACCCTGTACATCGAACCCGCAGTTGGCGGGCGCAAGGGCAGCAACCTCCACACCGCGCGCCTCGAGCAAGGGCACCCACGCGCCGTCCGATCCCAGCCGGGGCCAGCTCGCGCCGCCGAGCGCCAGGACAACGGCCTGCGCATGCACACTCTGTTCGCCAGCGGGCGCCTCGAAGCGCAATTCGCCGTCCTCGCCCCAGCCCACAAAGCGATGCCGCATGTGAAACCGAACACCTGACGTGCGCAGCCGGTGCAGCCACGCCCGCAGCAGCGGGGCGGCCTTCATCTCCGCCGGGAAAACGCGGCCGGAGGTGCCAACGAATGTTTCGATGCCGAGGCCCTGCGCCCACTCGCGCAAGGCCTGTGCATCGAACTGGCGCAGCACGGGTTCGACCTGCGGCCTGCGCGCGCCATAACGCGACGCGAAGGCATCGAAGGGTTCCGAGTGCGTGAGGTTGAGGCCGCCCTTGCCGGCCAGCAGGAACTTGCGGCCGGCCGAGGGCATGGCGTCATACACGTCCACCTGCACGCCCGCCGCGGAAAGCACCTCGGCGGCCATCAGCCCCGCAGGGCCAGCTCCGATGATGGCGACGCCGCTCATTTGACGGGCACCAGTTTGCCGTGGCCGGTGAGGAACGCAGCGTTCACCACAGCACCGGGGTTGGCATTGGCCACCGCCTCGCGGTAGAGCCGCATCTTCGCCAGCAGCGCGGGATCGAGTTCCGGTCGCGAAGCCGATTTGTAGTCGAGCACCCACCACTGGCCCGCGCTGCGCACGAGCCGGTCGAGCCGCAGCAACTCGCCTGCGTGCAGCAACTCGACTTCATTGCCCTGCCAGTCCACCCGGGCCGGGTCCCAGGCCCACGCGCCTTCGCCGGTAAGGATGCGTTGGGCCATGACGGATGCGTCCCGCGCAGCCGCCGCATCCAGCCCGAATTCCCGGGCGACGCGCAGCAACTGCGCCGTCGGCCATGACGCGGCACCGGGCACATGGAACTCCAGCAAACGATGCACTGCCTCGCCGAAGCGGGTCTCGCGCGTGGCGGCCGCAGCCGCGGGTGCCGCAGCGGCGGAAGGTCGTGCCTCGATCGGGATCGCAGGGACGACGGGCAGCGAGAAGGGTTGCGCGAGGGCCGCAGCATCGGGTGCGCGCACCGGTGCCTCTGGCGCTGCAATCGGCTCGCAGAATTCGGCCAGGCGCTGCCACCAGCTCGTCTCGGCGGCGATGTGCGGCTGCACCGAGGAGATGACCAACTGATTGCGTGCCCGCGTCATCGCGACATACAGCGCGTTGAGCTCCTCGCGTTGACGGGCCGTCATCTCCACCTCGAGCGCGTCGGTGCTGCACGCGGGCGCACGCGTTTCGCTGGCGAGGAAGGCGAAGCGCCACGGCGCAGGCGATTCGCCGGGCCATTCGACGATCACGCCCATGGTTTCGGCCTTGGGGGGCGGGCCGTCGGTGTCGAGCATCAGCACCGTGGGCGCTTCGAGCCCCTTGGCGCCGTGCACGGTGAGCAGGCGCACTGCCCCGTCGGCGGCCTGCGCCGGCGCCGGGATGCCGCCGGCCTTCAGCGCGCGCACGAAGCCGTACGGCGTGGCGTAGCGCCCTCCGTCCACCTGCAGCGCCGCTCCGAGCAACGCGCGCAGGTTGCCCAGCACCGCATCGCGCAGCGCTGCGGGCGCCGCCGCGCCGAAGCGGGCCAGCACATCGCCGTCGTCGTAGATCGCTTCGAGCGCGTCGTGCGGTGGCAGCGTGTCCACCCAGCCCTTCCAGCGCACCAGGGTGGCGGCAAGGCCCTCCGGCACCGGCGGCGGGAGCTGGCCATTGCGCACGAGCTCGAACCACGGCCGCGGTGCGCCTTCGGCGGACGCGTTGCGCGCTGCCAGCGCGATCTGCACCAGCGCATCATCGGCCACGTTGAACAACGGCGATTTCAGCGCCCGCGCCAGCGACAGATCGTGCGTGGGCGACACCAGCACGTCGAGCAGCGCGACGATGTCCTGCACTTCAGGCGCCTCGCCGAGGTCCGATTTCTCGGGCTGCTGGGCGGGTATGTGGAGCGCGCGCAGTTCATCCTCCATCACCCCGAGCCGGTCGCGGCGGCGGGCGAGCACCATGATGTCGGCCGGTGGCACGCCTTCGGCCAGGCGCGCGGCAATCCAGGCCGCAGCTTGCCGGCATTCCAGCGTCACCAGCATTTCCTCGGGCAGTTCGCGGGGGACGGTGAGGCTGTCGCGCCATTCGATTCCCTCCGCGGCTTCGACGGGCTCAGCTCGAACGGATGTTCGCTGGATCTGCGGCAGGCGCAGCGCCTGCCCTTCTTCCGTGGATTCAGTCGTGTGCGCCCTGAAGCCTTCGTAGCGGCCATCTGCCTGCGCCCGCGCCATCACCTCATTGACCAGAGCCATAAGCACCGGCGCATTACGGTGAGTGTGATCACAGCTGAGCACGTCGCCGCCCAGCGCCTCCCTCACGAAATCCTTGGCGGCATGGAACACCTGCGGCTCGGCGCGGCGGAACCTGTAGATGCTCTGCTTGGGGTCGCCGACGATGAAGACGCTCGGGCGCTTGCCGGCGGCGCCAGCATAGCTGCCCAGCCAGGCGTTCAGCGCCTGCCATTGCAGCGGGTTCGTGTCCTGGAACTCGTCAATCAGGAGGTGGGCGGTGCTCGCGTCCAGGCGTTCCTGCACCCAGCCGGAAAGCACCGGGTCGGACAGCATGACTTGCGCGGCACGTTCGACGTCGTTCATGTCGATCCAGCCACGCTCGCGTTTGAGTGCGCCGAACTGCGCAATGAGCAGACGCGCGAGCCGAATGATGCGTTGGTGATGAAGCCAGGCCTCGTGTTGCACGCGCGCGGCGCACAGCGCCTGCAACTCCGGCTCGGCCTCCTGCGCGGCAGGGAACTTGGTAAGGTGCGCGGTGAGCCGGTCCTCGCCGGCCACGAAGAAGGCCTTGCGCAGCAGGCTGAAGCGTTCCTGCAAGCTATCGCTTTCGAATGCGTCGACGATCAGTTGGGCGGCCTTCTGCGGCGTCTTGTTCTTCTCTGCGCCGAGCAGCCTCGCACGGGCCACCCAACGGGCGCGCGCCATGTCGCCATCGAGCATCGCCTCGGGCTCATGGACGCCGGCGAATTGCGGGAACACCTCGGCAAAGGGTTTCACCGAAGCCTCGACGACGCCATGTGTGTCTGCCAGCGTGAACTCCACGCGCTTGGAGAGCGCCGCATGAAGCGCCTTCTGCGTCTGGAACCGCCCGTGCGCGGCCACCGACGCTTCGAAGTCCCTCCGCGCCTGCGGCTCCTTCGCGACGGCGGCGTGAAAGCGTCGCCATACCAGCGCGACGGCCTCGCTGTCGTCCTCCAGCAAGTCGTAGTTGGCCGGCAATTCCAGCGCCTCCAGCACGGAGAGCGGCGCGCTGCGCAACAGCGCCGCGAACCAGCTGTGAAAGGTTCTCACCTGCACGGGCCGGCCACTTGCGAGCAGGCGCGCATAGAGGCCCTTCAATGCCGCGCGCAGCTCGGGTTGCGCAGGCAGGCCGCGATCGACGAGCGCCTTGTCCAGCACTTCAGGCGGGGCCGAAGCGAACGCCTCCAGCCACTCGTGCAGGCGCTGCCGCATTTCGCCCGCCGCCTTCTTGGTGAAGGTGATGGCGAGAATCTCTTGCGGCTGCGCGCCCTCCAGCAGCGCACGCAAGATGCGCGAGACGAGCATCCATGTCTTGCCCGCGCCCGCGCAGGCTTCCACGACGACGCTGCGCCTCGGGTCGCAGGCGATGGCGTAGAAGCGCTCGCGGGCGATGCGCTCTCCGTTGAGTTCGTAAGCCAAGTCCGTGCTCATGACCACCAGTCCCTGCGGCACAAGCCGCGCGCAGCGCAAAATTCGCAGGCGACGCCCTCGCCCAGCGCGGGCATGAGCGCGCCGTCGGCCACGCGGCCGAGGTCTTCCAGGATGCCTTCGGCCAGCAGTTGCCGCGCCTCGATGATGGCCTTCTGCTCGAAATCCCTCGTCTTCCCGCGTTCGCCGACATTCACATACGCGGCCCGAAGATCGCCGACATCCAGCAGCGCGGCGTAGAACGGAAGCTGCGTGTCTTCGCCGGGCGCCTTGACGCGCTCGCCGGTCTTGCCCTCGGCTTCGGTCTTGTAGTCCATCACCATCACGCTGCCATCGGGCATGCGGTCGATGCGGTCGATGCGCCCGACCAGCTTGACGGAGCCGAGCTGCATCTCGTGTTCGCTCTCCGCCTTCTCGAATACGGCCCCCAGCGCCTCGTGCTTTTGCAGCCAGGCGAGGTAGCCGTCGCGCACCTGCGGCCAGGCCGCGGCGAAGGGCAGGAATTCGCCCTCCTCCAGCCCCTGCGAGCGCGTGACTTCATCGGCCGTGATGTCCAGCAGCCGCGCGCGGCCGGGGCCAGCAGGCTCTGGGCTGGCGCGCAGCGCATCGTGGAAGGTGCCCAGCACCTTGTGCAGCCAGTTGCCGAAGTCGCGCTTGTCCAGCTCGGTGTCGATCTCGGCGGCCTCCTGCAGTCCGAGCTGCCGCAGCGCGAAAAATCGATAAGGGCAGCGCCGCAGATCTTCGTAGGCGCTGGCGGACAACTGCACGACCGGCAGGAGCGCTCCCGCCGGTTGCGGCTTGGCCACGGGCTGCGCTTGCACGGCGCGCACGCCGCGCGGATCGGCCGCGAAAGCCCCGCGCCCTTCCATTTGCAGCGAACGCACCAGGCTGCTGGCCAGCACGGGTTCTCCGCTGTCGTCACTGGCGCGCCAGAGCACATCGCACTGCGGCGCCTGCAGCGCGCTGCGCCAGCCGGCGCGGCGCTCCTGTTCCAGCGCCTCGCGGGACGGCAGGCCCAGCATCGCCCGTTGCGCGGCCGTCCATGGCCCTGCTGGTTCGGGCGAAGGTGGAAGGCGCACCTCGTCGCATCCGGCCAGCACCACGGCCGCCACATCACGGCCAAGCAGTTGGTTGAACGGCAGGATCACGACTTGCTCGGTGTCCGGGTTCTCCGGCTTGAAGGTCGCGGCCTCCAGTGCTTCGCCCGCCCAGGCGGTGAAGTCGGCGAGGGTGAAGCGCTGCGCGGCTTGCGGCAACAGCTGCCACTGGGCCTGCATATCCTCATGCAGGCCGAGCGTCTCCAGCACGCGCGCGCCGGCGGAATCGGACTCCAGCCGCGGCCAGTGCCCGCTCGCCTGCAAGAGCTCGCGCAGCGCCTGCAGCCACAGCGGCAACACCCGCGCGCGTTCCAGCGGCTCGCGCCAGGCATCGGCCTGGCCCACCAGCGCCCGCCATTTCGCGCCTTCATCGCTTCGCAGCGAAGGCACGGTCCGCCATTCGCGCAGCCCTTCGCGGCGCACGCGGCGCTCCAGCGCCGACGCCGTGGACGGCGCGACGGCCGGCGCGTTCTTCAACCAGTCGAGCACCGCGTCGCTGCCGGCATTCCATGCGCAGGCGCGCAAGGCGCCCATGACGTGCGCAGCCGCCCGCGTGGTGGAGAGCTTCCAGCCGGTTTCGTCGCGCACCCCGATGCCGCGCGCTGCGACCATCGCGCGCACCCGCCGGGTGAGGACACGATCGATGGCCGCGAGGGCCACGGGCACGCGCCCGGCTTCGACGTGGCGCATCACGCACGCAGCGGCCATTTCCGCCTCGTGCGAGGGATCGGCCGCCTCGTGAAGCGCGATCGCACCGAGCGGTGCATCGCCGTCGAGAGTGAGGCTGGCGGCCCTTTCGCCCAGCATCGTCGTGATCGGCTGCGTGATCGGGTCGGCCTCCAGACCCTCGATCACCACGAGCAGGTCGATCCCGCCAAGCAGGTCCGTGCGCAGCAGGGTATCCGTCGCATACGCAGAGGCCGCCGCCCATTCGACCGCGATGCGGCCCACGGCGGCTTCGAGCTGAAGGACCGGCGCTTCCGCGCCTAATGCCGCCGCCGTGCGTGCGCGTGCGGCCCACGCCTGCCTTTCGGCAGGGACAACGGCAGCGGCCAAGGCGGCAAGCTGCCAGGCCGCTTCCACCAACCGGCCCGCCAGCAGCTCTGCGCGCGCACCGAGCCCGGCCTTCTGAAGCCATGCGCGCGCTGTGAGCAGGTCGCGGCCCATGTCGAAGGCGAGGTCGTCGGTGCCGGGCACGAAGCCGGTCTTGCCGGCCCAGTTCATCGTGGTCTCGAACCGCGGCGCGAACCCGTCGGGCACGGCCACGGCCCAATGCCGGCGGGCCACCGGCATCAGCTGCGCGTAGGGCACGAGAACGATGGTTTGCGCCGGGTGCGCCGCGCGCTGAGCCAGCAGCTCGCGCATCGCGGCGACAAGCCTGGGCCAGCGGCCGGACTCATGCGTTTGTCCTATAGCGCTCATAGGGGAAAGGGGGCAGTCCGTAGCGGACGCGGGGACTTGGTTTCTGTCACAATTCCCCCACTGTACTTGCACAGCCGATGCACCCTCGCCGCGGCACCCCCCAATAGCCCAAAGGAACTCAAACCATGGCAAGCGACCTGATCAAGCACGTTTCCGACGCAACATTCGAAGCCGACGTCCTGAAGGCCGACAAGCCGGTGCTGGTGGACTACTGGGCCGAATGGTGCGGCCCCTGCAAGATGATCGCCCCGATCCTGGACGAAGTCTCCGCCACCTACCAGGACAAGCTGCAGATCGCCAAGATGAACGTCGACGAAAACCGCGATATTCCGGCCAAGTTCGGCATCCGCGGCATCCCCACGCTGATGCTGTTCAAGGATGGCCAGCTGGCGGCCACGAAGGTCGGCGCGATGAGCAAGGCACAGCTGACGGCCTTCATCGACCAGCAGCTCGCCTGAACGTGTCGTTGCGGGCTCCGCCCGCAATTGCCCATTTTTCCTGCATAATCCCCTTCAGTTCACCGATCCGTTACCCGCGGGCCGGTTCGAGTTTCCCGGTTTGTGAGGCTTTCTTGCCTCACGGCAAACCTCCCCCAAAGCCAACCAGAACTCCGCGCGGAGTACCTCCATGCACTTAAACGAACTCAAGGCACTTCACGTGTCTGAAGTCCTGAAGCAGGCCGAAGAGCTTGAGATCGAAAACACCGGCCGCATGCGCAAGCAGGAGCTGATGTTCGCGATCATCAAGAAGCGCGCCCGCGCCGGCGAGCAGGTCTTTGCAGACGGCGTGCTGGAAATCCTGCCCGATGGCTTCGGCTTCCTGCGCAGCCCGGACACGAGCTACACCGCCAGCACCGACGACATCTACATCTCGCCTTCGCAGGTGCGCCGCTTCAACCTGCACACCGGCGACATGATCGAAGGCGAAGTGCGCACGCCCAAGGACGGCGAGCGCTACTTTGCGCTCACCAAGCTGGACAAGGTCAACGACGGGCCGCCCGAGCAGAACAAGCACAAGGTGATGTTCGAGAACCTGACGCCACTGTTCCCCAAGGAGCAGATGAAACTCGAGCGCGAGAACTTCAAGGGCGAAGAGAACATCACCGGCCGCATCATCGACATCATCGCGCCGATCGGCAAGGGCCAGCGCGCTCTGCTGGTGGCCCCGCCCAAGAGCGGCAAGACGGTGATGATGCAGCACATGGCGCACGCTATTGCCGCCAACTACCCCGACATCTACATGATGGTGCTGCTGGTGGACGAGCGCCCGGAAGAAGTGACGGAAATGCAGCGCTCGGTCAAGGGCGAGGTGATCGCCTCCACCTTCGACGAGCCCGCCGCGCGCCACGTGCACGTCGCCGAAATGGTGATCGAGCGCGCCAAGCGTCTGGTCGAACTGAAGAAGGACGTGGTGATCCTGCTCGACTCGATCACCCGCCTCGCCCGCGCCTACAACAACGTGGTGCCTTCTTCGGGCAAGGTGCTGACCGGCGGCGTCGATGCCAACGCGCTGCAGCGGCCCAAGCGCTTCCTGGGCGCTGCCCGCAACGTGGAAGAGGGCGGCTCGCTGACCATCATCGCCACGGCCCTCATCGACACCGGCAGCCGGATGGACGAAGTGATCTTCGAAGAGTTCAAGGGCACGGGCAACAGCGAAATCCACCTCGATCGCCGCCTGTACGAAAAGCGCGTGTTCCCCTCGATCCAGCTCAACCGCAGCGGCACCCGCCGCGAGGAGCTGCTGTTGGCCCCGGAGATCCTGCAAAAGACCCGCATCCTGCGCCAGTTCATGTACAACATGGACGAGATCGAAGCCATGGAGATGGTGCTCAAGAGCATGAAGGCCACGAAGAGCAACGTCGAGTTCTTCGACATGATGCGCCGCGGGGGATAAGCCCACCCCCGAAGGTAACGCTATAATCTTGGGTTTTCGCGAAAAGTACGCCCGATGTCCGGGCGCGGCTGCCGCAACCGACAAGGAAAGATCATGAAAGAAGGCATTCACCCCAACTACCGCGACGTCCTCTTCGTGGACCTGTCGAACGGTTTCAAGTTCGTGACGCGTTCGTGCGCACAAACCAAGGAAATGGGCAAGACCGACGACGGCCGTGAGCTGCCGATGTTCAAGCTGGACACCTCCAGCGAGTCGCATCCCTTCTATACCGGCACGCAGAAGTCGGTCAACGACATGGGCGGCCGTGTCGACAAGTTCTTCAAGAAATTCGGCAAGCCGGGTACCGCCAAGGCCGAAAAAGAAGACGAGAAGACCGACGCCAAGTAAGCAGCGTCTTCGCCACAAGCAGGGCAGCCCGGGCAACCGCGCTGCCCTTGTTTTTGGGGCGCTGTCTTGCGGGCCCATAATCGCGCGCAGTGAACCAGCCGACACCCGCCATCGTCACCCAGGACGCCGTTCGCCGGCTGCCGCGCATCGCGCTCCTGCTGTTTTGCGTCGCCTATGTCATACCGGGTTTCGTCGGCCGCGAACCATGGAAGAACGCCGACATCACGGCGTTCGGCTACATGTTCGAGCTGGCGCGCGGGGGCGCGTCATGGCTTGCGCCGCGGCTGCTCGGCCACCCCCCCGAATTCGACGCACTGCTGCCCTACTGGCTGGGCGCCTGGGCCATGCAAGCCGCGCCTGCGTGGATCGCACCTGATTTCGCCGCCCGCATCCCATTTGCGCTCCTGCTTGCGCTGACGCTTGCGGCCACCTGGTACGGCGTGTATTCGCTGGCTCGCAGCCCACAGGCCCAGCCCGTACCCTTTGCCTTCGGCGGCGAAGCAAGCCCCGCCGATTACGCCCGAGCCATGGCCGATGGCGGCCTGCTCGCCCTGATCGCCACCCTGGGCCTGGCGCAGCTGTCGCATGAGACGACGCCGGCCCTCGCACAACTGGCCTTCACCGCCCTTGCCTTCTTTGCGATGGCCGCGCTGCCCAGGCGCCCCCGCGTAGCCATCCCTTGCCTGTTCGCGGGGTTGGCCGGCCTGGCCTTGAGCGGAGCGCCGGCCATGGCGGTCCTCTTCGCAGCGGGGGGCTTGCTGGTGAGCCTGTTCGAGGCACACGGCGAAGCAGAGCCCCCGCCGCTGGCACGCTGGAAGGCGGTCACCGCATTCGCGGTGGCCCTGGCTTTCGTAGCGGCGCTCGCTACCGGGTTCGACGCCTGGCATTGGCGCGTGTCGGACGGCCTGGCGCGCGACTGGCGCTCACTGGGCCGGCTGCTGCTGTGGTTCACCTGGCCGGCGTGGCCGTTGGCACTGTGGACGCTGTGGCGCTGGCGCCGGCAGCTCGTAAGCCGACATGTGGCGCTGCCGTTGTGGTTCCTCGTTGTGTCGATCGGCACCACGATGGCCACACCCTCCTCCGACCGCTCGCTGCTGCTGGGTCTTCCGGCACTTGCGGCCTTGGCCGCGTTCGCCTTGCCCACCCTGAGCCGCAGCGTCGGCGCCCTGATCGACTGGTTCACACTGCTGTTTTTCAGCGGCTGCGCCTTCATCATCTGGGTGATCTGGATCTCGCTGCAGACGGGCGTGCCCGCCAAACCGGCCGCCAACGTCGCCAAGCTCGCTCCCGGCTTCGAGCCCAGCTTCTCCGCCGTTGCCTTCGTCGCGGCCCTTGCCGCCACGCTTGCATGGGCGTGGCTGGTGAAGTGGCGCACGGGCCGCCATCGCTCGGTGATCTGGAAGAGCCTGGTGCTGCCCGCAAGCGGCGCTGCACTGTGCTGGTTGCTGCTCATGACGCTGTGGCTGCCCGTGCTGGACTTCGCGCGCAGCTACACGTCGGTGGTGCGCGGCGTCGCGCGGCACATCGACCGTCCCGGGTGCGTGGAGGTGTTCGGGCTCGGCCGGGCGCAAGCCGCCGCGTTTCGCTTTCACGGGCAGATGGACCTGCGGGTTGCCGCCCGGGAAGCCACTTGCCCATGGCTCCTGGTCGCGGCCGACGTGCAACCGGCCATGTCGGTCGCGCTGGATATGCGCCGCTGGAAGCTCGTCGCCAGCATCCGGCGGCCCGTGGATGCCCACGACAACGTACTGCTCTACCGGAGGGCGGCTGCCCAGTGACGGAGCTGCGAATTCTGGTTCGACATGCGGGCACCGTGCTCGTTGGCCAGCTGGCAGTCATGGCGTTTGGCGTCACGGACACCATCGTCGCGGGACGCTATTCGCAGGAGGCCCTGGCCGCGCTGTCGGTCGGCTCCGCCATCTACATCAGTGTCTTCGTCGCCCTGATCGGCGTGATCCAGGTCCTGCTGCCCGCCTGGGCCGAGCTGCATGGCGCGGGGCGCAGCGACGAGCTCGGCCGCTCGGTGCGCCAGTCCCTCTACCTGACTGGCCTCGCCACGGCAGCGGGCTTCCTGGGCTTGTTGCTGTCTGCGCCACTGCTGCGCTGGACAGACGTCCCGCCCGCGATGCGCGGCGAAGTCCACGCCTATCTCGCCGCGTTGGGCCTGGCGTTGCCGGCAACGTTGCTGTTCCGGCTGTTCAGCACGCTCAACCAGAGCCTGGGCAAGCCGCTTCTCGTCACGTGGCTGCAGATTGCGGCATTGGGCCTGAAGGTTCCGCTGTCCATCTGGTTCGCTTTCGGCGGCCTCGGCCTCGACGGGCACGGTGCGGTGGGATGCGCCTGGGCCACCGTCGCGGTCAACTACCTGCTGCTGGCAGGCGCCGTATGGCTGCTTCGAACGCAGCCGCTGTATGTGCCCTATTCGCTCTGGCACCGGATGGAGCCGCCGGACTGGCGCGCCATCTGGCGCTTTCTGCACCTGGGCATTCCAGCCGGGCTGGCAGTGATGGTCGAGGTCACTTCGTTCACGCTGATGGCGCTCTTCATCGCGCGGCAGGGCACGCTGGCCTCGGCCGCGCACCAGATCGTTTCGAACTTCGCCGCCGTGATCTACATGATGCCTCTGTCGATCTCCATCGCGACGAGTGCCAGGGTGAGCTACTGGCTCGGAGCCGGCGACCCGAAGCGGGCCCGGCATGCAATCCGCACCGGGTTCAAGCTGGTCCTCGGCGCCGCCCTGGCGTTCAGCGCGGTGCTCGGGTTGGCGCGCGGTGAGATCGCGTCCATCTACGCCAGCGATCCGCAGGTCGTTGCCCTCGCGGCCGGGTTACTGATGTGGCTGGCGCTCTATCAGGTCGGCGACGCGACGCAGGCGCTGTGCGTGTTCGTCCTGCGCTGCTACCGTGTCGCGGTGGCCCCATTGGTCGCCTATTGCGTCCTGCTCTGGGGCGCCGGGCTGGCAGGCGGCTACCTGCTGGCATACCACGGCATCGGGCCTTGGCCGGCCATGCATTCGCCGGCCGCGTTCTGGATCATGAGCGCGCTCGCGCTGGCCCTGCTGGCTATCGTGCTGCCGCTGATTCTGTGGCGGGCAGTCCGCTCCTGGCAGCCGCTGCCCCAACCGGCCGCAGCCGGCTAGGCGGAAAGACGATCGCGAACGTCGAGCCCACACCCGGGGTGCTTTCGATCTTCAGCTCGGCGCCGTGGCGCTGCACCACGTGCTTCACGATCGCCAGGCCCAGCCCGGTGCCGCCGGTTTCTCGCGAGCGGCTGCGGTCCACCCGATAGAACCGCTCGGTGAGGCGGGAAATATGTTCGGACGCGATGCCTGGCCCCGAATCGCGCACCGAGAATTCGAAGCGGCCATCCGCCAGGGTGCGGCCCTGCACGTGGATCGTTCCGCCCGATGGCGTGTAGCGCACCGCATTGCTCACCAGATTGGACAAGGCGGAAAGCAGTTCGTGCGGCGAGCCTGCGATTTCCAGGTCGGGCGCGGCCGCGAAGCGAAGGCCTTGCGACTTGCCGAGGATGGCCGACAGCGCCTGAGCCTCCTGTTCGCATTGGGCCATCATGGTTGCAACGGAGGTCCATTCGCCCGAGCCCGGCAAGGGACTGCCTTCCAGCCGTGACAGCGTGAGCAGGTCGCTGACTAGCGTCTGCATCCGGTGGGCCTGCTGGGCCATGAGCGCCAAGTAGCGCTCGCGTTCGTGCTCGTCCAGCGGGAGGTGCTGCAAGGTTTCCACGAAACCCATCAGCACCGTGAGAGGCGTGCGGATCTCGTGCGATACGTTGGCAACAAAGTCGCGGCGCATGATTTCGGCCTGCTCCACCGCGGTGACATCGCGTGACAGCAGCAGCGTGCGCCCTTCGCCATAGGGGTGCAGGTGGACGGAGAGCTTGACCGGCCTGGATGCCGAACTGCCGGGACCGGCGATCACGATCTCATGCGTCCACTTGCCGCTATTGAAGTAGGCCGCGAACGAAGGATCGCGAACCAGGTTGCCCACCTGCTGCTGCATGTCACGCTGGAGGTCGAAGCCGAACTGCTGCGCCGCGGTCTGGTTGGACCACTCGATCCGGCCTTGCGGGTCCAGAAGCACGACGCCGTTCGGCGAAGCCTGGATCGCGGCGAGGAATTCCTGGAGCCGCCTGCGGGAATCCGCGAGTTCTTGCTCGCGGGTGCGCAGGATGCGCCGCATGCGGTCCACCAATTCACCCCAGAGCCCGCCCACGTTGAGCGGCGCGGTGGAGTCCCCGTGCCGAATCCAGCGCAGCACGCGTCCAGCGCGCATGCTGTCCACCACCAGCCAGCCGAGGCCCCCGGCAACCAGCCCCACACGGATGCCGCCGTCATGGCCAAGCCACCAGCCGATCAGGCCGCCGGCCAGCAGGCAAATGAGGAAACTGATGAAACGCGGCGCCATCGCTGATTGTCACTCCGCCGCGCGCAATGGCGGCACGCCTTCAGTTCAGGCGGCCGCTCCGGTAGCGGCCGCGGAATGCGACGTCAGGCGATAGCCTGCGCCGCGCACGGTTTCGATCATCGCGCCCGCTCCACCGAGCGATTCGCGCAAGCGCTTGACATGGACGTCGACGGTGCGCTCCTCGATGAAGACATGGTCGCCCCAGATCTTGTCCAGCAGCTGGGAGCGGCTGTGCACCCGCTCGGGGTGCTTCATGAGGTAGTGCAGCAGCTTGAATTCGGTCGGGCCCACCTTCAGCGGCTGCCCTTGCCAGGTCACCCGATAGGTTGCCGCATCGAGCGATAACGCGCCAACGGCCACGCTGTCGCTCACCTGCTCGGGCGCGCGGCGGCGCAGCACCGCCCGGATACGCGCCAGCAGTTCCTGCGTGGAAAACGGCTTGGTGATGTAGTCGTCCGCGCCGGCATCGAGGCCGGCCACCTTGTCCGGCTCGTCGCCGCGCGCGGTCAGCATGAGGATGGGGATGGCCTTCGTGCGCGCGTCGCCGCGCCATTTGCGCGCCAGCGCCAATCCGCTCTGGCCGGGTAACATCCAGTCCAGAAGGATGACATCCGGCAACACCGCATCGAGTTCGCGCTGCGCGGCGGCGCCGTCCTCCGACCACACCGGCTGGAAGCCGTTGTGCCGCAAGTTGACCGAGACCAGCTCGGCAATGGCGGGCTCGTCTTCGACGATGAGGACGCGAGGCAGCTTCTTCATGGTTCCTATCGGACGATGGACTCGATCTTTTCCATCGAGCTGTGGCGGACGTCGGCGCCCTTGACCACGTAGATGATGAACTCGGCGATGTTCTTGGAATGGTCGCCGATGCGCTCGATCGCCTTGGCGACGAACAGCAGGTTCAAGCTGGCCGAAATGGTGCGGGGGTCTTCCATCATGTAGGTGATGAGCTTGCGCACGAAGCCGCCGAATTCTTTGTCGATCAGGTCGTCTTCCTTCAGGATCGCGACCGCGGCATTGGCATCAAGCCGGGCGAAAGCATCGAGTGCCTTGCGCAGCAGGCCGGAAGCCAGGTCGGCGGCGATCCGCAATTCCGAGGAAGGCAGCTTGCGAGCTTCACCGCTCTCGATGATGGACTTGACCATGCGGGCGATCCGCTCGGCCTCGTCGCCGGCGCGTTCCAGGTTGGCCGTGGTCTTGGAGATCGCGATCAGCAGGCGCAAGTCACGTGCCGTCGGCTGCCTGCGCGCGATGATCGACGACAGCTCGCGGTCGATCTCCACTTCCATGAGGTTCACGCGGGTTTCAATCTCCAGCACCTGGCTGGCGGCCTCCTCGCTGAACTGCGCAAGCGCATACACGGCGGTATGGATCTGGGATTCGACCATGCCGCCCATTTCCATCACGCGCGTCGAAACGGCGCTGAGCTCGCTGTCGAACTGGCTGGATAAGTGCTTGTCTGTCATGGCGTTACCCGAACCTTCCCGTGATGTAGTCCTCGGTCTCCTGGCGCTTGGGCTTCATGAAGATGTCGTTGGTCACGCCATATTCAATCAGCTCGCCCAGGTACATGTAAGCAACGTAATCGGACACCCGCGCCGCCTGCTGCATGTTGTGCGTCACGATCAGCACCGTCACCTTGTTCTTGATCTCGGTGATGAGCTCCTCGATCGCGCCGGTGGCGATGGGGTCGAGCGCCGATGTCGGCTCGTCGAACAGCACGATCTCCGGGTCGGTCGCCAGCGCGCGCGCAATGCACAGGCGCTGCTGCTGGCCACCCGACAGATTGACGGCCAGTTCGTCCAGCCGGTTCTTCACCTCGTTCCAGATCGCCGCACCCTTGAGCGCCGCCTCGACCTTGTCCTCGAGATAGGTGGCCGACTTCTCGCCGCGCACTCGAAGGCCGTAGGCCACGTTCTCGAAGATCGACTTCGGGAAGGGGTTGGGCTTCTGGAAAACCATCGAGATGCGCATGCGCACCTCGATCGGGTCCACCGACGCGTCGAGCAAGTCGACGTTGTCCGGGTGCAACTCGATCCGGCCGTCGTAGCGGTGGCCGGGGTACAAGTCATGCATCCGGTTGAAGCACCGCAGGTAGGTCGACTTGCCGCAGCCGCTGGGGCCGATGAGCGCGGTGACCTTGTTCTCGTACACCGGCATCGTGATGGACTTCAGCGCCTTGAAATCGCCGTAGTAGAAGTCGAGATCGCGCGACTGCGCCTTGAGCGCAGGTGCGTTCTCGGGCAGGGTCATTGTCGATGGCATATTATTTTTCCGGTCCGGTGGTGGGCGTCATCACCATTTGATATTTTTGCGCAGGCGGTAGCGCAGCCAGATGGCCAGCGTGTTCATGCCGAGCGTCAGCAGCACCAGCACCAGGCTGGCGGCGGCGGCGTTGGCGTGGAAGGCCGGGTCCGGTCGCGACGTCCAGTTGAAGATCTGGATGGGCATCACCGTGAACGGCGAGAACAGCCATTCGAACGGGCCCGCAGCCTCGCCGGTGAATGGCAGGGGTGGCAAAAATGCGATGAACGTCAGCGCGCCGATCGTGATGATGGGCGCCGTCTCGCCGATCGCGCGCGACAGGCCGATGATGACGCCCGTCAGGATGCCCGGCATGCCGTAGGGGATGAGGTGGTCGCTGCACACCTGCCACTTGGTCGCGCCGCAGGCATAGGCGCCCTCGCGCACGGTCTGCGGAATCGCACGCAGCGCCTCCCGCGTCGCGACGATCACGATGGGCAGGATCAGCAGGGCCAGTGTCAACCCGGCCGAGAGGATGCTCTGGCCGAACCCGAAGGTGTAGACGAACAGGCCCAGGGCCAGCAGGCCATAGACGATGGACGGGACGCCGGCGAGATTGGTGATGTTGATCTCGATGATGTCCGTGAACCAGTTCTTGCGCGCATATTCCTCTAGGTAGATGGCGCTGGCGATGCCCACGGGAATCGCGAACACCGCGGTGACGAGCATCACCAGCAGCGAGCCGACCCAGGCCGACAGGATCCCGGCCTGCCCTGCCCGGCGCGACGGGAAGCTGGTGAAGAACTCGACCGTCAGGCGGGGTAAGCCATCGATGGCCATCTGCGCGAACAGCGCCACCAGCGTCAGGATGCCGACCGACATCGCTGCAAGGCCCACAACGCCGAAGATGATGTCCCAGCGCTTGTGCGAGCGGATGATGTCGCGCAGCTTGGCCGATTTTTCGGCAGGCGTCAGCGAAGCGTGGTCCTTCATCAGTAGGCCTCCCGGTACTTGCGCCGTAGCCAGTAGCCCAGCAGGTTGAACATCAGCGTCAGCAGCATGAGCGTGAGGCCGGCGGCAAAAATGGTCTGGTAGCCCACGCTGCCGTGCGGCAGGTCGCCCAGGGCCACCTGCACGATGTAGGAGGTGATGGTCGCCGCGGGCTCGAGCGGGTTGAGCGTGAGGTTGGGTTGCATGCCCGCGGCCACCGCAAGGATCATGGTTTCACCGACCGCTCGCGATATGCCGAGGATGTAGGCGGATGCGATCCCGGAGAAAGCGGCCGGCACCACCACGCGCGTCGCCGTCTGGAAGCGCGTCGAACCCATGGCGTAGGCCCCCTCGCGCAGGCTCATGGGCACGGCGCGCATGGCGTCCTCCGACAGCGAGGACACATACGGAATGATCATGATGCCCATCACGATCCCCGCCGAGAGGATGTTGAAGGTGGGCAGGTCGGGATAAATTTTCTGGATCAGCGGCGTGACCACCAGCAGCGCGAAGAACCCGTAGATGATCGTGGGAATGCCTGACAGCAGTTCCAGCACGGGCTTGAGCACCTCGCGCACACGGTGCCCCGCGAATTCGGAGAGGTAGATGGCAATGATGGTGCCCAGCGGGATGGCGATGAGCAGCGCTACGAGCGAACTGCTGAGCGTTCCCGACAGCAGGACGATGATGCCGAAGTGCGCGTCATCGAACAGCGGCGTCCATTGCCGGTCGGTGAGGAACGTCCACAGCGGCACGTGGCTGAAGAAGGCCACCGATTCCCGCACCAGGATGTACACGATGGCGAGCGTCGTGAACACCGATACGCACGCAGCCATCAGCAGCACGGCCTCGATGAGCTTGTCCTTGCGCTTGCGGGCTGCCTTCATGCTGGCGAGCTCGGCCAGCCGAGCGTCGCCGGTCAGGGGAACAGAGGCCACGATGCGATCCGAAGTGGTGATGGCGCTCATTGTAGTTATGCGGAAAAAGGTGTATCCGGACAGCGCGAAGCCAGCCTGCAGCGATTGCGCACAGGCTGGCCCTCGGGTTTCAGATTACTGCGACGCTTCGCGCTTGAGCAGTTCGGCGATGGTGATGCCGACCTCGTTCTTGCCACCGAAAACGGTGCCCTTCTTGCCTTTGGCGACGTGGTCGGCCGCGGTCTTGTAGGCGTCCGCAGGCAGCGGGACGTACTTCACTTCCTTGGCCATCTTGGCGGCGTTGGCCAGGTAGAAGTCGACGAACTTCTTGACTTCCGGCTTGGCCATGGACTTGGCGTTGACGTAGATGAAGATCGGGCGGGCGAGCGGCTGGTAGCTGCCATTGAGCACCGTTGCCTCGCTTGGCGCAACGGCGGGCTTGCCATCCTTCTCGACGATGGGCAGCGCCTTGAGCTTGCCCTGGTTCTCGGCGTAGTACGCGTAGCCGAAGTAGCCGATGGCGTTGACATCACCCGCGACACCCTGCACCAGCACGTTGTCGTCCTCGGACGCGGTGAAGTCGCCGCGGCTGGACTTGGACTTGCCGACGATGGCCTCGGTGAAGTAGTCGAAAGTACCCGAATCCGAACCGGCGCCGAACAGCTTGATCGGCTGGTCCGGCCAAGCCGGGTTCACCTGGTTCCAGCGCGTGACCTTGCCTTGGGCAGCCGGCTCCCACATCTTCTTGAGCTCGGCCACGGTGGCCTGCTTGAGCCAGGTGTTACGGGGGTTGATGACCACGGTGAGCGCGTCGAACGCCACCGGCAGTTCGAAGTACTCGACACCGACGGCCTTGCAGGCTTCCATTTCCGACTTGGTGATCGGACGGGAGGCGTTGGCGATGTCGGTCTCGTTGCGGCAGAACTTCTTGAAGCCGCCACCCGTGCCGGAGACGCCCACGGTGACCTTCAGGCCCTTGTTGGCCTTCTGGAATTCCTCGGCGACCGCCTCGGTCACGGGGTAGACGGTGCTGGAGCCGTCGACTTTGACCACTTGCGCCATAGCCGCCAGAGGGGCGCCGGCCAGGAAGGCCAGGGCCGAGACGGCTAGCAGGGACTTGGAAGTGAATTTCATGGTGTTCCTCAGGTTGGGAGTGCGCGCCGGAGCGCTTGCCCCGGACTTTATTTCACGCAGATGACGGTTTCGTGACAACTCAGATGGCCTTGCAGTTCCTCGCGGCCGGTTTCCCCTGGTGCTGTAGCTCCATGCCGGCCGAGGACCCCGTCGTCAGCTTCCAGCCTTCCGCTTCGTAAACGCCGGCTTGCTTGCGGTCCAGCTCGTACCCGCCCTCGTAGCGCACACGCACGCTCGAGCCGTCGTCAGCCAGGCGCGCCTGCAACTGCTTGCCGCCGTCGCACTTGTACGTGACGAACTGGCCGACCTTCATGCCGGCAGGCGCCGCGGTGGTGGTGGCGCAGCCGCCGAGGAAGGCCAGGGTCGCGGCCATCGTGAGAAGAGCGTATTTCATGGGGTTCTCCTTATGTGAAACAGGACGTGTCGCAGTGTGGCCGCCGGGCGTGACGGCCACATGACTGCTTCGCGTCAGTCGTGTGACAGCACTTTTTTTATTAACTTCCGATTCGCCCACCGTCGTTCTTGGTGATCACGATCGTCGCCGAGCGCGGCCGCTTGCCCGCGCCATAGCCCGCGTTGCTCGGCCACTGGCTGGTGTACTTGGTGGGATCGGCCAGGTTGGCCTGCGACGTGGATTCGCCCGGATGCTGGATATTCACGAAGATCGCCTTGCCGTCCGGCGTTTCGCACAAGCCCGTGATCTCGCAGCCGGAGGGCCCGACCAGGAATCGCTTGAGCGTGTCGGTCGTCGGCGCCTTGCCCACGGGCGTTTCCACCACCAGGGTTCCGCCGGCGGCCTTGGTGTAGCTCAAAGTCTTCTTCGCACCGTCGCCAACCTGGCCGGGAACCGCCGCGAGCATCATGCAGTTGGTCACGTCGGTGTAGGCGCCATCGTCGGTCTGGATCCAGCAGATGCCGGTGCTCGGGCTGAAGACCAGCCCGTCGGGGCTGGAGAAGTCCTGGTCGGCGGTGAGCGCCGAGAGGTTGACCATACCCTTGTCGGCGCCGGCTTCGGCGCCGAACAGGTAGACGTCCCAGGTGAACGTGGTCGCGGCGGCCACGCCCGCGCCTTCCTTGACGCGTAGCAGGTGCCCGTTGGGATTGCCCGACTGCGCGGTCGCGCCCTTCATGTCGGTGTACACGCGCGGATTGGCCGCGTCCGGTGTGAGTTGCGAAGAGGTGGTGGGCTCGACACGGCGGTTGCTGTTGTTGGTCAGCGTGTAATAGATCTCGCCATTGGCAGGGTTCACCGCGCACCACTCGGGGCGATCCATCTTGGTCGCGCCCACCGCGTCCGCCGCCAGCCGGCTGTTCACGCAGATGTCGGCATGGTCGGCGAACGCGTAAGTGACGTAGTTTGCGATCGACGTGTTGGACAGGGAGAGTTCGACCCACTGGCCCGTGCCGTCGGCGTTGAACTTCGCCACGTACAACTTGCCGCTGTCCAGGTACTTGTCGCCGACGGCGACGCGATCGGCCGCCGTCGCGTCGGCCGGGTTCCAGGTGGCCGTACTGACGAACTTGTAGATGTACTCGCCGCGCGCGTCGTCACCCATGTACACAGCCAGGGGCTGGCCGGCGACCGGGGTGCCGAACGCGGCACTCTCGTGGGCGAAGCGGCCCAGCGCGGTGCGCTTCTTGATGGCTTTGGTCTTGTCGTAGGCGTCGATCTCGACGATGTAGCCCATGCCGCTCATCTCGTTGCGGTAGTCGTCGCTGCCGTCGGCGGAGGTGCCGGTCTTGCTGATGTTCCAGCGGGCGTACTTGTCGTCGGCGCCGGCACTCTCCCAGCCGTGGCGCGAGGCGCCGCCCTGGGAGCGGCCGTAGCGGTTGAGAGAGGTGACGCTCTTGTCGTTGCCGCGGGCGGTGTTGTCCGTGGCACTGCGCGTGAAGTAGTTGACCCAGTTCTCCTCGCCGGTGAGGTAGGTGCCCCACGGCGTCTTGCCGGTACCGCAGTTGTTCAGGGTGCCGCGAGTGCGCGTTCCGGTCGGCGAATACTTGGTCACCAGTAGCGCATTTCCGCGCGCGGGGCCGGCGATCTCGATGTCGGTCAGCGGCGTGACGCGGCGGTTGAAAGTGGAGTCCTTCAAGTATTCCCACTTGCCGGCGGTCTTGCGGATTTCGACGACGGAGACGCCATGGATGGCGACTTCCTTGTCCACTTCGGAGGCCGGACGCGGCAGCGTCGTGGTTCCACCATCAGCATGGAGGAAGAAGGAGCTGAGCTTCTCGTCCGTGGTGGCTTCGTGGTTCACGGCCAACAGCGCGCGCTCCGCGGCGCTGGTGGACGGCTTGCCGTCGGCGGACAGGCCGAAGTATTCCATGCCGTCATGGTGGTCGCCCGCGCGGTTTTCAAAGCCGGTGTCCGTTCCGTCGTTCTTGTAGGCAGCCGTCCCGGCGGAAAGCGGGTCGCCGAGCGCGTACAGCACGCTCGCGGTGTAGCCCGCAGGCACGGCCACCACGTCGGCCAGGCTCTTGGGGACAGCCGTGAAGGCCAGCAGCTTCTCGGCCGGAGCGGCCACTTCGTCGTCACCGCCGCCACAGGCGGACAGCCCCAATCCGCCCAGCATCGCCGTGCCGAAGGTGCCGACGCCGCCGCGCAGCAGGCCACGTCGGCTCAGGCGCGCCTGCAGGACGTTGTCGAACGTGGGGTTTTGCGTCGTGTTGGAGTTCTCGTCGTTGAAATCGACCGCGTGCAGCGGAAGGTCGGAAGGCTTGTTCATTGTTTTCCTACGGGTTGAGAGTCGTGATGAGTCGCGCCCTGCACTCTATGAACCCGCCGTGACGCGGCTGTGACGCAATGGTGAAAGGCGCGTGACAGGCACGCCTCAGGCCCGCCGCATCCTCACAACCAGATGCGCTTCGTACCGGTCCCACAGCAGCGGGATGACGAAGGGCGAGCCCCCGGCGACCGCCGCCGGCTCGCCGTTGCGCCGATTCAGCACCTCGGGCGGCGAGATCTGCATGCCCTCGCCGAAATGCCGGCGGGCGTAGCCCGACATCTGGTTGGCGATCTCCCCCACGATGTCGCGATGGCTCGCTTCGGAATAGTCGCTCTCGCCCAGCAGCAGCAGCACGTGCGACAGCAGCCCGCGCGGCGCCGAGAAAGCGACGCTGCCGCGGTAGCTGCCCTCAAGGCGGATCAGGCCCTGGTAGTCGTTCCACACCACGCAATCGGTGGTGTCCATCAGGTAGGCCGTGCGCACTGCCGCCTTGCTGCGCGTGGATTGCAGGAAGAACGCCGATGCCGCGTCCGAGAACACTCGGATGTCCTCCGCTTTCAGGGGCGCGCCGGTCATGCCATCAGCTCCCGCAGCGACTCGACGAGCTGCTCGTCCGAAAAGGGCTTGAGCAGGAAGCCGTGGGCGCCTCGTGTCATCGCCTTGAGCGCGGTCGCGCGATCGCTAAGCGCCGAAACCACCAGGACCCGCGACTGCGGCACGACGCTGCGCAGCGCCTCCAGGCACGCGGACCCGTCCATCCGCGGCATCGTCAGGTCCATGGTCACGAAATCCGGCTTGTGGACCTGCGCCTGCTGCACTGCCTCGACCCCGTCGGCGGCAAGGGCGACCACGCTCACGCCTTGCAGCCGCTCGTCGGCCGCAAGGCGGGCGATGCGGTTGCGAAAAATCATCGAGTCGTCCACGACCATGAGCCTGCGCGGTATCACGAGGCGGCCCCGAACTGCATGACGAACCGCGTGTACTTGCGAGGCTGCGTCATGACCCGCAGCTTGGCGCCCGCCTTCTCCGCGATCTGGCGCACGAGCGCCAGGCCGACGCCGCGCCCCGCATGCTCGGTCACCTCCGTGGCGGTGGAAAAGTTGGGGTCGAAGATGAAGCCCAGCAGCTGCGCGTCGCTCAGGCTGGCGGAGTCGGCGCGCAGCTTCGCCACGCGCTCGCGCACCGCCGGAACTTCGATGCCCCTGCCGTCGTCGCTGAGCGTCACTTCAAGGCGCCCGTCCACTCCGCGGCCGATCTCCAGCCGAAGCTCACCCACCGGCGACTTGCCTTGGCCGACCCGCTCGTCGGGCTCCTCGATGCCGTGCACCACCGCATTGCGGACAAGCTGCGGCAACGCCTCGCGCAGCACGTGGGCGATCTCCAGGGGAATCGACGCCTCGGCGATGTGCGCCGTCAAGCGAACCTGCTTGCTAAGCGATTGCGCGACGCGCTGCGACAGCGAGCGCAGGTTGTCGACCATGGCCTCCACGCGGCGCGGCCCGTCTGCCTCTTGCGCGCCGGCCAGCTTGCCCATCCGGTCGAACACGCGGTAGAGGCGCTCCACCTGCTCCTGCACGCGAGAGAGTTCGAGCACGACGGGAATCAAGTCCTCGCCGGCCAGGTCGGGGCGTTTCAGCAGGGGCGCCAGCGCGTCCTCCATCAGGTGCGCCTGGCGCGACACCGCCATCAGGCTCAGGGCCGCCCCCTCGCCCTTGATACCGTGCACCAGCCGGGCGGCCTCCTGCACCAGCTTCAGGTAGGCCCGGGGCTGGCGCCCCACCTCGCGCATGGCCTGGTTCAAGTCGGCCAGGCGGGCCCGCGCGCCCACCAGGAAGTCCTGCAGCAGCGCGGGCTCGTGCTCGAGCACGCGGATCAGATCCTCCACGTCGCTGCGGGCCGCCTCCTGCGTGGCCACAAGTTCACGCTCGAGCTGCACCTTGTGCGTCACGTCGAAGACCGTCACCAGCAGTTCCTTGACCACGCCATCCTCGCGCACCTGCGTCATCTGGAAGGTGAGGAAGCGCGGCTTTTCGTTCGACCTTGCGGGCGGCGCCACCTGCACATCGCGCAGCGGGTCGAGCTGGCTCAGCAAGGCCGGTTTGACCTTGGGGTCGAACATCAGGTCGAGATAGCTGCGCGCCTCCTGCGCCCGATCCTGGCCGAGCATGACATCGAGCAAAGCACGGAAGTCGTCGCCCGCCCGGACATCGCGCATGAACAGCGTGGGGACCGAGGCCGAGAACTGGCTGCCCAGACTGCCGTCGGCACGCACGAGCAGCAGGCCCTCGGTCACGGTGTTGAGGATGTCCTCCGTTTCGCGCCGCGCCGACTCGGCGAGCTGGTCACTGGCGTTCAGCCGACGCAGGAACTTGAACACGATGTAGACGAAGTTGACGAGCGCCAGCACGATGGCGATCACCTGGATCTGCCGCATGCGGTTGGTCTTGGTATTGGCGGCCGATTCGATGCCCCGGGCCAGGTCGTCGCACAGCGCCATCAGCCGGATGTTGCGGGCGACGGCCTTGGTCGCGGCGATCTCCACATCTTCCATGGCCGGCTCCGACACCGCGATGACCGGCCGCAGCGACTCGTCCAGCGGGCCCCACTCCTTCTCGAGCTTGCGGATGCCGTCGCGAAGGGTGGCGGGGTCGAGGCCGAAGGCCGTGAACTCGATATCCTGCCCGAGCGAGCCCTTGATGGCGGCCAGCGACTTCACGAAGCCCGCATGGCCCTGCCCGAGCTGCGCCATGCTGGTCTGGATCGGCATCTCCGACCTCTTCTCCATCTGCAGCGTCAGCAGCGACTTGGTGATCTGCTGCGTGAGCATGCGCAACTCCCCCGCCGAATTGATGCGGCTGGCATCGCGCTCGAGCTGGGTCGACGCGAAGAAGTTGAACATCAGGATGCCCAGGTCCAGCACGATGAACAGCAGGATCGCGAAAAGCAGGTCGCGGTACTTTCCCATCCCCAGAGATTTTTTCATCCGGGCATGTTGACGCTGCTCGATGTCTTCCATATGACAGGCCACGGCGTGCGAACCGACACAGCGAGACATGCGCGAATGCTATGCTGGTCCCACGATGGACACCGGAACCCTGCTCGCCGCCGTAGACCTCGGCTCCAACAGCTACCGCCTGGAGATCGGGCGTTCCGAACACGGTCAGATCCGCCGCGCCGAATATCTCAAAGAGACAGTGCGCCAGGGCAACGGACTGGACGAAGCCCGCAACCTCACGCCCGAGGCGATGCAGCGCGGCTGGGACTGCCTGGCTCGCTTCGCTGAGCGGCTAGCGGGGTTCCGCCGCAACCAGGTACGGGCCGTCGCGACCCAGACGCTGCGTGAAGCGCGTAACCGGGACGAGTTTCTCGAGAAGGCACGACAAGTCCTCGGCTTTCCCATCGATGTCATCTCCGGGCGCGAGGAAGCCCGACTGATCTACCAGGGCGTTGCCCACCTGCTGCCGCAATCCGACGAACGCCGGCTCGTGGTGGACATCGGTGGGCGCTCGACCGAGCTGATCCTGGGTCACCGGTTCGACGCCAAGGTGATGGAGAGTTACCGCGTCGGCAGCGTCGCATGGTCCCTGAAGTATTTTGAGCACGGTCAATTCACGGCGAAGGCGTTCGAGTCCGCCGAAATCGCCGCCAAGGCCGTGCTGGAGGAAGCGCTCGATGCCTATCGCCGGGACAGCTGGGACATCGCATACGGCTCGTCCGGAACGATCGGCGCCGTGGCCGACGTGCTGGGTGCGGCCGGCTGGCCCGCAGGCTGCATCACCCGGGACGGCCTGCAGTGGATCCACGAACGGCTCCTCGACGCGCGCAGCGCCGACCGGCTGCGCCTGCCGGGCCTGAAGGACGACCGCCGTCCGGTGATCGGCGGCGGCGTGAGTGTGTTGCGTGCCGTGTTCGACCTGCTCGGCATCGAAGAGATGAACAGCGCCCAGGGCGCGCTGCGCCACGGTGTGCTGTACGACATGCTTGACCGCAAGCAGCTCGAGACGGACGTCCGTTCCACCACCGTGCAGCGGCTGGCCAGCAAGTTCGGTGTCGACCCGGCCCAGGCGCGTCGCGTGGGCGCGGTCGCGGGCGAGCTGTTGCGGCAACTGCGCGGACACGACGACCCGGCCGACTTGGCGCGCCAGGAACGAAAGCTCGTGTGGGCGGCCCAGCTGCACGAGATCGGCAGCGCGATCTCGCACAGCGATTACCACAAGCACGGCGCCTACATCCTCGACAACGCCGACGCGCCCGGCTTCGCACAGCCGGAGCTGCACCGGCTCGGCCTGCTCGTGCTGGGGCACCGCGGCAAACTGCGCAAGCTCGAGGCCGATTTCGACGACGAGCTGTTCGTGCACCAGCTGCTCTGCCTGCGCCTGGCTGTCATCCTGTGCCACGCGCGGAGCGACCCGGACTTGAAAGGACTGCAACTGCGCGCGGGCAGCCACAGCGTCAACCTTGGTGTCCGCCAGGACTGGGCCAAGGCGTTCCCGCAATCGGCGCACCTGCTGCGCGAAGAAGTGATCGCCTGGCAGAAGACGCCCTGGTCACTTCTCTTGAGTTGAGCCGTGGGCGCGCGGTAAGCCCGGTCGCCCTACTCAATCCCGCGTCGGAAGAAACGTCCCCGTCCAACCGGGCGTGCCAATGCGCAGAAGCCCGCCGACTTGCCGCGACATGGCAAAGGTGCGCCCCCCCAAAGACCCGCGTAGCAGCCAGGGCGCAGCGGGCCCCAGGCGCAGTTGGCCTATCCTCGCTTCGAGACCTACGCCAGCCATGCAGATCACGGCGGTGCCTTCCGCCCAGAGGCCCTCGCGCGTCTTCAGGAACTCCATGAACAGCGTTCCGTCCCTTTCCAGGATCGACACGACCATCGGCTTGCCGTCGGTCATGGAGGTCTCCTCCCAGCGCAACGGGAAGGAGGCCTCACCCACCAGGCGATGCAGGCCTTCCAGGGACGCGGTGCATTGCGGCGGCTCGGCCCCCGCTGCCCGCGAGGCCATGCACAGCGTGAGTACGAGCAGAAGCAGGCTTCGGATTGTCATGATCGGCTAAAGGATGAACCACGTGATCGCCACGTAGTGGCACGCAGTGCCAGCCAGCACGAACAAGTGCCACGCGCCGTGGGCATGCCGCCAGCCGCGCGGGTTCCGGTAGAAGATCGTCCCGGCGGTGTAGAGCGCCGCGCCGCCCACCAGCCAGGCAACTCCGCTTGCGTCCATACGCTGCGTGATCGGCGCAGCAGCGACGACGCCGAGCCATCCCATGCCCACATAGGTCGTGGGCGACGGCCGTTCGCGCGCCCCCTCACGCAGCTCGTGCGCGATGCCGGTGACGGCTGCGGCCCAAACGATGCAAAACAGGCTCCAACCCAGGGGACCTGCCAGGGTGATCAAGGCCACCGGGGTGTACGTCCCCGCGATCAGCAGGTAGATGGCGCAATGGTCGGCGCGCTGCCAGAACAGCCTGGCACGCCCCCGGATGCTGTGGCACAGCGTGGACGCGCCATACATCGCCAGCATCGACGCAGAAAACACGAGCGCCGCGATCGTCTTCACCACGTCATCGCCGCCCAGGGTCCTCGCAAGCAGGTATCCCGATCCCAGCAAGGCAAGCACGAGCCCCAGCAGGTGGCTGTAGCCGTTGAAACGCTCCCCTTGGTACACGGCCCCGGCCCTAGACGGCGTCCGGCGACTGCACCGCTACCACCACAGTCTCCTTGCGGCCGTCGCGCTCGCGCGTGCGCAGCCACCAGGCCGCCCCTTTGCGAATCGCGCAACTCCCTCCCTCCACGTTCAACAGCTTCGCGACCACCTCGCCGAGAACCGGCTGGTGGCCGACGATCAAAATCGTGTGCTTGGCTGCCGGCCATTGCGCAATCTCCAGCACGTCGTCCGCCGTGGCCTCGGGCGCCAGCTCGTTGCGGATCTTGTACTTTCGCCCCAGGGCCAGCACCGTCTGCTCGCAACGCCGCGCGGGGCTGCAGAGGATGCGCGCCCCCTCCGGCAGTTGCCGGTCCAGCCAGGAGGCAACCCGCCCGGCCTGCTTTTCGCCGCGCGCGGTCAGCGAACGGCGAAGGTCGTTCTGTCCCTCTGCGGCTTCCTCCGCTTCCGCATGGCGCCACAGGATCAGGTCCATCACTATCCCCGCTCCTGGCCGCGCGGCGCGGCATAGCGCGCCATCAGGGCCGCCTGGGCGCCGTGCGCCCTGGGGTCGCCGGCCCCCTTGGCGCGCTTGTACGAGCCGTCGGGCATCAGGTCCCAGGCGTCGCGGTCGTCGTGCAGGCAGGCGACCAGACACTCGTCGACGATGCGCTGACGCAAGTGGGGATCACTGACCGGCCAGGACAGCTCCACGCGCCGGAGCATATTGCGGTTCATCCAGTCCGCGCTGGAGAGGTAGAGGTCTTCGTCCTGGCCGATCCGGAAGTAGAAGACACGCGAGTGCTCCAGGAAGCGCCCGATGATCGATCGCACGCGGATGTTGTCGGTCACACCCGGAACTCGCGCGGGCAGCATGCAGGCACCCCGCACGATGAGGTCAATTTTCGCGCCCTTGCGCCCCGCGCGAGCCAGCGCAAGCATCATGGGCTGATCCGTCAGCGCGTTCATCTTGAGCACGATGCGCGCATCGCGGCCCTGGGCGGCGGCTTCGCCGACCGCCTCGATGCGTTCGATGAGCTTGCGGTGCATGTGGAAGGGCGCGAGCAAGACGCGGTTCAGGCGCGGCAGCCGGCTCTGGCTGGCCAGGTGGACGAACACACTTTCCATGTCGGCCGTCAGAGCGGCGTCGGCCGTCAGGTGGCTGATGTCGGTGTAGAGCCTGGCCGTGCGCGGGTTGTAGTTGCCCGTGGAAAGGTGCCCGTACCGCACCAGCTGCTTGCCTTCGCGCCGCGTCACCAGCAGCATCTTGACGTGCGTCTTCAGGCCTACTACGCCGTACACGACCTGGGCGCCGATGGCCTCCAGGCTCTCGGCCCAGTTGATGTTGGCCTCCTCGTCGAAGCGCGCCTTCAGTTCCACCACGACCGTCACTTCCTTGCCCCGGCGCACTCCCTCTCGCAACAGGTCCATCAGCTCCGACTCCGCCCCCGTGCGGTAGATGGTCTGCTTGATGGCGAGAACCTTTGGGTCCTCCACCGCCTCGCGCAGGAAGCCCAGCACGCCATCGAAACTTTCGTACGGCTGGTGGATCAGCACGTCGCCGTGCCGCAGCTGCTCGAAGAAAGAACGGCCCGGCACGAGCTGGGCCGGATAGGTGGGCTGATGCGGCGGGAATAGAAGTTGCGGCGCGTGGACCAGGTCGATGAGCTGGGTGAGCCTCACCAGGTTCACGGGACCGTGGACCCGGAACAGCGCCTGTTCAGGAAGGCGAAACTGCTGCAACAGGAAATTCGCCAGGTGATCGGAGCAGCCAGCCGAGACTTCCAGCCGCACGGCCTGACCATAGTGCCGGTGCTGCAGGCCCAGGCGCAGAGCGGTGCGCAGGTCGCGCACGTCGTCCTCGTCGACGGCCAGGTCGGAGTGCCGCGTCACGCGAAACTGCGAGAACTGCCCCACCTCTCGTCCAGGAAACAAATGCTCCAGGTGGGCGCGGATCACGCTCGATAGCGACAGGAACAGCGTCTTCTTGCCGGAGACCTTGCCCGGCATCCGGATGAGGCGCGGCAGCACCCGCGGCACCTTCACGATGGCGATCTCGTTCTCGCGCCCGAAGGCGTCTTTGCCCGAAAGCCGGACGATGAAATTCAAGGACTTGTTCGCAACCTGCGGGAACGGATGGGCGGGGTCCAGCCCGACGGGGATCAACAGCGGCCTCACCTCGCGCTCGAAGTACTCGTGTACCCAGGCTTTCTGCGCCGCGTTGCGATCGCCGTGCGAGACGATCTCGATGCCCTCACGGGCGAAGGCCGACATCAGTTCATCGTTGTAGAGCGCGTACTGTCCGTCGACGAGCTTGTGGATCGCCTTGGCCATCGCCTCGAAAGACGCGACGGTGTACTCGCCCTTGATCTCGCCCGCCTGCATCGCCGCGAGGTGCGGCTCGGCGCGCACTTCAAAGAACTCATCCAGGTTGGAAGAGACGATGCACAGGTAGCGCAGCCGCTCGAGCAGTGGCACATCGGCGCGATGGGCCCAGTCCAGCACGCGTTCGTTGAACGCCAGGATGCTGTGGTCGCGGTCGAGGAACCGGATTGGCGGGGGGGCGTCTTCGAAAGGGGGCGCGGCAATGGCGGGCAGGGAGGACATGGGCGCGCGTGACAATGTCATGACAGTGTCGGCGGCCCTGATGACAGTGGTGTGACAGGCGCCAGCGCCTCCCGGCGACGGTGATCGGCAGCCCGATCCACCGGAACCAGGTTGCTCGCGAACATCTCGCTGGCATGAACCCAGCTGAAGTCCAGCGACCGGGCACGGGCCTCGTGGCGGGGCACGGCCAACGCCGCGTAGCAGGCCTGCTGCAGATCCTCGTGCATGGCACCGCCCAGGCTGCGGCCCGTCTCGTTTCGCCGGCCCAGCACTTCCAGCGGCCCGTCCACGGGGTACGCCGCCACCGGCGTGCCGCTGGCCATCGCCTCGACCATCACGAGTCCGAAGGTGTCTGCGTGGCTCGGGAAGACAAAGAGATCCGCTGCCGCATACACCTGCGCCAGTTCATCGCGCGGCAGCAGGCCGAGCCAGCGCACCTGCGGATACTTCTGCCTCAGCTGCGACTCGACCGGGCCGACGCCGCACACCACCTTGGTGCCGGGGAAATCCATCTTCAGGAACGCATCGATGTTCTTTTCGTAGGAGACCCGGCCCACGAACAGCGAGACCGGGCGCGCCAGCAGGCCCAGGGGCGGCCAGGGCTGCGGCACCTGCTGATAGGCAAATAGCGTGGTATCGACTCCATGCGTCCAGGATCGCAGGTTGCGGAAGCCGCGTGCTTCCAACATGCGCAGCACGCTCGCCGTGGGCACCATGACGCCGGAGGATGGGCGGTGAAAGTGGCGCAGCAGCGCGTAGCCCCAGGACACGGGCACCTTCACCGCCGCGTTCGCGATTTCCGGGAACTTGGTGTGGAAGGCGGTGGTAAAGGCCAGCTTATGCTGCAGGCAGTAGCGCCGTCCCGCCCATCCGAGCGGCCCCTCGGTAGCGAGGTGAATCGCGTCGGGCCGAAACGCGTCGAGCCGGGCCGCGAGCTGCGCACGGGGCGAGATCGCGAGGTCGATTCCGGCGTAGCCGGGACACGGGCGCGTCTTGAACTGACCCGGCTGGATCACCTCCACCACGTGCCCCGCGAGCGCGAGTTCCTTGCACAACTCGACCAGCGTCGTGACCACGCCGTTGACTTGAGGTTGCCATGCATCGGTCACCAGCGCGATCTTCATACCGTCTCCATTTCCGTTCGATGTCCCACGGCCTGGCTGTCGTGCGTCGGCGTCCATTGCACGAGTTCCAGCCGGCCGTCGTAGTGTTCGACCAGCGCCGTGCGGCTCTCCACCCAGTCGCCGTCGTTGCAGTAGAGGACGCCCTCGATGTTTCGCATTTCCGCGCGGTGGATATGTCCGCATACGACCCCGTTGTGGCCCCGGCGCCGCGCCTCGCGCGCGACCGCCACCTCGAAATCGGTCACGTAGTTCAGCGCCTTCTTGACCTTGTGCTTGAGGTACGCGGAGAGCGACCAGTAAGGCAGGCCCAGCCGCCCGCGCAAGGTGTTCAGGTGCCGGTTGAGCCTGAGAGTGAACTCGTAGAGGTTGTCGCCGAGGTAGGCCAGCCATTTCGCGCACTGCACCACGCCATCGAAATAGTCGCCGTGGATGACCCACAGGTGCCTGCCGTCGGCGCCCACGTGCACCGCCTCCTCCACCACCTCGATGCCGCCGAACTGGTGGTTGACGAACTGGCGCGCGAATTCGTCGTGGTTGCCCGGCACGTAGATGACGCGGCAGCCCTTGCGCGCGCTGCGCAGGAGTTTTTGCACGACGTCGTTGTGCGCCTGCGGCCAGTACCAGCGGCGCCGCAACTGCCACCCATCCACGATGTCGCCGACCAGGTACAGGTAGTCGCTCGGGTGTGACTTGAGGAAGTCCAGCAATGCCGAGGCCTGACAGCCGGGCGTGCCCAGATGGAGGTCGGAGATAAAGACGGCCCGGTAGCGGCGGCGCGCGGTATCTTCGTCGGCCTCGTGGGCGGCCGGGAGGGTGAGACCGGGAATCAGCGGCCCGAGTGCGTCGAATGTCGTTCGCATCTCAGAGGCCGGCTTGAGCATGGCGCGCCGTCATGCGCCGAGGAAGTGCCTGCGGTAGCGCGGCGGCAGGTCGGCAATGCGCATCAGCATGGGCAGGTCCGCGGAATTGAAATCCGGGTCCCAGGCCGGCGGGCCCAGCACCTTGGCACCCAGGCGCAGGTAGCCCTTGATCAGGGCCGGCGGCTCGACTTCGAGCGATCCATCCAGCGCCTCGACGGGCAGGGCCAAGCGCGGACGCACGTGGAATTCGATCGGTGCAAGATGGGTGCGTCTCACCTGGTTCCAGATGCTCGCCGCCGCATCCCCGCTGACGGTTCCTTCATGCAGCATCGGGATGCTGGCACAGCCGATCATCGTGTCCAGCCGGTTACGCGTCATGAACTCGGCAAGCGCGCCCCACAACGCCAGGATGACGCCACCATGCCGGTGATTGACGTGGACGCAGCTGCGACCCAGCTCCACCATGCGCTCGCGCAAGCCTCGAAGCCGCGTGAGATCGAACTCCGTGTCGCTATAGGTGCTACCCACGCGCACGGCCTGCACCGGCGTCAGCACGCGGTAGGTGCCGATCACTTCGTGCGTCCGCGAATCGCGCACGAGCAGGTGCTCGCAATAGTCGTCGAACAGGTCGACATCGTGACCCGGGATCCATGTGTCCAGACGCGCGCCCATCTCCTTCGCGAAAACCTCGTACCTCAGTCGTTGCGCCTGGCGCACTTCGTCCTGGTGGCGGGCCCAGGAGACCAGGACGCCGCCACGCTCCTCAGATAGGTCCTGATGAGGTCGATGAAGCGACCCCCGAGGCAAGGACACTGGCGACAGCGGCAGCGTGGGGGTGGGCAGTTCGTTCATACCGGCTCCTGTTGGATGCAGCAAGTCTGCGGACCGGGCATGACGCGTTCGTGGCAGTTCCGTGTCGGCAGGATGACGCAGCGGCATAGGCTTGTGACGTGCCCTGTCTTTGCCAGTATTTAATATTTCAAGTATTATTGAAACATGGAAGCACTCGAAACAGAAGTCGAAGAGTCTGGCGCGATCAAGGCACTAGCGGCCCTGGCCCAGGTCCAGCGCTTGCGTGCCTTCCGATCCCTGATCGCAGCTGGACCGGAGGGCCTCACCCCCGGCGCCATGGCCGAGCAGCTGGGCATTGCGCCGAGCGGGCTCTCTTTCCACCTGAAGGAGCTGTCGCATGCCGGGCTTGTCACCGCCGAGGCACGTGGACGCAACCTGATCTACCGCGCCAATTTCGACCGCATGAATGGCCTGCTGGCGTACCTCACCGAACATTGCTGCCAGGGTGAGCCGTGCGAAGTCACGCCCAGCGCCGGCTGCTCCAACTGCTGAAGGGACCGCCATGCGCACCGCCGACACGTTGAACCTGGGCTGCCTGTGCAGCACACTGGAACCGGCTTTGCTGCGCAGGCAGCTTGAATCGAACCCATACCTGCAAGGGCTGGCCGAAGACCTGGTGGCTACCCGTCCGCACCTGTTCTCGGCGACACCGGTGTTCATCTCGGCGCGCGACCATGCACTGCTGGAAGCCAGCGTGGCCGCGCTGCATCGCGTCGCTGCCCTCCCCGGCTACCGCGACGCCGCGCTGCAGCGCTCGACGGAAATTGCCAGGTTCGATTTCGGACCGCAGGGCGCATTCATGGGCTACGACTTCCATGTGAGCGCGGAAGGCCCGCGCCTGATCGAGATCAACACCAATGCCGGCGGTGCAATGCTTCACGCGGCCGCTGTGCGGGCGCATCGCGCCTGCTGCACGCCCCTGGACCGCATGTTTGGCGCGCCTGCGGACCTGGACCGGATCGATGACATCTGGGTCGACATGTTCCGCGCCGAATGGCGCGCGCAGCGCGGCGATGCGCCGCTGCGGTCCGTCGCCATCGTCGACGACACGCCCGGCCAGCAGTACCTTGCGCCCGAGTTCGAGATCGCCCGCCACATGTTCGTCGCCCACGGTATCGACGCGGTGGTGGCGGACCCCGCGGAACTTGAGTGGCGCGACGGGCAGTTGTGGCACGCAGGGCGACCCATGGATCTGATCTACAACCGGCTGACGGACTTCGACCTGTCAGAGCCCCGCCATGCGAGCCTGCGCGACGCCTATGTGGCCGGCGCAGTCGTGGTGACTCCCAATCCGCGCGCGCACGCCTTGCACGCGGACAAGCGCAACCTCATCGTATTGAGCGACGACGCATTGCTCGGGTCGTGGGGCGCAAGTGCCGAGGACCGCGCGCTGCTGCAAGCCGTCGTTCCCAGAACCGAACCGGTCACCGCCACGAACGCGCAAGACCTTTGGACGCGACGCCGGCAGTTGTTCTTCAAGCCGGCCACCGGCTACGGTTCCAAGGCCGCCTTTCGCGGGGACAAGCTCACGAAGCGCGTGTGGGACGAGATCGTCGCCGGCAATTTCGTGGCGCAGGCGCTGGTGCCGCCCAGCGAGCGGCTGGTCGATGTGGCGGGCGAGCCGACACGCCTGAAGCTCGACATTCGCGCGTACGCATATGCGGGCCGCACGCAGTTGCTGGCCGCGCGCACGTACGCCGGACAGACCACCAATTTCCGCACCGCCGGGGGCGGGTTCTCGCCGGTGGTCGTGTTGCCTTGGCTCGATGGAAGCGACGAACACGAACACAAGGCTGCCCCTGAGGCAGCAGTGAACACATGCGAATGCTGAACGTTCTCTTTCTCTGCACGCACAACTCCGCGCGCAGCATCCTGGCCGAAGCCACCCTCAACCACATCGGAGGCGGCCGGTTCAAGGCTTACTCCGCCGGCAGCCGCCCGCGCGAAAACCAGCAACCTCACCCGCTGGGGCTGCAGGCGCTGCGCGAGGCCGGCATCCCCACGGAGGGCCTGCGCAGCAAGAGTTGGGACGAATTCGCGGCGCCCGGCGCACCGGAAATGGACCTCATCATTACCGTGTGCGATGACGCGGCCGGCGAGCAATGCCCTTATTGGCCCGGCCATCCGGCCACGGCGCACTGGGCCTACGCCGACCCATCGGCGGTGCCGGGCACGGATGACGACCGGCTGCAGGCGTTCCGTCGCACCTTGGTCGCCATCCGGCGCCGACTGGACCTGTTGCTCGCACTGCCGCTCGAGGGGCTGGAGAAGCTCGCCTTGCAGGCACACGCCCAAAGGCTTTCCGGGGAGCCGCTGTCATGACCGCATCGACACATGCCGCGCCGGCGCCCACCGCGCCCCTGCCCATGAACCTATTCGAACGTTACCTGACGGTCTGGGTGTTCCTGTGCATCGTCGCTGGCGTGCTCCTTGGTCAAGTGTTTCCTGGCGCCTTCGAATCCGTGAGCCGCATGGAAATCGCCCGCGTCAACCTGCCGGTCGGCCTGCTGATCTGGGTGATGATCATCCCGATGCTGCTGAAGGTGGACTTCGGCGCACTGCACCAGGTCAGGAGCCACTGGCGCGGCATCGGCGTCACGCTTTTCGTCAATTGGGCGGTCAAGCCGTTTTCCATGGCGCTGCTCGGATGGGTGTTCATTCGCCATGTGTTCGCGCCCTATCTGCCGGCTGAACAACTCGACAGCTACGTCGCGGGTCTGATCCTGCTGGCCGCCGCGCCGTGCACTGCGATGGTGTTCGTGTGGAGCCGCCTCACGAACGGCCACCCGCTATTCACGCTGTCGCAAGTGGCGCTGAATGACACCATCATGGTGTTCGCGTTCGCGCCCCTGGTGGCCCTGCTCCTCGGACTGTCTGCAATCATCGTGCCCTGGGACACCCTGATCACGTCGGTCGTGCTCTACATCGTGATCCCAGTGGTGCTGGCGCAGCTGTGGCGCAAGATCCTGCTCGCACGCGGCCAGTCAGCGCTCGATGCGACGCTCGCGGCCATCGGGCCGTGGTCGATCGCCGCGTTGCTGGCCACGCTGGTGCTGCTGTTCGCGTTCCAGGGCGAGGCGATCCTCAAGCAGCCCCTGGTCATCGCGATGCTGGCGGTGCCCATCCTGATCCAGGTGTTCTTCAATTCCGGCCTGGCGTATTGGCTCAATCGGAGACTGGGCGAATCGCACAGCGTCGCCTGCCCCTCCGCGCTCATCGGCGCCAGCAACTTCTTCGAACTGGCGGTGGCGGCAGCAATCAGCCTGTTCGGCCTCGAATCGGGCGCCGCGCTGGCCACGGTAGTCGGCGTGCTGATCGAAGTGCCTGTGATGCTGCTCGTCGTGCGGATGGTCAACGACAGCAAGGGCTGGTACGAGCGCGGGTCGCAGCCCGGCTAGAAACGCACGCCGGCGGAGAAGCGCAGCCTGTCCTGCGGCAATGGGTTGAGGCCCGGGTCGTAGGACAGTCGCACGAAATAGCGCGGCCAGTCGTAACTCACGGACAGGCCCAGGCGTTCAGGGCCGCGGCTACCCGTCACGTGCAGTGACAGCGTTTGCCCATCGCTCCAGCGGTAGCCGCCGCCTATCCTCAACGCGTCGTTCGGCGTCGACCCGGTCAGGCCGTTCACCTGCTGCAGGCTGCGCCCGACCGACACCTGCGCAAACCAGTTGCGCCCGGCCGCCAGCGAAAGGCCGGCGCCTGAAAACTCCGCGTCGGCCTGCAGGGCCGCGCCGATATGCACGTTGCCGAGTCCGAATACCGCCCGCCCACCAGCAGCCGGGTCCGCGGCGGGCGCGACCGGCCGCGAGATGTCATAGTCCGCTGAAAACGCCTGCGCCCGTGCCGCTTGCGGCCAAGCCATTGCGCTTGCCGCTAACAGCGGCAGCATTGACATGGGGGAATTGGCACGCATGAGGTCAATGTAGACCTTGCCGAGCTTTCCGCCCAGCTTTGCGCGGATACGTGTCGCATCGGTGCGACGAGCGGTCGCTCGCCCCTTAGGACGCCAGGAAATGAACAAGAAAGCGGTACTTCCCGCCGGCTCGACTCCTACCCGGCCTGTACGGCTTGGGCCAGTCGCTGCGCCGCGCTTCTCGCCTGTTCCGCCTCGCGCGCCTCGACCATGATGCGAAGCACGGGCTCGGTGCCGCTGGGGCGAATCAGCACGCGGCCATTGCCGTCCAGCTCGGCCTCGACCCGGCGGGTTTCGGCCGCCAGGGTTTCGCTTTTCGTCCAGTCCTGGCCTGACTGCAGGCGGACATTCAGCAGCGTCTGCGGGAAAAGCTGCACGCCTTCCAGCAGTTGCGCGATGCTGCGTCCGCTGCGCACGCAGGCCTTGAGCACCTGCAGCGCGCTGATGAGGCCATCGCCGGTGGTGTGCTTGTCCAGCGCAAGCAAGTGGCCTGAGCCTTCGCCGCCCAGCAGCCAGCCCCGCTTTTCCAGCTCTTCGAGCACGTAGCGGTCGCCAACCTTCGCACGAACGAATTCGATTCCGCGAGACTTCAACGCAACTTCCACTGCCATGTTGGTCATCAGCGTGCCAACGACGCCAGGGACGTGCTCGCCGTGGTCGAGCCGGTCTGCCGTCATGAGATACAACAATTCATCGCCGTTGTAGAGGCGGCCGCTGGCATCGACGAGCTGCAGCCGGTCGGCATCGCCATCGAGCGCGACGCCGATGTCCGCGCCGTGGGACTTCACGGCGGCCACCAACGCTTCCGGATGGGTGGCGCCGACCTTGTCGTTGATGTTCAGCCCGTCCGGAGCACAGCCAATGCCAATGACTTCCGCGCCGAGTTCGTGGAAGACCTTCGGCGCGATGTGGTACGCGGCGCCGTGGGCGGCATCCACGACGATCGTCATGCCCCTCAGGGTGAGGTCATTGGCGAAGGTGCTCTTGCAAAACTCGATGTAGCGGCCGGCCGCGTCGTCCAGGCGGCGCGCCTTGCCTAGCGTGGCCGAATCGGCCCACACCGGCGGCTCCAGCAGCGCCGCTTCCACTGCCTGCTCCCACTCATCGGGCAGCTTGGCGCCCTGGTGACTGAAGAACTTGATGCCGTTGTCGGGATAGGGGTTATGGCTCGCGCTGATCACCACGCCCAGGCTGGCGCGCTGCGCTCGTGTCAGGTAGGCGACGCCGGGCGTGGGCAAGGGCCCCAGGAGCACGACGTCCACGCCGGCCGAGTTGAAGCCCGATTCGAGGGCGCTCTCGAGCATGTAGCCGGAGATTCGTGTGTCCTTGCCGATCAGCACGGTGGGACGCTGTTCCGTCCGCTTCAGGACCCGGCCCACGGCATGCGCGAGGCGCAGCACGAAATCGGGCGTGATGGGCGGCTGGCCCACCGTCCCGCGGATACCGTCAGTGCCGAAATAGATTCTGGTCATGAGGTCGATTCCATCCCTTTGCTGTTTTCAGCCGCGATCATCGCATCACGCACCTTGAGCGCGGCCCGCGTTTCCTTCACATCGTGCACGCGCAGCACCTGGGCGCCACGCTCGGCCGCCAACACCGCCGCCGCCAGGCTGGGCGCAAGCCGCTCGTTCACGGGTAGGCCCGTCACATTGCCCAGCGACGACTTGCGCGACCAACCGGCCACCAGCGGGTAACCATCCGTCAGCAATTCGCCCTGGCGCGCCAGCAGCGCGAAGTTCTGCTCGACCGTCTTGCCGAAGCCGATGCCCGGGTCCCAGGCGATGCGCGCTGGCGCGACCCCCGCGTTGCGTAGCGCTGCCGTGGCATGCACGAGGAACGCGCGTACCTGCGGCACCGCGTCGCCCTCCATCGGGGTGCGTTGCATTGTTTCCGGCTCGCCGTGCATGTGCATCAGGCACACGCCGCACGAGGGATGGCCGGCGATGGCTTCGGAAGCGCCCGGCCGGCGTAACGCCCAGATGTCGTTGATGATGTCCACGCCCAGGTCCAGCGCCTGGCGCATGACCTGCGGCTTGTACGTGTCCACGGAGATGGGGACACCAAGCGTTACCGCCTCTCGCAGCACGGGAAGCACACGTGCCAGCTCTTCCTCGAGCGGCACGGGCGGCGTGCCGGGGCGGCTGGACTCACCACCGATATCCAGGATGTGGGCGCCATCAAGCAGCAGCTTTTCGCAATGCTGGATCGCCGCACGCATGCTGGCATATCGACCGCCGTCCGAAAAGGAGTCGGGAGTGACGTTGACGATGCCCATCACCCGTGGCCGGGAGAGGTCGATCAAGTGGCGGGAGGTTTGCCAATGCATGAGATATTGTCATGCCGGGCTTGACCCGGCAGCCAGTCAACTTGTCATGCCGGGCTTGACCCGGCATCCAGGTTGCAGGGCCGAGATGGATTGCGGGTCAAGCCCGCAATGACGGGTTTTATGCCGCCGTCGGCGCCGGCTCCGTCACCGGAGAGCCGCCGGAGCCGCCGCTGCCGGACGGGGGCGTGCGCGGCGTCCAGTCCTTGGGCGGACGCGGATCCTTGCCGGCCATGATGTCGTCCAGCTGCTCGGAATCGATGGTCTCCCACTCCAGCAGGGCCTTGGCCATGGCGTGCATCTTGTCCTTGTTGTCCTCGATCAGCTTGCGCGCGAGGGCATACTGCTCGTCGATGATGCGGCGCACTTCCATGTCCACCTTCTGCATCGTCGATTCGCTGATGTTGGTCGTCTTGGTCACCGAGCGGCCCAGGAACACCTCGCCCTCGTTCTCGGCATACACCATCGGGCCCAGGGCGTCGCTCATGCCGTAGCGCATGACCATGTCGCGGGCCAGGTGCGTGGCGCGCTCGAAGTCGTTCGATGCCCCGGTGGTCATCTGCTTCATGAACACTTCTTCCGCGATGCGCCCGCCGAACAGCATGGCGATCTGGTTGAGCATGTATTCGCTGTCGTAGCTGTAGCGGTCTTGCGCCGGCAGGCTCATGGTCACGCCCAGCGCGCGGCCGCGCGGGATGATGGTGACCTTGTGCACTGGGTCGCACTTGGGCAATAGCTTGCCGATGAGCGCGTGGCCCGACTCGTGATAAGCCGTGTTGCGACGCTCTTCCTCGGGCATGACCATGCTCTTGCGCTCGGGGCCCATGAAGATCTTGTCCTTGGCCTTCTCGAAGTCCTGCATTTCGACCACACGCGCATTGCGGCGCGCGGCCATCAGGGCGGCTTCGTTGCAGAGGTTGGCAAGATCAGCGCCGGACATGCCCGGCGTGCCGCGGGCGATGATGCTCGGGGCAACGTCCTGGCCGATCGGAATCTTGCGCATGTGGACGTTCAGGATCTGCTCGCGGCCGCGGATGTCCGGCAGCTGCACATACACCTGGCGGTCGAAGCGGCCCGGGCGCAGCAAGGCGGCGTCCAGGATGTCGGGCCGGTTGGTGGCGGCCACCACGATCACACCGAGGTTGGTCTCGAAGCCGTCCATCTCGACCAGCATCTGGTTCAAGGTCTGCTCACGCTCGTCATTGCCGCCGCCCAAGCCGGCGCCGCGCTGGCGGCCGACCGCGTCGATTTCATCGATGAAAATGATGCAGGGGGCGTTCTTCTTGGCGTTCTCGAACATGTCGCGCACGCGGGCAGCGCCCACGCCGACGAACATCTCGACGAAGTCGGAACCGGAGATCGAGAAGAAAGGCACCTTGGCCTCGCCGGCGATGCCCTTGGCCAGCAGCGTCTTGCCGGTGCCCGGAGGGCCGACCAGGAGAAGGCCGCGCGGGATGCGCCCACCGAGCTTCTGGAATTTCTGCGGGTCCTTCAGGAAGTCGACGACCTCCTTGACTTCCTCTTTTGCTTCGTCACAGCCAGCGACATCCGCGAATGTCACCTGGTTGTTGTTCTCATCGAGCATCCGCGCCTTGCTCTTGCCGAAGCTGAAGGCGCCGCCTTTGCCCCCGCCCTGCATCTGGCGCATGAAGTAGATCCAGACTCCGATCAGCAGCAGCATCGGCCCCCAGCTGACCAGCAAGGTCATGAGGAGCGAGCCTTCCTCGCGCGGCTTGACATCGAACTTGACGTTGTTGCTGATCAGGTCGCCGACCAGCCCGCGGTCAAGGTATGTAGCGGTGGTGCGGACCTTGCGATCATCTGTGGTGATGGCGACGATTTCGGTGCCGCCCTGGCCTTCCTGGATGATGGCGTTCTTGATGCGTTTGCTGCGCACCTCCTCCAGGAAGTCCGAGTAGCCCATCACGCTCGCCCCGGCGGCGCCGCGCGTGTCGAACTGCTTGAAAACGGTAAACAGCACGAGGGCAATGACGAGCCACACGGCAATTTTGGAAAACCACTGATTGTTCAACTGCGTCTCCGGGAGAGTTGGGCCGGCGCCTCACGGGCACCCTAGCGTACTTGCTGTCCATTCTAGGCGTTTCAAGCCATGGAATGATGTATTTTCGCTACGCCCTTGATAGGGCTCACACGGGCATTGGCCTGTGTGCGTGTCAGTCAGTTTCCCGGTTTCAACCCGATACCGACCAGGAAGGTCTCGGACGACTTGTCGCGCGAGGCTTTGGGTTTAAGAGGCTTCACGGTCCGAAAAGTTTCCTTGAACAGCTTGACAAGCTCGGCGTAACCGCTGCCGTGGAAGACCTTTGCAACCAGCGCGCCCTCAGGCTTCATGTGTTGTAGGGCGAAATCGACCGCCAGCTCGACCAGGTGGGCGATTCGCGCCGTGTCGGCCGACGCGATCCCCGAGAGGTTCGGCGCCATGTCGGAAACCACGACGTCGGCCTTCCGACCAGCCATTGCCTCCGCCAGCCGGGCTAGCACCTCGGGCTCGCGGAAATCGCCCTGGATGAACGTGACGCCCTCCACCGGCTCCATGGGCAGGATATCCAGCGCGATGATCGTGCCGTTGAGCTGGCCCGCGGCCGCCCCGCCCGGCGACAGCCTGCGTCGCAGGTACTGGCTCCAGGCGCCGGGAGCGGAGCCCAAGTCCACCACCAGGTGGCCGGGCCTGATGAGGCCCAAACCCTCGTCGATTTCCTTCAGCTTGTACGCGGCCCGGGCCCGGTAACCCTCCTTTTGGGCCAGCCGGACATAGGGGTCGTTGACGTGGTCGTTAATCCACGCGCGGTTGACCTTGGCGCTTTTGGTCTTGATCTTCATGTGCCTCTCGATTTTGACAGCCCCATGGGCGCGCGGCCCGGCGCGAGATAATCGCCCTATGCCCCAAATACAACTCACGATCGCCGAGCGCAAGGCGCACCGTGCCGAAGCCCACCACCTCGACCCTGTCGTCATGATCGGCAATGACGGCCTGACGCCCGGCGTCAAGAAGGAAATCGACGCCGCGCTCAAGGCCCATGGCCTGATCAAGGTCCGCGTGCAGGGCGACGACCGCATCCAGCGCGAGGAGATGTTCCAGTCGCTCGCTGACGAGCTGGGAGCGGCGCCGATACAGCACATCGGCAAGCTGCTCGTACTGTGGCGGCCGAAGCCCCCTAAGGCGAAGGCCGAGGACGAGGACCGCATGCCCGGCCCGCGCGATTTCAAGGTGCTCAAGTACAGCAAGCGGGGCGGCCAGCGGCCGGAGGTGAAGACCCTGCGTGTGCTCGGCAACCAGCGCCTCACGCCCGGCGGCCAGGTCAAGCGCGCCAAGCCGAAGCAGAAATCGATCAAGAAGGGTCGGATGAGCTGAATCCGCCATCCCGCATCAGGTCCGGGATGACAAGGCGCTGGTTTTCCACAGCACGACGCCCGCGCATAACCACTGCAGCACGAACATCCCGCTGCCTACGGCGTGCCATAGCTTGAGGTTATCGCGCGCGACGATACGCGGGGCGACTCCGAATTGCGCCAGCAACGCCAGCAAGACGCCGGCCACCACGAACATCAGGGCGCCTGCGGCCCAGTCCATGCCGGCGCTTTCGCCCCGGGGACGCGACAGCAGCAGCAGGAACACGCCGCACCCCACGCTGATGGCTGTCTGCACGGTGAACAGCCTGGCAGCCATCTGCCCGGCGATGGCCGGACTCGGCAGGTTCGCAAACAACATCGGCACGACCACGAAGATCGTGGTGAGGCTGCCCCACCACAGCGCGGCGGTGAAGACCGTGGCGTGTTGCTTCAGGCTCAAAGGTAATGGACCGCCACGATCTCGTAGCGCTTGAGGCCGCCGGGCGCTTGCACCTCGGCGGTGTCGCCCTCCTCCTTGCCGATCAACGCGCGCGCGATGGGGCTGGAGATGTTGATCAGGCCGTGCTTCAGGTCGGCTTCGTCCTCGCCGACGATCTGGTACTTCACCTTGTCGCCGGATTCTTCCTCTTCCAGCTCCACGGTGGCGCCAAAGACGACCTTGCCGCCCGCCTCGACGGCGGCGGGGTCGATGACCTGTGCGGCGGCGAGCTTGCTCTCGATCTCCTGGATGCGGCCTTCGATGAAGCCCTGGCGGTCCTTGGCGGCTTCGTACTCCGCGTTCTCGGACAGATCGCCCTGGGCGCGAGCCTCCGAGATCGCGTTGATCACGCCGGGGCGTTCGACCGTCTTGAGCTTGTGTAGCTCGGTCTTGAGTTTCTCAGCTCCGCGCTTGGTGATTGGAATGGTAGCCATGTGGTATCTCTTGAATAAAGCAAAACCGCCGACCGTTGCCGACCGGCGGTTCATTTCTTGATGGGCCCAATTATAGGCGGGCGAGCGCCGCCGGGCCCTCCAAGGCGCGAGGGCCCCCTCGGGGAGCGTGGGGGCAGCCGTTACACCAGTTGGGCGTGCAGTTCCTGTAGGGAATAAACGTCCAGGTTGTCCATGTATTTCATACCTTCGACGGCCGCTTCGGCCCCGGCGATGGTGGTGAATGTGGTCACCCGCGCCAGCAGCGCCGAAGTGCGGATGGCGCGTGAGTCGGTGATGGCATTGCGGCGCTCTTCCACCGTGTTGATGACCATGACGATCTCGTTGTTCTTGATCATGTCCACCACGTGCGGCCGGCCTTCCGTGACCTTGTTCACGCTTACGCAGGCGATGCCCGCCGCAGCGATGGCGGCTGCCGTGCCCTTGGTGGCGACGATCTCGAATCCCTGGTCGGCGAGTTGGCGTGCTACCTCGACGGCGCGTGGCTTGTCGCTGTTCTTTACCGTCAGGAACACTTTGCGCACCGGGTCCGTGGACCTCGGCAGCTTGGTGCCGGCGCCCAACTGGCTCTTGACGAAGGCCTCTCCGAAAGTCTTGCCCACGCCCATCACCTCACCCGTGGATTTCATCTCCGGGCCGAGGATGGTATCCACGCCAGGGAATTTCACGAACGGAAAGACCGCTTCCTTGACGCTGAAGTAAGGCGGCGTCACTTCCTTGGTGATTCCCTGCGAGGCCAGCGACTGGCCGACCATGCAGCGCGCAGCCACCTTGGCCAGCTGGATGCCGGTGGCCTTGCTCACGAATGGCACGGTGCGCGAAGCGCGCGGGTTGACCTCCAGCACGTAGATGACGTCCTTGCCGCCGTTATGCTGGATCGCGAACTGCACGTTCATGAGGCCCACCACGTTCAGCCCGCGGGCCATGGCCGCGGTCTGGCGCTTCATCTCGTCGATCGTGTCCTTCGACAGCGAATAGGGCGGCAGCGAGCAGGCGGAGTCGCCGGAGTGCACGCCGGCCTGCTCGATGTGCTCCATCACGCCACCGATGAAGGTTTCCTTGCCGTCAGAGAGGCAATCGACGTCGCACTCGATGGCATCGTTCAGGAAGCGGTCCAGCAGCACCGGCGAATCGTGGGACACCTTCACGGCCTCACGCATGTAGCGCTCCAGGTCGCGCTGCTCATGCACGATTTCCATAGCGCGGCCGCCGAGCACGTAGCTCGGGCGCACGACGAGGGGGTAACCCAGGGCCGCAGCCTTCTCCAATGCTTCCGCTTCGGTGCGCGCGGTGGCGTTCGGCGGCTGCAGGAGCTTCAGCTCGTGCAGCAGCTTCTGGAAGCGCTCGCGGTCCTCGGCGGCGTCGATCATGTCGGGCGACGTGCCGATGATCGGCACGCCTTCGGCCTCCAGGCCCAGCGCAAGCTTCAACGGCGTCTGGCCGCCGTACTGGACGATCACGCCCAGAGGTTTTTCCTTGTCCACGATCTCCAGCACGTCTTCGAGCGTGAGCGGCTCGAAGTACAGGCGGTCGGACGTGTCGTAATCGGTGGACACCGTCTCCGGGTTGCAGTTGACCATGATGGTCTCGTAGCCGTCCTCGCGCAAAGCGAGGGCCGCATGGACGCAGCAATAGTCGAACTCGATGCCCTGCCCGATACGGTTGGGCCCGCCGCCGAGCACCATGATCTTCTTGTTGTTGGTCGGCTCGGATTCGCACTCGTCCTCGTAGGTCGAGTACATGTAGGCCGTGTTCGTCGAGAACTCGGCGGCACAGGTATCGACGCGCTTGTAGACGGGCCGGATGCCCAGGGCGCGCCGCTTGTCGCGGATCACCTTGTCGGTGGTCTTGAGCTGGCGCGCAAGTCGCCTGTCCGAAAAGCCCTTTTGCTTGAGCATCTTGAGCGTCGGGCCGTCGATTTCGTCGAGCGTGGTCTTCTCGAGCTCGAGCTCGATCTTCACGATCTCCTCGATCTGCGCCAGGAACCACTTGTCGATCTTCGTGAGGTCATACACCTCGTCAACGGACAGGCCCATGGCGAAGGCGTCGCCTACGTACCAGATGCGCTCGGGGCCAGGTTCGCCCAGCTCTTTTTCCAGAACCTCGCGGTCCTGGGTCTTCTCGTTGAGCCCGTCCACGCCGACCTCCAGGCCGCGCAGGGCCTTCTGGAAGGATTCCTGGAAGGTACGGCCCATCGCCATCACCTCACCCACCGACTTCATCTGCGTGGTCAGGCGCGAATCGGCCTGCGGGAATTTCTCGAACGCGAAGCGCGGGATCTTCGTGACGACATAGTCGATGCTCGGCTCGAAGCTGGCCGGCGTGGCGCCGCCGGTGATGTCGTTGCGCAGCTCGTCGAGCGTGTAGCCCACGGCCAGCTTGGCCGCGACCTTGGCGATCGGGAAGCCCGTGGCCTTGGAGGCGAGCGCGGAGGAACGCGACACGCGTGGGTTCATCTCGATCACGACCATCCGCCCGTCCTTGGGGTTGATCGAGAACTGCACGTTCGAGCCGCCCGTGTCCACGCCGATCTCGCGCAGCACCGCGAGGGACGCGTTGCGCATGATCTGGTATTCCTTGTCCGTGAGGGTCTGCGCGGGCGCGACGGTGATCGAGTCGCCGGTGTGCACACCCATCGGGTCGAGGTTTTCGATCGAGCAGATGATGATGCAGTTGTCCGCCTTGTCGCGCACAACTTCCATCTCGAACTCTTTCCAGCCGACGAGGGACTCCTCGATCAGCAGTTCGCTCGTCGGCGATGCCTCGATGCCGCGCTTGCAGATCGTCTCGAACTCTTCCGGGTTGTAGGCAATGCCGCCGCCCGTGCCGCCCAGCGTGAAGCTGGGACGGATCACCACGGGGAAGCCGACGGTCTTCTGCACCGCCCACGCCTCTTCCAGCGTGTGCGCGATGCCGGAACGAGCGGAGCCCAGGCCGATGCGTGTCATCGCGTCCTTGAACTTCAGGCGATCTTCGGCCTTGTCGATCGCCTCTGGGGTGGCGCCGATCAGTTCGACCTTGTACTTGTTCAGCACGCCGTTGCGCCAGAGGTCGAGAGCGCAGTTGAGCGCGGTCTGCCCGCCCATGGTGGGCAGGATGGCGTCGGGCTTCTCCTTGGCGATGATCTTCTCGACCGTCTGCCAGGTGATCGGCTCGATGTAGGTGACATCGGCCGTGTCCGGGTCGGTCATGATCGTTGCGGGGTTGCTGTTGATCAGGATGACCTTGTAGCCCTCCTCGCGCAAGGCCTTGCAGGCTTGGACGCCCGAGTAATCGAACTCGCAGGCCTGGCCGATGATGATCGGGCCGGCGCCGATGATGAGGATGCTCTTGATGTCTGTACGTTTCGGCATTTACTTTTTTTCTCCGGCTGCTTGGTCCATGAGGCCGGTGAACCGGTCGAACAGGTAGCCGATGTCGTGCGGCCCGGGCGAGGCTTCGGGGTGGCCCTGGAAGCAGAACGCGGGTTTGTCGGTGCGAGCCAGGCCCTGCAGCGTTCCATCGAACAGGCTGACGTGCGTGGGGCGCAAGTTGGCGGGCAAGGTCGCCTCGTCCACGGCGAAGCCGTGGTTCTGGCTGGTGATGCTCACGCGGCCGTTGTCGAGATCCTTGACGGGGTGGTTGGCGCCGTGGTGGCCGAACTTCATCTTGAAGGTCTTGGCGCCCGATGCCAGCGCCATGATCTGGTGGCCCAGGCAGATGCCGAATGTGGGGTAGCCCGCTTCGATCAGCTCGCGCGTGGCTTCGATCGCGTAGTCGCAAGGCTCCGGGTCGCCAGGGCCGTTGGAGAGGAAGACTCCATCGGGACGGAGCTTCTTTACTTCGGCGGCGGAGGTCTTTGCCGGCACCACGGTGACCTTGCAGCCACGCTCGGCCAGCATGCGAAGGATGTTCTTCTTCACGCCGTAGTCGTAGGCAACGACGTGGTACTTCGGCGCGGTCTGCTCGCCGTAGCCGGAGCCGAGATGCCATTCGGTCTGGGTCCAGTCATAGGGCTGGTTCACCGAGACCACCTTGGCCAGGTCCTGGCCGCTCATGGGCGCTGCGTCTTTGGCGGCGGCGATGGCTTTCTCGACAAGTGCAGGTATCACGGCCTCACCGGCCGCGAGACCGATGATGCAGCCGTTCTGCGCGCCGTTGGTGCGCAGCAGGCGCGTGAGCTTGCGCGTGTCGATGTTGGCGATGGCGACGGTGTTCTGGCTGTGCAGGTACTGCGACAGCGTCTGGGTGCTGCGGAAGTTCGAGGCGACCAGCGGCAGGTCGCGGATGATGAGGCCTGCAGCATGGACCTTGCTGGCTTCGACGTCTTCTTCGTTGACACCGTAGTTGCCGATGTGCGGATACGTGAGGGTCACGATCTGCCGGCAGTAACTCGGGTCGGTGAGGATTTCCTGGTAACCGGTGATCGACGTGTTGAAGACGACTTCACCGGTGGTGGAGCCGGTGGCTCCGATCGAATTGCCAATAAAGACCGTGCCGTCTGCAAGCGCCAGGATGGCGGGCGGGAAGGCTCCCTGTTGAGACAAAAGCACTGGGTTCTCCGGATGTGTACGGGTACGCCCAGGTATCAAGTGCGTCGCGCGTTTCAGGCGTGCGGCAGCTTTAGTCAGGGATATGGCTTGATTGCGCTAGGCGTACGGGGTTTGCGGGAAAGCCCTTGATTATAGCCGAAGGGCTTCAATTCCCTTCCCTGCGCGGGGCATCGGAGACGTTCATCTGGCGTTCGCCGCGGCGCTTGCGTGCAGGCAGATGGCAGCGGCCGAAGCGACGTTAAGCGACTCTTCCCCGCCGGGCTGCACGATGCGCACCGCCAGGTGCGATCGGGCCGCGATTTCCGCTCCGATGCCCTGCCCCTCGTGGCCGAGCGCCCAGGCGCAGGGCCACGGCAGTTTCTGCAAGTGCAACCATTGCCCCTCGTGCGAACTGGTGGTGATCATCGGCACCTTGAGCGCGTCGAGCGACGCAGGCTCCAGGCCCTCGACGAGGTGCAGCGCGAAATGCGCGCCCATGCCTGCCCGCAATACCTTCGGACTCCACAGCCCCGCCGTCCCCTTGATCGCGAGGACCTGGCGGAACCCGAACGCCGCCGCGCACCGCAGGATCGCGCCAACGTTGCCGGCATCCTGCAGCCGGTCCAGGATCACGGTGGGTGAATTCGGCTCGATAGTCGGCGCCGAGGGCAGCGGTACGACGAAGCCCATGCGGGCGGGCGACTCCAGCGCACTCAAGGAATCGAAGAGCGCATCGGCAATCACCACGTCCTTGCCGCCGTGCCGCGCCCATTCCGGCCCGGCCGAGGGCCAGAATGACTCTGCGAAGACGGCCAACTCCGGCTTGATGCCTCGTGCCATCGCGGCGCGGCAAAGATGGTCGCCTTCCAGCCAGACCCGGTCCTGCTTGCGATAGGCGTGGCTGTCATGCGCCAGGCGGCGCAGGTCCTTGAGCAGGCTGTTGCCGGCCGAACTGATGAGCTGCGGGCCGGAGGTCACGACACGGTGACGCTCACCGCCACGCCGCCCTCGGTCATGAAGGTCGCGGCGACCGGACTGAAGAACTTGCGGTGATGCCGGCATGCGCCGTGGACACGCAGTGCCTCCAGGTGTTCGGGCGTGCTGTAACCCTTGTGCGAGGCGAAACCGTATTGCGGGAACTCTTCGTGCAGCGTCTGGCAAAGCCGGTCTCGGTGGACCTTGGCCAGGATGGACGCGGCGGATATCGCCTTGACCGTGGCGTCGCCGCCGATGACGGCTTCGGCCAGCACGTCGATCACCGGCAGCCGGTTGCCGTCCACCAGCACCTTGGCCGGCTTCAGGCGCAAACCTTCGACGGCGCGCTTCATCGCGAGCATGGTCGCCCACAGAATGTTGAGCGAGTCGATCTCCTCGACGCTCGCCTGCGCCACCGAGCAGCACAGCGCCTTTTCGCAGATCTGGTCGTAGAGGCGGTCGCGCTGCAGGGGCGTCAGCACCTTGGAGTCGGCCAGCCCGCGGATGCGCTTGGTGTCGTCCAGGATGACGGCCGCAGCAACCACCGGTCCTGCGAGAGGCCCGCGTCCGGCTTCGTCCACGCCGGCCATCAGCCCGATCGGATCCCACGGCAAGTGGGCCTGCACCACGGGAGCGCGCCGCTTCGGCCGCGTCACGATGGGCTTTGGCGCGGCCGGCGGCTCAGGATTCGAGGACTTCTTGGATGGCATCGGTCGCCAGTTGCACGGTGTCGCGCTGCAACGTGTGGTGCAACGCTATGAATTTCTCTTGTACGGCCGCCATTCTGGCAGGGGAATCCAGCCAATCCAAGAGCGCCGCAGCAAGTGCCTCGGGTTTCGCCTCATGTTGCATCAATTCGGGTACGACGAAATCGCCGCACAGGATGTTGGGCAGGCCGAGCCAGGGTTGCAGCTGCTTGGGCTTCATGATGCGATAGCTCAGCCAGTTCACAGCATAGGAGATGACCATCGGCCGCTTGAACAGCGCAGCTTCCAGAGTGGCCGTTCCGCTGGCGACCAGCGCCAGGTCGCAGGCGGCCAGCACCGTGTGCGACTGGCCCTCGACGATGACGAGCCCTTGCGCAATGCCCGCGGCGCGCGCCGCATCCTCGATGGCGGCGCGACGCGCCGGTAGCGCCGGCACGACGAACCTGATCGCGGGCCGCGCCTTGCGCACGAGCACGGCGGCGTCGAAGAACCGCGCTGCCAGGCGGCCCACCTCGGAGTCCCGGCTGCCCGGGAGGATGGCGAGCACCTCGTCAGCGTCCTGCAGCCCCAGCGTTCGACGCGCCGCCGCCTTGTCAGGCTCCATGGGGATGACGGCGGCGAGCGGATGCCCCACATAGGTGGACGCGATGCCGTGGCGCGCAAGCAGCGCGGGTTCGAAGGGAAACACGCACAGGACGTGGTCCGCGCTGCGCCGAATTTTTTCCACCCGCTCGGCCCGCCAGGCCCAGATGGACGGGCAGACGAAGTGCACCGTCCTGATGCCTTGCGCCTTCAGCGCGGCTTCGAGGTCGAGGTTGAAGTCCGGCGCGTCGACGCCGATGAACACTTGCGGCCGCTCGGCCAGCAGCCGCTCGCGCAACGCATTGCGGATGCCGACGAGTTCGCGGTAATGCCTCAGCACTTCGACATAGCCGCTCACGGCCAGCTTTTCATGCGGCCACCATGCCTCGAAACCCTGGCGCGCCATCTGCGGCCCACCAATGCCCACGGCGCGCAGGTGGGGCCAGCGGCCGCGCAGGCCGCCCAGCAGCAGCCCGGCCAGCAGGTCGCCGGACGCCTCTCCTGCGACCATCGCGAAGCGCGGGGATTTCATGGCTACCGAGCGATGCCGCGCTCGGCGGCGGCGAGGAAGCCGCCCATCAGGGCGACGTCCTGCGCGGCGTCCGGCATCTCGGCGGCCAGCGCCTCGATGGCAGCGCGCGCCTGCTCGAGCGTGCGGCCCTCGCGGTAGAGCAGCTTGTGCATCTGCTTGACAGCAGCGATGCGCTCCGCGCTGAAGCCCCGCCGACGCAGGCCGACGGCGTTGAAGCCGCGCACCGCCAGCGGGTTGCCGTCCACGAGCATGAAAGGCGGCACATCCTGCGACACCGCGCTGGCGAAACCCACCATGACCTGCGAGCCCACCTTGACGAACTGGTGGATCCCCGTGAGGCCGCCCACCGTCACCCATTCACCCAGCTCGACGTGGCCGCCGAGCGTGGTGTTGTTGGCGAGAGTGGCATGGTTGCCCACCTGGCAGTCGTGCGCGATGTGGGTGTACGCCATGATCCAGCAGTCGTTGCCGACACGCGTCACTCCGCCGCCGCCTGGAGAGCCGATGTTGAAGGTGACGAACTCGCGAATGGTGTTGCGCTCGCCGATCACCAGCTCGCAAGCCTCACCGGCGTACTTTTTGTCCTGCGGGATCGCGCCGAGCGAGGCGAACTGAAAGATCCGGTTGTCGCGGCCGATCGTGGTGTGGCCCTCGATCACGCAATGCGGCCCCACGGTCGTGCCGGCCCCGATGGTGACATCAGGGCCGATGACGGTGTAGGGACCGATCGAAACGGTGTCGTCAATGCGCGCCTTCGCGTCGACGAGGGCCGTGGGATGGATCTGTGTCACGGCAAACGGCCCTACTCAGGCGATGGTGCGCATGGTGCACATGAGTTCGGCTTCGCAGGCGATCTCCTCACCCACCCGCGCCACGCCCTTGAACTTGTAGATCCCGGCGCGCGAACGCTCCAGGCTCACATCCATCACCAGCTGGTCACCCGGCTCGACCGGCCGCTTGAAACGCGCCCCATCGATGCCCGCGAAGTAGATGACCGACTTGTTGTCCGGGCCGGCGCCTTCGGCCGCGAACGACAGCAGGGCCGCCGTCTGCGCCATGGCTTCGAGCATCAGCACCCCCGGCATGACCGGCCGGTGCGGGAAATGCCCGGCGAAGAAAGGCTCGTTGATAGTGACGTTCTTCAACGCCTTGATGCGCTTGCCCGGCTCGATCTCGAGCACCCGATCCACGAGCAGGATCGGATAGCGATGCGGCAGTTTCTTCAGGATTTCGTGGATGTCCATCATGATTCGTTCTTCGTTTCCAGGGCCTTGATGCGTTCGCGCAGCTTGTGCAGCTGCTTGAGCGTCGCCGCGTTTTTTTCCCAGGCCGCATTGTCGTCGATGGGAAATATGCCCGTGTAGTGTCCCGGCTTGAGGATGGACCGTGTGACCAGGGAGAACGATGAGATGTGCACGTTGTCGGCGAGCGTGAGATGGCCCAGGATGCCCGCGCTGCCGCCGATGGTGCAGTGCGCGCCGATGGTCGCGCTGCCCGCGACCCCGACGCAGCCGGCCATGGCGGTGTGCCTGCCGATGCGAACGTTGTGCGCGATCTGGATCAGGTTGTCCAGCTTCACGCCGTCCTCGATGACGGTATCTCCCAGAGCACCGCGGTCGATGCAGGTGTTCGCGCCGATCTCCACGTCGTTTCCGATGCGCACTGCCCCGAGCTGCTCGATCTTTTCCCACGCGCCATCGTTCGGCGCGAAGCCGAAGCCGTCGGCACCGATCACGGCACCTGGGTGGATGATGCAGCGCTCACCGACCGCACAGCCCTCGCCAAGTGTCACGCGCGCCTTGAGGATGCTGCCCGCGCCCACACGGGCGCCGCGTTCGACCACGCAAAGGGCACCGATACGCGCGGTGGGATCGATCACGGCATCCGGATCGACAACGGCACTGGGGTGGATGGCCGGCCCCGCGTCGGCGCCCAGCTGGCGCTTCCACAGCTGGGTCACATGCGCGAAGTACAGGTAGGGTTGCCCGGCGACGATGCAGTCACCCCGCGCCAATGCCGCCGCACGCTGGGCCGGTCCGACGATGACGCACCCCGCACGGGAAGCCGCGAGCTGCTGCGCGTACTTGGGATTGCTGAGGAAACTGAGCTGCGCCGGGGTGGCGGATTCGAGCGGGGCTAGCCCTTCGATTGGCCTTGCCGGGTCGCCGCAAAGCTCGCCGCCAAGCGCTTCGACGATGGAGCCTAGGCGGAGCTGCACACCGGGGGTGCTTTCAGACGTTTAGCGCGTGGCGTTGAGCGCCTTGATCACCTTGTCGGTGATGTCGTGCTTGGGGTTGATATAGACGGCCTCCTGGAGCACCACGTCGTATTTTTCCGCTTCCGCCACCTGCTTGACCACGCGGTTCGCGCGCTCGAGCACCTGCTGCAGCTCTTCGTTCTTGCGGGCGTTGAGGTCTTCCTGGAATTCCCGGCGCTTGCGCTGGAAATCGCGGTCCTGGTCGATCAGCTGCTTCTGGCGTTGCGCGCGCTGGGCCTCGGACAGCGTGGGCGCCTCACGCTCGAACTTGTCGGACAGGCTCTTGAGCGAATTGCCGAGGTCGTTCAGCTCTTTCTCGCGCTTGGAGAACTCCTGCTCCAGCTTGGCCTGCGAGGCCTTGGCCGTATTGGCTTCGCGGAAGATGCGGTCGGTATTGACGAAGCCGACCCGGAAATCCTCGGCCCGTGCCTGCGTGCCGAGCGCAAGCAGACCGAAAAGAAGGACCAGGCATTGACGGGGCAGATACTTCATTAGAAAGAGGTCCCGATCTGGAATTGCAATTTCTGGATTCTATCGCCAGCGAACTTACGCAGCGGATAGGCCGCCGCCAGCCGCAGGGGACCGATCGGCGAGATCCAGGACAGGCCCAGGCCCGCCGACGCCCGCAACTCGCTCACGCGAAACTTCTCGTGCTCGCCGTAAACGTTGCCGGCGTCGATGAATCCGAACGCTCGCAGGCTGCGATCGTTTCCGGCGCCGGGGAACGGCGTGATGATTTCCGCGTTCAACGTGATCTTCTTGGGCCCGCCGATGGTGGAGCCCGTGACGTCACGCGGGCCCAGCGTGCCCTGGTCGAAGCCCCGCACGGAGCCCAGGCCGCCCGAGTAGAAGTGTTTGAACACAGGGAACGGCCGGTCGCCGAGGCCCTTGCCCCAGCCGAGTTCGCTGTTGAATGCGACAGTGAACTGCTTGTTGAGCGGAATGTACTGCTGGAACTGGTAGTTGCCCCGCACATACCGCGCATCGCCGGCGACGCCGAGCTCGCCGGACACCCGCTGGTAACGTCCACTCGTTGGGGCGATCGCGCTGTCACGGCTGTCGCGACCCCAGCCTATCGACAGGGGGATCGATGTGCTGGTGTAGCCGAAGCGCTCGGCGTAATCCAGGTAGGCCGCGGGGATGTTGGTGCCGGGCTTGATCTCGATCCTTTCCACACTGCCACCGAAGTAGACGGTGTCCAGCTCGGAGAACGGCACGCCGAAGCGCACGCCGGCACCGGTGGTGGAGAGCTGGTAGTTGCCCCCCTGCTCCTCGTACGGCTTGGAGCTGCGATGGTAGAGGTCGATAGCGCGCGATACGCCGTCGGGCGTGAAATACGGGTTGACCGTGCTGAAGACGATCGTCCGGTTGAACTTGCTGGTGTTGACTTCGACGCCCAGGTAGTTGCCGGTGCCGAAGGCGTTTTCCTGCTTGACCGAGAACGACAGCGCCAGCTTCTCGGCGCTTGAGAACCCGGCGCCCAGCTGCAGGCTGCCGGTGGGCTTTTCCACGATGTTGATGGCGAGGTCGACCTGGTCGGGCGCGCCCGGCACGTCGGTGGTCTCGACGTTCACTTCCTTGAAGTAGCCAAGACGGTCGATGCGGTCGCGCGAGAGCTTGATCTTGTCGGCGTCGTACCACGAGGACTCGAACTGGCGGAACTCGCGCCGGATCACTTCGTCGCGCGTGCGGTTGTTGCCGCCGATGACGATGCGACGCACATAGGCGCGCCGCGACGGGTCGGCCACCAGCGTGAATGCCACCCGGTTGTTGGCGCGGTCGATCTCCGGGCGGGCTGCCACGTTGGCGAAGGCATAGCCGAAGTTGCCGAAATAGTCCGTGAAGGCCTTGGTCGTCTCGGCCACCTTGTCGGCGTTGTAGGGCTCGCCAGGCACGATCTTGACCAGCGACTTGAACTCTTCTTCCTTGCCCAGGTAGTTGCCCTCGAGGCGCACGGCCGAGACGACATACCGCTGGCCTTCCGTGATGTTCACGGTGATGGTGATGTCCTGCTTGTTCGGGGAGATCGCCACCTGGGTGGAATCAATGCGGAACTCGAGATAACCGCGCGAGAGGTAATAGGCGCGCAGCGCCTCCATATCGGCGTTGAGCTTGGCGCGCGCGTAGCGGTCGGACTTGGTGTACCAGGACAGCATGCCGCCGGTGTCCAGGTCGAACAGGCCCTTGAGCGTCGATTCGCTGAAGGCGCTGTTGCCGACGATGCGGATTTCCTTGATTCGGGCGGGCTCGCCTTCCGTGACGGTGAAGGTGAGGTTGACCCGATTGCGCTCGATGGGGGTGACGGTGGTCACCACGTCGGCGCCATAAAGGCTCTTGTTGATGTACTGGCGCTTGAGCTCCTGCTCGGCGCGGTCGGCCAGGCTCTGGTCGTAAGGCCGGCCTTCGGTGAGGCCGATCTCGCGCAGCGCCTTCTTCAGGGCGTCCTTGTCGAACTCCTTCAAGCCGACGAATTCGACGTCGGCGATGGTGGGCCGTTCCTCGACGATCACCACCAGCACATCGCCAAGCGTCTCCAGCCGGACGTCTTTGAACAGGCCCAGGCCGAACAGCGCGCGGATCGCGGCCGATCCCTTTTCATCGTTGTACTGGTCGCCGATGCGAAACGGCAGCGAGGCGAAGATCGTGCCGGGCTCGACGCGCTGCAGGCCCTCGACGCGGATGTCGCGCACCGTGAAGGGGTCCACTGCCCATGCGTTGGCCACGAAGGCCATGGCAACCATGGCCGAAACTGTACGCACGCGAAAGCGCTTGAATTGTTTTTTCATGAATCAAGGTTGGCCCCGCAACGCCCCCGGGGCGGATTAGCAGGCAGCAGCCAAAAAAGGTTAACCAAAGAGACGGGTGACGTCGTTGAAGAGTGCGATCGTCATCATCAGCAGCAGCACCGCCACCCCGCCCCGCTGCAGGCGCTCCATCCAGGCGTCGGAGACACTCTTGCCTGTCACAGCCTCCCAAAGATAATACATCAGGTGCCCACCGTCCAAGACCGGCAGCGGCAGCAGGTTCAGCACGCCGAGGCTGACGCTGATCAGGGCAAGGAACACCAGGTATTGCGTGAGGCCCAGGCTGGCCGACTTGCCGGCGTAGTCCGCGATCGTCAGCGGCCCGCTGAGGTTCTTGAGCGAAGCTTCACCCACCACCATGCGGCCCATCATGCGCAGTGTCAGCAACGAGACCTCCCAGGTGCGCTGAACGCCCTTCCACAGCCCCTCGACCGGTCCGTAGCGCACGGTGGTGAATTCGGGCGGCGCGCCCACGAAGGCGCCGATGCGCCCGATGACCGTGGAAGTCGCGGCGTCCCGCACAGTGTCGGGCTGGACTTGGATCTCCAGCGTCCGGCCGGCGCGCTGCACGCGCCACGTCTGCGGGGCGGCCTTGCCGCCCTGCACGCTGGACCGGATGATCTCGCGCAGCTGCTGGCCGTCGACGACCTGCGTGCTGCCCACGGCGACTACCAGGTCCCCCTTGACGAGGCCCGCGCGGCGGGCGGCGCCCTCCATCACATCGCCGATCACGGGCGGCGTCCACGGCCCGACGATGCCTATTCTTCGAAACAGCTGCGCGTCGGCCTCGCGCGAGGAAATCTGGCCCAGCGCCAGCACGACCTCGCGGCCCGCGCCCAGTTGCAGCCGCACGTCGCGGCCATCGAGGGCGCCGCGAGTGAGCAGCCAGCGCAGCTCCTCGAACGAGCGAACCGGCTGCAAGTCTTCCCCGTCGAAGGCTGCCATCTGCACGACTTCGCCGCCGCGCAGCCCCGAGCGGTCCGCGACCGATTCGGGGACGGGGCTCGCGAGGATGGGCTTGGGCTCCTCGACACCGTACCAGTTCACCGCCGCATACAGCACGATGGCAAGCAGCAAGTTGGCGGCCGGCCCCGCAGCGACGATGGCCGCCCGGGATTTCAGTGGCTGCGTGTTGAAGGCCATGTGGCGCTGCTCCGGAGGAACCGGCCCTTCGCGCTCATCCAGCATCTTCACGTAGCCGCCCAGCGGGAAGGCGCCGATGACGAATTCGGTGTCCTGTCCGGGCTTCGGCTTTCGGGGCTTCCAGCTGTATAAGGTCCGGCCGAAGCCCACCGAGAACCGCAGCACCTTCACGCCGCATGCCACGGCCACACGGTAGTGGCCGTACTCGTGCACGGCGATCAGAAGGCCGAGGGCGACGACGAAAGCGACGATAGTCAACATGCTTGGCGTAGGTCCAGGGTCAGTTGCGCAGCCGGGAGATGGCGTGTTCTGCGGCCTCGCGCGAGTGCGCGTCCAGGGCCAGCAGATCATCCAGCGATTCGGGGTTGGAGGCTGTAACCGCCTCCAAAGTTGCAACATTGACGTGGTGGATCTGGTCGAACCGGATTCGGGTGTCCAGGAAAGCCGCCACGGCGACCTCGTTGGCCGCGTTGAGCACGGCCGTGGTCCCTGAGGGAGCACGCAGCGCGTCCCAGGCCAGGGCCAGGCCGGGGAAGCGCTCGCGGTGGCCCCTGCTGTCCATGGCTTCGAAGCTCATGTCCGCCAGCTGGTGGAAATCCAGGGCCTGCGCGCCTGAAGCCACCCGGTCCGGCCAGGCCAGGCCGTAGGCGATCGGCACGCGCATGTCAGGGGTGCCCAGTTGGGCCACCACGGAGGTGTCGCGATACTGAACCATGGAATGGATGACGCTCTGGGGATGGATCACGACCTCGAGCCTCTCCGGCGCCAGGCCGAACAGGAAGCGCGCCTCGATCACCTCCAGCGCCTTGTTCATCATGGTGGCGGAATCGACCGAGATCTTGCGCCCCATCACCCAGTTCGGATGGGCGCAGGCTTCCTCGGGCGTCACATTCCGCAACGTCGCGGGCTCGCGCGTGCGGAACGGGCCGCCCGATGCCGTGAGGATGATCTTCTCGACGCGCTCGTCCCAGCTCGCGGGGTCCTCGGGCAACGACTGGAAAATCGCCGAGTGCTCGCTGTCGATAGGCAGCAGCTTTGCGCCTCCCTGCTCCACGGCCTGCATGAACAGGTCGCCGCCGACGACCAATGCTTCCTTGTTCGCCAGCAGCAGCTTCTTGCCGGCGCGCGCGGCGGCCATGCACGAGGCCAAACCGGCGGCGCCGACGATGGCGGCCATGACGGTATCGACCGACTCGTGCGCGGCGACCTCCTGCAAAGCGGCCTCGCCGCACAGCACGCTCGTGGGCAACCCGTTGCGTTCGATCTTGTGCGCGAGCTCGCGCGCGGCATCCGCACGCACCATCACGGCAAAGCGGGGGCGAAACTGCGCGCACTGCGCGAGCATCAGGTCGACCTGGCTCGCTGCGCTCAGCGCGAACACTTCGAATCGGTCCGGATGCCGGGCGATCACGTCGAGCGTGTTCGCTCCGATCGATCCGGTGGAGCCCAGGACCGCAATGCGCTGCTTCATCGTGCGGCCACGCTGGCGAGCATCATCGCGAGCGGCAAGGTAGGAAGAAGCGCGTCCACGCGATCGAGCACGCCACCATGCCCGGGCAGCAGGTTGCTCGAATCCTTCACGCCGGCGCTGCGCTTGATGAGCGATTCGGCGAGGTCACCCACGACGCTCATGGCAGCCATGAACAGCGCGGCGACGATCAACAGCCACCAGCCCTGCGAAGCCAGCCGTGTGTAAAGACTGGGCACCGCCGCCTGCATGGCGCCGTCGGCCAGCGTCCATGCCACCGCCAATACGAGCACGCCCGCCATGCCGCCCCAAACGCCTTCCCAGCTCTTGCCGGGGCTGATGGCCGGCGCGAGCTTTCGCTTGGTGAACTTCAGGCCAAAGGCGCGACCGGCGAAATAGGCAAAGATGTCCGCCACCCAGACCAGCACCAGCACGGACAAAAGGAAGTTGACGCCGATGGTCCTGGCCTGCGCCACAGCCAGCCACGCGGCCGAGAGCGCCAGCAGGCCACCGACAAGCCGCACGGCCTGGGGGATTTTCGGCCAGCCCGCCACGCCCGCTCGGATCAGCCAGGCGCCCACGAGAACCCACAAACCGCCCACGACCAACCACACGGCGGGCAGGGACCGCTCGAGCAAGCCCGCATACCAGGCCAGCGCACATAACGCGAGGCACGCTGCAGCCAGGGCAACGGCGCCGGTCTGCCTCAAACCATTGAGGCGCCCCCATTCCCAGCCGCCCGCGGCGATCAGGATCAGAGTGACGATGGCGAACGGAACAGGAGACGGCCAGAACAGGGCCGGCAGCAGGATGGCCAGCAGGATGATGGCCGTGATGATGCGCTGCTTGAGCATGGAGAGAGGTTTCAGGCGACTTTGCGGGCCTGCGGAGTCACCTGCTCGGAGGTCAGGCCGAAGCGGCGCTCCCGCGCGGCGTAGTCTGCCAGCGCCTCATCCAGCGCGGCTTCGTCGAATTCAGGCCAGAGCTTGTCGCTGAAATACAGCTCCGAATAAGCCGCCTGCCACAACAGGAAGTTGGAGAGGCGCCGCTCGCCGCCAGTGCGGATGATGAGATCCGGCGCGGGCACATGCGAGAGTGCAAGCGCGCCATCGAGGCTCTGCTCGGTGATGGGTTCGCCGCGTGCGGCCAGCGCAGCCGCGGCCTGCGCGATGTCCCAGCGGCCGCCATAGTTGAAGCATATGTTGAAGACGAGCCTGGAGTTGCCCGCTGTGTCGGCTTCCGCGTGCGCCAAGCCAGTCCGCACCTTTTCGGAGAGGGCGGCGCGGTCACCAACGAACTTCACGCGCACGCCTTCGTTCTTCAACTGCGGCACTTCTCGCGCCAGAGCGAGTGCCAGCAGCTCCATGAGGCCCGAGACCTCCTCTGCCGGGCGGTTCCAGTTCTCGGAGGAGAAGGCAAACACCGTCAGCACCCGCACGCCGCGCTCGCCGCAATGCCGCAGGCACGCGCGCAGCGCATCCATGCCCTTCTTGTGGCCGGCCACGCGCGGCAGGTAACGCCGCGTCGCCCAGCGGCCATTGCCGTCCATGACGATGGCCACGTGGTGCGGTATTGCGCCTTGCGGCATGGGGTCGGACATCACGGCTCAGACGGCCATGATCTCCTGCTCCTTGTTGTGCACGAGCTGGTCGATCTCGGCGATGTGCTTGTCCGTCATCTTCTGGATTTCCGCCTCGGAGCGCTTCTGGTCGTCTTCAGAAGCGAGCTTGTCCTTGACGATCTTCTTGACGTGCTCGTTGGCGTCGCGGCGCAAGTTGCGCACGGCGATCTTCGCTGCCTCGCCTTCGTGTCGAACGAGCTTGGTCATCTCCTTGCGGCGCTCCTCGCTCATCGGGGGCATCGGCACGCGGATGAGGTCGCCCATCGAGGCGGGGTTCAGGCCCAGGTCACTCTCGCGGATGGCCTTTTCGATCTTGGCACCCATGTTCTTTTCCCAGGGCTGGACGCTGATGGTCCGCGAGTCGATCAGCGAGAGGTTGGCAACCTGGCTGAGCGGCAACATGGCTCCGTAATAATCGACGTGCACCGTGTCCAGCAGGGCCGGGTTGGCGCGGCCGGTGCGGATTTTCGTCATGTTGTTCTTGAAGGCGGCGATGGACTGGTCCATCTTGGCCTGCATGGTCTTGGTGATTTCTGCGATGGTTGTCATAGCGGTCTCTCCTCAGGCGTAGACGAGCGTGCCTTCGTCCTCTCCCATCACGACGCGCCGAAGCGCCCCGTGCTTGAAGATGGAGAAGACCTTGATCGGCAGCTTCTGGTCGCGGCACAGCGCGAAAGCGGTGGCATCCATGATGCCCAGATTTTGCGCCATGGCCTCGTCGAACGAGAGCTTGGTGTAACGGGTGGCTGACGGGTCCTTCTTGGGGTCGGCGGAGTAGACGCCATCGACCTTGGTGGCCTTGAGCACCAGCTCGGCGCCGATCTCGGCGCCGCGCAGCGCGGCCGCGGTGTCGGTGGTGAAGAACGGGTTGCCCGTGCCGGCCGCGAAGATCACGACCTTGCCCTCTTCCAGGTATTGCAGGGCCTTGGGGCGCACGTAGGGCTCGACGACCTGCTCAATCGCAATCGCGGACATCACGCGGGCGATCAGGCCCTGCTTGTTCATCGCGTCGGCCAGCGCCAGCGCGTTCATGACGGTGGCCAGCATGCCCATGTAGTCGGCGGTGGCGCGGTCCATGCCGACCGAACCGCCTGCAACGCCGCGGAAGATGTTGCCGCCACCGATCACGATGGCGACTTCCACGCCCATGTTCACGACTTCGGCCACCTCCTCGACCATGCGGACGATGGTGGCGCGGTTGATGCCGAAAGCGTCGTCGCCCATCAGCGCCTCGCCAGACAGCTTCAACAAGATTCGCTTGTGCGCCGGCCGGGCTTCGGACATGAATGAGCTCCTAGTTTTAGACGGGGTGAGTGTACCGGCCTCGCTGGGTTTCAGGCGTGGACTCGGCAAAGATCAGGCGCCGGCCTTGGCCGCGGCGACCTGCGCCGCAACTTCGGCGGCGAAGTCGTCGACCTTTTTCTCAATGCCTTCGCCGACAACGAAGAGGGTGAAGCCCTTCACGCTGGTATTGGCAGCCTTGAGCATCTGCTCGACCGTCTGCTTGTCGTTCTTCACAAACGACTGGTTGAAGAGGGAGACTTCCTTCAGGTACTTTTGCACGCCACCCTCGATGCGTTTGGCCACGATCTCGGGCGGCTGCACCGGCTTGCCGGCGGCTTCGGCCACTTTGCGGTCCTCGTCGGCCTTGCCGGCGGCTACCGCGCGTTCCTTCTCGATCAGGTCGGCGGGGACGTCGGCGCTGGTCATGGCGACGGGCTTCATGGCGGCGACGTGCATGGCGACGTCCTTGGCGGCGACTTCATCGCCTTCGTATTCCACGACCACCCCGATGCGCGTGCCGTGCAGGTACGAGGCAAGCTTGTTCGAGCCTTCGAATCGCTTGAAGCGGCGGAAGCTCATGTTCTCGCCGATCTTGCCGATGAGGCCCTTGCGCACGTCCTCGAGCGTGGGGCCGAAGCCGTCCTGGCTGTAGGGCAGCGCACCCAGTGCAGCCACGTCGGCGGGGTTGTTCTTCGCGACCAACTCCGCTGCGGCCTGCGCCAGGGCCAGGAAGCTGTCGTTTTTCGTGACGAAGTCGGTTTCGCAGTTGGTTTCCAGCAGCGCGCCGGTGGTGCCGGCGATGTAGGCCGTCACGACACCTTCGGCCGTGATGCGGGCGGCGGCCTTGCCAGCCTTGTTGCCCAGCTTGACGCGCAGGATTTCTTCGGCCTTTTCCATGTTGCCGTCGGCCTCGGTCAGGGCCTTCTTGCATTCCATCATCGGTGCGTCGGTCTTGCCGCGCAGTTCAGCGACCATGCTTGCGGTGATTGCAGCCATTTTTCTACCTCGTACGGTTCAGTTCGGACAGTTGTAAAAAGGGGGCCTCGAAAGCCCCCTTCCTTCGGCTTGTTCAGGCGATCAGGCGGCGGCGCCCTCGCGCACTTCCACGAATTCGTCGCTGCCTTCGGACACAGCCTTGACCAGCTCGTTGCCGGCGGCGGCACGGCCCTCCAGGATCGCGTCGGCGATGCCACGCGCGTACAGCGTGACAGCCTTGGACGAGTCGTCGTTACCCGGGATCACGTAGTCAATGCCTTCGGGCGAGTGGTTGGAGTCCACCACGCCGACCAGCGGGATGCCCAGCTTCTTGGCTTCGGACACGGCAATCTTGTGGAACCCGACGTCGATCACGAAGATCGCGTCCGGCAGAGCGTTCATGTCCTGGATGCCGCCGATGTCCTTTTCGAGCTTTTCCATCTCGCGGGCGAACATCAGTTGCTCTTTCTTGCTCATGGCCTCGAGGCCCGCTTCCTGCTGGGCCTTCATGTCCTTCAGGCGCTTGATCGAGGTCTTGACGGTTTTGAAGTTGGTCAGCATGCCCCCCAGCCAGCGCTGGTCGACATAGGGCACGCCGGCGCGCTTGGCTTCCATCGCGACGGTCTCGCGGGCCTGGCGCTTGGTGCCAACCATGAGGATGGTGCCGCGGTTGGCAGCGAGCTGCTTCACGAACTTGGTGGCTTCCTGGAACAGCGGAAGCGACTTTTCCAGGTTAATGATGTGGATTTTGTTGCGATGGCCGAAGATGTACGGGGCCATCTTGGGGTTCCAGAAGCGGGTTTGGTGGCCGAAATGGACACCGGCTTCCAGCATTTGACGCATGGTGACGGACATGATGATTCCTGAAGGTTGGGTCTAAAATCCAGCCCGAAATCGATGCCATGTGAACGGCCTCGACACCTTGTTGGTCTGGATTCGCGTTTTGCTTCGCTGACGGTTGAATGGGCACACCTAGCGCCCACCACCCAGCAAAGCCTAAAAATTATAGCATTCCTCTGGAAAGTCCCCATGCGACCTGACCTCATCGCCACCCGTGAAGCCCTGCGGGGCGGCCTCGCCCGCGCCCTGGAAGAGATCGAGGCTTCTATCGCCATGGCGCAATCGCCGGCCTGCGACCGGGCCCTTCTCAAGACCCATTTCGAAGAGGCCCGCGCCGTGGCGTCGCTGGCCGGCTCCGTCGCCCGGCCACTGGCCGGCCTGGCCGTCTCGGTGAAAGACCTGTTCGACATCGCCGGCGACACGACGGCTGCCGGTTCGGTGGTGCTGGCTTCGGCCCCGGCCGCACTGGCGGACAGCCCGGCCGTGGCAAGGCTGAGGGCCGCCGGCGGCGCGATCCTCGGTCGCACCAACATGACCGAATTTGCCTTCTCGGGCATAGGCACCAATCCGCACTTTGGCACCCCCGCCAATCCTGCCGATGCGGCCACGCCTCGCATTCCGGGCGGCTCATCCTCGGGCGCGGCCGTATCCGTCGCCACGGGAGCCGCCTTCGTGGGCCTGGGCTCGGACACCGGCGGCTCGATCCGCATCCCGGCGGCCCTGTGCGGCGTCGTCGGCTTCAAGAACACCGCCAGATTGACACCGCGGGAGGGCGCGCTGCCGCTGTCCACGACGCTGGACACGGTCTGCGCGATGACACGTTCGGTGCGCGACGCCATCCTGGCCCATGAAATCCTCGCCGACCGCCTGGTCACGCGTTGCGATGCTCCTCTGTCCGGCTATCGGCTGGCGGTGGCGCGCACATCCATGCTGGACGGGCTCGACGCCACGGTCTCCCGCGCGTTCGAGCGCACCGTGAAGCAGCTGCGTGATGCCGGCGCCCGCATCGAGGAGATCGAGCTGGGCGAGATTCGCGATCTGGGCGCGCTGCAAGCCACCGGCGGCTTCACGGCCCCGGAGAGCTATGCCTGGCACCGGGCGCTGTTCGAGCGCGAGGCCGCTCATTACGACCCGCGGGTGCGCGTTCGCATCCAACGCGGCACCGGCATGCTGGCCTACGAGTACCTCGAGCTCATCCGTGCCCGCGCACAATGGTGTGGCCGCGTCGAGGCCGCGCTGCGCGGTTTCGACGCTGTCCTGTCGCCCACGGTGCCGATCGTCGCGCCACCCATTGCCCAGGTCGCGCCCGCCGACGGCAAGGACCCGATTGCCGACGCCGCGCGCGACGAGGAATTCTTCCGCGTCAACGCGCTACTGCTGCGCAACCCCAGCGTCGTCAATATGCTTGACGGCTGCGCGATCTCGATCCCCTGCCATGAGCCCGGCGAACTCCCGTGCGGCCTCATGATCTGGCAAAGTGCGATGCGTGACGACACGGTTTTGAACATCGCGCTGCAGGCGGAGGCCCTGCTCGCAAGAACAACAGGGAATTCATGAAAGTTGCCGTCATCGGCGCCGGCATCATTGGCGTCACCACGGCCTTCGAGTTGGCCGTCGATGGCCACGAGGTCACGGTATTCGAGCGCCGCGCATCCGTGGCGGAGGAAACGAGCTTCGCTAACGCCGGCGTCGTCGCGCCCGGCTACGTCACGCCATGGGCCGCCCCGGGCATGCCGGGCAAGATCGCACGCTACCTCGTGAGTCGGCATGCGCCCGTGCGCCTTACGTTCCCGCTGTCCGCGGCAGACCTGCGCTGGATGTGGCAGTGGTACCAGGCTTGCGACTTGCCCACCTACCAGGCCAACCGCGCGCGAATGCAGCGGCTGGCTTTCTACAGCCGCACGCGGCTGCACGACATCACGGAGCACTTCCAGCTCGATTACGACCGCAGCATCGGTTACATGGTGCTGCTGCGCGGCGAGAAGGACCGCAGAATCGTGCAGCCGGGCCTGGCCGTCCTTCGGGAGGAAGGCGTGGCGTTCAAGGAAATCACCGCCGAGGAAGCGCGCGCCATCGAACCGGCCCTCAGCCCGGACACGGAATTCGTGGGTGCGGTGCACCTGGCGCAAGACGAGGTGGGCAACTGCCGCCAGTTCGCGCTGCTGCTCAAGAATGAGGCTCAGGCCAGCGGCGTCACCTTCGAGTTCAACAGCGCCGTCGACGCGCTGGACCGGGCCGACCCGACCTCGCTGTCGGTCTGGAGCCTCGACGCGCAGGCGCCTGTGAAGCGCCGGTTCGATGCGGTGATCGTCTGCGGCGGCGTGGACTCGGCCCGCATGTTGCGGCCGCTCGGGCTGGATATCCCCATCGCCGCCGTGTACGGCTACTCGATCAGTGCGCCCATCCGCGAATCACTGAACGCGCCGCGCAGCGCCCTGATGGACGAGCGATACAAGGTGGCCATCACCCGCATGGGCAATCGAGTGCGCGTGGCCGGCAGCGCTGAGATCGGCGGCTCGCTCGAGCACAAGCGGCCTTCCGCGATCCAGACCCTCTACAAGGTGCTGCACGACTGGTTCCCGGGCGCCGCCCGCATCTCCAACACCGGCGCCGCCGTGCAGGAATGGAAGGGCGCGCGTCCGATGCTGCCCGACGGGCCGCCGCTGATCGGCGCGACCGGCATCCCCGGCGTCTGGATCAACATCGGCCATGGCTCCAGCGGCTGGGCTCTCTCCTGCGGCTGCGCGCGGGCGGTAGCCGACCTGATGGCGGGCCAGGCACCAGAGATCGACATCGAAGGCCTGGGCGTAGAGCGGCTCTCGGCCTAGTGTCTGTCCCGTAAGTAACTGCGCGATCGCGAAACTGGCAGGCGCAGTGTGTGGGCGACGGGCCGCGGACTGCGTCAGCCACCCGCCATCCACGGCCCTTAGGCAGCGTTTCTTCTTTCGACGCAACGAACACCCACAACGGTGGATGGATCAGGGCGGCGGGGCGCTCTAGGCAGCGGAATCAAGGAGGAGACGCCCTCCCGGCGTCGGGGGACATCCGCGGAGTAGAGCGCCCCGTCGCCCTGATCCCGCTACCACCATGAACTTCTGGGACAGCACACCCGCGCCTTGCGCCGGGAGTGACAGAATCCCGGTATGCAACGCATCACGCCCGACCGCCCCCGGCCGCTGTTCGACGTCGCCGCCACCCGGGTCCTCGAGCAGGCCGCGGCCGCCTCATTGCCACCCCACACCCTGATGCAGCGCGCCGGCCTGGCCGTGGCGCGTATGGCACTGGCGCTGGCGCCGAATGCAAAGACGATATGGATCGCCTGCGGGCCGGGAAACAACGGCGGGGACGGAATCGAAGCCGCCATGCACCTGCACCGCTGGAGCAAGCGGGTTGTGGTGAACTGGCTCGGTGACGAAGCGAAAGCACCGCCCGACACGCAGGCGTCGCGGCAGCGGGCCCGGGAAGCCGGCGTGGTGTTCGCGACCGAAGCGCCCGCGCAATGGAATCTGGCCATCGACGCACTGCTGGGAATCGGCAGCGCGAGGCCGTTGGAGGGGGTGATGGCGCAATGGGCAGGCCTGATGAGCGCCAGTTCAGCACCCGTGCTGGCCGTGGACCTGCCTTCCGGCCTCAATGCCGACACCGGAGCAGGAAAAGCAGTCCAGGCGACTCATACCCTGAGCCTGCTGGCCTTGAAGCCAGGCCTTTTCACCGCCGGCGGCCGCGATGCGGCGGGACAGGTGTGGTTCGATGATCTGGGCGTCACCCGGGGGGCGCAGGAGCCGACAGCCTGGCTCTCGGGCCCGCCATCGCCCGCGCGCCGGCCCCACGCCTCGCACAAGGGCAGCTATGGCGACGTCGCCGTGATCGGCGGTGCGCCGGGCATGACGGGCGCCGCGCTGCTCGCCGCGTCGGCCGCGCTGCATGCGGGCGCGGGCCGGGTGTTCGCCGCCCTCCTCGACGGCGGAACACTCGCGGTCGACACCGCGCAGCCCGATCTGATGATCCGCGCGTGGGACTCGCTGCCGCTGACCAGGATGGCCGTGGCTTGCGGATGCGGCGGCGGGGACGCGATCCATGCGGTCCTGCCCAAGGTGTTGTCTACCGCCGGCCGGTTGGTGCTCGATGCGGACGCGCTCAATTCCATTGCCGCGGACCTGCAACTGCAATCGCTGCTGCAGGCACGATCGAAAAGAGGAAAGCCGACGGTGCTGACGCCCCATCCGCTCGAGGCCGGGCGCCTCCTGGGTTGCGACGCCGCGCAAATTCAACAGGACCGGTTACGCGCCGCAAGTGAACTGGCACAGCGCTACGGTTGCGTCGTGGTGCTCAAGGGCTCCGGCACGGTGATCGCGTTGCCGGACGCAGCGCCGCTGATCAACCCGACCGGCAATGCGCGTCTTGCGACGGCCGGCACGGGAGACGTGCTGGCCGGCATGATCGCGGCGCGTCTGGCCGTCGACGAACCGCCGCTGGATGCCGCGGCCAACGCGGTCTACGCGCATGGCCTCGCGTCCGATCAATGGCCCAGCGGCCGCACGCTGACCGCCTCGGCGCTGGCTCGCGGCGTCTAGTCAGCCCCGCCCTACAAAGGGCATCTTCGTCGCCATCACCGTGTGGAACAGCACGTTGGCTTCCAGTGGCAGGTTGGCCATGTACAGGATGGATTGCCCGACGATGGACACGTCCATCAGCGGCTCGATGGCGATCTCGCCATTGGCCTGCGGAACGCCCTTGGCCATGCGCGCCGCCAGGTCGGTCATCGCATTGCCGATGTCGATCTGGCCGACAGCGATGTCGTACTTGCGCCCGTCCAGGGACGCCGTCTTGGTGAGGCCCGTGACCGCATGCTTGGTCGCCGTGTAGGCCACAGAGTTCGGGCGCGGCGCGTGGGCCGATATCGAACCGTTGTTGATGATGCGCCCGCCCATCGGCGTCTGCGCCTTCATCACCCGGAACGCCTCGCGGATTCCGTAGAACATGCCGTTGAGGTTGGTGTCTACCACCCGTTTCCAATCCTCGGTGGTGATGTCCTCGAGCAGTGCGCCGCCCAGGCCGACGCCTGCGTTGTTGAAAAGCAGGTCCACCCTGCCCCAGGCTTTGACCGTGGCGGCGAAGAGCGCTTCCACGGAGGCCGGATCGCTCACGTCCGTGGGCACGGCCAACGCGCGATCGCCCGCCTGCGCCTGCGCCACGACTTCATCCAGCGGCTCTTTGCGCCGGCCCGCAATCGCGACGCGCCAGCCGTCGCCGAGCAATGCGAGCGCAGCTGCCTTGCCGATGCCCGAGCCGCCGCCGGTGACGATGGCGATTCTGCCGCCTTGTCCGTTCGTTGCCATGAATTGCTCCTCCTCTTAACGTCGGGTCTTGCGCGTCTTGCTCTTGCTCGCAGCCTTCTTGACCGCGGCCTTGAGCGACTGGATCGGGGACTTCACGGCGTCCCCCGCGGTCTTCCGGGCGGCGCGCTTGGTCGATGACTTCGCGGGCACGCCGGAGGCCCCGCGGGCCGGCCCGCTCGAAACACCCTTGTCTTTCAGCGCCCGCGTCAGCAATTCTTCGCCTTCACGAACCAGCCTGAAATCGATTTTGCGGCCATCCAGGTCCACCCGGCTCACCTGCACCCGCACCCGCGTGCCGATGGCGTAGCGGATGCCGGTGCGTTCGCCCCGCAGTTCCTGCCGCGCCTCGTCGAACTTGAAGTATTCGCCGCCAAGCTCCGTGATGTGCACCAGGCCTTCGACGTACATCTGGTCGAGCGTGACGAAGATGCCGAAACTGGTGGCTGCGGTGACCAGGCCGCTGTACTCCTCGCCCAGGTGCTCGCGCATGTACTTGCACTTGAGCCAGGCCTCGACGTCGCGGCTGGCCTCGTCGGCGCGGCGCTCGTTGGCGCTGCAATGCAGGCCGGCGGCTTCCCACGCCTGCACCTCGCGACTGGGCGGCGGCGGCGGCTTCTTCAGCCTGTTCTGCGGCGTGTTCACGCGGCTGGCCAGGCGGCGCGCCAGCTTCTCATGCGCCTCGCCGGGCGTGGGCAGCACGGGGAGTTCGTACTTCTCGCTGGCCAGGATCGCCTTGATCACCCGGTGCACCAGCAAGTCCGGGTAGCGCCGGATCGGGCTGGTGAAGTGCGTGTAGGCGTCGTACGCCAGGCCGAAGTGGCCGCTGTTGATCGGCGTGTAGATCGCCTGCGACATGGACCGAAGCAGCATCGTGTGGATCTGCTGGGCGTCGGGCCGCTCCTTGGTGGCCTCGGCGATGCGCTGGAACTCGGCGGGCAACGGGTTCTCGGTGATCGTCAGCGGAACGCCGATCGCCTTGAGGTAGTTGCGCAGCAAGTCCTTCTTCTCGGGGGTCGGGCCTTCGTGGACGCGGAACAGGCCCGGGTGCTTGCTTTGCTGGATGAAGTCCGCGCTGCAGACGTTGGCAGCGAGCATCGCCTCTTCGATCAGCCGGTGCGCTTCGTTGCGCACGCGCGGAACGATCCGCTCGATGCGGCCGTTCTCGTCGCAGATGATCTGGGTTTCGGTCGTCTCGAAATCCACGGCGCCGCGCGCATTGCGTGCCTTCAGCAGGGCGCGGTAAACGTCGTGCAGGTTCAGCAGATCCGTGACTCGGTCCTTGCGGCGCGTGGCTTCGGGCCCGCGTGTATTTGCGAGGATCGCGGCCACCTCGGTGTATGTAAAGCGCGCATGGCTCCACATCACGCCCGGGAAGAACTGGTAGGCCTGGATCTCACCGGTTGCCGTGATCAGCATGTCGCAGACCATGCACAGCCGCTCGACCTCGGGGTTCAGGGAACAAAGGCCGTTCGACAGCTTCTCCGGCAGCATGGGGATCACGCGGCGCGGAAAATAAACGCTGGTCGCACGGTCGTAGGCGTCCACGTCGATCGCGCTGCCCGTCTCCACGTAGTTGCTCACGTCCGCGATCGCGACCAGCAGCCGCCAGCCCTTGCCGCGGCCGACCTTGGCCGGCTCGCAGTAGACTGCGTCGTCGAAGTCGCGCGCGTCCTCGCCGTCGATAGTGACCAGTGGGATGTCGGTGAGGTCGACGCGATGCCGCTTGTCCTGGGGCCGCACCTTGTCGGGCAGCGAGCGCGCCAGGCCGATGCACGCATCCGAGAACTCGTGCGGCACGCCGTACTTGCGCACCGCGATCTCGATCTCCATGCCGGCGTCGTCAATTTCGCCCAGCACTTCCTTCACGCGGCCTACGGGCTGGCCATAGAGGCTCGGCGGCTCGGTGAGTTCGACCACGACGACCTGCCCGGTCTTGGCGAGGCCGGTGGCACCCTTGGGAATCAGGACATCCTGCCCATAGCGCTTGTCTTCGGGAGCGACGAGCCACACCCCGCTTTCGTGCAGCAGCCGTCCGATGATCGGCTGCGGCGGGCGGTCGACGATCTCGACGACGCGGCCCTCGGGCCTGCCCTTGCGGTCGTGGCGCACGATGCGGGCCTTCACACGGTCCTTGTGCAGCACGGCGCGCATCTCGTTGGGCGGCAGGTAGATGTCGCCTTCGCCATCGTCGCGAACCACGTAGCCGTGGCCGTCGCGATGGCCCTGGATCACTCCCTCTATTTCATCGAGCAACCCAGTGCTGATGTGTCCGATATTTTTGATATAGAATCCTTTTCTTTCCTGAAAGCCCAGGTGGCGGAATTGGTAGACGCACTAGTTTCAGGTACTAGCGAGTAACATCGTGGGGGTTCGAGTCCCTTCCTGGGCACCATCATCATAAAGCCGGCTTTGCCGGCTTTGTTTTGTCTGAAACACTTGGCCGGTCAAATCGGCACCGCGACCAGATCGTGGCCCTGCGTGCCGACAATGCGCGCGCGGGTAAATTCGCCGACAGCCAGCCGCTTGCTCAGCTTTTCCGGCGGCAGCAACTGTACGGTGCCGTCGATCTCGGGCGCGTCCGCGTACGAGCGGCCCACGCCCCCTTTGCGCCCGAGCGCCGGCGCCGAATCCACCAGCACCTGCATCGTCGCGCCGATGCGCTCGCGCAGCTTGGCCGCGGAAACCTCCTCGGCCACGGCCATGAAGCGCGCGCGGCGCTCTTCGCGCACTTCCTGCGGCAGCATGCCCGGGATGTCGTTGGCAGCGGCGCCTTCCACCGGGCTGTATGCGAAGCACCCCGCCCGGTCGATGCGCGCCTCGCGCATGAATTGCAGAAGGTGGCCGAATTCTTCTTCGGTCTCACCGGGGAAACCGGCGATGAAGGTGCTGCGGATGACGATCTCGGGGCAGGCTTCGCGCCAACGCTGGATGCGCTCCAGGTTCTTCTCACCGCTGGCCGGCCGCTTCATGCGGCGCAGGACCTCGGGGTGGCTGTGCTGGAATGGCACATCGAGGTAAGGCAGGACCTTGCCCGTGGCCATCAGCGGGATCACTTCGTCCACAGATGGGTACGGATAGACGTAATGCAGTCGCACCCACGCGCCATAGGGCTCGGCCATCTCGCCCAGGGCCTGCACGAGCTCCAGCATCCGGGTCTTGACGGGCCGCCCGTCGTAAAAGCCGGTGCGGTACTTCACGTCCACGCCATAGGCCGACGTGTCCTGGCTGATGACCAGCAGTTCCTTCACGCCGCCTTCGAACAGCGCCTTCGCCTCTTTCAGCACGTCGCCGATCGGCCGGCTCACGAGGTCGCCGCGCATCGAGGGGATGATGCAGAAGGTGCAGCGGTGATTGCAGCCTTCGCTGATCTTCAGGTAGGCGTAGTGCCGGGGCGTGAGCTTGATGCCGGCTGGCGGCACCAGGTCGACGAACGGGTCGTGCGGGCGGGGAAGGTTGGCATGGACGGCATCCATCACCTCCTGCGTCGCGTGCGGGCCGGTGACGGCAAGCACCGACGGGTGCATCTGCTTGACCAGATTACCGCCGCCCTCGCCTGCCTTGGCGCCCAGGCATCCGGTGACGATCACGCGGCCGTTTTCCGCCAGCGCCTCGCCGATGGTGTCCAGGCTTTCGCGCACCGCGTCGTCGATGAAGCCGCAGGTGTTGACGATGACGAGGTCAGCGCCCTCGAAAGTCTTGGAGGTTTCGTAGCCCTCGGCGCTCAACTGCGTGAGGATGAGTTCGGAATCCGTCAAGGCCTTGGGGCAACCCAGGCTGACGAACCCGACCTTGGGGGTTTTTGTTTCAGGGGAGGCAACTTCGCTCATCCCCGTATTGTCCCAGAGGAAGGCCGAGGAGGCCGTCATTGCGGGCTTGACCCGCAATCATGACAAATTACCGCTTGATTCCAAAGGCCCCCAGCATCTGCTCGGTCTGCTTGGACATCTGCTCCTGCATTTTGTCGAAGATGGTCTTGGACTGCTCGACGTAGTTGCCCATCATCCCCTGCATCATGGGGTTTTGCATGCTCATGAACTGGGCCCACATCTCGGGCGTGAGCGTCTTGGACTGCTCGGCCAGCTTGGCCTGGATGTCCGTGAAGGCCTGAACATTCTTCTCGAGGTAGGTTCCCATAAAGCCCTGCGCCGCATGCCCGTAGAAGCGGATCAGGTTGGCCAGGGCCGCCTCGCTGAACATCGGCGCGCCGCCCGCTTCTTCCTCCAGGATGATCTGCAACAGGATGCTGCGCGTGAGGTCCTCGTTGGATTTGGCGTCGCGCACGACGAAGGACTCGCTGTCCATCACCAGCTGCTTGACTTCGGCCAGGGTAATGTAGGTGGAGGTGTCGGTATCGTAGAGCCGGCGGTTGGGATACTTCTTGATGATCCGCTGCGCGGGCTTGCCGGCGGCGGCGGCTTTCTTGCTTTGCACTGGGGGCTCTCCTGGCTGGGCGCGTGGAGCCGCGCTCGACGTATTGCACTGCAGCAGATTCTAAGAGCGGGGGTGGGCCTACTCCCCAAGGTTTTCCCCTACCGTTGGACCGACCTAAAGATCCAATTTTTTGTAGGCATATAGTTCAGGTGACGCCTCCAACTGCAGCGCGTTCATGCACGCGCGTGAGTCATTGAGGTAAGTCGCCGTCGGCCTCTGGGTCCACCAGTTCACGGCCATCGCAATGCGCAGCTTCGTATCCTTCACCGGGCGCCACATGCGGCCAATGACGCCGTGGTACAGGTGGCCCGGGAAAGTGGCATACCGGTTTGCTTTCGGGCTGACGAATTGCATCGCCTTCGGCTGCTGCGGGTGTGGCCCTTTGTCGGTGAGCACCTGGTCGGTGACCACCAGTTCGCCGTAGGGTGGCGAGGTGAGAAACAGCACGCTCGCCGTTTCAGGGTGCCTGATCCTCTGCAGGTCCCGTTCATCGAGGTCGTTGCGGTCGAAGTGGCACGGCAGCAGCCACTGCGGCGTCGAGTTTGTCAGCGCCACGCTGAACCACCACTCGACCCCGATCACGCTCGCAGACGGCTGCGCCAGCGGCCGCAGGCTGTTGACGATCGACTCGAAGACGTTTTCCGGCCCGCGATCGAGCGGGTACCAGAAAGTCGTCTGGTAGAAGCGAAACCCCTCCTGCAGCAGGCGCCGGAAATGGCTTTCGGGGAAGGCATACAGCAGCGCGTCGAATTCGCGGCGCGGCAAAGCCCGATCGAAGAGCCTGACGCCGGCGACAGCGTGGTCCGTATCGCTCGCAGGCGTGGCCGCCGCCGGCCGCTCGATGGTCCGCGCATCGTTGCCGTTTCGGCGTTCCCGACCGGATGGTGATGCGTGCGCCGCAGGCGGCGCCGCCTTGCCGCGTTCGGCAATCCGGAACTGGTCGTAAGCGGCAGCGTCGTAGACATAGTCGAGCGTCGGCACGAGCTGGACCTCGACGCCACCCAACTTGCGCTTGAATTCACTGATCTGATGCCAGGCATGGTCCGGCTCGTCGGATGGCGCGACACCCCACAGGTCATACCACTCGCAGCCCGACGCCTTGGCGCGGCGAATGATTTCGAAGTGAAGCAGGGACGGCGCCATCACGCGCCGCTGTGCCAGGAGCGAGCCGCCAAAGAGGTAGGTTGCGCGCCGGCCGAATGTGACGACGAGCGCGGTGGCGAGTCGCCGCCCGCGGTGCTCGGCAAAGTACAACGAGGCCTGCCCCCGCGGTACGAGCTCGGCGAGCATCGAGCGGAAGTAGCCTGGCGCCATCGGCTTCATGCCTTTGCGAGCAGCCGTGCAGCGTTGAATACGCATGAAATCGATCAGGCCCCGATACGAGTTGTCTCGGACAACCGTGACGCCGTGCTTGCGCGCAACGCGAATGTTGTAGCGGCCCTTGGGCTTCATCTGCGCAAGGATCTCGTCTTCGCTCGGGCGCAGGTCGATATAAAGCGTATTGCGGGGCTCGGAAAAGCGGTCATCGGAAAACGCCGGCGGCGGTCGAAAGCCACGCACGAAGTCCGGCAAGCGCTGCCACCGCGGCTCGATCCGCAGGTGGCTCACTGTCGCGTCCTCGGCCTTGCGATGGCGCTCGATGCTGTCTAGCACTGCCTCGAACACTTCGGCCGCGCCGGCCTCATCGGCGGGCAGCACCGGCCCTTCCTGCACGTAATAAAAGCAGCGCCCTGGCTCGTAGGTCCACTTGCCAACGAGCGCGCCGCCAACAATGGTGGCACCGTCCTTCAGCGTGACCGCGAAGTGCTCGCATCCGCCACGCGCGCGAAACTGCGCCCATGTCGACGATTGCATGAACCCCGTGTCGGGCGTTGCTGCGAGAAAGCGGTCCCAGGCATGCCAGCGAGCGCTGTCGTCGTCCATGCTGCCGCGCGCCGCGTCGCCCCCCCAACGAGGTGCGATCGGCTTCAGGAACGGTGGTATTGCGCTCATGTCGCCCCGATCTGCACGGCGTGCCCGGCGACGGCGCGGCCGGCGCCGGACAGCACCGACAGGTGGGCCCCGCCGCGGCCGCCGATCTCATCGAGGTTGATCACGCGATCGGCCGAGCGGATGGTTTCGGGCCGGTGTGCGACGATGACTCGCGTCACCCGCGTGGCTCGAATGGCCGCGTTGACCAGTTTTTCGTTGGCCACGTCGAGGTCGCTGGTCGCCTCGTCGAGCAGCAGCACACCAGGCTGGCGATACAGCGCGCGCGCAATCAGCACACGCTGCTTCTGGCCGCCCGACAGCACGGTGCCCATATCGCCGATCAGCGTGTTGTAGCCCATTGGCATGGCAGTGATCTCATCGTGCAAGGCGGCCAGGCGCGCGCAGTCTTCAATGCGGCGCCTGTCGGGTTGGTCGCTGAAAAAACAGATGTTGTCCGCGACAGACCCGGCGAACAGCTGGTCGTCCTGCATGACCACGCCGATCATCGAGCGCCAGCGCGTCGCGCCCAAGCTCGACAGCGACTGATTGTCGACCAGCAACTCGCCTTCGGTTGGCGTCAACAGGCTTGTCAAGATCTTGAGCAGCGTCGTCTTGCCGCATCCTGAGGCGCCAACGATCGCCACCGTCTCGCCCGGCTCGATCCTGAAGCTCAGGCGATCGAGTACCCAGGGGTCGGTCTCGCTGTAGCGAAAGCGCAGGTTGCGCACCTCGATCGCCACGGGTCGCGCCGTCTCGTCGGCGTCGGCGGCGGCGGCGGCGCCGCGCGGCTCGGGCTTCGTGAGCGCGATGTCCGCCAGCCGCTCGGCGTGCAGCCGCAGCATCGTCAGGTCCACAGCGCGGTCGATCAGGTTGCTGACACGGCTGAAGAACTGGTCCTTGTAGGCGATGAAAGCGAGCAGCATGCCGATCGACATCTGTTTCTCGATCACCAGATTCGCGCCCAGCCATACCACCACGATCGCGAGCATGCCGATCAGCAGCCCGTTGGCGGTGCGAACCAGCAATTGCAGTTTCTGCGTCGTCAGCTGGCGATTCGTCGCTTCGATGAGCAGATTCATCCAGTGGGCGCGCCGGCTGTCCTGCCCGTTGAACAGCTTGATCGTCTTGACCCCGCGCAGCGTCTCGAGCACATGGCTGTCACGCCGCGCGCCCCAGACGATCGCCTCGGCCGAAGCATGGCGCAAGGGCGTATAGGAAACCCAGCGCAGCAGGCCGTACATGAGCGCGCCGCCGATGGCGACCCACGTCAGGCTCGGCGCGAAAACGAACATGATCGCCAGCGTGACGCCCACGAGCAGGCCGTCGAGAAGCGCCTCGACGACGTCGGTGGTGATAGCCTGCAGGATGGTGTCCTGCGAGCAGAAGCGCGACACCACATCGCCCAGGTGACGCGCTTCGAAGTACGACGATGGCAGGTTGATCATGTGGCTGAATATGTTGGTTCGGCCCTGCACCTTCAGCGACGCGCCAAGAACGATCACGATCCAGCCGCGCATGGCCGAGACCATCGTTCGCAGCAGAAGCAGCATGCCGAAGCCAAGCGCCAGCACGAGCAGCAGATCGCGGTCGGCGCCGACCAGGGCATGGTCGACCACCCACTGCATGAACAACGGGGCAGCGACCGCGAACACCTCGATCGCCAAGGCGAGGACAAGCAACTGTCCAAGCGAGCGCCGCAGCCCGACGACGCGACCCAGTATCGAGCGCAGGCGAACACGCGCAGGCTCCTTGGCGGGCGCCAGTTCACCCACCGGCGTCAACTCCATCGCAACCCCTGTGAAATGCCTCGACACCGCGGCCATCGGCACGCGGCGCAGCCCGACCGCGGGGTCGTGAATCACGATCGCATCGCTCGTGACCTTGGCGAGTACGACGAAGTGGTGCAGGTCCCAGTGCAGGATGCATGGCGTGTTCAACTGACGCAGTTCGTCCAGCTCCAGGCGCACCGGGCGCGCGGCGAACCCGAGCCGCTCGGCCATGCCGACCAGATGCTTCAGGCTGGTGCCCTTCAGCGACACCGACAGGTGGCGCCTGAGCTCGGTGATCTCGCAGGGTTGGCCGTGGTAGCCGATGATCATCGCCAGGCATGCGAGGCCACATTCGGCGGCCTCGGTCTGCATGACCATCGGCAGCCGTGACCCCCAATTGATCGCCAGCTTGTCGAGCGTACTCATACGGGCTGCCTTCCGGTCACGGCGTACAGGGGATCGAGCACCCACTCGAACAGGCGCCGCCGCTCGAGTGCCACGTCGGCTTCCAGCGTCATCCCCGGCTGCAGCGCATTCTTCGCGCCATAGGCCGTGACGCTCTGGCTGGCCAGATTCACCGTGATGCGATAGAGCGGCTCTGCCGCGGCGCCGGCCGTGGCTCCGGTCACGCTCGTAAGCCCAGCCAACTGCGCCGGCAGTTCAGCCGGGCTCAACGCCGCCCGCGAGACCCCGGCCACCACGCCTTCGTAGTGACCGAAGCGCTGGTACGGGAAGGCCTGGTAGCGCAGCTGCACTCGCTGGCCGGTGCGCACGAAGCCGATGGCACGGCTCGGCGCGTACAGGTGCGCCTCGAGCCGGCTGGCCGGCGGCACGATGGACAACAGCGGCGCTCCCGCGTCGGCCTTTGCGCCCCGTACGGCATGGATGGCCGTCACCGTGCCGTCGTGGGGTGCGACGACGACGATTTCGCGCCGCGCTTCGGCCTCGGCGCGTTCCTGCTCGAGTTGCGCGATGCCGCGATCGAGGAGCGCCGTGCCCTGTCCCGCCCTCAGTGGCAGGTCGGCGCGCTCGGCTTCGATGTTCATGCGCTCACGCACCGCGGTGAGCCGGCCGCGTTCGGCTGCCGCGAGCCGTGCCCGCTGTTCGATCAGCTCGGACTCCACCTGCTGCAACCGCATGTCGGATATGAAACCCTCGGCGTAGTGCTTGCGGTGCAGAGCAACGGCCCGGGCCGCAATCTCGATCCGTTCGCGCAGCAGACCCATCTCACGCCCGAACTGTTCCTCTTCGGAGCGCAGGCCGGCCACGCGATTGGCCAGCGCGCGATCCTGCTGCGCGAGCAGGCGCTGTTGCTGGCTGCGCTCTTCGGCCATGCTGGCACGACGCTCGCTGAGGCGCTGCGTGATCTGGGCTTGCGTGGCTCCGAGGCTGGCGCTTTGCAGTTCGTCGGACAGGGTCAACAGGCGATCACCCTTGCGCACCTGGGCGCCCTCCTTGACGTCGAGATTTCCGACGACGCCTGGGCGCGGCGCCTGCACGCGCACGACGCCCTCCTGTGGCAGGAGCCAGCCATTGACGCGCGCGGTGCGTGTGAATTCGCCGAAGCACAGCAGCGCAATGATGGCCGCAGCTGCCATCAGGCCGACGACTGTGAACAGCCGGAACGAAGGCCGCGGCGCCAGTATCACGGTGCCGAGCCATTGCGTCTGACGCGCCTCCAGCACCTCCGATCGGAACAGGCTCAGGTCCGCGCCCCTGGGCTCGACATGGGTGCGCGCGGCGACAGCCGGCACCCAACGGTCGTCCTGGCCGTCGGCCGCACTCGATCCGGCGGGAGGATCTGCTTTATCTGCCATCGCAATCAGCCGGCACGCCCGATGAAGTCATCGGGCGTGCCATTGATTACAGGTTGGGAACGACGGGGAAATTTCCGCTGCCGGGGGGGTTGCCAGTCCCTTGGCCGTTAATGTTGTTTTCGGCGCCGTTATGGGTGTAGGAGCCCCCGGGAGCTCCTTGATCGCCATTGCCCAAGCCGTTGTTCTTGGTGGATTGGGACACTCCCGGCGCGGGTGTTTCTACCCCGCCGGCAACCATTTCCAGTTCTTCAATCTGCAAGGTACGCATATTGATCCCCATGAAAAATCCGCGACAAAAGGAGCACGGGGCGGTTGAGCTTCCTCCCGCGACCCGTGGTCCGGTACCGTGTCGCACGCAGAGCCGGAAGGCGAAGTAAATCGCGCCTCATCGGTTCAGCAGTGTTAGGAATTGCAGTGCCACGTGTACCGCTGTGGTGCGGTGCAAGAAAGGGCAACAAAGGCGCGTGCGCAGAGTGAGCGAGCGGGTCCCGTCATTTCGCAGCGGGCCCGGTTATGGAACTCGGCTGCAAAAGCGTTTTTGTTACGCTGGTTTCAATTTGTTTGAAAGCTGGGCGAAATCTGTGCTCGGCCGTACAGGAGTGCGTCAGTGAGCCAAGGTCGGGCTGGCGGGGCGCGCGTTACAGCCGGGCAGTGGCCCACCAAGGTGGTCGGCCACACAAACGAAAACGGCGCCAGAGGGCGCCGTTATTATTTGACTTCAAAAAAAAATTCTGGTAGGCGCGATTGGACTCGAACCAACGACCCCCACCATGTCAAGGTGGTGCTCTAACCAGCTGAGCTACGCGCCTGAATTCGTTTTCGAGCCTTCGATTGTAGCAGGGTCTTCGGCCACCTCTTCAGCGGCCTCCTCAACGTCGTTTCGCCCACCTCACGCCGCGCACTTCGGCCACCAGCCCCAGCACCTTGTGGAGGCGGCCGGAATCGGCCACTTCCACGGTGAACGTCATCCAGGCCGTGCCGCGCACAGATTGCGTCTGCACACCGATCACGTTCATCTTCTCCTTCGCGAAGAGTTCGGAGATGTCGCGCAGCAACCCCTGCCGGTCCGCCGCTTCCACGGCAACGTCCACCGGGTACACGGCGGCGCCGTCCGCCTTCGGGGCGCCCCACTCCACCTCGATGACACGCTCGGCATTGCGCGCCGCCAGTTCGCGGAAGTTACTGCAATCGCGCCGGTGAACGCTCACGCCCTTGCCCCGCGTGACGAAGCCCGCGATCACGTCGGGCGGCGCGGGCTTGCAGCATTTGGCCAGCTGCGTCATCAGTGAATCGATGCCCACCACGAGCACGCCACCCTTCGGCGTGCGCTCGGCATGGCGCGGCTTCTTCAGCAGGAATTCGTCCGGCGCCAGCGGCGCTTCCGGAGGGCGCAGCAACGTTTCGATGTGGCGCAGCGAATATTCGTCCTTGCCCACCACGGCAAACAGGTCGTCGGCCGACTTGAAGCCCAGCTGCGAGGCGAGGTCTTCCAGTTTCACCGCCGTCTTGCCCTCGCGTTGCAGGAGCTTTTCCACCGCCTCGCGTCCACGCGCTACGGTCTCGTGCTTGATCTGCTCGTTGAACCAGGCGCGCACCTTGGCCTTGGCACGGTGACTGGCCAGGAACCGGAGGTCGGCGTTAAGCCAGTCGCGGGAAGGCCCGCCCTCCTTCGCGGCCGTGATCTCTACCGTTTGGCCGTTCTGCAGCGGTGTGTTGAGCGGCACCATGGAGCCATCGACCTTGGCGCCACGGCAGCGGTGGCCGAGGTTGGTGTGCAAGGTGTAGGCGAAGTCCACCGGCGTCGCGCCCTGTGGCAGCTCCACGATGGCCGCATCGGGGGTGAGCACGTAGATGCGGTCCTCGAACAGCCCCTGGCCCGAGCCGGCGAGATCGCGCTCCCATGCCAGCAGCTGCCGGAGCACGGCGATCTTCGCGTCATATTCGCCGCTGGCCGTCACGCCCGAGTAGCCCTTGGCGCCGGCTTCCTTGTAGGCCCAGTGCGCGGCCACACCGTGCTCGGCATGGTCGTGCATCTTCTGGGTGCGTATCTGGATCTCGATCGGCCGGCCGGCCTGGTCGCGAACGATCGTGTGCAGCGACTGGTAGCCGTTGGGCTTGGGCTTGGCGATGTAGTCGTCGAACTCCTCGACGATGGGCGCAAACTTCTCGTGCACCCACGACAGCGCCGCATAGCAGTCGTTGACCTCGGGCACGATCACGCGCAGTGCGCGGATGTCGAACACCTGGTCGAAGTCCAGCGACTTGCCGCGCATTTTCTTGACGATGCTGAAGATGTGCTTGGGCCGCCCATGAACGCTCGCGCGGATGCCCTGTGCGCGCAGCTCCGCTTCGAGCCGCGAGCGCAACTGCTCGACGTATTCCTCGCGCTCGATGCGCTTCTGGTCCAGCAGCCCGGCCACGCGCTTGTACGTTTCGGGCTCGAGGAAACGGAAGGCGAGGTCCTCCATCTCCCACTTCAGCTGCCAGATGCCCAGGCGGTTGGCCAGCGGCGCGAACACGTTCAGCGCCTCGCGTGCCACGCTGGGCGGGGCGGCCGTCTTGCAGGCGGCGTGCCAGCGCAGCGTCTGCAGCCGGGATGCAAGGCGCAGCATCACCACCCGCAGGTCGCGCGAGAACGCCAGCAGCATCTTGCGCACGTTCTCGGTTTGCAACTTCGGGTCATCGACGAGCTGCCCGGCCTCTTCCGCTTCGCGGGTCTGCTGCTGGATCTTCACCAGCTTGGTGGTCTCCAGCGCCAGTGCGGCGTAGTTGTCGCCGAAAGCCTTGGCGATGACTTCCTGCGGCTTGTTCAGGTGGTTGCACGCATACACCAGGTAGCTGGCAGCCTGCATCGCTTCGGAGCCGCCCATCGATTTGAGGATGGCCGCGACAGCGTCCGCGTGCGCCAGCGTGTTCTCGCCCGTGTCCAGCGTCTCACCCGCGATGAAAGGTTCGGCGAATGCACGGGCCCGCGCCAGCGCGTTCGCCTGGTGCGGCATCGCCTGCTCGGTGGCGGCGATCAGTTCGGGAACCGTTGCGGAATCAGCTTGTTCCGCTGTCAGGCTTTTCATGGGCGCTATCGGGTCTCAGCAGGAACGAGGCCACGGCCTCGACCTGGTTGTCTGTGACGAAGGTGGGGGCATGGCCCACGCCTTCAAATTCGACCAGGCGGGCGTGTGGGCCTCGCTGGGTCATTTCTTGGGCAGTCTGGGGCGAAAGCAGGTCGGACTTCGCGCCCCGCGTCAGCAGCGTCTCGGCACGGACGTTGTCGTAAAGGTGCCAGAGCGCCGCCTGCCCTTGCGCGGCCGACTCCTGCGTGACGGTGCGAAACGGCACCCCGATCGCCGGGTCATAGTGCAGCGTGAAGCCGCCGTCGGGCAACGCTTTGACCATCGGTTCCGACAGCGCCAGCCACTGCTCGGGCGTGTGCGGGCCAAAGCTGGTCGAAATCGCCCACATCGCGTCGGCCGCCTGCTGCACGCTCTCGAAGCGGCCCGTGTTGCCCAGGTAAGTGCCTATGCGCTCCAGCGCCTGCCACTGGATGGCGGGGCCGACGTCGTTGAGCACGAGCCGGCGCACCGGCACCGGCAACGGCAATTTCGGGGTCCCGCATATCGCGATGCCGATAAGCCCGCCCATGCTGGTGCCCACCCAGTCCAGCGTGGAGACCGGCGCCTGCGCGTGCAGCTGCGCCAGCAACTGCAACATGTCGGCCGCATAGCCGGGCACCTGGTAGCCCATCGGGTCGGCGAGCCAGTCGCTGCGCCCCCGCCCCGCCACATCGGGACAGACAACGCGCAGCGGTTGCACCGCGCGGCTCAACAGGCCTTGCGCCAGCACGTCGAAATCGCGGCCCTGGCGCGACAGGCCGTGCACACAGACGATGACATGACCGGCTCGCGCGTCGCCCCATTGCCAATACGCCATGCGGTGCCCTCCCGCGGCGTCGGCGCACGGTACGTAGTTCAGCGTAGGGTCTGGCATGGCTTGGAAAAACCCGGATACTTTCGGGTTTGTTCGTTGTTTGACTGCATCCTAAATCAATCCGGAGACCCCTCATGCTGAAAGGCAAGACTGCCCTCGTCACAGGTTCCACCAGCGGCATCGGCCTGGGAATCGCCAAGGCACTCGCAAGGCAAGGCGCCAACATCGTGCTCAACGGATTCGGCGACGTCGAAGGCCCGAAAGCCGAGGTTGCCGCGCTCGGTGCCAAAGTCGCCTATCACGGCGCCGACATGAGCAAGCCCGCCGAAATCGAGGAGATGATGAAGTTCGCGGCGGCGCAATTCGGCCGCGTCGATATCCTCGTGAACAACGCCGGCATCCAGCACGTCGCGCCGGTCGAAGATTTCCCGCCCGAGAAGTGGGACGCGATCATCGCGATCAACCTTTCAAGCGCATTTCATGCGTCGCGCCTCGCGCTGCCGGCAATGAAGGCCGCAAACTGGGGCCGCATCATCAACCTGGCATCGGTCCACGGCCTGGTGGCCTCGGCGCAGAAGTCCGCCTACGTCGCTGCCAAGCACGGCCTGGTCGGATTGACAAAGGTGACGGCGCTGGAGAACGCGACGACCGGTGTGACCTGCAACGCGATCTGTCCCGGCTGGGTGCTGACGCCGCTCGTGCAAAAGCAGGTGGACGCGAAAGCAGCCGCCAACGGCTGGACCAACGAAGAGGCGACAAGGCAGCTGCTCGGCGAGAAGGAGCCTTCACTGCAATTCACCACGCCCGAGGAACTTGGCGAACTCGCCGTGTTCTTCTGCTCCGATGCCGCAAAGAACGTGCGCGGCGTGGCGTGGAACATGGACGGCGGCTGGGCGGCTCAGTAGGCCTGTCATTGCGGGCTTGACCCGCAATCCACTTCACTTCAGCTGCACCGACCCCGACACGGTAACCATCACCGTGCTCTTGCCCGCTTCGACCTGCAAGGCCGAATCGGCCGACGAGGCCTTGGCTTCCATGGCCATGCGCACCGGCCGGGGGAACCCCTGGTCGTTCGCGTTCACTGACACCTCGCGCAGGCTGTAGCCCGTAAAGCCGAACCCCTTGGCCAGCTCGGCGGCCTTTGCCTTGAAGCGTTCGATCGCGATTGTCTGAGCCTCGGTTTCGACCTTGGCCCGCTGCTCGCGGCTCAGGCCGAAGCTCACTGCGCCCAACGTCATGGTCTGGATCTTCGCGGCCGTCTGCGTGATGCGCCCGAAGTCACGGCCCTCCAGCACCAGCTCCGCCGTGCCGTTCCAGCCGCTGATCCTGCCGCCCTGCGTGTAGCGGGGGTGAAGACTGAAGTTGCCGGTCCTCACATCCAGTTGCCCCGGCAGCGCGGCCTTGCGCGCTTCCGCGAGAGCCGCGTCGAGCGCGGCCTTCAGCTGCCCCTGCACTGTGTTCGCATCGGTTCCTTCGCGCGTCATGGTGAGGTTCAGGCTCAGCAGGTCCTGCTGCACTTCCACACTGCCGCTGGCAGACAGTTGCAGCACATTCTGGGGCGGCGGGTGAAGTTGGCCTTGGGCCGCCGCCGACAAAACAGTGAATGCGAGGGCCGTAGCAGCCACACGCCCGATGAAAAGGAAGAATTGGGGCATAGAGCGCATTAAAACCCGTGAGCTGCCGCGCTTGCACGGACGGTGGTTAACGCCCGGGCCGCGGGGCAACATTTGTAACACTGTGTCAAGGGCTGGGGAAAACCCAGCACGCACGGTCTCTTGCCCCTCAAAATGGCTCTGTTACAAATCCATTTTGGAGCGACATGACACAAGCTGCAGCCCGAACCGACAAGATCCTCGTGGTCGATGATGACGCGCGCATCCGCGACCTGCTGCGCCGCTATCTGACCCAGGAGGGCTTCGAGGTCATCCTGGCCGAGGACGGCAAGGCGCTCAACCGTCTGATGCTGCGTGAGACGGCCGACCTGATCGTGCTCGACCTGATGATGCCCGGCGAGGACGGACTCTCTATTTGCCGCCGCCTGCGTGCCGCCAACGACCGCACCCCGATCATCATGCTGACCGCCAAGGGCGAAGACGTGGACCGGATTGTCGGCCTGGAAGTCGGTGCCGACGATTACCTGGGCAAGCCCTTCAATCCCCGCGAACTGCTGGCCCGCGTCCACGCCGTGCTGCGCCGCCGTCCGGCTCAGGAAGCGCCAGGCGCTCCCTCCAGCGACAATGAAGTGGTCAATTTCGGTCCGTTCGCATTCGATCTCGGTGCGCGCACCTTGCGCAAGAACGGCGAAGAACTGCCGCTGACCACCGGCGAGTTCGCCATGCTCAAGGCGCTGGTGCGCCACCCCCGCCAGCCGCTCTCGCGCGAGAAGCTGGCCCAGCTGGCCCGCGGCCGCGAATTCGAACCCTTCGACCGCAGCCTGGACGTGCAGGTGTCGCGCTTGCGCAAACTCGTCGAGGTAGACCCTGCCGCGCCCCGCTACATCCAGACGGTGTGGGGCGTCGGCTACGTGTTCGTGCCGGACGGCGCGGGTTGATTGAGTCCCCCTGTTGTTCAACAATAATCGGGGGGACCGCCACTTCAACAGGGGGAAGAACGTGATTCGGGGCGTCACCACGGGCATCGACGTTACTGGCCCTGCACCGCTTGAAACGGCGCCGGCGCCGCTCGAAATGCGGCCGCGCGTAGGCCTGTCCCTGTTCTGGCGCACCTTCTTCCTGCTGTCGCTGCTCTTGATCGGCAGCATCGTCGCGTGGCTGCAAACCTTCCGTGCCCTGGAGTTCGAGCCGCGGGCCGTGCAGACGGCTCAGCAGATCGCGTCGCTCGTGAATCTCAGCCGCGCCGCGCTCGTGCACTCCGATTCGATTGCCCGTGTCTCCCTGATCAAAACGCTGGCCGACCAGGAAGGCGTGCGAATCGTGCCGCGCGAGCCCACGGACAAGTTCGCGGCCTTCAGCGCCGGCGAGCTGGACACGCGAATCATGGATGAGCTGATGAGCCGCCTGGGCCCTGGCACGCTCATGGCCGCAAGCGTCAACGGCGAAGAGGGCCTGTGGATCGGCTTCAAGATCGAAAATGACCACTATTGGATGCTGCTGGACCGCGCGCGCTTCACGCGTGTTGGCGGCAAGACCTGGCTGATCTGGCTGATCACGGCCGCCGGGCTGTCGCTGGCCGGCGCGGCCTTGATCGCGCGGCTGATCAACCGGCCGCTCAAGCAGCTGTCCTTCGCGGCCAGCCGGGTGCGGGACGGCGATTTCGACGCCAGCCGCCTCGACGAGAAGGCCGTGACCAGCGAGATCCGCGAAGTGAACATCGGTTTCAACCGCATGGCGCAGCAGCTCGCAAAGATCGAACAGGACCGCGCAGTGATGCTCGCCGGTATTTCGCATGACCTGCGCACTCCCCTTGCGCGCCTGCGCCTTGAAACCGAGATGAGCGTGGCCGACCCGGATGCGCGCGACCACATGGCCGCCGACATCGACCAGCTCGATGCCATCATCGACAAGTTCCTCGATTACGCGCGCCCCGACCATGCCGAGCTGAAACCTGTGCTGCTCAATGACGTGATCGAGGCCTGCCTTTACGCAGTGCAGGACCAGGGCGACATGCGCATCAACCTCGACGTGGCGAAGGGCCTGCTGGTGCTCGCAGACGAGGTCGAGCTCGCACGCGTCATCTCCAACCTGCTGGAGAACGCGCGCCGCTACGGCAAGACACCGGAAACCGGCATCGCGATCGTAGACATCGCGGCCAAGTCACGAGGCGAGTGGGTGCTGCTGAAGGTGCGCGACCACGGCATGGGCGTCGCGCCCGAGGCGTTGCCCAACCTGATCAAGCCGTTCTTCCGCGGTGATGCGGCGCGCACTGCAGCCACCGGCGCCGGCCTGGGCCTTGCCATCGTCGACAAGACGGTGCAGCGCATGGGCGGCATCTTCGCGCTGGCCAATACAACTTCCGGCGGCCTGGCCGCGCATATCAAGTTGCAGAAACCGAGGGCCGATGGGCCGGCTGAGCAGTCTGAGAAAGAGTCCCGAAGGGAAGCGGCGTTCCAGGCCTGAGGCAGGCTCCAGGGGGCTCAGGCCAGGAGCACGACGGCTCGCGCTTCGATTGCCAGCCCTTCGCCGACAGGCCCAAGCTTTTCGGCGGTCTTGGCTTTCACGTTGACCTGCCCTGGGGCAACGTCCAGCGCCTGCGCGATGCGTTGGCGCATGGCGTCGATGTGCGGGGCCAGCTTGGGCGCCTGCGCGATCACGGTGCTGTCCACGTTGGCGATCTGGAAGCCGTGCTCGCGCACCCGGCGCGCAGCCTCCGTGAGCAAGAGAATGGAATCCGCGCCCCTGAAGCGATCGTCGGTGTCCGGGAAATGCCGCCCTATGTCGCCCATCCCGGCGGCGCCGAGCAATGCGTCGGTGATCGCATGCAGCAGCACATCGGCATCCGAATGCCCCAGCAGGCCGAACCCGAACGGAATCTCCACCCCGCCGATCAGCAGCTTGCGGCCCGGCACCAGGGCGTGGATGTCCCAGCCTTCCCCGATGCGGAAATTGCTGCTCACCTCAAGCGGCCCTTGAGCACGGCCTCGGCCAATGCGAAGTCATCGGGGTAGGTTACCTTGAAATTCTGCGTGGCCCCGGGCACGAGCAGCGGCTTGTAGCCAAGAGCCTCGATCGCCCCCGCCTCGTCGGTGACGTGGTTGTTCACGCGCTCCAGCGCATGCATCAGCATGCCGATGCGAAACATCTGCGGCGTCTGCGCGAGCCATTTGTCTTCACGGTCCAGCGTCTGCGCGACCCGACCGCCCTCCTCGCGCTTGAGCGTGTCGGACAGCTTGTGGGCGAGCAGGCCACCGACTTCGTCCGGTGCGCAGGCGTCGATGAGGGAATCGATCAGGGCCGGTGTGATCAGGCATCGCGCCGCGTCGTGCACCAGCACCCAGTCCTGGTGCGTAGCGCCGACGCGCGTCAGCTCATACAGGCCATTGGCCACGCTGACCGCACGCGTTGCGCCGCCGCACGGCACGACGAGGGCCGAGGTCGGGTTGCGTTCGAAGAAACCGTCTCCAGGGGCCACGACAACGACTGTCCTGGCGATGCGCTTGACGGCGGCAAATGCGGCGAGCGTGTGCCAGACCATCGGCTGGCCGGCGATGCGCTCGTACTGTTTGGGACCTGGCGTGCCCGCGCGGCTGCCGGTGCCGGCACACGGAACCAGGGCGTAAAAACGGGAAACGGGGCTGCTGTCACTGGTTGCCATAGTGTCATTCTAGAATCGGGATAACCACCCCGCCCTATTCAGGAGCGGGGTGTCTTCTATTTTTCATGGATTTACCCAAGCTTAGCCCCGGAAAGAGATTCACGCTGCCCCGCCCGCCGGGTTCGGCCGATGCGCTGCTGCTGGCGAGCGTTGCCGCACGCGCCAAGGCCGAGCGCAAGCTCACAGCCATCGTCACGGCCGACGCCACGGACGCGCAGCGCCTCATCGACGAGATCGCGTTCTTTGCGCCGGGCTTGCGTTGTTGTCTGTTCCCTGACTGGGAAACGCTGCCATATGACACCTTTTCGCCTCACCAGGACCTGATCAGCGAGCGCCTGGCCACGCTCTGGCGTATCTCGCAGGGCGACGCCGACGTGGTGGTCGTGCCGGCCACCACCGCGCTCTACCGCGTGGCGCCTCCCTCGTTCCTCGCGGGTTATACCTTCCACTTCCAGGTCAAGCAGAAGCTCGAGGAAGCGAAGCTCAAGGCCCAGCTGACCCTGGCCGGCTACAGCCACGTGACCCAGGTCGTCAGCCCGGGCGAGTACGCCGTGCGCGGCGGCCTCATCGACCTCTTCCCGATGGGCTCCAACGTGCCGCTGCGCGTGGACCTGTTCGACGACGAGATCGACTCGATCCGCACCTTCGATCCGGACAGCCAGCGCAGCCTCTACCCGGTGCCCGAGGTGCGCCTGTTACCCGGCCGCGAGTTCCCGATGGACGACGAGGCGCGCGCGCGTTTTCGAAGCCGGTGGCGCGAGCTGCTCGAGGGCGACCCGACCAAGAGCCGCATCTACAAGGACATCGGCAACGGCGTGGCCACGGCCGGTATCGAGTACTACCTGCCGCTTTTCTTCGAAGACACGGCCACGGTGTTCGACTACATCGGACACCAGGCCACCGTCGTGCTTCACGGAGACCTGGAACCCGCCTTCCAGCGCTTCTGGCAGGACACGCGTGATCGCTACCGCCTCGTGCAGGGCGACCCGGAGCGCCCAGCCTTGCCGCCGGAGACCCTGTTTCTCACGGCCGAGCAGTTCTATGGCCGCGCGAACGAACACGCGCAGCTGGCTGTCAGGCCGGTGACCGCCCGAACGGATTCGGATTACGCGGAGTTCGAAGCCCTGCCGCCGATGGCCGTGGTTCGCGGCGCGGATGAACCGCTCGCAAAACTCAAGGACTACATCCGCAACACCCAGCACCGCGTGCTGGTGCTCGCGGAAAGCGACGGCCGGCGCGAGAGCCTGCTCGATTTCCTGCATGCCAGCCACTTGTCGCCGCCCTCATTCGACTCGCTCGAGGAATTCCAGTCCAGCGAAGAAAAGCTCGGCATCGCGACCGCACCGCTGAACACCGGATTCAGCTGGCTGGAAGAAGGTCTCGACTTCATCACCGAGACCGAGCTGTTCGCGGCCGGCCCCACGACGCGCCGTCGCAAGAAGCAGGAGCAGGTCAGCGATGTCGAAGCGCTGATCAAGGACCTCTCGGAACTCAATATCGGCGACCCCGTCGTGCACACGCAGCACGGCATCGGCCGCTACAAGGGCCTGATCAACATGGACCTGGGCCAGGGGTCCACCGAGTTCCTTCACCTCGAGTATGCGGACAAGGCCCTTCTGTACGTTCCGGTGAGCCAGCTGCACCTGATCAGCCGCTACACGGGCGTGTCTGCCGACGAGGCGCCGCTGCACAAGCTCGGCTCCGGCCAGTGGGAGAAAGCCCGGCGCAAGGCCGCCGAGCAGGTGCGCGACACGGCCGCGGAACTGCTCAACATCTATGCCCGTCGCGCGGCGCGCGAGGGCCACGCGTTCCGCTACTCGTCGCAGGACTATGAAGCATTCGCGAACGATTTCGGATTCGAGGAGACGGCCGACCAGAACGCAGCCATCCACGCAGTGATCCAGGACATGATCTCGCCGCGCCCGATGGACCGGCTGGTCTGCGGCGACGTGGGTTTCGGCAAGACCGAAGTCGCTCTGCGAGCGGCTTTCATCGCGATCACCGGCGGGAAACAGGTGGCATTCCTGGCGCCGACGACGCTGCTGGCCGAGCAGCATTACCAGACCCTGGTGGACCGGTTCTCGAAATGGCCGGTGAAGGTCGCCGAGGTCTCGCGCTTTCGATCCGGCAAGGAAGTGAACGTCACACTCAAGGGCCTGGCGGACGGTAGCGTGGACATCGTCGTGGGCACGCACAAGCTTCTGTCCGAGGCCACGAAGTTCAAGAACCTCGGCCTGCTGATCATCGACGAGGAACACCGCTTCGGCGTGCGCCACAAGGAGGCGATGAAGGCCATGCGCGCCGAGGTCGATGTGCTCACGCTGACCGCGACGCCCATCCCGCGTACTCTGGGCATGGCGCTGGAGGGCCTGCGCGATTTGTCCGTGATCGCCACCGCGCCCCAGCGGCGGCTCGCGATCAAGACCTTCGTTCGCAACGAAGGCAACGGGGTGATCCGCGAAGCCGTGCTGCGCGAATTGAAGCGCGGCGGCCAGATCTACTTCCTGCATAACGAGGTGGAGACCATCCAGAACCGGCGGGAGCGGCTGGAAACCCTCCTGCCTGAGGCGCGCATCGCGGTGGCGCACGGCCAGATGCACGAGCGCGAGCTGGAGCGCGTGATGCGCGACTTCATTGCCCAGCGCTACAACCTGCTGCTGTGCTCCACCATCATCGAGACCGGCATCGACGTGCCGACCGCGAACACCATCGTCATCAGCCGCGCCGACAAGTTCGGGTTGGCACAGTTGCACCAGCTGCGTGGCCGCGTGGGCCGCAGCCACCACCAGGCCTACGCCTACCTGATGGTGCCGGACACCGAGAGCCTGACCAAGCAAGCCGCGCAAAGGCTCGACGCCATCCAGCAGATGGAAGAGCTGGGCTCGGGCTTCTACCTCGCGATGCACGACCTGGAGATCCGCGGGGCCGGCGAAGTGCTGGGCGAGAACCAGAGCGGCAACATGCTGGAGATCGGCTTCCAGCTATACAACGAGATGCTCGCCGAGGCCGTGCGCTCGCTGAAGGCCGGAATAGAGCCCGACTTGCTGGCACCGCTTTCGGTCACCACCGACATCAACCTGCACGCGCCGGCATTGTTGCCCGACGACTACTGTGGCGACGTCCACCTGCGCCTGTCTTTCTACAAACGGCTGGCGACGGCGAAGAACACCGACCAGATCGACGCGCTGCTCGAGGAAATCGTTGACCGGTTCGGCAAGCTCCCGCCCCAGGCCCAGACCTTGATCGATGTGCACCGGCTGCGCGTCATTGCCAAGCCGTACGGCGTGGTCAAGGTGGATGCGGCGCCCGGCGTCATCAACATCACGTTCAAGCCCCAGCCGCCGATCGACCCGATGCGCATCATCGAACTGGTGCAAAAGAACAAGCACATCAAGCTTGCGGGAAACGAGAAGCTGCGCATCGAGCGCTCGCTGCCCGACCCGAAGGACCGCGCGCAGATGGTGCGCGACGTGCTGCGCGCGCTGGGGCAGCCCCGGACTCGATCCGAGGTGGCGGAGCCGGCGTGAAACCAATGAGAAAATCGAACACATGACCGCACCGAAAGAAATTTCCCCCGGCCTGGTGATCCAGGGCATTACCCCTCCCCTGGCGCTCAAGGACTTCCGCCTGATCGCCTTCGACATGGATTCCACCCTCATCAACATCGAGTGTGTGGACGAGATCGCGGACGCAGTCGGCCGCAAGGAAGAAGTCGCGGCCATCACAGAGGCCGCGATGCGCGGCGAGATCGCCGACTACAAGGAAAGCCTGCGCCGGCGCGTCGCGCTGCTGCGCGGCGTCACGGTGGCCGACATGGAGCAGGTGTACGTGGAGCGGCTGCGCCTGAACCCCGGCGCCGAAACGCTCGTCAAGGCCTGCAAGGCTGCGGGCTTGAAAGTGCTGCTGGTTTCCGGCGGCTTCACCTTCTTCACCGATCGCGTGCGCGACCAGCTCGGCATCGACTTCACCCGATCCAACATCCTCGAGATCGAGTCCGGCCCCAACTGCGGGCAGCTCACCGGCCGCATGGTGGACCAGCCGTGGGGCGACATCTGCGACGGCGCCGAAAAGCGCAAGATGTTCCTGGAGACCTGCGCGCAGCTGGGTATCTCGCCGAAGCAGGCGATCGCGATGGGCGACGGCGCCAACGACCTGCCGATGATGGACGAGGCCGGACTGTCGGTGGCCTACCACGCCAAGCCGAAGGTGCGAGAGCAGGCGATGGTTGCCATCAATGAGGGCGGGCTGGACCGGTTGCTGGAAGTGGTGCGGTAGAGACCTTGCGCGGGGCGTGAGGTTGTCGGCGGGCGCTTCGCGGCGCGGCAGGCGGTACCCGGCAGCGGCTCATACTGTGGCGGTCTTCGCTTCGCTACGACTTCGCGAAGCGGCTTGGCCTGGGGACGGCGCCGTACAACTTATATGGACGCCTCCCATGTGGC